>OJKI01000012.1_pt1 | contig 211966 bp, 168 predicted proteins | sample 1596431 | NCBI WGS metagenome assembly OJKI01 (sample SAMEA4350165, study PRJEB24818) | metagenome | biome: human; feature: gut; material: faeces | place: Denmark | collected 2013-09 | reverse complement strand
TGTGGTTGCTCTGTCCATTTTGCTGCTGAATCTGCGTAAGATTCAGTGCGCCTTTTTGCAATTTCTGGATTGGCTACTCGGACTTCTGCAATCGCGTGAAAAACGGATGGTTATTCAGTAGACATTATTTATCAGGCGTATATGATAACAATGTTGACCGCATAGAAGATAAATATTTGAGAGCCGTTTTTAAATCTTTCATCAAACCCGAAAAGTACCCTTATCTATTAAAAGCTAAAAGCGATATAGGATATACCTCTTATTTTGAAACTCTTCTCACAATAAATGATATCTCTATAGAGCAATTCAACACGCTTCCTCCAGAGGAACGAGTCCTTTTTCGGCAGGAAATGAATGTCGCAGTTCTTAGCGTGATTACAAAGCATTTTGAAACCGACTCTCTCGGCAATAATCTTCAAGATGAACTCAGCTATTGCAAATCGTTTGTCGGCGATAAAGACCCATTTTCATATTACGCACGCTTAGAGGGAATAGGTCTGCCAGACCCAGAGTTTGACGATGAACCCTTTGATGAAAAAGAAAACACATGAAAAAGCTGATTTATTCAGCAACAACAGCGAATAAATCAGCCTTTCCTTTATTTCACCCTTCTCGCCGCCCTGCATTCCGCTGCCGCAATCAGCGCCAGCAGCACCACCATTGCGCCGTACCCCACGAACGCAGGCAAGCCGGACTTATCCAGCGCGAACTCCACGCCGACCAGCCCCGCTGCGCACAGGAGCAATGCGCCGACCGGCCACCAGCGCTTCGCAAAGGTCAATGAACCCGACGCACGGCGGCACTCGGCAAGCAGGATTACCAGCAGCGTCAGTGCGCACAAAAGCTGCTGCACCCGCACGAAGCCCCACTTCATGCACTCCGCCAGCAGGCTCTCGCACATGATTTGCGGCAGCGCCAGATAAAACGCGGTGCGCAGGAAAAGCTGACCATCGCGTCCGCCGGGCTTGCGGGTTAGACCGACAATCGCCACGATGAGCGCCGCAAGGCAGGACAGCATGAAGATGGCGGGATAGCTTTCGCCCCACTCGTTCGTCAGGGCAAAGGGGAAGAACGCCAGCTGTTCGGGCATCTCAAAGCCCGCCGTGCCGATTTCGCCCAGATACTTTTCGCCGAAGCGGGCAATGGCGACCAGCAGCGCACCCGCCGGGGCAAACGCATCCAGTACAGGCAGGACGCGCTGATGCGTCAGCTTTGCGCTGATGATGACGCCCAGCACCACGCCGACCGCGCCGCCGAAGAAGCAGAACGTATCCGGCCGAAGGACAGTGAACGCGCCCCATCCCCAGTGCGGGAACGCATAGTGCCATTGCAGCACCACATAAGTGACCTTGGACAGCACCGCGCCCAGCACAATAGCGGGCAGAATCGGCAGATAGCGCACGTTCCGGGCGCGCAGACGCGCCTCCAGTACAACGATGCCGAACGCGACGAGCACCCAATAGACGGTATTCACTCCTCCGCCTCCTCACCTGTCCATGCCGACGCGAAGTACACGATGTCGGAGATGGCGCGGGTGTTTTCATTCAGTACGTCGTTGATTTTCTCGCCGTTGAAAATCATCATGGTGGAGTCGCCGCCATCGAGGTTATAGGCGATATACGCGCCTTCGTCAGCGCACAGCCGCGCGAACTGCTGGAGCGTCATGCCCATCGAGCCGCGCGCCTGCGACGCACAGCAAATCGCCATATATTCCAGCGGGCCAACCTGCGCAATGGCCATGCGCTGCCGCGGCTCATCGAACGCCATGCCTTCCGCCATCGGGTTCAGCACGGCTTTGCCCTCGCGCACCAGCACCGGGCCGAAGAAGAAGCTGTTGATGACCTTCTTGCCATCCACCGTGCCGTCAAGCGAATTGCGCTTGGGGCGGAGGACATAGTGGAAATCGCCGTCCTCATCAATCAGGAGAACGTCGCGGTCGCCGCGCAGGTGGTCGAGATACTCCGTGCCCTGCCGGACGATATAACCGATGCCGGTATAGCAGAAATAATCGCCGTCAATGGCAAGGATGGCGTTGCTGCGCTTGGCCATAATCGTGCCCTTGACCGTGCGGGTGGAGTCAAAGCCGCCGGCGGACATGGTGCGCAGCTGGGAAGCATCCGCTATCTTGATATGCGCAACCCAATAGTCGCACTCCGCCTTGCGCTTCTGCGTTACCTGCACGCTGATGGTGGGATCCTCATAGCTCCAAGTGCCGTCGCCGAGGGTAAAGCCGTTCGGATCAGCGGGCATACCGGGAGAGAAATCGATGGGCAGGGAAACCATCGGTTCCGCCGTCGCCGGGGTTTCCGCCGATTCTTCCGTGTTTTCCGCCAGCGATACACTACCCATCAGCACGATGGCGCTCAGCAGCGCCAACAGTCGTTTCTTCATCAGGGTTCACTCCTCTTCATGCTTGATTTTGCCACAGCAAAACGTCCTTTTCCCGTCTTTCATTATACCGGAATGGGGAAGGGTTGTCAATTCTGGGGAACAGCATCGGGGCGGATATTTTCCTCCGTATCACGGCGATGATAAACGTACTTTTCCGCGCTGCATACAATTTCCGGCAGTCCCAGCAGTTCCGACACCGTGACCAGCTGATAGCCTTCCGCCACCAGCTGCGGAATCAGCACGGACAGACATTTCGCATCCTTCTTCCGCGCATGAAAGAGCAAGATGCTGCCGTTCTGCACGTCCGCCAGTGCCTTTACCGGGTCGGTTTCGCTGACATCCCACTTGACAACCGCCAGATAACCAACCGCCGCGACGCTTTCCTCCACCTTCTGGTTCGTCTTGCCCATCGGCGGGCGCATGACCTGCATGGGATAATGGCAGTCCAGCAGCGCATCCACTTTTTCCTGCGTCCGAAGCATCTGAAACTTGATTTTCTGCCGGCTCAGCTTCGTCAGGTAAGTGTGTCCCCAGGAGTGATTGCCGATTTCGCACCCAGACGCCACAACCTCCTGCCACAGCGCCGCATCCTCGTACTTGAGCGCCTTGCCGATGGGGAAGAACGTCGCGCGGACGTCGTTTGCCTGCAAAATATCCAGCACCGCCCGAACATCCTCTGCGTGATAGCAGTCGTCAATCGTCACCGCAATTTTCTGCTCCTCGCGGCTGCCGAAGCGGTAAGTGATGTCCAATTCGTCCTCTGCCAGCGCACACCCCAGCATTAGCAGCGCCATGCAGCAGCTTATCAGCCGTCTGCCCATACGCTCCCTCCTTTTCCAGCCTGTTACCTATTAGACGAATCAGAAATGCCATTCGTTGCATCCAAAATGCAAAAACAGAAAAAAACTGTACAAGCATTGCCCCCTTGCCTAAATCATGCTATAATGGGAACAAAGCAGCCCGGAGGTGCATGTCCATGAAGCAGTACGGCCTGATTGGGGAGAAGCTGGGGCACAGCCTGTCCGTCCCCATTCACGAGGCGATTTGGGAGAAAATCTCTCTGGCGGCGAGTTATCGCCTGATTGAGATTCCGCGCGGTGAATTGGCGGCGGTTGTACCGGAACTGCTGCGCACGCTGGACGGCTTCAATATCACCGTGCCGTACAAGACGGACGTGATGCCCCTGCTGGATGAGATTACCCCTTTTGCGCGGGAGGTTGGGGCGGTCAACACGGTGCTGACGGGCAAAACAAGCCGCGGCTACAACACGGACGACCCCGGCTTTGAGCAGATGCTGCGCTATTTCGACATGAATCCGGACGGACGCCCGGTGTTCATCCTCGGTTCAGGCGGGGCGATGCGCGCCTGCCGGAATGCCGTGGAGCGCATGGGGGCGCGCGAAACGTGGGTCGTCTCCCGAAGCCCGAAGCACGCGGATGAAATCAGCTACGACGATTTCTATGCGCGCTTCCCCGATATGGGCGGGCTGATTGTCAACACGACCCCTGCCGGGATGTACCCGCGCGTCGAGGGCTGTCCGATAGATACGGCGCACTTGACCAGCATCGTCGCCCGCGCCGACGGCGTGGCGGACATTATCTTCAACCCGGCGGAAACGCTACTGACCGCCGCCGCAAAACGTGCTGGAACGCCCGCCTGCACAGGGCTGTATATGCTCATTGCGCAGGCGGTGGAAGCCGAAAGCATCTGGCAGGGGTGTTCCATGCCGCCGAACCTTGCGGAAACGCTGATGAAGGAGCTGCATTTGCTGTGAGCGAACCGAAAAAGATTCTCATTCTCAACGGCCCGAACATCAACCTGACTGGGCTGCGTGAAAAGGCAGTTTACGGTGCAAAGACGTATGACGATCTGCTTGCGCTGTGCCGTGCGGAAGCGGAAAAGCTCGGCGTGGAGGTGCGCTGTGTGCAATCCAACCACGAGGGCGACCTGATTGATGCGCTGCAAAAGGCGTACTTCGACGGCTTCTGCGGCGCGGTGTTCAATCCGGGTGGGTACACGCACACGTCCGTTGCGCTGCATGACGCGATTGCGTCCGTGCCGATGCCGGTCATCGAGTGCCACATGAGCAACGTCCACGCGCGGGAGGAATTCCGCCACAAGTCCGTCACCGCCAGCGCCTGCCGGGGGCAGATTGTCGGCTTCGGCTTCTACGGCTATGTGATGGGAATGCGCGCCCTGCTGGAGGCGGACTCATGACCGCCTATCGCCCGAACTGCCGCAGAATCCCGGAGTTGAACGGGCTGCGCGTGCTGCTGGTGTTCATCGTCAGCTGGTATCACTTCTGGCAGCAGTCGTGGCTTACGCCGTCGATTGGCCGTTACTCGCTGGACTATCTGCTGCGCGCTGGATATATGCCGGTTGACGGCACAATCCTGCTGTCGGGCTTTCTGCTGTTCCTGCCGTATGCGCGGACGATGATGCTGGGCGAGCGCGTGCCGGACACGAAGGCGTTCTATCAGCGGCGCATCATGCGCATTGTGCCCAGCTATTATTTCCTGACGCTGCTAATGCTTGTTGTCGTCGCGATTCCGTACAACCTCTACGGGCGCACATCAGAAGCCGTCCGCGACGTCCTCATGCACCTGACGTTCACGCAGACGTTCAATTACGCCACCTACATTGCCACGCCTATTGGCGTTGCATCGTGGACAATCGCCATCGAGATGCAGGCGTACCTGATTTTCCCCCTGCTGGCGAAGGGCACGATGAAGAACCCGCTCGGTACGCTGATGAGCATGGCGGCGGTCGCGTTTGCGTTCCGCGGCTGGTGTTTATGGCGGCTGGACGAGTACAACATGGTTGTCAATCAGCTGGCGAATTTCCTTGATGTTTACGCAATGGGCATGGGCGCGTCCATCTTGTATGTGCGCCTGACGCAGCTGTACCCGGCGGAAAGCCGCCGCAAGTGGCTCTGGCAGGGCGCGGCGACGCTTGTGTTCTGCGTCTCTCTCTACGGGATGCTCCGCGTCATCCGCGCACAGGCGTACACGTCCGGACAAGCTGCCATGCAGGCCGCGCAGATGATGCGCCGTCCGCTGCTCTGCTTGACGATTGCGGGCCTCATGCTCTCGCTCCCCTTCGCCGTGCGCCCCCTGCGCTTCCTGATGGGCAACCGCGTCATGGGCTGGCTTGCCGCCATCTCGATGAACTACTACCTGCTGCATCAGAACCTTGCTGTCCACCTGAAGCGGCTGCACATTCCGCCGTCCGTGAGCAATGAACCGAACCGCGTCGGAGAACAGCCGTGGCAATGGCAGTACATGGCGCTCTGCTTCGGTCTATCCCTCCTCGGCGCGATTCTCATCACCCTGCTGATTGAAAAGCCCTGCGCGTGGGCACTGAAAAAGCTGTTTACTCGGAAGCAAAAGGCTTGACCCTTTTGTGCGCCCGCAGGTGCACCCCTGCAACAAAAAGCACTTTCCCAATAAACTCGCGTAACCAAGGCAAAAGAGATTCTTTTGCCAATCATTTCTTACCCACAAAGAAAGGAGTCTTTTCCCATGATGGTTCTCTACCCCTACGGTCTGCGCAAGGCGCTGACCCTCTCCTACGACGATGGCGTGGAAACCGACATCGAACTCATCCGCATCCTCGATGAATACGGTATTCTCGCCACCTTCAACCTCAACAGCGGCTGGTTTGCCCCAGAAGGCACGGTTTACCCTGCCGGCACGATTTACCGCCGCATGAGTGAATCCGCCATTAAAGCGCTCTATGCCGGCGGCCGCCACGAAGTCGCATCCCACGCGCTGACCCATGCGTCGCTGTCCGCGATTCCCGCGCCGCGCATTGCCTATGAGGTTCTTGCTGACCGCGATAATCTGGAAAAGCTGTTTGGCAAAATCGTCCGCGGCTTTGCGTACCCTTACGGCACATACAGCGACGAAGCCGTCGACACCCTGCGCACCTGCGGCATTGCTTATGCCCGCACTGTCGTCAGCACCCACAACTTTGAGATTCCCAACGAATGGCTGCGCCTCAACCCAACTTGCCATCACGATGACCCGAAGCTGGACGAGCTGTGCGACCGCTTCCTTACGGGAAAATTGCCATTCGGGCTGAAGCTGTTCTACCTGTGGGGACATAGCTACGAGTTTGAGCAGCATAACAACTGGGAGGTCATCCGCGCCTTCTGCGAGAAAATGAGCGGCAAGAAGGATATTTGGTACGCGACAAATATCGAGATTGTGGACTACCTGAACGCCAGCCGCCAGCTGCGCACCAGCGCCGACGGGCACATCGTCTTTAACCCGACCGCCACCGACATTTGGGTGGAGAACAAAGGCGAGGTCATGACGATTAAGGCGGGGGAAACGGTCAGCGTGTAATACTATTTCCAGATTCAACTGCATCGAAAAGCGCCCTGCTCCGGCGGATGAGTTTGCCGGGGCAGGGCGTGTTTTTATGCGGTTTTGTGGAGGAAAGCATACAACCCGTTCGCGCCTGTCTGGTGCAATTGATACTATTTCCAAATTCACCTGCGCCATCTGCTCGCGCCTTTTCCGCGCTTGCGTCCGCTCATTCCACTTAGCGTAGCGCTGCTACGCTGCGTTTCATTCGCGTTAGCCAGCGCGAAAAATTCGCTTCGCATCTTGGCGCATTCTCATTTGGAAATAGTATGAGTTGGTCGCGTTATCATGCTTTGCCCGCGTGTTTATCCTCGTGTTTGGAGCTCCCCTTTACTTTGACCCATATGTCCCATTTGTATCACTGAAAACGCTTTCCCCTGTCTTTACCAGCGACGTTGCCCGACGTTCATTGAGCTTCTCCAAAAACAGCTTCTCGTCAATCGGCAAAGTCACCGGATGCCCCAGCCACGAGGACAGATGAATCGCATTGGACAGCATCAGCCCATTGATGCCCTCACGTCCGTCCGCGACCAGCGGTTCGCCGCGCAGAATATGCGCCGCAAACGCGTTCAGCACCGCCGGATGCTGCCCGTTCTGCCCGTCCGTCTCGACCTCGATCGTTTCGTAGGACGGCGCACGGAAGCCTTCCTGACACGTCGCGCACCATTCACGCTCGTCCATTTCCAGCTTCTTCATGATGAGCTTGCCGTCCTGACAGATGAGCGTCGCCTTCGTGCCTGTAATCTCCAAACGGTTCGTGCCGGGGGCGTCGGCGGTCGTGGTGATGAAAACGCCCGTTGCGCCGTTCGGGTACTCGAAATAGGCGGTCACGTCGTCCTCGACCTCGATGTTGTGCCACTTGCCCTCGTGGCAGAAACCCTGCACCTTGCACGGCAGTCCCACCAGCCACTGCACCAAATCCAGCTGATGCGGGCACTGGTTCAGCAGCACACCGCCGCCTTCGCCCGCCCACGTTGCGCGCCATGCGCCGGAATCGTAGTAGAACTGCGTGCGGTACCAGTCGGTGATAATCCAATTGACACGCTTTAAGTCACCGATTGCGCCGCTGTGAATCAGCTCGTGCATCTTGCGGTAGGTGCAATTCGTGCGCTGGTTGAACATCATGCCGAAAGTCAGCTCCGGGTGACGGTCCGCCTCGGCGTTCATTTCGCGCACTTGCAGGGTGTAAACGCCGGCGGGCTTCTCCACCATGACGTGCAGCCCGTTTTTGAATGCTTCAATCGCCAGCGGCGGATGCTGATAGTGCGGCGTAGCAATCAGCACGGCTTCGCACGCTCCGCTATGGATGAGATCTACGCCCTCCTCAAAAACCTTCACGCCGGGGAGGTTTTCCTTCGCCCACTCGCGGCGCGCCGGGTTGCGGTCAGCCACCGCCGTGATTTCGATTTCCGGCATCAAGCCGTCCAGATAGTTCTTGCTGTGACCCGTGCCCATATTGCCAACGCCGATAATACCCAATTTCACCTTTGCCATCGCTCAATACCCCATCTTTCTCACATTGTCATAGCTGCGCTTCAAGCAGTCAAACGCGCTTTCGCCGTAGCAGTCATCCTGCTCGACGAGCATGTACTTCGTCTTGCCCAGCGTTTGCAGCTTTTCCAGAATCTTCGGGAAGTTCAGATTGCCCTCGCCGACGACCGCCTTGCGCTGGTCGAAGCCGTTCACGGACATGTCCTTCAGGTGGACGCAGGGGATGCGGTCCTGCAGGATGTCAATCCATTCCAGCACATCCGCGCCCGCCGCCTGCACCCAGTAGGTATCCAGCGTCACGCCCATCAAGTCCGCCGGCATCTGTTCCAGCAGCACGTCCATAATCCGGCGGCCGTCGCGCAGGCGCGTCCATTCCAGATTGTGATTGTGGTACATCAGCAGTTTGCCCGCGTCGCGCATCTTCTTCGCGGGCGTCGTGAAGTCTTTCGCGAACTGGTCAATCCACTCTGCGCGCTGGTACTTCGGGTTCATCATGCCGATGCCGATGTAGTCGCAGCCAAGGATGTCATGGTCGCGGATGACGCCCTCCGGGTCGGCAATCATGCGATCCGGGTTCGTATGCGTCAGAACGATTTTCAGCCCGAATTCATCGCAGATGTCCCGCTGCGCCTGAACCGGCACATTGCCCACCGCCGACAGCTGCACGCAGGTATAGCCGATTTCCGCAATGCGCTTCATCGCCTCCCGGAAGTCCCACGTCGTCTGCATATAGTCCCGCACGGTAAATGTCTGCGCACCCAGTTCCATTTTCATCTGAAATTCTCCTTTCTATCTCGTCAATGTTATTTCAGAAGCACCAATGCTTCATAAGGCTGCAAGGTGATGGTCTGCTCCGTCTGCTGTGTCCGCCCGGTGTTGGAAATCAGCACCTGCGCGCCCGCGAAGCCCGCCGGCATTGTCCATTCTCGCGTCTGCTCCTTGAAGTTGCACATCACGAGCAGTTGCGCATCATCCAGCGTGCGCGTATAAATGAACAGTGCCGGGTCGTCCTTTTCCAGCAGCGCATAGCGCCCATGCACAATCACAGGGTGTGTCTTGCGCAGGCGGATGAGCTTCTGGAAGTAGTAGAACGTTGAATCCGGGTCAGCCATCGCCGCCGCCGCGTTGACCTCCGTGTAGTTCGGATTGACGCGGATCCACGGCGTGCCGCAGGTGAATCCGGCATTCGTGCTGTCGTCCCACTGCATGGGCGTGCGGGCATTGTCGCGGCTCTTGAACAGCAGGTAGGGGAAGAACTCGTCGTGCGTGAGCGGCCCGTCCGTCACCCAGCGGCGATACCCGTTCAGGCTGTCAATATCCCGGAACTCGTCCAGCGACTGGAACGGGCAGTTCGTCATGCCCAGCTCTTCGCCCTGATAGATATAAGGTGTGCCCTCCATCATGTGCAGGCAGGTTGCCAGCATTTTCGCGCTGCGGACGCGCCACTGCGGGCGGTCATCGCCGAACGCGGACACGGTGCGCGGCTGGTCGTGGTTGCCGAGGAAAAGGCTGTTCCACGCCTTGCCGTGCAGCTCCGTCTGCCATTTGCTCAGCACCTTTTTCAGGAACAGCATCGGAATCTGTTCCGTGCGCCACGCCCCGTATTTTCCGGCGACGTCCACATGCTCGAACTGGAAGACCATGCTCAGCTCATGCGAATCCTCTCCGGCGTACTTCTGTGCTTCCTCGATGGTCACGCCCGCCGTTTCGCCCACGGTCATCAGGTCATAGCGGGACAGCACCCGCGCGTTCATTTCCTTCAAATACTCATGCACATGCGAGCCGTTGATGCAGTACGGGCCGTAATTGCCATACTGCTGACCGGGGGCTACTTCGCCGTCCGGCATGTCGTCCATCTTGGAAATCGCGCTGATTTGATCCATGCGGAAGCCGTCCACGCCCTTGTCGCACCACCATGTCATCATGCGGTACACGTCGTCGCGCAGTTTCGGATTCTTCCAGTTCAAATCGGGCTGCTGCGGCGCGAACAGGTGCAGATAGTACATGTTCGTTTCCGGGTCAAGCTGCCACGCCGATCCGCCGAAGCACGAACCCCAATTGTTCGGCGCGCTTCCGTCCGCTTTCGGTTCGCGCCAGATGTAGTAGTCGCGATAAGGGTTATCCTTGCTCTTCCGACTCTCCACGAACCACGGATGCTGGTCGGACGAGTGGTTGACAACCAAGTCCATCACGATGCGGATGCCGCGCCGATGCGCCTGTTTAAGCAGCTCATCGAAGTCCGCCATCGTGCCGAATTCCGGCTGAATCGCCTGATAATCGCTGATGTCATAGCCGTTATCGACGTTCGGGGACTGGTACACAGGCGACAGCCAAATCACATCGATGCCCAGCTCCTGCAAGTAGTCCAGCCGCGACGTCACGCCCTGCAAATCGCCGATGCCGTCGCCGTTTGCATCCATGAAGCTGCGTGGATAGACTTGATAGACGACGGCTTCCTTCCACCATGCGTCCTTCATGACTGATTCTCCTTTTTCATTGCTGATAGACCCGCCGGGACAGTGACCGAAGCCGTTCGCCGCGCTAAATCAGCAGCACGTTGGGGCGGCGAAAGGGATTCATAGGTTCTTCCTCCGCGGTATCAGAATTTCTCAAATGCCACGCCGTCGTCGGGATTCAGGACGCTGTTGTCCTTGATGTACTGCACAATCTCGTCCACATACCCGAACGCCAGCCCGACGCAGGTATCCGCCGAGCCGTAATAGATGGCAATACGCCCGGTGTCCGCATCCTGAACCGTCGCGCAGGGGAAGACGACATTCGGCACGAAGCCGCTGACTTCATAGGGCATTTCCGGCGTCAGCAGATAATTCTCGCACCGGTACAGCACCTTTGACGGCTCGTCCCGGTCAAGAATCGCGCCGCCCATGGAGTACACAAAACCGTTGCAGGTGCTGGCGACGCCGTGGAAGAACATCAGCCAGCCTTCCGTCGTCTCAATCGGACACGCGCCCGCGCCGATTTTCACGGCTTCCCACCACATCGGGCCGCGGCTCATCACATGCCGGTGGCGTCCCCAGTAAATCAGGTCGGGGCTTTCGGAGAGGAAGATGTCCCCGAACGGCGTATGCGCGGAGTCCGACGGGCGCGACAGCATCTTGTACATGCCGCCGATTTTCCGCGGGAACAGCACGGCATTGCGGTTATAGGGGATAAACGGGTTCTCCATGCGCGTGAAATGCTTAAAGTCCTTCGTCTTCGCCATGCCGATAGCCGCGCCGTGGAAGTCCGTACACCAGATGATATAGTAAGTATCCTCCACCTTCACCAGACGCGGGTCATAGGCGTAGTTAGGCATCCACGGCTCGCCGTTTTCGTCCACGAACTGCACGCGCTCGCGGTCTACATTCCAGTGAATGCCGTCCTTGGAGCGTCCCAGATACACATGCGGCACGCCATTGACCTGCTCGCCGCGCAGCACGGCGATATACCCATCCTGCCATGGGACGACCGCGCTGTTAAAAATACGCCCGATTTTCGGCGTGGGATTGCGCCCCATGACGGGGTTTTCGGTGTAGCGCCACAGCACCGCACCTTCTTCAAGGTCAGCCGGGCGCTCCTGCCACGGGATATTCGGTAGGGATTGTCCATTAATTATCTTAATTTCGCTCATAAGGATCGTCCTTCCTGCTTAATTTCGCGTTTTTTACAAATTTTCTCCGTTCGTTGCCATAACCTGCTGATACCAGTATGCGCTGTCCTTCAAAATGCGCTCCTGCGTCTGATAATTCACATAAACCAGACCGAAGCGCTCCTGATACCCATGCGCCCACTCGAAATTATCGAAGAAGCTCCAATAGAAGTAGCCCAGCACCGGCACACCGTCCGCTACCGCCTGACCCAGCGCGCGCAGATAGCGGTGCATGTAGTCCTGCCGATTCGGGTCAGGCACTTTGCCGTCCAGACTGACCGCATCGTGGGCATCCATGCCGTTTTCGGTAATCAGAATCGGCGTATGATAGCGCTCATAGAGGAAGCGCGGCCCCCAGTACAGCCCGTCTTCATTGATGGGCCATTCCAAGGCGTTATGCGGATGACCCGCCGGGTAGCGCACATGCTCCGGCTTGCCGTCCGCCCCCCTGCGCCACCACTGCCCTTGATAGATGTTCTGCCCGTAGAAGTCCAGCGGCTGATGGATGGTCTTCAAGTCCTCCTGCCAGCCGTCGGGAAGGTACTGCTCGTAGCCGACCAGCCCATCCGCCGGGTACTGCCCCAGCATCACCGGGTCAGAGAACCACGCAATATTCCACGCAGGCCCGACTTTCTCGTCAATATGGACGGTGAAATACTCCTTGCGGGCGGCGGCGATGTCCTCCGGCGAATTCGTATACGGCACGCACGGGTCGCCGCAGGGGACATAGCCGACGCGAACGCCGGGAACGTGCGCCCGAAGCACCTGAACCGCGCGCCCGTGCGCCAGCATCAGGTGATGCGCCGCACGAACGATGTCCGCCGCGCAGCATTTCAGCCCCGGCGCGTGAACGCCCAGCGCATACCCTGAACCAATGATACACTGCGGCTCATTGATGGTGATGAAATCTTTCACGCGGTCGCCCAGCGCATCCGCGACGATGGTCGTATAGTTTGCGAACCATTCCGGCATATCAGGACTCAGCCATCCGCCGCGCAGGTGCAGCGCATAGGGTAAATCCCAGTGATAGAGCGTGCAGAAGGGGCGGATGCCGTTTTCCAGCAGGCAGTCCACCAGCTCGGAATAGAACGCAAGTCCCTTTTCGTTGACCGCGCCCGTGCCGTCGGGGAGGATTCTTCCCCACGAAATGGAGAAGCGGTAGTTGCGAATCCCCATCTTTGCCATCAGGCGGATGTCCTCGCGGAAGCGATGGTAGTGGTCAATCGCCACATCGCCGTTCGAGCGGTCTTTCACCGTGCCTGGTATGCGAGTGAATACGTCCCAGATGGATTTGCCCTTGCCGTCTTCATTTGCTGCGCCCTCAATCTGATAGGAGGATGTCGCTGTTCCCCACAGAAAGTCTTTCGGAAACTGCATACTTTTGCCCTTTCTCCCTTACGGGATGTAATTCTTCCAGATATTCGCCGCGCGCGCCGGGTCGGACACAAACAGGAACCGATCCGGGTCTTCCTCGAACTGGCGGTAAATCGACTTGCCCTTTTCCAGCCCCAAAGCGCTGTAATCGCGCGGAGGCTTGATGGTCAACTGACGGGTATGATAAGCGGGATTGGGTGTCCAGCGAAGTTTGCCCTCCGCCGTCAGCAGCGGAAACCACGCAATGCCCCCATGACGGCGGACGTCGGCGTACACAAAGCCATAATCGCGGTCGCACCATGCGCCGAAAGTCAGCGGCTGCTTGGGGTCAGCGCTGATGGTGGCATGAACCCACCCCGGCGGCACAATCACCACATCGCCCGCGCCTGCCTCAACCGCGAAGCACCGTCCGGGGTCATCCTGCCCCGATTCCTGCATATAAATCACAGCTTTGCCCGTCCAAATCTCATAGACCTCAGGCGTAGACCACCCGCAATGCGCGGAAACCTTATGAATATGCCCCTGACTGCGGATGGGTTCATCGCCCAACTGCCCGGCGGCATACGTCACGACGCCATAGAGGAGCATCCGCTGCTGCATGTCGGGCAAGTCCGTCTTGCGCCCGACGTCCATCATGATGGCATAGACGTTTTCCGGCCCATCGCAATTCGGGTCGCGAAGGCTCTTGCGGACGCTATCGAGCTTGCGGAACTCCGTGCCTTTATCAAAGCAGTCCGCCCCCAGCCGGAAGCCCTCATCCACCGACAGCGGCGTAATATCGAATCCGGGGTCAAAATCAAGTTTCATGTGTTTTCCTCTTCTCAAAATACCGTTCAGATTAAACAAAATGGTTGCTGCATGAAAAGTCAAGTAATAAAAGGGCTTTTTCAGCCGCGGAAAAAATCAAGAAACATGGGAGCGACCGCGCCGAAGGTTTCCAAAGGACGATCGCAGACTTCGTCTGTTTCCATTGCCCTTTGGTCGCCTCCGCAGAGGCGAAACCCCTGCGTTCGGGAAAAAGCAGCTATGGTCGCAAGACCAGCAGTTCGGTCGCGCCCATCTGGCGCGACACAGCATAGATGTTGGAAAAGCAGCTTGGGGGGCGCGTCTGAGGACGCGCAAAGTTACTGGCAGGGACGCTTCGCTGCCTGCGCCTTTGTTGACTGTTCCCTTTGAGTAGGTTTGACGAGGAACAGTTGGGGCGTTGCCCCAAACCCTACCAGAGGCGCTGCCTCTGGACTCCGCAAGGGGGAATTTCCCCCTTGACCCCTTTCGCGCGATTGAGTTGACTTCACTACCATAATTCTTCCGCGTGTTTAGCCTTTTGGCGCTTCGCCTAAAACCCTTTTCTATACTCGCACAAACGCCTTTACCGTCGCCAGACGCTTCCCAACGCTCTTCCCATACGGTGCAACCGTATACCTTCCCACCGCCGCCGGAACAATAAACGTCTCCGCATAGTGCACCACAAACGGCGCAAATTTCCCTTCCGGGCTCTCTACCACCGCTTCTTCACCTTCCACCAGATTCAGCACATTCACGCTTCCGCCCGTCTCATGCTCCACCTTCCGGTCAAACCAGTGCCGCCGCGTCTCAATGAACTCCCGCTCGTGCAGCCCGGTGCGTTCCTCGCGGATGCCCTCTTCCTCGTGAATCACCTCCACGCGGTTGACAAGATTTTTCTGCACCCAGTCTGTATCGCGGTCGAACTGAATGTTCTTCATGCCATGCGCAAGGTGAATCGGGCGCGGGCGTCCATCCAGCCCAAAGCGCCTCCAATCCCAGAGCTTGAAGGTGAAGATATAGGGCGTCGCGCTGATTTCCAGCACCATGCAGTCCCTGCCGGAGCAGTGTATTGTTCCGGCGGGAATCAGGAAGTGGTCGTGCTTTTTCGCCGGGATAATGTTGATGAAGCGTTCCGCGTCGAACTGCCCGGTCTGCTGACTGTCTTCCAGCGCTTTCTGGAATTCTTCCGGCTGAATGCCCGTCTTGCAGCCCAGATAGACATGCGTATCGGCGTTTTCCGCCGCGTCGAGGATGTAGTAGCTTTCGTCCTGCGTGTAGTGCATCCCGAACGTGTCCTGAATGTACTCGGTCAGCGGATGCACCTGCAAGCTCAGGTTTCCGCCGCCGATGGTGTCCAAAAAGTCAAAGCGAATCGGGAATTCCGTGCCGAAGCGCGCGTGAACCTTGTCACCCAAGAGCGCTTTAGCTTCCTCATGCACCAGATTGATGGCGGGCGTTTCCACAACGATGCCGTCCACATCCAGCAGGAGGCTGTTTTCCTCCGGCACGCCATCGAAGCTCCATGCGTAATTGGGCTTTTCCGGGTCAAGCCCGCAGACGGACTTCATCCACTGCCCGCCCCAGACGCCGGGATCGAAATACGGCGCAACGCGGAAGGGCTGCGTGACCGCCTGTTTGAGCGCATCGCGGTAGCAGTCGCCGGTCATCATGCGGGGCGTCTCGGCGTCGTTGGTGTCCAGCAGGTAGTCAATATGCGAATGCAGCGTCCGCTTATGGCGGTCGAGGACGCGCCATTCGATGAAGTAGCCGCGCTTATATTTGCGCAGCGGGTCTTCGCCGTAGTTGTCATTGAGCCAGTTTGCCAGTTTGCCGGAGCGGAAGCGGAGCTGGATTTCCCAGCGCGCCATGTCCGCATACACCAATACATCGGGATGCTCGCACAGCAACGCCGCGCCGACGCCGAACACCAGCCGGACACCGTGCACCAATGCGATTTCCTGCCGAAGCGCCGCCACCCGTTCCATGTCGAAGAACTGCTCGATGCGGTAGTGCGCCATGATACCGAACACACGGTCATCGGTCAGGTGGTCTTTCAGCATGGCATTGACCTGCTCTTTGGGGAGCGTCGCCTGTGCCATGCAGAAGACGCGCGACGGGTTCAGCTGCTCTGTCAGCGCGCTCAGCACGTCCGATTCCCACACGCCGTGATAGCAGTCCACGCAAACGACGGCGTCGGGCTTGCCCGCAATGGCTTTGCGCAGCTGTGCGCCGATAGCTTCCCAGCCCTGCCATGCGCTGACGCCCTTTGTCCGCACATGGAGGACAGGACGCTTATCGTAATTGCTTTTTCTCATGCCTGCCCCTCCTGAACCAGCGTCGGGACGCCGCCGACGTTCATCAGCCGCGCGGTGAAGCCATGTTCGGCGATGGACGCATAGTCATGTCCCGCGTCGGACGGCCAGCACGCGCCGACGCGCAGGGGCGTATCGCCCGTATTGGCGAGGCGGTGCGCGATGTAGCCGGGGATATAGTGGAGGCTGCCGGGCTGCATCGGCTCGAACCAGCACTTGCCGCTTTCATCCATGAGGATGAGCGCGCCCGTGCCCTGAATGCACCAGTAATATTCGCCGCATTCCCGCCGCGCGTGATAATGTCCCTTGGTCATGAAGTATTCGCCGCCGACCTGACCGGGCATGACGTTGCTCGTGCCGAAGAACAGACCGCCGGGCGTGCCGTCTTTGACCGCCATATGGCTCTGAACTTCATAGACGATGGTCGCAGGGTTCATTTGGGCGCGGGCGGCTTCGTCCTGAAATACGTTTTTGAGGTCGCCGAGTGTCCGTTTGGATTCGCTGATATTGTCACCGCGCAGGTAGCCGCTGAGCAGGTCAACCATCGTTCCGTTCATGGTGAGTTTTTTCTCCTTTGTTTGTACTGTTTCTGCATAGTATTGCGTTGTCATGCAGAGGGTTTCGCCTCTGCGGAGGCGACCAGAGGGCTTTCCGATCGTCCTCTGGACTGCTTCGGATGCACATCTATGTTTATTGATTTTTTCCGCAGCAGGGAATTTCGCCTCTGCGGAGGCGGCAAGGTGCCTTAAATCAATACCGGCGCATCCAGCCCAATGCCGTCCACGGTCAAAATCGGGCGCTCGGTCGTGTGCGCGGTGAAGTCGTCGAAGCCGATGCGGAAGCGGCGAGACCACTGTACCCGCGTCTGCCAGCGCTCGCCGGGGAGGAGCGTGCGGAAGTTGTCGTCGCGCACCAGATTCCATTCGTCCGACGCATCCGTGATGTCCGCAAACAGCACGGCCGTGTCGCCCGTGTTGCGCACCTCAATGACGGCGCTGTCCGGGGACGTTTCCAGCGCCCGCGCGGTCAGGTGTCCGCCATGCAGGGATGCCGCCGCGCGGTAGGGGCGATTGTTCTCGCAGGAGAAGTAGTATTCATTGGCGGCGGTTCTTTCGCCCAACCGCACTGTCAGGCGCACCAGCACCAGTCCATCCGCCGTCTGCGGCATGACGAACGCGACGTCGCCCACGCGGTTGACCGCAGCAGCCGCCAAGTGCGCTGTGCGGGTTTCTTTGGCATAGGTCGCGCCATCCAGACCACGCACAGACCACGCGACTTCCGCGTCGCCCGCAATGCCGCTGTCCGTCAGCACTGTCAGGGGAAGTTCCACCGCCGTTCCTGCTGCGTAGTCCAAGCGGCGGTAATCCAGCGTTGGATGCAGGGGCGCAAAGGCGTCCTTCGTCCAGTAATACGCCTGTTTCTCATGCCCGTAATAATCGACAATGGACGTGCAGGAGAGATTCGGCCACGGCTCGCTGAGCTGCCAGATGATGCTGCCGCTGTTATGCCACTTGCGGCGCTGGTTGCTCTCCAGAATGAAGCGCAGCCCTTCCGCCTGCATCCACTGGCTGAGGCGGATATAGCGCCGGATGTCCTCCACATGCCCGAACATGGTTTCCTCGCGGTCGTAGGTGCACCACCAGTCGCCGTGGAAGCGCCAGAGGTCGTTGTCCTTCATGTGCTCCGGCTTCGTCGGGCATTTTGACAGCGTCCGCGCAACGGTTTGCATACTGCTCATGCCGTCGCAGCCGAATTCGCTGTGCAGCAGACTGTCCGTATCCCCGAAATAGCTGTACTGCCGCCCGTTGCCCTGATACTGCCACCAGCCGTGCACATCATGGCTTCTGTCCGGTGTGCGAGAAATGTGCGCTTCCGGGCCGGAGGGCGACGTCGGCACGAACATCCGCGCCGGGTCAAGCGTCCTAACCAAGTCTGCCAACATCGTGATGTTCTTGTTTTCCAGCGTCACGGGCTTGCGGTTCTCGTCCATCAGCTCATTGCCGCCGCTCCAAATGACCAGCGATGTGTGATTGCGCTTGACTTTCAGCGCGTGAACCGCTGATTGCCGCAGGAGTGTGAGAAAATGCGGCAGTTCCGACGGAATGTTGTCCACGCCGGAGGAGGACTGAATGAATTCCTGCCAGACCAGCAGACCCAGCTCATCGCAGAGGCGGTAGAACGTTTCCGTCTCAATCACGCCCCCGCCCCAGACGCGCACGATGTTCACATTCAGCCGCTTCGCTTGATGCAGCTGATATGACACCTGTTCCGCCGGAATATCGCCGTAGATATGATCCATCGGCGTGATATTGACGCCCTTCATATAGACGCGCTCGCCGTTCATGATAATGGTATAGGGGAGCGCACCCGTCGGGGCGTCCTCATTCTGAATCATCTCGAAGTGGCGGATGCCTTGGCGCATTGTCCGCTCGTCCAGCACGGTTTCGCCGTTTCGGAGCGTCAGCGTCACGTCATAGAGCGGCTGTTCGCCCAGCCCGTTGGGATACCACAGTTCCGGTGCCGGGATGGTCAGCGTTCCAGCGAATGCGCTGTCCTGCACGGGCAGTGTCGCAGCGGCTTTCTCCACGCCGTCTTTTGCGCAGCGTACCGTCACCGCCAGCGGCAGATTGCCATCCGCACGGGTTGTGCCGGAAATATGCAGCAGCCCCGTGCCGTTCGCTGCGTCTGAATGCACATAAAGGTCGTCCAGCGCGGCTTCGTCCTCCAAAATCAGCGATACATCCTGCCAGATGCCCAGATTGACCAGCCGGGTGCTGAAATCCCACTTATACCCGAAGCGGCTCTTCTGCGTCGAAGTCTGGCTTGTGCGCCCAATCTGCCCCATTTCGTCCGGCGCATGGAGAATCAGCACATCCAGCACGAAATGCTCCGCCGTCTGCAGAAGGTCGGTCACGTCAAAGGCGAAATCCTCATACATGCCCTCGTGTTTGCCCAGCAGATGCCCGTTCAGGTAGACCATGCAGGCATAATCGACACCCTCGAAGTGCAGGAGGGTCTTGCGGTGCGCGGGGATGTCCCGGCGGTCGAACTCGCGGCGGTAAATCCACCAGCGGTTTTCTATCCACTCGCACTTCAAGCTGTTCATGTCCACATAAGGGTGGTCGATATAGCCTGCCTGATACAGCGCGCGCGCCACGCCGCCGGGAACCTGCGCGTCCATCCAGCCGGTCACGCCTTCCAGCGGCTTGCCGGTTTCCATGCTCTTATCGCGCAGCGGCACATAGGATGCTGTGCCTTTGAGCTGCCAAGTGCCGTTTAGGGAAATCTGCTCACGCATGTGTTTGTTCTCCTTTTTCCCGTCTTCCATATTCCAACTCACACTATATTCAATATGGGATAACCCCAAAAGCTGCGGCGCCGAAGGGGTCAAGGGGGCGATCGGAAAGCCCCCTTGTCGCCTCCGCAGAGGCGAAATCCCCTGCCTGACAACGCAATGCTTTTGGGAAGCGGCATTGCAGGAAAACCATTACCACCGCATCGTGCGCCCAAGCGCGGTCTTTTCCGCTTCCGGCGGCAGGGGCGCTTCGTGAATCATCGTCGTCAGACGCTGATGCCACGCAACATCCCGCCACATGCCGCAGAACTGCGGCGCGGCGAAGTTGCTCGTCGCCATCAGCGCCCACTGTCCTGTCTGACACGCCGTCTCTACGCCCAGCGCGCACAGGTCTTTCACCCAGTTCCACGGGAGCATCGGGAAATCCTTGTAGTCCGTGATGCCCCAGCATTCGGTCGTCGCCAGCGGAAGCCCTGCGGCTTTCGCGTCCGCCGCAAGCGTCTGAATGCCGTCCACAAGCAGCTGATTCCAATAATCTTCCTTGTTGTGGTACACATCCAGCGCATGGTCAGCCAGCAGGTGATACGCTTCCTCGGTGAATCGCCCGTCCTTCGCCTGACCGACCTCGTGATAGAACTGCTGCTTGTTCAGCTTCGTCATCCAGATATGGTGCTCCGCCAAATCGAAGAAGGAGAGGTCGCGTTCGCGGTAGAAGTGCGTATTCTCGCCGTCGAAGGAGAAGCAGTACGGCAAATCAGGGTATTCTTGACGGACGAGCGCAATCGCCGTGCGCATATAGTCCATCGCGGCGTCGGTGTGCCAGCAGCTCCACGTCATCCACGGCGGGTCATTGCGGAAGTACGGTGACCAGAAGTCGCCGGGGAACTCATTGCAGAGGTCAACATAGAGGATGGTGTCCATCAGCCCGGCGTTCGCAATCAGGCGAAGGGTGTCAATCCAGCATTTCGCCATCGCCTGCGGGGTGCTGAGCGCCATGCGGACGTTATCGGCGTCTTCGCGGAACCAGCTGCTGAGGGCGACCTTGATGCGGCGCGCGCGGCAGGCTTTCAGGAAGTCGATGAGTGCAGGAAAGAGCCGAACGCGGACTTTATAGGGGCTGCCCCAGTCATTGGAATACCAGACAGGCAGGAGCAGCCATTCTTTTTCAGGGGCTTGGGACAGCAGGTGGGGGAATGCGTCGATGCGGACGGCATCATAGCCGCGTCCTTTGACACCGTCGAGGACAGCGTTCCAGTCCTCAAAGCCTGCGCCGTCCCAGCGGCGTTCAATCCATGAAAAATCCCACATGGTGATGGCGAGGGGGTGAATCATGTGTTTTGCCTCCCGTTGATGGGGTTGGGAATGCCTCGGTGCAGCGTCGGAAGGAACGTCCGGTGCTGGACGGAAACATTCGCAGAAGTGCGCGGTATTTGCGGGAAATAAGCAGCTTGTTTTTGCTGTAGCCTTTTAGATTTGGCGTACATTACGAAGGATTCTTACGCCGAAATCGAAAAGCAGGGAGCTTCCATTCTCAGAAAGCTCCCTGCTGCCTGAAAATGCAGACGGGTGATTGCGGGTCAAGCACTGACCCGTGGATGGATTACTTCAGGAATTCTTCCGTCAGTTCCGCAGCCAGCTTGTCGCCTTCTTCGCGATGTTCATTCACGAAGTCGTTCCAAACCGTTTCCGGATTGTCGGAGATGACCGCCTGAATGATGATATCGCGGATATTGTTGATGACGGCAGAACGGAAGGAGTAATACGCTTCGTTCTTGGTGTTGGTCAGGTTATAGTCCGTCGGAGCGAATGTTGCGTTGGTTTCCCACGTCTTCATGTTCGTGGTGAACAGGTCATTGATGATGTAGGAAGAGTATGCGGGGTTGCCGGGGAGGTAGACGTCCAAGCCTTCGAGGATGAAGTACTTCTGGAAGGCGCGCTCCTGCACGATGTAGTACTTGCTGCCGGTGGCGGCGATGTCTGCATCGGTGTAGTTCAGAACGACGTTGCCGTCCGCGTCGTAGTCCCAGTCTTCACCCTTCACGCCGTAAGCGTAGGTTTCAATCTGTTCCTGTTCGAGCAGCCAGTTGCCGACCGCCAGCCAGCGATCCATGACTTCGTCGCGGCAGTTCGCGGAGAAGGCGAACGCAGCCCACCACTCGTCGATCTGGCTGACATGGAACGTGCCGTCGGGCGCTTCGAGGCAGATGATGCCGAGGTCTTCGTCGGTGAAGCCTTCGACATTGGTCGCGAGGGTACGGGCAGTCGTCTGCAGGATGGTCGCGCCGAGGTTGCCGTACAGGACAGCAGAGCGGCCCGCGAGGAAGCGTTCACGACCCGCGTTGTTGGAGTCGTTGTAGCTGTCCATCGCCAGCAGACCGTCGTCGTAGAGGGTCTTAATCTGCTTGATGGCTTCCAGAGAGGAGGGGTCTTCCGCGCTCCAGCGATACTGGCCATCCACGATGTCGAAGGAGCCGATGCGCTGATTCCACAGCTGCGCCAGCATCGCCCAGTGCTTGCCGCCGTTGTCCAGATCAAGCGGAACGAGCTTATCGCCCATGTGGCCCGGATCCTTTTCCTTCACGTCGCGCAGGTATGCCACGAATTCGTCGTAGGTCAAGGTCTGGACAGGCGCCCAGTCATAGCCCATCGCCTTCGCCCAGTCGCGGCGATACGCGAACATGTAAGTGGTGTAGAGGTTGACGGGGTTGCTGTTCTTAATCTTGGGGAAGGTGTACAGCTTGCCATCGACGCGGAACTGGTCGAAGCAGGTGTAGCTGTTGATGAGCTTTTCCAGATTCGGGTACGCAGACATGTCGTCCGGCAGCGCCTTGAACACGCCCTCTTCCACCCATTCGAGGTACTCATCCTTATTCAGGTTGTACCACGCGATGACTTCCGGCAGACTCTGGGTGTATGCCAGCGTGCGGGTGGATTCATCCCAAGAATCCCACGCGACAAGCTGGATTTCAAAGTCGAAGTTGAACTTCTCCATCGCCTGCTTCACCAGCGGCCAGTTGAACATGTCGTCCGAGCCGTCGATGGTGAAGACCTTGAAGGTCAGGTGTTCGGCGTAGGGATTCTCTTCCGCCAATGCGGGCGTCGCAGCCAGCATGATGGGGAGAATCATTGCCAGAGACAGAACCAGAGACAGAAACCGTTTCATGTAGGAATACCTCCTTTTTATGTCCTATCATCCTTGCCGGATGAATAGAAATCAACGGAAAGAGAAAAGTGCTGTTCCGACCTTATACTATTTCCAGATTCACCTGCGCCATCTGCTTGCGCCTTTTCCGTTCTGGCGTCCGGTCGTTCCATTTAGCGTAGCGCTGCTACGCTGCATTCCACTCCCGTTAGCCAGAGCGAAAAATTCGCGGCGCATCTTGGCGCATTCTCATTTGGAAATAGTATTAACCAACTGCGGTGCTGCCTTAAGACTTAATTGCCCCAATCATAACGCCCTTTGCAAAATACTTTTGCAGGAAAGGATACACGCACATGATGGGCAGCATCGTCACAATCACCGCCGCCGCCTTCATGCCGTCGGCGTATGTGCGGCGCCCCAGCTCCGCCGGGACATCCGCCGCCAGCGCACTGCTCGTCCACAGAATCTGCCGCAGTTCCAGCTGCATCGGCCACATCTTGCTGTCGAGGAACAACAGGTTGCTCCAGAACCATTCGTTCCAGCGGTCAACGATGAAGTACAGCGTCACCGTCGCCAGTGCGGGCTTCATCAGCGGCAGGTCAATCTGCCAGAAGATGCGGAAAGGGCTTGCACCGTCGAGCATTGCCGCTTCTTCCAAATCCGGCGGCAGAGACTCGAAGAAGTTGCGCAGGATAATCATGTTGAACGCATTGAACGCCAGCGCAATGACCACGGCGAAGCGGTTGCCGTACAGCCCCAAGTCCTTAACCAGCAGGAAGAAGGGGACAACGCCGCCGCCGAAGTACATGGTGAAGACAATCATGTTCTGGAACAGCGCGCGTCCGGGGTAGTTCTTCTTGCTCAGCCCATACGCCAAGGTTGTGGCGAGGAACATGCTGAAAAGCGTACCTGTCACCGTGTACAGCACAGAGTTGAAGAACGAGCGCAGCAGGCCCGTGCCGACGAAGATGTCGCGGTAGTTGCCTGTAGTCGGGCTCTGCGGCCAGAGCGTCGTGCCGTTCATGATGAATTCCTGCTGTGTGAGGAAGGAACGGACGATGGTGTAGTAGAAGGGGACGATGACGATGAACGCCAGAATCAGCAGGAAGATGATGTTGAAGACATCGAACGCCGTCGTTTTTTGGAGCTTGCGTTTCTTCCGCGCGATTTCCCGTTCAAGCAGCTTTTCTGCCTTTTTATCGGCTCCATTCGAGGAAATTGCTGTCATTACATGATGCCTCCTTCCCCAAGCACTTTCGCCAGCTTGTTCGCCAGCAGCAGGAAAGCGAAGTTGATGACGGATTTCGACAAGCCGATCGCGGTGGAGAAGCCGTATTTCGGTTTTTCCTGGAAGGTGATGCGGTAGATGTAGGTGTCAATCGTCTCCGCCGCGTCGCGCACAACCGCATTGGTCATGTTCAGGATTTGGTCATAGCCCTTGCTCATGATGCCGCCGAACGCCAGAATGAGCAGAATCACCGCCGTCGAGCGGATTTCCGGCCATGTGATGTACCACATCTTGTGGAAGCGGTTCGCGCCGTCCACCTCGGCGGCTTCGTAGAGTTCCGGGCTGATGCCCGCGATGCCCGCCAGATACAGGATGGCTGACCAGCCAGTTCCCTTCCAGATACTTGTCGCATACAGCAGGGGACGAATCAAACTCTTGTCCGTCAAGAAGCCGTATGTCTGTCCTCCGGATGCGCGAATCAGGCTGTTGATGACGCCCTCGCCTGCGAAAATCGTCGTCATCAAGCCACCGACGATAACCCAGCTTAGGAAGTTCGGGAAGGTGTAAATCACCTGCAAGGTATTCTTGTAGTGCCGACTCCGCAGTTCGTTGAGCAGCAGCGCCAGAATGATCGGGCCGGGGAAGCCGGTAATGATGTACGCCAGTCCCATGCGGATGGTGTTGAAGAATGCCGCGGTGAACTTCTTGTCCTTGAACATCATCGCGAAGTTATTATACCACGGATTCGCCCACGGACTGCCCAGAATGCCCTTGCTGATCTTGTAGTCCTTGAAGGCGACCACCAGGCCGTACATCGGGCCGTAGCAGAACAGCAGGACGAACGCAATGCCCGGCAGCAGGAAGAGATACACCCAGCGGTTTTTCCAGATCCGCTTGCCCAGGGACTGCCGACGCCCTGATTCAATCATCGCATGTTCTTTCGCCATGCCATCAGCCACCCGCTTTCTCGTTTTTGTTCATGGCTTTATTTTATCGCTTTTTGCCCGAAAAGGAATGCACTGTTTTCGGTTTGCACCCTCAATATTTTCGGTTTGGCTGTATTTAGACCAGATTCTACATTCTTAGCAGTGGACAAGCGAAATCATCCCTGCTATAATAAGAACACCTTCCTGCTAAATAGGATTGCTTTCATAAGTTTCTGATCGTACTCCCGATGAAGCCGTTCGGGAGGAAGGAGGACGAAAATTGTACCGCATTCTGATTGTTGATGACGAGCCGATGGCGCTGTATTCCACCGCGCACGCCTTTCCGTGGGCGGACTGGGGCTTTGATCCGCCCGTGCTGATGACGGAAGCGCCCGCTGCGCTGGACAAGCTGCGCACGGAACGCTTCGACGCCGCGATTGTGGACATTCGGATGCCGCAGATGACGGGCATTGACCTGATTCGCCTGTCCGGGGAAGCGGGCTTGCAGACGGTGTTCATCGTCCTGAGCGGGTATTCCGATTTCAGTTATGTGCAGACAGCGCTGCGGCTGTCCGCATTCGACTACTGCCTGAAGCCAATTCTGCCCGACGCGGCGCAGACTGCACTGGAACGCTTGTCGGGCCGCATCCACGACATTCGTGTGGGGAGCGACCCGGCGTTTCTGGCGACGCTGAGCAGTACAGCGCCGCTCAAACCGCTTTTTACGCAGCGCGGACTGCCCGTGCCGGAAGGGATGTTGTCCATGGTGCTGCTGTCCGCGGAGAAGCCAGAGACGCTTCCGCCGCTGCTGAACGGGTTTCAGGCGTCTCTGTCCTTCTGGGCGGACGCGAACGAAGTGCTGCTGTTCACGCCAATGACAGAACAGTCGCTGTTATCTACCCTGCCAAAGTCGCCTGACGTGCGTGTGTGCTACACTGTGCCTGTATCGCAGGACATCCTCAATCCCGTTCGGCAATTGCAGCTGCTTCGGCAGACGATGGCGGAGGTGCAGCCTGGTCAGGCGCCGGTATCCATCTACGTCAACGACTGCAGTCCGACGTTTTTCGACATGCTGAACTACGTCGATGCGCATTTGAGCGACGAATTGTCCCTCCAAAGGCTTTCGGCGCAGTTCCACCTGAACTACACCTATTGCAGTGAGCTGTTTCGCGCCATCACGGGCGCGACGTTCACTAAGTACCTATCCAGCCACCGCATGGAGCGTGCGCGGACGCTGATTATCACGACACCCATGAGCATCTCCGAAATCGCGCGGCAGACGGGGTACAGCAACTACAACCACTTTTCCGCTACCTTCAAAACGTATTTCGGGCAGACGCCGGGCGCGTACCGCACAGCGCATCAGGAAGGGAGTGTGCGCTGACATATGCGCAAGCATTTCAGTTCTCTGCGCAGCCAGATGACGCTGCTGACGACCGGCACGGTGCTGGCGGTGGTGATTCTGGCGACGGTGTTTTACAGCAGCGCCCAGCGGATGTCTGAGAAGAAAGCAGCGACGTTCGTGCATTCGATGCTCGTGCAGCTGGGCGACAGCCTTGACCGCATCGGCAACGAAATGTCCTACTTGGGCAACGCCCTCCATTCCAACGAGGTCTTGCAGCAGTATTATCACGCGCCGACAGCGATACAACGAATGCAGTACGGCAAAAGTTTCATTGATTTTACTTCCAGCCTGCTCAACCACAGCACCACGGTCAGCCACATCGTCATCGTCAACAACGACCAGAGTATCCTCAGCCCGACGGAGCGGAACATCATTGCGCTGGACACGCTGGATTCCAAGTATCACCTGTTTGAAAGCGACAATCTGTCTTCCGGTTTTTACGGGCCAGCATTCGATACCTTCACGAACATCAACTTTTTTGCATACGTTCAGCCGGTCTACAACACCCGGCAGGGCGCACGCTTCCGGCAGAAGTTAGGCACCTGCGTCATCTTCGCCCGCCTTGACCTGCTGCAATCCACGCTGCGCAGCGCCCTGCCGACGCCTGGTGCAGCGCTGATGCTCATCGAGCAGGACGAGCAGATTATCCTCTGTTGCGACGCAGACGGGAACACGCTGTCCCTGCTGCCCGAATCGTTCTGCAGCGATATGGCAGACGGCTTGCAGCACAGTCTGACGCTCAACAAGACGACATACCTGACGGATTCGCTGCTGCTCTCATCGATGGGCTGGCGGCTGGTCAGCCTCGTGCCGGAGGACGAAATCGCGGCAGACCTGATGCCTCTGCTCTGGCTGGGGATGCTGATATGCGTCGTGTTCGCCATCTGCATCGGTGTGTGGAACCTGCACATCCAGCGCAGCATCATGGCGCCGGTAAAACAGCTGACCGCCTTCATCGAAAATGACTTGGACGACAAGCTGCAGAACCGCATCCACATCAGCACCAGCAGCGAAATGGAACTGTTCTGTCAGGAAATCAACACACTGCTGGACAAGGTGTCTGAAATGACGGCGGAGCGGCTGCAAGATCAGACGCGGCTCTATGAGCTGAATCTGGCGAAGAAGCGTGCGGAGCTGTCCGCCCTGCAAAGCCAGATTAACCCGCATTTCCTCTACAACACGCTGGACTGCATCCGCGGGTACGGGTACATGCTGAACAGCAGCGAAATCGTGTCGATTACTAACGCCCTATCCTCCATCATGCGCTACTGCATCAAGGGCGCGGACATCGTCGCGCTGCGCAAGGAAATGACCATTGTCAACTACTATCTGGACATCATCCGCATCCGCTTCCCGAACCGCTTCAACTACGTTTTCGACGTAGATCCGGCGCTCGAAGATCTCGCGATTCCGCGTTTCATCCTCCAGCCCGTGGTGGAAAACGCGATTTATCACGGGCTGGAATCGCGCCTGGAGAAAGGGACGCTGACGATTTCCTGCCACACGACGGAGACGGGAGGCTGCGCGCTGTGCGTAACGGACGATGGCGTGGGGATTCCCCCGGAGCGGCTGGCGGAAATTCACCGGAAGCTGTCCGACAAGAGTATGCAGAACGTGCTGAACGTCCCGGCGGGGAACAGTCTGGCGCTGGTGAACATCCACAACCGCCTGCGCAATCTCTACGGCGCGAACTACGGGCTGGACATCGTCTGTCCCCCGGAGGGCGGAACGCGCGTCACGCTGCACCTGCCGATGGTGCTGGTGCAGACAGAAACAGAACAGGGAGGTCACATCTCATGAACCTGATGAACATCGAACAGAATGCCGAAAACCTGCGGCTACTGGGGCTGATTGTCGCCCAGCGCGGCGAAACGCTCTATCAGCACAATTGGGACAGCCCGTGCCGCCGACTGCTGTTCTCTGCCAGCAAGAGCTTCACCGGGGCAGCAGTCGGTTTCGCGGTTCAGGAGGGGTTATTGCGCCTTGACGACCGCCTGATTGAACTGTTCCCGGACGAAGCGCCGGAAAATCCCTCGGAGAACCTTTGCCGCGCCACGATTCGTGATGCGCTGACGATGTGCATCGGGCAGTCGCGCGGGTACTTGATGGGCGCACAGCGCGTCGGCATGGCGGAAGAAGACTGGGCGAAAGCAGTGCTGGCGCTGCCGTTTGACGAAGCGCCGGGGACGCACTTTGTGTACAGCAACGTCGGGCCGTATCTGGCGGGGCTGGCGGTGCAGAAGTGCGCCGGGTGCGACCTCATGGATTACCTGATGCCGCGGCTGTTTGCGCCGCTGGGGATTCAGCGCACGGTCTGGGAGGTTGATCCGCTGGGGCGGACGTTCGGCGCAGCGGGGCTGCTGCTGGCGCTGCCAGAGCTGCACAAGCTGGGACTGCTCTATCAGCAGGGCGGGCAATGGCAGGGAAAACAGCTGCTTGACCCCAATTGGGTGCGCGAAAGCGGGCGCAAGCAGGTCGAAAACGAGGAAGACGGCTACGGCTACCTGTTCTGGCGCGGAAAGTACGATTCGTACCGCGCGGACGGGCTGTATGGGCAGTACAGCGTCATTCTGCCGGCGCAGGAGGCAGTCATCACCTGCACGGCGGAAAACCGGAATCAGAAGCAGCTGCTGGAAACGCTCTTGGATGCCATCGTACCACAATTATAACGGGGAGGACACCCGCATGTACACGCCCGATTTGCTCACCATGACCGACGGCACGCCCGTCACGTCATCCGCGCAGTGGGAGGCGCGCCGGGGGGAACTGCTGAACATCCTCGCACGGGAGCAGTACGGCGCGTTTCTGCCGCCGTCCACCGCATCCGCGCGGGTAATGGCGCCGCCAATGCCCGCCTGCGCCGGACACGCCATGCAGGAGACGCTCGAAGTCCGCTTTGATACCCCAGCGGGAGAATTCGCTTTCCCGCTGCGGTTTCTCTATCCGGCGGACGGTCAGGCGCATCCGCTGTTTTTGCTGCTGAATTTCCGTCCGCTCATTCCGGACATCTACTGTCCGGCGGAGGAAATCCTCGACAACGGCTTTGCACTGGCGGTCGTATGCTACACAGACATTACGGCGGACGACGGCGACTGGGGCAGCGGGCTATGCGGGCATTATCCGCGGAAGCATCCCGAAACTGACCCCGGCAAGCTCGTTTTCTGGTCATACGCTGCCAGCCGCGCGCTGGATGTGCTGACGCTTCGCCCGGAGGTGGACGCGCGGAATATCGCTGTGATTGGGCATTCGCGGCTGGGCAAAGCGGCGCTGCTCTGCGGCGCGCAGGACACCCGAATCCGCTTCACCTGCGCCAACGATGCCGGATGCGGCGGCGACGCGCTGGAACAGACCAAGCACCCCGGCGCGGAGGATTACGCGGCGATGGCGCGCAGCTTCCCGTACTGGTTCTGCGGCAATCGCAGCCGCTACATCGACCATCCGGAGGAGCGCCCCTATGATCAGCACTTTCTGCTCGGCGCCATCGCCCCGCGCTTCGCCGCCGTCAGCAGCGCGTCGCTTGACCGCTGGGCTGACCCGTATTCGCAGCAGCTTTGCTGTGCCGCCGCGTCGCCTGCGTGGGAGCTGCACGGACTGCGCGGCTTTGTGGGTACAGAATCACCCGCCGCGGTCGGTGCGGCGTACCCGGAGGGGCATGTCGCGTACCATCTGCGCGGCGGGCTGCACTATCTGAGCCGCCAGGACTGGCTGTTCTATATGGATTTCGTTCGTCGGCACAAAGGGGAAACGGTATGAAGACGCTGTGCGTTGATTTAGGCGGCTCGCGGGTGAAACTGGCGCTGATGATGGCGGACAGTCACCCGCAGCCGGACGTGTTCGAGGTGGATTCGCACGCGCCGCTTGCGCAGACGCTCTCGCTCGTCGCGCAGCATGCCGCCGCATGGGGACAGCCCGATGCCGTGTCGATTGCACTGCCCTGCGTGGTCTGCCGTGGAACGGTCATCGCCTGCAACGGAAAATACACGGATGCAGTCGGTTTTGACTGGATGCGCTGGTCACAGAAGACATTCGGTGCGCCCGTTTTCCTGATGAACGATGCTGCTGCTGCACTGCTGGGCGAAATGCGCTGCGGTGCGGCGAAAGACACGGGGGCTGCCGCCATCCTCATGATTGGTACAGGCATCGGCAGTGCCGCCGCCCAGGACAGGCGCATTCTGACAGGTCGGCACGGCACAATGGGGATGCTCGGCGGTCACATGGCGATTGAAATGCTGCACCCCCGCCGCTGCACCTGCGGCGCGACGGGCTGTTTGGAAGCATGGGCGGGAACTTGGGCACTGGATGAAATCGCCCGTCAGGAGGATGGGTTTGCGGAAAGTGCCTTGGCGAATGCGAGAAAGGTAGATTACCGCGCGCTGCTGGACGGCGTGGCGCAGGGGGATGCGGTCAGCCTGCGGGTGTTTGAGACGGTCGCGACGGCGCTGGGGATGGGCGCGGTGAATTTGATTCATGCGTATGACCCGGAAGTGCTGCTGCTCAGCGGTGGGCCATGCCATTCGGAAATGCTGATGCGGAGGATTCGGAGATATGTGAGGGAGAATGTGTGGACACCGTGGGGTCAGGTTGATATACGGGTTGCGGAGAACCCGGAGAGGTCGGTATTGCTGGGGCTGATAAGGGAGTAAAGGAAATTTGTGCACCCGCAGGAGCGCCCCCTCAAGCGGCTTTATTCACTGCTTGCACATTGTTGCGCCAGATGGGCGCGGCCAGACAGCATCGGGAGAAACGTTTCTCTCGGTGCTGTTTTTGCGTGCGCCCGGAGGCGCACGCAAAAAAATCCCCCGGCAGTCCTTCAATCAGACCTGCCGGGGGATTCTATATGCTCAAAAATGCGAATGCAGAGAACTCAATTAGTCCTGCTTGTACCGCCACTGGCGCGCGCGGTCGCCCGCGTTCAGGATGCGCTTGCGCATACGCAGGTTCTTCGGGGTGATTTCCAGCAGCTCGTCATCGTCGATGAACTCGAGGCACTCTTCCAGCGTCATCGGATGGACGGAAATCAGGCGCATTGCGTCTTCGGAAGCGGAAGCGTTGCGCATGTTGGTGACGTGCTTCTGTTTGCAGACGTTGACAACAAGGTCATCCGGGCGGGAGTTCTGACCGACGATCATGCCCTCGTAGACGTTCTGCTGCGCGCCGATGAACAGCGTGCCGCGTTCCTGCGCGTAGAACAGAGCATAGGGGGTGGAAACGCCGCTTTCGTGCGCCACCAGCGCGCCGACGCTGCGGTGCGGAATATCGCCCTTGACCGGCTCGTAGCGCTCGAACACGGCGGACATGATGCCTTCGCCGCGCGTGTCAGTCATGAACTCACTGCGATAGCCGAACAGCCCGCGCGACGGCACAAGGAACTCCAGACGAACGCGATCCTGACCAGACATGTGCTCCAGCGTACCGCGGCGGCGGCCGATTTTCTCGATGACCGCGCCTGCGGAAGCCTGCGGCGTGTCCACGACAAGGCGTTCAATTGGTTCGCACTTCACGCCGTCGATTTCGCGGTAAATAACGCGCGGCTTGGAGACGGCGAATTCGTAGCCCTGACGGCGCATGTTTTCAATCAGGATAGACAGATGCAGTTCGCCGCGTCCGCAGACCTCGAACGCATCCGTGCTGTCGGTGTCGCTGACGCGCAGAGAAACGTCCGTCTGCAATTCGCGCATCAGGCGCGCGCGCAGGTGACGGCTCGTGACATAAGTGCCCTCACGGCCCGCGAAGGGAGAATCGTTGACTTGGAACGTCATCGTGACGGTCGGCTCGCTGATTTTGACGAACGGCAGACCCTCGATGCACTCCGGCGCGCAGACGGTGTCGCCGATGGACAAATCCGCCGCGCCGGACAGCGCCACGATGTCGCCCATGCGGACTTCTTCCGCGTCCACACGCTTCAAGCCGTCGTACTGATACAGGTTGCCCAGACGCCACGGCTGGCTCGTCACGCCGGTCTGTACATTCGTGTGGACGACGTTCATGCCCGCCTTGAACACGCCGCGGGTGATGCGGCCAACGCCGATGCGCCCGACATACTCGGAGTAGTCGATGGTGGAAATCAGCACCTGCGCCGGGCCGTCGGGATCGCCTTCAGGCGCGGGGATGTACTTCAGGATGGCATCGAACAGCGGGCGCAGATCCGTACCGGGGGTGTCCAGATCCAGCGTTGCCGTACCCTTGCGGGCGGAGACGTAGAGAATCGGGTTTTCGATGGTGCTCTCGTCGGCTTCCAGGTCAATCAGCAGGTCGAGGATTTCGCCCACCACCTCTTCGCAGCGCGCGTCGGGGCGGTCAATCTTGTTGATGACAATCAGCACCTTCAGCTTCAGCTCCAGTGCCTTTTTCAGCACGAAGCGGGTTTGGGGCATCGGGCCTTCAAAGCTGTCCACCAGCAGCAGCACGCCGTCCACCATTTTCAGCACGCGTTCCACTTCGCCGCCGAAGTCCGCGTGACCGGGGGTGTCGACGATGTTGATTTTCGTCTTGCCGTAATGCACGGCGGTGTTCTTCGCCAGAATCGTGATGCCGCGCTCACGCTCGATGGCGCCGGAGTCCATCACGCGGTCAACCGTCTGCTGATTCTCATGGTAAACGCCGCCCTGCTTGAGCATCTGGTCAACCAGCGTCGTCTTGCCGTGGTCAACGTGGGCGATAATTGCAATGTTACGAATATCTTCACGAACCATAACGTGTTCTCTCCTTCTATATAATCGAGAGGCACCAGAGGCGCTGCCTCTGGACTCCGCAAGGGGCGCTGCCCCTTGCCCCCGCCAAAGGGTCTTCGACCCTCTGGACTCCCCTTTTCGCGATTGAGTTAAGCGCAACTGCATACTGTATGCGCGTGTTAAGTTCTGCGCGGTTTACTTGCGGTTGGCGGTTTCCGCCAGTTCCAGCCCTGCGTTGTTCTCGCAGGCAAGGCGGATGCTCCACTCGTTCTCAAACAGCAGCACATCGCGGTCGCGGCTGTCCTTCGCGCGCCCGGACGTGGATGTCAGCTTCAGCTGGTCGATGGGCTTGGGCGTGCTCACCACCCACCGCACGAAGCGGAAGGGCATGGACTCCATCACAATGTCCACCTGATACTCGGTTTTCAGCCGGTGCTCCAGCACTTCAAACTGCAGCACGCCAACGACGCCGACCATGAATTCCTCGCGCCCTGTCTCCGTGCGGATGAAGGTCTGAATGGCGCCCTCTTCCGCCAGCTGGGTGATGCCCTTCTGGAACTGCTTGCGCTTCATGGAATCCGCCGGACGCACGCGGGAGAAGAATTCCGGCGCAAAGACCGGGATGTTCTCGTAGTGCAGCTTCGGGCCGCCGGAGAGCGTATCGCCAAGCTGATAGATGCCGGGGTCGAACAGACCGATGATGTCGCCCGCCCATGCTTCCTCCACGGCTTCGCGTTCGTCCGCCATGAACTGCTGGGGCTGTTTGAGCGCGACGGTCTTGTTCGTCCCGGAGTGCCAGACCTCCATGCCTTTCTCGAACGCGCCGGACACGATGCGCATGAATGCCAGCCGGTCACGGTGCGCGGGGTTCATGTTCGCCTGAATCTTGAAGATGAAACCGGAGAAGTACGGCTCTTCGGGCTGAATGTCACCGATGTCGCTCTTGCGGGGCAGGGGCGGCGGCGTGTATTGCAGGAAGCGCTCAAGGAACGGCTCAACGCCGAAGTTGGTGACGGCGGAACCGAAGAACATCGGCGTCAGCTCACCGCGGCGCACCTTGTCGAGGTCGAAAGCGTCGCCCGCTTCGTCCAGCAGGTCGATTTCCTCCGCCAGCCGCTCGCGGTAGTGCTTCGCCAGCACATGCTCCAGCGCGGGGTCGTCAATGGCGATGTCAGTTTTCTGCACCATCGATTTGCCGTGGTCGCCGCCGGTGTACAGCTCGACCATTTTCGTGTCGCGGTGGTAAACGCCTTGGAAATCGCCGTCCGTGCCGATGGGCCAGTTGATGGGGCAGGAGCGGATGCCAAGCACCTGTTCCAGCTCCTCCATCAGCGCGAAGGGGTCTTTCGCCGCGCGGTCCATTTTGTTCACGAACGTGAAAATCGGGATGTTGCGCATCCGGCAGACCTTGAACAGCTTGATGGTCTGCGCCTCAACGCCCTTCGCCGCGTCAATCAGCATGACGGCTGCGTCCGCCGCAACCAGCACGCGGTAGGTGTCCTCGGAGAAGTCCTGATGGCCCGGTGTGTCCAGAATGTTGATGCGGAAGCCGTCAAACTCAAACTGCATTGCGGAGGATGTGACCGAGATGCCGCGCTGCTTCTCGATGTCCATCCAGTCGGACGTGGCGTGCTTATCGCTTTTGCGTGCCTTGACGCTGCCCGCCGAGCGGATTGCGCCGCCGTACAGCAGCAGCTTTTCGGTCAGCGTGGTTTTGCCCGCGTCCGGGTGCGAGATGATGGCAAAGGTTCGCCGTTTTTCCACCTGCTGGTGGAGCAGCTCCCGGAAAGCCGGCGTGTCGTGGGCTGGCAGCATGAATCGTCCTCCTCGTAAAGTGTCTGTCGCTCCTCGAAAGTGGATATTTCTTCCAACTCAAAACGTGCAAAATGCACGAAAAAGACAAGAATGTCCGAAAAGATATTTTACCGCCAAGAACGTGCCTTGTCAAGCCATTTTCCGCGCCTTCATGGCGTTCATGGTGCTATTTTTTCCGATTTCTCAGCAAACGGGAAAAAAAGTTTCAAGCAGCTTTTTGATTGCCCTTTTTGCGTGACTGGGCTGATGATACTTTCATGCAATGTTCATGTGCGGCGCAGGGGTTTCCCCCTGCAGCGAAAAAGTCAAGCCGCATAGGTGCAGCGTGAAGGGGCTTCATGGGGGACAACCCCACTGCCATTGGAGTTATCCCCAATTTATCCACTTTTCATCCACAAATCATTCACAGATACACCGCTTTATCCCCAGCCCCGTCCGACGAAAAACGCGGTGAAAAGGCACGTTTCGTCACATTGTCCTCCGCGGGGAGCGCCCATGCCATTTGGGACAAGCACCAAAGAACGTTTATGCACAGAAATGAATAATTATCCGCAAAATGCGAACATCCGACACCATTTTCTGGTTATCTGCAAAAGAATCCACAAGCCGCGCAGGGGGTGGACAACTTCTGTGGATAACCCTGTGGACAATGTGGATAATTTGCGGTCATGCGCGGTTTATCAAGGCAAAATCGGCAAAAAACACTGTGGATAATCCTGTGGAAACTGTGGATGTTTTCGCCCAATTTGAAACGATTTGAAGGACGGGATACATATACAGCGGATGGATAGCAGACTTGGATACATCAACAAAAGCATAATCATGCGTCAATTTGGTGTGCTTCGGACATGCCCATACCGTATCCGACATAGACTGGAGAGAGGAGGTGGGTTTCTTGGCAGAAAAATCGCCCTTTTTCCGCAATTTCGCATCGCACATCCTGCCGGTGCTGACTTTTGCAACGCTGCTTGTCGGTACGGCGCTGGTGGGTGTTGCGCTGACCCGAATTCCCCAAAGACCGACGGACGCAGCACCCCCGTCTCCCACACCGGAAACGACATATATCGCCGCGGGCAGCCTGACTGGGCGGACGATCCTCGTTGACCCCGGCCACGGCGGCTATGACGGCGGCGCGCGCTGCCGTGATTCCGGCGTGTGGGAGAAAGAGGTCAACCTCGCCGTAGCGCTGGCAGTGGAAAAGAGCCTGACGCAGCGCGGTGCAACGGTGCTGATGACCCGCCGGACAGACACCGATCTCTGTGACGACACAACCCGTCCGGCAAATGTGACGAAGAAGCGGCAGGACATGCAGTGCCGCGTGGATATGGCGGTTCAAGGGCAGGCGGACATGGTGCTGTCCATCCACATGAACGAATACCGCGTGCGGTCGGAATCCGGGCCGCAAGTGTTCTACCGCGCGGGCAGCGGCGCGGGGCGCCTGCTCGCCGGAACGATGCAGGAAGCGCTCATTACCGCCCTTTCGCCCCAAAAGGAGCGCGCCGCCATGCCGGGCGACTACTTCATTCTTCAGCTGGATACGCCATCGGTGCTGGTGGAATGCGGCTTCATTTCCAATCCGGCGGAGGAAGCGCTGCTGCTCTCGCCTGCTTATCAGGAGAAGCTGGGCGAAGCGATTGCGGATGGCGCGGCGGAGTATTTCCGCTTGGCAGAGGCAGAAAAATGAAGGTTGCATTTTTTCGCCGCGCATGGTAAAATAAGAAGAAAAGGAAACGCATTATATCCGGAAAGGAGTATCGAATGAACATTCACGAATCCGCTGAGGACTATTTGGAAGCAATCCTCCGCCTGAAAGAAGCAAAAGGCTATGCACGCTCTGTGGATATTTCTCTGCTGCTGGGGGTCACGAAGCCATCGGTCAGCGTGGCGATGAAGCGTCTGCGCGAAAACGGTTATCTGACGATGGATGCTGACAACTTGATTACGCTCACACCCGCCGGGATGGAGATTGCGAGAAGCATTTATGACCGCCACAAGACGCTGTCGAGCTTTCTGGAGAGTTTGGGCGTTGATTCCGATGTCGCCCGTGAGGACGCCTGCAAAATTGAGCATGATATTTCCGAGGAATCGTTTACCGCGATTCGGAAGCTGATGCAGGAGCGGGAGCAGGAACAGAAAGGATAAACTGCTGCCTCCAATTTACTGTGCTTAATTTACTTGAAACACGATGTGCTGGAGGAATATTATGGCTGCAAGATACATGTATGCGAAAGAAGTATCGCATCAGGGGCTAAACAAATATCGTGTTGTAAAAGCACCAACACGGCATGAATTGGAACGTAAAGTTTCTGCTTTGCAAGCGCAGTGGGATGAACAATGGCGAAAAATCCAAGAGCGTGAAGCAAAACAGCGAAATCTTGCGCAAGAACGTGCGGATAAACAAAGAGACCTCGCGGAAGCGGAAAGCTATGCACAGTCCATGACAGCTCAGGCAGAGCGACTGCAAGAAATGCTGGATAGTATTTTGAAAAGAAGTCTGTACCCGCAACCGTTGCAAGCTAATATTCTGAAAAATACGTCGCCATTTGAAACACCGCAACCTATATATCCGCAGTTATGGGAAGCAGCACGCGAACCGCTTTTCAGTGATGAAACATATCATGAAAAACCATCTTTTTTCACCAAAATATCGCGGAAAAAGATGGAAAAGTTCATTGCAGCGGCTGAACTGCGCTATGAAGCTGATTACAATGAATGGAAAAAAAGAAAGGAAGAAGTAGACAGAAAAAATGATGCGCTAATTGAAGAATATAATAGAAAATTAGCGGAATGGCAGCAAAAAAAGGAGGAATATGAACGCGAGCAAAGCGTGGATAATCAAAAAATAGAAGAGATGCTTGCAAACTATCGAAATGGCAACAAAGAAGCGATCGAAGAATACTATGCGACACTGCTGGAACAGATTGAGTTGCCGTTTAGTTACAGCAAGGCGGTAGAGACGGAATATCAGCCAGAGGCAAAGCGGCTCATTGTCGAACAGCAGCTTCCGATTGTTGATGATTTGCCAAAATTAAAAGGTGTAAGTTATATTAAGACCAGAAAGGAATTCAAGGAATCTTACTATACAGATGCCTACCTTACCAAGAAATATGATCAGGTGATTTATCAAATAGTGGTGCAAACGCTGAATTATGTTTTTACGGTAGGAAAAGAGTATGACTACATCAATAATGTGGTAGTTAATGGGAAAGTCAGCACAGTAGATAAGGCAACAGGGAAGGACATCGAGCCGTGCGTGCTGTCGATTAGCGTTGACCGCAATGCTTTTGAGGATTTAAATCTTGAAGCAATTGACCCGCGTGCGTGGTTTAAGAGCGCTAAGGGCGTGTCTGCTGCGGCAATTGCGAATACGACACCGGTTGCGCCAATTATTACGGTTTCGCGTGAAGACAGCCGATTTATTGATGCCTATGAAGTGGCAGACCAGCTTGATGATAGCGTCAATTTGGCAGCAATCGACTGGAAAGATTTCGAGAATTTGATTCGCGAAATCTTTGAAAAGGAATTCAGCAGCAATGGCGGTGAAGTCAAAATCACGCAAGCAAGTCGAGATGGCGGCGTTGATGCTGTGGCATTTGACCCTGATCCGATTCGGGGCGGAAAAATCGTCATACAGGCGAAGCGCTATACGAATGTAGTCGGTGTATCAGCAGTTCGTGACCTTTATGGCACTGTCATGAATGAAGGTGCAACAAAGGGGATTCTGGTGACAACATCGAACTACGGAAATGATGCGTATAAGTTTGCGCAAGGTAAGCCATTGACGCTTATGAATGGGGCAAATTTGCTTTATTTGTTAGAACGACATGGATATAAAGCAAAAATAGATTTAAAGGAAGCACGTCAACAGCAAAACAACTGATTTAACAAAACAAAGCCGGGTCGAACCTTCCCTGTTTCGGAGGATTCGCCCCGGCTTTTCTGTATTACTTACTTCTCCGTTTCCAGTGAGCGGTATGTCCGTACCAGCACGACCGCTGAGAGAATTGCCGTCAGCACATCGGCGGCAGGCATGGAGTACATCACCCCGTCCAGTTGGAAAAACTGCGGCAGGAGCAGCACCAGCCCCACGCCGAACACAATCTCCCGTGCCATCGACAAAAGCGTCGAGGCAGCCGCTTTCCCCAGCGATTGCAGGAAGATGAACGTCCCTTTGTTGATGCACGCCAGCACAATCATGCTCAGGTACACCCGGAAGCAGCGTCGGGCAAAGAGCGTGTAGTGGATGGACTCGTTCTGCGCGCCGAAGAGCAGCATCACCTGATCGGGCAGCAGCTCCACCACAAGCAGCGCAATCAGCCCGACAACCGCCTCCGCCGCCAGCAGCCGCGTCAAAAGCCCTTTCACGCGGTCATGCCGTCCTGCGCCCATGTTGTACCCCGCCACGGGAATGCATCCCGCCGCCAGCCCAATCGCACAGCTGATGACGATTTGGAACACTTTCATGACAATGCCGAAAACCGCCATCGGAATCGCGGAAAATTCCTCCTGCGAGAAAACAGCGTCCTGCGCGCTGCAAATGCGCAGCATCGTGTTCGTCGCCGCCATTGCCGCGACCAGGCTGATTTGCGCCAGGAAGGATGTCATGCCGAGCTTGGCGCATTTCCCCAGTAAATGCGCGCGCGGGCGGAAGCTGTCCTTTTGCAGGTGAATCTGCTTCATCCGCGTCAGATACCAGATGGACAGTCCAGCGGTCAGCGCCTGCCCGGCAACCGTTGCAATCGCCGCGCCCGCCATACCAAAGTGGCAGACGAAAATCAGCAGCGGGTCAAGCACGAGGTTTGCCGCCGCACCCGCCAGCGTGGCAACCATCGCGAATGTCGGGCTGCCGTCAGAGCGGATGACCGGGTTCATTGCCTGCCCAAAGACGTACAGCGGCACGCCCAAGGCAATCCAGAAGAAATATTCCTGCGCCTTCTCGAATGTCCCGGCATTGACGCGCCCGCCGAACCACGTCAGCAGCGTGTCCGGGAACAGCAGGTATGCCGCCATCAGGACAAGCCCCGCGACGACGCTGACCGTTACCGTTCCGCCGACGGCGCGGTGGGCCTCCTCCTGCTTCCCTGCACCAAGCATCAGGCTGACGAACGCGCAGCAGCCGTCGCCGAGCATGACCGCAATCGCCAGCGCCGCGACCGTCAGCGGAAAGACGACCGTCGTTGCTGCGTTGCCGACGCTGCCCAAGTCGGGCGCGTTCGCAATGAACACCTGATCGACCATGTTGTACAGCGCCGCCACGACCAGAGAGGTCATGCACGGCACGGCGTAGCGCCGCATGAGGCGCCCCAGCGGCTGTGTTGCCAGCGGGCGCGCGTTCTGCGCTATGGAGGTTTCGGATTCTGTCTGCATAAAAAAAGCACTCCTTTTCGTTGATTGGAGCGCAGTATCAAGGCAAAAAAGACTGCCCCTGCTGCGCGTCCGACAGATGGACTTACGCAGCAAAGGCAACACTCTGTACCGCTATTTTACCGCATCGGGGCGGATTTGTCAAAGGGGTGTATCATCATTTTTTCCCGCCCGCCACAAAACTTCCTGCAAAGCACGCGCCGCCCGCAATCCAGTACCCCATTACGAGGCGACTCGTCGTGCCGTAAATCTCCAGCGCTCCTTGAAACAGACAGCCGACTGTCAGCGCAATGATGCCCCAGTGGTACAGCCGCACGCACCAGCGCCCCGGCAGCGCTTTCCCGCGCAGGGCGCGAATCAGCAGCGGACACGCTCCCAGCACCAGCGGCGGCAGGAACGCATACACCATGAAGTCCGAGTAGACCCCATGGCTGAACTGCTCATACACGAATCCGCCCAGCGCGGTCACGGCGGCAAAAAGCAGATGATAGAACGCAAGTTTCACGCATTTGCGGTCAATAGCCGATGTAGACAATGTCGCTCACGCTCCTTTCGCGGATGCTGCGCCCATTTGTGGTCGGGCTGTTGACGACGCGCCCCTGAAATACCATCGTCGAAGAACCGCCGCCATCGAGGTTGTAGGCGATTTGTGCGCCCAGCGACTGCATCAGCTCTGCCAATTGCCGCAAGGAAAGCCCGGTGCTCTCCTTCGTCCGCCCGTCGGACACGACCAGCAGGTAATGCCCTTCGCTGATTTGCCCGATGGCGGTGCGCGGGTTGGAAGTCATGGCGCGCCCGACCTCGTCGCTGCTGCTGACGGTCACTTGCCCGCCGTTGATCAGCGCCGGGCCGAACGTCAGCACCTGCCATGCGCCTTCACGCACCAGCGTGTCGGCGCTCGTTTCGCCCTCGTTGATGATGCGGAAATTGCCGTCCGCACCGATGACCAGTGCGTCCGTGCCGCTTTGCGCCGATGCGCGGTACAGCACGCCGTTACGCAGCACATACCCGCGCTCCTGTGCGCCGTAATAGTCGCCGTTGATGGCGAGAATTGCACCCGCGTTTGCCGCCTGCACGGAGGTTGTCTCGGTCAGGTTGCGGGCGTAGGTGTTCCCCGCCAGCGCCGTTTTGAGCAGGGAAATGTCCGCAATCTGCACATCCGCGACGTACACCGTCGTGTTCTCTACGCGCATTGTCGTCAGTACAATGTCGATTTGGTCGTCATGGTATTCCGTATCGGCGGAAATGGGCGCGGTGGTCGCCTGTTCCGCGGGGGATTCCGTCGCAGTCGGCGCGGTGGTCGGAGCTTCCGTCGGCGCGGTGGAGGCTTCAGCGGTTGCCGTCGGCAGCGTGTCCGGCGTCAGCACGCGGACAATCACGAACGTGTCCAGCGCCGCATAAACCGTGTATGCCGCCAAAATCAAAGCAAACACCATGTTTGCGAAATGCCGCTTCATGGAGCTTCACTCCTTTCCGCTTCTATCATATCCCCGTCAAGTGACGAACAGATGACGAACCCATGACTGCTGCCGGAAAAATTCCCTTCCCTTGACGCAATCGGGGGAAAGGCGTATACTGGAAGCGGAAATTTCCACGGATGACCGCGAAAAGGAGAAGAATGATGCAGAAACTGCGGGGATACTTGGCACTGGGAATATTCATCATGGGTATTGTATCGTTTTTATGCCTGCTTCTGCCGTTCATCGAGATAACGGATGATGCGCTGCTGCTGATGGTGTTTGCTGTGCCGCCGCTTATCTGCGGATTGATCATAGCAGTGGCACTGCATATGCTGCTGTATACGCTGCTTCTGGTGCTGTACGGCTGCAGAATACAGCTGGTGGATTTGTACTTTCTTCAGTATATCCGCAGGAAAACCGTCGGCTGGCGCGTGCAGTACCTTCCGGCGGCGGAGCGCAAGGTGGGCATACTGCTGGCGGCTGTTCCGTGGGAAAAGGAAACGGGCAGGCAGCAGGAACGGGCGCGGACGGCGTTGTTTTACGTGCAGACGGCGCTGGCGATACTGTTCTATGCGCTGGCAGTCAATTTGTATGGGACAGCATCCGCCATTGCCTGCCTTGTGCTGGCGTGGGGGTATGCGTTTCTCAGCATCATCATGCCGCCAAGCGAAATTCGGAAAGTATTCCAGCCCGAAAAACGGCGCAAAATGTGGCAGATGCAGTGCTTGCTGGCGGAGAACCTGACGGATCGCCTGCTCACGGAAATGCCGGAAGAATACTTCACGCCGCCGGACAAAATTCAGGATCAGAATGATGCGGCGCTCATGATTAACCGTTCCGCGTGGCTGATGATGCAGAACCGCTACGAAGAGGCGCTGGACATCCTGACTATGCTGGCGCAGGAGCATCGGGAGCAGACGAAGCGCCTTTGGTGGCAGCTGATTCCGCTCGGCGTTCTGCGTGAATTGGCATTGGACAAGCCGGGCTACTTCCTGAAAGAGTATGACACGCTGTACATGCAGAAGGAATTGCGCAAGCATGAAAAGCAGCCGCTTGTCTGGAGCACGGCGTATGCGGTGCATCTGCTGCGCGACGGCAACGAGCAGAAAGCGGAGCAGTGCCGCAAGCAGTTCCTGCGCCGCATCCGCCATACGACCACGCCGCGCTGCTATCAGTGGACGATAGACAGAATGGCGCGGGAAAAGGCAATCTACGAAGCAAGAAAGGCAAAGGAAGCGCAAGAATGAAGAATCGGACATTTCAGCGCCTGTTTCCGCTCCTGCGGATGGGCAGCATCCTGCTGGCAGCGGTACTGTTCTGCGCGGCACTAATCGGCGTGAACGCACAGCTGACTGTCGGGACGAATGAAGAGCGGAATCTGGCGACGTATCTGGGGCTGGCGCTGACGGCGGTCGTGACGTATCTGCTGCAAGATGTGCCGAAAATGCTGGTCGGCAGGCACTTTGGCTGGAAGCTCGTGCGTTACGAGGCGTTCGGGCGGGTCTATCAGGCGGACGGCACAGGGGCGTTCGTGCGTGTTCCAGTACCGGCGCAAAGGCGTCTGCGCTATCAGCCGTATCTGCTTCCGCCGGAGGATGCCCCTCGGCACGACGTGACGCTGTACACGCTCTGTCCCCTGCTGTATGGCGGGGCGCTGGCGGTGGTGTTCGGTGTGCTGACACTGCTGACGCTGGGGCAGCCGGTGTCGCTGGTGCTGTGCGAACTGGCGATGGGCGGCGTGGTGCTGGTGATGACGTGCATTCTGCCGATGGAGGAGCGGTTTATCGCATCGCCGATGGCAATCGCACGGATGCTTCGAGATCCGGAACAATTGGCGGAGTGGCTGTATTTCGCGCGTATGAAGGCGAATGGCGGGGTGGAGGTGACAGATGTTTCGATTGAAAACATTCCACAGCCTGCAACAGTGAAGACATGTCAGGATGCAATCTGCGTCTTTCAGCGAGCGCAGATTGCGCTGATGGTTCAGTGTGATGCACAGAAGGCGTATGGGCTGATGAAACAGGTGCTGGAAAGCGAGGCGCGGCTGTCATATACTGCATGGAAACTTCTGCTGAGCGATGGGGTGGTTGCGGAACTTCTGGCAGGTGAACCGGGTGAATTTACGGCGCTCTATCGTGGAAAAGCCGGCGCAGCCATACGGCAGGTGATGTTTCGCATGGTGGACTATGCGCTTCCTGCCTATGCGGTAGCGATGCTGGTGACACATGAAGCGCGGGAAGCAGAGGTTGTGCGGAACACGCTTGCGCCAGTGCGAGAGAAAATGCCGGAGCTTGATGCTTTGATGAAAGCCATCGAAGAAAAAGCCGCACGAATCGAAAGCTGATTCGTGCGGGGAAATTTCGCGCCTGCGGGCGCGACAAGGGGGCAATGAAAACAGACGAATGTCTGCGGTCGCCCCCTTGACCCCTTCGCAGTGCACACCCATGCTTATTGATTTGAACCGAAGGTTCACCGGACAAACACGCGGGCACTGCATGAAAGTGTCACCAACTGAATCGCGCGAAAGGGTCAAGGGAGGGGACTTCGTCCCGTTTCATTCTCCCTTGTGGAGTCCAGAGGCAAAGCCTCTGGTGGGGTCAAGGGGCAACGCCCCTTGGGTCACTCCCCCTTTTGTGCATCCTCCCACGCGCGGCGGATGGCGGTGAGGATGTCGCCGTGGGCGTCGCGCAGGGACATGGTGGCGCCGGAGACAATGTCGGCGGCGCGGGCGCGGTCGTCGTCGGAGAAGGCTTCCCAGCGGGCGCGATCAGCGTCGGAAGAGGAATTTTCCGTCAACGGGCGGCCGTTCTCGGCGGAAAAGTACCGCCCAAACCACGTCTCTACCTCGTCCACCGTCATGCCGACCATCATGTTCTGATAGGCGTCCATCTGCTCGCGCCATGAACCGCTCGTCAGCTGGTAATCCTCTCCACGGGCGCGCTTGCTCGTCCATGCGGCAATTTCCTGCATGTAGTTGTCCTCGCTGTCCTCGGTGTAGCCGACGACCTTCCCGGCGCTGTCATCCCAGAGCGAATAGCCGCCCTGTCCCGGAAAGCCGCTGAACTGCGGCATGGACGCGCCGCTGTAATTCGGCGTTGCCACTTCGAGCTGGTCAACCGCCATCGACACGATGCGCCCGTCCTCGTCGAACGTCCCGTGCGCAAACACGACGTTGAAGGAGTAAACCTGCCCGTCTTCGTCATCCTTGCCCGGCCCGACGCGCCCGGTCGCCGCCATGCCGATGCCCTCGCGAATCGCCTGACCCGCGCGGTTTGCCGGATTGCCCGTTGCCTCGTCCATTGTGTCCGATGCGTTCAGGGCGACGCGGACGGCTTCACGCAGAGCATTGCTCGTCATCGTTGCGCCCGTCACGACATCCACATCCCATGTGTTCATGCGAATCATCTCGTCCGGCAGAATATCCAGCGCGCGGCTGCCGATGCCGTCCGTCTCATGCTGTTCCAGAATGTTCACGGCGCTGATGGCGCCGTCCTCCATCATCACCTGCACGCGCAGGATGCCGCCGTAGCCATCCGCCTGACCCGTGCGCGTGTCGGCGCTGGCGCGGCAGGACGCAAGCAGAACGGCGCAGGAACACAGCGTCAGCATCGTCAGCAGACGTTTTTTCATTTTTCGGCTGGTTTGCATTAAAAAATCCCCTTTCAATCTTCCAGATTGCAGGGAAATCGCTCCCTGCGACGTTGTTATTGTGTCCCGCGCAAGAAAAGTCATTCAATCAACACGCTTTTTGATGCAGATTTTTTCCGCAAGCAGGAAAATCGCCCTTGCGCGGCGAATAGAGATAGAGAATATGCCTGTGCTGACTGATTTTCCGCCGCGCGGGCATCCTGATGAAAGGGTTTCACCCGAAAAGGCAGGTGTTTTTCGTATATGAAGAAGTCATCCGGGAAGAAGCGCGTCAGTTCGCTGACGTTCCTGATTGCGACGACGGCGGTGCTGGCGGCGGTGGCGGTGCTGTGCCTGTTCGGCAGCAATCTGCTCTACGCCATGCGTGTGCGCAACGTCAATGAGCAGCGCGCCGAGGTGGAGAAGCGCAACACGGAGCGCTACGAAGCGTATCGGCAGGAAGTGCAGGAACTGCAAGACCGTCTGACGGCGAACAACAACATCAGTGCCGATTGGCCCCAGCCGGACACGCAGGAGGGCATCTCCATTGTTGACCTGACGAATTATCCGCTGGATAACCCCGGCACGGTCACGGTGTCGCGTCAGGACGTGATGCTGGGCGGTCTGCTGCTGGTCAACGAGTGGCATTCCCGCCCGTCGGATTTTGACGAATCATCGCTGGTGTCCATCATGACCTACGCGCGGAGCATGGGCGTGACGAAGAGCATTTGGCGCAATTCCGACCAGCGGCTGTTCCCGGTGGCGGCGAATGCCCTGCTGGATGCGCTCAATGCCGCAAAAGAAGCGGGGCTGGAGGGCTATGTTGTCCGCGAGGCGTACCGCAGCATTTCCGACCAGCAAACGCTCTGGGACGCGGAATACAACCGCTTGAAAGGCCGCCACAGCGCGTGGACGGACGATGAGCTGATTGCCGCCACAAAGAAGAGCATCAACCTGCCTGGCACGAGCGAATATAACTCCGGCTTGGCTTTCACGCTGTACCTCTACGAGAACGGCAATGACGAATTGAACAAGATGGTGTTCTCCGAGAGTGAGCAGGGCAAGTGGATGTACGAAAACAGTTGGAAGTACGGGCTTGTGTTCCGCTTCCCGCTGCAGGACTTCCCGACGAAGGGCACCATCAGCCGCGCCTACAAGACGGGCGTGAACGTGGAGATGAATCTGTTCCGCTTCGTGGGCATTCCGAACGCGACGGTGATGCACCATCTGGACATGTGCTTGGAAGAGTACATCGAGTACCTGATGGCGCACCCGCACATCGCCGTGTTTGAGGACGGTCAGCTGAAGTACGAAATCGTCCGCCAGCAGGTGGGCGACGACAGCAGCACCTTCTCCGTCAGCATCAGCCGCAAGACCAGCAACTACACCATGTCGCTGGACAACATGGGCGGACTGATTACGATTTACGAGTATTGATAGGGATACGAATCCCCCGCCAGCGGATGATGATGTCCGGCTGACGGGGGATTTTGCTTCGAGACCATCAAGAAATAAAGCGAGGTGCGTCCGATTGAAACATCGTATCATAGCATTGCTAACCGCATTTATCCTCTGTTTCAGCACTGCGTCTGCTTTTGCAGATACATCCGTTGATACAGCCATGAACCTGTCCACCACAGCAGATGCACCATTAGCCGTCATCAAAGCATCGTCCGCGCTTGCGGCGGCGCAGTCGATGATTCTGCTTTTCAATGCGGGTTCCAAACGAGAAGGCGCAGTGATGGAAACGTGCATGGTAATCCCCATTAGCGTCACATCCGACGATGATATCATCACGATGGAGATTGCCGCTCTGCATGGTGTTTTCAGCCCCAATGAAGTCCCGACAGAAAAATATGACCCGCATCACATGATGGCAGGCTGCGAAAGCTGGGTGCGCTTGCAGCTGCTGGACAACCACGACGGCACATATTCGCTGCTGACGTATCAAGAACCCGACGATGGCGAAACGCTGTACAGAGACGTTAAACGCATCTTCTCTGTATTCGCTGCGATAAGGCTGATGATTTCGGCCAGAGACGCATCATTTAAGGACACCTACCATGAAATGGCGGAGGAAAACTGGGCGGCATTCTGCTCCCGCGACACCAGTGACGAAGGAACGCCCGTCTTCCTCGAAATGAATGTGACTTCGGCGGATGTGCGGCTCAGCCTGACGTATCTGCGCGAACCTGAAAACTACCCCGCCAGCAACATTCGCGAATACACGATGGCGGACGGCACGACGTATGTTTGGATTGTGATGGAATAATTCTGCTTGACAAAAAGCGCCGGAATGCAGCTGTGTATGCTGTGTTCCGGCGTTTGGCGTTTTAGGCGGAAGGTCGGTCGCGCCCATCTGGCGCGACAATATGCAAGTGGTGGGTAAAGCAGCTTGGGGGCGCATCTGCGGATGCGCAAAGTTACTGGCAGGGACGCTTCGCTGCCTGCGCCTTTGTTGAGCGCGTTTGACATACTGGTCGCCCGTGCAACAGTTGGGGCGTTGCCCCAAACCCCACCAGAGGCGCTGCCTCTGGATTCCGCAAGGGGGGATCCCCCCTTGACCCCTCCGCGCGATTGAGTTGGTCTCACTACCATGCTCTACCCGCGTGTTTATCCTCTTTTTCCCCTATCCTTATTTTGCTTCCGCCCAGTTTGTCCCCTGATGCACCTCCGCCAGCAGCGGCACGCGCAGTTCAATCACATGCTCCATCGCATCTTTCAGCAGCTTCCCCGCCTGTTCTGCTTCCTCCGGCGGGCATTCCAGCAGCAGTTCGTCATGCACCTGCAAAATCAGCCGACTCTTCAGCCCCTCCCGGCGCAAGGCTTCGTCCACCCGTACCATCGCCAGCTTGATAATATCCGCCGCCGTCCCCTGCACGGGCGTATTCATGGCGGCGCGCTTGCCGAACTCGCGCACAACCGCCTTGTCGCTCTTCAGCTCCGGCAGATACCGCCGACGCCCCATCAGCGTCAGCGCATAGCCGTTGTGCTGCCCGTCCTCGGCGGCGCTGTCCATGAAGCCCTTCACGCCCGGATATTTCGCGAAATAGCGGTTGATGAACTCCTGCGCCTCCTGACGGCTCACGCCCGTGTTTTTCGCAAGACCAAATCCGCTGATGCCGTAAATCAAGCCGAAATTGACCGCTTTTGCGCGGGAGCGGAGCGTAGAATCCACCTCATCCAGTGGCACGTCGAAGATTTCGCTGGCAGTGCGCGCGTGAACGTCCTGCCCCGTGCGGAAGGCTTCCACCAGTGCGTGGTCGCCGGAGAAGTGCGCCATCAGGCGAAGTTCAATCTGGCTGTAATCCGCGTCCAGCAGTACCCAGCCCGCGCGCGGCAGGAAAGCCTGACGGATTTCCTTTCCCTCCTCCGTGCGGACGGGGATGTTCTGCAAATTCGGCTCGCTGGACGAGATGCGCCCGGTGGCGGTGGCGACTTGGTCGAAGGTGGAGTGTACGCGCCCGGTCGCGTCCGTCAGGCGCAGCAGACCCTCGACGTAAGTCGAATTGAGCTTCGTCAGCTGCCGATAGCGCAATAGCGGCGTGATAACCTCCGGCGCGATGTCCTGCAAACCTTCCAGCACTTCGGCGGAGGTGGAGTAGCCGCGCGCGGTTTTCTTGCCGTGCGGCAGCTGCAATTTATCGAATAGCACGTCGCCGAGCTGCTGGGTGCTGTTGAGGTTGAAGGTTGTTCCGCAGGCGGCGAACACCTGCTGCTTGCTCTGCTCAATTTCCTGCGTGTAGCGCTCGCCCAATTGCCGCAGGAATGCCGTATCGACGGTGAAGCCGATGTCCTCCATGCGGTACAGCACGCCGGAAAGCGGCATTTCCACGTCGCGCATGAGGTGGCTCATGCCCATGCGGTCAATGTTCGCCTGCTGCCACCGGCACAGCGAGAGCATTCCGCGCGCATCCGCGGGCAAATCGCCGCACAGTGCGTCCAGACTGTAACTCTTGCGCTGCGGGTCAAGCAGGTACGCGCCAAGCTGCACGTCCCATGCGTATCGCTCCGGCATGGGGAGCTTCGCGCGGTTCAGCCGGTGCCACAGCGTTTTGCCGTCGTGGATGACGGCGGGGTGCGCGGCGAGGTCGGGTGCGAGGGCGCGGAGCAAGTCCTCCGGGTCTGCGCCGGGAGTGAGCAGATCGCCGCCGAGTGCCGCCTGACAGCAGGACAAATCCTGTGCCGCGCACGTCAGCACTGTGTCATCCAGCGCGACGGCAATCGGGCGGGCGCTGTCCGGCAGGGCGGTGAGCCACGCGGTCAGATCAGCGCCGGAGGAAATCGGGGCGGCGTCTGCAAAGGGCAGGAGCGTCAGGGGCGTTTCGTCTGCGGCGGTATCCGGCGCGGGCGCATCGTCAGGCACTTGCAGGCGGCGGATGATGCTGTTCAGCTTCAGCTTTTCCAGCGCGGGAATCCCATGCCGGAAGTCTGGCATGGCGCACGCCTTGAGGGAGAACGCAATCGGTGCATCGCGGCGAATCGTCGCCAGTTCGCGGCACATTTTCGCCTGATCCGCCCATGTGACGAGCTTTTCGCCAAGTTTGCCCTTCACTTCGCCCGCATGTGCGAGGATATTGTCCAGCGTCCCATACTGGTGCAGCAGGCGCACGGCGGTTTTGTCGCCAACGCCGGGGATGCCGGGGATGTTGTCGCTGCTGTCTCCCGCCAGCCCCTTCCAGTCCACCACCTGCTCCGGCGAGAAGCCATACACTTCGTACACCATGGCGGGTGTAAAGTGCGTCGTTTCGCTGATGCCCTTGCGGGTGAACAGCACCTGCGTTGTATCGGACACCAGTTGGAGCGCGTCGCGGTCGCCGGTCAGGATGACGGGGCTGACCCCGGCGTCCTCACCTAGTTTGGACAGCGTGCCGAGAAGATCGTCCGCCTCCCAGCCTTGCAGGGAGAAAACCTGAATGCCCATTTCCGGCAGCAGCGTCCGAATGGTGGCGAACTGCTGGCGCAATTCATCCGGCGTCGCGGCGCGTCCCGCTTTGTAGTCGGGATATGCCGTGTGACGGAACGTCGGCGCGTGCTCATCGAAGCAGACCGCGAGATAGCGGGCGTTTTCGTCTGAAATCGCTTTGAGCATCATGGTCAGGAAGCCGTAAATCGCATTGGTGTAAACGCCGCCCGCGTCCATCAGCGGGAGGGCGTGGAAAGCCCGGTGTAGCAGGCTGTTGCCGTCAATCATGAGGAAGGTGTCTTTCATGGGGATTCTCCTCCTATCTCCTTCAATTGTACCTTCTCGAATGAAACTTGTCAACCGCCGCATATCCTTTCCCCAGAAAGGCAGGGACGAAAATGCGGATTTTGCTGGCAGGGATGATGGCGCTGCTGCTCCTGCGCGCGCCGGAGACGATGGCGGCGGCGGAAGCGGCGTGTGCGCTGTTCGTGCGCAGCGTGATGCCGGGGCTGTTCCCGTACTTGACGCTGTCGCAGATGCTGGTGAGCCGATGCGGACGCGACATGCAGCCCGGACTGCTGATGCTGCTGGGCTGGTGCGGCGGTTCGCCGACGGGTGCGCGGCTGCTGGCGATGCAGGGCAGCCGTCCGCACCGGGAACAGAAGGCGCTGGCGGTCTCCTGCGCGACGATGAGCCCGATGTTCCTGCTGGGGACAATCGGAAGCTGGCTGAACAGCCGAATCGCGGGGGCAATTGTGCTGCTGAGCGTGCTGGCGGGCGGCTGCTGCGCGGGGCGATTGGCAAAACGGTGGACGAGGGTTACATCCGCTGAAAAAGTGCCAGAGGCAGCAATGCCCCCTGTCTCCTTCGCCCGCGCGGTGGAGGACAGTGCCCGAACCATGCTCCTTGTCTGCGGCACGATGACGATGCTTCGCGTCTTTGCGACGCTGACGGACTTCCTGCCTGATGCGATGCGTCTCCCGCTGACGACGCTGCTGGAAGTTACGACGGGCGCGGTGACAATCGCAAACCTGCCGGCACCTCTGCCGTTGCGGATTGCTCTCCTGTCCGCAGCGACGGGTTTCGGCGGCTGCGCGGTCATCATGCAGAACCGCGCGCTGTACCCGCAAGGATTGATGCGGCTGGGTGAACAGCTGGCGTGGCAGGCGCTGCACGGCGTGATTTCGGGGATATTGGCGCTGGGAATTGCGCTGCTGGTGCTGAGCGCGGGCGGAAATTTGTAACAGAAAATTTGTGATGGATAGCTGAAAGAATCCGGATTACAGCTTGTCAACCGGGGAAAAAGCAAGTATAATATATTCTGCGGAGTTCTGCGAAATTCTCCGCATCAGCAAAAAAAGAAACCCGTCGGCTTCGGCGGAATTGAAGGAGTACCCAGAAAAAATGAAAAAACAAAATGCAGCGATTTGGTGCGCCCTGCTGCTGATTGCCTTGCCCATTGCAGTGCTGCTGCTTGTGCCGTCGCCTTCCGCGCGGATTGTGGACGTGGTGCAGCCGCTGATGGAGTCAGAAGAGATTGATTATTGGAATCCCGACATCTTCTTTCTGACGAAATACGGCTTGACCGCTGCTATCAGCGTTCTGTGCGGTTTGGTGCTGACGCTGCTGTGCTCGCGCAAGCGCCTCCCGCTGGACACCCGCGCGGCGATTTGCACGGTTGGCGGCTTTGGCGCGCTGGTGGGCGCGCGCGTGCTGTATATGCTTGCCCGGTATTCGTACATCATGGTTGATTTGGGCGGCAGCTCGTTCTTCTGGCAGTTCTGGCAGGGCGGTTATACGCTCTATGGCGGCATCCTCGGCGGCATGGGCGCGATTGCGCTGTATGCGAAACTGACGAAGCAGAAGGCGCTGCCTCTGCTGGATGCGGTGACGCCCGGCGCGCTGCTGGCGCTGTGCGGCCTGCGCCTTGCCGAGGGTTTCACGGGGCAGGGCTTCAGCAAACAGATGGACGATATCTGCTGGTACTTCCTGCCTTTCCAGAATGAGGACGGTCAGATGCTGGTTTGGGCATATGAAGCCATCGTTGCGGCAGTCGCGCTCGTGATTGTGCTGGTGCAAGGGCGCAGGCAGAAAATCGCCGGGCGGACGCTGGAAACCGGGCTGACCATCATCAGCGTGATGCAGGTGCTGCTTGACTCTTGGCGCGCGGATGAGCTTATCCGCTTCGGCTTTGTCCGCCTGAATATGCTCATGGCGGCGCTGACGCTGGCGGTGCTGCTGGCATCACGCCTGACCCGCTGCATCCGCCGGGATGGGCTGAAAAGAATCAGCATTGCGCGCATCGTGATGCTGCTGGCCGGCGCGGGCGTGTGCATCGCCGTGGAATTTGCGCTGGACAAGTCTGCCATCAACAACGGAATACTTTATGGGGTGATGATGCTCGCGCTTGTGCCGATGTTCATCGCCGTGCTGCTGGATGACGGCCGCATTCAGACCGCCGAAGAAAGGAAATAAGCCATGCAGGTGACGCAACCGAACGAATTTTACAAGGGTCTGCCGAAAGAGGACGTATTCTTCGTCAAGGACGACCAGAACAACCCCGTCGGCGAGGGATTCCTGATTTATCAGTATCAGCCGACGATTTTCCCTTCGCGCCCGGTCAACATCTACTTCAGCATGACCAGCAAGCCGGAAGGCGAATACTGGCTGCTGGGGTCGCTTGCGGCGCGCGCGCGGCAGCTGCGCAATCAAGCGCCCGGTGCGGCGGCACGGCTGTACACAGCCGTGGATGTGCAGGACGAGCGCCAATTGGCGTTTTATGAGCACAACGGCTTCAAGATGGATTACACCGAGGATTTGGTGCGCCTGAACGACCCTGACGAAGTGCCGCAGCTGTTCAACTGCTCGTGCATCACGCTTCCGCTCAACACCGTGCAGGAGCAGATGGATTTGGTGTCGCGGATGCGCGGCGCCGGGTTCAGCTACTTTGACCACGGCTTCCTGCTTCAGCAGATGAATCGGCAGAATTTCGCCGCGCTGGGCATCCTGTATGGGTCGAATCTGGTTGGTGCGTGCGTCGCCGCGGGGCAGTACACGTCGGCGGAGGTTATGGGGCTGTATATCGTGCCGGAGTTCCAGCGCAAGGGCTTGGGCACGCGTTTGCTCCAGCAGACGAAACAGGCGCTGGCGAGCACGGGCGTGACGGATTTGACGATGCGGGTGATGAGCGACAGCGAGCCGCAGGTGCGCTTGGTGCAGCGGTTCCGTGCGGAATTGGTGGAACACACGAGCGTGTTCCCCTCGATGCAGATTTAAGAGGGGCGTGGCGATTGCTCTCTTGAATGGCTTCGCGGTGTACGCTTTTGTGACATTATGGTCATGTTGCAGGGGGAATCGCCTCTGCGGAGGCGAAATCCCTGCATCAACACGCGCATACAGCAGGAAAATGCGCACAACTTAAATCGCGCAAGGAGAAGACAAAATGAGCATCGTGTCACTGAAAGACTACCGCTGGGATGGCAGCAAGAAGCTCGAATTGAAGGACGCGGAGACGGGCGCGCCGGAGTTCGTGGATAAAAAGACGCTCAAGGCGCAAACGATGGAGAACCTTGCGGAAGCGGCGGCACTGCAGGATAAACTCTATGCGCAGGGGCGTGAGGGCATCCTGATTGCCATTCAGGCGCGTGACGCGGCGGGCAAGGACAGCCTCATCAAAAAAGTGTTTGGGCAGCTGAACCCGGCGGCGCTGGAAGTCGCGGCATTCAAAGCGCCCAGTAAGGAAGAACTCAGCCATGATTATCTCTGGCGTATCATCCGCACCGTTCCCCCGCGCGGGAAAATCGGCGTGATGAACCGCAGCCACTACGAGGACGTTCTCGTGACGCGCGTGCACCACATGGAGAAGGGCTATGCCATGCCGCCGCGCGTGACGGATGATTCGAATTTCTACCCTAAGCGCTATCAGCAGATTCGCAATTGGGAACAGTACCTTTACGAGAACGGATACCGCGTCGTCAAGGTGTACCTGAACGTCAGCCGTGACGAGCAGAAGCGCCGCTTCCTTGACAGGCTGGAACGCGAAGATAAGCACTGGAAGCTCTCGGTGGATGACATGCGCGAACGCCGCCTGTGGAAGCAGTATGACGAAGCGTTCGAGGATGCCATCAATGCGACCGCGACGAAGGAATCCCCATGGTACGTCCTTCCGGCGGATGACAAGTGGTTCACGCGCTACCTGATGAGCGAAATTCTGCTGGATGTGCTGATGGATGTGAACCCGGATTATCCGCCGCTTGATCCGGCGGAAGCCGCGAAAGTTCCGACAATTCTGGCAGAGCTGGAGAATGGCGAATAATCAGCACAAAGTGTATTTTTTGTGGATTTCAAGGGAGAAATATGGAAGTACACATTTTGGTGTGTGCAAACCGGGTTGATTTTATGGGAAAGGCGCGGTATGATGAAGGACGTGCAGGGCGCAATGCCTTGCACGCAACGCCCGAAGGCAGATGCCTGAAATACAAAAGCATACAGCAATACGCCTTATGCGGCTCCTGCACAACGCCGTAGATTTCTCTCTTCCATGCTTCCCCGTCTACCCGATTCGTGGGCTGACGGGGATTCTTTTACTTATAATACTATTTCCAAATTCACCTGCGCCATCTGCTTGCGCCTTTTCCGCACTGGCGTCCGGTCGTTCCATTTAGCGTAGCACTGCTACGCTGCATTTCACTCCCGTTAGCCAGAACGAAAAATTCGCGGCGCATCTTGGCGCATTCTCATTTGGAAATAGTATAAGCAACACCGCACAACTCGGCGGTGCGTCGGGCGATGCCTTTTCCGCACTGGGAATAGTATGAAAATCATGTTTTTAAGCAATCGCATCCGATTGAACAAAAACCCACGACTTTTCCTGCAAAAGCAAGAGGATTTTTCGCGGTTGATGGCGAATTAAAACGATTCGGACTGCACCTCGCTGTGGAAAAAACGGCAGAGCGCGCAGAACGAAAAACCAATCATTATCCGGGCGTTTTCGCTGGTGGTGGCAGCGGAAAGCCCGACGGACGAGGTACTGGAATGGAAACAAACACCTATTATTATGCGGGCATTGACATCGGTTCTACCACCGTCAAGCTGGTGCTGCTGAACGAAGCGGGAGAAATGGTCTGGGGCGAATATCGCCGCCACTGCGCGCATACGCAGGAGACGCTGGCGGAGATGATGCGGGAAGCGCGGAAGAAACTCGGCGCGTGCCGCGTGAAGGTGCGCATGACCGGATCGGGCGCAATTTCGCTGGCGGAAGCGCTGCGCGTCGGGTTCGTACAGGAGGTCGTTGCGGTGGCGGAAGCGCTGCAGAAGGCCGCACCGCAGACCGACGTCGCCATCGAATTGGGCGGCGAGGACGCGAAGATTATCTATTTCACCGGCGGATTGGAAGAGCGCATGAACGGCGTGTGCGCGGGCGGCACGGGGTCTTTTATCGACCAGATGGCGGCGCTGCTGAAAACTGATGCGCCCGGCTTGAACGAACTGGCAAAGCACTATCATGAGCTGTATCCCATTGCGGCGCGCTGCGGCGTGTTTGCCAAGAGCGACATTCAGCCGCTGATTAACGAGGGCGCGGCGCGTGAGGACCTGGCGGCGTCGATTTTTCAGGCGGTTGTGAACCAGACGATTTCCGGGCTGGCGTGCGGCAAGCCGATTCGCGGGCATGTGGCGTTCTTGGGCGGGCCGCTGCACTTCCTGTCCGAACTGCGGCAGGCGTTTGTCCGTACCCTGCACCTGACGGAGGAAACGGCGATTGTGCCGGAAAATTCGCACCTTTTTGCGGCGACGGGCGCGGCGATGGCGGCGCTTTCGGACGGCGAGGACGAAGCTGTGCCGATGGACAGCCTGCTCGAACGCCTCGAACACGGCGTGATGCTGACCTTCGGCTTGAAGCACCTGCCGTCGCTGTTCCGCAATCAGGAGGAATATGCGGCGTTCAACCGCCGCCACGCACAGGCGAAGGTGCAGCGCGGTGATTTGGCAACGTATTCCGGCAAGTGCTATCTGGGCATTGACGCGGGCTCGACGACGACGAAAGTCGCGCTGATTGGCGAAAAGGGTGAATTGCTGTACAGCTACTACGCGGGCAATTCCGGCAGCCCGATTGAAACGGCGCGCACGGCGATGCGCGAACTGATGGAGAAGATGCCCGACACGGCGGTGATTGCGCGCTCCTGCTCTACCGGCTACGGCGAAAGCCTGCTGAAATCGGCGTTCCGGCTTGATGACGGCGAGGTGGAGACGATTGCGCACTGCACCGCGGCGGCGTTCTTTGACCCGAAAGTGGACTGTGTGCTGGATATCGGCGGGCAGGACATGAAGTGCATCAAGCTGAAAAACGGCTCGGTGGACACGATTCTGCTGAATGAAGCGTGTTCGTCCGGCTGCGGCAGCTTCTTGGAGAACTTCGCAAACTCGATGGGCTACACGGCGGAAGGATTCGCGGCGGAAGCCCTCTTCGCGCCCGCCCCGGTTGATTTGGGAACGCGCTGCACCGTGTTCATGAACTCCAACGTCAAGCAGGCGCAGAAGCAGGGCGCGACGATACAGGACATCAGTGCGGGTCTGGCGTGCTCGGTCATCAAGAATGCGCTGTTCAAGGTCATCAAACTCGCTGATCCGAAGGAACTGGGGCAGCATATCGTCGTGCAGGGCGGCACGTTCCACAACAAAGCGGTGCTGCGCGCGTTCGAGCAGCTTGCGGGCGTGGAGGCCGTCTGCCCGGATATTTCCGGCATGATGGGCGCGTTCGGTGCGGCGCTGATTGCGCGCGACCGGGCGTCGGGCAGCGCTACACCCTCCTCTACCCTGCCGATTCAGGACATTCTGGGCTTGCAGTGGCAGACGCGGACGGCGCGCTGTCAGGGCTGCACGAACCACTGTATGCTGACGGTCAGCCTCTTCCCCGGCGGACGGCGGCACATCACGGGCAACCGCTGCGAAAAGGGGCTGGGCAAAACCGCAACGGGCGAAAAAGGCCCGAACGTGATGGCGTACAAGCTCAAGCGCATGTTCGACTATCAGCCGCTGACCGCCGAACAAGCCACGCGCGGCGAACTGGGCATTCCCCGCGTGCTGAACATGTACGAGAATTTCCCGTTCTGGATGACGCTGCTGACGAAGCTGGGTTTCCGGGTGGTGCTGTCCCCTGCGTCCAGCCGCGCAATCTACGAGAAGGGCATGGAGTCCATCCCGTCGGAAAGCGAGTGCTATCCGGCGAAGATGGCGCACGGGCATGTGCAGTGGCTGATTGATCAGGGCGTCGGGACAATCTTCTATCCGAGCGTGTTTTACGAGCGGCAGGAGGATATGAAGACCCAGAATCACTTCAACTGCCCGATGGTCGTGGCGAATCCGGAGAATATCGCCAACAACGTCGAGGATGTGACCGAAGGGCGCGTGCGGATGCTTAAACCGTTCCTCGCGCTGACCAGCGAAAAGACGGCGGCGGATGCGCTCGTGCGCTTCTTCCGCAAGACCTTCAATATTCCGGAGCAGGAGGTGCGCGACGCGGTTCACGCGGGCTGGGACGAGCAGCAGTGTGCCAAGACCGACGTGCGCGCCGAGGGTCTGAAGGTGCTGCAATGGATGGAGGAAAACCATCGGAAGGGCATCGTGCTGGCGGGTCGCCCGTACCACGTTGACCCGGAAATTAACCACGGAATGCCGGAGCTGATTGCCTCCTATGGGCTGGCGGTGCTGACTGAGGACAGCATCCCCGCGTCCTTCCATGGCGAGCATCCCCTGCGCGTGAGCGACCAGTGGGTGTACCATTCCCGCCTGTATGTGGCGGCGCAGTTTGTCAGCCAGCGGGATGATTTGGAGCTGATTCAGCTCAACTCCTTCGGCTGCGGGCTGGACGCCGTGACGACCGATCAGGTGGCGGAAATTCTGGAACGCTGCGGCAAGCTCTATACGCTCATCAAAATTGACGAGGTGAACTCGCTGGGCGCGGCGCGCATCCGCGTGCGGTCGCTGCTGGCGGCGATGGCGCAGCGCGAAAAGCGCGGCATCGTGGCGCATCCTGTGCCCGCGACGTATCATCGCGTGGAATATACCCGCGACATGCAGAAGAAGGGCTACACCATTCTTGCGCCGAACATGTCACCGATTCATTTCCGTCTGCTTCAGCCGGTGCTGGAGAAGCACGGGTATCACATCGTCATGCTGGAAAACGATACACGCTCCGCGATTGATACGGGCCTCAAATTCGTCAACAACGACGCCTGCTATCCGTCCATCATCACCGTCGGGCAGATGATGGAAGCCGTGCTGTCCGGCAAGTACGACACCGATCGCCTTGCCCTTGCTATGACGCAGACGGGCGGCTGCTGCCGCGCAAGCAACTACGTCGGTTTCATCCGCCGCGCGCTGGCGAAAGCCGGACTGGGGCATATCCCGGTTATCTCCATTAACGCCAACGGCATGGAAACGAACGAGGGCTTCCACTTCACCCTGCCGATGCTCATCGGCGCGGCGCAGGCGATTGTTTTCGGCGATTTGCTGATGCGCTGCCTGTATCGGGTGCGCCCCTACGAAATCGAGGCGGGAAGCGCCAACCGGCTGGAGGAAACATGGTCGCAGAAGATCATCGACCATCTGGTGAACGGCACGGGACGCTACGGCGACCTCTGCCAGCAGTTAGTGGACGACTTTGACCATCTGCCGATTCACGAGGACATGAAGAAGCCGCGCGTGGGCATCGTCGGCGAAATTCTGGTGAAGTATATGCCCGTGGCGAACAACCACTTGGTGGATCTGCTGGAAGAAGAGGGCGCGGAAGCCGTTGTGCCCGACCTGATGGACTTCATGAACTACTCCGTCTACAACGGCAAGTTCAAACACGAGTATCTGGGCAAGGGCTGGACAAGCGAGGCGAGCGCGGTACTGGGCGTGAAGGGCATTCGCGCGCTGCGGCGCCCCGCGTTGAAGGCTTTGGAAAAGTCCAAGCGCTTTGAACCGCCGATGCATATTGAGCAGATTGCGGAGCTGTCCGACCCATTCCTTTCGCAGGGCAATCAGTACGGCGAAGGGTGGTTCCTGACGGGCGAAATGGCGGAACTGCTGCTGACGGGCGTGCCGAATATCGTGTGCATTCAGCCGTTTGCGTGCCTGCCGAACCATGTGGTGGGCAAGGGGGTCATCAAGCAGCTGCGGAAGAAGTATCCGCAGGCGAATATCTGCGCGGTGGACTTTGACCCCGGCGCGAGTGAGGTAAATCAGCTCAATCGCGTGAAGCTGATGCTTTCCGCCGCACGGAAAAACATGGAGCAGGCGGCAAAAGAAGAATAAGCACGCGGAAGGAGTATGGGAAAAGCGACCAACTCAATCGCGCGAAAGGGGTCAAGGGGGAAATTCCACCTTGCAGGGTGCAGGGGCGGCGCCCCTGCTGGGGCTTGGGGCAACGCCCCAATTGTTTCACGGGCGACCAGTATGCCCAACGCGCTCAACAAAGGCGCAGGCAGCGAAGCGTCCCTGCCAGTAACTTCGCGCTCCCGCAGGAGCGCCCCCAAGCTGCTCTTTTGACCAACTCAACATTGTCGCGCCAAATGGGCGCGACCGACCAGCATGGGAGAAGGTTTTCTCTCGATGCTGGTCTTTTTCATTGCAGGAGAAAAACGGAGAGCGTATCCTGCCGTAATAGAAAACCCCCGGCAGCCATCGGACAAATTGTCCGCATTTGCTGCCGGGGTTGCGCTATGCTGTTGGAAAATGCACTTACGCCTGCTCGAACTGCGAGTTGTACAGCTCGGCGTAGAAGCCGCCTTTTTGCAGCAGTTCTTCGTGCGTGCCGGATTCGATGATGTCGCCGTGGCGCATGACCAGAATCTTGTCCGCGTTCTTGATGGTGGAAAGGCGGTGCGCAATGACGAACGAGGTACGTCCCTTCGTCAGCGTGTCCATTGCCTGCTGAATCAGCATTTCTGTGCGTGTATCGACGGAGGACGTCGCTTCGTCGAGAATCAGCATCGGCGCGTTTTCAATCATCGCGCGGGCGATCGTCATCAGCTGCTTCTGTCCGGCGGAGAGGTTCAGTTTGTCGGAAAGCAGGGTATCGTAACCCTCCGGCAGGGTGTGGATGAGGTGGTACAGCCCCGTTGCGCGGGTCACTTGGTCAAGCTGCTCGTCCGTGATGCCCTTCTTGCCATAGCAGAGGTTGTCGCGGATGCTGCCCTCGAAGAGCCAAGTGTCCTGCAAGACCATGCCGAAGAGGTCGTGGACATGCTCGCGCGTCATCTGCGACAGCGGTACGCCGTCGATGCGAATTTCGCCGCCGCCCAGCGGATAGAACTTCATCAGCAGATTGACCATCGTGGTTTTGCCCGCGCCAGTCGGACCGACGATGGCGACCTTCTGACCCGGCTGCACATGCTCGGAGAAGTCGTGAATGATGATTTTGTCCGGCGTGTAGCCGAAGCGGACGTGGTCGAACGCCACTTCGCCGCGGACGGTTTTCGTCTGCGCGGGCAGGTGGGATTCGTCGGGCATTTCCTTCGCTTCGAGGAACTCAAAGACACGCTCTGCCGCCGCCGCCGCGGATTGCAGGTTCGTCGCCGCCTGTGCTAACTGGCTCAGGGGCGAGGTGAACAGGCGCACATACATCATGAAAGCGACAATCACGCCGAAGGAAATCGTGCCGTTCATCGCCAGCACCGCGCCGACGACGCACACCGCCACATACGCGAAATTGCCGATGAAGCCCATCAGCGGCATCATCAGGCCGGACATGAACTGGCTCTTCCAGTCTGTCTCCTGCATTTTGCCGTTGATGCGGTCGAACGCCTGCTGTTCGCGCTGCTCTGCGCCGAAGAGACGCACGACATTGTGCCCTGTGTAGATTTCTTCAATATGGCCGTTCAGGTCGCCCAGCCACCGCTGGCGCGCGACGAAGTACTTCTGCGAGCGGCTCATGATGCCCTGCATCAGCCCGAAGCCCAGCATCGACGACACAATCGCCGTCAGCGCCATGACCCAGTTCGTTGAGAGCATCATGACGACACTGCCGATGAACATCGTCACGGCGGAGACAAGGCTGGTCAGGCTGTTCTGCAGCGTCTGGCCGATGGTGTCCACATCGTTGGTGACGCGGGAGAGCACGTCGCCGGTGGAGGTGGACTGGAAGTAGCTGACCGGCAGGCGGTTGATTTTGTGGGATATGCCGTCACGCAAGCCCCGGTTGACCTTCTGCGTGACGACGGTCATCACCAGCCCGGTCATAAAACTCAGCAGCGCGCCGACGACGTAGAGAATTATCAGCGTGATGCAGATTTTCTGGATGGCGGGCATGTCAATCTCGCCGCGCAGCCCGGCGGTAATCAGGTTGGTGATTTCGCTGATTTTGTTCGGGCCGATCAGGCGGATAATGACGCCTGCCAAGTCGCCCAGAATCGCGATGCAAATGACCGGATAGAAGGGCTTGCAGTGGCGGATGAGCTTCCCCAGCGAACCGCGGAAGTCCTTCGCCTTTTCGCCCGGTACGCCCCGCCCGCGCATTCCGGGATGACCGCCCGGACGGCGTTTCGTTTCACTCATGACGCAAGTTCCTCCTTCGACAGCTGAGAATACGCGATTTCCTGATAGACCTTGCAGCTTTCCATCAGCTCGCGGTGCGTGCCCTTGCCGACAATCGCGCCGTCCTCAATGACGAGGATGCAGTCCGCGTCGCGAATCGTACCGATGCGCTGGGCGACGATGATGTTCGTCGTGCCGCTGGTCTGCTCGCGGAGCGCCTGACGCAATGCATGGTCGGTCTTGTAGTCCAGCGCGGAGAAGGAGTCGTCAAAGACGAGGATTTCCGGGTCGCGCGCCACTGCGCGGGCAATGGACAACCGCTGCTTCTGCCCGCCGGAGAAGTTCGAGCCGCCCTGCGCGACTGTGCCGGAATACCCGACCTCCGGGGATTCGACAAATTCCGCCGCCTGCGCGATAGCAACCGCCTTGCGGATGGCAGCGCCCGACGCGTTGTCCTCGCCGTAGCCGACGTTGCTGCTGACCGTGCCGGAGAACAGGAACGCCTTCTGCGGCACAAAGCCGATCTTGCTGCGCAGGGCGTCCTGCGTGTAGTCACGCACGTCCACGCCGTCTACCAGCACCTGCCCGCTCGTCGCATCGTACAGGCGCGGAATCAGGTTGATGATGCTGCTCTTGCCGCAGCCCGTCGCGCCGATGAGGGCAACCGTCTGTCCGTGATGTGCGGTGAAGGAGATGTGGTGGATGGTGTCGCCGTCGGCATCGGGATAGCGGAAGGAGACGTCGCGGAACTCAATTTCGCCCTTCATTCCGGGCTTGCCCTGCGTTTCCTTACCGTCCACAATGCGCGCCTTCGTGTCCAGCACCTCATTGACGCGGCCCGCGGAAACGGTCACGCGCGGCAGCATGACGAAAATCATCACCAGCATCAGGAATGCCATGATGACCTGCATCGCGTACTGCATAAAGACCACCATGTCCGAGAACAGCCCGATGCGTTCCATCATCGCGGCGGGCGACGTGACCGCAATCGCGCTGATGAGCGCCGCACCGATCCAGTAAATGCCCAGCGTCAAGCCGTTCATCGCCAGATTCATGCCCGGATTCATGACGGACATGGCGATATTCGCCTGCTGGCTGTTGCGGGTCATTTCCTCGTTTGCCTTGGCGAATTTGCCCTCCTGATAATTTTCCGCGTTGTAGGCGCGGACGACCTGCAAGCCTGTCAGGTTCTCACGCGTGATGCGGTTTAGGTTGTCCGTCAGCGTCTGCATTTTCTTCATGCGCGGCACGGCGTAGAGCATGATGAACACCAGCAGTACGCACACGAACGCAATCACGCCGCCTGTCAGCAGCGACCATTCCCAGCTCTTCGTGCTGATTTTGCCCACGGCAATGAATGCCATAAGCGGCGCTTTGATCAGCGACTGCATCCCGAAGGAAAAGAACATCTGCAATTGCGAAATGTCGTTGGTCGTGCGGGTAATCAGGCTGGCTGTGGAGAAACGGTTGATTTCCTCGTTTGAGAAGCCGACCACCTTGCGGTACATTTCGCCGCGCAGCCGTGCGGAGAAGCGTGATGCAATCTGTGCGGTAAAGAATGTCGTACAGACCGTCAGCAGCATTGACCCCAGCGCGCACAGCAGCATCTTGCCCCCTGCGAGCAGGATATCGCTCATCTGGCTGCCTTCCGTCTGCACCAGACGGGTGATTTCCGACATATAATCAGGCAGGGCTAAGTCAAGCTGCACCTGCCCCACAATCAGCACTACACAGGCGGCGACGAGCAGCCACTCTTTCCACCTGAGGTGTTTCAAAATCCGTAGCATGGGTTTCAATCCCTCCTTTTCTGTTTGCGTCCGCCATCATAGCATAGAAAGATGGATTCAGAATGAACTGGCAGAACATTTTTCAAGATTTTTGGCACTTCGCAGGGAAATTGCGCCTTGATGCGTTTATATAGGTAGGGAAATGCCTCCAAAGGAGCTGAGAGCGATGAAGAAACGGTGGATTCTGCTGATTTTGCCGCTGCTGGTTGCGCTGATGCTGCCCGCCGCGTCCGCGAGCGAATTGCTCGGCAACATGCTGTCCCTCGTGCTGAATTCGCCGGATGACGCCGTTCTGGCTGATGACTGCCGCGCGGATGCCGAAGATGCCCGTATCATCATAGCCAGCGGAGCACATTATCAGCTGATTGCAGCGGCAAAACAGGAAAACGGCTGGGAAAGTGCCGTCGTCTCGACGACCGCCGTTTATCAGCCGTCGGACGGGTGCGGATTGCCGACGCTCACGCGGACGGAAGACGGCTTTGAGCTGGCGTATCCGGAAGCGGGGGAAGTCTACCGCTTTGCGTTGCGCCATGACAGCACGAATCAGCCTATGTACACGCTTGTCTACGCGAAAATGGGCGACATGGAGGTCGCCAAGCGGGAGAATTTCGGCTATCTGGTGACGCAGGGCGAAGACGGCGCGGTCTGGTCGAAAATGGTCACGCTGGCGGACTTCAATATCCACCAAATGCCCCGCGGCACAGCAGATGTTCAGCGGATGAACGAAATGGCTTGCGGCTTGCAGCGCTTTGCAAATGTGCGGAAGGACGGCGTCAAGGAAATCCGCCAAGAATGGCGGCATGTGCCGATTCAGACGGTGTGCGGCACCTATCTCACGGATGACCCGCATGTCAGCGAAGCGCATCAGGAGGAACTGCCCGCCGGAACGAAACTGACGGCGCTGGGTTACTGCGGCTGGGCGTATGTGTACGTCGAAGCGGAAGTGGACGGCGAAACGCTGTACGGGTTTGTGCCGCAGCGGGATGTGATATTCGACGACGTGGAGCAGCCGGAATTGATGGCGGAGTTTGTCGGGCATTGGAGCGCCAAAGGCGGCGGCGGCTGGTACGATGATTTCCAGCTGGATGCAGATGGGAATTTTTCCGCCGCGGATGATGATGGCGAGAGGTCGTGCAGCGGCACTTGGTCTATCGTGCAAACCCCGGTGGGGAGCAATCTCTACTGGCGGGGCGACATTCCCACCATCGTCCTGCGCGGAACGGACGGCACGGTGTCCCGCTATGGGATTCAGGTGGAGAAAGAGAAAATCATGCCGGGCGCTTGGAGCATTTATTTGAGCCTTTCGACCAACGAAACAGGCAGGAGTTATGTGCCGGATGGAGCAGACGGCGATTGGGTGTATACCGATGATATTATCGGCTGGTTTGCTCGGCTGTTCTTTAGTATTTTGGGATATTGAGCAAAAGGAGATATGGAGAATATGAAGAAACTGCGGATACTGCTGATTTTGTGCTTGACGCTGGCTGTGACACTGCCCGCCGCATCTGCAAACAGCTGGAATCTGAACGGGCAATTGCTGGCGATGGTGGAGCAGACACATGACTACGACGAGTATACCGGCTTGGTGAGCGATTACAACAGAAAAGCCGCCACGACCCACACGATTCTGACCAGCCGCTATCACAATCAGCTGGTCGCGGTGGATGAGGTGAAAGACGGCTGGAAGGACGCTATTTTCTCGACGACTGCCGTCTATCAGCCGTCGGAATTGGAAGAAACGGGTTATCCCAAAATCACACGCACGAAGAACGGCTTTGAATTGGCGTACCCGGATATTGATGAACGGTACTATTTTGAGCTGTCGCACAACAATGAGGGGAGAACCTTTTACACGCTGATGGAAGCGCAGATGGGCGATGTGAAGGTGGAGCGGATAGCATCTTACGGCTATCGGGTGACGCTGGGCGAGGACAGCGCCATGTGGATGACCAAAATCACGCTGGAAGACTTCAACATCCACAACATGCCGAAACGCGGGCCGGACGACGTGCGCCGAATCAACGAAGCGAGCGAAGGACTGCAATACTTCGCCTGTTTGTATCCGGAGGTGGTTTCGGGGCAGAAGAGCGGCAAGAAGTCCTATGCCGTGTATTCCGCGCCGGACACGTCCTCTTACCGCGCGGCGAAGGGGAAAGCATCCGTCAGCACGGGCGACGATTATAAGCTGTACCTCACCGTGGGCGACTGGTCGCTGATTGAGTACCGCGTCAGCCTGCGGACGAGCCGATTCGGCTGGGCGCAGTTGGGCAAGCACGGCGACGCGACGACGGACGAGATTGTGCATGTGCCGATGCTGACAGCGTTTGACACCTATCTGACCGACGACCCGAACGTCAGCGAATACCATCAGGCGGAACTGCCTGCCGGGACGAAGCTGACGGCACTGTCCCATCCGGATAACCAGTGGGCGTATGTGTACGTCGAAGCGACGGTAGACGGCAAAATCACCCGCGGCTTCGTGCCACAGCGTGACGTGGTGTTTGATGATGTGGAATTGCCAGATGAAGAGGCGAAGTTAGTCGGCAGCTGGCAGATGGAGGCGGGCGGCGAGTTCTGGGACAATTATCTCCGACTGGACGCGGACGGGAAATTCTACGGCTCGGACTGCGACGGCACGCAGCCGTATCACGGCACATGGAGCGTTGTGCAGACGCCCGCGGACAGCAACCTCTACTGGAGGGGAGACATTCCGACAATCGTCTTCCGCTGTGTCAACGGCACGGTGTACCGCTATGGCGTCGGCGTGTCGGAATCCGCTGATTACGAGGTAACAGAGGGTGACTATTGCCGCAGCATGAGCCTCATCACCTGCGAGGGCGGCACGGGGTATGTCTCCTATGGGGTATATGGCGAAGGCGGCGGCATCATCACGGACGAGAACGGCAAGCTGATTTTGAAGGAACTCAATGTGACGAACGAGCTGAATTGGGGCGAATACTGGGAAGAAGAGGGGAACGGATGAGGAATTCTCAAAAAAAAGCGTCAAAAAAGTATCAAAAGTGATGGAAATCCTGCGCAACCTCTTGCAAAATGGCGGCAAATTGGGTAGAATATGAGGTGGGAAATGATACTCTTTCCAGATTCGCCTGTGCCAGCTGCTTGCGTCTTTTCCCCTCTGGCGTCCGGTCGTTCCACTTAGCGTAGCGCTGCTACGCTGCGTTGCACTCCCGTTAGCCAGAGTGAAAAATTCGCGGCGCATCTTGGCACATTCTTATCTGGAAATAGTATAACCCCGTTTGAACGACTAAAGGAGGTATATTCCAATGGCAGTGAAAGTTGCTATCAATGGCTTTGGCCGTATTGGCCGTCTGGCGTTCCGTCAGATGTTCGGCGCTGAGGGCTACGAGGTGGTCGCGATTAACGACCTGACCTCTCCCGCGATGCTGGCTCACCTGCTCAAGTATGACACCGCTCAGGGTTCCTACTGCGGCAAGATCGGTGAAAACCTGCACACCGTGGAAGCGACCGAAGATTCCATCATCGTGGACGGCAAGGAAATCAAGATCTATGCCGAAAAGAACGCGGCGGATGCTCCGTGGGGCAAGCTGGGCGTGGACGTCGTGCTGGAGTGCACCGGCTTCTACTGCTCCAAGGAAAAGTCCATGGCGCACATCGCGGCTGGCGCGAAGAAGGTCGTCATCTCTGCCCCCGCTGGCAATGACCTGAAGACCATCGTCTACAACGTCAACAACGACACCCTGACCGCGGAAGACCAGATCATCTCTGCTGCTTCCTGCACCACCAACTGCCTCGCGCCCATGGCGAAGGCTCTGAACGACAAGTATCCGATCGTGTCCGGCATCATGACCACCGTTCATGCGTACACCGGCGACCAGATGATTCTGGACGGCCCGCATCGCAAGGGCGACCTGCGTCGTGCCCGCGCTGGCGCGCAGAACATCGTTCCGAACTCCACCGGCGCTGCGAAGGCGATCGGTCTGGTTATCCCGGAACTGAACAAGAAGCTGATCGGCTCCGCGCAGCGCGTCCCGGTCTGCACCGGCTCCACCACCATTCTGGTTGCTGTCGTCAAGGGCAGCGACGTGACCGTTGACTCCGTGAACGCCGCCATGAAGGCGCAGTCCTCCGAGTCCTTCGGCTACAACACCGAGCCGATCGTGTCTTCCGACGTCATCGGCATGCGCTATGGCTCCCTGTTCGACGCTACCCAGACCATGGTCGCGAAGATCGACGACGACACCTATCAGGTGCAGGTCGTGTCTTGGTACGACAACGAGAACTCCTACACCTCTCAGATGGTTCGCACCATCAAGTACTTCGCGGAATTGAACTAATTCAAATCCCGCAGTCCTGCCTTTCTGGTTTAAGAAGGGCAGGACTGTTTTTTATAACAATCGAAAGGCGGAAAAAGGATTATGGCAAAAGAACCAATAGATATGAAGAAAAACTTGCAAAATATTTGGCTCGACATGCACTTCCTGCAGGATATTGCTTGCTCAAAAGAAGAAAACAAACAGTTTCGGCAATTGAAGAAAAATGGTGAAGCGCTTCCCGACGGCATTCGAGAATATCAAGATGTGAACGGAGTTGTAACGGGCGAATTTTTCAGAATTTATGATGCCGGACTTACTGAAAACGAGAGGCTGGAATATACTTTCTATGGTATGCTGCAACAGTTGCGAACGATAAAGAAATGTTGTGTGTTTTTCACCACACTGACGGTTATTTCATTGATTATTGGTTTTTTGTTTTGGATGGGCGTTTTTGCTTATTGATTCCTGTAAGAACAGAAAACAACGGCGCAACAAAGTCAAATGCACCGGTGTTTTTTATATGTGAATGATGCTTCCATCGCGTTTCCCCGCCGCCCCCTTTATTTCGCAGAAGAAGATACCGAGACAACCCTTGATTTCTGCCTGCCACCTATAAATTACAGAATACAAAATATATTATTGTCACCACACCGGCGTAATTTGCCCCGCTGCCTACAATGACGTTCGTACTGCTTGTGGCTTGCAAAAAACTTGACTTTCAATTGGCTCATCTGCCGTATTTGCAACTGAATTCGACGCAAAATTCATTTTCCGACAAACCAACTCCTTGGCGCGGCGAAGTCTGCATCTGGCGGCACTGTTTACAAACGAAAGAATATGGAATGTAATTATTTTAATCCTGCTTCGAGCGGGAAATAAGGAAAAGAGGTGCCCATCATGAAGAAGCTCCTATCCCTTCTGTTGGCGCTGACCATGATTCTCCCCCTGGTGGGCTGCGCGGCGTTCGCAGAGAATGCGGATCCCATCATGATTACCGTCATCGCGACCAGCGACGTGCACGGTAAAGTGCTGCCCATCAACTACGCCACTGGCGAGCCTTCTCCGAACGTGGGTCTGTCCATGATCGCTTCCATGATCGAGCAGGTTCGTGCTACGGAAAAGAACGTCGTTCTGGTGGATGGCGGCGATACCGTGCAGGGCTCTGCCATGACCTATTACTACTCCTACTTCGCTCCTGAAAAGGACGATCCCATGATGAAGGCGCTGCGCCTGATGGACTACGACATGTGGTGCTTGGGCAATCACGAGTTCAACAACGATCTGCCGATTCTCAAGCGTCAGATTGAGTATGTGATGAGCCCCGACAACGGCGAGGAGCATTCCGTGCCCATGTCCGCCGCCAACTTTGTGGCGAAGGGCACCGAGTGGGATTCCTGGATGGGCGTCCCTTACATCGTCAAGGAATTTGAGGGCGTGAAGGTTGGCGTCATCGGCATGGATACGCCCAACATCCCCGCTTGGGAGGTTGAGTCCCACTATGAGGGCATCGACTTCCGCAATCTGGTCCCCACGGTTGAGCACTTCGTGCCGATCCTGCGCGAGCAGGAGGGTTGCGACGTGGTGATTGTCGTGGCGCACTCCGGCGTGGAAGACGCTGTCTCTACCGATGGCAACAACCCCGCGGACTACGAAAACCAGGTTCGCGCAATGATTAACCTGACCACCGGGATTGACGCGGTTGTGTATGGTCACTTCCATAACACCGACTACCGTGAGGACATCCTCAATGCCGAGGGCAAGGTTGTGCCCGTGCTGGCGGGCGGCGGCGGCGAAGGCCTGGGCTTCATGAAGCTCGCCTACGACCCGGCGACCAAGACCGTGACCCCTGTGACGGCTGAAAACGGCTACCGTTTCCTGGCGGATCAGGAAGGCCTGGTGGAAAATCAGAAGGTTGCCACGGCGCTGGCTCCCTACAACGAGGAGCTGCAGGCTTATCTGGATCAGCCTCTGGGCACTGCTACCGGCGCTTTCTCCAATAAGAACATCTCCCTGCAGCCCACCGCGCTGATGGATCTGCTGAACAAGGCGCAGCTGTCTGCGGTTCCTGCGCAGCTGTCCATCTGCGCGCCTCTGACCAGCGGCGCCGAGGTTCGCGACCTGATTCCTGCGGGCGACGTTCCGATGCGTTTGCTGTATCAGCTGTACGTGTTTGAAAACTGGCTCTATCGCGTGAACATGACCGGCGAACAGCTGCGGCTGTGGCTGGAGCATGCTACCACCAACTACACCAGTGCGTCGAACCCCGATTACCTTGGCGGTGGCTACTACACCGATGAAATCTACGGTTTGTACTACGAAATCCACTACTATGCGCCTGAAGGAAAGCGCATCCAGAACATGCAGTATCAGGGTCAGCCCGTGGCGCCTGATCAGGTGTTCTCCGTGGTGATGAACAACTACCGCTTCACCGGCGGCGCCGGCTTCATGCAGGCGGCTGGTCTGACCCCTGAGGATTACAGCCTCACGGATATGTACACCGGCGATACGCTGGGCAACGATAACGGTCAGGTGCGTAACATTCTGGCGCAGTACATCCGCGACCAGAAGGAAATCACCCCCACCGTGGAAAGCACTTGGCAGTTCTTCAGAACCAAGGAAGACGCGATCGCTGCCGGCGCGAAGGTTGTGGAATAATACGACTTCCAAATTCACCTGCGCCAGCTGCTTGCGCCTTTTCCCTTCTGACTTTCGGTCGTTCTACTGAGCGTAGTGCTGCGGCGCCGCGTTTCACGCCCGTTCGCCAGAATAAAAAATTCGCTTCACATCTTGGCGCGTTCTTATTTGGAAATAGTATTACGCTCCCCGGATTTTCGTGATGAATCAAAAAACCGCGCCCTGCTCTGGAACATCTCCGGAGCAGGGCGCTTTTCTATGCAATTATCCAGTTGTGCTCTTTCTAAATTCATCCGTGCCATCTGTCCGTGCTTTTCCATTCTGGCGCATTCTCATGATGGAAATAGTATTATCGCACGCTGTAACGTCCCCGGCTTTCCGTGAGGAAACGTTATTTCTCCCATTCCACCCCGTTCCCCCGCAGCCCCTGCACAAACTCCTCCGGCAGCGGCGCGGTGAACGTCATCCTTTCCCCCGTCCGTGGGTGCGTGAACGAAAGCGTGTACGCGTGGAGCATCAGGCGGGGGACTTTCGCGCCCTTGTCGGAGCCGTAAATCGGGTCGCCGCAGACCGGATGCCCGATGGACTTCATGTGCACGCGGATTTGGTGCGTCCGCCCGGTCAGAATGTGGACGTCCAGCAGCGTCACGTTCCGCCCGCGCGCAAGCACCGTCCAGTCCGTAATCGACGGGCGGCCTTCGGGGTCAATCGCCATTTTCTTGCGGTCTTTCTTGCTCCGCGCGATGGGCTGGTCGATGCGCCCGCTGTCCTCCCGCAGATTTCCTTCAACCAGCGCGCGGTAGTGCTTCTCCATCTGCCGCTCCTGCAATTGGCGGCTGAGGGCGAGTTGGCTCTGGTCGTTCTTTGCCACGAGCAGCAGACCGCTGGTGTCCTTGTCCAGCCGGTGGACGATGCCGGGGCGCAGTTCGCCGCCGATGCCGCTCAAGTGGTCAAGGTGGTGCAGGAGCGCGTTGACGAGCGTGCCGTCCTCGTTGCCGGCGGCGGGGTGAACGACCATGCCGCAGGGCTTCAGGACGACGGCGAGGTCGTCATCCTGATAGAGAATTGTGAGCGGAATTTCCTGCGCGACGGGGACAGCGGGCTTTGGCGCGGGAATCGTCAGGATAACAATCTGACCCTGCTTTGCCTTTGCGCCGGATTTCGTCTCGACTTTCCCGTCCACCGTGACGTTTCCGTCCGCCATCAGCGCCGCCACCCGCGAGCGAGTCAGCCCAGCAGCTTCGGACAGGGCAACATCCAGCCGACGGCCGTCGCCGGGGATGGAGATAGTGCGCGATTCGAGTGCGTCAGGCATCATTTGCGTCATGATTGATTTTCCTCCAATCTTCCGTGCGGAACACGATGCAGTACGCCATCAGCACTGTGCCGACGACGAGCACCGCGTCCGCAATATTGAACACTGCGAAGGGGAACAGGGTGATATCCAGCATATCGACGACATAGCCCAGCGCCAAGCGGTCGTAGGCGTTGCCAAGCGCGCCGCCAATCATCAGCGCCGCCGCGGTTCTGCTCCATCCGCTGAGCTGATAGCGGCGGAGGACGAGCCATCCGGCGATAACCGCGGTGACGGACACCACACCCAGCATCCACGAGCGCCCGCTGAACAGGCTGAACGCCATGCCCGTATTTTCAACATAAATCCAACGAAGAATGCCGGGGATGAGGGTGCGCTCATCCGGCAGCGCGACGGCGAGGGCTTTGGTGAAGCGGTCAAGCGCGAGGGTCAGGAGGATGAGCAGGAGAGGCAGCAGCCTTTGGGAAACGGGTTTGCGCATGGTGATGATAGCCCTTTCTGGTGATAATGATGGGGGAAGCGGCGGAATCAGGTCGCGCCTATTGACGCGACAATGTGGAAATGGCGGATAGAGCAGCTTGGGGCGCTTCTGCGGAAGCGCGAAGTTACGGGCAGGGACGCTTCTTAGCTGCCGCTGCCCTTGCCTTCCACGAGGTTTAGCAGCTGGGTCAGGAAATCCCCGATAATCGGCAGATTCCTTTGCACCAGTCCTTGCAGCAGCCACACCACCAGCGCGCCCAGAAGCGTAAACCCAACCGCTGTCCCTAATCCTCTTGCAATTCCGCCTACAAACTGCATCAGAAGACGCTTCTTCCAGTTCTTCTCATATGCAACAAATTCACTGAGCCGCAGCTGCTCCATCCGCAGCAATTGCTCCTCCATCTTGTTCGCCATCCAGACCGCCCATTCCTTCATTCTCGCACCTCTTTTTTGCGGTTTTCATTTTCTGATAGAATCGCATGATCATGCAGGGAATTTCGCCTCTGCGGAGGCGGCAAAGGAGTTTTCCGCTTGCCCCCCTCGGCACTTTAAGCCATAGTGGTGATAATCAGAAGTTTTTGATAGGGGGTGGTTCGATTTTGTTCGGAAAAGTGTCTGATTTCCCTGCAAAGCAGAGCTGCCTTTTGTTTTTGCTGGTCAGCATTCCCCCGAATTGGGCAAACGATGCAAAGACCAGAAAAAAGGTGGACAAAAAACAAAAAAACACGCGAAAAACGCTTGACATAGCCTATTAGTTATGCTAAACTAACGATTGCGAATCGCCGGATTAGTTGGAATAAACTATCCGCGAAAGGACTGACACAAGGAGGTCATGGAACATGATGCCGTTGGGCATGGTGGAAATTGGCGAGTCTGGCGTGATTGGCAAAATCACCGGACAGGATGAGGTGCGTCAGCATCTGGCGGAGCTGGGCTTCGTGATGGGCGAAAGAGTGACGGTCGTCAGCAAAATGGGCGGCAATCTGATTTGCGCTGTCAAGGATAGCCGTGTTGCGTTGAGCCAATCCATGGCTATGCGTGTGCTGGTGAACTGAGGAAAAGGAGGCAGAAGGCATGAAAACCCTGAAGGATGTCAAGGTCGGGGAAACCGCGGTGGTTGTCCGTCTGCATGGTGAAGGTGCCGTCAAGCGCCGCATCATGGACATGGGACTGACCCGCGGGACGGAAGTCCATGTGCGCAAGGTTGCGCCGCTGGGCGATCCGATGGAGCTGACCGTGCGCGGCTATGAGCTGAGCGTGCGTAAGGCGGATGCGGAAATGATCGAGGTTCAGTAATTCTGTTTCCCTTACGATAAAACCTGATTTCGCGCAAGCTTTTTCCTACCTTATACGTTTCAAACCTACTAACATAGGTGCAACCGAAGCAGTCCAGAGGGCGATCGGAAAGCCCTCTGGTCGCGTCCGCAGACGCGAAACCCTGCATCAGCACGCGCATATAGGTATGAAGAAGTCATCAACGCAATCGCGCGAAAGGGTCAAGGGGCAATGCCCCTTGCGGAGTCCAGAGGCGGAGCCTCTGGTGGGGTTAGTTAAGACAAATTCGCATAAGGAGGCGCCGAAAATGGCGATTACGATTGCGCTCGCAGGCAACCCGAACTGCGGCAAAACGACCATGTTCAACGCGCTGACGGGTTCTCGTCAGTTCGTCGGCAACTGGCCGGGTGTTACGGTTGAAAAGAAGGAAGGCAAGCTCAAGGGCAATGACGATGTGGTCATTCAGGACTTGCCCGGCATTTACTCCCTGTCTCCCTACACGCTGGAGGAAGTCGTCGCCCGCAACTACCTGGTGAACGACAAGCCTGATGCCATCCTGAACATCGTGGACTCCACCTCCATCGAACGCAACCTTTACCTGACCACGCAGCTGCTCGAACTCGGCACGCCGATGGTCATCGCGATGAACATGATCGACGTGTCCCGCAAAAACGGCGACAAGATCGACATGAAGAAGCTGAGCGCAGCGCTGGGTGTGGAAATCGTCGAGACTTCCGCGCTGAAGGGCGAAGGCAGCGTGAAGGCGGCTGAAAAGGCTGCCGCTGCTGCCAAGAACCGCACGATGGGCGAACATCCGCACGTTTTCACCGGCTCGGTGGAACACGCGCTGGCGCACATCGAAGACCTCATCGGCGGCAAGGTTGAACCCCGCTTCCTGCGCTGGTACGCCGTGAAACTGTTCGAACGCGACGAGAAGGTTGTTGCGGAACTGAAGCTGTCCGAAGATGTCAAGAAGGGCATTGAGGAAGCCGTCTCCTCCTGCGAAAAGGAAATGGATGACGACGCCGAGTCCATCATCACCAACCAGCGTTACGCCTACATCAACACCTTGATGCAGAACGCGGTGAAGAAGGGCAAGGCAAAGGGCAGCCTGAGCGTTTCGGACAAGATTGACCGCGTGGTGACCAACCGCGTGCTGGCGCTGCCGATTTTCGCGCTCATCATGTTCCTCGTGTATTACATTTCCGTGACGACGATTGGTACCCTGCTGACGGACTGGACGAATGATGTGTTCGTTGCGGAAATCGTGCAGGGCAACCTTCAGACGTGGCTGGATGGCGTTGGCTGCGCAGGCTGGCTGAGCGGTCTGATTGTGGATGGTATCGTCGGCGGCTGCGGCGCGGTGCTGGGCTTCGTGCCGCAGATGCTGGTGCTGTTCCTCCTGCTGGCTATCCTTGAAGACGTTGGCTACATGGCTCGTATCGCCTTCATCATGGACCGTATCTTCCGGAAATTCGGTCTGTCCGGCAAGAGCTTCATCCCGATGCTGATTGGTTCTGGCTGCGGCGTTCCCGGCATCATGGCTTCTCGTACCATCGAGAGCGACCGTGACCGCAAGATGACCATCATGACCACGACCTTCATCCCCTGCGGCGCGAAGATGCCGATTATCGGCCTGATTGCCGCGGCTGTGTTCGGCGGCAGCGCGTGGGTCGCGACCTCTGCGTACTTCATCGGCGTGGCGGCGATTGTTATCTCCGGCATCATGCTGAAGAAGACGAAGATGTTCGCGGGCGACCCGGCTCCCTTCGTCATGGAGCTGCCGGCGTATCACTTCCCGTCTGGTCGCAACGTGTTCCACAGCGTGTGGGAGCGCGGCTGGAGCTTCATCAAGCGCGCTGGCACGGTCATCCTCCTGTCCTCTATCGTGATTTGGTTTGCGAAGACCTATGGCTGGGCGCCCGCTGCGGACGTGCAGCTTGAAGCGCAGCAGACCTACCAGACGGAACTGGCTGATTACAACGCGAAGGCGGAAGCTGGAACGCTGGAAGAAGACGAGGAAGCGCCGGAACTCGCGCCCGAAATGGATCGCGCGGCTGGCTCTTGGGGCGCTGTGGCGGATATGGACAACTCCATCCTTGGCAAGATCGGCAACCCGGTCAGTGTGGTGTTCAAGCCGCTGGGCTTCGGCAATATGCCGTCCACGGTCGCTACGGTCATGGGTCTGGTTGCGAAGGAAGAAGTCGTTGGCGTTCTGGGCGTGCTGTATGGCGCGGATGACGCGGCGGACGTTGTTGACGACGAGGACATGACCGCGGAAGAGAAGGCGGAAGCCCTCAGCCCGATTGCGACGGCGTTCAACGAGTCCTCCAACGGTCACGGCCGTCTGGCGGCGTATGCCTTCATGATTTTCAACCTCCTGTGCGCTCCCTGCTTCGCGGCCATCGGCGCGATGAAGCGTGAGTTCAACAATGCCAAGTGGACGCTGGCTGCGGTTGGCTATCAGTGCGCGTTCGCGTACACCATCGCCCTGATTGTCTATCAGCTCGGTCTGCTCTTCAGCGGCGCTGGCTTCACTGTTGCGACGGCGATTGCCATCCTGCTGCTGGCTGGCCTGGTGTATCTGGTCGTTCGTAAGAATCCTTACAACGACAACCACCTCACCCAGAAGGTTTCTGCCTGATTTTCCATCGGGCTTAACCGAGGAAAGCGCCGCTGCATTCGGTGCTTTCTGAGACCCCTCTTGTGAACGCCGGAGGGCTGGCGCGGGTTCTGCATCATCCGCGCTTTCCCTCCGGCATATGTTCTATCGCGCAAAAGCGGTTTTCCTCCATCCGCATCGGCGCAGAAAGGAACGAACCATGGCAACGTGGATTGTTGGCGGTGTACTTCTGGTGATTGTTGGCGCAATCATCTGGAAGATGATCAAGGACAAGAAAAGCGGCAATTCTGCTTGCAGCTGCGGCGGCGACTGCGGCAAATGCAAGGGCTGCCACTGATTTTTCTCAAAACTTGTCAGACAAAAGCGCGCTTCCCGGAAACTTCGGGAGGCGCATTTTTGATAGTTGGATGTGTTCCGCTGTTCTTTTCCTGTCGTCATCCTATGCAGCGCGCGGCGGATGTGGTATAATACTATTTCCAGATTCACCTGCGCCATCTGCTTGCGCCTTTTCCGCTCTGTCGTCCGGTCGTTCCATTTAGCGTAGCGCTGCTACGCTGCATTCCACTCCCGTTAGCCAGAGCGAAAAATTCGCGGCGCATCTTGGCGCATTCTCATTTGGAAATAGTATAATACTATTTCCAGATTCATCTGCGCCATTTGCTTGCGCCTTTTCCCTTCTGGCATCCGCTCATTCCACTTAGCGCAGCGCTGCTACGCTGCGTTTCATTCACGTTAGCCAGAATGAAAAATTCGCGGCGCATCTTGGCGCATTCTTATCTGGAAATAGTATAATCAGCATGGAAGCATCACAAAACCCGATGAATCACGTCTCGAAATCCACAAAATCCATTTATATGCTGATAAGGAGGACAACCCTCATGAGCAACGCTCTTACCGCCCGCCGTTCCATTCGCAAGTTCCAGCCAACGCCCGTGTCGCCCGACACCATCCGCGCTATCGTCGCCGTCGCCGCGTATGCGCCCAGCTGGAAGAATTCCCAGACCACCCGCTACACCCTGCTGACCAAGCGCGAGGAAATTGACCGCGTAGCGGACGAATGCACGATGGGCTTTCAAAAGAACATCGATACCCTGCACGGCGCGCCCACGCTGGTTGTCCTCACGACCGTGAACGACCGCAGCGGCTACGAACGCGACGGCTCGTTTAGCACCAGCAAAGGGACGCACTGGCAGTCCTTCGATGCGGGTCTGGCGGCGGAAGCCTTCTGCGTCGCCGCGCATGATGCGGGGCTTGGCACGGTCATCCTCGGCATTTATGACGAAGGGAAGGTCAAGGCCGTGCTGAATCTGCCGGAAACGGAGAGCGTGTCGGCGCTGATTCCGATTGGCGTGCCTGCGGAATCTCCTGCCGCCCCCAAGCGCAAGGATGTTTCGGAACTTCTGCGCATTCGATAACCGTTTGACAAAAATCAGCCAATTCTCGCTTGTACTCAACTGCCCGTTGTGCTATGATAAAGGAAATGAATGACCCGCCTGGGGTCACAGGGAAAGGAGTTCCCCATGATGAATTTGAACGAAACTGCGGCGCGTCACGGCTTTTGCGTTGACCGTGTGCGTGAAAGCGAAGAGCTGCACGGAAAGATGGTGGAAATGCACCACAAAAAGACCGGCGCACAGCTGGTTTGGGTGGATAACGGCGAGGTGAACAAGACGTTCTGCGTCGCGTTTAAGACCCTGCCGGAGGATTCGACCGGTGTATTCCACATTCTGGAGCATTCCGTCCTCTGCGGCAGCGCCAAGTATCCCGTTCGTGAACCGTTCGTCGAGCTGATGAAGAGCAGCATGGCGACGTTCCTGAACGCGATGACTTTCCCTGACAAGACGATTTACCCCGTCTCCAGCCGCAACGAGCAGGACTTCCTGAACCTGACGGAAGTGTATCTGGACGCGGTGTTTGCGCCGCGCATTTTGCAAGACCCGAACATCTTCTATCAGGAAGGCTGGCACATTGAGCTGGACGAAAACGGCGCGCCGCTGTACAAGGGCGTTGTGTTCAACGAGATGAAGGGTGCCATGAGCGATGTGGACGAGCAGATTTACCAGAAGACGCTGGATGTCCTCTTCCCGGACAACTGCTACGGCTGGAATTCCGGCGGCGATCCGAAGCATATTCCCGACTTGACCTATGAGCAGTTCCTGCGCATGTACCGCCGCTATTATCATCCGTCGAACGCGCGCATTTTCCTTGATGGCGCGATTCCGCTGGACAAGGTGCTAACGCTGGCGGAGGAGTACCTGAGCCGCTTCGACCGTCTGGACGAGAAGCACGAAATTCCCATGCAGAAGCCCTTCGCCGCTGAAGCGGAACAGGCGTATGAAATCGGCGCCGAGGAGGATACTGCCGACAAGACCATGCTGACGCTGGCGAAGATTGTTGCGCCGTGGTCGGATACGGTGCGCGTCACGGCGACGGAAATCCTCTTTGATGTGCTGACGGGCAGCAACGACGCGCCGCTGAAGAAGGCGCTGTTGGCGACGGGCAAGTGTCAGGATGTAGGCATGTCTCTGGACAACGCGATGGCGCAGCCGTACATGATGCTGACCCTGCGCAACATTGCCGATGGCAGTGAGCAGGAGCTGCGCCAGATGATCCGCGACACCGTGCAGCAGCTGGTTAAAACCGGGCTGGACAAGGACGCGCTGACTGCCTCCATCAACAGCAGCGAGTTTTCTGCCCGTCAGCCGGGCGAACCGTCGGGGCTGCTCCGCTGCATCCATGCGCTTGATGCGTGGCTTTACGGCGGCGACCCGATGCAGCCGCTCCTGTCCGAAGAGCGTTATCAAAAGCTGCGGGAAATGGCGGCGGGCGACGACTTTGACCGCCTGATGGCAGAACTTCTGCTGGATGAAAGCACGATGAGCATCATCCGCACCGTGCCGTCCCACACGCAAGGCGACGAACTCCGCGCGGAGGAAACGGAGCGCCTGCAGGCGATTCAGGCCGCGTGGACGGACGCGGACAAGGAAGCGCTGCGCGTGCAGAACGAGAAGCTGACCGCGTGGCAGCAGACCCCCGACACCGCCGAGCAGCTGGCAACGCTGCCCGTGCTGTCCTTGAGCGAAATCAGCGCAGACCCGCTGCTGATTCCCGCGGCGGAAGCGCAGTGCGGCGCGGCAAAGGTTATCACGCATGATTTGCCCATGAACGGCGTTACCATCATGCACTGGTATATCTCCTTGACCGATTTCACCCTGGATGAACTCAAGCGCCTGTCGATACTGCCCGAACTGCTGGGCAAGCTGCCGACGAAGCGTCACGATTCGCTATCCCTCTTCCAAGCCATCAAGCGCGATATCGGCAAGCTGACGTTCCAGCTGCGCGTCATGTCCCGCTGTGCGGAAATGGCGACGCCCGTGCTGGACGTGAGCTGCTCCGTGCTGGATGCGAACGTGGACAAGGCAGCCGCGCTCGTGCGGGAAATTCTGACCGAAACGTGCTTTGACGACAGGGCGCGTGTGCAGACGCTGATTCTCCAGTTGAGCGAGATGGCGAAGCAAAAGGTCATCAGCGACGGCCACAGGATGGCAATGTACGCCGCATCGGCGACGATGAGCGCGGCCTCGGCAGCGCGGGAAGCCTTGAACGGTCTGAGTGCCTGCATGGTGCAGAAGGCGCTGGCGGAGAATTTCGACGCGCAGTACCCGGATTTCCTTGCCCTCTGCGAGCGGTTCAGCAAGGACAGCGCGGTGCAGTCCCGCGTCACGTTCAGCCTGTCCACGAATAAGGCGCTTGACCCTGCCGCGATTCTCTCCGCCTACCCGGTCGGCACGCCCATCCCGGATGCCGCGCCGTATGTCAGTGACCTGCCCGCCAAGTGCGCCTACCGCATCCCGTCGCAGATCAGCTTTGCGTCGCTGGGCTATGATTACCGCCGTGCGGGCAAGGTGTACAGCGGTATTGCGCGCGTGATGAGCAACATCCTGTCCCTAAGCTACCTGTGGAACGAAGTCCGCGTGCAGGGCGGCGCATACGGCGCAGGGCTGAACACCAGCGAGACGGGGCGCATGGTCACTTACTCCTACCGCGACCCCTCCCCGGCGCGTACGCTGGGCATCAACCGCAGCATGTCGAAGGGTCTGCGCGACTTTGTGGCAGGTGATGAGCGGATTGACAAGTACATCATTTCCACCGTCGGTGAAAGCGAACCGCCGCTGGGGTCGGAGAATCAGATTCTTGTCAGCGACGAAAACCTGCTGTGCGGCATCACGCCGGAGGATCTCTGCCGTGAGCGCGCGGAAATGCTCTCCACCACCAAGGACGCGCTGCTCAAGTGGTGCGGCGTGCTTGACCAGATGGCAAAGGACGGCGGCGTGTGCGTCGTCGGACATGACGGCGCGATTGCCGCCTGCGAGAAGGAAGATTTGACGGTTCTGTAAGGGATATAACGTAAAAAGACCCGCTGTTCACCCCCAATGCAGGGATGGGCAGCGGGTTCTCGTATGCTATACTATTTTCACTTTCCCCATTCCACCCGGATCTCAAACGGCATCTGCGCATCCGTCGATTCGTCGTTGTCCCAAACGTGCACCTGATAGCTTTCCGGCGCACCCAGCACGACGAAATACAGATATTGCGTCCCCTCCGGGATATCGAAGGACACCACGCCCTCCTGCGCCGCGCAGGAATCGCCGTACACGCGCGTGCCGTCCGTCAAGTATGCCACGAAGCCGTAGCGCCAGCCCGGCGCGGCATCCACCGCGTTATAAATGCGTGTGTGACCCGTCAGGTTCTCCGGGGTGGCTTCGTCCCCGATATAGTACAGACCGGGGTCGTCCGCCGCCAGCGCTGAACCGGGCTGCAAGCCGCGGAACGACACCGTCACCCGGTTTGCGCCTTGATGGTCGAGCGGAATCGCGCTGAAGCCGTTCGCTTCCGGGCAGGATGCATAGGCGATTCGCTGCCAGCCATCCCCGACATCGTACAGCGTTGCGTCATAGCGCCCCTGCCACGCCGCGCTGTATGGTGCAGCCGCCGCAAAGTCGAACGTGACCGCATGGGACGCATAGCGGTACAGCGCGTCGTAGAACGCGTTCGGGTCGTTAGCAAGGTACAGGCGCATGAACGTCTGATATGCATCCTCCGGGTAGGCGCTTTCCCGCCAAATCCGACTGTACGCATCCAAGCCGTACTGCTCGGTCAGCGCGTAGAACCACCAGTAGTTCTGATAGCGGGTGTACTCGTTTTCCAGCGCACGGTGGTACTGCTGAAACCACGTTTCCATCTCGTAATCGGTGAACATTTCTTCCGGATAACTTTGCCAAGACTGCCACTGCGCGCCGATTTCCCACAGCGCATTGCCCGCGTTCTCCGCGTAACCGTAGCGGAATCCGGCGCGGCTGTCATCCGGCGCACCGCTTTCCAGCGCCTGACAGTATGTCAGATACTGAAAGCAATGCCCGATTTCGTGCGCAATCACTGACCCGGCGGGCTGACACGTCGCGGGCGAAATCCACAATGCGCCGATGCGGTTGTCGTACCCCGCCCCCGTCGCGACCCAATCCGCCGTATACAGCAGGTAGATTTGCAGCTTGTCGCCGCCGGGCAGGGGTTCATCCGCCATGTGCAGCCGATCTACGTTCTCCGCGTAGAACAGCTCCGCCTTTTCCAGCAAATCCGCTGTATCCACCCGCATGTCCGGTGCGGCGTTCAGCGGATTCTCGCAGAACCCCGCCTCCCAGAACAGCAGGAAGTGCTCGCTTTCGGCGCTCCGGGCAAAGCTCCAGCGGCTTTCGGAATCGTTGTAGTCCATCGCCGCGTTTTCCTGCGGTTGATAGAAGCCCGGATGCGCCGTCTCCGCCAGCGAAGCGGGCGTCAGCGTCGAAAGCAGCAGCAGAGACAGCGCCAGTATTCGCCTGAGTTTCATATCCTTATTCAAACCATCCCTTCGGCAGCACATCCCGCTGATGCAGCAGCATGTCGTCGAAGAGCTTCTGCCCGTCCTCCAGCGTCACGCCGCCCAATTGCGGGTCGTTCATGAACGTGGAGAAACCCAGCTTGCGGTCGCAGTGCAGCGCAGCCTGCAAGGTGTTTTCCTGATTGTAGACGTGGCGCGCCACCAGCGGCAGGATGTTCGACGGCATGTCGCCTGCGCAGATCGGGTCGATGCGCCCGCGCGAGAACAGCGCGTTTGTCTCCACCACCGCGCCAATCGGCAGGTTCGGAATCTGCCCCTGATTCGGCACGTTCACGTTGCTGACCATGTTCCCCAGCCCCAGCAGCGCCTTGAGCAGCAAATGCCCTTCTTCGCCCGACGGCGTAAGGTCAAGCGGCTCTTTTCCGCTGAGCAGGTCGTCCGAGCGCTGCATCCGCTTCTTCAGGTCGTCCTCGCGCCATGACACGGGTGTCAGGTCGAATTTCCACTGGTGCGCCGTCTCCGGGCTGTGCAGATACCACTGCGGCAGGAATTCCACCAGATGGCGGTCGCCCGCTGCCGCAATCGCCCCGTAGCGCTGGAACAGATCGAACTTGACCTTGTGCGCACACGCGAAATGGCTGTTCATCCAATTGTCCGAGCCCAGCTGAATGCCTTCGGGATGCTCGTCCACAAAGCGGGCGTACAGCGGCATCAAATCCATGCCCTGATAGCTGGCAGAGGTAATCCAAGTGAAGTGGTTAATGCCGGTGACAGTGGTGTACAAGTCCTGCCGCTTCATGCCGGGAATGTGCTCCTGCTCATCCAGCATCGCGCACAGCACCTTCTGCGTGCCGAACACCTCGTGGCAGCAGCCGAACGCCTTCACCTGCGGGAATACCTCGTACAGCGTCCGCACGCAAAGCGTCATCGGGTTCGTATAGTTGATGACGAACGCGTTCGGCGCAAAGTCGCGAATCGCTTCGGCAATCTCAACGAACATCGGAATTGTGCGCATTGCCCGCATGAAGCCGCCTGCGCCCACCGTGTCGCCCACGGACTGATATACGCCGACCCGCTCCGGCAGGTGTACATCGCCGCGCATATGCGCAAACGTCCCCGGCAGAATGCTGATGACGACGAAATCCGCGCCCGTGAGCGCCCCCTGCAAGGAACTGCTGACTTCAAACGCCCACTTGGATGCCGCGTCGGGATGCGCCGCCAGCATCGTGCCGATTTTCTGATTGCGCTCCGCCGCCTCGCGGTCAATGTCGTACAGCCGTACCGTGCCGCTGATTTGCCCGTCGGAAATAATGTCGCGCATGAACCCCCACGCCCATCCGCGCGAGCCGCCGCCGATATAAGCTACGGTCAACCCCACGACCTTGTCACCCTGATGCGTATACATGGAAATTCTCCTCCTTGCTGGCTGATTTTCAGCCTGTATCGACATGATAGCACAGATGCGCGGGTTTTGCAATGCGCGAAAGAGATTCACCTTTCCCATTAGTAGGCATTTATCTGCTGTAAAAACAGCTTTCCCTTTCAGGAAAGCTGCTATCATTTTCCACTTTAGTCCTGCCCAAGCAATTCTGTCGATTCATCTTCGAGAATGTCGCCCAAAGGCATTCCCTGAATGCGGCATTGCGCCAGCGCTTCCTGCGGCGTGGCATATTCGCCAATCAGCGCATACGCCGAACCTTCTTTTTTGTACACGCCGAATCGCGCTTCACGCCCGTCAGGCAGTACTGTATTTGCCGGGTGATACATCGAATCCGTCTGAAAACGATATTCCTGCCCTCGCCAGCCAAAATCCAAGCCAAACCAATGCCCGTCGGATGGCGACCATTCCCCGGTATATTGGGAAAGTAACTGCTCACGGGTCATTTGTTCATGATTCATTTCAAATGAAACTCCTTCTTTATTTTGTTAGCCAAAGCCTCTTCTGCAGCAGAAGGGGGAACTCCCGGATCGGTTTTATTATGGCTAAGATATACATGGCGGTGCGGTTGCACTCCCTTATGTGGATGAGTAAAATCAATACTAACTGCCTGCTTGTGATTCTCGTCATAATAAGCTAAATGCTTAAGCTCGCCATTTTTTACAATTGCATAAATGCGCCCAGCAGTGCGCGAAAATTCGGGTGCTTTAACATTGCTTGTGTCTTGAACAATGATTTTAACATTTGGGTTATCATGAAGTATCCCTAAAGATTTGTAATGCTGTCCATTTACAACAAAAGAAAAATCGCTATTGTTAACATCCACAAAAGCCCCTCGAGATCCCATTAAACCGCCTCCTTAATTATAAAGACTTGAGATACGTTATTCATACGAAGTTGGATCCCACTCTTTGAAAAAGCATCTTCATATCTGAAATGTATAAATTTCCCTGCCATGCCATTAATCATATCACCATAGACAAGAATAACTGACGGCTTAATGCGGCGCTTCATTTCTTCAAAACCTTCCAAAAATACATCTTGGTGAGCGCGACAGCCTATTGTGGAAATGGCTACAGGACACCCTTCTTCAACTCCTGCAAAGCAAAGGTCATATGTGCATGGGGTTGCCCAACCGATTGTTGGAATTACAGTGCAACCATAATTTTGCCATGTGCACCCAAGCCACCTCGCCATATATATATTGTGACGGATTTCGTTTGAGTTCATTGAAGGATATACACTGAAGTCAGGCGTACAAACGGCCATGCATCCTTGGAATAGCGGAACTCGTTTGAGAGGATTATTCCACAATGCCAAAAGCTCCTTGTCATACCGAAACATCAAAGCGACAGCATTGGAATTATCGTTCTTTGGTGAAAGATTTTGATAGTTGATTGGGTAAATGTTTTCCCAATCAATTGAGTCTAATGTAGGAGCTTGGATGATGGGAAAGTCATGGGAATCAAGCTCACATCCGTCAATCACGGGACGAACAACTTTGAAAATATCAATTTCAGACAAGCCGTTTATCATATTTTGTCTCCTTAACGTGGTTGGTACAATTTATCAGACGCAAAAAAGAACATACAAAATACACAAACCATCTTGCGTACGGAGATAAACTATGATATCATGCATATTGGAGTGTAGACATGACATCATGTTCTATTCCGAGCGTATCACTTGACTGCTGCAACAGTTTTGTGGTACGCTTTTTGTATATTCAAATAATCTTTCAATAGGCATTCCCCCTTTCAGTACTTTAATTATTTTGCTGATTTCATATGCATTTCATCTACGCATATGATAAGCATCTCCAATTCCGAATCGTATTCGGCTATAAATTGTATCGCCTTTTTGTCGATGCTGATACCTGTTTCTATTGCTAAGTGCTTAATGAAATCCTTGCAGCCAATTCGTACCCAGTCATTTTTTACTCTTGATGCAAATTCGTATAACGCACCTGTGTCACCTTCATTAGCCGCTTTTACGCCAATTACATGCGCGCTCATATCATACCCTATAAGAATACGCTTGGGATTATGAAGAGCTTCGCGAGATGCACGATTGAAAGCAATTCCGAGTGAGCTAAGAGTGACGATTGGCGTTCCATTCTTAACATAATTGAAGTCAAAATTGAAAGACATTTTGCTTCCTCCGTCTGATTTTGCAGTTTTTAAGCTTCAGTGGGGAATCCCTTTACAATAATACCACAGACAAAGTGATTTGTCAACAAGGACGAGTGAAGAAATAAAACGTTTTGCGGCAAGAGAACGAGTAGAACACTGATCCTGCATAAATGAGAATGAAACTTACGAATGCACGCCATGAAAGATGCGATTTCAGTTTGAAACGCAGGATATAATCGCTACAGAGAAATGTCATGATTTCGACAGAGAATAGAACTAATCATGAAAAAACATCCGAACCCAGCTCAAAGTGAGCCATTGGTTCGGATGCTTTGCTGTATGGTGCGGGAAACAGGACTTGAACCTGCATGAAGTTAGCCCTCACTAGAACCTGAATCTAGCGCGTCTGCCAATTCCGCCATTCCCGCATTTGGTCAGCGTCAAAAACTCTAACAGTATTTATATTCGACGTATTTTGCAATTTTCCTGCTTGCTTTTCAAAAAAAATTTATTTTTTTGCGGATTTTTTCGGGAATCTGATTTTCGCATAGATTTGTGCTTATCATGCAGGGGTTTCGCCTCTGCGGAGGCGACCAAAGGGCTTTCCGATCGCCCTTTGGAAACCTTCGGCGCCGCCACTTTTGGGGTTATTTGCGGTTGAATTATGCCGTAGCTTGAAAAGACGAAAGGTAAGCTAACTACACAAATGATAGTTTCGATAAAAAACAAGTAACATGGGTGGCGGGCGAAGGGGTCAAGGGGGCGACCGCAGACATTCGTCTGTTTTCATTGCCCCCTTGTCGCGTCCGCAGACGCGAAACCCTCTGCATGACAAAGCAATGTTTATGTGGAAATCACGCGAAACACGAAAAAAATCCCCCGCTGCCAATCCAGACAGCGGGGGCAAATCCCTTAGATGCAGTGATATTCCTTGAGCAGTTTCTCGATGTCCGTGCCGGAAATCTTCTTCAGCACTTCCTTCAGCGCCAAGCGCTCCATCAGCGGCAGATCCAAGTCGGTAATCTTCTTGCCGTCGCGCAGCTGCACCGTCGCGTTCAGCAGGTCGCGGATGTCGTAGGTGCTGCCCCAGACCTCCGGAACGCCGCGGTCAACGTTCAGCAGCGTGTACACGGCAACCATCGCGGTACGCATGGAGTACTCCGTGGTGAAGATGGTGTCACGCGGCACCTCTGCGAACTGACCGAGGAACGCGAAGTTCACAGCCCCTTCCGGCACAACGTCCGGACGGTCGCCCGCGGCGCGCGGCATGAAGAACGCCGTGATGTAGGGCATCATGACCGGCACCGTATTCGCGCTGTGCTCCGCCAGTTCCTCGATTTCGCTTTCGGGCACGCCCATGTGGTACAGCCACTCCATGCAGATTTCCTTGCCGGTGCAGTCACGCATGGGCTTCTTCACATAGTCGCCGGGCTTATCGGAGAACAGACCGTACACCCACACGCACAGCTGATCCTTCGGCTGATCGCGGAACTGCTGCTGACGGTTCAGCGTCCAGGACATCAGCCAGCTGGAGTCCTTCACGGTCACGATGCCGCCGGTGACGGTATGGCCGGAGAAGGGGTCGCGCTTGCAGATCTTCTGGATATACTGCGGAATCTTGTCGTCCAGCGTGGTGACGGTCGCGCTCATCCAGTTGCTCTGCTCCGGATCGTAGCAGAACTTTTCCGGACGGCCGAACGAAGCGTCCTGCGCGGCAATCTTCTTCCACAAATCCCAGCCGTTGCCGGGCTTCAGCTCCGGGTCAAAGGGCGCGGGAGTGTTCTGGCTGCCGTAGGTGCTGCTTTCGACGCAGCCGCCGTTGGTGATGAACAGCAGGTCGTTTTCGGTCAGGTCGATCACGTCGGTCTGCCCATCATGCTCCACGGTGATGGAGGACGCCTGCTTGCGCGTGGCGGTAACGTCGAAGCGAACGTCCGTGACCTTGGTGGAATAGTGGAACTGCACGCCGTGCTCCTTCAAGTACTTCTCCATCGGCAGGATGATGGATTCGTACTGGTTATAGCGGGTGAAGCGCAATGCCTTGAAGTCCGGCAGACCGCCGATGTGGTGGATGAAGCGCTTGATATAGAGCTTCATTTCCAGCGCGCTGTGCCAGTTCTCGAAGGCGAACATCGTGCGCCAGTACATCCAGAAGTTGGAGGAAAACACCTCGTCGTCGAACACGTCGGTGATGCGCTTGTCATACAGCTGCTCATCCGGCGTGAAGAAAAGGTGCATGATTTCCATTGCGCCCTTATCGGAGATGGCGAACTTGCCGTCCGTGTGGGCATCCTGCCCCTGCTTTTCGGTCGCGCGGCACAGGGAGAAGTTCGGGTCTTCCTTGTTCAGCCAGTAATACTCGTCCAGCACGCTTGCGCCTTCGGTCTCAATAGACGGGATGGAGCGGAGCAAATCCCACATGACCTCGAAGTGGTTGTCCATTTCGCGGCCGCCGCGCATCATGTAGCCGACATCATACTTCCGGCCGTCGCACGCGCCGCCGGACACCGGGTCTTTCTCGAAAATATGGATGTGCTCGCCCTTCATCTGACCGTCGCGCACCAGATAGCATGCCGCCGTCAGGGATGCCAGACCTGCGCCGACAATATAGGCGCTCTTGTGCTCAACGCCTTCCGGCTTCTTGGGATGGGCAAAGGCTTCATAGTTGCCGCTGGAATAATACATAAGTTCGTCCTCCTTCAATCAGACGCAGTGGAGAAAAATTATTGTTCATCCGAAGCGCTCTTCATCTCGCTTCGTGTCTGTATGATACCCCGATTTTCCCCGGAATACAATAAACAAACCGCAGCCGGTGTAAAAAAACCTGACACAAACGGCAGTTTGATAAAGGCGCCACCGTGCAATTCGGCGGCGCGTCTGGCGATGTCTTTTCCGCCATCTGCATCATGCAAATTCCTCGATGTACCGCCAGTAAACCTTCGAAATTTGCATTTGCATCTGACGAAAAATCCATACGTTAGCCGACCACCTCATTTGTGCGGTGTTACCTTAGGGCACTACCGCACAATTCGTCGGCAGCGCTGGCGATGCCTTTTCTGCCATCTGCTTCTTGCAGAAATCTCGATTTACCTCCAGTAAACCTTCGATTTCTGCAATCGCATCTGACAAAAAATGCATTCGCCATCGCACCAACTCATTCGTGCGGTATTGCCTTAGAATTGTACTGCATCATTTTTCCTGAGCAAAACTGTATGCCAGTTCGATCCAATCAAATAATTTCTCGTCCAAATCGGATGGACTGCTGATGACAAAATGTGTTGTCCACCGTCCCGGATACGGCTCGGTTTTTGCCGCCACCCGGTCAGATTCCAGCGGTGCGGACAGCCCCAGCGTCAGCACAAAATAGTCTTCGGGCAGTTCTGATTTCTTTTTTACCTTCAAGAAGGACACACAGGCATAAAGGTGGCGATTGCAGTATGAAATTTGGGATTTTTGCACTTTGATTCGGCTTTCAGGGAATCTGGCAAGCAGCTTTTCCTGAAAGCACTCATACAGCGGATAGACAGCTTGATGCCGGTCAAAGAAAAAAAGAGTATCTTGTAGCGTTGTGTCCATTCTGTGCCCCTACGCAAAATTACTGTTTAACGATTTCTTTTTCCGGTATTCTCTGTCCCTCGGATTTCCTCATGATAGAAATAATCCACGAGCACCGGATGTCCCTGCGGGACTCTGCCATAAGGCATTTCATTATCCACAAAGGGACAATCATACTTCTTAGCCATTTCCTCAGCTTTTGCTTCAAGCGCTTCAAAGTAGCTGCGGTTATGCTTGTTATAGATCTCATCGTAAAGCGGTACAAGGTCAGGATATTTTCCGGCGATATAATCCATGATCGTCTTTTTGAAGCCGTCCCGAAGATTGAGGTTTTCGAGCCAAAACAGATCACACTGATCCTTTACCCGCTCAAAGATGGCTTCAAAGTCCGTGATGCCGGGGAATACCGGGGATACGAAACAGACTGTACGAATCCCTGCGTCATATACTTGCTTCATAGCAGCGATGCGCCGCTCAATGCTCGAAGCAGAGTCCATATCGTTCTTGAAATTTTCATCCAGTGTGTTGATCGACCATGAAACGGTTACTCGTCCAAGCTTTTTCAGCAGATCAATATCCCGTACCACAAGATCAGACTTTGTGCAGATCAGAATATCTGCGTCACTGCCGATCAGCTGCTCCAGAAGTTTTCTGGTATTCCTGAATTGCTCCTCCTGTGGATTGTAGCCATCCGTCACAGAACCGATAACCACACGCTGGCCGGCATATTTCTTCGGATTTTTAATTTCCGGCCAATGCTTCACATCAAGGAAAGTGCCCCATTCCTCCGTGTGTCCGGTAAATCGCTTCATAAAAGAAGCATAGCAATACTTGCAGGCATGTGTACAGCCTACATAGGGATTGACTGAGTAACCGCCTACCGGCAGATTGGACTTGGTCATGATATTCTTTGTTTCCACATCACGAATGAGGATTCCATCGATTACTTCTGCCATGATCTCCGCACCTCCAACACTTTATTGAATTCCTCCGGCATTTCCTGAATCATATTTTCATCCCCTATGATAGGGACAAGGTCTTCCTTCATAAACACCGGAATGTCGAGTGCGTGTGCCTGATCTGTCAGAGACCATGCCCATTCCGGCTCCGTATGAATCTTCCTGCTCTGAGCCCCGGTCATAGTGCCGACAACAATCCAGTTGATTCCGGAAAGGTCAACTGTGCCGGGATCGTCGAATAACGGCTCAAAGGTAACATGGTAATGCTTTGCTCTGATGTTTTTCCGAAGGGCGTCGATACGCCACAGTTCGGCTTTCCTCGTCACCGTAACGCCAAACCATGCGTTTTCCAGATCGGTATCAAAATCCAGCAGATCGGGTCGCTTGGTAAGGAACAGGAACTGATGCTGTGTATTTTCACGGATCTTTGCAAATACCTCGTCTCTCCATTCCGGCTTCCATCCGGAGAGATCGCTCATCCCGGTAAGAAGAAAGTTCTGCGGACGTTTCTTTTCCATCATCCTGAGCTTACCCGGAAAGAATTCAGGGTCAGTGAAGTCATCGATCATATGCCAGCGCTTCACATTGTTGCGGGCATAGCAATATGCACACCCCACTGTGCAGCCGATGACGAGATTCATGTTCTGAATCTGATCTTTGATACAAATACTCATGACTTCTGCCACTCCTCAAGATTCTTTCTGATGCGGTCGAGGCATTCCTCAAACCGGGTAATTTCTTCCTCTGAAAAACCCTTGTAGTAAATGCTGCCCATCTCATCAGATACAGAATCGTACTCGCCCTTTAAGGCATGTGCTTTCTCGGTCAGAAACAGGAGGGTTTTCCTTTTGTCCGTTTCAGACTGAACACGGCTTATCAGCCCTTGATGTTCCATTCTTTCCAGCATCGTCGTAAGAGATGTTATCGCTAATCCGCATTTCATCGAGAGCGACCTGATCGAGATTCCATCCTCCTGCCACAGCACATAAAGAATGCGCCCCTGGGCTCCATTGAACGCATCAATATTCTTTTCGCTGAGAATCTTCTCAAAGATTCGGTCTCCAAGCTGTTTTATCTTGGTAACAAGAAATCCGCCGTTCATTTTCATGCAAATGCTCCTATATAGTAGTTTGCTTCAAATAATACCATATAGGAGCTTTGTTGTCAAGAGGCTGTATGTCTAAAACATCCGGCGAGTTTTTCATCGCCTGCGCTTTTTGTGTTCTTTCCGCCCCAAAGCATTGACGCACCGCGCCGAATCCTGTATCATGAAGCTGTTCATTCGGCTGTTTCTGCCCGTTTGGGCATTGTGCATATTATGAAAGGAGTCCTTTCCTCATGGCGATGAATCTGACCCAGAAAATCCTGTCCGCGCACCTGCTCAGCGGTGAACTGATTCCCGGCTCGGAAATCTCCATCCGCATTGACCAGACGCTGACGCAGGATTCCACCGGTACGATGGCGTACCTGCAGTTCGAGGCGATGGGCGTCAAGCGCGTCAAGACAAAGAAGTCCGTGGCGTACATTGACCATAACACGCTGCAAACTGGCTTTGAAAACGCGGATGACCACTATTACATCCAAACGGTGACGAAAAAGCATGGCATTTACTGCTCTAAGCCCGGCAACGGTATCTGCCATCAGGTACAGCTGGAGCGCTTCGGCGTGCCGGGCTACACGCTGCTCGGCTCGGACAGCCATACGCCCACGGGCGGCGGCATCGGGATGCTTGCCATCGGCGCGGGCGGACTGGACGTTGCGGTCGCGATGGGCGGCGGCGCGTATTATCTGGCGTGCCCGCGTGTCGTCGGCGTGCGCCTGCATGGCAAGCTGTCCTACGGCGTTGCGGCGAAGGACATTATTCTGGAAGTCCTGCGCCGGCTGACCGTCAAGGGCGGCGTCGGCAAGGTGATGGAGTACATCGGCGACGGCGTGAAAACGTTGAGTGTCCCGGAGCGCGCGACGATTACGAACATGGGCGCGGAACTCGGCGCGACGACCTCCATCTTCCCGTCGGATGAAGTGACCCATGCGTTCCTCAAAGCGCAGCAGCGCGAGCAGGACTTCGTGCCGCTGTCCGCAGACCCGGATGCGGCGTATGACGAAATCCTCGACATTGATTTGACCGCGCTTGAACCGCTCGTCGCGAAGCCCCATATGCCTGACATCGTGGAAACCGTCAAGCAGTGCGGCCCGATTAAGGTCGATCAGGTGTTTATCGGTTCCTGCACGAACTCTTCCTATACCGACATGATGCGTGTTGCCCGCATTTTGAAGGGCAAGACTGTGCACCCGGACGTGAGCCTTGTCATCGGCCCCGGATCGAAGCAGGTGCTGACGATGCTGGCACGCAACGGCGCTTTGGCGGACATGATTGCGGCGGGCGCGCGCATTCTGGAATCCGCCTGCGGGCCGTGCATCGGCATGGGGCAGTCGCCGCGCACGAACGCTGTCTCCGTTCGCACGAACAACCGCAATTTCTACGGCCGCAGCGGCACCAAATCCGCCGGTATTTACCTGGTCTCCTGCGAGACGGCGGCTGTCACGGCGCTGACTGGCGTGCTGACGGATCCGCGCTGCCTTGACATTGACCTCGACATCCCGATGCCGGAGACGTACACCGTCAACGACAATCTGGTCATCCCTCCGGTCGCGCCGGGCGAAGAGGACACGGTGGAGGTCGTCCGCGGCCCGAACATTCAGCCCTTCCCGCTGGGCAAGCCGCTGGCAGATGCCATTTCCGGCAAGGTGCTGCTGAAGATGGAGGACAACATCACCACCGACCACATTGCGCCGTCGGACGCGAAGCTTCTGCCGTTCCGCTCGAATGTGCCGTACCTGTCGGACTTCTGCCTGACCCCTGTGGACGCGACGTTCCCGGCGCGCGCGAAGAAGGAAGGCGGCGGCATCCTCGTTGCGGGCATGAACTACGGGCAAGGGTCGAGCCGCGAACACGCCGCGCTTGTCCCGCTGTATCTGGGCATCCGCGCCGTCGTCGCGAAGTCGTTCGCCCGTATTCATCAGGCGAACCTTGTCAACAATGGCATTCTTCCGCTGACGTTCCAGAATGAGGCGGATTACGACCGCATCGCGCAGGGCGACACGCTGAGCCTGCCGCACGTCCGCGAGACGGTGGAAAGCGGCAGCGACACGTTTGTGCTGCATAATGACACGAAGGATGAGGACTATGTTGTCCTGATGCCCCTGACCGCGCGCCAGCAGGGCTGCATCCTCTATGGCGGACTGCTGAATTATACAAGAGAGAGCGCAAAGGCGGAATAAGATAGTTTGTCCCCCGGAAGTATGGGCTTCCGGGGGATTTTGGCGTTATTATTTCAGGGGGAATAGAGAGGCTTGCGAAAATCTGCTGCTTTTGCTACAATCAAGGGGGAAGGAGACTGTCCTGATGAAAAATATCAAGTACACCGTCACGCATCCTATCTTTGTGTTCATGAAGAAGCATTTCTGCCCGCACTGCAAGGCAGCACTCACAGTGGAAACGGCGCATCATTTGGTGAACTCCCGTTCCGAAGAAGCGAAGAACTACGATTTTTCCACGGAAGACGGCAGGATGATTGGCACAGTTGACTTCCGCAATCCGTATTTTTCCTGCCCGAACTGCCATGCGGAGTTTTCGGTGGAAGAATTGTGGAAAAAGGAGAAGGGAAAAAGGGCAAGCAGATAACGCAGGAAAATTGAAAAATGCCCCCGGAGGCATGGCTTCCGGGGGCATTTTCATATTATAGGTACTTCTTGAATACTTTCTTGAATTTCAGTGACATCTCCATCATCCAGTCAAACTGTGCATTCCACGCGCTGCGATTGTCAAAATCGACCTGTCGTGTCAGCATAATGCGGCTTGCTTTCTTTTCTGGAAGTTCCCGCCAGTCAAGCGTAACGCCCAATTCCTGCTCAATGGCATTCTGTTTTTCAAATAACTGATGATAAAGATCCTTGTCGCCGCGAATATACAGTTCAACAACAAGCAGATTTTCTGTTTTAACCGCGCGTAAGCAAATATCATAAACAGATGAGCCAATGCTCAGGTGCATCCACATTTTGTTTGATGCTTTTCGCTTGCCAAATTGCCTTGCGAACTGCGCGTTTGCATACGCATATTCATTGAAGGCTGTCCAGTAATCCAAGCGGAACAGCTGGCTTTCTGTCTGCTGCTGATTTTTCTTGACGCTCTTAATCCAGTCATTCGGCTTCTCAATCACGCTGAACTTCACCGCAGGATTGGAGCTGCCGACTTTATACAGGTGGATTTCGCACAGGAAGAAGCCGATGTCATCATCCGTGTGGTTATTCAGCCACTCAATCGCCGCACGGTGTTCCTCGCGTGCGTGCTTTACCACCCAGATAATCGTCTGCGCATCTTTTCCGGCGGCGTAAGTGATGAGCTTGCCCAGATGGTCGTGGTTGGTATCCTCCAGCTGGTTTTCGATGATAACCTTCTGCCCCGTTGCAATATCGGTCGCGATAATATCCACGCTGAAATCGCCCACAGCAGATTCTGTTCCGTCGACTGCAATTTCCATGCCGATTTCATTGCCCAGAATCGCGATGTTCTCATCCTTCGCCAGCCACGGCGTAAAATCCAGTGCTTCATGCGGCCAAACCTTCCGCAAATCCTGCACTTCGGTCAGAACTTCAAGCTGCTCCATTGGGCATACCTCCTTTTGTGTGCGGCACATAGCGGGCGCTTATCTTATGATAGCAGATAGGCAGGGAAACGTCAATCGCAAGTATGTTTTTTTCGCAGCAAAACAGCCGGGGACTGCCTTTCCAGCAATCCCCGGCTTTCGTAATTCCTATGAATTTTTACTTGACTTCCAGCAGGTTCTTGCATTCCGCGAACGCGCGGCGGCCAATGATTTCAATCGTTGCGGGCAGGGTTACGCTCTTGAGCTTCGTGTTGCCCTCAAACGCCTGCGCGCCGATTTCCACCACCGGCAGACCCGCCACCGTGTTCGGAACGGTCAGCGTCGATGCCGTGCCGTTGTACTTGACGACCACAATGCCCGTCGAGTCGTCACGAACCGCGAACACGAAGTCGCCTGTCACGGTGAATGCCTTGTTGACAGATTCCAACTCCGTATTGCCGGACAGCGCCTTAATCGTGATGGTGTAGTCGCCCGGCTGCAGCAGCTTCAGACCCGGCACCGTGTAGTTCAGCGCCGCCGTTTCGCCCAGCAGCGCAGCCGTGCCATCGGACGTGGTCAGCAGCAGCTGATACTTCGTTGCGCCGCCAGCAGCCGTCCACGTCACCGTCAGGTCCTCGCCCTGCTTTGCGGCAGGAACGGTCACAGTCAGCGGATCGTCGGTCACATACAGCGTCAGGGACTGCGCCGGGGAAAGTTCGCCAGCGGTCGTTCCGTAGTAGGGCTTGAACTGAATCGCGCGGACACCGTTGCCGCTGCCCAGCGAAGCGAAGGCGCGCTCGATAACCGTCACATCGCCAGTCGTCGGGTAGCTGGTATTTGCCTTGCCGTCCACATACAGGACGACTTTCGTCGCGTTCTTGGTGTTGACCGTGAACGTCACCGGCACATTCAGCTTCACGCGGCTGGGATTCATGGTGAAGTTGACGACTTCCGGCTTGTTGACCACAGTCGTCGTCAGTGTAATCGTGTACGCCTTAAACTTTTCGCCCGCGGTCGTGCCGTTGTAAGGCTGGAACTGAATCGTACGGACGCCGCCATTATTCCCCAGCGACGAGAACGACATCGTGAACTCGTACTTCGACATGCTGGTCGTTACGTCCTCAAAGCGGCGGTTCACCTGCCCGTCGACATACATCAGCAGCTTCGTCGCGTTGTCCAGATAAACAGTGAATTTAATCTGCTCGCCCAGCACCGCGGTCGTCTTGTCAATCTTGACATTCGCAATCACGGGGGCAGCAGACGAACCGCTCGTCAGGGAAATGGTGGTTGCGGTGGTCTTGTCGCCGCCGACTGCGCCGTTGTAGGCTTGGAACGCAATGGTACGCTTGCCCCCGTTGTTCCCCAGCGAAGAGAACGCCATGGTGAAGGTGTATTCCGTCATGTCAGGGGTGATGTTCTCGAAGCGGCGGTTGACACTGCCGTCGATGTACATCAGCACCTTCGTGGCGTTCTTGATGCGCAGGGTGAAGGTGATATTTTCGCCCAGCGTCGCGTTCGGATTGCTGATTTTCAGCAGCTCAACCCGCGGCTTGTTCGCCACGCTGATGGTAATCGTCTTGGTGTCGGACATAGCGCCGGGCGTGTTGCCATTGTAGGGCTGGAACGCCACCGTGCGCACGCCGCCGTTTGAACCGAGCGTCGAGAAGGACATCTGGAACGTCGTTGCGCCGTCCTTCACGTCGTAGATGTAGCGGTTCAGCTTGCCATCAATGTAGACACGCATCTTCGTTGCGTTCTTGGTGTTGATGGTGAAGGTGATGGTTTCGTTCAAATCAACCGTGGATTTGTTCAAACTCCAGCTGGTCACGGTCGGCTTGTTCGGGCTTTCATTTGCGACAGTCACAACACGTTCGGAGGTCTTTTCACCCGCCGTCGTGCCGTTATAGGCTTGGAACGCAATGGCGCGCTTGCCCCCATTGCTTCCCAGCGACGAGAAGGACATGGTGAAGGTGTATTCCGTCATGTCGGGGGTGATGTCCTCGAAGCGGCGGTTGACACTGCCGTCGATGTACATCAGCACCTTCGTGGCGTTCTTGACGCTCAGGGTGAAGGTGATGTTTTCGCCCAGACCCACGGTCGCCTTGTCGATATCCTTCACCGTCACCTGCGGCTTGACAGACGGCTTCGTCAGCGTAATCGTTTGTTCAGCGGACTTTTCGCCGGGCGTATTGCCGTTGTAGGCTTGGAACGCGATGGTGCGCTTGCCTCCCTTGCTCCCCATCGAGGAGAAGGACATGGTAAGCGTCGACGTGTCAGTGGGCACGTCGTAGATGTAGCGGTTGACGCTGCCGTCAATGTACATCAAAATTTTGGTGGCGTTCTTCGTGTGAATGGTGAAGGTGATATTCTCGCCCAGCTCCGCCGTCGCCTTGTCCATTTCGAACGTCGGTTTGCCCGGAATAATCACATCCGCGCGGTCGATGTTTTCGAGGTCATCCGGCACGTCCGTAGGCGCGGGGGTCGACGCGGGCTCTTCGGTCGGCACGACAATGGGTTCCTCGGTCGGGACGACAGCAGGCTCTTCGGTCGGCACGACAACGGGTTCCTCAGTCGGCTCAACAACGGGTTCCTCGGTCGGCTCAACAACGGGTTCTTCGGTCGGCACGACAACAGGCTCTTCGGTCGGCTTAACAACGGGTTCCTCGGTCGGCACGACAACGGGTTCTTCGGTCGGCACGACAGCGGGTTCCTCGGTCGGCACGACAACAGGCTCCTCGGTCGGCACAACAGCGGGCTCTTCGGTCGGCACGACAGCGGGCTCTTCGGTCGGCTCAACAACGGGCTCTTCCGTCGGCACGGGCGTGGGCGCAGGGGTCGGCACGGGTTCTTCCGTCGCAGCCGCAAGCACCAGCAGGGCACTGGGCATTTCCACGCCGCTCGCGAAAACACCGGTGTGACGTTGATTCTCAATGCCCTCTTCCGGCACGGGATGCACTGCATCCGCCGCCAGATAGCCATATGCAACGCCAGCCGTCTGGTCATACACGCAGACGGAGATCCGTTCATTCAGCTGACCCTTCTGCGGACGATGCGTCACATACACTACGCCAGTTACCTGACCAACCAGCTCATCGCCCGTCGGATTCAGGTACAGCTGTGCGCTGCTGAACGTCGCGGCAAAGCCGGAGTCAAAGAACTCGTTATCCAGCACGGAGCGGCTGTAATCTACGGCTGCTTCGTCCACGATTTCGGGCGCTTCCGTTACCTCGGGAACATCCGTCGTTTCGGGGATTTCCGTCGTTTCGGGGATTTCCGTTGTTTCAGGAACATCCGTCGCTTCGGGGATTTCCGTTGCTTCGGGAACATCCGTCGCTTCGGGAACATCCGTCGCTCCGGGAACATCCGTCGCTTCGGGCGCTTCCGTTGCTTCGGGAACATCCGTCACTTCGGGGATTTCCGTTACCTTAGGAACATCCGTTGCTTCCGGTGCTTCCGTCGGCACGACCTCAACCGTTTCCGTCGGCGGAGTTTCCGGCTCTTCTGCAGCCGCCGTCAGCACTGTTCCCATACTGCCCGTCACCATGAATACAGCCAGCAGGAAAGACAATGCCTTTCGCATCCACTTTTTGTCCTTCATCGTCCTCACTCCTTGTTCTGTGCAATCTTCCGGCACGACGTATGGTTGTGCCAATGGCAAGCGATTGCTGCTTTCCATCTTTCTTTTCGCGGCGAGCCGCAGTGCTCCCGGTGGATATAGCAATCTCTTTCCCAATTCCAGCTATATTGTAACAAATTACAAGTCGGCTGTCAATACTTACCGCGCAGAAAGCCGCATTTTATACGAAAATCAAGGCACTTTCTCTGCATCTGTCTCGCGGAACTGATTTTTCCATTGCCGAATTGCCGTGGTCGGCAAATCAATTTGCGTCTCCCATGCGGAACAGATGCGCTCCTCCAGCACATCCAAATTTCCGCCGCGGGGCAGGACGGGCAGATTCGTGTCCTTCGCGATTTCACTTGCGCGGTTGTCTACCGCCAGAATCAGGCTTCGGCAGCCCATGTTCATTGCGTGGATGCCGCCGTGCAGCCGCGTGCCAACGTAGTCAATCCCGCCTGATGCCAAAAGCGCCGTGTAATCTCGCAGATTCGGCTGAATCAGGTGCAAATTCTGCGTCACGCGCGCATCCATCTGGCGCAGGCAGGCGTAGTCCTCAACGGCTTGCAGCCACACATACACCTCGCGATAGTGCTTTTGCAGCATGGTCAGCATCTGCGCATCCTGCTCCGGGCTGCTGCGGTAGTCCGTCAGCGTTGTCACGACGCGCTCCGCCTTGTGCGTCGGAATCTGCGCGCATTTGTCGTCTGTCAGCCCCCACATTGTCGGGCACGCCGTATTCAGCACGTTCGTGATGCCCAGCTTCAGCAGGCGCTGGCGCGTGTATTCGTCGCGCACCGCGTGCAGGTACTGCCCATCCAGCAGCGCTTTTAGAATCCGCTTCGTGTATCCTGTCGGCTCGTCCTGGTATTGATACCACCCCGCACCCAGCAAAATGATATGCGTGCGCTGAAATTTCTCACGAATCAGGCGGAAATTCAGCAGCTCCCGCTTGTGCAAATCGCCGCAGCGCATCATCACCGCGTCCCGCAGGCGGATATTCCACATCCTTTGGCGGCGCATGTCCGAGGAAAGCAGATTCGTCCCGCAGACAAATGCGAAATCCGCATTGCCGACGTGCTTCATCGACACTTTCGACAGCCTGTCCCGAACCGGCACGGCGACGGACAGCTGCACAGGAAAGCAGTCGTGCAGCACATGCTCACAGGCGTTTCGAATGATGAAATCTCCCTGATTCGCTGTTGAGATGGTAGGGTCAAAACGCACAATTTTACGGCAGTGCTGCATTTCCTGATCGATCATGCCTTCTTCCTCCATTTGCGCAAGAAACTCCGCCCTTTTTCAAGCATCCAGCGATATTCTGCCGTCCGCCCCAGCGCCAGCGTGTACAGGAGCGCTGTCACCGCCGCGCAGGTGATGCCCTTGAGGATAATCCACATCAGCGTATGCCCCATCCGCGCGCACAGCAGCAGCGACAGCGCTATCACCGCGCCGTTGAGCAGCAGCAAGCCGCCCTGCGCCTTGAAATACGCGGCAGCACTGCGCCCGAAGGTGCGATGGAACAGCACTTTCGGCTCATACCAGAAGATGGTGCAGAGCCGCGCCAGCCCTGTTGCGCCGATGATGCCCGCCACGCCGAAGAAGTGCCCCAGCAGGATGGACAGCAGGATGTTGACCAGCGCCGTCATAAACATAACATACTTCATTTGCCGAAAAAGCCCCAGCGTTTCGCGGTACATCCACACGGGCGCGACGATGGTGCTCAGGTAGAACGTGAACAGCACCGCCGCCACTGTCCCTGTGTCCATCAGGTATTCTTCGCCCACCCAGATGGGGATGAAGTCCTGTACAATCGCGCCGTATGCGGCGACGCAGAAGCCCGTAATCGCCCCGAAGAGGACAATCAGGTTGCGGAACATGGCGTACGACTTTTCCGAATTCTTCTCGGCATTCAGATTTCCCAAGCTGGCGGAAATGCCGGTAATTACGATGGAAACGAACGTCGTCACATACGTCGTCAGCGACGCGTAGTTGGAGTAGTAGCCGACGAACACCGTGCCCAGCATGATGGAAATCAGGATGTTGTCCGTGTTGTTGATGAGTATTGTCGCCAGCTTGTAGAGAAACATGGAGCGGATGTTGTCGTTCAGCTCCTGCTTGCGGTGCATCGGCTCGTGCTTCTGCTTTTCTCGCAGGAAGGGGTACATCTTATCCGCTAAATGGCTCAGCACCGCGTTCTGCAGGAGGGTGCAGGCAATCTGAATCAGCAAATAGCCAAGATAGCTGCCCCAAATCAGCAGGCACGCGATCTGCGCCGCATACTGCACCACCAGCGCCGCGGCGGAAACCATGTTCTGCAAATATGCCTTCTGGTCAGCCTGAATCAGCGTCGTTTTGTAGATGACCAGATAGGATGCCACGGAGTTCGCCAAGTACAGCACATAGTAGACGATTAACTGCGCCATCGGCAGCTCGCTGCTGATGATGAGCGGCAGGAAGGGAATTACCGCCGCGCCCAGCAGCGCTACCGCCAGCGCAATCAGGCGGTAAATGCGACGATAATAGCCCAGCAGGTGTTGGATTTCGCCCGTGTCGCCCCGGTGCAGCGGTGCGTACAAGCTGTACACCAGCACGTTGCCCACGCCCAGTTCCGCCAGTGACAGCATGGCCAGAATGTTGCTGTACAGCCCGTTGACACCCGTATAATCCGCGCCCAGCCGGCGCACAAACACCGTTCGCACGGCAAAAGCCAGCAGCAGCGTAACCACCTGCCGTACTGCGCCTACACCGATGTTGCGCGCTGTGTTTTCGCTCCTTGATGCTGTGTTCATGATTCCTCTCCGCCTGTTTCGCCCGTCTGCTCCTGCGCCGCGTCCTCCGGCTGCGGGTTAAACGTCAGGCGCAGTTTTTCCGGCGGCACAGTGCATCGCCACCTGCGCTTCTTCTGGCTGCGCGCATTTGCCTGCTGATCAGGCGCTTCCTCCGCGTCCGGCTGCCACTTGCCCAGCAGCCCCAAAAACAGTATGTTCAGGAAAACGCCCTCCGTGTTGATGCACAGGAAATACAGCAGGAAAACGCCCAGCACATACAGCAGCCGCGCCTTGGCAAATTTGGTGCGGATACCGCGGTACGTCAGCCACAGCCAAACTGCCGGGAGAATCAACCCTGTATCCATGACGAAGGCGGCAAAGCCATTGGAAATGTTCTGCACCCTGTGTTCCAGCAGGATTTCCGCCTTTCGCTCCGAGAAAACGCCCTGTCCCGCAATGGGGGATTCCAGCCCGATTTCAAAGCCGCTGAAGGTGTCGTTCCACCGCGTGTAGAACGAACCGCCGGAATTTCGTCCGACAATCTTGCGTTCCACCACGCCCGTGACGGACTCGATGACAAACAGCAAAATCAGCCCAATGAACGCCGCCATCTTGATGCTGCGCGCCATTTTCCCGCCCTTTTTGCGGAATGCCACCGTCAGCAGCACAACGCCCAGACAAATAAAGCCTGTTGTGGACAGCGTGCTGAGGATGGTGACGATCAGCAGCGCAATTGCCCAGCAGTATTTCTTCTTGCTCATGCCCATGCGCGTTTCGTCGCTCATCAGGAACAGCAGCGCGAAGTTCAGGAAAATCTGGTGGCTGCCCGGCTCGTTGAACATACCCGCGTTGCGGTGGAAAACCGGGATGTTCAGCCAGCCTAAGGTGAAATAAGGCGTCAAGTAAAATCCGTTGACGCTGGAAACTTCGTAGTGCAGCAGCGGCAGCGGCAGCGACAGCAAATCGCCGATGACGAAGGAAATCAGGCTGATGGCCGCCTCTGCCAGCATGACTTTGGTATACAGCCGCATATACGTCCGATACCCGATGCAGCTTTGCAGAACCAGCACATAGCCGATGTTGCACAGCCAAATGACAATATCGTTGATGTGGATGCCGTTCTGCGGGTTGACGAAGCTCGTCAGCAGCAGCGCCGCCGTCAGCAGCAGCGTCAGGCGTATGTTCTGGGCGCTGATTTTCGGATGATGCGCCCGCGTCAGCAGCAGAATCGACGCAATCAGCATGGCTGCCATCAGCGGCATCCGCAACACCTGAAAATACAGCGAACCCATGCCCAGCACGCCAATCAGCACACAGAGTGCATCCACATGGTTCTTTGTGATTCGGATTTTCATCGTGCAATCTCCGTATAAATCTGATGCAGTATCTCCAGATTCTTCTGCGCATCATGCGTTTTTCCAGCGTGTTCTCGCCCGGCGCGCGCCATCTGCGCCGCTTTTTCCGGATGCGCGAACATCTCGCAGATATCATATGCCAGCAAATGCGGGTCGTCTGCCGGATAAATCAGCCCTTCCACGCCGTGCGTCATCAGACAGCGCACGCCGCCGACATCCGACGCAATGCACGGTACGCCAAGCAGCATCGCCTCGCCCAGCGAATTGGGGGAGTTTTCAATGCTCGACGGCAGCACAAACACCTGACTTTTTAGATACCGCTCCTTCATTTGCTGTGCATTCAGGCTTCCGGTAAAAACAACATGGTCGTAGAGGTCGTTTTCGCGCAGCAGGCGGTGGATGTACCGTTCATAGGCATTGCGCGCAAGCGGCGGAATGCGCCCATAGTCCTTGCGCCCCACATAGAGCTTGACATCGGGATAGCGCTTGCGGACAATCGCCAGCGCCTGCAATAGCAGATGCAGCCCCTTGAGCGGCACATGCGCCTGACTGCAGAAGAGACTGTGCGGCTCGCAGCTGTCCAGCGACCATTCGCCGGTGTAGAACTCGTCCCGCAGCGTTTCGTTGTTGAAATGGTAGGCGGACTGCGGGGCAAGCTCCGCCATGCAGGCAGCATCCCAGTCGGTGCGCCCGATAACGTGCTGCACCCTGCGCAGGGCTTCCTGTTCATACTGCCCGACGCGGCGGTAGATTGCTTCCTGCCGGACGATATTGCCCTTCACCAAATCCTTCAGCGTGTGCCCGTGGCAGACGTGTTCCGGCAGATAAGCGCGATAATGCTCCGCGTATATGGACAGAAGCCCCTGAATGGAAATTACAATCCGCTCGCGCATCCCCAGGTGTTCCGCCGCATCAACCATGGCCAGCGTGTGCTGATTTTCCGTGCCCCAGAGGTGAATGACATCCGGCTGCTCTTTGCGCAGAATATCCTCCAGCTGCCGGGTGTAGGCTTCCCCGCACCGCTGCGTAGGGCGTGTGGGGTTGACAAGCCCGTAATAGCGGTAGCCGTCCACTTCGCCCGTCAGCGCTTTTGGCGCGTCAAACACATACGTCAGCGCCACATCCGGCAGCTGCGTCAGCCGCCGCGACAGCCCGACCAGCCAGCCCACGATATACACCGGGGGAAGCGATTCTTTTTCCGCAATGGCAGGGAGGATAATATTCCCCATCCACATGACCTTCACGCTTCAGCCCCTCCTTTCACTTTGCGCTGTGCGGCATGGTTATTCCACCGCGCCCCGCGTCAGAAAATCCCGCAGCTTTTCCCGCTCCTGCGCCTGCGATTGGCAGTAGCGCGCAATGTTGCGCACATAGCGGTCATGCACGGCTTCATCCAGCAGCCTTTCCGGCGCAAAATTCGCCATGCTGGATACCGTTTTGCCCAATTCGTTTGCTTCCACCATTTGCAGCGTCCCGCAGCGGCTGCCCACAATCGGCACGCCCCGGAAGAGAATATCGAATACAACGCCGCTGCTGTGCAGGGAGTAATTCTCCGAATAGTTTAGGATGCAGTAACGGCATTGGCGAATCGCCTCGTCATACGCCGCTTCGGACAGGTATTCCAGCCGCAGCTCGATGTTCTTTGCGCCCGCGCAGACTGCCCGCAGCTCCGCCTCCAGCGGCGCTTCCTGCACCCGACCTGCAATCAGCACCCGATACGGCGTGTTCCGCAGCTGCTTTGCCGCCTCAACGACGCCCTTGTCCGACGTAATCAGCCCGACCATGCCGAAATCATAGCGCTTCTGCGCATACGGCACAGGCGGCTGCATCGTTCCTGTGCTGATGTAATCGGATACGACGCACATCGGCCGCCCGTACGCCGCGCCAATGGCTGCATTGGGGCAGATAACGCCGCTGATTTTCCGCCTGCACAGCGCATACAGCCCCCGCTTCAGCACCGAATTGACGCCGTCGGTGCTGTACTGGATGGCGTAGACCCGCGTTTCTTTCTTCTTGAACAGTGCAAGCCCAAGATACGCTGTTGCGACGGCGCTGCACTGGAGGACAATCACGTCATCCTGCGCTTCCCGCAGCAGCGCGCGCACGTTCTGGAACACGGCGCGTTTGTTGCGCACCGCCGAACTGCCCACGATGTAATCATGCGGCAGACGAATCAGCTTGTCCCCGAAGCGGTCGCCGTACACCGGCCCGCCCGCAATGCGCACATCCATCTCCGCGCCGAACAGGTCAAGATAATTCTGCGCGACGGTGAAATAATGCCCAGCGGCAATGCCGTCTGTGCTGGTGCTCCGTACATCTGCCACAATCAGCCGCATGATGGTTCGTTCCTTTCGCCGCTTTTCTGCATCGCCTTGCTGTAAATCGCCATCAGCTGACGATAATTTGCTTCCGCCGTGAAATTCTCCTGATACGTTTTCAGCGCGCCCTCGCTGACGGATTCCGCGTGCTGCAGCCGATTGAGCGTCTGTGCCAGCTGTTCCGCCGAGTCCGCCGGAAACTTGAAGCCTGTCACGCCGTCCGAAATCAGGGAACCCGCGTTGCCTAAATCCGAGCAAATCACCGGCGTGGCGGCGCTGAAGGCTTCCACAATTGTCATTGGGAAGCCTTCGTACCACTGTGTTGGCAGAATCAGCGCCTTGGACTGCCCCATCAGCGCCCGTGCCGCCGAATTTGGCACAAAGCCGCGCAGCTCCACCTGCTTCAGCTTTTCCCGCGTCAGATATTCGCGGCACCATGCTTCCTCCGGCCCTGTGCCGCAGATGATTAGCTTCATGCCCCCGCCTGAACGCTCGTAGCGCGCCCACGCTTCCAGCAGCAGCCGAATGCCCTTGAGCGCATCCAGACGACCGATGTACACCACCTGATTTTCGCGCGCCGCATATGGCACAATCGTCTCCGGCGGTTCCACAAAGTTCGGCTTTACGGACACGTTTTCCGGCGGAATCTGCTTAAGCGCCAGCAGCTTCTGCCGGTTGAAGTCCGTCAGGGTGATGTAATGCAGGCGGCTGTACGTTTTGAGGGCACGGTGCAAACGTGTGCTGAGCACGCAGAGCACCGTCTGCAGGCGGCTGCCGCGGTAGCAGCGGTGCTTCACCGCGCAGTGCAGCCCCTTTTTCGTGCAGTCCTCGCAGATATGGCCGTCGCGGTAGAAAATCGCGTTCGGGCAGAGCAGGCGGAAGTTGTGCACCGTCTGCACCACGGGAACGCCCTCGCGCAATGCCGCGTAATACACTGCCGGACCAATCAGCGGCAGCGTGTTGTGCACATGCACCAGCGAAATCCGGTTTTCGCGGATGCTCCGTCGAACCTCGCGGTATGTACGGATGCTGAAAAACATCCCCAGCGCACTGCGGATTTTCTCCAGCGCTCCCATGCGCGAAATTTCCTCGTTCCGCCGCGCATACAGCGCCGCAGCGTGACCGTGCGTTTCCAGCAGGTGCTTCTCGTTCGCCACAACGACATCCTCGCCGCCGGGAATCTGATAATAGTCGTGTACCAGCAGTACAGCGGGCTGTTTTGTCGCTTGCTGCATTTACTTTCTCCTGATGGTCGCGTTCCAGATGAATTTCAGATTCGTGCTCCAGTAGCGCTGGAATAGCCGCTTCGGGTCTTGCATCAGGCGATAGAGCCATTCCAGGCTGTGCTTCTGCATCCATAACGGGGCGCGCCTCACGTTGCCCGAAAAGAAATCAAAGCCCGCGCCGACGCCAATCATCAGCCCATGCACACGCCCTTGGTGCGCCGCCATCCAGCGCTCCTGCTTCGGCGCTCCCAGCCCGACCCACACAAAATCCGGCTGCGCCTGATTGATGCGCGCCACGGCAAGCGCATCTTCCTCCGGTGTCAGTTCGCGGAAAGGCGGCACGTCTGTGCCCGCAATTACCAGCCCCGGATACTCCTTCTGCAGGCGCGCAATCATTTTCTCCTGCACTTCCTGCGTGCTGCCGTAGAAATAATGCCGCCAGCCGTGTGCCGCAGACTGCCGAAAGGCCTCCATCATCAGGTCGGGCCCGGTTGTCCGCTGAATCTGCGGATACCCGCGCCGCCGCGCCTCCTGCGCCAGCGGATTGCCATCCGGAATCGCCATCAAACCGCCGTTCTGCACGGCACGGTAGTCCGCATCCTCGTAACTGACGACGGTTGTATGTACATTCGATACGCAGATGTAATCTCCCTGCAATTGATGAATATTCTGCGCCAAATATTTCAGCAGCCAATTCATGTTGATGACTGCAATGTTGACCCCTAAAATCGGACAGACCGGAATTTCACGCTTGTCCACTTTGCGGCAGTATTGCGCTGCTCCTTCGTGCGCCGTGGCAAACACCCCTTTCCCCGCTTCCCCAGCAAGAAACCTTGATACTATTTCCAGATTCACCTGCGCCATCTGCTTGCGCCTTTTCCCTTCTGGCGTCCGCTCATTCCACTTAGCGTAGCGCTGCTACGCTGCGTTCCATTCACGTTAGCCAGAATGAAAAATTCGCCGCGCATCTTGGCGCATTCTTATCTGGAAATAGTATGAATCATAAATTACCATTTTCATTATAACGCAAACATCAGTAATTTGCAAGCATTCCCATTTCAGTCGATGAAGAAATTTCCTTTTTTTCTGCGGATGAATTGCCGCCCCATATTCGTTCTTTCATTAGCATACCAATGCGAAAGGAGTATTCTTTATGAAGAACTGTATTTCCCGTTTCTGCCTGCTTGCCTTGCTTTTCCTGATGACCATCGCCCCTGTCCGCGCGGAAATTATCGGGCAGACGACGGAGAACGAGTACATCCACCGCCTGATTGCGGACAATGGGCAGGAACTCTGCTTCGTGTCCGGCGAGAAAGACCCGTACCTTTCCTATGCGGATGTCAACTTCGACGGCATCAACGATGTGGTGATACTGACACAGCGCGGCGCGAGCAATTTCGTCTACCAGTTTTTCATTTTTGATGGCGAACAGTATGTTCTCTGTCCGCTGACGTTCACGAATTACGACCTTGATGCGGAACACAAGATTGTAAGGAGTTCTGTGAACGGCGGCTTGGCGGGCGGCATTCACAGAGAAACGCTGTACCGTTTTGATGGGACGGAGGCGGTACTGCTGCGCTGGGCGGTTGGCGAGGAGAAAGAGGACTGGACGTTCGACGCGGATGGTTATACCGTCCGGCACTACAATGATGTGCTGACCCTGCAGGTTTGGGAACATGACCCGGATATGGACGGCATCCTGATTTTTGAGCAGGATGTATCTACTGAAGATGAAAATGCGCTGAGGGAAGCGTTTCAAGCGGAAAATGACGCGCTCTGGTCGGGCATCCGCTAAGGCACTACCGCACAATTCGGCGGCGCGTCTGGCGATGTCTTTTCCGCCATCTGCGGCATGCAAATTCCTCGATTTACCGCCAGTAAACCTTCGAAATTTGCATTTGTATCTGACGAAAAAATCCATTCGCCAGCCGACCACCTCATTTGTGCGGTGTTACCTTAAAAAAGTTAGTCACATCGAACGAAACCGCTTGACAATCCGCCGCGCTGGTGCTATCATTCAGATACCCCGATGGGGTATATTGCATTCATCGAAAGGATGAGGGCTGATGATAAAAACGACGCTGAAAATTGACGGCATGATGTGCGGCATGTGCGAGAGCCATGTCAATGACGCAATCCGCAAAGCATTCCCGGCGGTCAAGAAGGTGACTTCCTCCCATGGCAAGGGTGAAACGGTGGTCATTTCCGAAGATCCGCTGGACGAAGCGCAGGTGAAAGCTGCGATTGCCGCGACGGGCTATGATTTCAAGGGCATGTCAAGCGAGCCGTATCAGAAGAAGCGTTTCCTTTTCTTCTGATGGCTTCTTTCGCACAACAAAAAGCAGGGCTGTCTCCGGCGTGGAGGTAGTCCTGCTTTTTGTTTTCTGTGTTAGTTGATTTTTGTTGTGCAGAGGGTTTCGCCTCTGCGGAGGCGACAAGAAGGCATGAAAACAGATGAAGTCAGCGGTCGCCCCTTGCCCCCCTTCGCTATTTCCCCCATTTGATATGCTTCATGTGCTTCATCACCAGCGTGGCGCTCACGCCGGTCAGCGCGCCGAAGAGAATGCCGCTGAGCATCAGGACAGCCATGTAGTACGCCAATTGCGACGTGTGGAGGATAATCATCGCCATCACGATTTGCCCGACGTTGTGCATTACGCCGCCGACAATGCTGACCGTGACCGGGTGCATCCACTTCATGCGCGAAAGGAGACACATGCTTGCCAGCGACAGCACACCGCCTGCCAGTGCGTACGGCAGCGCCGCCACGCCGCCCAAAAACAGCGAGGACAGCACCACTTTCAGCAGCATCAGCACCCACGCCGTCGGCAGGGACAGCATGTAGACCGCGAAAATCAGCACGCCGTTGCTTAAGCCTAACTTGATGCCCGGCACGCCCATCAGCGGCGGAAACAGGCTCTCTACCCAGCCCAGCACCAGCATCAGCGTCAGCAGCACACTGCACAGCGCAAGCTGTTTTGTGGTGATTCGCTGCTTATTCATTTGCTGCGTCCTCCTGCACGGTCGTCAGCCAGTCCATCAATTCGTCGCGGCTGTACAGCTGGAGCGTCACCTGATTCGGCAGACAGATAATCATGTTGCCCAGAATGCGCTCACCTTTGTTTTCCAGCGTCACTTCGCCCTGCTCCACGCAATCCTGATTGTCGCAGTTCGCCTCGTGCATGTCGATGCTTGTCGGGGTGACATGGACGATGTTGATGCAGTCGCCGTGGCGGAGGCGATAATAGCCCTCTTCGGTCAGCGGAATCGGCTGATACGTTTTGTCACCGACGGTGACGACGAGGAATGCTTTCACCTGCGACAGGTCGGGGGTGGCGGTGGCTTCGGGGACGTCCGTGACTTCCGACGCGGCAGCCGCTTCCGGTGCTGCGGTGATTTCGGGGGTCGCCGCTGCCTCCGGTGTGCTGGTCGCAAGCTCTGTCGGAGCCTCGGTCGGCGCTTCGGTCGGCGCATCTGTTGCGGTCAGGGGCAGCAAAGGCGCATTGGCGTCTACATTCGCGGGCGCGTTCCTCCGCAGCACAACCATCAGCACCGCCACAATCAGCAGCAGCGCTGCCACAATCAGCACATTGCACCACAGGCCATTCCGCTTCGCCTTGGGATTCGTTTCCTTCTTCATACCCGTTCCGCACAATCCTTTCGTTATTGAGTATCCCCATCATACAACGCCGAGTCGGATTCGTCAAGGGGCGCGCGCAGGTGTTACAAACTTGTCACAAAGCGGCGAATCCATCCCGATGTCAGCAGGCACTTTTGCCCGTTTTATTGGAAGCGGAACGCATTAGTCCGCGCCGCCCCATAACAACGAAACCGACAATATCCGCAATCAGCCAGCCCGCCGGAATTGCCAGCCAAATCGCCATCATCCCGAAATGCGGCGCGAAGGCATAGGACAGCACAACGCGCAGCCCAAGCGAAAGCACCGTCAGGACGATGCTCATGCCCGCCTGCTCCAAACCGCGGAAAATGGCATAAAGCAGGAACAGGAAGCCGATGCCGATGTAGCACAGCCCCTCGGTGCGCAGGTACGTTACGCCGATGGAAAGAGACTCCGCCGATGCATTCTCGAGGAACACGAGCAGCAGCGGCTCGGCGAAAATCGCCACGAGCGCGGAAACAATCAGGCAGAAGCCGCCGGAAAGCAGGAATGCTGTGCGGATGCCGTGACGGAGGCGCTGCGGCTGATTCGCCCCCTGATTCTGGGCGACGAAGGTCGCGAAGCCGTTGCCGAAGTCCTGCGCGGGGCTGTACGCCAGCGAGTCAATCTTCACGCCGGCGGTGAATGCCGCCATCGCTGCCAGACCGAAGCTGTTCACGAGACTCTGCACACACAGGATGCCGAAATTCATGATGGACTGCTGAATGCTGGTCATGGCAGAGACGGAGAAGATGCGCCTGAACAGCGCGCGGTCGGGGCGCAGGTCGTGCTGCGAGGGCGTCAGCGCCGGAACGCGGAAGAGCACATAACCTAAGCACAGGAAACCGGACAGTACTTGCGAAATAAGCGTCGCGACGGCAGCGCCCGCCACGCCCCACGGCAGCACCGCCACGAACAGAAAGTCCAGCGCGACGTTCGTCAGCGACGAAATCAGCAGGAAAATCAGCGGCGCGGTTGAATTGCCGACGGCGCGGAGCATACACGCCCCGAAGTTATACAGGAACGTCGGGATGATGCCGATGAACACAATCAAGAGGTAGCGGGAGAGAACGCCCTGCGCTTCAGGCGGAATGCGCAGGAGCGCCATCATGACGGGCAGGAGCGCGTAGGACAGGATGGTCAGCAGCGCTGATACGCCCGCAATCAGCACAAACGCATTGCCGACCGCTTTGCGCACGCCGGCATCGTCTTTCTGCCCGAAAAGCTGGCTGACAACCACGCCGCTGCCCATGCACAGCCCGGTGACGATGCTCGTGAGCAGAATCATGACGGAAAACGCACTGCCGACGGCGGCAAGGGCGATTTCACCGCAGTATCGCCCGACGACGAAGGTGTCCACGAGGTTATAAAGCTGCTGGAGCAGATTGCCCGCCATCAGCGGCAGAGAAAAACGGAGCAATCCGCGGAAAATCGAACCATGGGTCAAGTCAACATTCATAATAAAGGAATTCTCCTTTCACTGCACAGGATAGTATAGGTGAAAAAACGGGAAACGTCAAGTATGGCGCAAAGGCAGAGAAATCAAGGCAAAGAACGAAAAAACACAAAAAAAACAATTTTGGCGCGAAAACGATTTCACATCGCCAAATCAAGGGATTGCTGTGAAAGTGGGGAATTTTGCAGGAAGATTGGTCAAAAATTGCAAGCGGCAGACACTTGACAAGGAAGCGGCAATTCCCCTATAATAGATACAACGTATCATTTGATAGGATACGAAATTTCAAGGAGGGGTTTGACCATGAAGAAGTTTCTCTCTCTGGTTTTGGCTGCGTGCATGCTCTTCGGCGTTGGCGCGATGGCTGAAACCGCGGAAGAACCGTCTTACACCTACAACGGCAGTTTGACGACCTTCCCCACCAACTGGAATCCGCACCAGTACAAGACTGAAACGGAAAACACCGCTGTGCTGGCCTACATCACGGATTCATTCTTTGAGTTTGACTATAACGACACGATGGACTCCTATGCCATGAAGCCCAGCATGGTCGTGGGCGATCCTGAGGACGTTACCGCTGACTATGTTGGCGACAAGTGGGGCATCCCCGAGGGCACGACCGCCCGTGCGTGGAAGTACACCCTGCGCAACGACCTGAAGTGGGAAGACGGCACGCCCATCACCACCGCAGACGTGCTCTACTCTATGATGAAGCAGCTGAACCCGCAGGCGCAGAACTACCGCGCCGACTCCTTCTACGCTGGCTCTACGGTCATTCACAACGCGGAAGCGTATGCCAAGTCCGGCGTGTATGCGTACAGCAGCCTGCTGAACGCCGACGACCCGCAGTATCTGGCGGATTCCGACTTCACCGTGGGTGAGGACGGCTTCTACACCTACAATGGCGCCGATGTTGCCCTGTCCCTGACCAACAGCAACATGTGGTCTTCCAACAGCCTGACCGACTACTGCGGCGCGGGCTACTTCTCTGAAGACCTCTACAACGCGCTGAAGAGCGGCGAGGGCGCCGACGGCTACGTTAAGGTCAACGCGGACGTGGTGAAGACGCTCCAGCAGATCACCGCTGTGCTGCACAACTACGAGAGCGCGGAAGCCTACGCCGCCGCTGAGGGCGACTACGCCTATCAGGAATGGGAAGAGTTCCTGTTCGTTGGCAAGGTCAACGACGCTATGTCCTTTGACGAAGTCGGCGTGCAGGCGCTGGACGACTACAGCTTCGTCTTCATTCTGGACAAGCCGTTGCAGGGCTTCCAGCTCAAGTACAACCTGAGCATGACCCTGGTCAACAAGGATCTGTACGAGAAGTGCGAAAAGTATGAGAATGGTGTTTACACCAACAGCTACGGTACTTCCGCCGATACCACCATTTCTTATGGTCCCTACAAGATGGTCTCCTTCCAGCAGGACAAGGAAATCGTCTATGAGAAGAACCCGAACTGGTACGGCTATGCGCTGCCGGAAAACGAGAACTTCTATCAGACGACTCGCCGCGTTCTGACCTATGTCGCTGAGGACTCCACCAAGATGGAAATGTTCCTCGCCGGCAAGCTCGACGGCGTCGGCCTGTCCAAGGACTACGCGGAAGAGTACGAGAACTCCGAATACTGCTACACCGTTGAGGGCGCGTCCGTCTTCGCGATGACCCTGAACCCGAATCTGGAAGCGCTGACCGCGAACCAGAAGACGGCGGGCGAAAACATCAACAAGACCATCCTGACCGTGAAGGAATTCCGTCAGGCGCTGTCCTTCTCCCTGGATCGTGCGGCGTTTAACATCGCCTGCGTGCCCGGCTCCGCTCCTGCGTTCGGTCTGTTCGGCGACACCATCGTCGGCGACGTTGAAAACGCTGTCTTCTATCGCTCTACCGATGCTGCCAAGCAGGTTCTGGTCGATTTCTGGGGTCTGTCCGACGAAGTTGGCGAAGGCAAGATGTATGCCACCAACGACGACGCCATCGACGCCATCACCGGCTACAACCTCGAAATGGCTCGCGACTACTTCAACAAGGCGTATGACATCGCGATCGAAAAGGGTCTGATGGACGACGACGACGTGGTTCAGATCATCATCGGTCTGCCCACTGCGTCTTCCACCACCTACAACCGCGGCTACGAGTTCCTCGTGAACAACTACACCGAGGCTGTCAAGGGCACCAAGCTGGAAGGCAAGCTGACCTTCGTCCGTGACGACACGGTTGGCAACGGCTTCGGCGACGCGCTGCGCAACAACCAGGTTGACATGCTGTTCCTTGTTGGCTGGAACGGTTCCACGTTCGACCCCTACAACCTGATGCAGGCTTATCTGGATCCGGCGTATCAGTACGACGCGGCGGTTGACTACTCCAATACCATGGTGACGGTTGACCTGTCCATGGGCAAGATGACCACCGACGCGGTGTCCTGGTTCAACATCACCAACGGCACGCCCTGCAAGGTGAAGAACGAGGCCGGTGAAGAGGTTGAACTGGTTCTGCCCTACAGCTATGACGAAACCGTGGCTGCGGATCGTCTGCTGGTGCTGGCCGCGCTGGAAAACGTGCTGCTGCAGAACTACGACTTCATCCCCACCACGAACGATGCGTCTATGATTCTGAGGGGCATGAAGGTTAACTTCTACACCGAGGAAGAAATCTTCCCGATGTCCTACGGCAACGACATCAAGCACATCACCTACAACTACACCGACGCGGAATGGGACGCCTTCGTGGCGGAACACGGCGGCGTGCTGAACTACAAGTAATTCGGCAGGTAGTCGGGTGAAAAATCCTCCGGGTGACGGTCATCCGGAAAACGGTGAAAACGTCCCCGGCGGCAGAGGAGCTGGCCTCTTCTGCCGCCGGGTTGACCCACCGGAGAAATTGCATCATAGGGAAAACAATGTCGCCAAGGTGGGGAAGCATCCTTCGGGACGCGTTCTTGCCTTGGATTCATTTGCGTTTACACTTGAATGCAAGGAAAGTCAGGATGCAGATGATTTTTCCCATTAGGAAAAACGTATGCAATCTGATACACGAAAATGCAGGAAAATCAAGGCTTTCCGCGCAATTAGGGGATGCAGGATTGTATCCAGCATCCAAAAATCCCGGACAAAAAAGGCAAATCTTCATTTCTTACGGCTGCACCCGGTGGCGGGTGCGCTTGCGCCGGGGAAGAAAAAGGTACATCGCTGACGAAAAAGTCAGTACGGATGCAGCCGTAAAAAATGGAAAGGGGCTACGGCATGGTAAAGTATGTTATTCGGCGTGTCCTGCTCATGTTGATGGTGTTTATGATTATCATCTCCATGTGCTTTGTGCTGGTGAAGCTCCTGCCGGACAAGCCGGCAGAGCAGTTTGGCAAGGATCAGCAGCTGATTGAGATGCGCCGCGAGGCGCTGGGGTACAACAAACCCCTGATTGAGCAGTATTGGATTTTCATCCAGCGCTCGCTGATTGGCGGCGACTGGGGCGTCAGTGAGACATTGTATACCGGCAAGGACGTCTGGGAAGTGTTCATGTCCAAGATGCCCGCGACGGTCATGGTCAACGTGTATACGATGATTTTCGCTGTCCCGCTGGGTCTGCTGTTCGGTATTTATGCCGCACTCAAGAAGAACAAGTGGCAGGACCACTTCATTTCGACGGCGGTCATGATTTTCGTTTCTGTACCAAGCTATGTATATGCATTCTTGGTGCAGTGGCTATTGTGCTTTAAGCTGCAATGGTTCCCCTTCCAGATGAAGTCCGGCTACGACTATTTTTCGTGGGACATGTTCGTGTCGGTTGTGCCGGCGGTGCTGTCGCTGGGCTTTGGCACGGTTGCGGGTCTGACGCGCTATGTCCGCGCAGAGCTGACGGAGGTGCTGACGAGCGACTTCCTGCTGCTGGCGCGCACGAAGGGCCTGAGCCGCTCGCAGACGACGGTTCGCCATGCCCTGCGCAACGCGATGGTGCCGGTGTTCCCCATGATTTTGGGCGAATTTATCGGCATCATGTCCGGTTCGCTGATCATCGAGCAGATTTTCGGCATTCCCGGCGTCGGTCCGCTGTATGTGTCCTCGATTAACTCCACGCCGCCGGACTATAACTTCTTCCTGCTGCTGACGGCGTTCTATACGCTGATTGGTCTGGTGTCCGGCATCGTGGTCGATATCAGCTACAGCTTCATTGATCCGAGAATCAGAATGGGGAGCAAGAAATGATGAACGAGAAGATGAATTACGCTGATTTGCCTGATTCTGCCTTCGAGCGCGTCCCCATGGAAGGACGGCTGCACGATCAGGCGCTGGAAAGCAAGCCGATCGGTTCATTCCGCGATGCGCTGAACCGCTTCTGCCGCAACAAAAGCTCCGTCGTCGCTGCGGGCATTATCGTGATTCTGCTGCTGTATGCGCTGCTGGTGCCGTGGCTGTGCGAAACGAACTACAGCCGCGCCCTGCGCGACACGACCTATTTGCAGTATATCAAGCTGCCGCCGAAGGTCAAAGGGCTGGAATGGCTCGGAATGGGCGGCACAAAGGTCAGCAAGATCAACGAAACCGACTACATCAAGATGAAAGCGACCGCGCAGGAAACCGGTCATACGCCGATTGCGGAGATCATCAACGACGCCCATGTTGACCCCAAGAGCAACAGCAAGGTCAACTATTATGACGTCAAGGTTGATGTTTATCAGAACATGGGCATGATGTACCTGACGCTGACGCCCGCGCAGTATGAAGACATTCAGGCGTGGCAGGACGAGCATCAGGTGCAGGTGATTTTCCCTGCGATCACCGACGCAAAGCAGACGAATGCCAACATCTGGTATGAGGTGTCGAAGAAGGGCGTTCCGAAGCTCAAAAACGGCGAGGTGAACCCCATCTATCGCACGACGACCGTGTCGGACACGTCCTACCATTCGCTGCGCATCGCGGCGGACAATGACCCGGAAAAGCCGCTGGCGTATGCCCGCGTGACCGGTACGTCCGAGAGCAAGTCGTATGTCGTCCGCGTGGACAAGTACAATTACTTCCAGTATCGCTACGGCTTTGAGCCGGCGTTTGTCTTCGGCACGAATGCCACGGGTCAGGACATCTTCACCCGTCTGGCGGCTGGCGCACGGTTCTCCTTCCTGCTGGCGATTTCCATCTCCCTCATCAACCTCGTCATCGGCACGTTCTACGGCGCCATGCAGGGCTACTACGGCGGCTGGGTTGACCTGACGATGGATCGTATTGCCGACGTCCTGAGCGGCGTGCCGTTCATGGTCGTGACGACGCTGTTCCAGCTGCACTTGGCGAAGACGGTCGGTCCGGTCTGGTCGCTGATATTCGCCTTCATCCTGACGGGCTGGATTGGCATGGCGCAGCGCGTGCGTATGCAGTTCTACCGCTTCAAGGGACAGGAGTACATCCTCGCTGCGCGCACGCTGGGCGCAAGCGACTATCGCTTGATGTTCAAGCACATCTTCCCGAACTCGCTGGGTACGATTATCACAGGTTCCGTGCTGGTGATTCCGGGTGTCATCTTCTCCGAATCAAGCCTGACGTACCTCGGCATCGTCAACCTCGAATCTTCGACCATGACCAGCGTCGGCACGATGCTCGCCAACGGCAAGAATTACCTGTCCACCGACCCGTACATCATCCTCTTCCCTGCCCTGTTTATCGCGCTGCTGGAAATTTCCTTCAACCTGTTCGGCAATGGTCTGCGCGATGCCTTTAACCCGTCTTTGAGAGGTGCTGAGTAACATGGAACAGAAAGAAAAGAAGCTGCAAGTGCGCAATCTGCGCGTATCCTTCCGCACCACGGGCGGCAAGGTGCAGGCTGTCCGTGACATCAGCTTTGACCTGCACAAGGGCGAAACGCTGGCGATCGTCGGTGAATCCGGTTCCGGCAAGTCTGTCACCAGCAAGGCGATTCTGGGCATCCTCGCAGGCAATGCCATCGTCGAGGGCGGCGAAATCCTCTATGACGGTCAGGATTTGCTGAAGATTCGCGAAGACGACTTCTATCGTCTGCGCGGCGACAAAATCGCGATGATCTTCCAAGACCCGCTGTCATCCCTGAACCCCATCATGCGTATCGGCAAGCAACTGACGGAAGCCATGCTCCTCAAAGGCAAGGCTCGTCAGCGCTCCTGCCGCCAGAATTTCAGCGGCAAGTTGAAGCTACTGGAACAGTACATGACGGATGCGAACCCGGAGAAGCAGGCGCAGGTCAAGGAAAGCGTCGGGCAGTTCCGCAAGTTTGAAATGGCGCACACGAAGATGCAGCAGGCGTACAATGCCGCGCATGAGCATGCGCAGGACGCGCAGGACGACATCGAGCATCTGCTCTTCCTGATTGAGAAGAACGCGCTGAAAGACAGCGAGAAGCCGACCATCCGTCAAGTGCGCGACTTCGCTCGCAACAGCATTGACCCCTTCGTCGTTCCGGCGGAGGAGCAGGCGGCGGTCGTGGAGAATACGAACTTCCGCATGAACGACACGGAAGACCTGCGCAAAAAGCTGACGAATTTGCAGGGCATCCTGACCAAGGCGCTTGACCGCGGGAAGGAGGAAGAACCTGACTTCTTTGCGATGGGCTACTTCAAGACCTTCGGGCAGGGCGCTGCCCCGACGGGTACGGTGGCACAGCAGAATGCGTTCTATCGCGCATATCTGGACAAGAACTTCTTGAATGCCTTCAACGATTTGGCGACGACGGGCATCACCAAGGCGGACGCCAAGTATACCCAGAAGCGCCGCGAAGCCCTTGACGCGCTCACGAAGGGCATTGACAAGCTGGAAAACAGCTCCATCGAAGCCTTCAAGGAGACGGCGGACGCCCTGTGCAAGGCGGTGGACGCGTCCATCGACCCGCTGGACATTGTGAAGGACTCCGCCGCCTGCACCTTTACCGGCAGCATGAAGGCGTACTACCGCACCTTCTACGAGGGCAAGCGCACAAACGGCAAGAAGGAAGCCAAGTACAACCGCGAGCTCGCCCGCGCCGAACGCAAGGCGGCAAAGGGCAAGGCGTACAAGGTTGCGCTGGAAACGACGGTCGATTTCGATTTGGTGAAGGAGAACGTGCTGACCCTCATGCGCAGCCTCAAGGCGCACTATGAGGAGCGCGTGGCAACGGAGCCGAAGGAAGACAAGCGCCGCAAGACGGAGAAGGTCGTCGATTACCTTCAGGAAAACGCTTCCGGCATGGTTTGCCGCATCACCAAGCAGGCCGCCAAGAACAAGGCACTCAAGCTGATGGCGGAGGTCGGAATTTCCGAGCCGCGCAAGCGCTATCGCCAGTACCCGTTCGAGTTCTCCGGCGGTATGCGTCAGCGCATCGTAATTGCTATCGCGCTGGCGGCAAACCCGGACATCCTGATCTGCGATGAGCCGACGACGGCGCTGGACGTGACCATTCAGGCGCAGATTCTGGAGCTGATTAACAAGCTGAAGAAGGAACGCAATCTCTCCATCATCTTTATTACCCATGACCTTGGCGTTGTGGCGAACATGGCCGACCGGATCGCGGTGATGTACGCGGGCAAGGTGGTCGAATACGGCACGAGCCGCGAAATCTTCTACGAGCCGGCGCATCCGTACACGTGGGCGCTGCTTTCCTCCATGCCCGATCTGGACAGCAAGGATCGCTTGGAGGCGATTCCCGGCACGCCGCCGGACATGCGCTTCCCGCCCAAGGGCGACGCGTTCGCCAAGCGCAACCAGTACGCGCTGCAAATCGACTTCGAGAAGCAGCCGCCGGAATTCCCCATCAGCGAGACACACTGGGCGGCAACGTGGCTGCTGCATCCCAAGGCGCCCAAGGTTGACCCGCCCAAGGCCGTCGTCAACCGCATTGAGAAAATGAAGCAGAGAGCGGAGGTGACGTCCAATGGCTGAGCAGGAAGTATTGCTGAAGGTAGAGCATCTTTGTCAGTATTTCGGAACGAACAAGGCGGTCGATGACGTTTCCTTCGACATCAAGAAGGGCGAGGTCTTCGGGCTGGTCGGCGAATCCGGCTGCGGCAAGACCACGACCGGCCGCTCCATCATCAAGCTCTATGACATTACGTCCGGCAGCATCTACTTCAAGGGCAAGCGCATCGCCGCGGGCGTGAAGAGCTACAAGGACGCGATTGCCGCGGCGAAGGCGGAAATGAAGAAGGGCGACCCTGCGCGCAAGGAAGAACTGAAGCGCATCATCGCCCAGAACCGCGAGGAAATCCGCAAGGCGCGATTCGACCACGAAAAGTGCGACAAAATCTACGCCAACGCGATGGCAGACGAGGTGGACGCAAAGTACGCTGAAATCCTCAAAACCACACCCGCGGACAAGCTCGACGAAGTGAAGCGCGAATACGCCTACGAGAAGAACATCGCCAAGCGCCAGCGCTTCACGACGCAGATTCAGATGATTTTCCAAGACCCGATTGCTTCGCTCGACCCCCGAATGACGGTCTACGAAATCATTGCGGAAGGTCTGTCCATCCGCGGCGAAACGAACAAGGCGGTTGTGGACGAAAAGGTCTACAAGGTGCTGGAAATGGTCGGTCTGGTTCGCGAACACGCGGGCCGCTATCCGCATGAATTCTCCGGCGGTCAGCGCCAGCGCATCGGCGTCGCCCGCGCGGTCATCATGAATCCGGAACTGATTATCGCCGACGAACCTGTGTCTGCACTGGACGTGTCGATTCAGGCGCAGGTCATCAACCTGCTGAACGACCTGCGCGACCAGCTGGGCTTGACCATCCTCTTCATCGCGCACGACCTGTCTGTCGTCAAGTATTTCTCCGACCGCATCGGCGTGATGTACTACGGCAACATGGTCGAGCTGGCAACGTCCGAGGAGCTGTTCGCCCATCCGCTGCACCCCTACACGCAGGCGCTGCTCTCTGCCATTCCGCTTCCTGACCCGGAATACGAGCAGAAGCGTCAGCGCATCCACTACGATCCGCTGAAAGCGCACGATTATTCCGTGGATAAGCCCTCCGTGCGGGAAGTGGAGCCGGGGCACTTTGTGCGCTGCAACGACGCGGAATTTGCGCGCTACAAGGCGGAACTTGCCAAGTAATTTATACTATTTCCTGCATTCACCTGCGCTATCTGCTTGCACCGCGAATTTGGAATAGTATCATCCCTATTCAGCCGCAGCGAGGAATCCTGCGGCTGATTTTGGGTGCGCCCGGCGTCTCACGTTTCTAAAGGGTGAAAGACCCGAATCCGCCCGGTAGCGGGAAGGAGAAAGCCGAAGGCAAGGGAGTCCGTCGTGAGGCGGAATCTGAAGGAAGTCGGATGTGGGAACAGACTAACCACGGGCAAACCTCTGACCTGACGAACAGAAACCGTATAGAAGGCTATATGCGAGGGTAAGGCTGCTCAACAAGTCGAAGCCCAATAGCTACACGGAATCGCATGTGGTAAATGCGGCAGGTAGATGGAGGGAAAGAAACGTGTGGTACCCGGGGAGGTCTGCGCGGAATGCGCCGAAAGGCGTAACCGCAGTCGCAAGGCTGCGCTGAACGCGCAGAAATCAGCCGAAGCCATAGTACCTTGGGGAAACTCAAGGGAAGGGCGGAACCAATACGCGCCGGAGTAACCGAAGGAAGGAGGACGGCATGAAGAACGCAGAAAACGTCAGGAGCTGCCTGCAAAGAGATAGCACGGAATGCGAAGGGTATGCGGGAGCGCAGAGTGCCGTTCAGCCGGGAAGTGGTGAAACGGCAGGCAGAAGCCAGAACCTGCTTGAAGCAATCCTGTACAGAGACAACCTAAACAGGGCTTACAAGCGGGTAAAGGCAAACAAGGGAGCGCCGGGAGTGGACGGGATGACCGTAGAAGAAGCGCTTCCATGGCTCAAGGAACACGGCAAAGAAATGACCGAAGCAATCCGAAGCGGAAAGTACAAGCCAACGGCGGTGAGACGGAAGGAGATTCCGAAGCCGGATGGAGGAGTGCGCAAGCTGGGGATTCCCACGGTCAAAGACCGGATTGTGCAGCAGGCAATCGCTCAGCAGCTCATGCCACTGTACGAACCGAAGTTTTCGGAAGGGAGCTATGGCTACCGGCCAGGAAGAAGTGCGCAGGATGCCATCTTCAAGATTCGGGGATATGCGGATGAAGGGTATGAATGGGCAGTACAGCTCGATTTGAGCAAGTACTTTGATACGCTGAACCATGAAAAGCTGCTGAACCTTCTGCGGGAAACCATAAAAGATGAGCGGGTCATTCAGCTGATTAAGAAATTTCTGAAAAGCGGAATGATGGAAAACGGCGTAAAGATTGCCACGACGGAAGGAAGCCCGCAGGGTGGCCCGCTGTCACCTTTGTTGGCGAATGTGTACCTGAACGAATTTGACTGGGAATACGAAAGGCGCGGCGTGCCGGTGATTCGGTATGCGGACGACATCGTATTACTGTGCAAAAGTCAGAGAGTGGCAGAACGACTGCTGGAAAGCAGCATCCGCTATCTGGAAGGGAAGCTGAAACTGAGGGTGAACCGGGACAAAAGCCATATCGCCAGGGTGAATGCGACGAAGAACTTCAAGTTTCTGGGCTTCGCATACGGCAAAGGAAAGGATGGACTGTTCATTCGTGCCCATCCCAAAGCCCTGCTGAAAGCGAAGAACAGGCTGCGCGCAATCACGAAGCGAAACCGCGGAGTCAACGTCCGAAAGGTCATGCAGGAAATAAAGGTCTACATGACAGGATGGCTGAACTACTATGGGATAGCGTCCCTAAAGACGAAAATGCGGGAATGGGACGAATGGCTGCGGCACCGAATCCGTGCATACATCTGGAAGCAATGGAAGAAACCGAAGACCAAACGCAAGAACCTCATGAAGCTCGGTGTGCCGGAATACTACGCACATATGGCCGCCAACAGCCGAAGGGGCTATTGGTTTACGGTGAACACGGGAGCCGTGACAAGAGGCATAACCAACGAAAGACTCACACGCGCGGGATTCTTTGAACTCTCCCCGGCGTATGAGTCGATTCAGACTGCTTGTATTGGACGCGCCGTGTACCGAACGGTACGCACGGTGCGGTGAGAGGACGGGGGTTCATCACCCCCTCCTACTCGATTATTTCCCGCCCCTCGTGAAAGGAGCATTTCATGCAGAAAAAGGATTCCCGCAAAGCACAGCGGCGCGTGAACCTCGTGGCGTCGCTCTTAGCCCTTGCCCTGAGCATCGGCATCGCGCTCAACCGCGGACTCAGCACCGCATTGGAACTGTATGCCAACTGCCGCATTCTCAGCGACGCATTCTTCATCAGCGGCATCTTCTTCGGCGGCATCGGCGCACTGGTGGCGATTTCGACGACAGGCTTCTTTGATATGTTCGCGTATGCGTTCAAGAGCCTGCCGATGCTGTTCTCCTTCCTGCGCAAGCCCAAGGATCACCCGACGTTCTTTGACTACAAGACCGCCAAAGCGGAAAAGCGCGAACAGGCGCAGTACGGCCTCCTGATTATCGGGCTGGTGTGCATCGCTGTGTCGCTGCTGGCGCTGGCGGGGTACTATAATCTGTAAGCCTGCGCTTCGGCGCAAAAAAAGCCGCATTCAAAATGATATGCTCCCTATAAAGCGAACAGTGAAAAACTGCAAGCAGAATAGGGGGCAGATTTATATGGGAAGAAAGAGGATAGAAGCAAGAATCAAGAAGGAAGCCGTGGAAGCTGTAAAAAGCGGCAAACTGACGCAGAGCGAGGCAAGTCAACAATTAAATACAGCAGTCACGGCTGCACGCGCAATGCATCTAATCCGCAGCATGTGGCAGAAAACAAGCTGAACCGGGATTTCCATGCGCAAAAGCCGAATGAAAAATGGCTGACGGATGTTACAGAGTTCAAATGGTATGAAGGTGCAGAAGTCCACAAGCCCTATTTGAGTGCCATTCTTGACCTGTACGACAGACGCATTGTCTCGTATGTAATTAGCGACCGCAACGACAATGCGATTGTGTTCGACACATTCAAAGCCGCAGTAAAAGCCAATCCTGACGCACATCCTCTGTTCCACAGCGACCGTGGCTTTCAGTATACAAGTCACGCTTTTCACTACATGCTGGATGATACGGGAATGACACAGAGCATGTCGCGTGTAGCCCACTGTATTGACAACGGCCCGATGGAAGGCTTCTGGGGCATTTTGAAACGCGAGGAATACTATGGCAGAAGATTTACTTCCAAGCAAGAGCTTATTCTGATGATTCAGAACTACATTGTCTACTACAACACCCAGCGGGTGCAGCGCAATTTGGGTGTTATGACACCGATGGAAAAACACTTACTGGCATCCGCTGCATAAAAAACTGCCAAGAAACGTGCTCTTGGCAGAAAAAATCTTGTTTTTTTCATTGTCCTCTTGACGGGGAGCGGTTCAAAATCGGGGGGTGGCTTTTGGTGTTATTGCGGTGTGTGGTCAAATCCTGCGAAAGCAGCGAAATAGCGGTTTCTAATCATTTTCGTGAGGTCACGAAGATGATAACTGCAGGCGGTTTTTCTCTGTCCTCCGTGTTGTTTTCACCGCCCAATCATGCTATAATGCAGACAGCGTTTCTGACGCACTAAGATGAAGGGGGATTCTCTTCCATGAACAAGATTCTTTCGACGAAAAACGCACCCGCCGCGATTGGCCCGTATTCGCAGGGCGTCCAGGCGGGCAATACGGTGTATGTGTCCGGACAGCTGTATTTTGTGCCGGAAACGGGCGAGCTGCTGGAAGGCACGATTGGGGAGATGACCGAGCAGTGCATGAAGAACATTGCCGCGATTCTGGCGGAAGCGGACTGCACGTTGGCGGACATCGTGAAAACGACGATTTTCCTGAAGGATTTGAACGACTTTGCTGCGGTGAACGAGGCTTATGGGAAGTTCTTCCTGCAGAATCCGCCGGCGCGTGCGTGTGTGCAGGTGGCGAAACTGCCGCGGGATGCGAAGGTGGAGATTGAGGCGATTGCGGTGAAGGGCTAATCACCGCAGGTGATTGTCCTTTGGGACGGCATGGCTGTTCTTTTAATAGCGGCTTGCGATTGTCGCAGGGATTTCGCCTCTGCGGAGGCGACAAGGGGGCAATGAAAACAGGTGAAGCCTGCGGTCGCCCCCTTGACCCCTTCGCCGGTCGCCTCCCATGCAGCTTGAATTTTTCCGTTACTTCTTATGGATAACCACGCGAAAACTGCATGAGAGTGTTACCAATCCAATCGCGCGAAAGGGTCAAGGGACGAAGTCCCTTGCAGGGTGCAGGGGCAGCGCCCCTGCCGGAGTCCAGAGGCAGAGCCTTTGGCGTTCCCCCAAAATAAGGAGAAGATAGATGAGTAAGCATATACTGCTGGTGCATGATCTGGCGGGCTACGGGAAAGTGTCGCTGAGCGCAATGATGCCGGTGCTGTCGCATATGGGACATCACCTGTACACGCTGCCAACGGCGCTGGTGAGCAACACGCTGGATTACGGGAAATTCTACATTCAGGAAACGACGGAATACATGCGCCAGTCGCTGAAAGTCTGGGCGGAACTGGGATTCTCGTTCGATGTGGTGTCCACAGGCATGATTCTGTCAGCGGAACAGGCGGCACTGGTGTCTGACTTCTGTGAGCAGTCCGCGAAGAAAGGCGCGCTGGTCTTTGTTGACCCCATCATGGGCGACGAGGGCAAGCTGTACAACGGCGTAGGGGAGGAAACCATCGCCCACATGCGCAAGATGGTCGCCGTGGCGGACTGCATCGTGCCGAACTACACCGAGGCGGCGTATCTGGCGGACATGCCCTATCACGAGGACATGACCGAGGAAGAAGCGCGCGCGCTGACGATTCGCCTGCACGAAATGGGCGCGAAATCCGTCGTCGTGACGAGCGCGAAGGTGGACGGCGAGAACTGCGTCGTCGGATATGACGGCACGGAGGGCGAGTTTTTCCGCATCCCGTTCGACCTCATTCCGGTGCGCTTCGTCGGCACGGGCGATATTTTCGCCGCAGTGATGCTGGGGCGGCTGGTGGACGGCGTGCCGCTCCAAGAATCGACGCACCGCGCAATGGACGCCGTGCGCACGATGATTGACCGCAACCGCGACAAGGAGGACAAGTACCTCGGCATCCCGATTGAAACGTGTTTGGAGGTGCTGGACGAATGAAGCGCCCGCGCCTGCGCATCACGCTGATTGACCGCAAGGGCAGCTGCCCCTGCCATCATGGGCATAAAATCGGCGATTCGTGGGATTTTGACACCGAGCGCGGTCAGCTCTGCCCGATGGCGATGCACGTTGCGTTCCTGTATGCGGACATCCTCCGCTATGGCGGCAGCATCCCCGGTCAGCCGGACGGCACAGCGGTGTTCTCCTGCCCGGATGCGGATACGCTGAACATCTTCCGCGTGGAGCGGATAGAGGAATAACGCCCGGACGCGGGGCATATCCTCCTTACCGAATCGGAAGGAGGGGAATTGCCCTATGACAGGAACACAGACTGTGCGCCGGACGACAACGCGCGCACGCCGTGGCGGCTCGATGCAGCTGCTGCGCGGGCTGGGTGCGGCGATGCTGACGACCATCATCGTCGTGGCGATTTTTGCGCTGCTGATGCAGTGGGTGAAGCCGACGGAGGACACCGTGCGTATCTTCAACCAGCTGCTGAAGGTCGTTTCCGTCGCTATCGGGACGTACATCGCCGTCGGGCGCGGTCAGGAAGGCGGACTGCTGCGCGGTTCGCTGATTGGGCTGCTGTACATGGCGCTGGGCGTGGCGGCCTATGCGCTGCTGAGCGGTCAGGGCGCGCCGTGGACGGCATATTTGGCTGATCTTGCTATGGGAACGGCGACCGGCGGGATAATCGGCGCGATTGTGTCGAATATTTCCGGAAAGTGATTGCAATTAGAACCCGAATCGTGTATAATGCCCATGTACCCCTTTTTAAGAAATGGAGGATTACAACTATGAAGCATATCGAAACCATCCAGAAGCCCTGCCTGAAGAACTCTCTGGCCCACGGCGGCTGCGGCGAATGCCAGGCATCCTGCCAGTCCGCTTGCAAGACCAGCTGCACTGTCGCCAACCAGTCCTGCGCCAACAAGGAAAACAGCGACGTGCTCGCGGGCAACGAGGGCAAGCTCAACCGTCTGTACAACCGGAAGTAATGATACGCTTTCCAGATTCGTCTGGCAATCGTATCCGGTTTGCAACAGGCAAAGGCGGAGGCGGCATCATGCGCCTTCGCTTTTTTCGGGTGCAAGGGTGCAAAAAGTATTCTTGCGGTTTATCTAACTCAGGAGGAATAATAGCAATGATTCATACCTTCAAGGCGGTTGGTCAGCCGATGCTGCTGGACGTAGGCAGCGGCGCTGTTCACGCCATCGACGACATGGCGTTTGACGTGCTGGAAATGTGGAATGACCACACGCCGGAAGAGATTCGGGATGCGCTGAAAGAGAAGTATACGGCGCAGGAGCTGGACGAAGTTATCGGTGAACTGAAGCAGCTCGAAGAACTCGGCGCGCTCAACGCCCCGGATAATTATGATGACGTGAAGCAGGTAACCGAGCCGGGCGTGGTGAAGTCCATGTGCCTGCACGCGGCGCATGACTGCAACCTGCGCTGCAAGTACTGCTTCGCGGCGACGGGCGACTTCTGCATGGGCGAGCGCAAGCTGCTGCCCTACGAGGTCGGCAAGGCGGCAATTGACTGGCTGGTGGCGCACTCCGGCAAGCGCGTCAATCTGGAGCTGGACTTCTTCGGCGGCGAACCGCTGATGAACTTCCCCGTCGTCAAGCGACTGGTGGAATACGGCCGCTCCATCGAGAAGGAGAAGAATAAGCACTTCAAGTTCACAATGACGACGAACTGTGTGCTGATGAATGACGAAATCATGGACTTCCTGAACAAGGAAATGAGCAACGTCGTCATCTCCATCGACGGCCGCCGCGAAGTGCATGACCGGATGCGCCCGACCATCAACGGCAAGGGCAGCTATGACATCATCATGAACAAGGCGCAGGAGTTCGTCCGCCGCCGCAATGCCTGCGACAAGGAATATTACGTCCGCGGCACGTTTACCGGCTTCAACAAGGATTTCGGCAACGACGTGCTTCATTTGGCGGATCAGGGCTTTGACCAGATCAGCGTCGAGCCGGTTGTGACTGACCCGAAGTGCGAATACGCCCTGCGCGAGGAAGATTTGCCCGAAATCCGTGAGGAATACGAGCGCTTGGCGCAGATTTATATGGATCGCCGCGCGAACGGCAAGTGGTTCAACTTCTTCCACTTCATGGTGGACTTGGAGGGCGGCCCGTGCCTGCGCAAGCGTTTGACCGGCTGCGGCGCGGGCAACGAGTATGTTGCGGTAACGCCCGACGGCGATATTTACCCATGCCACCAGTTTGTCGGCCGCGACGGCTACCGCATGGGCAGTGTGCTGGACGGCACGTTCGACCGCGACATTCAGGCGAAGTTCGCGCACAACACGGTGCTGAACAAGGAGAAGTGCCGGGACTGCTGGGCGCGTTTCTTCTGCTCCGGCGGCTGCGCTGCGAATGCCGAAGCCTTCCACGGCGACATCTCCCAGCCCTACGACATGGAGTGCCAGATGGAGCGGAAGCGCCTTGAATGCGCAATGGCGATTTACGCGAAGGAGCGCGCCGCCCGCATGGCGAAGGAAACGAAGGAGTGACCCAAGGGGCGTTGCCCCTTGCCCCCACCAGAGGCTCTGCCTCTGGACTCCGGCAGGGGCGCTGCCCCTGCACCCTGCAAGGGAGTTCCTCCCTTGACCCTTCCGCGCGATTCAGTTGGTGACGACTGCATACAGTGCCCGCGTGTTTATCCGTGAGAAGAATAGAACATCAGCCGCCATTCGACCGCTATCAAAAGTCGAATGGCGGCTTTGATTTGTAAAAACTTCACTTGCCCCTTTCCAAACATCCTAAAACGTGGTATGCTTAAATTGAAGAAATCTCCGAAAGGAAGGATTCACTGATGAAACGCTTGCTTCGCGGGCTGTGTGCCCTCTTGCTGATGACCTTGCTCCTGCCAACGGCGCTCGCCGCCAAAGCCACCCCGACGCCCCCGCCGGTCGCGATTTCCACTGAAGCGCCCGTGCAGCCGCCGGAGCAGATTCAGCAGGTGCTGGATATTGCCTATAACGAATGGGCGGAGCTGGACGGCAAGACGCTCAAAAACGTCAATAAGTACACCGAGTGGCGCGGCAAGGGCATCGGCTTCGGCTGGTGCGGTGGCTATATCACCTGGTGCATGATGCAGGCGAACGTCGAGATGGAGGAACTGGAAGCGGTCAAGAAAGCCGCGAAGGAATCCGAGGACGGCGTGTTCGTGCAGGTGGAGGGCATCCACCACGTTAAGGAGGCCAGCGTCGGCAAGCTCTTGCGCGGCTATCAGCTGATGAACCGCACGACGAACGTGCCGCAGCCGGGCTTCCTGCTGGTGTACGGCTGCTCGTTCAACAAGACGATTCACGTTGCGCTGGTGTACGACGTGAAGGATCTGGGCGACGGCAAGTACCGCATCACGACGCTGGAGGGGAATATGGCAAGCCGCGTCAAGATGTACATCCACGACTACGACATGAACGCCGAGGTGAACACGAACAAAAAGACCTCGACAAACCTGTCCGAAGTGCCGGAGGACGAGCGCGAGATTCCGGCGAGCGACTGCGTGGATTACACGGTCGTGACGGCAAAACCGAGCAACTCGACGTCGGGAAAATATGCGTACTATGTGAACTGCTTCCTGATGCCGTATGTGCCGGGGGAAGACGCGGAGTAACCGCATTTCCCAAGAAAGTCAGAAAGGAGAGGAACGCCCTTGTCCAGACGGAATGAGAACATTTTTGAGGAAAAATCCCATCTGGGGCGCAAAATCGGCGTGACACTGCTGGTCGTGCTGCTATTGACGTTTGGCGCGGGTGCGGTGGCGAACTTTGCCATCAGCAATACCGTCAAGACGCTGCGGCAGACCGTCACCATTCCCGATTTGCCCAATTCGCTGGATCAGTGGTCGATTCTTCTGCTGACGGATTTGAACGGGGAGTACCGCGGGCTGAATCAGGCGTCGATTGGCAAAGCGGTCGGCACGCGCGCAGTCTCCTGCGTCATCATGACGGGCAATATGATTGGCGAGAACGGCGACGCGGCGCCGGCGCTGGCGCTCCTGGAGCAGCTTCCGGCGGGGTCGAAGGTGCTGTTCCTGCCCGGCAGCGGCGACCCGTCTCCCTATGCAACGACGGCGCACGCCTCCCTTTCGCCTTATGCGGATTGGGCGCAGGCGCTCATTGACGCGGGCGTGACGCTGCTGGATGTGCCCGTGTCATTCACGCGGGAAAAATCCACCATTTGGTTTGTACCGGAGGATTTGTATACACTCAATATCCCCAGCGCGCGCAAGGCATACCAGAAGCAGCTGGACGGCTTGAATGCCCTGCCGACGCTGACGGCTGATCAGGCGGCGCTCCAGCGGCTGGCGGTCTATCAGCTGGACAGGCTTGACCGCATCGAGGCGGCCATGGCGGAAATGACGGACAAGGACATGCAGGTCTGTGTGAGCGGAATGCCGCTGACGCAGGAGTACATCACCACCGCGAAGCAGAACGCCGATCCGAAAGCCGTCTGCGCGATGAACAATGTGGACTTGATTGTCGCGGGCGGCTACTGCGGCGGGCAGTGGCGCATTCCGGGCATGGGTGCGCTGTATGTGCCGGAACTGGGCTGGTTTCCGGAGGACAGTCAGGTGCAGGGGCTAAACTTTTTTGGAGGAATTTGGCAGTATGTTAGCCCCGGACTGGGCAAAGGGCTGATTTACCCGTGGTGGATGGGCTTCCGCCTGTTCAACTCGCCCGCGGTGACGACCATCACACTGTCGAAAAACATTTCGTAAAAAAAGAAAAAATGCGGCAGGAATCCTGATAGATTGGGCGAATATCTACTTTATGAATGCGCGCAATGGGCGCAACCAGCACAAAAAAGAGACGGAGGACAAGCATATGGCGGCAATCCTTTCCATCAACGCGGCTGGGCAATCCGGCAAGAAAATCAACAAGAACATCTACGGCCATTTCTCGGAGCACCTCGGACGCTGCATTTACGGCGGCGTCTATGTGGGCGAAAACTCCGACATCCCCAACGTCAATGGCATGCGCACGGACGTGGTGCAGGCGCTGAAGAAAATCGGCGTGCCGGTGCTGCGCTGGCCGGGCGGCTGCTTTGCGGATGAATACCACTGGGAGGACGGCATCGGCCCGAAAGAAACCCGCAAGCGCATGGTGAACACGAACTGGGGCGGCGTAGTGGAGGACAACTCCTTCGGTACGCACGAGTTCATGGAACTGTGCCGCCAAATCGGCTGCGAACCCTACGTCAACGCGAACGTCGGCTCCGGCACGGTGCGCGAAATGGCGGAGTGGGTGGAGTACATGAATTCCACGGGCGATTCCACCGTTGTGCAGAAGCGCTGGGCGAACGGGCACAAGGAGCCGTTCAACCTCAAATACCTCGGCGTGGGCAATGAAAACTGGGGCTGCGGCGGCAACATGCGCCCGGAATACTATGCCGACGAATACCGCCGCTACCAGACGTTCTGCCGCAACTATGGCGACAATAAGCTCTACCGCATCGCCTGCGGGCCCAGCTCCGGCGACTGGAACTGGACGGACAAGCTGATGGAGCGTGCCGGGCGTTACCTCGACGCCATTACCCTGCACCACTACACCGTGCCGTATGCATGGGACAAGAAAGGCAGCGCAACTGATTTCGATGCGGACGAATACTACCTTACCCTGCGCAATGCCGCCTACATGGACACGCTGATTCGCGGCCATCTGGCGATTATGGACAAGTACGACCACGAGCACCGCGTCGGGCTGATTGTCGACGAATGGGGAACGTGGTTCGACTGCGAACCCGGCACGAATCCGGGCTTCCTCTATCAGCAGAACACCATGCGCGACGCGATGGTAGCGGCGCTGACACTGGATATCTTTAACAGCCACTGCGACCGCGTGGTCATGGCGAATATCGCGCAGATGGTCAACGTCCTGCAGGCGGTTATCCTGACCGATGGCGCGAAGATGATCTGCACGCCGACGTACCACGTCTTTGACCTCTACAAGGCGCATCACGATGCGAACTATTTGCCGTCCGCCATCACCTGCGGCGAGTGCAGCGGCGTGAAGCAGCTGACCGCGACCGCCTCGGAGAAGGAAGGTGTCATCACCCTGACGGCGACGAACACCTCCTGCACCGATGCGCTGGATGTGGTGGTGCACCTCTCCGGCGCGTCTGCAAAGAACGTGACCGCGCGCATCCTGACGGGCGATATGCACGACAAGAACACGTTCGAGGATGCGGAAAAGGTGACGGTGAAGCCGTTCGACGCCGTCCGCGTGACCGAAACGGGACTCACGATGACGCTGCCCGCCTGCTCGGTGGTGGAGGTCACGATTCGTGGCTGATGCGCGAAAGCCCTGCCGCTGCACGCTGCTGGAAAGCGGTCAGGCGGATATGGCGAAGCTCGTGCGGGACTATGTGGATTCGCTCTCGGCGGACGAGAAGACCGACGAAGCGACCTACGCCGCGCGCCTGAACATCTGCCGCACCTGCGACAACCTGCACAGCGGAACATGCGCGCTCTGCGGCTGCTACGTCGAAGCGCGCGCCGCGAAGAAGCGGCAGGGGTGTCCGAAAGTGCCGGAGATGTGGGGCGTGGAGGAAGCGGAATAGCATAGAAAGTCGCCGCCGGGAGGATGCAAAATGTCCTTCCGGCGGCGATTCTATGTGGGTGATGTGCATTATGCGCCATACAGCGCATCGTTTTTTGCTAACAGGTACAAGCAGTATTGATTCATGCTAATTCCTTCACTGCGAGAGTGCTCTGCCAAAGAACGGTGCAGCGATTTGGGAATGCGGAGCTTGAATTGACCAGAGTAAGCGGTTGGCAGATTCGGCTCATGGATAACAAGCCCCTCTTCCAATGCTGCCGTCAACCATGCGCGCTTCGCATCCTCTGCGTTCCGAACGACATCCTCCATCGTTTCGCCGCAGGTCAGGCATCCCGGCAAGTCAGGGTAGCTGCCAACAAAGCCGCCTTCATCAGAATCAGGGATGATTTCCAAAGGATAGGGCAAGGCCATATACTGTTCAAGCGTTTTCATGACGATTCGCCTCACTTTCAACAATATTGCGAACCATTCGACATATACTTTCTTAATGGGCTCATGCTTAGGAATGGTGATTGGCTGGCAGCCGGGCTTGCGGAAGGTATAGTGACTACTGCCGCTGCGAGGGGAAAACATTTGGTAGCCGTAGTCTCTAATACTTTACGCAGTTCATCGAATCACAAGTCCTTTGATAAGGACAAGATTCGTTGCAATAGTTTTTCCCACTCCGACATCAAATCATCCCTTCCGCTTTTATTATAGCTGGTGTCATGGGTGGTGTCAAGAAAAAACGCGGTATAATACTATTTCCAGATTCACCTGCGCCATCTGCTTGCGCCTTTTCCCTTCTGGCGTCCGCTCATTCCACTTAGCGTAGCGCTGCTACGCTGCGTTTCATTCACGTTAGCCAGAATGAAAAATTCGCGGCGCATCTTGGCGCATTCTTATCTGGAAATAGTATAACGCAAAATTTCGCCGCCGGAAGGACATTCCCCATCCTCCCGGCGGCATTTTATATATCCAAATTAGTTCGCAATCATCGCCTGCGTTTCCGCCCAGCCCTTTTCCACCGTCTGCTGGTGGCTCATGGCGTAGGGGCCGATCGCCGTTACCTGCGCCTGCGTGCGCGGGAAGTGGATGCACAGGTGACCGGGGAAGTTGTTGTCCGTGATGTGCTGCACCTCGTGCGGCATGGAGTGGGTCGTCGCCATACGAACCGTGCCGTCGGCGAAGATGACCCAGACTGCTTTGGGCGTCCATGTGTTGCCGCCGAATGCCTGCTCCAGCTTCGCCGTGTCTGCCGCGGTCAGCGGTTCGGCTTCGGCGTGCTTGCCGTAGGAGAACATGTGAACCTGCCACGAGATGCCCGTGGAGTAGTCGTAGACCGTCGCGTAGGGGTACTGGCGGCAGGCGCTGCGCACCGTCGAGTACCAGTATTCGTAGACGACGTTCTCCGCGCTGACCTTCGTGGTTGTGCCAATGTCGTTAGAAATGTTCGGTGTGGGGGTTGCGGTGGTGTTCGGGCGCGCGGTGTTCTTGCCAGTGGCGCTGCTGCTGTTGAGCGACGCAATTGTGTTCTTGCCCGCAACGCCGTCCACATACAGGGCGTTCGCCAGCTGGAAGTCACGCAGCGCCTGATACGTTTTGACGCCGAAGATGCCGTCCGCAGAACCCGACGTGAGGTAGCCGAGGTCAATCAGCCGCTGCTGCATTGCCTTGACCGCCGTGCCGTTGTCGCCCCGGTGGAGCGCGGAGGCGCTGGCAATCACCGATGCGGCAGAGGGCGTATTCACAGGCGCAATCGTCGGCGCGGGGGTCGGGGTGGCGGCAGAGGCGGAGTAGAGGGCAATCAGCGTTTTGTTGCCCGCCACGCCGTCACGGGTGAGTCCGTTTCGCTTCTGGAAGTTGTAGACGGCTTCGGCGGTCGCTGTGCCGTAAATGCCGTCTGCCGTGCCGGAGAGGTAGCCGAGGGTAATCAGCCGCTGCTGGAGCGCGCGGACGGTTTCGCCCGTCATGCCGCGGCGGAGAGTGACGCTCACATCCACCGATGCGCCCGCCATGATGCCGTCGCTGCCGATTGCGGTTGCGGAGTAGAGCAGCACCTGCGTGTCATAGCCCGCGACGCCGTCCACCGACAGCCCGTTCATGCGCTGGAAAGCGCGGATAGCCGCTGCGTCGTCCGCCATGCAGACCCCGTCGCGGCGGGAATTGTAGTAGCCCAGCGCCGTCAGCCGCTCCTGCAAACGCAGCACCGCGTCGCCGCTCGTGCCTTGGCGGATGGTGACGACGTTGTCCTTCGTGATGGGCGCGGGGGTCGGAGTCGCTGTCGCCAGCGGGGTGGCGGTTGGTGCGGGGGTAACGATGTAATCTGCCGAAATCGCCAGATAGCTGAACAGCACCTGATAAGTGCTTGCGCCTGCAATGCCATCGGCGCTCAAACCGTTCTTGGCTTGGAACTCCTTCAGCGCGTTCACGCTCGCCGTGCCGAAAATGCTGTCCGCGACGCCGGAGAGATAGCCTAAATCAATCAGCCGCTGCTGCACAAGGCGCGCGTCATTGCCGGTTGAACCCTTGCGGACGGTTGCGGCAGGGGTGGTCAGCGGGGGCAGGTCGGTCGGCGCGGGGGTTGCGGTCACGGTCACTTCCATGGTCGGCAGCGTACCGGGGGCGGCGGCAGCGCTCATCAGCTTTTCCTGCGTCGCCGTGCCGCACGCACCGTCGGCCTTTAAGCCGTTTGCTTTCTGGAATGCCTTGACCGCAGTTTGCGTCGCTACATCGTACACGCCGCTGATTTCGCCGTCATAGTAGCCCAACTGGGTCAGCCGCGTCTGCACGGTAGAGACGAGCACGCCCTGGTCATGCAGGCGGATGGTGATGCCGGAGAGGGCGGGAAGCGTCTTGATGGAAACCTTCGTGCCGGAGGAATTCTTGGGCTGACCATGGAAAATCAGCGCTTGCAGATTCGCGTCCGCAATGCCGTTCATGGGCAGGCTGTTCATCTTCTGCAAAGCGATAACCGCCTGCGTGGTGGTGGTATTGTAAGTGCCGTCGGGCGTGCCGGTCAGGTAGCCCAGTTCCGCCAGCGCCTGCTGGAGCGCAAGCACCTGATTGCCCGTCGAGCCGTTTTGCAGCACTTTGTAGGTGCTGTCTTCTAAGATAGGCGCGCTGGTCGGCACAGCCGTCGGGGCGGCGGTCGGTTCCACCACTGTCAGCAGCTTCAAATACGCCGTCATGCAGTAGCCCGTTTTCTCCTGATACGTCACCTGCGCCCAGTCGCCGCTGACGCCGTGGATGATGACGGTCGCGCCCTTGGGGATGGTGGTCACGCGCGCGCTGGTGGTGGAGCGGGTCGTGCGCAGATTGACGGAGGATTTCGTCGTCGTGTAGTACGGGAAGCCATACGCGACGCTGCCGGATTCGGACGTGTTTGTCGTCACCTGCTCGGCGTATTGCTTGAAGATATAGCCGACTTGCCCGTCATAGGTGACGCAGAGGAAATTGCCGCTTGCGCCCGTGACGGTCAGAATCGTTCCCTTCGGGATACGGGCGATGATGTTGCTCTCCGCCGACGAGGGGCTGCGGCGCAGGTTGGTATCCGCATTCACGGACGCGCTGTAAGGATAGCTTGTCCCCGCCGCCAGCGAGAAGGCGGTCAGGCTGCCCAGCAGACAGCAGAGCGCCAGCAGGCAGCACAGGAATCGGCGTGTGGTAGATTTGGTCATGAGCCCGTTCCTCCTGAAAGTAAGACTATTTCCGGCATGTATTTCGGTTGCAAATTGCGTTTGTCCATCAAAAAAGCCGGGGCAGAACTCCCCAGCTTCATTGTACCGATTTGGGCGGAAAATGTCAATCGTTCGCGCATCCTTTTGCGTGATGATTGGGTGAATTTACAATTATGCTTTTGAAATGTGTGGAAGGGATGACGATGCCGAAGGGGTCAAGGTGACGATTGGAAAGCCCCCTTGTCGCGTCTGCAGACGCGAGCCCCCTGAAACAAATACATCCATGCGTGTGAGAAACAGACGTATGGAATGCAGACTGGATTCGGGAAAGGGCATCCCTAACCCCTTCTGCCCGCTCCACTGTATTCTTCCGTATCGCCCGCACCGACGTCAGCGCCGACCAGTCAATGGAGCGTGAGTGCAGGAAAGGCATCAGGCATCGCCGCCGCCCAGATACCGCCGGAGGACAGCAGCCAGCGTCGCCAGCTCCAGCGGCTTGGCGATGTGCTCATTCATGCCGACCGTCTTGGCGGCCTGCACATCCTCGGCAAAGGCGTTGGCGGTCATGGCGACAATCGGCACACGCTTGCAGTAATTGCGCGCGCTGCTGCGGATGGCGCGGGTCGCATCGTAGCCATTCATCCGCGGCATCTGAATGTCCATGAACACCATGTCGTAATATCCGTCGGGGCAGGAGGATAGGCAGTCAACCGCCTCAATGCCGTCCCATGCGCAATCGACCGTCAGCCCGCTCATTTTCAGCAGTTCTGCGGCAATCTCGGCATTGAGCTGATTGTCCTCTACCAGCAGCACGCGCCGTTCGGGCTTCCAGTCGCGTGCTTTCCCGTGGCGAGAACAGACATTGCGCCACGGAAAAAATCAAAAACTTGCCCAACACCCCTTGACAGTGGGGCAAAGTTATGGTATACTATTTCCTGTCGCCGGATGAATCGTCTGGTGCATGTGGTCTGTTGGCTCAGTTGGTAGAGCACATCGTTCACATCGATGGGGTCACTGGTTCGAGTCCAGTACAGACCACGCAATCCTCGATCTGCAAAGGTCGAGGATTTTTTGAAATCACAAGGAATACTTTTGATGCATGTTTACTGACGAACGCCAGAAGAGAGGAAAAAGAAAATGCAAAGCCGTAATTGTCCGAAATGCGGGAAAACGATGACCTTTGAAGCAGGTAATGAACCGACTTTTTGCTCTAACTGCGGTGAGCGGCTGAATGCGCATCATGATGCAGTGGCGGTAGTTCCCGATAGTCTTCTAAATGGACAGTCGGGAATAGAGGAACAAATCTTGCTTAAGAAGATGGAAAATGAAGCGAGACAGATTGGCTTTGTTGAAGGAACAAAGAAAGTCCGCATCGTCTGTGGAACAATTCTATGGATTGTTGCAATAATCTTGCCGTTTGTGGTAAATAATAAGCATATGGATAGCAATGCTGCGGCAGTTGCTTTTTTCACAAATGTTCTCTTGTTTATCATATCACTGGTGCTAATCTTTGTAAGACAGCCTGACTATGGCTGGATGGCAGCGCCATCTTTGAAAAAAATTAAAAAAACATCATATGCTACAGTTGAAACGGCTTTACGCGCGGCAGGCTTTAGCAATATTGAAGCTTTACCGCTGTATGACCTAAAAAATTCTGGTGATATGCGAAACCAAGATATAGTGGAACAAATAACAATTGGCGGTAAGTCTATGGAGTCAGGGAAAAAGTACCCGCCGGACGCAAAAGTTATCATTACCTATCACAGCGCAGAAAATAAAAGAATTTTCTGATATATGCCATGCTGATGTGTAGGGGATAAACAAATGAAATGCAAAAAATGTCATACGACGATGGGAAAAGATCCAGCTTCGCGAACCGCAACATGCCCATGCTGCGGTCGCACAGTTCATTATAGAACAAAGGCAGAGAAACGCTGCAATAATAATTATTACAGCAGCAACGATAATGGCAACGGTGGGAAACGGAAAGGGCATGGGTGCCTGATATTCGTTGTAGTGGTAATAATTCTTCTTGTACTGTCGCCAATTTTGCTGCTGCGCCTTATATTTGGTAGCGGCATATGGGCGGTGCTCGGCGGAGCTGTGAGTTTTTTGGGAAAGGTCTTTACAATTAAAGAAGCTGTTGGTATTGTTTTTGATATTTTTAGATAAGATAATTTTAATAAAAATGCAACGAAAGGACGAACTGCTATGACACGATTTATCCCCCGCTCCAAGCTCAGCAAGAAAGCCCGCAAAGAACTGGACGCCTAGAAGCGCACGACATGGGCGTTTTCCCCGGTGACGAAGAAAGTCGAGAGCAAGAAAATCTACAACCGCAAGAAAGCCGCTCATGTGTGGAAGGACGATTCCAGCATGAGCGGTTTTTGCTGCACTGGGGATGGTACCGCGGCGAACGCCGCCCGTGGCAGCATTTGAATCATGTAACGGGCTTGCAGGGTGGTTCTACGGAGCCGGCTTGCAGGATTTTTTGTTTGTCTGGTATATAAAAACTCAATATAGACTGGTAATTCACGCTGTATTATGCTATAATATGTTGTTATCAATGTACAATTACACGCTGGCGCTCAAAGGAGCGGGAATTGTGATCAAGAACAATGTGGGAATTGAAAGAAAAGTCATGTGGATTGAAGCTGGAACGATACAGGCTAAGCTGGCGCAGGTAATCAACACTATCTGTTCAAAAGGCGGTTCATCCTATAAATATCTCAGCTATGGACTGTCAGCTGAGACTCGACAAAAAATGTGCAATGAGCTTGATGGAAAAAACTCAAATGATGAAAGCAGCTTCTTCCGGCACGATAGCCTTTTCCAATATAAGAATATTGTTCCGATGCGTGTGAATCCAGACAGGGTGAGCCCTGTCTGCCCGTACTGTGCGTCCGAAGGTTGAAGCTCTACTTTCCTTCGATACTTGCCTACTGGTTTTTACCTTTTTCTTATGATATGCTTTTCACGTCAGGAGGTGAGGCAATGCGGGATTATGCGTTTGGAAATCTGGTTACAAAACTGAGGACAGAACTGGGCTTTTCGCAGTTTCAACTCGGTAAGCTGATCGGCGTTTCTGACAAGGCTGTCTCCAAATGGGAAAACGGCAACGCAAAGCCGAGGATTGCAACTTGCTGCCGCCTGGCAGATATTCTGGGCGTTTCCTTGGATGAGCTTCTATCCGCTGCTGGTTATGCGAGGAGAACACAGATGGAATCGCCCGAAGATAATACGGAGGCGGTATTGATGCGGGAAGAGAAAAGGATTATGGGAAGACAGGATTCGGAGTTAGAAAAGCGAATTGAGTTGCATTTAAGAACCGGAATGTCACCGGCTGATGGCGTTGCTTCGGCAGCTCAATACATCAGCCGGGCGGCTGAATGGGGGCATACGGCTATCGCTGTTACGGATTTTGGTGTTGTTCAGTCCATCCCGGCTGCATTTCAGGAAGCAGCCAAGAAGCAGATCAAACTTCTCCCCGGCTGCGAAGGCTTTATGCTCCCCTCAGAAGATAGCCCGGTGGAAGATGGGTATCCTGTCATGCTTCTGGCGACGAACAGGATCGGCATTATCCACTTGAATCAATTGATATCACTCAGTCATATATACTGCTATAAAGGATTACCCTGCATTCCGAGAAAGTGGATCCAGAGACATCGTGAGGGACTGCTAATTGGCAGTGCCTGTGATGGGGGCGAAATCGCCCGAAGCATTTATGAGGGCGTTTCTGATGAAGCGCTCACGCGCATTGCTGCTTTTTACGATTATCTGGAGATTGAACCTGTTGAAAATGTGACAGATGATCCGGTGGAACAAATTCAACTCCGCCAAGAAGTATCGGACACCATACTGCTCGGAAATGAGACCGGAATCCCGGTCGTTGCTGTCAGCAATGCCCGCTACCTTGATCCGGAGGATGCTGTTTGCAGGGCCGTGATCAGATACAATACCGGCATTCTGGACACAGAACCTCAGCCGTTATACCATTTTAGAACAACGGCTGAAATGCTCGAAGCATTCCGCTTCCTTGGCAAAGACGTCGCTAAGAAAATTGTGATTGATGCGCCAAGGCGGATTGCGAATCTTGTTGACAATCATCTGGCATTATTTCCGGCTGAAGGTAAATCCTATCCTGTTTTACCGGGCGCGGAAGAACACATCTCTGGGGAAGCCATGATACAAGCGCATTCGTTTTATGGGGATTCTCTTCCGCCGCAGGTTGAGGAGCGCCTGAGAGATGAACTGGCGATAATAGACCGACAGGAATCATGGACAATCTTCGAGATAGCCAGGCTTACTGTAGAGCAATCCCGAAGAGATGGGTATCCAGTTGGTACCCGCGGGGCAGTTGGCTCTTCACTCGTTGCCTGGTTGACAGGCATTTCCGAGATCAATCCATTGCCCCCTCATTATCGCTGTACAGCCTGCCGGTACGCCGACTTTGCTGTCAATGCAGCCCAGTATCGTATTGGTGCCGACTTGCCTGCAAGGAGTTGCCCGATCTGTGGAAGGATCATGGACAAAGACGGATTTGCAATCCCGTTTGAAACCTTCTTTGGTTTGAACGGTGAAAAAGAGCCGGACATTGATCTGAACTTCTCAAGTGAAGAACAATGGAAGGCGCATGAATTCGTTCGAGAAAAGTTTGGCGACGATCATGTTTTTCGTGCTGGAACCATCGGTATGTTATCAGAACGGAATGCGGAAAAGTACACCCGTCAGTATTTCCTGGATCACCATCTTGGTCCGGAATCCGGTGAGTCAGAAAGCGTCAAAGAGAAACTCTCTTACGCTGTGAAAACCACGACCGGTCAACACACGGCCGGGTTGGTCATCGTGCCGGAAAACAGGGACATCAATGAGTTCACCCCTGTTCAATTTCCCGCAAATGATTTTTCTGCCCCTTTTGCCACTACGCATTATGATTTCTTTCAGATGCATGGTACTCTCCTTAAAATGGATTTGTTAGGACATGATTCGCCTACATTGCTGCATCTGCTGACTGAATCCACAGGCGTTAAACTGTCAGACATACCACTGAATGATGCGCGGGTGATCAGCCTTTTCACTTCTCCGGGGACATTAGGCGTGACAGCGCAGCAGATCCTTTCAGAAACAGGAAGTTACGGAATTCCGGAGTTTTCAGCCGCTTTTGTTCGTCACATGCTGATTGAGCTGCGTCCCTCCACGGTGGAAGAACTGATTCGTATTTCGGGGCTTTCCCATGGGATGGATATCTGGATTGGCAACGCCCGGGAGTTGATCGCTTCAAAAACCGCAGTCTGTGCAGATGTTCCGGCGCTGCGTGATGACATTATGAAGGATCTCATACACGCCGGTATGGAACGAGAAGCAGCATACAGGATCATGGAATCGGTGCGGCGTGGGAGAGGACTGAGCCAAGAAACGGCAGACACCATGAGAAAGCATGGAATTCCTGAATGGTATATAGAAGCATGCCGAAAAATCAAGTATCTTTTCCCGCGGGCACATGCGGCTGCTTATGTGACAGCAAGTCTGCAGCTTGCCTGGTTTAAGATATACTATCCAGAGGCTTTTTATAAAGCATGGTTTACAGTCCATCAAGATGATATGGAGGGAACTGATCTGATGATGAATATTACGCATCTCAGACGTGCTCTTCTGGCTGTGCGCTCTGATGCTCAAAAGGATTATTCCGATGAAGAATCTTGGAAGGCCTTCGCCGAAAGGGAACAACGCCAAGCTGTTCTGGAAATCATTCTGGAGATGCGGCTCAGAGGAATAGACTTCTCAGCAGTCATCCCGGAAACGAGGGAATAACGTCGAGCACGACGATAGCAGTTTCCCCAAATTCGGTCGATAGCCGTCAGCAGCAAAAATACATTCATCCCCTCTTGACAGCGCAATGGAATCGTGATAGAATGCAGTCGTTGGTGAAAACCAACCTTTTTCCGGTGGTTATGACGGAGAGGTTCCACCTGTTCCCATCCCGAACACAGAAGTTAAGCTCTCCAGTGCTGAAAGTACTTGGCTGGACACGGCCCGGGAGGATAAGTCACTGCCGGATTCCATAATCCTCAGTAGCTCAATGGCAGAGCACTCGGCTGTTAACCGAGTTGTTGTAGGTTCGAGCCCTACCTGGGGAGCGCTTGCCGATTCCGCATGGAGTCGGCTTTTTTTGTAATATCATAAGGAGGCAAAGCATGAAGCGCAAAGGAATGCATCGGCGCCGCAAATTGGTGCTGCTGGCAGTTTTGCTGATAATGGTGGGCATAGCGGTATGGCGGATTTGGCAAACGCCGCGGCCAACAGTGCTGCACCGGCAGGATGCGTGGCTGTCCTCCGCCGAGCCGGAAATGGTGGACACGCTGCCCGACAATGCGTTCACGGCGGAGCTGCCGGAGGAAATCGACGGCCGCCTTTCGTATATCCGCGATTATTCCGCGTCGGGGCATTACCAGATTGTATGGGAGGGCGTATCAGCGGAGGCGGCGGAATCGTACCTGACTGCCCTGCTGGACAAGGGCTTCACGCGCCTGATGGGGACGGCGGAGGATATCGCCAGCGGCGTTTTGCTTGCGCGCGGTGACTTGACGCTGAGTATCTCCCTGTCCGGCGGGACGCTGAACATACTGATGACGCGCGCTGAAGAACCCACGGCAACACCGCTGCCATAGTGGCTTGCAGATTGGTAATCCCCGCGAAAAGTGCTTCCATGCCGCGAAAAGATGTGCTATAATGGAGACACATATGATTTTCGGAGGTCGCTTATGGCGAAGGAAAAGACCCTGTTTGCCTGCACCGCGTGCGGGTATGAAACATCCCGCTGGGTGGGGCGCTGTCCGGGGTGCGGCGCGTGGAACACGATGGTGGAGTCCGCGCCTATTGTGACGGGTGCGCCCGCGAAAGCCCCGAAACAGCGGCCGGGCACAGGCGCTTCAGCCATGCTCCTCCGCGAAATCCCGGAAGATGTGGCGGTTCGCTCGTCCACGGGCATCAGCGAGCTTGACCGCGTGTTAGGCGGTGGCATTGTCGAAGGGGCGCTGATGCTCATCGGCGGCGATCCCGGCATCGGCAAATCCACGCTGCTGCTGCAAGTGTGCGCGAATTTGTGCAAAACTGGCAAGCGTGTGCTGTATGTCAGCGGCGAGGAATCCGCCAAGCAGCTGAAACTCCGCGCGAACCGCCTCGGCATCACGTCGGAGACGCTTTATGTGCTGGCGGAAAACGCGCTGGACAATGTGGAAGAAAAACTGCGCGGCTTATCGCCGGACGTCGCCGTCATCGACTCCATTCAGACAATGTATCGCCCTGATATGGCGTCCGCGCCGGGTTCAGTCAGCCAGATTCGCGAATGCACGAGCCAAATCATGCGCCTGTGCAAGGAGAGCGGCACGGCGATTTTTCTTGTCGGGCATGTGACGAAGGACGGCGCGATTGCCGGGCCTCGAATGCTGGAGCACATGGTGGACGTCGTGCTGTACTTCGAGGGCGACCGTCAGCAGGAATATCGGCTGCTGCGCGCGGTCAAAAACCGCTTCGGGTCGGTCAATGAGCTGGGCGTTTTCCAGATGACGGAAGCCGGAATGCAGATTGTGCCGAACCCGTCGGAGCAGCTGCTGAGCCATCGCGCGAAGGGCGCAAGCGGCTCGGTCGTGTTCTGCGGACTGGAAGGTTCGCGCCCGCTGCTGTGCGACGTGCAGGCGCTGGCAAGCACCTCCTACTTCGGCACGCCGCGGCGGACGGTCGGCGGTGCGGATACCGGGCGCGTGGCGCTGCTGCTGGCGGTGCTGGAGAAGCGCGCGAATCAGAAAACATATAATCAGGATGTGTATATCAACGTCGCGGGCGGATTGGAGCTGTCCGAGCCGGCGGCGGATTTGGCGCTGTGTATGGCGGTCGTGTCGTCGCTGAAGGATGCCGCGATTGGCGCGGAAGTCGCTGTGATGGGCGAAGTCGGCTTGGCGGGCGAAGTCCGCGCGATTCCGCAGTGCGATCGGCGTATTTCCGAATGCCAGCGGCTGGGTTTCACGACCATCCTGCTGCCGAAGGAAAATATGCGGCGGCTGAAAGCGCCGGAAGGCATGAAGCTGGTGGGCGTCGATACGGTAATGCAGGCAATCAGCGTTTTATTCTAATGGTGTTGTTCTATTGTAAGGAGTTTTGCAACAGCTATGAAATCGGATCTTGTGAAGAAACTGCTGCGGGCGCTGGTGACGGCGCTGGGCATCGGGCTGGGGTCGGTGCTGGCGTTCGTCATCGTGCAGCTGAACGCGATGGCGGGCAACCCCGCAATGAGCGTCGGCGCGCTGCTGGCGCTGTATGCGGCGTTCGCGCTGCTGCTGGGGCTGGGCGGATACCTGATTGCGCCGCGCGCGATTGACAGCATTACCCGCCTCATCGCGCTGGTCGAGCGCTGCATGGACAAAATGACGTTCGAGCAGCAGGCAGGCAGCATCAGCGGGCTTGTCGGCGGTTTCATTATCGCCGCGCTGCTGTCACAGCTGGTGATGCTCATGGGCGCGAGCATGTTTACTGTGGCGATGTGCGCGATTCTGTTCGTGGTATTCGGCGTTTTGGGTGTGACGCTGGGGATTCGCCGTGCGGCGGATTTCAAGCGGATGTTCCAGCGCTTCAGCCCCAAAGGCAACAACCGTGTTGCTTTGTCACACAGGAAAATCAAGACGGCGAAACCGAAGCTGCTGGACGAAACCGTGCTGATTGACGGGCGCATTGCTGCCGTCTGCCGCGCGGGATTTCTGGAGGGGACGCTGCTGATTTCGCGCTCGGTGGAGAAGGAATTGCAGCGCCTGAGCGCATCGGAGGAGGAGACGTGCCGAATCCGCGGCGAAAAGGGACGAGAAACGCTTTCGCAGCTCGAAGCATTGGGGCGCGTCAAGCGCGTAGACAGCGCAGCGGGCGGCGAACTCGCGCAGGTGCTGCTGGCGGACGCGAAGAAGCACCATATGGTGATTGTGACATGCGACGCGGCAATGAGCAGGACGGCGGAAAAGGCGGGCGTGGCGGCGCTGAACCTGAATGACCTTGCCTGCGCGCTTCGCCCTACGGTGCAAATGGGCGACTTGCTGGATGTGCGCATCGTCAAGGCAGGGCGTGAAGCCACGCAGGGCGTAGGGTATACGCCGGATGGGACGATGGTCGTTGTTGAAGGCGGACGCGATGCGGTGGGGCAGGTGCTGCATGTGCAGGTGAGCAGCGTCCTGCAAACGAGTGCCGGACGGATGATCTTCGCGAAGAAAGTCTAACGTTCCCCAATCAACACGCGGGCGTTGTATGAGCGTGTCACCAACTCAATCGCGCGAAAGGGTCAAGTGGCAGCGCTCCTTGGGTTCCCCCAATCAACACGCGGAAGTTGTATGAAGAAGTCACCAATTCAATCGCGCGAAAGGGTCAAGGGAGGAACTCCCTTGTGGGGTCAAGGGGCAACGCCCCTTGGGTTTCCCCCAATCAACACGCGGGCGTTGTATGAGCGTGTCACCGACTCAATCGCGCGAAAGGGTGCAGGGACAAAGTCCCTGCCGGAGTCCAGAGGCAGCGCCTCTGGGGAGGTCTTTTGATATGGAAAGTAAGTTGATTTTGGCGTTTCATGTGGCGCCGCAGAAACTGGGAAAAATCCGGTTCTGCGCGATGAAAATGGGGATGCGCGTGATGGACGTGCCGCTGGCGGACTGCGGGCAGACGCTGGGGGCACTGTGCGGAAAGGCGGAGCGTCAAACGGATGCAGCCGCGCTGGAGAATGCTGTCGGCGGCGAAATGCTCTACTTCGCGTTTTCGGAACTGCCGCTGGTGGAACGCTTCCTGACGACGATGAAGCAAATGCGCGTCCCCCCGGTGCGGCTCAAGGGCGTTATGACCGAAACGAACCTCGCATGGACGCCCGCCCAGCTGTATCAGGAACTGACACGTGAGCATCAGGCGATGGCGGGGCATGGCGCGTCCATCCACGCGGCAAAGCAGGAGGAATAAATGATGCTGATTCAGGTGGCACCAGGGCAATCCCTGCAAACGGTGATTGATGCGCTTCCGGCGGACGACCAGCCTGTGACGATTCATCTTGCGCCCGGCGTGTACGAGGAAAAAATCGCGCTTCGCCGCCCGCACACCCGCATTGAGGGCGAAAGCGCCGAAACGACCCGTATCACTTGGCACGACGGCGCAGCGGAAATCCTCCCTGACGGCAAAAAACGCGGCACGTTCCGCACGGCAACGCTGCTCATCAATGCCCGCGACTGCGCACTCCGCAACGTGACGGTGGAGAACAGCGCATATCCGCGCGAGCAGGTCGGTCAGGCGCTTGCCCTCTATGTGGACGGCGACGGCTTCCATTGCGAGGACTGCACGCTCAAATCCTGCCAGGATACGCTGTTCACCGCGCCCTTGCCGCCCCGTGAAGTCCAGAAGGACGGCTTCATTGGCCCGACGCAGTTCCTGCCGCGCATCCCGCAAAGGCAGGTCTACCGTCATTGCCGCATCGAGGGCGATATCGACTTCATCTTCGGCGGCGCGGCGGCGTGGTTCGAGGACTGCGACATCGTGAGCATCGACGGCCTGCGCGACCACGGCGACCGCAAAGAACCCGCGCTCGGCTTCTGCACGGCGGCATCCACCCCGGAAGGGCAGGAATTCGGCTATGTGTTCATGAAATGCCGCTTTCAGGGCGAGGGCGTCCCGGACGGCGCGATTTACCTCGGCAGACCGTGGCGCGAGTTCGCGAAAACTGTCCTGCTGCACTGCGAACTGGGCGCGCATATCCGTCCGGAGGGGTGGCACGACTGGAACAAGCCTTACTTCCCCGCGACGGGCTACTACGCGGAGTTCGCATCCACCGGCGCGGGCAGCCAAGGTCAGCGCGCGGCGTATGTGCATCAGCTGACGGCGGAGGAAGCGGAAAAGTACACGTTCGAGCGGTTCTGGACGTCTATTTCGCCGGAAGGGTGACATTGACAGTATCATACGAAAAACGCCGCAGACGCGCTGCTTTCAGCCCGTGTCTGCGGCGAATTTTATTTGTCCGGATATTTGATGAGGTCGTAGAGTGTGCCAAGTTCGCCCGCGTCGCGTGTGCCAGCCAGTTCCATCCCCAAATGCACATACTTGTCGCATTTCGACTTTGCGTCCGTTTCCAGAATCACCGGCACTTGCAGGCGGTTGCCGTCCGCGAACGCTATCTCCAGCACCTTCCGCATGTACCCCTGCCCTTGATACTTCTCCGTCACGCACACCAGCCCGACGTAGATGTGCGGCTTTTTCTCCTTGTCGTAGCGATCGTTCAGGCTTGCCCCGGCGCGCTTCATCAGCCGCGCAAACCGGCACAGTTCCCGGAAGGTCATCGCCTGAAACACGCCTTTGAGCAGTGGGAGAAACGCCGTCAGCTTCACCCTTTCGCCCGGCAGACGATAGGCAATGAACGCTTCGCCGCGCTCACTGGTGGTGTAGAGCAGTCCGGCAGCGAGCATCGCACGGACAAAACCGCAAATATACAGTGCTGTTTTGTCGGGGGAAGAACATGCCGCCCCCATTCCGGTTTCCTTGCCGTAATCGTAGTAGCCAAAGGCATGGCCGATGGCTTGAATGGATGCTTCATCGAGGGTTGTTAGACGCATGTCAGTTTTCTCCTTGTATATTGTTTTCAAATTCATCCGTACCGTCTGAAAACAGAATCAGTGCGGCATCAGCATGACCAGCCCCGCAATGATGAACGCACCGACGAGCCAAATCACCGTCAGCGTCAGGCGCTTTTTGAGCATCTGCCCCCACGTCTGCGTATACGGTACGTCTTCCATCTTCGGAATCGCCCAGAACTTGCTGTGACCGACCCAGAGCATGTCAATCACCAGCCCGTCAAACCAGTTCATGACCTCCAGAAACAGCACGCCCTGTCCGTATGCCGTCCAGAAGTCCGTGACGCGATTCCACACGCCAATCATCAGCACCGGCGCAACAAGCAGCAGCACATACAGCGCAATCATGCAGTTCCGGCGCTTCTTCTGCACCGTTGCGCGGTCAATCAGCCCCCGCGAAATCGCGCACTCCTGAAATGCCTTCGGGTAGAAGTACAGCCCATTGATGGCGTTATTCCCGACCGCGACTTTCACAATCAGCCACAGCAGAAAGCAGTACAGAACCAACTGAATCACAATCGTCATGATGATTTTCTCCTTGCGTCCGCAGATGCGCCCATGCGAATCAGCGCCACCGCGCAGGGAATCCGCCCCTCGCACAGTTCGAAGCGCATGTCGGAATAGCCCGCGTCGGCGAAAAACTGCCGGTACGTTTCCAGCGTAAATTCGCGCTTGAAGTCCGCGCCTGCCTTGCCGATGACGCCGGAAACGCGGTTTGTTTTGCCCTTGTCCGTCCGGTTCATGTAGGTGGGGATGATAAGTTTTCCACCCGGCTTGCACACGCGGTCAAGCTCCCGCAGCGCCTGATGCGGATTATCCAGCAGGTGAATCACGTTCGCGGCGACAACGGCATCAAAGCGCGCATCAGGGTAGGGGAGATGCAGGATATCCGCCTGCTCAAACCGCACATGCGGATACTGCCCGTACTTCTTCCGAGCGCGCGTGAGCATCTTCGCGGAGAAGTCCGTCGCCGTCAGGGATTTGCAGCACTTTGCAATCACACCGCTGAGCAGCCCTGTGCCGCACGCGCATTCCAGCACGTCGTCCGTCGGCGAAATCAGCCCCGCAACCACCTTGCACAGCTTGCGATTCGCTTTGCGGTTGATGCCATCCGCGAAAATGTCGTAGACCCATGCGATGTTGTCCCAGAACATGGTGCTCCTCCTATGCCTTGATAAACGGCAGTTCAGGCAGTTTGCCCGCGTCCATGATGCTTATCAGCATGTCCGCAAAGCCTTTCGGGTCGCGAATCTGGTATTGTATGTGGTTGAAGTCCGCAAAAATCGGGAAATTCGCCGCCGGATACGCCTGCATGACCGCCGGACGGTACTTCATGTGCTCCTCGATGCTGCCGAACTCGAAGAAAGCGCGCTTCTGCCAATCCTCCGGCATCGGCGGAAACGGCTTGTCCTCCAAGCTGTCCGCTATTTGACGGCGCAGATTGCCATAGCGCAGATTTTTCCCCGCCGCCATGAAGTACGGCTTGATGCCATCATCGTCACACCACATGATTTTCTTCAGCGTCCCGCCCCTTGACCAGTATAGGCTCTTGATGGCGAGATACAGGAACGGCGTCAAGATGTGCCGCGTCGCGCACCCAATCTGCGCGAATTGCCCGCCGTCGAAGAAAACGTGTCCGACGGGGCGCTTCGTCTGCTTCAGGAACGCCATCGCGAGGTCAGCGCCGATGGATGACGCGACGACAAGCGCCAATTCGCTGATGCCCTGCGCCGTTAGGAAATCTTCTACCTGCCGCACCTCGTCCGCTTTGCCGCGGTACGTCTGCCCTGCGCAGTAGACGGTCGAAGTCGGCAGAATGCAGAAGCAGCGGGACTGCAGGTGCTTTGCTACCGGTTCACTGCTTGCGCCTGTCACGCCCATCGCGTGGAAAAACAGCACGGCGGGCTTGCACTTTTCACCATATGTTTGAAACAGCATACAAATCGCCTCGATATGCCATAATCAATGCACGAAAATCATCATGATACCCACAGCGCCGTGCAGATGATTCCGACCGCGCAAATCGCATGAGCAGAATGCCCAGATCAACGCCTTTCAGAAGCGTCTGCCCAATCATTTCAGGTACTTTCCGCATTCCTTTTCCAACTCGCGCCAGACGGGATAATCCGCGCCGTTTGCATCAAAAAATTGCTTCAAGTCTCGATTGAGCGCACTCATTTCATCCGTGGCGCTCATCGCGTGGTCGGATGCGCAGACTTTGCCGAGGCTCGTCGCCGCCATCAGCTTGAAGAAACGCAGGCACACCTTGCGGTACTTGTCGCTCTCGAACGCCTTGTCGGCATCCGGCAGAATCTCGTGCCCGGCGTCGCGGATGGCGCGGTACGCTTCGATGTTTGCGTCCACCATCTTGCGCAGGTACGCCGTATTCCCCTTGAGCTTCTTCAAGTTGCCGTCTGTTTTGTAGCACGCAAACGCCGCCGGGGTGACGAATGCGGCATGACAGAGCAGATAGTCGCCCATGTTCGGCTGATAGACGACCTTGTACCTCGTTCCGGCGAAAATCTCGTCAATCAGCGCCTTGTTGGATGGCGATGTGTGCAGCTGACCAATCGTGATTTTCTTCAGGTCAATCGACACGACGCGGCTGCTTTCCCGATGCCCGGCGGACAGGGAAAACGCGAACATGACGTTTTTCTCCGGCAACTGTGCCACCAGCGCATCCGTGCGCAGGTTATTGCCGAGGAACACGATGTTCTCCGCCTTGCTCTTTCGCAAAGGTTCAAGGAGGTTTTCCAGCTGGGTGTAGCGCACGACGACGAAAATCACGTCATATGCCGCGTCGGGCGAAAGCTCCGTCACTACCGGGATGTGCGTCACCGACGGAAACGGCAGCAGCTGATTCTTGATGCGCAGCCCGTTCTGTTTGATTTCCTCCGCCCATTTGCCGCGCGCCAGCAGGGTCACGTCTTTCCCTGCGCGGCAGAGATTGCGTGCCAGATTACAGCCGAGAACACCCGCACCGAAAACGAGGATTTTCATGGTTGCTTTGTCCTTTCCATTATTTTCGTGCCGTCACGCACAGCCAGCCTTTGCCGTTCTTGTGCGTCTCCACTTGGCGGAAACCCACCTGTTCCAGCATGGCTTTGAGCTGTGTGTCCTTGTAAATCGTCATGCCGGGAATCTTCTCCGTCCACTTCTCGTCCTGCGCATGATCGCCATCGGACTCGTTGCAGAGGAAGAACGTCCCGCCGGGCTTCAGCACGCGCCCAACTTCACGGAAGCACGCGGGCAAATCCACCCAGAAATACACCGTCTCGAATGCTGTTGCCACGTCAAACTGCGCGTCATCAAACGGCAATGCCTGCACGCTTGCCTGCAGCACTTCGCAGCGGCCAGCGCTTATGGCGGTTTGGTTGAGCTTTCGCGACTTCTCTACGCTGACGGGAGAATAGTCGATACCGCACACTTTTCCCGTCGGGCACTTTTTCAGCATCAGACGCAGATTCGCGCCGCCGCCGCACCCACAGTCCAGCACATCCGCATTCTCCGCCAGCGGCAGGAAGCGAAGCCCCCAGTCCGCAAGCGCCCGATGCCCGATGTTCATCATGGCGACCATGAGGCGGCCGCCGAAGCCTGTCGGCTTGCGGGTGTTCTCGAAAAACGCCATATGGATTCCTCCTTGTTTCACCAGCGACACAATCAGCCCTATGTCAGCGCCCGCCCAGATTGCGCCGAGCGTCAGCAGCGCCGTAAAGCTGACGGCTTCCAGCGCGACAATCGCCCAGACCATGATTGCATCCCCTTTATTTTTGCAGCACGACGATGCGGTTTGAGATATTGCGCACCAGAGGAATCTTGCCCAGCACCTTGTAAATCGGCAGGAACTCCGCCATGCCTTCGATCAGGCTGTGCTCTTCCACCAGCTGGAAGCCCGGCAGCAGCGCCGCCAGTGCCTGCCCATCGCGAACGCCCCATGTGAACTTCGCGTGGCTGCCCTCAATTGATTTTTCCTTGAAGTTGCGCACGACCAGCGGGTTCATCACTTCCACCAGCACGGTGACGCGCGGAAAGCGCCGAGCGATTACATCGAAAATGCGCTGCACGTCCGCTTCGCTCAGGTACATCGTCAGGCCCTCGATGATGACCAGCGCGTCGCCTGATTCGCGAATCATACCGCCCCAGTCGTCCATCGCGGACATGGCGATTTGCGAGATTTTGCCGTTTTCCGGCAGCAGCTTTTCACGCACGGCGATGGTCTCCGGCAAATCGAGGTTATACCAGTGCTGATAGCCCTGCATCCGATAGCAGCGCGTATCCAGCCCGCAGGCGATATTGACCGCCACCGCGCCCGGATGTGCCGACAGATAGGTCTTTACGAGCTTATCCAGCACGATGGTGCGGGCAATGACGCCGTTGGACATGGCACTGTCCTTATCCGCCAAGGAGAAATCGTAGTCGAGCCGGCGGATGATTTCGACGGCTTTCTCGTCGCGAACTGCCCCGCGGTTTTGGGTTTCCTTCGCGCGGGCGTAGACGGTTTGCAGCATGGTTTCCGGAACCCCGGAAAGGGTGACTTTGCTGTTGGTTTCACGCATTCTTCCTGCATCTCCTGTCCCTATCAATCCGCCTTGCGGCAGATAAACCACGCAATGCTCTTCAAGCTGCCGATGTCCACCTGCGCGTACATGCTCTGCAAGCGTTTCCGCAGGCTGTCCACCGTCTCGTAGGGCGGCGTGAAGAACTTTGTCGGCTCGTAAACGTGGCGAATCATCCAGTCCGTGCGCTTGTGTTCGCCCGATACATAGAAGCAGCCGCAGAATGTTCCGCCGGGTTTCAGCACGCGGAATGTCTCGCGGTACGCCGCTTCCTTATCCGGGAACGCATGGAAGCCGTTGAGCGACAGCACCAAATCAAATTCGCCGTCCGCGAATGGCAGCGCGCCGACATCCCCCTGCTGGAACTTTACGTTCGTCAGGTTCAGCTTTTCCGCCTTTTCCTTTGCCTGACCCATCATGTCCGGCGAGTAGTCCAGACACGTCACGTCTGCTTTCGGCAGCGTCTGGTAGACGGGCATGGTCAGGATGCCCGTCCCGACGGGAACTTCCAGCATCTTGCCCGCGAAATCCTCCGGGATGCCGGACAGCGCCTTTGACAGGTAGTCCTCGCACTCCTGCCGGTTCATCGCCCACACCATGCGGCAGACCGCCTTGCCGGAGAAGGTCGAACAGGTAATCATGCCGTCGTAAAAATTGTTTGATCCGGTCAGATGATACGCCCCGCGAATGGCGTTTTTCCGCTGCTCACTTTCCATACGCTGCACTCCTCTAATTTTCGTTAGTTTTTGCTAACATCAGGTGCTGAAAAAACTGCCTTTCGGCCGCAGCATGGGGGGGATTCCTCCCCGTCGGTTTGTTATGACAAACTAATTCTATCACGTTTTGGGGCATAAATCAATCCGGTCTTTTCCCGAAACAGAGAAAATACGAAAAAGGGATGCCAACTTTTGCAGCGGGTATCCCTTTCGCGATTGCATCCATACAGCGGCTTGCCATTCGGACTATCCTATTTGGGGATTCATTTATGCGGCACGTTTTCGTCTGGGAATCGTATTATTTCAGGAAGAAGCGAATCAGCGTTTCTTTCTTCTTGCTGTACGGCGTGTAGCGCATCGGCAAATCCAGCCACAGCGCCTTTTTGACGATGCTCTTGTCATGCGTGAAGCAGCGGAAGCTGTCACGCCCGTGGTAGCCGCCCATGCCGCTGTGTCCAACGCCGCCGAAGGGCATCCGGCTCGTCGCCAAGTGGATGATGGTGTCGTTGATGCACCCGCCGCCGAAAGGCAGCGTGTCCAGCACGCGGCGCTGCACGGCGCGGTCTTTCGTGAACAGGTAGCACGCCAGCGGATGCGGCCGTGCGGCGGCGAAGGCAATCGCTTCGTCGATGCTGCTGACGGGCAGAATTGGCAGAATCGGGCCGAAAATTTCCTCCTGCATGACGGGGCTGTCCGGCGAAACATTGCGGAGGATGGTCGGCGCAATGCGCAGGGCGGCGGGGTCGATACTGCCGCCGTAGACGATTTGACCCGATGCCATCAGCCCGGTCAGGCGGTCGAAGTGCTTCTGGTTGACGATGTGGACGTACTCCGCGCTGTGCAGCGGGTCAGGGCAGAGCTGGTCGAACTGCTTTTGCAGCGCCGAAACGAAAGCGTCCTCGACTTCGCGCGCCACCAGCACATAATCCGGCGCGACGCACGTCTGCCCGGCGTTGAGCAGCTTGCCGAACGCAATCCGCCGCGCGGCGAGCGTCAGGTCAGCATCCTTCGCGACAATCACCGGACTTTTGCCGCCCAGTTCCAGCGTTACGGGGGTCAAATGCTCCGCCGCGCGGCGAAGCACCTCCTGCCCGACGTGACTGCTTCCGGTGAAGAAAATCTTGTCGAACGGCTGGTCAAGCAGCGCTTGATTTTCCGTGCGCCCACCCTCGACAACGGCAACTTCCTCCAGCGGGAAGCATTCGGCGCAGATTTGCCGGATGATGGCGGAAGTCGCGGGTGCATCCTTCGATGGCTTCAGGATGCAGCAGTTGCCGCCCGCCAGCGCGCCAAGCAGCGGTTCGATGGTCAGCAGAAATGGGTAATTCCACGGGGACATGATGAGCACGACGCCCATCGGGTCATGGCGGATGAAACTGCGCGCCGGGAACTGTGCCAGCGGCGTGAGAACGTGCGTATCGCGGCAGTAGCGGCGCGTCCGGCGGAGCAGGTAGCCCAATTCCGACAGCACCATGCCGATTTCACACATGTACGTTTCCGTCCTGCACTTGCCGAGGTCGCTTTGCAGGGCAGCTTCAATATCCTGCTCGTGTGCCAGAATCGCGCGGCGCAGGCGGCAAAGCTGGTCAAGCCGATGCGGCACGGGGCGCGTTATGCCGGACGCAAAGCAGGCTTTCTGCGCGGCGAACAGCGCGGCAATATCCGCGTGGGGCGCATCGGGCGTCATGACGGCGCGGAGAATGTCCTCCAAGGCGAAGCGGTTCAGCAGCGTGTCCTGCGCGGCAATCCGTGCGACGGCGGGAATATCCCGATGATACAGCGTCGGGAGGGTCAAGCCATACCCCGCATGGAACACGAGGTCGCGCACCCATGCCGCCAGCGCCGCCGCGCCGTCCGCATTCATGCCGCACAGTCCCGCGCCGATTGCCATGTCGGACAGCGCCTTTCGCCGCGCACCTTCGGACTGCGCAATCATCGGCGCAAGCAGGGGTGGGAGCGTCTCGTCCGGCGAAAGCTGCTTTACTGTGGACAGGGCATTCAGCAGTGCGGGCAGCACCGCATCATGCGACACGGCGAAGGCTTCCGCGGCATCCAGCGACGCGGTGTACAGCGCGCGGCGGCTCGCCAAATCGGAGGAGAAGCGTTCGCTTTCCGGCACGGCAGCATCGTCGCTGACGGCAATTAGCTGTCCGGTCAGCGCACGAAGGGCGTTTTCTGCCTTTTGACGCTCTTCGCGCGGCAGAAGGCGGCTCATGCCCGCGCAGATGGCGTGCGCAATTGTCCAAATCCCTGTGCGGAGCAGCGATTCGCGCGATTGAAGCGCCAGCATCGCGTCATCCATCAGCACATAGCGGCTGGTATGCGCCCGGAGCGAAAAGCGGCGTGATTTTCCGCGCACCGGGTCGAACACGTCACCTGTTTCTGCGAATACGGCGGATGCATCCGCCGCTGCTGGCAGGAGAATCAGCGGAATCGCGCGCCACTGCTCGAATGTTTCCGCATGTCCTTTTGTGTGCAGACGCGCCAGCAGCGCCTGTCCCAGCGCCATTGCGTCATTGCCGCCGACGGCAAGAATCGCCTGCGCCTGTTTGTCGGTGAAGGCCTGCAGGGCAGTATCAACGTCCGTGCGGGTCAGCGCGCCGTCCTTGCTGTCCGACAGTGATACGGCGGCGTGGACTGCGTACATGATTTGGCTGTCCTCCAGCACGGGGAGCAGGAGCGATTCGCAATCGACGGCATGGGCATCGCCGATGACGAGAACGCAGCCGATTTGTCGGCTGCGCAGAAGTTCCGGCAGTGCTGCCAAGCTGTCCAGCCGGGAAGGGAATACGGGATGCGCAGGGAGCGGAAGCTGTTTCATGGGCATGTCCTCCGGTGGGGTTGATATGAGTTTTGACCAATGCAATTAGTGGATTCGGTAAAGAAAATAGTGTGCTTTGCTTGTGACAGCGATTACATCATCTGCACCAGCAGCATATACACAATCGTGCCGCCGGCAATGGACAAGAGCATCTGCCGACGCCAGATGTGCAGCAGCACCGCCGCGCCCGCAACCCAGTAGCACCAGTCCAGCACCGTCACCCACAGGTAGAACCAGCCGCGGTCAACCTCCGGCGGCACGTCGGCGGAGCAGGTGATGGAGAAGGTTTCGTCGCACAGGCCAAAGATGAGCAGCGGCTTCTTCCAGCCTGTCCCGGCATACTTGCCCAGCAGAGACAGCCCATAGAACAGGTGGCGCGCCTGAATCAGCAGCGTCATCAGAAACGTCTCCAGCGGCGCAAAGGCTGAAAGCAGCATCGACACGGTGACATATTCCAGCGAACCGCCGAAAATTGTCATCGCCATGCACATCGGGTAGAGGAACGAAAAGCCCTTGGTGCGCATCAGCAGACCATACGCGAAGCTAAGGAAGAGAAAGCCCGCCAGAATCGGCAGCGTGTGGGGGAAAAGCCGCTCGAAACGCGCGCTTGACCGTGCCGCACGGCGTCTTGGGTATTTTTGCCGATGATTTGTCTGGATATGCAGGCGCATCGGAAGAAACAGGCTGCATGGGAAATGACCTCCCCGTAAAATATAGAGCACTGGTGGGAATTATACAACGGAAATCCGCCGCGGTCAAGCAGGGTTGCAATTCGCGCGGGGTGATGGTATACTAAGAAACAGCAAAAAGCGACAGCAAGCGCACAACGCGCGGAAGGAGCAATACCATGGCGGAGCAGGAGCAGACGGTAGACCAGCAGCAGGAAAAAGCGCGCGAAAAGGCGGAGGATGACCGCTATCAGCGGGCGGAACAGCAGCAGGCGGCGTATGATGATGAGTACGAAAGCCGCCGTGAAACGCTGTCCGCACTGGCGCTGTTTCAGCAGGATTCGGTGGAGCAGCTGGCGGGCGGCAGCCGACAGAATCGCCGGGATTATTATCAGAAGCTGCTTTCCCGGCTGTATATTGAGCTGCGCGACTTGGGGGCGTCCATGCTGCTGGATCAGCTGGATGCACAGCTGACGCAGAAGCATCAGGGCAAATGCGCCATGCTGGTGTACAGCGCGGTGACGCAGTGCTATCAGATGTTGGTACTGGATGCGCCGATGGCGGATGCCGCGAACGCTGTGCCGGATGTGTTCACTGCCGAACGCGAGCCGATGACGTGGGAGCTGCTGGCGTCTTATTCGGCAGACCCGGAACTGCCTGTGCGCGCATCGTTTACAACCCGCGTGCGTGTGCTGCGGTCGGTCAGCCGCCTGCTTTATCAGGCGCGCCGGGACGGACGGAGCGCCGCGCCGGAGGAAGATGCGCTTCGTGCGCGCCTGCAGGAGTATCAGCTGATGGCGAAGATGCAGGATGAATCGCTGGAGAACGCTGCCCGGCAGGTGGAGGAAGCGAATAGGAAGGCAGAGGAAGCCCGTACCGGCAGGGCAGAGGAAGAAATCAAGCCGATAAAGGAAAAGCTGCTGGCGGAATTTGAAGAAAAACTGAAGGCGCAGGAAGCCCAGTTTGCACAGGCAGGGCGCGCCAAATTCCAAGAGGCGTTTGGACAGCAGCAGAAGGCGGTTCGCGAGCGGATGGAGGATGAAGCGCGCTGGGCGGCGCAGCTGTTTGACGACGCGGGGATGCAGTACGACAAACTGCGGCAGGATTTCGCGCGGATGCAGGAGGAGCAGAACGCCCGGATGCAGCAGTGGCAGACGGCGATTTATCAGGCGGATACGCGGATGCTGGGGCAGTGCTACGTCGGCATGGCGACGAAACTCGGCGACGCGGTGGATCAGGCGATTGCGAAGCTGATGAAGCCGGAAATGAGCGCCGAGGAAGCCAAGCCCCTGCTGGAACTGCGCGCGGTAATGCTCAGCCAGCTGACACGGCTGGAATACGCCATGAAGCGCTTGGGACTGGTGGTCATCCGCCCGCAGCGCGGCGATACCTTCCAAAACGACGTGCATACGCTGACGACAACGTCCTCCGAGACAATCAATGTGCCGGAATTTGCGAAAATCGACCAGTGCATTACCCCCGGCGTGCTGGCGGAGCGCGCAGATTTGCGCTTCCGCGAGGTGATTGTGCCGGCGGTGGTTACATTGATGGTGGACTGAGAAAAGCCCTTTTGCGCGGGATGAAAAACTATCGGAAAATCGTTGAATCAGTGCAGGCGGGAAGGTCTGCGCAATATCTCATAATATCTCATAGAGGTGAATCCCCTGATGAAAAAGGGCGTATTTCTGGCGCTGCTGCTCATGCTGCTGGCGGCTTTTTCGGCGCTGGCGGAAGATGTGTACTATGCGGATGCGTCGCAGGGCGGCAGTGTGACGAGCGACAAGGGCTATTTGTCCGTGTCGTGCCCGCTGGATGCGGACAGCCGCGTTACAATGACCATCCGCGACGAGTGGGGATCGACGGTCTATCAGCGCGATTACGGCGTGTGCAGCGGAATGTTCGCGTCAGAGGAAGTGTATCTGCCGCAGATTGGCGCACAGACGACGTATCGCGTCACCCTGTCTACGGACAGCGGTGAAAACAGCTTCACGGTCGTTCGCGTTGCGCCAAGATTGACGGATTCCAACGTCACCACGGCGGGACTGCCGCTGTCGGATATTAGCGGCGTTTCGTCGCCTAAAAAGGCGATTTTGCTGGATTTGAGCGCGCTGAATAATCAACTGCCGATGGTCGTGCCGATGGTCTCCGGCGATGTGCAGCTTGGCTGCGTAACGTTCACGGTGCGCAACGGTCAATTGAGCGTATCGGCGGAATTGACGGTGGATGGCACGATTGACCGCGCGGCGGTGTATGTGGCGAAATCCGCCCTCTCCGCGCAGACGCTGGGTACGCGCCGCTTTGACGGCAAGAAGGTCGGGCTGAACAAGAAAGTCAATGTCGATGGGCTGGGTTATGCTGCCGTGCTGGTGCAGATGACGGTTTCCTACGATCAGGACACCGCGACGCCGCTGATGCCGGATGAGGACTTCGTGCAGGAACAGACGGAGCTGTGGGACGCGATGCAGGAAGAAACGGTCAACGAGGCGGTCGGGTAATCCGAAATCATTTAGGCAAGCAATAAAAAACAAGCAACAAAAAAGCTCAAGCCACTTAGATGGGATGCGAAGCAGTCCAGAGGGCGACCGCAGACTTCGTCTGTTTTCATGCCCTCTGGTCGCGCCCGCAGGCGCGAAACCCCTGCTAAACACGCGGGCATAGCATGAAAGCGCGCCCAACTGAATCGCGAAAAGGGTGTCGAGAGGGTCGAAGACCCTTCGCAGGTGCAGGGCAGCGCCCTGCTGGGGTCAAGGGGCAACGCCCCTTGCGTTTCCTTAATCAACACGCGGGCACTGTATGAAAAAGTCACCAACTCAATCGCGCGGAAGGGTCAAGGGAGGAACTCCCTTGTGGGGTCAAGGGGCAAAGCCCCTTGCGCTTCCCCGAAGGTAAGGAGAATACGAATGGAATTGACTGTGCTGGGGATGAATGGACCGTTTCCGGCGGCGAATGGCGCAACGTCGGGATATTTGATGCGCGGGGAAAAGACGCGCGTGGCGATGGATATGGGCAGCGGCACGCTCGGAAGGCTGACGGCGCTGATGCCGCCGGAGAAGCTGGATGCGCTGCTGCTCTCGCACTGGCACTTCGATCATTGCAGCGACGTGCTGCCGCTCTTGTTCCGCTTGCAGGCGTGCGCAGCAAAACCGCTGGATGTTTACGCGCCGGTGGACGAATCGTCGATGGTGCGCAAGGTGGTGCAGCAAAGCGGCGCTTTCTGCCTGCATGACGTGCAAAAGGACGACAAGGTGCAGATTGGCGAATTTTCCGTGCGCGTTTTTGCCGCGCGTCACCCTGTGCCGGGGGTTATGTACCGCGTGACGGACGGCGAAAAGACGCTGTGCTACACCGGCGACACCAATACCGTGGAGGGGCTGATGGAATTCGCGCAGGACGCGGATCTGCTGCTGGCGGATGGGCTGTTCCAGACGGAAATGTGGCAGGAGGGTCTGCCGCACCTCTCCGCGGCGCAGACGGCGGAACTGGCGCGCGATGCTCGCGTGAAGAAGCTCGTTATCACCCACCTGAACCCGAACATCGACCCGGAAACGCTGCTCAAACAGGCGCGGGCGATTCGCACGGACGCGGAGCTGGCGCATATCGGCGCAACGTATCGTGTCTGACGCGCGAACACGACGCGCATTGCTGCAAACCGCCCTCTTGCCCTGCGCGGTACTGCTGATGATGGCGGGCATCGCCCTCGGCTTCCAAGCGCCGACAAGTGCAATGCCAATGCTCTGCGTGTCGGCGGCGCTGGCGGGATTGCTCCTGCTGGGGCGGCGAAGAACGCGCGCGGCGGGCTGCTTGCTGCTGACGTTCCTGCTTGGCGCGGCGCTGGGCATCCGCACGGCGAATCCGACGCTTCCGCCGGAAGGAGACGCGCAGGTGACGGGCGTCGTTGCGGGCGAGGTGGACTTCCGCGCAGAGAAGGGGCAGGTACGCGTTATCCTGCGGGACGTGACGCTGAACGGCGAGCGCATTGCATCCGGCGCGTACTGGACGTACTACCTTAAGGCGGATGAAAATATCCCGGACTTCCTGACGCCGGGGGCAAGAATCAGCATGACCGCCGAAGTCTATCATCCGCAGGGACAGCGGAATCCGCATGGGTACGACTTTCGGCAGGCTCTGCGGCAGAAGAATATCCTGATAGGCCTGTATGGTGCGGCGAAACTGCAAGCGCTGCCGGACGGGCTTTCTCTTTATGGGCTGGCGGCACGGTTCAATCACCGCATGGCACAGACATTGAGAGACGTTTGCGGCGAGGAAGCTGGACAGCTGGCGAGCGCGGTGCTGCTGGGAATGCGCGACGAAGTGCCGGACGAGGAACAGGAACAGTTCCGGCGGCTCGGCATTGCGCATATTCTGTCCGTTTCGGGCTTCCATGTGGGCGTGCTGGTTGCTTTGCTGGCGCTGCTGATGATGCCGGTGAAACATCGGCGGCTTCGGATGGCGCTGACATTGCCGATGCTGCTGGCGTACGCGTTCCTGACAGGCGGAAATGCGCCCGCCGTCCGCGCCGTGCTGCTCTGGGCGCTCGTCTGCTGGGGTCGGATTCGCCACAAGCGGGTGCTGATGCCGCATGTGCTGTGCGCATCGGCAATGATTCAGCTGCTGTTTGCGCCCGCACAGCTGTTCAGCGCGTCGTTCCAGATGACGTACGGCGTGATGGCGGCGATTTGCGGGATAACGGCGCAGACCGCCCCGAACGCGCAGAAAAAGCGCGGCTGGAAGGGGAAGATACTGTCCCTGCTGTCCGTCTCCGCGGCGGCGCAGTTCGGCGTGCTGCTGCCGGAGCTGTACTGGTTCGGGCGCGTGCCGCTGCTGGGCATTGCGGTGAATGTGCTGCTGGTGGCGGGGATGAACGTGCTGCTCCTGCTGGATTGGGTGACACTGCTGCTGGCGCCGATTCCGTGGCTGGCGGCGCTTCCGGGGGCGGCGACGCGCGCAGTCAGCGAGGGATTTCTGCGCCTGGTGAACGCGCTGGGGCGGTTCGCGCCGACGCTGTGGACACGTCAGCCGGATGCGTGGGTGGTACTCGGCTGGCTGCTGGTGTTTGCGGCGCTGCTGCCGTTCGGGAAGAGCCGGAACCGCTGGCAGAACCGCAAAAAGCGGCTGCCGATGCTTGCGGCAGGGGCAGTGCTGATGGCGACGATTTTGCTGCCCGCGCCGTTTTCCGGGACGGAATATATGCAGCTTGACATGGGCGACGCTGATGCCGCCGTGCTGCGGCAGGAGAAACATGTGCTGGTGGTGGATGCGGGCGAATACGGCGGCGATTTGGCATCATACCTGCGCGCGGAGCATCTGCCGGTGGATTTGCTCGTGCTGACGCATTTGCACAGCGACCACGCGGGCGGTGTGCGGGAACTGCTGGATGAGGGCATCCCGATTCGCCGGTGCGTGATGCCGTCCGGCGCCCTGGCGGCGGATTTCGACGAAGAGGTACTCCCGCTGCTGGCGCGGATGGAGGAAAACGGCACGGTCATCGAAACCGTCTGCCGCGGCGATATACTCCAGTGGGCGGAAGGAAAGCTGACGGTGCTCTTTCCGCCGGAAGGATTTTCAGCGTCGAACGCCAATGACGGCTCGATGGCGCTGCTGGTGGAGGCGGAGGGCGTGAAGCTGCTGCTGACAGGCGATTTGAGCGCGCGGTACGGGCAGTACGCCGCCGTATCCGCCGACGTGGTGAAAGCGGCGCATCACGGGTCAAAGAACGGCACGACGCAGGCGTTTCTGGACGAAAGCGCGCCGACTGCCGTGCTGGTGTCCACCAAGCGGGAGAATGCGGCGGATTATCTGCGCGGCATTACTGACGCGGATGTGTACAGTACGCTGGAAAGCGGAGCCATCATCATCCGTATGGCGGACAGCTGCTTTACCATCGAAGAATTTGAGGGAATGCAATGAATCACAATGAATTTGTGCAAGCGCTGAAGGCCGGGAAGGTCAGCGGCGCGTACCTGTTTGAGGGCGTGGAGGAGAACATCAAGAGCGTGACGCTGGCTGCGCTGCGCAAGGCGGTGCTGGCGGACGGACTGGCGGAGCTGAACGAGAGCGTTATGGAGAATCCGTCGGCAGGGGAGATTATTGCGGCGTGTGAAACGCTGCCGTTCGCGTCGGACAAGCGGCTGGTTGTTGTGCGGGAGCTGAATGGCACGACCGGGCGGAGCGAGGCGGAAGAGCGGCTCGTCAGCTACATTCCGAAAGTGCCGGATTCGTGCGTGCTGGTTATCTATGTGCGCGGCAAGGCGGACGGGCGCAAGAAGCTCTATTCGGCGGTGAAGAAGAAGGGGGGCATCGTATCGTTCGAGCCGCTGGGGGATGCGGAACTGAACGGGTGGATTGTCCGCGTGTTCCAGCAGAACGGGAAGAAGTGCGCGCCGGACGTGGCGAGCCTTTTGTCCTTCACGGTCGGCAATGACACGGCGCTGCTGCGCGCGGAAATCGAGAAGCTGACGGCGCTGGCGGGCGACCGCGACACCATCACGGAGAATGACGTTCACGCCGTGGCGACGCGCTCCATCGAATGCACGGTGTTCGAGATGGTGGACGCCGTCGTCGCGGGGCAGCGCGCGCGGGCGCTGATGCTCCTGCGCGATATGCTGACCGCCGGGCAGGAGCGGCTGGGCATTCTGGCAATGCTGCTGCGGCAGTACCGGCTGATGCAGCATGTGAAAATCATGCAGTACGAGAAACTGAGCCGGCAGGAGCTGGTAAAGAATCTTGGCATTGCGCCGTTCGCGGCGGAGCGCACGATGCGGCAGGCGCAGGGCTACACCGGTGCGCAGGTGCGGCGCGGCGTGGGAATCTGCCTTGACACGGAATACAAGGTGAAAGCAGGGCAGTACAACGAGGACGGCGCGCTGGAAACGGCGGTGCTGGCGCTCTTGGGGCTGCGGGGCTAAGCGTGGAAAATCGAGTGGTGGACGAGGAGATTGCGCTGATTCCGTATTATCCGAACCCAGAAGCGGCGCGGCCGTGGTATCGGGATTGCGATGTCTGCAAGTGGGTGGACAACATTGACAAACTGTGTTCGCTGGAGTGGCTGAACGCGATGTATACCTGCCTGAGCACGCGCGGCGCGTGACGGCAAACATCTACGATTTCAACACGCAGAGTAGAAAGATGTTCCTGTCGCTGGACTTTCAGCAGACTGGGAAAGAATGGTATGTACTGGATCTGTGACAAGGAAACCCGCTGACGGTCATGTTCAGCGGGCGTTTTTGTATTTCTCCTGTTTTTCCCTGCAAAAGGGGTTGCAATTCGGGCGGAAAGCGCGTATGATATGCACATGGAACGAAATTCACCCGGTGGGCAATAAATGACCCACTAAATGATGCAGGAGGCGAAACGCAATGGAGCGTGTGTATAATTTTTCCCCCGGCCCGTCGATGCTGGCACAGCCGGTGCTGGAGAAGGCGCAGAAGGACTTGATGGTCTACGGAAACACGGGCATGTCTGTGATGGAGATGTCCCACCGCAGCAAGATGTATACCGATATCTTCGACAAGACGGTCGCGGACTTGCGCGCACTGATGCACATCGGGGATGATTACGAGGTGCTGCTGCTGCAAGGCGGCGCGACGCTGCAATTTTCCGCGATTCCCTTGAATCTGATGGTCAAAGGCAAGGCGGATTATGTCGATTCAGGCAATTTCGCGCACCTTGCCGCAGAAGAAGCAAAGCGCTACGGCGAAGTCAATATCGCCGCGACCAGCCGCGCGGACAACTATACCTACGTTCCCGACATGGCGGCGGCGAAGTTCGACCCCGACGCGGATTACGTTCACATCACCCAGAACAATACCATCTACGGCACGCGGTTTGTGGAATTGCCGGATGTCAAAGCGCCCCTTGTTGCCGACGCAAGCTCCATGATTCTCTCCGAAACGATGGATGTGAACCGCTACGGGGTGATTTACGCCGGGGCACAGAAGAACATCGGCCCGTCCGGGCTGTGCGTTGTGATTGTGCGAAAGGACTTGCTCGGCCACGCGAAGCCCATCTGCCCGAAGCTGATGGACTGGAAGGTCGAAGCCGACAAGGGCAGCATGTACAACACGCCGAACACTTGGGGCATCTATCTCGCCGGGCTGACGTTCGACTGGCTGCTGTCCATCGGCGGCGTGGAGGCGATTTATCAGGTGAATCAGGAGAAGGCAAAGCTGCTGTATGACTTCCTTGATAACAGCAAGCTGTTCAAGGCGACGGCGCAGAAGAAGTATCGCAGCTTGATGAACGTGACGTTCGTGACGGGCGATGCGGAGAAGGACGCGGCGTTTGTGAAGGCGGCGGCGGCACAGGGATTGGTGAATTTGAAGGGCCATCGGACGGTGGGCGGTATGAGAGCGTCGATTTATAACGCTATGCCCATGGAGGGGGTCAAGAAATTGGTGGAGTTCATGAAGAAATTTGAGAGGGCAAACGCTTAAGGTAGGGAAAAAAGAGGATAAACACGCGGGCAAAGCATGATAACGCGACCAACTCAATCGCGAAAAAGGGTCAAGGGGCAATGCCCCTTGCGGAGTCCAGAGGCGGCGCCTCTGGTGGGGTTTGGGGCAACGCCCCAACTGTTCCACGGGCGACCATTTCGCCAAACGCGCTCAACAAAGGCGCAGGCAGCGAAGCGTTCCTGCCAGTAACTTTGCGCATCCGCAGATGCGCCCCCCAAGCTGCTCTATCTATCACTTGCATATTGTCGCGCCAGATGGGCGCGACCGAGTAGCAGTTCTTTCAGTCATAGCTGCTTTTTCCCGCAAGCAGGGGATTTTGCCTCTGCGGAGGCGAGTCGGGGGCAATGAAAACAGACGAATGTCTGCGGTCGCCCCCGACACCCCCTTCGCAGCGCACTCCCATGTTTCTTGACTTTTTCCGCAAGCTATTTATACTATTTCCAGATTCAACTGCGCCATCTGCTTGCGCCTTTTCCCTTCTGGCGTCCGCTCATTCCACTTAGCGTAGCGCTGCTACGCTGCGTTTCATTCACGTTAGCCAGAATGAAAAATTCGCGGCGCATCTTGGCGCATTCTTATCTGGAAATAGTATTAATTTGGTACAATGGGGCTGATGATTTCGCAGAACCCCGATTGTGAAGGAGAAGAATCATGTTCAAAATCAAGACGCTGAATGCGATTTCCGATGTCATCCATGAGGAATTGTCCGCGGAACAGTACGTCATCAGCCCGGAAGAACCTGTGCCGGAGGGCATTCTCGTGCGCTCGGCGGTCATGCACGACGCGCCGCTGAACCCGGAACTGCTGGGCATCGCGCGTGCCGGGGCGGGCGTCAATAATATCCCGCTCGAAAAGTGCACCAAGCAGGGGATTGCCGTGTTCAATACCCCCGGCGCGAACGCCAATGCCGTGGCGGAACTCGTGCTGGGCGCGCTCGTGCTGGGCAGCCGCAACGTTGCCGCGGGCATCCGGTGGGCGGATACGCTCAAAGGACAGGAGAACGTGCCGAAGCTCGTTGAGAAGGGCAAGGGACAGTTCGTCGGGCCGGAGCTGCGCGGAAAGACGCTCGGCGTGATTGGTTTGGGCGCGATTGGGCGGCTCGTCGCGAACGCCGCCAGCGCCGGATTCGGCATGAAGGTCGTCGGCTGCGACCCGTTTATTTCGGTTGAAAGCGCATGGGCATTGAGCAGCAGCGTCCGCCGCGCTGCGACGAATGAGGACGTATTCGCACAGGTGGATTACATCACCTTCCACGTCCCGCTGAATGATAAAACGCGCGGCAGCATCAACGCAGCGACAATTGCGAAGATGAAGAAGGGCGCGATTCTGCTGAACTTCTCCCGCGGCGAACTGGCGAATACCGCGGACGTGAAGGCGGCGCTGGCGTCCGGGCAGCTCGGCGGCTATGTGACCGACTTCCCGTGCGAGGAGCTGCTCGGCGTGGAGAAGGTGACGTGTATTCCGCATCTGGGCGCATCGACCCCTGAAAGCGAGGACAACTGCGCTCGGATGGCGGCGGCGGAGCTGCGCGACTATCTCGAAGTCGGCTCGATTCGCAACAGCGTCAACCTGCCGGACGTGCCGCTGGGCGCGCCCGAAGGCGTCCGCGTGCTGGTCATCCATGAGAACATCCCGAATATGGTCGCGACGATTACAACCTGCGTTTCGGCGGAGCAGATCAACATCGACAACCTCGTCAACAAGTCCCGCAAGGACGTTGCGGTGACGGTGATGGAGCTGTCCGACCGCCCGTCGAAGATGGCGCTGAACGTCATTTCCTCGATTGCGGGCGTGATTCGCGTCAGAGTGTTTGGATAATAAGGAGAAGCCCCTGCGGCGGAAGTGCTTCCGATTGCCGCAGGGGTTATACTCTTTCCGGATTCACCTGAGCCATCTGCTTGCGCCTTTTCCGCTCTGGCGTCCGCTCATTCCACTTAGCGTAGCGCTGCTACGCTGCGTTTCATTCGCGTTAGCCAGAACGAAAAATTCACGGCGCATCTTGGCTCATTTTCATCCGGAAATAGTATTACAGTTATCCACAGAACGGGGATAACCTTGGGGATAAGTTTGTGAACAGGCTGTGCATTGACTGGGGATAACGAAGAATCAGCCTCACACCTGCTTCAGCCGCTCGTTGATTTCCCGCACACGCCGCCGGATTTGCAAGTAGTTAATCAGCCAAATGGCGGCGTACATCGCGACGAAGCCGAAGAGATACCAGCCGGGCTGATCTGCCATCCAGCCCATTGCCCACGCAATCGGCAGGCAGACGACGCTGCACAGGAGAAAGTGCGTCAGCGTCTGCCGGAGCAGGCTCCACCGCTCCACTTCCCAAATGACGGACGCGCCCGACCAAATAGCGCCAATGAGCATGGCGGCTGCCATTTGCAGGCTGAATGCGCCGACTTCGCTGCCGACCTGCGCCAGCAGTGCAGGGGTGGCGATGTGCATGTCCCCGCCGCCGATGGCGAGCGAAATGCAGACGATGATGACGACGCCGATGAAGCAGCCAACGAATGCACCGAGCAGGGAACGCAGGAAAACTTGCTTTTTCATGGGGATGCTCCTTTCTTACAATCCGAGCGCCTGCCGAATCGTGCGGACATAGCGCCGGGAGACGTAGCTGATTTGTCCGCCCTGCAGGCTGACGCAAATGGTGCCGGTTAGTGAGAGATCAAAGGCGATCACGCGGCGGAGGTTGATGATTTCGCTGTTGCTGATACGGATGAAGTGGTGCGAATCGAGGCGTTCTTCGAGTTCCCAGAGCCGCTGGCGGAGGAGAAACTCGTCCGTTTCCGTCGCGGCGTAGACATGCCCGTTCGCTGCCCAGACACGGACGAGGGAATCCTGCTGGAGCGGGAACACCTTGTCCTGCTGGTAGCCGATGATGGGGACGGCGGCGCGCGCGGTCAGCTGCTGAATCAGACGGGTCAATTCCGGGGTCATTTCGGCGGTTTCGATGATGAGGCGGGGCTTCCGGCGGGTGGCATCCAAGCGGATTTCAACGTCCATGTCGCGAAGGGCGTCCGATTTGGGCTCATCCATGCGGGGTCACTTCCTTTCTGATGAGGATATCATAGCGCAGGAAGCGGATTTCGGCAAGCGAAAAGCGACAGGTGGTCGGATTGGAGGGGCAGGTGGTCGGTCGCGCCCATTTGGCGCGACAATGTGCGAGTGGTCGAATGTGCAGCTTGGGGGCGCGTCTGAGGACGCGCAAAGTTACTGGCAGGGACGCTTCGCTGCCTGCGCCCTTTGTTGGCTGTTCCCTTTGAATTGATTTGACGAGGAACAGTTGGGGCGTTGCCCCAAACCCCACAAGGGACGCTGTCCCTTGACCCTGCAAGGGGGATCCCCCCTTGACCCCTCCTCGCGATTGAGTAGGTCGCTTTTCCTTGCTGTTTCCGCGTGTTTAGCTTTTTGCCCTTTGCCCTTTCTCCTCCTTCCCCCCTTGCGCAAAATGTCCGAATTTGCTACAATAGAGCGCGGAAAGGTGGAGAATCAATCATGCCAAGCTGGCTGAAGGAAGGCCGCGGTTCACTCTGCGGCGCGAACGTATCCTTACTCCTGCGCGAAATGGGCATCACCAAGCCCCTTCTCGTCGCGGGCGAAAGAACCAAAAACGTCTTTTTCGCGCGAACCGGAATGCGTCTGCCCGTGTTCGATGCGTTTCATCCCAATCCGGATTTGCAGGATTGCGTCGCGGGGGCGGCGCTGTATCAGGAAAAGGACTGTGACGGGCTGATTTCCGTCGGCGGCGGGTCGGCGATGGATACCGCCAAGGGCATTAAGGCACTGCTGATGACCGATATTGCCCATGTGCGGGCGAATCAGCTGCCGCCAGAGGGGAAAGTGCCGCATCTGGCGATTCCGGGAACGGCAGGCACGGGCGCGGAAACGACGGCGGTTGCGGTGCTGTATGAGGACGGGCAGAAGCTGTCGGTGGATCATCCGGCACTGCTGCCGGACGGGGTACTGCTGGACGGGTCACTGCTGGACACGCTGCCGGAGTATCACCGGAAGTCCTGCGCGATGGATGCGCTGGCGCAGGGGATTGAATCGTGGTGGGCGAAGAAGGCGACGCCGGGCAGCCGGATTCACGCGGAGCACGCGATTCGCGGCGTGCTGGACAACCTGACGGCGTACATGCAGGGCGACCGAAAGGCGCAGGATGAGATGCTGCACGCGGCGTATGAATCCGGTGTGGCGATTCTGACGACGCGGACGACGGCGGCGCACGCGATGAGCTACCAAATCACGAAGAAGCTCGGCGCGGCGCATGGCCATGCGTGTATGCTGACGCTGCCGCACCTGTGGGCGCATCTGGCGGCGCAGGCGGAATATCAGCCGATGCTGACGGAATTGGCGCACATTCTCGGCGGCGAAAAGCCGATGGATGGTGCGGTGCTGCTCAAAGGGCTGCTGGCGGTGCTGGAACTGGACAAGATTCCGATGCCGGATGACGCAACGCTGGACATGCTGGCGGCATCGGTGAACCCGGAGCGGCTCGGCAATCATCCGGAGGCGCTGACAACGGCGCAGCTTCGGGCGATTTATGTGCAGGCGTTCACGCCGATGACGGACACGGAGCGCGCAGAGGCAATCGCCGCGTGGGAGCAGTATGGAAAATAAGCAGACGGGCGCGTTCCCGTTCATCCGGGCGGTGACGGACTTCGTGTTCGTGTCGGACGCGCCGGAGAAGGTCGATGTTATCCTGATTCCCGGTTCGCGCCATCCGGCAAACGCGATTCGCGCGGCGGAATTGTACCGCGCGGGCTATGCGCCGTATGTGCTGCCGTCGGGGCGGCACGGCGCGGCGGTGGACAAGTTCATCGGCGTGATGCCGGAAGACCATGCGGCGTATCCGGATGATTATCCGACGGAGTGGGCGTTTTTGCGTGATGTGCTGATTAAGCACGGCGTCCCGGACGGCGCGATTCTGCGCGAGGACGAAGCAACGTTTACATGGGATAACGCGCGCAAATCCGCGGCCGTGCTGAAAGCGCAGGGAATTTCCGCGCGCACGGCGATTCTCTGCTGCCGCCCGTTTCATGCGCGGCGGGCGCTGCTGTATTATCAGACGGCCATGCCGGAAACGCGCTTTCTGGTCTGCCCCGCGCGGGAGGAAGGCGTGAATCAGGACGATTGGTACTTGACGCAAGCCGGGCGCACCCGGGTGATGGGCGAGGTGCGGCGCTTGGGTGACCAGATTGTGCCGCAATTTGAGGAATTGTGCCAATATTCCGGGATGAAAAAGGAAATTTGATTCGTTATAGCAGGTGAAAACACAATTCCGAAGCGCGACACGCGGGGAAATCAGGGGAAGAACGTACAACTGAATCGCGCGGAAGGGTCAAGGGAGGAACTCCCTTGCAGGGTGCAGGGGCAGCGCCCCTGCCGGAGTCCAGAGGCAGCGCCTCTGGTGGAAAGGAATGCTATGGCAAGAGGAGTAAAACGACTGCTGAAAATCCTGCTGGTGCTGATTCTGCTGGGCGCAATTGCCTATGTCAGCATCGTGCTGATGGTCTGCTGGAAGGAAACGCACGTCGCCGCGCCGGGCAAGGATTACGAAGCCATGCTCGTGCTGGGCGCGCAGGTCAAACCCGACGGTACGCCGTCGCTGCAATTGCAGTGGCGGCTCGAAAAGGCGGCGGAAACGTACCGCCAGAAGAAAGTGCCGGTTGTTGTCTGCGGCGGGCAGGGCGGCAATGAACCCGCGCCGGAAGCTGTCGTCATGCGCGATGTGCTGATTGGACTGGGCGTGGATGAGGATATGATTCTTATGGACACCACATCCGCCAGTACGCATTCAAATATCAAAAACGCCATGCAGCTGCTCGGTGGGCGCAACGTCACCAAGGTGATGGTCATCACGAGTGATTATCACCTGCCGCGCGCAATCGCGATTGCCGAGGACAACGGGCTGACCGCCTATGGCATCGGCGCGCCGACGAAGTTGGGCTTGCGTTTCTGGCTTAAAAACCACTGTCGGGAGGCGCTGGCGTGGTGCAAATACTGGGCAGTGAAGTATACTCACCTGCCGCTGGAGTGAAGGAAATGACGGAAGAAATGCTGGAACAGCGCCTGACGGAATGCGGGATTCCCTTCTCGCCCGACCTGCCGGGAAAGCTGCTGAAATACCATAAACTGCTGCTGGAATGGAACGCAAAGATGGATCTGACCGCTGTGACGGAAGAGGCGGACATGATTGACCGCCACTATGTCGACAGCTTGATGGCGCTGACGATTCCGGAGCTGATTCCGCAGGGCGCGTCGCTGATTGACGTCGGCACGGGCGCGGGATTTCCGGGGCTGCCGCTGGCGCTGGCAAGGGCGGATTTGCGCGTGACGCTGATGGATGCGCAGCAGAAGCGCCTGAACTTTCTGCAAGCGGTGCTGGATGCGCTGGATGTGCAGAATGTGACGCTCGTTCACGCCCGCGCGGAGGACGGCGCGCGCATGAAGGAGCACCGCGAGTGCTACGATGTGGCGGTCGCGCGGGCGGTTGCGCCGCTGCCGGTGCTGGCGGAATATCTGCTGCCGTATGTGAAGGTGGGCGGGAAAGCCGTCTGCTGGAAGGGCCCTGCTGTGCAGGATGAACTCGGCGCGGGGAAGAAGGCGGCGTTTCTGCTGGGCGGAAAGCTGGCAGAACCGATTCCAGTTGCCATTCCGGGGCAGGAATGGCAGCATCTGCTTCTGCCGATTGCCAAGCAGACAAAAACCGCACGACAGTATCCGCGAAAAGCCGGCACGCCGGGCAAGTCGCCGCTCGGTCAAACCGACAAGGCGTGACAGGCGCATCTATCCGATGACAAAAAGACCCTCTGCGGGCGCAAAATCGTGTCGAACGATTCTGCTTGCTTCGCAAAGGGTCTTTGTTTTATACTGTTTTTGTATTCAGTGAATGCTGTTTTTCTGACGGTTTTGTGCTGTTTCGCAGGGGATTTCGCCTCTGCGGAGGCGACAAGGGGGCTTTGCGGTCGCCCCCTTGACCCCTTCGCTTTCGCCACTCTTGTTACTTTTGGGGTAATGTTAGTTGGGGGGGGGGAAAAAAACGAAAGGTATACTAACTAATAACTTTCGCTACAAACCAAGTAATATGGGAGTGCACACCGAAGGTTTCCAAAGGGCGAGCGGAAAGCCCTTTGGTCGTCTCCGCAGAGACGAAATCCTCTGCAAGAAGCACACCTTGCTATGTGGAATAGCATCATACGCAGCACAATGCCATGAAACAACATTGCAGCGGGAAAGGGGTGGAAACCCAGTATGGATCAGGCACAGTGGGCGCAGACGGAAATCATGCTGCTCCCGACAGAACAGATTGCGCTCAGACCGAGCGTGCAGCAGAAGTCGCTTTCGCATATGCCGTTGGAGACACTTGCCGCGTCAATGGCGCGCGAAGGGCTGCGCGAGCCGATTCTGGTGCGCGCGGCGGCGCAGGGATATATCATCGTGGAGGGCAATCGGCGGCTGATGGCGTGCCGGATGCTGGGGTGGCGGGAGATTCCGGCGCGGGTGCAGCCCAAGGACGTATCGGACATGACCAGCGCGGGCGAAATCTTCGCTGCCCTGCGCGCCCGCCCGATGGGATACCTCGACCGGGCGGAAGCGGCGAATCGCCTGACTGCTGATTTTGGCGTGCCGCGCGCTGCCATTGCCCAGCAAACGGGCGACAGCGCCGCGCATGTACTGTCCCTGCAGCGAATCGCCACGCTGGATGACAGGACGCGGGATATCCTGCGGCAGGAGCGGCTGCCGGAGCGCGTCGCGGAAGCGCTGACCCGCGTGGTGGACGCGGAAAGCCGCCAGCGGATTGCGCTGCGCACGGCAAAAGAGCGGCTGGACATTCGCGAAGTGGAGCTGTTTGTGGAAGCGGCGAATCGGCGGCTGCCGGGGGCGAAGCATTCAGGAAAAGTCGTCAGTGCGGTACGGGATGCCCGTCCATACCTGAATGCGCTGCGGGAGGTTGTCGCACAAATGAACGAAGCTGGATTGCCCGTGCGGTTCGATGAGGCGCAGGAGGACGGCGGCACGACCCTCACCATCCGCTGCCGGACGCGTAGGCGGAGAAACCAGCCGTAATCAGCGCAGATAGCAGCGCAGCGTCTGTTCAATCCAGTACAGATACTTCACGCCGGGGACTTCCAGCGCTTTCATCTGCTGATAGAGCGGCAGCCCGTCCGACACATCGTGCCAGAGGTCGGTGAACACAACGTCGTACGCCGGCAGGTGCTTCGGCGCAAAGTCGAACGCATCCGCCTGAATGATTTCCAGCGCATCCGGGCGCGGAAAGTGCGGCAGGAGCAGCGTGCGGAACAACGAAATGATGTCCGGGTCACGCTCGACGACGGTCACGCGGCGCACATCCGGCTTCAAAAGGCAGTGGAAGGCGTAGTAGCCCAGCCCTAAACCGAACGTGAGCACCTTGCCGTGCGACTGGCGGACGCAGGGCTGAATGGTGTTGATTTCGTTGGGCGTGACGGTCATCCAAACGAGGTTATTTTCCTTTATGGCAGGAAAACGGAAAGATGTGTCGAACCATCCTAATTGAGGGAGACACGTTCCGTCATCCAGCGGCAGAAAATCATCCCGGACGAACAGCTCCATCGGCAGAATCACGTCCTGCGTCAGCGTCGCGTGACCGTGCTGCCCGCTGATGAGGGCGATGCGGCGGAGATATTCGTCCTGCGCGTAATCGGCAGGGTCGCAGCGGCGGATGATTTTCGGCAGCGCGTCGCGAATGAGCAGCCAATCCTCCGCACGGTCGGGGTCAAGCCCTAATTTCGCGCTGAGCAGCATCCGATACGCGTCCTCCGGCGGCAGGTGCGCGTCCGCAGAGAACGCGGCAACATCCGCCGGGGCGATGGCATCCGGCTGAAAGCAGAGATATTCGCTGAGCAGCGTCAGCAAACGTTCGTTTTGTTCATGGGTCATGGGATTCACCTCATCCTCGATGATAGCACAGGAAAATCGAGAACGGAATGGCGAAAATGGGTTGAAATACGACCGATTGCTGAAATGCAACCGCGGGTTGACAGATTTCCAGCGCCGCTTGGTGGTGCGCAACCGGGAAAATTGATAGGATAAAGCCATCCCAAGAGGGAACGGAAAGGAGAAACAACCATGATTTTAGCAGACAAAATCATCGACCTGCGGAAGAAGAATGGATGGAGTCAGGAAGAGCTGGCGGAGAAGCTCGGCGTGTCGCGTCAGGCGGTCAGCAAGTGGGAAAGCGCACAAGCGATTCCCGATTTGGGGCGCGTGCTGGCAATGGCAGACCTCTTCTCGGTGACGACGGATTACCTCCTGCGCGACGAGAACGAAGCGCCGACCCCTGCGGCGGTGGAAGACGGCGCGTCGGACAGCAACGTTCGCCGCGTCAGCATGGAAGAAGCGAGCGCCTTCCTCGCCCTCTGCCGGAAGCAGGCGCCCACACGCGCCTTGGCGGTCAGTCTGTGCGTGCTTTCACCGATTCCGCTGCTGATGATTCTCTCCCGCACGGGCGAAGGACCTGCGGCGGGCGTGGGCAGCATCATCGGCGTGGTGATTCTGCTGCTGCTGGTTGTGGCAGCGGTTGTCATCTTCCTGCGGCAGGGCATGGAAAGCAAGGAATACGAATATCTGGAGCAGGAGGACATTGAGACGGCTTACGGCGTGTCGGGCATGGTGAAGGAGAAGCAGGCGGCGTACCGCGAAACCTGCACGCGCGGCATCATCGTCGGCGTTGTGCTGTGCATTCTGTCGGCGATACCCGTGCTGCTCGGCACGCTGGCAGCGGACAGCGTCGCAGCCCCGGAGCGCATCATGCTGCCGTGCGTGTCGCTGCTGCTGGCGATGGTCGCCGTGGCAGTGTACCTGTTTGTCCGCGTCGGGATGGTGCAGGGGTCGTTCCAGCGGCTGCTGGAAGAAGGCGACTACACGCGGGAAGGCAAGCGCGCGGCACGTTCGCCGATTGTGCCGATTTACTGGTGCCTGGTGACGGCGGCGTATCTGGCATGGAGCTTTATCACGATGGCATGGGATCGGACGTGGATTGTCTGGCCTGTCGCGGGTGTGCTGTTCGCGGCGGTGGTGGGTATCATCCGGATGACCCATAAGGAGGGTCAGAAGGAGAAAAAAGCAGGTTAAAAAACCTGTCTGGGTAATGCGACCAAGCTGGGCAGCCCAAAAAGGGTCAAGGGACAATGTCCCTTGCGGGGTCAAGGGGCGGAGCTCCCTTGTGGGGTTTGGGGCAACGCCCCAACTGTTTCACGGGCGACCATTCCAAAGGAAAAGTCAACAAGGGCGCAGGCAGCGAAGCGTCCCTGCCAGTAACTTTGCGCTCCCGCAGGAGCGCCCCCCAACTTGCTTTCCCCACCCCTTGCACATTGCCGCGCCAAATGGGCGCGACCGAGCAGCTGGCTTTCCAATGATATAACAAGGAGGAATCATCATGCGTCACAAAGGAATGACTTTCTGCAAGCTGCTCGTTCTGCTGGTGCTGACACTGCTGCTGACTGGCTGTGCCCAGCAGCCGCAAGCGCCCTTTGATGGGGTCATCGCAACGTCCGACGTGGTATTCAACCTTGATTTTACAGCGCTGAATACGACCTACACGTCCACGCTGATTGTGCCGGAAGGCAAGGAAATCATGGTGGACATCCAGTGCGACGGCGGGCGCATCGACGTGACCATCACCCCGGAGGACGGTGAGCCGATTTACACCGGCAAGCGGCTGCCGACGAGCAGCTTCAGCATCGTGCCGAAGACGCCGGGCAAGTACACCGTGACTATCAGCGGAGAAAACGCCAGCGGAAGCGTGTATGTGTACGTCGAGGGTGCAGTTCACTATGATGACGAACCAGCGGAGAATAAATAATCGGCAGTAGAACAATCCCCCATGCAGTGCAAAAAACGGCTGCATGGGGGATTCGTCTGTTTATTCGGATTTTTTCGCGGGCGCGGGGTTCACGTCGAGATTCAGCGCCGTGCATTGCTGATGAGCGCGGCGGTATTCGCTGGGCGATATGCCCGTTTCCTCGCTGAATGCGCGGTTGAACGTGCGGACGCTCTCAAAGCCGCAGCCGAGGGCGATCTCCTGCATTCCCTTGTTTGTGAACGCCAATCGGCGCATGGCGGCGGTTACGCGCAGGCTTTTCAGGTAGGCGTTGAAGCCCATGCCAATTTGGTGGTTGCAAATGCGGGAGAGCTGGAATTGCGACAACCCCAGATGCTCCGCTGCCTGCGTGAGCGTGATGGGGTCGTGGAAATTCTCGTGCAGGTACTGCATCACTTCTTCTTCGGCGGACATGGCAAGTTTCTGCGCGGAGATGGGCGCGCGCGCGTCGAACAGCAGGCCGAGCAGCATCAGCAGCCGCCCAGTATGCACCAGCCGGTTCGCTTTGCGCTCTTCCGGCATCAGCATGTGGTCAATAATTTCGGGGATGAGTGGCGAATAGCTCCCTGCACGGTAAATCGGGTTGGGGAGTGCATAGCCATCGACGAAGAGCGAGCGCAGATCGTCAGGCATGGTATCGTGGAGCAAGGCGAAGCAGAAGATGTTGCTGTGATTGGGCGTTCGATAGCTGTGGCGCACTTGCGGGAAAATCAGGCAGATGTCGCCTTTTTTCAGCGTGTAGTTCTTTTCGTCGATGGTGGCGCAAAGTTCGCCGTCCAGCACATAGACGCATTCGAGACCGCCATGAACATGCGGAATGTAGTGCAGGTTCTCCAGCGCACTGTATGTATAGCCGTTCTCGTGCAGATTGGGGTAGAGCCATTCCTTATCGGGCATTACCAAACACCTCCTGACTGCAATCCTTGAAAAATGCCGCCCTCATGCTCCCAACCTGACGAGGTGGAATCTGAGGTTGGAAAAAGTATAGCCAAAACCTCAAGAATTGTCAAGCTGTGCTGCAAAAAATGACTGATTTCAGAACGCTTGACTGTATACAGAATACATCGCTTTAGTACGGTGATTCGGGACATTGCAGACCCTACAAGAATCGTGGGATTGCAAAAAGTGTCCGATAAAGATGCAAAAACTATGACGTTTTATGCACGAAAACGGCCGAAAAGTCCGAAAATTGCATTTGACAAGCGAAAAGAAATCGTGTAGAATAGCACTACGTTCAAAGTGGAACGACGGATTCGTCGTTCCATTTTCCGTATCAGGGGACATTGTACTTTTCATGTTTTTTTATGCAGAGTCCCCTGCAAGAAAAGAAAGGATGGTCGAGAGCCATGACGAGCGAAATTCTCCGGAATGAGGAATGCAACCCGAACCTGCTGAAGAAGAAGGGGCTGGAACTGCTGGACGCGGGAAAGACCAACGAAGCGGTGGAGTGCTTCTCCAAGGGACTGGTGTATGCCCCCTTTGACAGCCTGATGCGTTTCTGGCGCGGCCGCAAGCTGATTGGGCGCGAGGAATACACGCAGTCGGCGTCCGACCTGAAACTGGCGGCGCTGGAAAACCCGGAAGACTGGGAATGCTGGTACTATCTGGGCGTGGCGTGCTACCTCGGCGGCATGTATGAAGAGGCGAAAGTCGCCCATGCGAACAGCAAGACGCTGATGAAGAAGTACGGCGTGAACGCGCTGCCCGCAACGACGGACTGGTACTGGATGATCTGCATGAAGCTGGGTCAGCCGGAGGAAGCCGCGAAGGCACTGGAGGACATCACGCCCGACATGCCCACCGAGGATGGCGACTACCTCTGCCGCGTACTGCTCTATAAGGGTGTGCTGAAGCCGGAAAACTTCGTGGAGGAATGCGAGAAGAACTGCAAGAATCCCGAACGTCCGCGCATTTACCACCTGATGCTCACCTACGGTCTGGCGAATTACCTGCACTATCAGGGGCGCGATGCGGAAGCAATCCCGCTGCTGAAAGAATTGGCGGAATCGCCAGACAACCGCGCGCTGTTCGCTGTCAAGCAGTCCATGCAGGATTTGGACGCGATGGGCGTCAGCTACACTGTTCCCGCAAAGGCATGATATTCCGCCTGCAAAACGCAGGTTGAATATAAATGGAAACGCTGCTTTCAAGAAGCAGTGCTTCCAAGTAGAATAGTAGAATAGTAGAAGGGAAGGAACTCAACATGAAGAAGCTGCTTACTGCCCTGCTCGCGCTCGCCATGGCGTTCACGATGGTCTTTGCGACCGCCGCGTCCGCGGAAGATGGCTACAAGGACTCCATCACCTGGGTCATTGGCAACGATCAGGATATTCTCGATCCGCAGAACAATGTTTCCAACAGCAAGGTTATCCCGCAGTACTACGACGGTCTGCTGGGCTATGACAACGATGGCAACGTCGTTTGCAAGATGGCGGAAAGCTATGAAGCGTCCGAGGACAAGATGACGTGGACGTTCCACCTGCGTCAGGACGTGTACTTCCACTCCGGCCGTCACTGCACCGCCCACGACTTCGAGGCGACGTTTGACCGCCTGCTGAATACCGAGAATCCGCAGCGCTATACTTCTAACGCTTCCTTCATTGATACGGCGGTTGCGACGGACGACTACACCTTCGTCATCACCCTGAAGGAGCCCAAGGCGTTCTTCCTGCAGGCGATTGCGAAGCAGTGGGCATTCGTGCTGAATCCGGAATACATCGAAAAGTACGGCGCTGACCTCGGCAAGACCGCGGAGAGCGTTGACGGCACGGGCCCCTTCAAGTGCACCCAGTGGGACAAGGGCGAGGTCATGAAGTTTGAAGCCTTTGAGAACTACTACGAAGGCGCACCCCTCACCCATGAAATCGTCATGAAGATTGTTCCTGAACAGACCAGCCGCGCGATTGCCGTCGAAACTGCTCAGGCGGACATCGCCGACGGTGTTTCCCCGGATGACGCGGTGCGCCTTGACGCGTTGGATGGCATTACCGTCAGCAAGACCGATGGCAACGGCTGCCACCTGTTCCAGTTCAACTGCGCTTCCGACCATGCGCCGATGAGCATCCCGGCTGTCCGTCAGGCCATCTGCTACGCCATCGACCGCAACGCCATCTGCGAATACCTTTACAGTGGCTTGGGCGAAACCCCGATTGACAGCATCATGGCGCCCTCTGTGGCGGGTTACTCCTCTGTCGGCGTTGTGCCCTACGACCCGGAAAAGGCGAAGCAGCTGCTGGCGGAAGCCGGTTATCCGGACGGCTTTGATATGACCATCATGACCACTGCGGTGTACAACCGCGGCGTGGAAATGGCGGAAATCATCGCGGAGGAACTGAAGGAAATCGGCATCAACGCCAAGCTGGAAGTTGTCGAGCGCGCGGTGTTCTCCTCCGCGTGGGCGAACTTCACGCCTGAAGAGTTCAACGAGAAGTTCGGCTGGGATATGTTCATCATGGGCTCCGGCGGCGACTCCGACGCGGACACGCTGCTCAAGCGCATCATGCACTCCGCCGACACCAACATCAACAACTACGGCTTCTATAACAATGCGGAAGTGGATGAGCTGCTGGAAAAGGGCGCTGTGACCATGGACGAAACCGAGCGCAACGCCATCTACGCGCGCATCGCGCAGATTACCATGTATGAAGATCCCTTCGGCGCTTACATGAACCTGCGCAAGAGTGTGTACGCGCTGTCCGACAAGATTGAGGGCTTTGCTGTGAACCCCTCCAACACCATGGATCTGGCTCACGTGCGCTGCCGTGAGTAATCCCAACAGGTATTGAAGCAGGCGCGGCGGAGGGTTTCCCGACCTTCCGCCGCGTCTCCCAAAAAGAAAACATCCTAAAAGACCTTCGGTACAGCGCAACAAGCAAAATCAAGCAAAAAGGTATCATCCATCCAAACAGTAGAAACCAGGTTTTTATGTAGTATAGTAACAGGGGGGATGTCCCGTGGGGAAATACATCGTTAAGCGGATTCTGCAAGTGATACCCATGTTGTTCATTTTGTCGCTGATTGTGTTCATGATGGTGCGGCTGATTCCGGGCGACCCGGTGGACATGATGCTGGGCATGGATATTCCGAAGGACACCAAGGAATATGAACGTGAACGTCTGGGTCTGAACGACCCGCTGTATATCCAGTATTTCCGCTTCGTGGGCAACGCGCTGCACGGCGATTTGGGCACGTCGATTTTCTCCGGCAAGCCCGTCGTGGAGGAACTGGCGAAGCGCTTCCCCAAGACGCTGACGCTCGCTGTTGGCGGCACGCTGTTTGGCGCTGCTGTGGGCGTGCTGCTGGGCATCATTGCAGCCATCCACCGCAATAAATTCGCGGATAACCTCATCATGGTTTTGTCGCTCCTGACGGTTTCGACGCCGTCGTTCTTCCTCGCGCTCATATTGATGCTTATATTCTGTTTGAATTTAAGGTGGCTGCCAAGTATCGGCATGGATACATGGCAGGGAGCTATTCTCCCGATTGCCACCCTTGGCTTGCAAGCAATCGGCAGCATTGCGCGCACCACGCGCAGCGCGATGCTGGACGTTATCCATCAGGATTATATCCGCACGTCTCGTTCCCGCGGCGTGCCGGAGCGCGTGATTACCTATCGTCATGCGTTTAAGAACGCGCTGATTCCCGTGCTGACAACCATCGGTCTGCGCTTTGGCGGACTGCTCGCCGGCGCAACGCTGGTGGAAACGGTGTTCTCGATTCCCGGCATCGGGCGTTTCGTCGTCGATTCGGTCAGCAACCGCGATTATCCCGCGATTCAGGGGGCTGTGCTGGTGCTGGCGGTGACGTTTGTGCTGGTCAATACGCTGGTTGACCTGCTGTATGCGGCGGTTGATCCGCGCGTGAAGTACGATTAAGGAGGAACACGGCAGATATGAAGAACAAACATCCTGTGCTGCGCCGGTTCATGCGCAGAAAGGTCTCCGTGGTCGCCGCCGCTGTCCTCATCCTGTTCGTGCTGATTGCAATTCTCGGCCCGCTGGTGTGGCAGGTTGACCCGCTCAAACAGAGCGTCATGAAGAAGTATGGCCCGATGACGGTGCAACATCCGCTCGGCACGGACAATCTGGGTCGCGATACGCTGGCGCGCATGATTTACGGCGCGCGTGTGTCGCTGGCCATCAGCTTCGCGGGCGTGCTGTCCGGCGCGCTGATTGGTGTGCTCCTCGGCGTGAGCGCCGGCTATTTCGGCGGATGGGTCGATGCGATTATCAGCCGGTTCATCGACATTTTGCTCGCCTTCCCTGGCCTGCTGCTTGCCATCACCATCGTCGCGGTGCTGGGACCGGGTTCGGTCAACACCGTCATTGCCATTACGATATTTACCATACCGGGCTTGACACGCATGGTGCGAAGTGTCGTGCTGAGCCTGAAAAGCTCGGAATATGTCGAGGCGTGCAAGACGATGGGCGAAAGCAATCTGCGCATCATCTTCACCCACGTCATCCCGAACTCCATGTCCCAGATTATCGTCAATGTGACGCTGAGCCTTGGCACGGCGATTCTGACGGCTTCGTCCCTGTCGTTCCTCGGCTTGGGCGTGACGCCGCCGGAAGCCGAATGGGGCGCAATGCTGTCGCAGATGCGCGAAGTCATCCGCACTTACCCCACGGGCGTGCTTGTCCCCGGTATTGCCATTACGCTGGTGGTCATGAGCTTCTCGCTGGTGGGCGATGGTCTGCGCGACGCGCTTGACCCGAAACTCAAAAATAACTGATGATGAGGAGGTCGTCCTGATGTCGGAACCCGTATTGCAGGTCAAAGGCCTGAAAACCTACTATTATACCGAAGAGGGCGTCGTCCCCGCAGTGGACGGACTGGATTTTGAGGTTGAGCCGGGCGAAACGTTCGCCATCGTTGGCGAAAGCGGCTGCGGCAAGTCCGTGACCTCGCTGTCCATCCTGCGCCTGATTCCCTCGCCGCCCGGCAAAATTATTGACGGCGAAATCATCTACCACGGTCAGGACTTGGTGAAAAAGTCGGAGCGCGAAATGCGCAGCATCCGCGGCAATGACATCTCGATGATTTTCCAAGAGCCAATGACCAGCCTGAACCCCGTCTTTACCGTCGGACAGCAGATTGGCGAATCGTTCCGCTTCCATCAGCAGATGGGCAAGGCGGAAATGCTCAAAAAGTCCATCGAAATGCTGCGGCTCGTCGGCATCCCGGAGCCGGAACACGTCATCAACGATTATCCAAACCAGCTCTCCGGCGGTATGCGCCAGCGCGTTATGATTGCCATGGCGCTGGCGTGCAACCCGAAAATCCTGATTGCGGATGAACCAACGACCGCGCTGGACGTGACGATTCAGGCGCAGATTATGCGCCTGCTGAAGCAATTGCAGGAGAAGATGGGCACATCCATCATTCTTATCACGCATGACCTCGGCATTGTGGCGCAAATCGCCAAGCACGTCATGGTCATGTACTGCGGACAGGCGGTGGAGTACAGCGATGTGCGCTCCATCTACAAGAATCCGCTGCACCCCTACACGGCTGGTCTGCTGCGCTCGATTCCGAAGCTGACGGATGACGACATGGAGGAACTGCCCAGCATTCCCGGCATGGTGCCGTCGCCCAGCGAGAAGCTGCAGGGCTGCCGGTTCGCGCCGCGGTGCGAAAAGTGCGGCGCACGCTGCAAGAAGGAAATGCCGGACTTGGTGACGCTCGAAGACGGGCGCAAGGTGCGGTGCTTCCTGTACGAAGGAGGCGTTGAGGGATGAGCGAGAACGAAAAGAAGAAGCTGCTGGAAATCAAGGACCTGAAAATCTATTATCCCATCAAGGGCAAGCGCGACGCGGAGGGCAGACCCGCGTATGTCAAGGCGGTAGACGGCGTGACGTTCGACGTGTACGAGAACGAGACGTTCGGTCTGGTCGGCGAAAGCGGCTGCGGCAAATCCACAACGGGGCGCACGGTCGTCCGGCTGAACAAGCCTACGGCGGGCAGCGTCACCTTCGAGGGGCATGACCTGTTCGCGAAGATGAACCGCCAGCAGAACATGGATTTGACCCAGAAAATTCAGATTATCTACCAAGACCCGTATTCCTCCCTTGACCCGCGCTTCACGGTCGGGCGCTGCATCGAAGAGCCGCTGATTGTCCACCACATGGGCAACAAGGAGGAGCGCCGCGCCCGCGTGCTGCAGCTCATGCACGACGTTGGCCTGCGCGAAGAGGTCTACACGCGCTATCCGCACGAGTTTTCCGGCGGTCAGCGGCAGCGCATCGGCGTTGCGCGCGCATTGGCGCTTGACCCGAAGCTGGTTGTCTGCGACGAGCCGGTCAGCGCGCTGGACGTGTCGATTCAGGCGCAGATTCTGAATCTGATGCGCGAATTGCAGCGGAAATATCAGCTGACGTACATCTTCATTTCGCACAACCTGAGCGTTGTCAAACACATCTGCGACCGCATTGCTGTGATGTATCTGGGCAACATCGTCGAAATTGCGCCGAAGAAGGAACTGTTCGACAACCCGCTGCATCCGTACACGAAGGCGCTGCTGGGGGCGATTCCGATTCCCGACCCGGACATCCCCGCGATGCAAGATATGCTGGAAGGCGATGTACCGAGTCCCATCAACCCGCCGAAGGGCTGCTGCTTCCACACGCGCTGCCACGGCTGCTGCAAGGAATGCACCGCGCAGAAGCCGAAGCTGGTTAATGTCGGCAATGACCACTGGGTGGCTTGCTGCAAGGTGTAATCAGGGACGTGCCCCAATAAACACGTGCACACAGCATGAAAATGCGCGCAGCTCAATCGCGAAAAAGGGTCAAGGGAGAAACTCCCTTGTGTAACCCTTGTGTAATATGAAAGGAAGGTAGAAAAATCATGGGAATTCAGCATCTGGATGTATCGAAGGGCGGCTATTCGCGCGTGACCTTCTCGAAGAATCTGGCATTCTTCACCGGTCATGCCGCGCCGCAGTATCAGACGCTCAAAGAGCAGGCAGAGGGCATCCTCAAGCGCTATGACGAGCTGTTCAAGCAATTTGGCCTGAAAAAGAGCAATATCCTCTATACGACGTGCTTCATGAAGAACGCCGATGATGAGGACGAATTTGCCGACATCTACTTCCAGTGGATTGACCCGAAGAATCCGCCGGCGGGCGTGACCGTTACGGCGCTGCCGATTCAGCACTCGCCCGTGGGGGATAACATCCTGATGGAGCTGAGCTTCATCGTCGCGACGAATGACAGCCTCCCGATTAAGCGCTATGATGTTACCCGCGGCTGCCGCATGGTGGAGTACGATGGCATGGCGTATTTCACCGGGCATGTGTATCCCAAGGTGGATACGCTGGGCGAACAGGTGGCGGGCGTACTCAACCGTTATGACGAACTGTTCGAGAAGTTCGGTCTGAAGAAGGAAAACGTCATCGCGGCGAACGGCTTCATCAAGAATATGGCGCACTACGGCGAAATCGCCGAGCCGTTCAATGCCTATTTCGGGGAGAATCCCCCGGCGGGCGTGATTGTCGAAGCGCCGCCGCGCCAGAATACCCCCTTCGGCCCGAAGCTGGAAATTGAGCTGGCGCTGTTCGTGGCAACGGGTGAAAACCCGCAGATTACCCGCCGCGACGTTGTGCCGGGCATGAGCCGCGTGGTGGAGTACAACGGCATCGCGTGGTTCACGGGTCACAGCGCACGTCCGGAATTCAAGACGCTGGCGACGCAGAGCGAGGCGGTCATGAAGCGCTACGCGGAGCTGTTCGAGCAGTTCGGCTACAAGAAGGAAAACATCCTGATGGAATACGGCTATGTGCGCGATATTGAGCAGGTGAACGACTACCTCGGCGCACGCAAGGTGTTCATTGACCCGGAAAATCCTCCGGCGGGCGTCGTTGTGCAGGCGAAGCCGTCGGGCGACGAAAATCAGCTGGAAGTGCAGTTCATCGTCAATCTGGATTGAGGAGGTATTGTTCCTATGAGCAAGAAGGGCTTGAAGGAAAACCAAATCTTCGCCGCGCGTGACACGGTGGAAGAAAACGACAAAATCAAGGCGGCGCGGGAGGCCGTTGCTGCTGACCCGACGAACGCTGAGAAGTACATGGCGCTGGGGCTGGCGCTGCGCGGACAGATGTTTTTCCGCGAGGCGTTGGAGGCGTACTCCATCGGGCTGACCTATGACCCGTTCATGTCCCTGCTGTACCGTCATCGCGGTCATGCGTATGTGAATTTGGGGCAGTATCAGGAAGCTGCGGCGGATTTCGAGATGGGGCTGCGCATCGACCCGAAGAACTGGGACTGCTGGTATCATCTGGGGCTGAGCTACCACCTGATGGGCAGCTACGAGCGCGCGCTCAAAGCCTATGAAACCTGCTATGCGCTGTCGCCTACGGATGAATACCGCATCTGCACGACCGACTGGTACTGCATGACGCTGATGAAGATGGGGCGCATTGACGATATGCGCAAGGCGGCATCGCGCATCCATGCCGACATGGAACCCGGCATGAGCGAAGGCTACTTCGATCGCGTACTGGTCTACAATGGTACGCGGAATATCGATGAAGTACTGGCGGAAGCCGCTGCGAAGGACGACCACATGTACGCAACGGGTGCATATGGTCTGGCGGTGTACGAGGAATATGTGCTGGGCAACCGCGAGAAGGCGAAGGAAATCCTGACGCGCATTGCGGGCCGCGACGAGACGTGGGGCGGTTTTGCGGAACACGCCGCTGCTGATCAGCTGAAGCATTGGGACGACTGAAGTCGTACAATAAATATGAATCACAGGCAGGAAAGACCCTGATTCATCGCGAAAAAGAAAGGCGGATGACAAACCATGAGCGAAAAGAAGAAGGTCGGTCTGGACATTGCCCGCTCCAGCACGCTGGTGCAGGAATATCAGGTCGCGTCTTGGGAGCGGAACGAACTGCCGACGCCCCCGGAACTGACCGCAATCGACGAAAAGATTGCGAAGGATCCGGAGAACGCCGAACTCCATAAGGAGCGCGGGCTGCTGCTGGCGGGGCTGGGCTACTACCGTGAGGCGGCGGAATGCTACTCCCGCGCCATTGCCATCAATCCCTTTAACTGGGAATGCTATCGCCATCGTGCGCACCGCTTCGTGTCCTGCGGGTACTTTGCTGATGGCGCGGCGGACTTCACCATCGCGTCCCGCCTGAATCCGAACGACTGGAACGTGTGGTATCATCTGGGCTTGAGCTACTTTCTGCTGGGCATGTATGACAAGGCGGATTGGGCGTACACGCGCTGTGCCGCGCTGAACAAGACCGCTGACGATATCTGCGCCGTGACGGACTGGCATTACATGACGCTCAAGCGGCTGGGCAAGGACGAAGAGGCGGCGAAGCTGCTGGACGAAATCACCGAGGACATGCCTGTGTCCGACGAGGTGGCGAACTCCTACTATCAGCGCCTGCGCGTCTACAAGGGGCTGCGCGCGCCGGAAACGCTCTTCACCAACGCGGGCGACGGTGCGGGGCTGGACGTCATCACGCAGGGCTTCGGCGTGGCGAACTACTACCGCATGAACGGCCAGGAAGAAAAGGGCGTCGAAATGCTCAAGAAGGTCGTGTACACGGCGGAACACAGCAAGTGGTACGCGGCGTTCGGCTGCCTGGCAGCGCGTGTTGACCTGAAGAACATCGGTCAGGCTTGAAGGGAGGAGCGAGAACAATGAATCAGGCATATGAATCGGCGAGCTTTGTGCGCTGCGTTGTGCCGGAGACGGCGGATATTCAGGCGGCGAGCGCGGCTGTGGCTGCGAATCCCGAAAGCGGCGACGCTTGGATGAAGAAGGGTCATGCGCTGGCGAAGGTGTCCATGATGCGCGAGGCGGAAGAATGCTACGCCATGGCGATTTCCTGCGATCCCTTCAACTGGGAATATTACCGTCATCGTGCGCATCGCTTCCTGTCCTGCTGGCGCTTTGAGGACGCCGCGGCGGATTTCGTGATTGCGTCCCGTCTGAATCCGAATGATTGGAATGTGTTCTACCATCTGGGTCTGAGCTACTTCCTCCTGCGCGATTATGCGAAGGCGGCGAAGGCGTATGCGCGCTGCTATGAGCTGACAGACGCCGATCCGGAGCTGATTGCCGTGACCGACTGGTACTACATGACGCTCAAGCGCCTTGGCAACGACGAGGAAGCGGCGAAGATTCTTGCGCGCATCACCGACCACATGAATCCGGGCGAGAACACCGCCTATTATGCGCGTCTGCTGATGTACAAGGGCTTGAAGAAGCCGGAAGAGCTGCTGTCCACCGACCCCGAGGAGGTTACGGCACTGGAGCTCATCACCATGGGCTTCGGCATTGCGAACTATTTCCTTCAGAATGGTCAGCCTGACAAGGCATATGACCTGATGGAGCGCGTGGTGAAGGCGGGCGACGAAAACGACTGCTACTTCGCTTTCGCTTACCTCGCCTCCAAGGTCGATTTGGCACACAAGGGGTAAGGGGAGGGGAACCCAAGGGGCTTCGCCCCTTAGACCCCACCAGAGGCTCTGCCTCTGGACTCCGCAAGGGAGAATGAAACGGGACGAAGTCCCCTCCCTTGCCCCTTCCGCGCGATTGAGTTGGTGACACGTTCATACAGTGTCCGCGTGTTTATTCAATGAACCTTCGGTTCATGCTGAAAAGATGACCTTCGGCATCGCACAAGAAACATGAAACCCAAAGAGTGGCGGCGCCGAAGGTTTCCAAAGGGCGATCGCAAACTTCGTTTGTTTTCATGCCCTTTGGTCGCGCCCGCAGGCGCGATTCCCCCTGCGACACCCCATCAGCATGGAAATGAGAACACCAGAGGGCAGCCGAATGCCCTCTGGCATTCTTTGCATTCCCCATCCCCAAAAAAGAGCAAGAAACTTCCCAACAACAAGAACCCAGTTCCCCATTTTGTTGCGGACGCAGCGACTACCGCCGCGCCCTGAAAGGCAGGAAATAGCGTGGAACAGCTTCAACTTGATGATTTTCTTATGTATAATTTCCTCTCGCAGGTGCAAATCAGCCCCGACGGGAAGAAGGTCGCCTATGTCGCGACGACGCCTGATCTCGCAAAGAATGGCTACAACGCCAACCTCTACCGCATCGACGCGGAAAGCGGCGAAAATGCCTGTCTGACGAACTCCGGACGAGTGAAGGGCTTCTGCTGGCAGGGTGCGGAAACGCTGCTGTACACCGTGCCGGTCGAAGCGGATGACGCTTTCCCGGATGGGCAGACCGTGCTGTACCGCCAGAATGCGGGCAGTGCGGCGGAAGAAGTATGCCGCGGCGAAGGCTCCCTGTCGCTCGAAGGCGTACTGACGGATGGAAGCATTGTGTTCTCCCGCGTTGATAACCTGACGACCGAAGCCGCGCTGGAAGGGCTGGCAGGGCATGAGCGGCTCGCGGCGCGTCTGGCGGAGAAGGAGCGCAATGAGGTCTGCACCGTGTTCGATGAATATCCCTTCTGGTTCAACGGCAAGGGCGTCATCAACAAGACCCGCAAGACGCTGTATCTCTGGGACGGCAAAGAACTCAAGCGCATCACCCCGCCGCGCTTCCGCGTGATGGAAGTGTGCGTAGAGGGCATGAAGATTGCCTACGCGGGCTGCATGGTGGAACCGATTGAAAAAGAGCTTGTCGGCGTTTACTGCTACGACGCGGAGAAGAGCAAAATCACTTGCCTGCTGCCGGAAGATGAATATTACATCGAAGGCATGACGTTCTGGGGCGATTCGCTTGCCTACTGCGGGTCGAAGATGGATCGGTACAGCTGCGCACAGTGTCCCGACCTGCTGCTGCTGAACCTCGAAACGGGCGCGCGCACGCTCCTGTGCGACACGGACGACGAAATCAACGTCGGCAACCCCGTCGGCAGCGACTGCCGCATGGGCGGCGGCTATGTGATGCGCGCGGACGGGGAGTACCTGTACTTCCTGACTGGTGTATATGATGCGACGCACCTGTGGCGCATTGACCGCACGGGTAAGATGGAGAAGCTGCTGGAGAAGGACGGCTCGATTGACTGCTTCGATGTGCAGAACGGCGCAGTGTACTGCGTGGCGATGTACGACATGCGCTTGCAGGAGCTGTATCGCTTTGCGGAGGGCAAGCTGACCCGCCTGAGCAGCTGGAACGACGACTTCTTCCTCACCAAGCCGCCCGTTATTCCGCAGCCGCTGCAATTCATCAACAGCGACGGCGTACAGATTGACGGCTTCGTGATGACGCCGACCAACCATGTGCCGGGCAAGAAGACGCCTGTCATCCTTGACATTCACGGCGGCCCGCACCTGACCTATGGCGCGGTGTACTACCACGAGATGCAGTACTGGGCGAATCACGGCTACTACGTCATCTACTGCAACCCGCGCGGCGGCGAAAGCCGGGGCAACGAATTCGGCTACATCTGCGGCCGCTTCGGCACGATTGATTATGACGACATCATGGCGTTCTGTGACGAGGCGCTGAAAGCCTATCCCGACATGGACGAGAAGCATATGGGCGTGACGGGCGGCAGCTACGGCGGCTTCATGACCAACTGGATTATCGGGCACACGAACCGTTTCGCGGCGGCGGCATCCCAGCGCGGCATTGCGAACTTCGTCAGCATGGAGGGCACGAGCGACATCGGCACGCTGTTCGCCGAGCGGCAGATTCTCGCCACAACCCACACGAATCTGGACAAGATGTGGAATCAGTCGCCGCTGAAATACGCCGACCGCTGCACCACGCCGACGCTGTTCATCCATTCGGAGGAGGATTACCGCTGCTGGATGGTGGAGGCGCTGCAAATGTATTCAACGCTGATTCACCACGGCGTCCCGACGCGCCTGTGCCTGTTCCACGGTGAAAACCACGAGCTGAGCCGCGGCGGCAAGCCCAAGGGCCGCATCCGCCGTTTGCAGGAAATCACCGCGTGGATGGACAAGTATTTGAAGGAAGAGTAACGCCGCGCTGTTCACGCTGCATTAGAGTGTGTTTCTAAATTCGCCCGGCAGCATTTTCGGCATCTTTTCTTGCACTTCTGCGTCTTCAAACCTCGATTTACCGCCAGTAAACCTTCGGTTTTCATCCTTGAATTGCAAGAAAATCTGCTCGAAACTGCACCGGTCTCATTTTAGAAACACACTCTAGTTGCGATAAAGACCAGTAGCATGGGTGCGAGCCGAAGGTTTCCAAAGGGCGATCGCAGACTTCGTCTGTTTTCATTGCCCTTTGGTCGCCTCCGCAGAGGCGAAACCCCTGCATAATCAGCGAAAAGTTCAAGGGCGCGATCCCTTGTTCAATATAAGGAGGTTGACCCCTATGATTCTCATTAAGGGTGGAAAAATCAAGCCTATCACGGGTGCGGAAATCGAAAACGGCGAACTGCTCATCGGCGACGACGGCAAAATCGCCGCCATCGGCAAGACCGTCGATGCACCCGCGGACGCCAAGGTCATCGACGCCACGGGCTGCCTCGTGACCCCCGGCTTCATCGACGCGCACTGCCATATCGGTATCGACGAAGAGGGGATGCGCTGGGAGGGCAATGACTGCAACGAATACTCCAGCCCCGTGACCCCCGAAATGCGCTCTATCGACGGCATCAATCCCCGCGACGAAGCGTTCCACCTCGCACTCGAAGGCGGCGTGACCACCGCGACCACCGGCCCCGGCTCGGCGAATGTCCTTGGCGGCACGTTCGTTGCCCTCAAACTCGACGGCAACTGCATCGACGACATGATTGTCAAGTACCCCGTCGCCATGAAGATTGCTTTCGGCGAGAACCCCAAGGGCTGCTATGGTCAGAACGGCCACAAGGAACCCGTCACCCGCATGGCGGTCGCGGCGCTCCTGCGCGAACAGCTCTTCAAGGCGAAGCGCTATGCTGCTGAAATCGATGCGGCGGAAAAAGACCCCACCAAGACCCGCCCGTTTGACATGCAGCTGGAGGCTCTGCTGCCCGTCATTCGCAAGCAGATTCCGCTCAAGGCCCACGCGCACCGCGCGGACGACATTCTGACCGCCCTGCGCATCGCCCGTGAGTTCGATTTGGACATTACGCTCGACCACTGCACCGAAGGTCACCTGATTGTGGATCAGCTGGTGAAGGCGGGCAAGCCCGTGCTGGTCGGCCCGTCGTTCGGCTCGAAGAGCAAGATTGAGCTGCGCGAAAAGACATTCGAGACGGCGGGCATCCTTGACCGCGCGGGTCTGGAAGTCTGCATCATCACCGACGCGCCAGTGATTCCGCTGTACTACCTGCCGCTGTGCGCGGGTCTGGCGGTTAAGGCGGGCATGAAGGAAGAATCCGCATGGCGCGCCATCACCATCAACCCGGCGCATGTCGTGGGCATCGCTGATCGCGTGGGTTCGCTGGAAGTCGGCAAGGATGCGGACATCGCCATTTTCGAGGGCAATCCGCTGCGCGACATTCAGTGCCGCACCAAGGCTGTGTTTGTGGGCGGCAAGCAGGTTGTGGGAGAGTAATTTATCAGCGGCTGATAACGAGCCGGCAGCGTGGAGAGGCGCTGCCGGCTCTTTTTAGCCTATTTCTGTATTGTTGTGCAGGGATTTCGCCTCTGCGGAGGCGACGAGGGGGCTTTCCGATCGCCCCCTCGCCCCCTTCGGCGCCGCCACTTTTGGGGCTATCTGCGGCTTTGCTGTTCTTGTTGCATGGGGAATCGCCTCCGCAGAGGCGAAACTCCCATCCCTGCTGAGGAGGAACAGCATGAAAAAGTATGTGCTCAAGCGACTGCTGTCGCTCATCCCGACCATCTTCATTGTGTCGGTGGTCATTTTCCTGCTGGTGCATCTCACCCCCGGCGACCCAGCGGCCGCTATGCTGGGTGAGGACGCAACGGCGGCGGAAATTGCGGCGCTCCATACGCAGCTAGGTCTGGATGACCCGCTCGTTGTGCAGTATTTCCGCTGGGTGGGCAATTGTCTGCGGCTCGACTTCGGCACGTCAACCGCCGTCGTCAATAAGCCTGTCAGCGAAATGATTGCCAGCCACTTCCAGCCGACCATCCTGCTCGCTATCTATTCGCAGCTCATCACCATCCTGATTGCGATTCCGTGCGGGATGCTGGCGGCGAAGAAGCGCGGCACGATTGCCGATTACTTTGTGTCGGTGCTGTCGATGCTGGGCATTTCGCTGCCGAGCTTCCTGATGGGGCTGGGCATGGTGCTGCTCTTCGCGGTGAATCTTCGTGTGCTGCCTGCGGCGGGCTATAAGAACCCGTTCACGGACGGATTTTTGCCCTTCCTGCGCTATATGACGCTGCCGGCGGTGTCGTTGGGCTTCATCCACGCGGGGTACATGATGCGCATGACGAAGGCATCCATGCTGGAGGTCTTGGGCAGCGATTACATCAAGATGGCGCGCTCCAAGGGCGTCCGCGAATGGAAGATTGTTACGAAGCACACCTTCCGCAACGCGCTGCTGACCGTCATCACCGTCGTCGGGCAGGGCTTCATCAGTGCGCTGGCGGGCGCGGCGGTTGTCGAGCGCCTGTTCAACATTCCCGGCATGGGCTCGCTGATGGTGGATTCCATCGAGAAGCGCGACTATCAGGTGATTCAGGCAATTACGCTGCTGATTGCCATGCTCAACGTGTTCATCAACCTGATTATCGACCTGATTTATGGCTTGGTTGACCCGCGCATCCGGCTGGACTGACGAAAGGAGCGAACTGCATGATGAAAACCGAATCCATCTCCGCGCAGAATCGCGAATCCCTGCGCCAGCTTCGCCGCCGCCTCGTCCGTGAGCAGCGCGCTGTTTCCATCCGCAAATTTTTCCGCAACAAACTCTCCGTCGTCGGCATGGTGCTGGTGCTGCTGATGCTGATTTGTGCTGTCTTCGCCCCGCTGATTACGGGCTTGCTGGGCGTTGACCCGTACACCGCGACGGTGCAGGAGCGCTTTCAGGCGCCGTCTGCCGCGCACCTCTTCGGCACGGACAATCTGGGGCGCGATATCTTCGCCCGTGTCCTTTACGGCGCGCAGATTTCCATGACGGTCGGCTTTACCGTCGGGCTTCTGTCCGCGCTGATTGGCACGGCGCTGGGGCTGTACGCCTCCGTCAACAAGGTGCTGGACAACGTGCTGATGCGCCTGTGCGACGGCCTGAAGGCGATTCCGAACATTCTGCTGGCGATTACGCTGATGGCGGTCTTGGGCGCGAACATGAAGAATGTCATCATTTCCTTGACCATCGTTAGTATTCCCGGCGTGGCGCGCATTGCCCGTTCACAGGCGCTGCTGGCGCGCGAGCAGACGTATGCCGAGGCGATGACGGCGGTGGGCGCAAGCCGCACGCGCATTCTCTGGCGGCACATCCTGCCCAACATCCTTTCGCCCATCATCGTGCAGATGACGTTCACCTTCGCTACGGCGATTATCTCCGAAGCGTCCCTGAGCTTCCTTGGCGCGGGTATTCCGTCACCCTATCCGAGCTGGGGCGGGATGCTTAACGAGGCGCGCGGCTATGTCTACATGGGCTGGTGGATGATTGTATTTCCGGCGATTTTCACGGCGCTGTCCGTGCTGGGCTTCAACTTGTTCGGTGACGGTCTGCGCGACCTGATTGACCCGTTGAGCGGTCGCTAAGGAGGACACAGGAATGAGCGAAAAGATTCTGGAAGTCCGTCAGCTGGCGACCAGCTTCCACACCGAGCGCGGCTGGCAGCAGGCGATTGATGGCGTTTCTTTTGACGTGTATCAGGGCGAAATCCTGGGCATCGTGGGCGAAAGCGGCTGCGGCAAGAGCGTCACGAGCCAGTCCATCATGCGCCTGTATGACGAACGGCGGCTGGTACGGTACAGCGGTACGGTCAAGCTGGAAGGGCAGTCGCTGCTGGACATTCCGTTCCACAAGATGCAGGACATCCGCGGTTCGCGTGTGTCGATGATTTTTCAGGACGCATTGAGTTCCCTGAATCCTGTGCTGACCATCTGCGACCAAATCAGTGAGCCGCTGCGCATTCATCAGCATTTGTCCAAGAAGGCGGCGCGTGAGAAGGCGCTGGAGATGCTGCGTCTGGTGGGGATTCCCGCGCCGGAAAAGCGCCTCGACCAGTACCCGCACGAGCTGTCCGGCGGTATGCGGCAGCGCGTGATGATTGCCATTGCGCTGGCGTGCCGTCCGCACCTGCTGATTGCCGATGAACCTACGACCGCGCTGGACGTGACGATTCAGGCGCAAATCATGGAGCTGATTGTCCGCCTGAATGAGCAGCTGAACATGGGCGTGATGCTGATTACGCACGACCTCGCTGTCGTTGCGCAGACGTGCAGCCGCGTCATCGTGATGTATCTGGGGCAAATTGTCGAGGAAGCGGATGTGCTGACGCTGTTTGACCATCCGTGCCACCCCTACACCGAGGGGCTGATGCGCTCCATTCCCCGCATGGAAGGCGACCGCACGAAACCACTGTACATGATTCCCGGCACGGTGCCGCTGCTCAGCCAGATTCCGACGGGCTGCCGGTTCGCGCCGCGCTGCGCGTACGCGACGGAGCGCTGCCGTCAGGAAACGCCGCAACTGACGCCCGTCAGCGACAAGCAAAGCGTCCGCTGCTTCCGGGCAGCGGAATTGGCGCAGAAGGAGGCGAACGCGCAGTGAGCGAGGAGAAAATCATCCTGAAAGCGGAGGACGTTCGCACCTACTTCCCGGTCAAAGGGGCGCTGGGGCAGACGGTCAAGGAAGTCAAGGCGGTAGACGGCGTGAGCCTTGCGCTGCGGCAGGGCGAAACGTACGGCCTGGTGGGTGAAAGCGGCTGCGGCAAAAGCACACTGGGGCGCACGCTCATCCGCCTGCTGGAGCCGACGAGCGGGAAAATCACGCTATTCGATCAGGACATCACCCACCTGAGCAAGAAGGAAATGCTGCCGTTCCGCCGGGATGTGCAGATTGTGTTCCAAGATCCGTACACGTCGCTGAACCCGCGGCAGCGCGTTGGCGACATGCTGATGGAAGTGCTGGCGATTCACCATATCGGCGACAAGAACGAGCGGATGGCGCGGGCGCTGGACATCATGGCGCAGGTCGGCTTGCGGCCGGAGCATTTCTATCGTTATCCGCACGAGTTTTCCGGTGGTCAGCGGCAGCGCATCGGCTTGGCGCGCGCGCTGATTCTTGATCCGAAGATTGTCGTGTGCGACGAGCCGGTGTCGGCACTGGATGTGTCGATTCAGTCGCAGATTATCAACCTGCTGAAGGAGTTGCAGCGCAAGCGCGGGCTGACGTACCTGTTTGTGGCGCACGACATGAGCGTCATTCGGTACATTTCCGACCGCGTGGGCGTGATGTATCTGGGTCACTTGGTGGAAGAAGGCGACACGGACGAGGTGTTCGACCATCCGCAGCACCCGTATACGCGGACGCTGATGTCTGCTGTGCCGTCGATTGACCCGCGTGACAATCGCCAGCGCATTCTGCTGGAAGGCGATTTGCCCTCGCCGATTGACCCGCCGAGCGGGTGCGTATTCCACACGCGTTGTCCGTGGGCGACGGAGGCGTGCAAAACGGCGAGCTGCGAATTGCGCGAGGTGCGCGCGGGGCACTATGCGGCGTGTTCGAGAGGGAAGCAGGAATAAAAGGATTCCTGCTGAACTCCTTCTACGGCTTCTGTGTTGCTTGATTTTTCTTGTTGCAGGGGCGAAACCTTTGCAACAAAACAGCCTATTCCATTAGAAAATCAAAAAATCGCAAACAAAAATCACCGACCAGTACACGCGGTTCTGGTCGGTGATTTTGTTTTTTAGGCGCGATGATGCTTGCACTTGGGGGCTTTTTCCGCCAGCAGGGCAAGCAGATGCTCCTTTTCGCTTTCGGTCAGCTGACTCGTGAACACCGGAATCAAGGCGTTCGCGCGGGTCAGCAGCGCCATTGAGTCCTCGCCCTCAATCACGTCGGTCAGGTTGTCGTAGGGGAGAACGGTCAGGTCGCCCGTGGTCTGGTTCAGCTGATGAAGACCGTCGCTGCCAAAGGCGATGGACATTTCCGCCATGCCTTCGGGGTACTGCTCTTCCAGCGCGCGGCTGAGGGCGTTCAGCATCCGCGTACGATTGCGCATCATCATCATGTATAGCACGGCGATGAACACAACGCCCGCGGGGATGACGTACCAGCTGCAGGAGAAGATGGAAATCAGCGCGACGGCGATTGCCATGACGACCATCGCAACGTAGAGGTTGAGATCTTGGGTGCGATAGAGCAGCCATTTCTTGTAGGTGGCATAAAACGTGGTATCCAGCACACCGCTGGTCATGAATTGTAAAGAAGGGTCTGTGGCCTGCAAATCAGTATCCATGATGAATTACCTGTCTTCGTTTCCTTTCCCATTGTCGGTCTGCGCGTCGTTATCGTCGCGGCTGCGCAGGCGGTCAAGCAGCGTTTCCGGGTGGTCGTCGGCGTGGTCGTCCTCGGTCGCCAGCTTCGTGACGAGCGCGGTCTCCACACGGTGATCCTCCAGCTTCTCCACATGAATGTGCAGACCGAAGCAGTCCAAATCGGGGGTGCTGCCGTCCTGCGGGATGGTGGTGAACTGGCTGAAAATCAAGCCGCCCAGCGTATCGTAATCCTCGTCTTCGGGGAGCGAGAGGTCGAGCGCGTCGTTGACATCTTTGAGCGGCGTGCTGCCGCTGATGCGCCAAGTGTTGTCGCCCGCACGGACGATTTCCGCTTCGGTCTGCTTGTCAAACTCGTCGTAGATATTGCCGACGATTTCTTCCAGCAAGTCCTCCATCGTGACGATGCCGCTCATGCCGCCGTACTCATCCACGACAATTGCCATGTGGATTTTTTTTACCTGCATGTTGCGGAAGAGCTGGTCAGCCTGCACTGTTTCCGGCACGAAGTATGCCTCGCGCAGCAGCGCGCGCAGGGATTTCGGGTTGTCGGACTGGGCATTGAGCAGGAAGTCGCGCGTGTTGAGGATACCGATGATGTCGTCCATGTTTTCGTTGTAGACGGGGAAGCGGCTCAGACCGGAATCGCAGATGGTGCGGAGGATTTCGTCCTCCGTATCATCCACCCAGATGCTGGTAACGTCGGTGCGGTGGGTCATGACCTCTTCGGCAGTGGAATTGTTGAACTCGAAGATGTTTTCGATCATTTCCTTTTCCGCTTCCTCAATCGCGCCGTTTTCGCCGCCGATGTCCACCATCATGCGAATGTCGTCCTCGGTCACTTCGTCCTCGGCGGCGTTGGGGTCAATGCCGCAAAGGCGGAGGATGCCGTGCGTGGCGGCGTTCAGCAGCATCACGAACGGGCGGAAAATCACCGCGCTGACCTCCAGCAGGAGCAGCGAACGGCGCGCAATCGCTTCGGGATTCTTCATCGCGAGGCGCTTGGGCACGAGTGTTCCCAGACAGAGCGTCAGGTAGGAAAGAAGGAGCGTAATCAGGATGACGCAGAGGACGTTCAGCACGTCCGCGTCGATGCCAGCCCCGGCAGAAAGAATCGCTCCAGCCAGTCGCGGTGCAAACTGCGTTGCCGCCAGCGCTGATCCCAGAAAACCAAACAGCGTTATGCAGACCTGAATGGTGGAGAGAGTGCGCGCAGGAGCATCCGTGATGCGGAGCAGCTTGGCGGCTGTGGGGTCGCCTTCCTCCGCGTCGTGGTGCAGTTTTGTCGCGTTGAGCGAGAGCAGCGCCACCTCGGCGGCGGCATAGCAGGCGCTCAGAAAAATCAGGACCAGCTGAAGCAGCAAAGGGCCAGCCCATGGGTCACCGGACACAAAAAAACCTCCTCATTTTCGGAACAAGTTCCGTCCGCATATCAGGCAGTCGCCGCGTATTCTGCCGGACGGCACAGGATACGCATCATGCAACATACCATCATACAGTATACCATACATTCCCTGAAAATGCAAGGAACATGCGATTCTGCACGCAAAAAATCGGCTGTCAGCCCCGGAAAAGTCGGGGGACAGCCGGTCTTGTCAGCCCTTCAGCTTTTTCTGCAATTCCGCCACAACATCCCGCAGGCGCAGTCCGTCGCAGTCCTGCACAATGTCGGCGTACTGCTCATACAGCGGGCAGCGCTCGTTGTACAAATCCCGGAGCGTCCAGCCGGGCTTAATCGTCACGCCGCGGGCATGAAGGTCGCCCAGCCGCTCGGTGATGTTCTCGCACGTCAGACGGAGGTAGACGACCGTGCCGATGCTTCTGAGGTGTGCCATGGCTTCCGCACCGTAGACGGCGCTGCCGCCCGTGGCGATGATGCTGTTCTGCACGTCGATGCTGGCGTTGACGCGGTTCTCAATGTCGCGGAAGCCATCGTCGCCGTGCTGCTCAATGAGCTGGGCGAGGGTTGCGCCCATGGTGGACTGGATGACAAGGTCAGAATCGACGAAATCCATGCCGAGGGACTTGGCGAGAACGACCCCGACGGTGGATTTGCCGCAGCCGGGCATCCCGATGAGGACGATGTTGCGCATGAGAAACTCCTTCCTACATCAGCCTTACAAAAGAAGCGACCATCAGGCGCAATGGTCGCTTGGTGAGAATTACTTTATTTTTTCATCAATTGAGTATTCCGCGTACCGAACTGGCTCAATAAACGTGCCTCCCATTTGCACTGTTGAAGCGGGAAAAGTCCGGGTAGCAGTACAAGTCCATGTACCAATATCACCGTAATAGGCAACATAGAAAGAACGTGAATTATACTCGGAATCCTCTGAAGGCCCCTTGAAGGTGCGTTCAGTTGAAATAGTACAGCTTACAGAGGCTGAAAGATTCAACCCTAAAGTATACGCTGAAGGAACAGGCGCACTTTTATCGTCACCAGAGGTGACACTGCCAGAGGCGGAAGTAGATACAGAAGCAGAGTAGGTTGACGAAAGTTTAGTTTCCGCGCCACGTGCAACGGAAATGATGAAATCTGTTCGCCAGCGACCGTTAAACACACGATAATTTTTCGCTATATTACTATATCTATAAACAGAAAGACCTGAACAGGTTGAAATCGCATCAAGTGGCATGGCCGTTTCGACTTTATTGATGTGAATAACGCCCGCGTTTGGATGCTCGGTAATAATGTCGTCGATGATATAATTAGGAACATTTTTTACAGATGGGTCAACAATTACTTCAGGAGTATTTTCAGCAAGGGCGGGTACGAAGCAAACCAACAAGAGAATAAGCATGATGATGATTTTTTTCATATTTTAATCCCCCTTTTTATCTTAAATAATCGAGACAGCCATAGAAGAAAGGTACTTCGCTGCCTGAATGATGGCAGATTTCGCAATGCAGGCAATGATGATGAACGTGATGCAGAGTATAACAACGCAAATGAGCTTCTCATACTTTTTTATCATGAAACCATCGCTCCTATCTTTATGCATTTATTCAAAAACCGACGCAAAGGCGCCTCTCTGCGTCGGCTTTTGTCAACTGTAAATCAGAAACCGTAGTTTTCGCGGATGTCGATATCCTTGTAGCGGTGCATCCCCGTACCGGCGGGAATCATCTTGCCCAGAATGACGTTCTCCTTCAAGCCGATCAGCGGGTCGATCTTGCCCTTGATGGCGGCTTCGGTCAGCACGCGGTTCGTCTCCTGGAAGGACGCGGCGGACAGGAAGGAGTCGGTCGCCAGAGAAGCGCGGGTGATGCCCAGCAGCACACGCTTGACGCTCGCGGGCTTGAGGTCGCGGGCAATCGCGGGAGAGCCGCCGGAAACGCGGATGCGCTGGTTGATTTCCTCCAGCTCGTCCGCCTCGACAAGGCTGCCAATCGCCAGCCCCGTGTCGCCGCCGTCTTCCACGCGCAGCTTGGTGGATTCCAGCACCTTCATGTTGGCTTCCTCCAAGTGGCTGCGGTCAACCAGCGAGCCGGGCAGCAGCTCGGTGTCGCCGTTGTCCTCGACGCGCACCTTGCGCAGCATCTGACGGACGATGATTTCGATGTGCTTGTCCGCCACGGCCACGCCTTGCAGACGGTACACGGACAGAACTTCCTTCAGCAGGTAGTCCTGCACCGCGCTCTGACCCAGAATGCGCAGCAGGTCGTGCGGGTTGATGGAGCCTTCGATGAGGATATCGCCCGCTTCCACATGGTCGCCCTCCTGCACGCGCAGGCGGCTGCCGTAGGTGACGGGGTAGGTCTTCTGCTCGAACTCCGCAACGCTGGAGGTGACTTCGACCTCGACGACGCCCATACCCTTGGTGTTAATCATCGTGACCGTGCCCGCCAGCGTGGACTTGATGTCCGTGGTCTTGGTGGACTTGGTGCCGTCCTTGGCGACCTTCGCCTTCGTCGCGCCGGAAATCAGCACATCGCCCTGACGCACCACCTGACCGACCTGCACGGCAACCGTGCCGGAAGCAGCCTTGTGGGTGTGACGCGCGTAGTTGCCCGCGTCGGCGGTGATGACCAGCTCGTTCTTGTTGCGGTTGGTCTGGTGGATGGACACCGTGCCGCTGATGTCGGACAGAACCGCTTCACGCTTGGGCTTGCGCGCCTCGAACAGTTCTTCGACGCGGGGAAGACCCTGCGTAATATCCTCGCCCGATGCGATACCGCCCGTATGGAAGGTACGCATGGTCAGCTGTGTGCCGGGTTCGCCGATGGCCTGCGCCGCGATAACGCCGACCGCCTCGCCGACATCGACCTTGCCGCCGTGCGCCATGTTCTGGCCATAGCAGCGGGCGCAGACGCCGTTGCGCGTGCAGCAGGTCAGCACGGAGCGAACAAACACGCTCTTGATGCCCGCGTCGCAAATTGTCTTCGCCTTGGCGTGGTCAATCAGCTCATTCTGGTGGACAAGCACTTCGCCGGTCGCCGGATCGGTGATGTCGGCAGCAGCCGTGCGGCCGCGCAGACGCTCCTCCAGCGATTCGATGGACTGCTTGCCGCTGAGCAGTTCGGTAACATGCACGCCGCGAATCGGCAGACCGCGCTGCAGGAAGCAGTCTTCCTCACGGACGATAACTTCCTGCGAAATATCGACCAGGCGGCGGGTCAGATAGCCAGAGTCAGCGGTTTTCATAGCCGTGTCGGACAGAGCCTTACGGGAACCGTGAGAAGACAGGAAGAACTCCTGCACGTTCAGACCCTCGCGGAAGTTTGCACGAATGGGCAATTCCACGGTCTTGCCGGTCGGAGACGCCATCAGGCCGCGCATACCAGCCAGCTGCGACACCTGCGCGGCAGAACCGCGGGCACCGGAGTCGGTGAACATGCGAATCGGGTTGAAAGGATCGAGGTTCGGCAGAATCTGGTCACGCAGGGTGTTCGTGCAGGTGTTCCACAGATTGATGACGCGGCTGTAACGCTCGTCCTCGCTCAGCAGACCTTCCGCGAACATCTCGTTCACATGGGCGACCTTCTTGTCCGTTTCGTCGAGCAGCTGCTGCTTCATCGGCGGAATCTTAATGTCCGCAACGGAAACGGTCAGCGAACCGACGGTAGCGTACTTGTAGCCCAGCGCCTTAATCGCGTCCAGTACCAGTGCGCACTTGTGCTCGCCCTGAGAGCGGAAGCACATATCGACGATGTTGGACAGCTGCTTCTTGCCGACCAGCTGATCGACTTCCAGCGCGAACATGTCATCAAGGCATTCACGCTTCTTGAAGCCGAGGTTCTGCGGCAGCGCATCGTTGAAAATCAGGCGGCCAAGCGTGGTATCGATGATTTTGCTGCCCTTTTCGCCGTTGAATTCGCGCTCAATGCGCACCTTAATCGGGCTTTGCAGGGTAATCTGCTCCAAGGCATACGCCATATGCGCTTCGTCCGGATTGCGGAAGACGCGGCCGGCGCCCTTGCCGTTGGGGTTTTCAATCGTCAGGTAGTAGCAGCCGATAACCATGTCCTGAGAAGGAGAAATAACCGGCTTGCCGTCCTGCGGCTTCAGGATGTTGTTGTGCGCCAGCATCAGGAAACGGGCTTCCGCCTGTGCTTCCAGAGACAGCGGGACGTGAACAGCCATCTGGTCGCCGTCGAAGTCGGCGTTGAAAGCGGTACAAGCCAGCGGGTGCAGTTTAATCGCCTTGCCGTCAACCAGAATCGGCTCGAACGCCTGAATGCCCAGACGGTGCAGCGTCGGCGCGCGGTTGAGCAGCACGGGGTGATCCTTGATGACATCTTCGAGGATGTCCCACACCTCCGGCTTCATCTTTTCCACGGCGCGCTTGGCGCTCTTGACGTTCATGCCCTTGTTGCGCAGCTGCAGCTGCTGCATGACGAAGGGCTTGAACAGCTCCAGCGCCATTTCCTTGGGCAGACCGCACTGATGCAGCTTCATTTCCGGGCCGACGACGATAACGGAACGGCCGGAATAGTCAACGCGCTTGCCCAGCAGGTTCTGACGGAAACGGCCCTGCTTGCCGCTCAGCGTGTGAGACAGGCTGCGCAGCGCGCGTCCGCCGGGGCCAGTGACCGCACGACCGCGGCGGCCGTTGTCAATCAGCGCGTCCACGGATTCCTGCAGCATACGCTTCTCGTTGCGGACGATGATTTCCGGCGCGCCCAGTTCCAGCAGGCGCTTCAGGCGGTTGTTGCGGTTGATAACGCGGCGGTAGAGGTCATTCAGGTCAGACGCGGCGAAGCGGCCGCCGTCCAGCTGCACCATCGGGCGCAGATCCGGCGGGATAACCGGCAGGACGGTCAGCACCATCCATTCGGGCTTGTTGCCGCTGGCGCGGAATGATTCGACAACTTCCAGACGCTTCACGGCGTGCGCACGCTTCTGCCCTTCGGTGTCGCGGTTGCGCTCCTTGCTCGTCAGGGTTTCGATTTCCGCCTTCAGTTCGGCGCTCAGCTTGTCCAAATCCAGCTCGCGCAACATCGTCTGCACGGCTTCGGCGCCCATCATCGCCTTGAAGCTGCCGCGGTCGGGCTTCTCCATGATGGCGCGGTACTGGTCGTCGTTAATCAGGTCATGCAGGGCGACGTTGGTCACGGCGGTGTTGCCGGGATCAAGGACGATAAAATTCGCGAAATACAGCACCTTGTCCAGCACACGGGGGGACAGCTCCAGCAGCATACCCATACGGCTGGGGATTCCCTTGTAGTACCAGATATGGCTCACGGGCGCAGCAAGTTCGATATGACCCATGCGCTCGCGGCGAACCTTGGCGCGCGTGACGGACACGCCGCACTTGTCGCACACGAGGTTCTTGTCCTTCGGACGGATGCGCTTGTGCTTGCCGCAGGCGCACTCCCAGTCCTTCGTCGGGCCGAAGATGCGCTCGCAGTACAGGCCGTCTTTTTCGGGCTTCAGGGTACGATAGTTGATGGTTTCGGGCTTGGTGACTTCACCATGAGACCACTGCCGAATCTGCTCAGGAGAGGCCATGCCGATCTGGATGGCGTCAAGATTGGTCAGCTCAAACAAAAGGGTTCACACTCCCTTCATTGTAACACCGGTGTATGTCCTGTACGGGAAAGCCATCAGCCGGAAGGGGATTCCTGTCCGGCTGATAGGCTCATGTGTCAATTACTGATCGTCGTCATCCAGATTCATGTCGTCAAAGCCCAAATCGTCCAGACGCATGGTGTCCAGATCGTCGTTTTCCTCGTCGTCATCGAAGGAGAGCGGAATCGACAAATCGTCGTCCTCGCTGTCGGAATCCAAATCATTCAGCGGGAAGTCGTTGTCCGGGAAGTCGTTGCTGATGGCATCGGCGTCCTCGTCCTCCGGCAGCAGCGTCGTGAGCGATTCCTGCTTGTCCTGTTCGGGCGCATTGTTCTTGCTCGGCGGCGCCATGTCCTCCGGGTCAAGTTCGGGAATCTCAATCACGTTGCGGTCGCGGTCAAGCACCTTGATATCCAAGCACAGCGCCTGCAGTTCTTTAATCAGCACCTTGAAGGATTCCGGCACGCCCGGGGCGGGGATGTTCTCGCCCTTGATGATGGCTTCGTAGGTCTTGACGCGGCCCACGGTATCGTCGGACTTCACGGTCAGAATTTCCTGCAGGGTGTTCGCCGCGCCGTAGGCTTCCAGCGCCCAGACTTCCATCTCGCCGAAGCGCTGACCGCCGAACTGCGCCTTGCCGCCCAGCGGCTGCTGGGTGACCAGAGAGTACGGACCGACGGAGCGAGCGTGCATCTTGTCGTCAACCAGGTGGTGCAGCTTCAGGAAGTACATGACACCGACAGTAACGGGGTTCTCGAACCAGTTGCCGGTACGGCCGTCGCGCAGGCGAATCTTGCCGTCCAGGAACAGGCGGCGACCTTCTTCATCCAGATTCAGGCGGAGCGGACGACCATTGTGGAAGTAGCTCTGCATCATCCGCGGGTTGCTCTCATCCACCGGCTTGGCCATCGTGTCGGCAGCCATTTCGAGGCATTCGCGGATTTCCGGGTAGGTTGCGCCGTCGAAAACAGGCGTGGCAATGTGCCAGCCCAGCGCGCGGCAAGCCAGACCCAAGTGCACTTCCAGAACCTGACCGATGTTCATACGAGACGGAACACCCAGCGGGTTCAGCACAATTTGCAGCGGCGTGCCATCGGGCAGGAAGGGCATGTCCTCCTCGCGCAGGACGCGGGAAACGACACCCTTGTTGCCGTGACGGCCGGACATCTTGTCGCCGACGGAAATCTTACGCTTCTGGGCGATGTAGACGCGAACCATCTGCTGCACGGACGGGGACAGCTCATCGGAATGCGCACGGTCGAAAATCTTCACATCGACCACAACGCCCCATTCGCCATGCGGCACGCGCAGGGAGGTGTCACGCACCTCGCGCGCTTTTTCGCCGAAGATGGCGCGCATCAGGCGCTCTTCGCTCGTCAGCTCGGTTTCACCCTTGGGCGTGACCTTGCCGACCAGAATGTCGCCTGCACGAACCTCCGCACCGATGCGGATGATGCCGCGCTCATCGAGATCCTTCACCGCGTCCTCGCCGACGTTCGGGATGTCGCGGGTGATTTCGTCCGGCCCCAGCTTGCTTTCGCGGGCTTCGCATTCAAATTCCTCCATGTGGATGGAGGTGTAAATGTCTTCCTTAACCAGCTTCTCGGACAGCAGGACGGCGTCCTCGTAGTTATAGCCTTCCCAGTTCATGAAGCCGATGAGGGCATTGCGGCCCAGCGCGATTTCGCCCTTTTCAGTGGACGGGCCATCCGCCAGCAGGTCATCCTTGCAGATGCGCTGACCCGCGGAAACGACCGGGCGCTGGTTGGCGCAGTTGGACTGGTTTGTGCGGGCAAACTTGGTCAGGTGGTAGACGTGGCGTTCGCCCAAATCGTCACGGATGACGATGGTGTTGCCGTCCACCTTCTCGACCACGCCGTCTTCACGTGCCAGAATTTCCACGCCGGAGTCGTGACCAGCTTTGAATTCCAGACCCGTGCCGACATACGGCGCTTCCGGAACGAGCAGCGGCACAGCCTGACGCTGCATGTTCGAGCCCATCAGGGCGCGGGTTGCGTCGTCGTTTTCCAGGAAGGGGATCATGCCCGTCGCGATGGAAACGACCTGACGCGGCGACACGTCGATGAAGTCAACCTGATCGCCCGGAACCTGCACATATTCGGTCACTTCGCGGACGGTAATCATGTCGTTGACGAAGCAGTTGTTCTCATCCAGCGGCTCGGTTGCTGTCGCAATGCGGTACAGGTCTTCTTCATCAGCCGTCATGTAGACGTGCTCGTTGGTGACACGGCGATGTTCCTTGTCCACGCGGCGGTACGGCGCTTCAATAAAGCCGTACTCGTTGATGCGGGCATAGGTCGCCAGAGAGCCGATCAGACCGATGTTCGGGCCTTCAGGCGTTTCAATCGGGCAGATGCGGGAGTAGTGGGAGTAGTGTACGTCGCGAACCTCGAAGGAGGCGCGGTCACGGTTCAGACCGCCGGGGCCCAGAGCGGACAAACGGCGCTTGTGGGTCAATTCAGCCAACGGGTTGTTCTGGTCCATGAACTGCGACAGCTGGGAGGAACCGAAGAATTCCTTAATTGCCGCCGTCACGGGACGGATGGAAATCAGGGAATCGGGCTGATAGTCGGTCGAGCCGTCCTGCGCGCTCATGCGCTCGCGAACGTTGCGCTCCATGCGGCTCAGTCCCGTGCGGAACTGATTCTGCAGCAGTTCGCCGACGCTGCGGAGGCGGCGGTTGCCGAGGTGGTCAATGTCGTCCGTCGTGCCGATGCCGTAGGGCAGACCCAGCAGATAGCTGATGGAGGCCACCATGTCGTCATCGGTGATGTGCTTGGGCACAAGGTGCTGCACGTTGTCCGCAATTACCTGCTTGAGCTGCTCTTCTTCCACATCCTCGCCCAAGCCGTCGATAATCGCCTTCAAAGTGGGCAGGTGCACCATTTCGAGGATGCCGACTTCCTTGGGGTCAAAGGGCAGATACTCCGCCGCATCCACGAAGTTGTTGCCGATGACGATGCGCTTTTCGCCTTCGCAGTCCACCACAACACGGTTGACGCCGGCGTTCTGCACACGGCGTGCGGTTTCGAGGTCAATCACCTGATCCGCGCGGAACATCACTTCGCCCGTACGGGGGTCAATAATGTCCTCAGCGATGATATGCTTGTTGATGCGGGTGGCAATGGAAAGCTTCTTATTGAACTTGTAGCGGCCTACGCGCATGACGTCGTAGCGCTTGGGATCGTAGAACAGCGACTTGAACATGTTCGTCGCGCTCTCGACGGATTCGGGCTCGTCCGGCTTCTGCTTCTTGTAGATAATCAGCAGCGCCTGTTCACGCAGGGTGCGCACCGCGCCGCCGCGATCCTTGCTTGCTTCCGCCACGGTGGTGTCCTTCGCCATCGTCGCTTCCAGCCGCTTGTCGTTGCCCAGCAGATTGCGGATGTCGTCGTCCGTTTCGTAGCCCAGCGCGCGCAGGAGCGTGGTCAGGCAGAGCTTGCGGGCGCGGTCAAGGCGAACCCAAATGATGTCATTGGAGTCCGTCTCGTATTCCAGCCACGCGCCGCGGTTGGGGATAATCTGGCTGGAGTAGAGCGGCACACCCGCCTTGTCCAGTGTGCGGGTATAATAGCAGCCCGGCGAACGAACCAGCTGGGAGACGATGACACGGTCAGCACCGTTGATGACGAACGTACCGTTTTCCGTCATCAGGGGGAAATCGCCCATGTAGACATCGGTTTCCTTGATTTCGGAAGTCTCGCTGTCGTACAGGTGGACGTGAATGTTCAGCGGCGCGGCGTAGGTCATATCCCGCTCGCGGCAGCGCTCCACGGAGTTCTTCGGCTCACCCAGAGAATAATCCGTGAAGGTCAATTCCAGATTGCCGTTGTAGTTGGTGATGGGCGAGGCGTCTGCCAGAACCTCTTTCAGGTCGGTTTCGAGGAACCGCTGATACGACCTCTTCTGCACCTCGATCAGATCCGGCATTTCCAGACCTTCGTTGATGCGGGAGAAGCTCATGCGTTTCCGGAGCTTACCCATTGCAACCTCATGCGCCATGATGTATGATCACCCCTTCATCAGTCAAAACCAGCATCCTCTGCTTGGTGAAAACGTGCGTTTTTTCGCCGCTTTGCAGGAATTTTGGTGAAAAAGCGCGAAAATGTATGGCAGTCGAAAATTCCCGCTTGCATTTTTCCGCGTTTCCGTGTACAATACAAGCGCAGGAAAAATCAACAGTATGCAAAGATACTGATGCAATTTAAAATTCTAACATACATATCCCGGAATGTCAAGGGGGAAGTGCACCTTTTTTGTTGGAAATGTATGGAATTTTGACGCAGGAGGTATGAGGTAATGGCATGGTGGAAACGATTCGGCAGGTGTGCGGTGACACTTCTGCTGATGGTGCTGATGCTGCTGGGGGCGGCGGCGGGCGAGGGTGCGGACAAGACGGTCATCAACCGTATCAACGCGCCGGATGTATCGGCGGATTTTGCCTTTGCGGAGGACGCTGACCTGCTGGAAATCATCTTCCCGCAGATTCTGGACTGCGACGCGGCGTTTCTGCGCTGCGGCGGCGAGACGATGCTCATCGACTGCGCGACATCTGGACAGGCACGGCGCATCCTGAACATGTTCAAGCAGCTGGGCATCACCCATGTGGACAAAATCGTCAACACCCACCCGCACGCCGATCACATCGGCGGATTCGCGGAATTAATTAAGGAAATTACTGTGGACGAACTGTGGCTCTGCTTCCCGGCGGAGGAGACAGTGCACTGCGCAAACGCGATGAAGGCGGCGGAGCGCGCGGGTGTGACGGTGCGGATGTTCGGCGACGGCGACACGCTGACGCTTGGCACGGCGACGATGCAGGTGTGGATGCTGGACAAGCCGGAGTACACCCGCCTCAACGACCGCTCGGCGCAAATCATGCTGACGTTTGGGCAGCGGAAGATGCTCTTTTCCGCTGATTTGGAGCAGAAGGGGCAGAACGGGCTGATTGAGAAGGTCGGCGCGGAGATGCTCAAGGCGGATGTGCTGAAGTACCCGCACCATGGCCTGCAGGCGCTGACACCGGAGTACCGCGCGGCGGTTTCGCCGGAGCTGGCGATTGTGACCTGCAATCAGCGCGAGACGGATGGCAAGAAGTACATCCGGCGGACGGCGCTTGATACGGTCTGGACAGTGCCGGGATTCGTCCATCTGACGACGGACGGCGAGATGTGGGTGTGCGACCGCATTGTGTCGGATGTGAAATATTGACGCATATTATAATGGAAGCGATTCAGCGAGACAGTCGGCATTTTTTGACGGAATCAGCCGAGTCGGCGGAAAAACGACTCTCCCAAAAGGCGGCGCGGGCTGCCTTTTTTCTTTTGGGAAGCGTGTTCTGCGGGAGAAAGCCGCCGCGTGCCGCTTACTTGGGCAATGAGCAGGAAAGCGCTTTCATGGTGAACCGAGGAAAGAAAAATCAGCGGATGCTGTGCGTTTGTCCCCTCCCGAAAACGTGTTCATGAATATGGAACTCAAAATCGCAAAAAACGTTGCAAAAAACAGGGTTTGAGGCGCGAAAACCAGTTGACAAGCCGAGGTGAAAATGCTACAATATACGAGTTGAGCGCTTGCTGCGGCAAAGTGTGTCTTTTCGGTGCGCTTTTCTGCCGGCATTGAGCGGTCAGCCGAGAACAGCAACAGGAGGGATTTCAGCGTGGAAGACCTGAAAAATTCTGTCTCAAAAGCAGTTGGAACCAAGGCGGTCATGCGTGCGCTGAAAGCCGGTTCCGCCCAGCGGGTGTACGTCGCCCGCGACATCGACACCTTCCTTTACCAGAAGGTGACCCGCGCCTGCGAGGATGCGGGCGTGCCGATTCGCCGCGTGGATGAAACGAAGGCGCTCGGTGCGGCGTGCGGGCTGGACATTCCCTGCGCGGCTGCGGCGATCCTCAAGTAAGCCTCATTCTATTCCATTCGCCAAACAGTTTCCGAGGGTTGCGGAACTTTTGGACATAAATTTGGAGGTGCTCTCATGCCCACGATCAATCAGCTGGTTCGCAAGGGCCGCGAGAAGACGACGAACAAGTCTACCGCGCCCATTCTTCAGGGCTGCCCTCAGAAGCGCGGCGTTTGCCTGAGCGTCAAGACGATGACGCCCAAGAAGCCGAACTCCGCTCTTCGTAAGATTGCCCGTATTCGTCTGACGAACTCCATCGAAGGTACCTGCTACATCCCCGGCATCGGCCACAACCTGCAGGAGCATAGCGTTGTGCTGATCCGCGGCGGCCGCGTTCGCGACCTGCCTGGCGTTCGTTATCACATCATCCGTGGCGCGCTGGATACCGCCGGTGTGGCCAAGCGGATGCAGGCTCGTTCCCTCTATGGCGCAAAGCGCCCGAAGAAGTAAGCATCCGCCTGCTTCACAACATCCCTTTTGCAGCCTTCGGTCAGCCGGAGAACCGCTTTTGACGCACCAGCGCCTGCCTGTGGAACAGGGAAGACGCCCGCGCAGAAGCCGGATGCGGCTGGGTCGGCCTGAATCGTGACCGATGACGCGCGATGCTGACGCGCATTCCGACTGGGAGAGGATGACCCACATCCGGGGATGCTTCCGCAATCCACACTTTACGACTGACTATCACGTCTAATTGGAGGTATTTACTATGCCCCGTCGCGGTTTTGTACCCAAGCGCGAGGTGCTGCCGGATCCCGTACACGGGACCACGGTTGTGACCAAGCTCATCAATCAGATCATGCTCGACGGCAAGCGTGGCGTCGCTCAGAACGTGTGCTACGAAGCCTTCGATACCATCAAGGAAAAGACCGGCAAGGATGCCAACGAAGTGTTCCAGGCTGCTCTGGCCAACGTTGCGCCCTCTCTGGAGGTCAAGGCTCGCCGTGTTGGCGGCGCGACCTATCAGGTCCCGATTGAGATCCGTCCGGAACGCCGTCAGACGCTGGCCCTGCGCTGGCTGGTCATGTTCTCCCGCAAGCGCGGCGAGAAGACCATGGCGGAACGTCTTGCCGCTGAAATCATGGACGCTGCCAACAACACCGGCGCGGCTGTGAAGCGCAAGGAAGAAATGCACCGCATGGCCGAAGCGAACAAGGCTTTCGCCCACTATCGCTGGTAATGCGCCAACCTGCTGCCGCCGCATGAGCGCTTGATACGCCCGATGCCGCTGCAGCGCTGCTGAAAGGAGCAAACCATATGCCTCGCAGTCATCCCCTTGAGCGGGTGCGCAACATTGGTATCATGGCGCACATCGACGCCGGCAAGACGACCACCACGGAACGTATTCTGTTCTACACCGGTCGTGTGCACCGCATCGGTGAAACCCATGAGGGCTCTGCCACCATGGACTGGATGGTGCAGGAGCAGGAGCGTGGTATCACCATCACCTCCGCCGCCACCACCTGCCGCTGGCGCGACCCCCGCGACCCCAACAACAAGGATCGCACCTATCGTATTAACATTATCGACACCCCCGGTCACGTTGACTTCACCGTTGAGGTTGAACGTTCCCTGCGCGTGCTGGACGGCGCCGTGTGCGTCTTCTGCGCCAAGGGCGGCGTTGAGCCCCAGTCCGAAACCGTGTGGAAGCAGGCCGAAACCTATCATGTTCCGCGCATGGCGTATGTGAACAAGATGGACATCACCGGCGCGAACTTCTTCCGCGTGGTGGACATGATGAAGGAGCGTCTGCACTCCAACGCAGTTCCGATTCAGCTGCCCATCGGCGCTGAAAATGATTTCCGCGGCATCATCGACCTTGTGAAGATGAAGGCGGAGGTCTACTACGACGATGAAGGCAAGGACGTCCGCGAGGAAGAAATTCCTGCCGACATGATGGAACTGGCGGAGAAGTATCACGCCGAAATGGTCGAGAAGGTCGCCGAGACCGACGAAGTGCTGATGGAAAAGTTCTTCGAGGGCGAGGAACTCACCCAGGAAGAAATCAAGGACGCCATCCGCAAGGCCACCATCAACTGCACCATGAACCCCGTCTGCTGCGGCACTTCTTACCGCAACAAGGGCGTGCAGCCGCTGCTGGACAACATCGTCGAGTACATGCCCAGCCCGCTGGACATCCCCGCCATCAAGGGCACTGACCCCCATGACCCCGAAAAGGAAATGGTTCGTCACCCCTCTGACAGCGAGCCGTTCTCCGCGCTGGCGTTCAAGATCATGGTTGACCCGTTCGTCGGCAAGCTGGCGTTCTTCCGTGTCTACTCCGGCACGCTGACCGCTGGCAGCTACGTCATGAACTCCACCAAGCAGAAGCGCGAGCGTATGAGCCGCATCATGATGATGCACGCGAATCACCGCGAAGAAGTGGACTGCATCTACACCGGCGAAATCGGCGGCGCTGTGGGTCTGAAGGACACCACCACCGGCGACACCCTGTGCGATGAAAACAACCAGATTATTCTGGAGTCCATGGAGTTCCCTGACCCGGTTATTGAAGTCGCCATCGAGCCCAAGACCAAGGCTGGTCAGGACAAGATGACCATGGCGCTGCTGCGTCTGGCGGAAGAAGACCCGACCTTCAAGACCTACACCAATCAGGAAACGGGCCAGACCATCATCGCCGGCATGGGCGAGCTGCATCTGGAAATCATCGTTGACCGTCTGCTGCGCGAATTCAAGGTCGAGGCGACGGTTGGCAAGCCCCAGGTTACCTACAAGGCGACCATCCGCAAGACGGTCAAGGCTGAAGGCCGTTTCGTCCGTCAGACCGGTGGTCACGGCCAGTATGGTCACTGCTGGGTGGAGATTTCTCCGAACGAACCCGGCAAGGGCTACGAATTTGAATCCCGCATCGTCGGCGGCGTGATTCCGAAGGAATTCATCGCGCCTATCGACGCTGGTATTCAGGGCGCGGCCAAGAGCGGCTACGAAGGCTTCGAGCTTGTTGACTTTAAGGCGGCTGTTGTCGATGGTTCTTACCACGACGTTGACTCCTCCGCGCAGGCGTACGAAATCGCTGGCTCCATGGCTTTCAAGGCCGCACTGGAGAAGGCGAACCCCGTGCTGATGGAGCCGATGATGAAGGTCGAGATTATCGTGCCGGAACAGTACATGGGCGACGTCATGGGCAACGTGTCCAGCCGCCGCGGTCGTGTGGACGGCATGGAATCCCGCGGCCCCGACCAGATTATCCACGCCTATGTCCCGCTGAGCGAAATGTTCGGCTACACCACTGACCTTCGCTCCCGTACGCAGGGCCGCGGCATGTTCACCATGCAGTTCGACCACTACGAGGAAGTGCCGAAGTCCGTGGCGGAAAAGGTCATCGGCGAACGCGCGAAGAAGTAATTTTTCACCCATCACCTTTTGAAACAGGATTTTCCCTGCGGCGCCCAAGCGGATTCCGCCGCGCCGCAGGGTACGAAACGAATAAATTGGAGGGAATTTCCCAATGGCTAAGGAACGTTACGAGCGCAAAAAGCCCCACGTTAACATCGGCACCA
>OJKI01000010.1_pt1 | contig 226051 bp, 218 predicted proteins | sample 1596431 | NCBI WGS metagenome assembly OJKI01 (sample SAMEA4350165, study PRJEB24818) | metagenome | biome: human; feature: gut; material: faeces | place: Denmark | collected 2013-09 | reverse complement strand
CGATGAATGTTGTATATGTGGATGGGATTTATCTGTCCAGAAAAGCTTGTATTTTAATATGCTGCAACGAAGAAAACGTACTTGGATGGTATTTATGCCGCTATGAGAATTCCAGAGCATGGGAAGCCTTGATGCAGAGAATTGCGGCTCCCGCTATGGTCGTTTCTGATGGAGGCCACGGCTTTCATAAAGCACTAAAAAGAGTCTGGCCCAAGGCTAAGTTGCAGCGTTGTACTTTCCATGCCTTCATCCAGGTAAAGAGATACACAACCGGTAGTCCTAAAACCATTGCCGGTATTGAAATGTACATGATAGCAAAGGATTTGCTGATGATAAAAGACTTAGGACAAGCAGCCAATTGGGTAACCCGACTGATAAACTGGAGAATAAGGCATAAGGCCTTTCTTAGTGAAATGACACGAGATGAGAAAGTCAAACTTCGCCCTATGCATGAACGTTTACTAAAGGCCGAGCGGTCACTGGCCAGATTAGTACGGCAAAACACATTATTTACCTATTTGGATGAATCGTTGTCTTATGGAGAAGAACTACCATCGACAAATAACCGTATAGAAGGCGGAATAAATGCACAATTAAGAACGATGCTTAGAAACCATCGGGGGATGTCCATTGAAAGACGCATAAAAGCGGTTTTCTGGTGGTGTTACTTCCACACACCGAAACCGCTTTCTGCATCTGAAATCCTAAAGGTAATGCCCACTGACAGAAGCATTTCTAAACTGTATAAAGCGATGAATGAACGATCCCAATTAGAGGATTCAATTCCCACATAGGGAGATGCTATTGTGTGGTCAGAATTACATAAATCCGATTCATTTCCTGCTTGTTTTTGGGATTAACCACCAACACGTTCTGTCCTATAACCCAAAATTTACTAAATGGCAATAGAAAAGCAGAATCAAAATTCGATCCTGCTTTTTGAATCAAAAACCTACGCTTTATCGCTTCAGTAAGTGATCAGTCTACCACTTTTACATTAGCAGCCTGAGGACCTCTTGCACCATCAATGATATCGAAGTCTACTTTCTGACCTTCACTCAGTGTTTTAAATCCTTCTGTCTGAATTGCAGAGTAATGAACGAAAACGTCGCCGCCTTCTTCTCTTTCAATAAAGCCGAAGCCTTTGTCTGCACTGAACCACTTAACTGTACCTTTCATAAAATGTTCCTCCTAAAAATATTACTACTTTGCCCCATTCGGACACGAATTAACATTACCACAAATCATAGATAGAGTCAATGATAAATAATATTTCACCTTACAATACTTGAGCCAGGAAGGATTTTGTCCTTTCTTCTCTCGGGGTTTTAAAAATCTCCTCCGGAGTTCCTTCTTCCAAAATCATCCCGCTGTCCAAAAAGAGTATTCTTGTACCCACTTCTTTGGCAAAGCCCATTTCATGCGTAACAACTACCATAGTCATACCTTCTTCCGCCACTTCTTTCATGACATCCAGCACCTCATGAACCATTTCCGGATCCAGTGCAGAAGTCGGCTCATCGAACAAAAGAACTTTTGGTTTCATCGCAAGCGCTCTCGCAATGGCTACGCGTTGCTGCTGACCTCCTGACAATTGGTTTGGCTTATATTTTGCTTTATCTTCAAGTCCAACTTTGCGAAGTAACTGTATTCCTCTTTCATAGGCTTCTTCTTTCCTTATTCCCCGAACCTTCATGGGAGCCAACATAATATTTTGTATCACTGACATATGTGGAAATAAATTAAATTTTTGAAATACCATTCCTACCTCAGTACGTACAATATTAAGATGCTTTTCTCCATCCAAGGGCATCCCGTCAAAAGTAATAACTCCTGATGTAACGGTTTCCAATCCATTAAGGCATCGTAAAAAAGTGCTTTTTCCCGAACCGGAAGGGCCTATAATGACAACTACTTCATTTTTCTTGATTTTACTACTTATATCTTTTAAAACAGTTAAATTTCCAAACTTTTTACCTATATGCTTTATATCGATAATATATTTTTCTTCATCCATAATTATCTCTTTTCCAGAAATGCTACAATCCTTGAAATCGCCATTGTCATTATTAAATATAAAACTGCTACGGTCATCCAAATTTCAAATGAACCATAGGTTTGTGCAATAATCAATTGACCGCGTCTTGTGAGTTCCTCAAATCCGATAACAGACACCAGAGAAGAATCTTTTAACATTGCAATAAATTCATTTCCCAAAGGCGGTAAAATATTTTTAAATGCTTGTGGCAATATAATGAAACGCATAGTTTGCCACCAGGTGAGGCCCAATGAACGTCCAGCTTCCATTTGTCCCACATCAATGGCTTGAATTCCTGCGCGAAAAATTTCAGAAACGTAAGCACCACTATTTATTCCACAAGCCGCGACTGCTGCGATAAAAGGTTCTACCCGCTGACCGATTGCCATGGGCAATGCAAAGTAAATCAAAAAGATCTGTACCAGCAATGGTGTTCCACGTATACAGTCCGCGTAAACCGCTGCCATTATTCGTAATATTTTAAACTGCGATATACGGGCAATTCCAACAAAGAGACCAATAAAAAAACCTATTGCTACGCTGAATGCAGTAATTTCTATTGTTACCCCCGCACCCATAAGCAGAATTGGCAATGCACGTTGTATAAGTTCAAAATCCATTTAAATATTAACTCCCCTAATATTATTTCGTACATGTATAGATATTTGTATGATTGTATAATTTATCCAAGCAAGCGTCAATAGCCTGTTCATATCCGTTTCGTAAAAGTAAAACCCTTTCAGATTAAAACTAAGACCCCCATTCGGAGGTCTTGGTTATCAGATAAAAATTTCTGGTAAATTCCGGTAAATATTTTTCAGAAATAGTTTAAATCACATTTTAACAATATTGGAGGCTGTCTTTTAAAAGCTGTACGGATTTCTTCTTCCCAAATAAAGCAATCATAGCATATAAGCCAGGGCCATGTGTTTCTCCGGTCAACGCAATTCTTATAGGTTCAAATGCCGCTTTTCCCTTAATTCCGGTTTTCTTCATCAAGAATGAAAAGCACTTTTTAATGGAATCCTCATCAAAGGGATCCAATGCGTCCAATGCATCAGCAAATTGACGGATAAGTACGGCACTGTTTTCCTGTTTCATAATAGAAATCTTTTCTTCATCAGTAATTTTAGGATGTGTCTCAAAAAATATTTTTACATTTTCTGGCGTTTGTGCTCCATAGTACAAATGATCGCGGACGAACCATACAACATCTTTCAGCCACTGTTCCTTTTCTAAAGAAAGCGGCAATGATACATATCCCGCTTCAACAAGAAACGGCAGTGCTACCTGGAAAAGTTCATCAGGCGATAACTTCTTCATATATTGGAAATTAATCCAATTTAATTTTTCGATATCAAATACTGCATCATTAGCAGAAACACGTTTCATTGAAAATTCCGAAATGAGTTCCTCCCGGCTGAAAATTTCCCGTTCACCTTTAGGCGACCAGCCAAGAAGAGCCAGATAATTAACCACTGCATCCGGAAGATATCCCATTTTACGATATTCATCCACAGAAGTCGCTCCGTGACGTTTGCTCATTTTTTTGTGGTCAGATCCGAGAATAAGAGATATATGTCCAAATTTTGGGATTTCATATCCGAGTGCCTGATATATAGCAATTTGACGCGGGGTATTAGATAAATGCTCTTCTGCACGAATAACATGGGTAATTCCCATAGATGCGTCATCAATGACTACCGCAAAATTATAAACGGGGATTCCGTCTGATTTAACAATAATAAAATCACCTACACCAGCTGCTTGAAATTCCACATGCCCGCGAACCATATCATCGAACGCAAATACACCATCTTTAGGAACGCGAAGGCGGATTGCGGGTTTACGTCCCTCCGACTTATATTGTTCGATCTGTTTTTCGGTTAAATGGCTGCAATGGTTATTATATATAGGTGTTTTCCCTTCCTTCAACTGCTCCTTTCTGCTTTCCTCCAATTCATCCGCTGAACAATAGCAATAATAAGCTTTCCCTTCCTCAAGGAGACGCTGAACAGCTGCATTATAAAGTGGAAGTCTTTCTGTCTGTCGATAAGGTCCGTTCTCACCACCTACGTCAATACCTTCATCCCAATACAAACCAAGCCATTTCATCGCTTTTTTTATATTTTCTTCAGATTCTCTTGTGGAACGGGCCAGATCTGTATCTTCAATGCGCACTAAAAACTTCCCATTTTGATGACGGGCAACTAACCAGTTAAATAATGCAGATCTTGCTCCGCCGATATGAAATGGACCGGTAGGACTTGGAGCAAAACGGACTTTAAATTCTTTATTCATTATATTCCCTCCTGAATAATATGACTGATGCAAGTGCCGCAATACCTTTCCCGCGGCCAATATCCCCTAATTTTTCATTCGTCGTAGCCTTTATATTGATTTGATTTTTTGAAATATTTAACGCAGCAGACATTATGGCTTTCATTGCTTCTATATACTCGGATATTTTGGGTTTTTCTGCAATAACAGTACTGTCTATATTACCAATCAAATAATTTTGTTTCGTAATGTGCCGACTTACCTGTTTAAGTAATTCCAAACTGCATGCCCCATCAAACCGGACATCACTATCAGGGAAAAAGTGGCCTATATCAGGTAGTCCTGCAGCTCCCAGCAATGCATCCATAATCGCATGAATCAGAACATCCGCATCGGAATGCCCCGATAATCCACCAGAATCAGCAATTTTTATTCCACCCAAAAATAAAGGGCGAGATACCTCAAAACGATGGATGTCATACCCCTCTCCGACTCTGATGTAAGCTGGTATTTTGCTTGGATATATCATATTGCTAAAGCGGTTCCAATCTTCCGTCGTGGTTACTTTAAAAAAGTTCTCGCGTCCGGGAATAATTGTGACCGGAATCTTTACCGCCTCAAATATCGAGGAATCATCTGTTATATTCTTTAATGACTTTATTTGCAATAAGGCTTTTTTGTACAAAGCCGTAAGCACCCCTTGCGGTGTCTGGGCACGATAAAGTTTCGAACGGTCTACCGTTTTCTTCACTTGTTCATCGTTTATCTCCTTCATTGTATCTATACAGGGAAGCGCAAAAATGACGGCTGGATGCGCAGGCCCCAGCTTGTTAAGAATTTGATCTATCGCGTCTCCGCCGACCAATGGACGCGCTCCATCATGAATCAGGAGTTTCTCCGATTTAGAAGATATTTGAGAAATTCCATTGATGACAGAATCTACACGCGTATTTCCACCTTGTCCCCATTTAATCGGAATGGCATGTTTAAATTCTGAAAGAATCTGTTGAAATTGACTTTTTTCAGTATCTTTCACAACAATGACGATTTCATCTAGTAGTTTACTGTCTAAAATATTTTTAAAGGTATACCAGATTAAAGGATGTCCATGCATCTCCATAAGCAGTTTATTTATTGAGCCGCCTATACGGGTTCCCTCTCCCGCCGCTACTAAGATAAGGCTATTCATCATATCCACTCTCTAATTTAGCTTTTGCGAAAATTATTTGTCCGGCTTTTGTTTGCAAGACGGATGCAATAATAACAGGTATTTCCTGTCCGATAAATTGGCTCCCATTTTCGACCACGATCATTGTCCCATCATCTAAAAACGCTACACCTTGTCCTTCTTCCTTGCCATTTTTTACTAATTGGACATACACTTCTTCCCCCGGAATAACAGCCGGTTTTAATGCAATAATAAGTTCATTGATATTTAATACTGCAACCCCTTGTAATTCCGCAACCTTATTTAGATTATAATCATTAGTAATAATTTTATAGCCATAAGTTCTCGCTAGTTTTACTAATTTAGAATCAACTTCATTAATCTCCTCAAAATCTTCCGTCAAAATAATCAGTTCATCTTTGCTTTTCTTCTTTATCTGATTAAGAATATCCAATCCCCGACGTCCGCGATTTCTTTTCAATACATCTGCTGAATCAGCAATTTTCTGTAATTCTTCCAGCACAAAAACAGGAACGATGATTGGCCCCTCTAAAAAACCAGACTGATAAATATTCAAAATACGTCCATCAATAATAATATTCGTATCAAGCAGTTTCCCTACTTTTTTCTTTTTCTGTTTTGTACCAGATTCTGCCTTGAAATGAAACCATCCTGCAATTTCGGCCTTTTTGGAAATTGTCAGGTGCATTCCGATATATCCCAAAATTATACTGAGAGCCACAGATACATAAGGACCTATATATGGAATACTGCCAAACGCCAATCCAACTAAATTAGCTATAATAAGCCCTGCAAATAATCCTAAAGTACCAATTATAAGATCCTGTGTCGATATAAGCAGCAGTGATTTTTCGACTCGGGATGTAAAGGCAAACAAACTGCTAATCAAATAGCCCGAAATGACTCGTCCTACAAGTGCACCTAAAATTCCGCCTATCAGCATGACACCCAATGATAAAATTGTAATTCCCAAAATTGTCTCGGTCAAAACGTTTTTAGGAATGACTGCGGTAAGCAACGGTTCCGTCTGGGTAGACAACACTATTCCCAATACAGAAAAAAGCAGAATAAATATGGCCTTTAATACTTTTTCCGGCATATTATAAATTCCTCTTTAGTTTCCATAAAATGATTTCTGAAATACTACATTTACACATTTTAATTATAATAGCACAATCATAACGGATTGAAAAACAAACCTTTCTCTTATCTCACACCTGTGATTTAAAAAAATGGATCGCCTCTTCCAAATGATTTATAAATACCACATGCGAGAGTAATTCCTCCCGGTGATTATCTTTAAAATAGTTTTCAGCCTCTTCCTGATTCCTCGCAGGGAGGACAAATTCAGTAAAATTCATTTTAACCGCCTCTTTGAGTCGTAAGCTTAACTTAGAAACAGGGAGGATTTCACCGGTTAATCCAATTTCACCTAAAGCCATACAGAATTTTTTCAAAGGTATATCATACTTTACGGAAAATAATGCCAGTGCTACTGATAAATCCGCTGCTGTTTCTTTTAATTTATAGCCACCTGCCACATTGAGATATACATCATCAGCAGAAAATGGAATTTTCCCCTTTTTTTCCAGTACGGCAAGTAAAATAACCAATCTATTAAAATCGTAACCAGATGCAATTCTACGCGGAACTGCCAGTACGGAATGGACTGTAAGTGCCTGTACCTCAATCAAGATTGGACGTAAGCCTTCCATGCAGGCAGCAACTGTACTTCCAGATACAGGAGCTTCTTGTATTCCTTTTAGAAGATACTTAGACGGATCATCAATCCCTTTCAATCCTTTCCGCCCCATTACAAAGAGTCCTGATTCAGATGTAGAACCAAATCGATTTTTCACAGTACGAAGCACACGAAATTGATAGTTTCTATCTCCTTCCAAATAAAAAACCACATCTACCATATGTTCTAATATACGCGGACCCGCAATATTTCCCTCTTTTGTAACGTGCCCGATAATCATTACGATAATCCCTGATTCTTTAGCCATCTTTACAAGTATTGCTGTGCAGTCCCTGATTTGTGTCGGACTCCCCATTGCTGAAGAACTGTTAGGAAGATAAGTGGTTTGTATAGAATCAATAATAACCATATCCGGATGTAGTTTATCTACCTCGGCAAGAATTGTTTCTAAATTGCTTTCAGCAAAAACAAAACATTCCTCTGTATTTACAGAAAGCCGTTCTGCTCTCATTTTAATCTGTATATCTGATTCCTCACCACTGCAATATAGTACAGTTTTTCCCATCTTTGTAAATGAATCACATATTTGTAAAATAAGAGTTGATTTTCCGATTCCCGGTTCTCCACCCCAAAGAATAACGGAATCGGAGACTATACCGCCTCCTAATGGACGATCTAATTCTGTTATTCCCAATTTCACTCTATCTGTATCTTTTATTTCTATATCAGTTAAACTGGTAGGTTCTTTTCCGGATTGAAAAGATAACGTTCGTATGCTTTTGGGAATACTTTCTTCTATTTTTTCCTCTAATGAATTCCATTCTCCACAATTGGGGCATTTACCCATCCACTTAGGCGTTTCTGCTCCACAATTATGACATATAAACTTTGTCTTGGTTTTTGAGTTCATATTCGTCAATCTCTCCCGCAATATAAAATGGACATAGAGATCGTCCCTATGCCCATTATACTACTTTTTACCGATAAGCCTTAGTCTGCATTAAACACCAGATTGTTTTTTTCACCAACATCTACATGGATGGTACTCTTCCCTTTCAGCTTTCCTGATAATAATAATTCAGAGATTTCATCTTCCACTTCTTTTTGAATAGTTCTTTTCAAAGGCCGTGCACCATATTCAAAATCAGAACCGTCTGCAATCAAATGATTGCGAGCTTTTTCAGAAACATCCATTTTCAAATGAAGATGTTCCAATTTCTTTTCAACTGCTTTCAAAAGGAGTTTTGCGATTTCTGATAGATTTTCTGTAGTCAGCGGATGGAAAACGATAATCTCATCAATCCTGTTAATAAATTCAGGTCGAAAAGTATGTTTGACCTGATCTAAAATCATGGCTTTTGCACTTTCAAAATCTTTCTTGTCTTCATTCTTATCAATAAAGCCCAATTTCTTCTCTTTGCCGCGTAACAATCCTGATCCAAGATTACTTGTCATAATAATGACACAGTTTGTAAAATCAACGGTACGTCCCTGCCCATCTGTTAAGCGTCCATCATCAAGTACCTGTAGTAAGATATTAAAGAAATCTGCATGTGCTTTTTCCACTTCATCAAAAAGAATGACACTATATGGATTCCTGCGAACGGCATCCGTTAATTGCCCGCCCTCTTCATATCCTACATATCCTGGAGGTGCCCCAACAAGGCGCGATACTTCATGTTTCTCCATATACTCAGACATATCAAAGCGAAGCATATTCTTCTCACTGCCAAACATAGTTTCTGCCAACGCCCTTGCCAATTCTGTCTTACCAACACCAGTAGAACCAAGAAACAGAAACGAACCAATAGGTCTTTTCGGATCTTTCATCCCTGCTCTGGCGCGCCGGATTGCCTTGGCAACAGCAGTTACGGCATCTTCCTGCCCAATAACACGTTTATGAAGTTCTTCTTCCAAATGAAGCAGACGTTCAGAATCCTTCTGTTTCAGATTCTGAAGGGGGACACCTGTCCACTTGGCAACCACCTCAGCTACGTCTTCTTCTGTAACAACTAAATGCTCATGATCACCGCCTTTCCATTCTCCCTTCATCTTTTCAATTTGTCCGGATAGCTCTTTTGCCTGATCCCTTAATATGGCAGCGCGTTCAAAATTTTGAGCAGATATGGCGGCTTCCTTCTCTTTCTGGACAGAGGCAAGATCCTCCTCCTTTTTTTTCAAATCGTCCGGTGTAGAAGAAGCCTCCATACGAACCTTAGCTGCGGCTTCATCAATAACATCAATTGCTTTATCCGGCTGGAAACGATCGGTAATATAACGAGAAGATAACTCTACCGCTTTTTTGATAGCCTCATCCGTAATTTTTGCTTTATGGAATGCTTCATATCTATCGCGAAGTCCCATTAATATATCAATAGTATCCTTAGGAGTAGGTTCTCCCACTTTTACAGGCTGGAAGCGGCGTTCAAGAGCTGCATCTTTCTCAATATATTTCTTATATTCTTTCAATGTTGTCGCGCCAATGCATCTAATCTCTCCTCTGGCAAGGGCAGGTTTCATAATATTAGCAGCATCCATGGAACCTTCCCCTGCACCGGCACCTACAAGAGTATGTAATTCATCAATAAACAGAATCCAGTTCTCATGTTTCTTTACTTCTTCCAAGACTTTTTTTAACCGCTCTTCAAATTCCCCTCTATACTTTGTTCCCGCTACCACGGAAGACATATTTAAAGAAATGATTCTACAGTTTTTTAAAATTTCGGGAACGTCATTATTGACAATTCGCTGTGCTAAACCTTCTGCAATCGCAGTTTTCCCCACGCCCGGTTCGCCAATAAGAACCGGATTGTTTTTATTTCTCCGTGAGAGGATTTGAATAACTCGGTTAATTTCAGTCTGACGCCCAACAACAGGATCGATTTTTCCCTGTTTTGCCCTTTCATTCAAATCAACAGCAAATTCTCCCAAGTCGCCAAGATTTTCATTCTTTTCACTATCATTTTCTTCCGACATAAATTGTTCAAAAGCACGCTTCAATTTACCTCCTGTTACATTGAACTGCTCCAATATGCGGATCGCCAATCCGCCGCCTTCATGAATAATGGCCAGCAATAAGTGTTCTGTTCCGACATAATTATTGCCAAGTTCATTGGCCTCTTCGACAGCCATTTCAAGAACCCGCTTTGTACGAGGTGCTATATAAAGGTCCGTATTTCTGAAAAAAACTGAATCGTTATACGCCTGCAGGAATTCTTCCAGTGCTGTTACTGTAAGTCCCAACGAATTTAAAATCTTTCCGCCCACACTGTCTTTTTCATTTGAAATACCTATTAAAAGATGTTCTGTCCCTACATATTCACTACCAAGCTTAGAGGCTTCCTCTGCAGCAAACTTCCATGCATTCTTTACGCTGTCTGTGTACCTATTTTCCATCCAAATTCCCTCCTTACATGTTTGATTATCATAATTTTTCTTTTAAATTCCATTTTGTGCTTTATATGCCTGTATTTGATCACGCAGCTTAGCCGCCTGCTCAAAATCTTCCGAATTTATAGCTGATTTTAATTGTTTTTCATATTCAGCCAGCTTTTCGTCTTTTATTGACTCTTCCTTTAAGCCCGGTTCATTTTTGGTCAGATTATGACTGAACAAGGGTCTGAGTTCTTCTCTAAAAGATTTATAATCCTGGTTTCCATGAAACAGTCCCTTTGACAGATTTAATCCATCAGATGCTACTTTTCTGACATCACAAATGCTCCCATTATTATCTTTATAAAAATGTGGAAATATATCAAATAATCTTTTTCCTAAAATAGAAGGCATTGAATAATTCAATAAGTTTTCAGTTTGCTTGAAACGTTCTCCTTTTGCACATTCATTGCAAAGATGTAATTCACTTTTTTTACCATTAATAATTCTTACCAAATGTACATTGGCTGCTCTTCCATGACAATGTTCACAAAACATTTTATTCTCCTTTCAAAGTCCACTCTGTCTGATGTATTATAGTTCTTACAGCATCTTGCCGATCTTCCGGCGGACAAAATTCAAGCATTGTCCGCATTAATACTTTAATCATGTGATATTCACGGCGTGAAATGATATTATATTTCAGAAGCATATTAAAATATCCTTCAAAATTGCTTTCAACCAATTCTATATCATTTTTATCAGTTTCCCCTTTTTTTTCAGAGACCGTATGCGAGACTATTTCGTGATCTTTTTCCGCTACACCTCGCATGGAAATTTTAATGTATCCGCCGCTTCCTCGTCTTGACTCTACCATGAATCGATTATCTGATGAAAATCGTGTATTGATTACATATGTCACCTGTGACGGGGCACATTCCAAAAGATCAGCCACATCCTTACGCCGTAAAAGTAATTCATCAGAAGACTGCTTTCCCAACCTTTCTAATATAAATTGTTCAATTCTATCCGCTAAAATGGAATTTGTCATTTGATGATAGGCTCCTTTTCTTTTTACCAAATCTATTTTATTACTTAAAAGTCAAAAAGTCAATATGTTAAATAGTAAAAGCCACATGAAAAAAGGACATTTCTTTCATGTGGCTTTTAAAAAGCTAAAAATCAGAAATTCTTAAATTTTGCAAAACACTGGTAATCACTGATCCTGGAAAACCCCGACGATATAATATGCCCGCAGCTCTTCTATAATTATGCTTTAAAGCTGGTAAAACTTTCACTTTATTTTTCATAACGATAAGTGCAGCCGCATATTCTTCATCAAAAGTCAAATGTCGGTCTATGGAAAGGCCTCGCAATTTCATTTTTTTATGAATATAAACATCTCCATAAGCATTCTTGCTCTTATATAAGTTAAACAAATCTTCAGCAAGATCCAAATCATTTACATATCCATAGTGTAAAAGTTTCGATAAAGCTTCTTCTATCTCCCGCAAAGGATATTCCCTGTCTTTTAATTTTTTACGCAATTCATAAGTACTCTGTCCACGATACTTCAATAAATGCAAGGCCGCTTCATACGCTGTTTTACTCTTTTGCATCTTTATTCTTTGCAATAACATCCACATTAAATTTTTCCGGTTCTACCACCAGAGTATCCCTAATAATCTTATCAATTTCCGCAGCGATTTCCTGATTTTCTCTCAAAAAAGCCTTTGCTGCCTCACGGCCCTGACTTATACGATTTCCTTTATAGGAGTACCATGCCCCGCTCTTTTGAATAATATCCATATTAGTTGCGAGATCCAGTAACGTTCCTTCTTTTGAGATACCTTCTCCATACATCACATCAAACTCAGCTGTTTTAAAAGGCGGGGCCACTTTATTCTTTACAACTTTGGCACGAGTACGGTTTCCCACCACATCTGTCCCATTTTTTATAGCTTCACCGCGACGGATTTCTACCCGTATAGAAGAATAAAACTTAAGCGCTCTGCCACCAGTAGTGGTTTCCGGATTACCAAACATAATACCAACCTTCTCACGAATCTGATTAATAAATATCACGATGGTCCTGGATTTACTTATAATCCCGGTTAATTTTCTAAGCGCTTTGCTCATCAATCTGGCTTGAAGTCCTACAGATTGATCACCTATATCTCCTTCAATTTCCTGTTTCGGAACAAGAGCTGCTACTGAGTCAATAACAATCATATCCACCGCTCCGCTCCGCACCAACTGCTCACAGATACTTAATGCCTGTTCTCCGCTATCCGGCTGAGAAATCAAAAGGCGCTCCGTATCGACACCCAAATGATGAGCATATACGGGATCCAAGGCATGTTCCGCATCAATAAATGCCGCTACACCATTATTTTTTTGTGCTTCGGCAATGGCATGTAATGCTAATGTCGTTTTTCCGGAAGATTCCGGCCCGTAAATTTCTATGACCCTTCCCCGAGGATATCCGCCAACCCCTACTGCAATATCCAGAGCTAATGAACCTGTCGGAATAACCTCTGTATCCAATTTTCCCTTCATATCGCCTAATCGCATAATTGCACCGGCTCCGAACTCACGGGTAATTTGATGCATTGCATTTTCAAGAGCCTTTTGACGTTCTGAGTTCATGTCCGTGTTTCGTACTTTTACTGTCATTTTATCCTCCTTTATTTAATTTAATATACTGCAGAACATAATATAATGCCTTATCTGCTGCGCCATAACGGATGCTCTCACGATTCCCCATAAAATGTTCTTCATAGACTTTTGTTCCATATTTTCCTGAAACAGCTATAAATACAAGACCAGGACTCTCCCCATGTATTCCATTCCCCGGACCGGCATATCCGGTAGTGGCTACCGACACATCACTATTATAAAGTCGTCTGCTACCTTCGGCCATTTCACCAGCTACACCAGCACTAACAGCAGTATCTCTTTCCAGTGCACTTTTTGAAACACCGAGAATCTTCTCTTTACTATCATTCCAATAAGTAACAGCACTCCCCTTAAAGTAGTCAGAACTTCCGGGCAAATCTGTCATTAACTTTCCAATTATGCCACCGGTACATGATTCAGCGGCGCTCATTGTCATTTTATACTGAATTAATAATTCTGCCAAATCACTCCTAATATCAGATTCAACATGATACTCTGATACAGGAAGCCGCTTTTTTATAATCAATAAGAACGGAGTGATCAAATCGTGCGCATTTTGTATAGTACTTCCATGCGCAGTCATGCGAAGCGCAATATATCCCGGCCTTGCCAATAAAGCAAATGTCGGATTTTCCTGCGCCTTAATTAGATCCATTATACGGGATTCAATTTCTGTCTCTGTCAACCCTGTTATAGTTACTATAACAGAATAAATAATACCTTGCGGTCCAAAATTACTTTCAAGCCACGGCATCATCTCTTTCTCTGCCATAATTTTCATTTCAAATGGTGGTCCCGGTAAATGAATTAGTGCTTTATGATTTTTAATAGATGCAGATCCATTAGCTGAACCAACATGATTTTCAAATATGCAGGAACCTTCTCCGAACCATGCCTGTCGCGATAGGAGTTTAGAATATACTCGCCCTTCTCGTTCATAATAATCCCTAAGACGGCTATTCTGATCCTCATAATATACATAAGAAATACCTAAAGCTTCTGCCCCGATGCGCTTCGTAATGTCTCCTTGTGTCGCACCCAGCCCGCCGGATGTAATTACTATATCTGCCCGAGACAATGCAATTTCCATAGCATTTCTCATCCGCATAGCATTATCCCCCACCGTAGTCATATAAGCTACTGTAAATCCGTGCTGATTCAGAAAAACCGCCAACCATCTGCTGTTCTCATTATCAATTTCTCCCAGCAGTAATTCTGTGCCGGTAGTAATGATTTCAACAATCATCATATACCTCTATCTGTTGTTATTCTCTCCGCAATCAAATCATATGCGTATCCATCTATAATATGCGCCTTAACAAAGTCACCCGGCCGTAAATCGCCAGGGTGATCTATGTAAACATTACCATCTACCTCAGGTGCTTGGAAAGATGCTCTGCCTTTAGCCTGAAGATTTCCACATCCATCATCTAATAATTCTTCCACCAATACTTCTGTATCAACTCCAATCAGATTCCGATTATTTTCTTCAGAAATTTCTGCTTGAGCCGCCATTAACTCGTGATATCGATTTTCTTTTATTTCTTCTGTAACCTGATCGACCATACGGGCTGCTGGTGTCCCATCTTGTGCTGAATAAGTAAATGCCCCCATATTATCAAATTTCACTGCCTTGATGAATGTAAGCAATTCTTTAAAATCTGCCTCTGTTTCTCCGGGAAACCCAACCATAAGGGTTGTCCGAATTGTTATATACGGTGTGGTATTTCGTAATTTCTTCAATAGCTTTTTGATGCTTTGGGAAGAATCACGTCTATGCATTCGTCTTAATACGGAATCACTTATATGCTGTAAAGGAATATCTACATATTTGCAGATCTTTTCTTCTTTAGTAATTATTTCTAAAAGTTCATCATCAAAATACGTTGGATACAGATAAAACAAACGAATCCATTTCACATTATCAATTTTTACAAGTTCTTTTAATAGCCTTGCAAGTGTTGTTCCATCATTTAAATCTCTGCCATAGAAACTGGAGTCCTGCGCAATTAAATTAAACTCACGGACACCTTCACTGGAAAGCCGTTTGACTTCGTGTACAACAGATGGAATGGAGCGGCTTCTCATCGCGCCACGAACATAGGGAATATAGCAAAACGTGCAACCATTACTGCATCCTTCCGCAATCTTTATATACGCACTGTAAGGTGGAGTCAGCGGCTGCCGCGGAATAAGTTCTTCATGTTCACAGGGAGCGGTATCGAATCTATATATCTTTTTATTGCCATGAATATAGGACTCTTGGACAACTTCTAAAATATGTTGCCATGAATCAGTACCTATAAAAATATCGATTTCCGGTATTTCTTTTCCCAATGCTTCCTTATATTGCTGTGTCAGACACCCGGCAGCGACAAGTCTCTCACAAACTCCCTCCTTTTTATATCTGGCTGCCTGCAAAATGGTCTGAATTGATTCTTCCTTTGCCGGATCAATAAATGTGCATGTGTTGATAATAATGATTTGCGCAGTGCTTAAATCCTCAGTTAATTCATACCCGGCTTTTGCTAAAATACCAACCATCATTTCAGTATCTACCAAATTCTTGGAACATCCTAAGCTAATAACTCCCAATTTACGATTCAATTATGAAATCCTCCTGAAACGAACCTGTTCTATCCATTCATTCAATAGTATTTTTTTCCCCTCATCAACATATTTCTTCTCTAATTCCCAATAATTTAAAGGATTTCCGTTTGTATCAGCAGGCAATGTGCTGTCATTAACATAAATAAAGTAACAACCGTTATCCTGCATGACCTTTTTATAATGCGTAGGCGTCAACAACCAATTCATAAGTTTTTGACCAAGTTCGGGCTCTTTGCTGTCGGCAGAAAGCCCTATACCATATAAATACCAGGAAGTTCCATCCGTAGGGTACATAATTTGTAGAGGAAGATTTTCTTTTTGTGCCCGCATAGCCTCATTATAGCTGGATATCCCGATATCACACTTTCCCATACCTGCCATCCTTGATGGCGTCGAAAGATATTTCCCATATTGTACAATATGGGAGTTCCCCTCAGACAAAAGGTAAAGTGCCTCTGTAATCCCGAAGTGTTCTGCCATAGATAACAGCAAATCTTCCGCCATATCTGCCGCAATAAAATCCGTCATGGACAATCGGATCTGCGGTGAAGTCATTATATTGTTCCAATTATAATTTAGCAGAGAATGTCTGGCCGCAAATTCTTTATTAACAACAAAAACAATCGGATCTAACCAAATTCCCGTCCAAGTCCCCTCGAAATCCTTAAATTGTTCTAAAGCAGTGTCTGTCGATTCTGAAGAATAGGAGCGTAATGCCTTATTCTTTTTCAATTCTTCCAAATTGGTCTGAGATGTTAAAAATATATCAGCCTCGCCAATCCCCTGATGCCCATTACTGCCTAATTGTTCCGCTGTCATACGTATAATTTCTATTTGAAATCCGGTTTCCGCATAAAATTCTTTACCGATTTCATCTAAAATATTGGATTGTAAATCAGTACAAATTTTAATAGTTTGCGCCTTGACTGATGTTTGCTTTTTCAAATCTTCCTGGATTTTTGCATATTGTAAAATTCCCCAAAAAGCAGTAGAAGCTAATATAAGAAATGATATAACCGGTATTAATCTCCGCAAAGGTTGTCGCTCCCTTATTTGATAATATATTATTTATTTCAATTTTCTATTTGATCCGGAAATAACTCTTTTAATTGCCCTTTAGAAACTAAAACCGTTCTCGGTTTTGCACCATCAGCTTTACTTACAATTCCCATTAATTCCATGGTATCCATTAATCTTCCTGCTCTAGTGTAGCCGATTCGAAACCTTCGCTGCAATGCGGAAACAGATGCTCTTTGGGTATCAACCACCCACTCTGACGCTTCTGCCAATAATTCATCTTTCGGCTCCTCTGAATCTGAAGAAACAGCAGGTTCCCACTCTGATAAATCTATTTTTGTCTCATCAGATACTATGACATCCTGCTGGATGCACTGTTCCTTTACATAAGAAACGACAGCCTCCACTTCCTCATCGGAAATAAATGCTCCTTGTATGCGTATAGGATTCGATGCACCGGATGGATTAAAAAGCATATCACCTTTACCTAAAAGTTTTTCTGCGCCTGCTTTATCTAAAATGGTTCTGGAATCCACTTGTGATGAGACAGCAAACGAAATACGGCTGGGGATATTTGCTTTAATTAGGCCTGTAATAACATCCACAGAAGGTCTTTGCGTTGCTACAACAAGATGAATCCCCGCAGCTCTTGCTTTTTGTGCTAATCGACAAATCGCATCTTCCACACTGTCCTTTGCCACCATCATCAAATCTGCCAGCTCATCAATCACAACGACAATGAATGGCATCTTCATTTCAGGATTTTGCTTATTAAATCCATTAATATCACGAACATTTTTTTCCGCAAAAGACCGATAACGGGTTTCCATTTCTGTTACAGCCCAATTTAAGATACCCGCTGCTTTCTTGGGCTCCGTAACGACTTCCGTGCGCAAATGAGGAATCCCATTATATATGGATAGCTCAACCACTTTGGGATCGATCAGGATTAATTTTACATCTTCAGGAAGACTATGATAGAGAATACTGGTAATTATGGTATTGATGCAAACCGACTTTCCGCTTCCGGTTTGCCCGGCAATCAAAAGATGCGGCATTTTAGCCAGATCAGTAATCACTACCTTCCCTGCAATATCTTTTCCCAATGCCACAAGTATCTTTCCTTTCCCTTTTTGAAAAGCATTGCTGGAAAGAACTTCCCGCAATGATACTGCAGCCGTTTTGGCATTAGGAATCTCAATCCCTACTGCAGATTTCCCGGGGATGGGCGCCTCTATTCGGATACTGGTGGCTGCCAGCTGAAGCGCTATATCATCCGACAAACCTTCTATTTTAGATACGCGTACCCCCGGAGCAGGTTCAAGTTCATAACGTGTAACAGCAGGTCCTATACTTACATGAACTATTTTGGCATTTACACCAAAGCTTTTTAATGTTGTCTCAAGACGATTCGCTTTTCCATAAGCATTCGTTTCCAAACTGCCGGAGCTTTCTCCCTTCTTTAAAAGAGACAGAGGTGGAAATGAATAAAAATTATTTTTCTCTGCTTCAGGCATGTCTGCCTTACTATTTATTTTAATATCATTTGTATTTTCTTCGCAGACTTTATGTCCTTCCAGCATATCAATATTATCTTCAGGCAATAAAATCTGTGCATTCTCGGAAACAGTTGGGGCTGTTGCTTCACCACATACAGGTTTCCCTTTTTCATCAGCAGGAGAAAATACATTAACAGGAAGATCTTCCGTATCATCTTTTTTTATATTTTTAATGGTAGGCTTATGGAAAATAAAATCTGTTAAATTATATTGTTCTCCTGCATTTTCCGCCGCATTACGGGCGCTATGATATGCTTCCTGCTTTTCACGTATTCTCGCTTTAACATGACCAATCCTTTTTTCAGTTTGTTCCCCAACCTTTTTAGCACCGTTTGAAACTGACCAATGTGTTAACAGTAAAATATCTATGACAAACAAACCGGTCAAAATGATTGTCGTCCCTATATTTCCCGCTAAAAAACGTATTATGCCCACCGGGATCCCACAAAACATTCCTCCATATGTCATAAAAGAAGCTACTGAAAAGTTACTACCGGCAGGGAGCATATGATGATGATAGCCGGCTAGAAGTATCCATACGGCAATTAAAGAAAAAACAAGACGACGTGTCATATTTGGCGCATGTCCTGTCAATACGTATACTGCTCCCGTAAAGATAAGAACAAGGGCCGCCCCAAATGAGGCCACTCCAAAGAGTACATAAAATCCATTCCGCAGCAGATTTCCCACAATTCCCATGCCATAGCCGCCTAAACTGAGACATACAAAGAAACCCAAAAGAATCATAACAATTCCCGTGATTTCAACTCTATTCGTCCCCTGGCCTTTTTTCTTTTCGCGTGCAATATGTACTTTCTTTTTCATCAGTTCGGTAAACCTTCCTACTCCTTATTCATCCTTTTATTCCATCTTTTTACAATCTCCGCTTCTGCACCATTCAATACAGGGCGGTAATACACAGCAGAACAAAGTTCATCAGGCAGATACTGCTGTTTAACCCATCCCCCATATGCATGTGGATATTTATAAGCTATTCCGTATCCCAGCCTGTTCGCTCCATTATAATGTGCATCTTTCAAATGCCGCGGAATAGACCAGTTACTCTTCTTTGCAATATCTGTCATCGCAGCAGAAATACCGACAACCGTACTATTACTTTTAGGAGCAAGAGAAATATATAATACTGCTTCCGCCAAAATAATCTGCGCTTCCGGGAATCCAACCATTTCCGCCGCCTGTGCTGCCGACACTGCCACACGAAGAGCATCGGGATCCGCTAATCCAACATCTTCTGCCGCACAGATTATAATTCTCCGTGAAATAAAAGAGGTTTTTTCTCCCCCTGCAATCATTCTTGCCAGATAGTGAAGAGCTGCCTGGGGATCGCTTCCACGCATGCTCTTAATAAATGCGGAAGCAATATCGTAATGATAATCACCTTTTTTATCATACACGGACATTTGTTCCCCGGCAACCCCCTGTACTTCTTTTTCAGTCAGTACCCCGCCATATGGCAAACTTGTTGTAGCCTGCTCCAATAAGTTTAACGCGATTCTAGTATCACCTGCCGCATATGCAGCAATATTTTTAAGAACTATTTCATCCGCATGATAATCATGCATGCCCAATCCCTTATTTTTATCTGTAAGCGCTTTTTGGAGGATAAGGACGATTGAATCGATGCTAAGCGGTTTAAGATGAATCAATCTTATCCGGGACAGTAACGAACCGTTTAGTTCAAAATAAGGATTTTCCGTAGTTGCTCCAATCAATATGAAAGTCCCATTTTCCACATAAGGCAGTAATAAATCCTGCTGTGCCCTATTAAATCGGTGAACTTCATCGATGAATACAATAGTTCTTCTTCCATAGTACTGCAATTCTTTTTGGGCAGCGGGAACGATGTCGCGAATTTCTTTAGCTCCGCTGGAAGTCGCATTTAATTTTAAAAATTTGAACTTAGTCATCTTTGCAATAACAGATGCAATTGTCGTTTTTCCACATCCGGGCGGCCCAAAGAGAAGAAGAGATGGTACTGTATCTCTTTCTATCATTTTATAAAGGAAAGAGTTTTTCCCTACAGACTCGTCTTGCCCTATGATATCATCAAGTATTTCCGGACGCATTCGATCCGCCAGCGGAGCATATGCGTTTGATTCATCTGATATGTCAAATAATGATTCCATCTTTTCTTCCCCATAAGAATAAGCCGCCAAGTAAACCTTAGCGGCATTGCATTTAATGACCCCACCATGTCGTTTAATGCTGTATTTTGAGTCTGCATAGATGCAGGTGGGTGTCCTCATGACCTGTTCCTTCAGTCCCTGAAGAAGGGCATTGAATCCACAAATCGATTCTGAACTCCCTTTTTAAAGGTGTTGGTTCAAAATATAAAGCGACACGTGCACAGCAGGGTTTTATCTTTAATATTAGTGTAGCAAAAAGTATTCTGTTTTACAAGTTTCTGCCATCATCATACAAGAAACGCATTTGTCTTTTTCTTCAAAATGACAAATGCGTTTTGCAGTAGGTATAAATTAAATTAATAAATTCTTTTCTTTTTTAACATCTACTCTGATATGCAGCTCCTTTAACTGCATATCAACAACTTCTGAAGGTGCCTGTGTCATTTGATCGATAGCACTCTGTGTTTTTGGAAATGCAATAACATCACGGATGGATCCTAAACGAAGCATAAGCATTACAAGCCGATCAAGTCCCAAGGCAATCCCTGCATGCGGCGGCGCACCATAGCGGAAAGCATCCAAAAGGAACCCAAACTTTTCCTGTGCTTCTTCGTGTGTTATCCCAATCGCCTTGAAAACTTTTTCCTGCAGTTCCTCCTGATAAATACGAAGTGAACCGCCACCTGCCTCAACTCCGTTTAAAACCATGTCATAGGCCTTAGCATATACTTTTGAAGGATCAGTAAGCAAGTACTGGACATCTTCATCACGCGGAGCAGTAAAGGGATGATGTTCTGCAACCCAGCGTTTATCCTCTTCGCTGTATTCAAACATCGGGAAATCAGTTACCCAGCGGAAGCAGAATTCATTTTCATCAATGAGATTCATACGGCGCGCCATTTCGAGGCGGAGTTCGCCAAGCGCCTGGGCGACAACTTTTGGCTTATCTGCAATAATGAGAATAAGATCTCCATTTTCCGCTTCACAGAATTTACCAATTTCGCGGATCTTATCTTCTCCGAGAAATTTAGTAATCTGGCATTTCAAGCTGCCATCTTTATTAAGACCGATCCATGCAAGCCCTTTCGCGCCATAATTCCCGACATAATCCACTAAGCCATCCAATTCACGGCGGGGAATTGCGGCGTCCCCCTTCACGGTAATCGCCTTTACAATCCCACCGTTATCAAGTACATTACGGAATACTTTAAAACCGGTGTCTCGAAGTAAATCCGAAATATCATAAAAATGCATATCAAACCTAAGATCCGGCTTATCGGAACCATATAGATTCATGGCATCATCCCAAGTAATACGCTTAAATGGAATCTGAATATCCACATTAAGGACATTTTTAAAAATTCTCTGCATCATATGTTCCATTAAGTCCAAGATAAAATCCTGATCTTCAAAGGATAATTCTATATCCAACTGTGTGAATTCCGGCTGGCGATCTGCACGAAGATCTTCGTCACGAAAACAACGCGCTATCTGAAAATATCTTTCCAATCCGGATACCATGAGAAGCTGTTTAAAAAGCTGCGGTGATTGAGGCAATGCATAAAATTTACCAGGATTAACACGGCTTGGTACCAAATAGTCGCGCGCACCTTCAGGCGTACTTTTGGTTAAGATCGGAGTTTCTACTTCAAGAAAATCGTGTGCATCCAAAAATTGTCTCATTTCGTGAACAATTTTATGGCGCATAATCAAATTCCTTTGCATTTCAGGACGGCGCAAATCAATATAACGATGTTTCAGCCTTACGGTTTCATCTACATCAATTCCATCTTCAACATAAAAAGGAGGTGTCTTAGCTTTATTTAAAACACGCATTTCTGAAACAACCACTTCTATTTTTCCTGTCTGCATTTTAGGATTGACGGTTTCAGGACTTCTTTCTCTAACAATCCCTCTTATCGCCAATACATATTCACTTCTCACATCTTCCGCTTTATGAAACGCGTCTTCTCCATATTGTGGACTCATGACAACCTGTACAATGCCGCTTCTATCCCGTAAATCAATAAAAATCAATCCACCATGATCCCGACGGGTATTTACCCATCCTGCCAAGGTTAATTCTTTTCCGCAATCCTTTTCTGTAACTCTGCCGCATCCGCAGGATCTGTGCATACCTGCCATTGTTTCCATATTTGAGCACCTCTTTAAAACGTTAATAATATAAAATATTTTGCAGTTATTTACTGTCTGCTCGACCCTGTAATGAAATCAGATACTTTGAGAAATGGAATATCCTGCTGCTTTCCGTTTTCCATGTTTTTTACGGCAGCTTCTTTTTTCTCCATCTCATTAGCACCGATAATTACTGTATATTCCGCATTATTTTTACCGGCTTGTTTCATTTGTCCTTTTATACTGCGATCCTGCAAATCAATTTCCGCAATAACACCTTTGTCACGAAGGTGTTGCTGTATCTTGATGCCTTCCACAACAGCATCTTCCCCTAGTGTCACAATATATACTTTCTTGCGATTTGCCGGTTCTGGAATCAGTTTTTGCATTTCCAGCGCAAGCAACAGTCTTTCAAGGCCCACAGCAAATCCTATTCCTGGTGTCGATGGACCACCCACATCCTCTACCAATCCATCATAACGACCACCGCCACATATCGCACTTTGGGCTCCCAATGGCGGATACTGAATTTCAAACGCAGTATTTGTATAATAGTCAAGCCCCCGCACTAAACGGGAATCAACTAAATAAGGGATCTCCAATGCTGCCAGATATCGTTTTACCGCCTCGAATTTTTTCTCGCACTCATCACAAAGATAATCTGTTATTTTCGGTGCACCAGCAGAGGCACGTCGGCAGCTATCTTCTTTGCAATCCAAGATGCGGAGTGGATTTTTATGAAGGCGAGCCTGGCAGTCATCACAAAGCTGATCTTCCTTTTCTTCAAAAAACTCTATTAATTTCTGTCTATATATGGGCCTGCATTTATAGTCTCCAATAGAATTAATATGAAGTTCCAATTCTTTAAGCCCGAGCGTTTTAAACAGCGTATAAGCGAGGTTTATTACTTCCGCATCTGCTGCTGGGGACGATGCTCCAAGAACTTCCACTCCAAACTGGTGGAATTCTCTATATCGCCCTGCCTGCGGACGATCATACCTGAACATTGATCCAATGTAAAACAGCTTATGTACCTGCTGATCTCCATACAATTTATGTTCAAGATAGGACCTGACTACGGCTGCGGTGTTCTCCGGCCGCAACGTAATTGATCGTCCTCCCCGGTCTTCAAACGTATACATTTCCTTTGCTACCACATCCGTAGTATCACCAATCCCACGAAGAAATAACTTTGTATCCTCAAACATAGGAGTTCTAATTTCACTATACCCATAGAGAGCACATAATTCCTTAATAACGGATTCTACATGATTCCATTTATAGATGTTATCAGGCAGAATATCCTGTGTACCTCTTAATGCCTGCAAGATCCTCAACACCTCTTTATTCTCATAAAAGAATACTTATCAAGTAATGCCTCAAAATTCAAATGGGCATTAACGCAATAATTCTAACATTATATATATATATACGCAAATAAATCATTTATCAGTTTTATCATTTCTTTCACAATCAGCGCAGTAGCCATAAAATTTTAACTGATAATCGACAATAGCAAATCCATTTCCTTTCTTTATTTTTTCTTTCATTTTATTCATAAAATCATAGGAAAACTCAATCACTTTTCCGCATTTAAGACAAATTAAATGATAATGCGAATGTGCCAAATTGTGGTCATTTAATTCATAACGACTTCTGCCATCACCAAAGTCCAATTTTTTTAAGAGCTCAAGTGATGTAAACAATTCAAGCGAACGATATACGGTTGCAAGCCCTATTTCCGGATTGTTATCCCGAACAAATTCATATACATCTTCCGCACACATATGGTTTTCTTTGCTTTCGAGGAATGCCTGTAAAATAACCTGGCGCTGTGTCGTAAACTTATATTTATGTTCACGAATCTTTTTCTTTAACGTATTCATTACTGCTGATTTTTTCATTTTACCCTCCATTAGCGCAAGACTTTATATCTATCGTAATACCACATATGGCGTAATAATATTTGAAGAACTGCCACCGCAGGGACGGCTATCATCATCCCCAATATTCCTTTTAGGCTTCCGCCGATAAGCACTCCTGCGATAATTGCCACTGGGTGAACTTCAATAATCGATCCCATAAGTTTCGGCATAATAAAATGAGAATCTAACTGTTGTACAACCACATAGAAAATAATAACTTGAATCATAACACTGCTTCCCTGCAAAAGACCGAGAAGTATAGGCGGGACAGCCCCAATAATTGGACCTATGATTGGCACCATCTCCACAACCCCGGCAAGAAGTCCAATAACCAATGGATATGGAATATCCATAATCCACATTCCAATAAAAACAAGGAACGCCATGAGTACCGACAGTAGAAGTTGTCCATGTATGTATGCTTTTAAAACAAAATGAATTTCCTTAAACAAGTTCTTTATGTGTGCATGATACCTTTCCGGAAAAAGTTCAGCAAACTTATTGGAAAACGTTCTCCCCTTCTTCATCATGTAAAAAGTAATAAAAGGTACAACAATCAATTCAATTACTGTACTGGCAAAAGAAAATATTGCTGACAAACTGAATTGTGCAAGTCTCAATGTATATTCCCCTATCTCTTGAATCATTTTTGCAATGAAACCTTGCGCCTCCGCAGGAAGCAAACTCAAATGATAAGCTGCTTCCAACCCGGGAATTGCTGACTGCAATGCAGAGAATGTAGCAGGAATACTTCTTGTAAACGCTCTTAACTCCGTGATGAATGGTACAAAAATATGAATTGCAATCAGATATATAATTCCGATAAATATACCAAAAGATATAATAATCGGAATATCATAAGGGATATTCTTTATCCCGGTCATATTTATCCATTTATATAATTTTTGAGCAAGCGGTGTAAGCAAAATAGATAGGATAAGAGATATTCCGAACGGGAAAAAAATAATCGGCGCTGAAAGCGCAAGTAATATAAAAAATAAAGTTATGGAAACACGCATCCAAAATTCTGCGGTTCTTTTCATCATCAACCTCCGACCAAAAACGGGTTATGTTTTTTCTCATATCCAATGCTTGTTGCCTCCCCATGTCCAGGCAAAACAATTACTTCATCGGATAATGAAAAAAGATTTTTTCTAATGGTCTGCAAAAGCCTTTTTATATCTCCACCGGGAAAGTCCGTACGTCCAATAGATTCTCGAAAAAGGGAATCTCCGGTAAAAACAACCTTTTCCTTTTCCATGTAAAAAGAAATTCCTCCGGGAGTATGTCCCGATGTATCCAACACGGTAAAATCAAGTTTTCCTACTTTTATATGCTCTCTATAACTTACCCAATAATCTGCTGCTTTACAAATCGTTGGCTGAGGGAATGAATCAGAAAGATTCTTTTTAGGATCCGATAAATACTCTTTATCATTGATATTCATATATACACGGGCTTCTTTATAAACTCCTTTTAACTTGTTAAGTCCGGCCATGTGGTCTACATGTCCATGTGTCAGAAAGATTCCTTTAACATTCACTTTTAGCTGAGCTACTGCACGAATAATATTTTCAGGAGTAAAGGAGGGGTCAATTATGACAGCATCCATTGTATTTTCATCATATATGATATATGTATTGGTCATAAAGGGACCGAGGACAAGATAGGTTATTTTCATGCAAATTCCCTCCCAAATTGAAGTTGTGATAAGTGTCAAAAAAGTTTTTTCGAATCAAGAAGCAAAGTAACCGGACCGTCATTTTCAAGTGCTACCTGCATATATGTCTGAAAATTTCCGGTTTCTACTTTTATTCCTTCTATCCTGCAGCTCCGCACCACATGTTCATAAAGCCTACTCGCCTGTTTTGGAAGTTCCGCCTCAGTAAAACTTGGCCGACGCCCATGTCTGGAATCTCCATATAAGGTAAACTGTGACACAATCATAAGCGCTCCTTTCGTATCCAAAAGCGACAGGTTCATCTTATTATTTTCATCCTCAAAAATTCTTAAATGCAGTATCTTATCAGATATATATAATGCATCTTCTTCCGTATCTCCACGCTTAATACCCAGCAAGGCAACCAGCCCCTTACCTATTTCTCCACACACCTTCCCTTCAGAAAGTACTCTGCACCAATTACATCTTTGAATAACAGATCTCATATTATCCTCCACGAGAAGAGCGCATACGATGAACTGAATGAACACCTTTTATACGACGTATTTTTGTCATGATAAATTCCAATTGTTGCAAATCTTTAATCTGTATTCCCAAATTCATTCCAGCCATCCCTGTATTCTCAACTTTTACATTAGCTGTAGAAACAGAAAGCTTCAGTTCCATTAATACCGCCAAAATATCGGCCATTAAACCGGTCCGATCATAGGCAATAACTTCAATCGTAACTAAAAACATACCGCTGGTTTCCTGTTCCCATTCTACTTCAATGGTTCTGTCTTTGTCCGAAAGATTAATTGCATTAGGGCAATCTGTACGATGAACAGATACTCCTCTGCCGCGTGTAACATAACCAATGATTTCATCACCGGGAACAGGATTACAACACTTGGATAAATGAACTACCAATCCATCTTCTCCCTTTACAAGAATTCCATTGCTTACCCTTTTTTTTAGGCTCCGCATTCTTAAGTTTTCAAAATCTTTTGAAGTCTTTAACCCGGTGATTTTCTGTTCATTAAGATCTTTTTTATAAAGATCAATCAATTTAAGTACGATAGTCTTTACTGAAAGGCCACCATATCCCGCAGCAGCAAAAAGATCATCCTTTGAAATATTGTTAAAATATTTCCGCACATCATCCAGGTGATTCTTAGACGTAATTTCTTTCCATCTATATCCTTGCCGTTCTGTTTCCGCTATAAGAAGTTCCTGCCCATGTGTTATATTTTCAGGTCTGTATTCTTTCTTGAACCAGCTTCGGATTTTGGCTTTACACTCGGTCGAGCCTACCATATTAATCCAATCATAACTTGGTTTTCCGGTTTTTGCTGTAATCACTGAAACGATATCCCCATTTTTTAATTTGGTATCAAGCGGAACAATTTTATTATTAACTTTTGCCCCTACACAGTGATTCCCGACTTCTGTATGAATACGATAGGCAAAATCAATAGGAATAGATCCTTTAGGCAAATTAATAACATCACCCTTGGGAGTAAAAACAAAAACCTCATCAGAAAATACATCTAACTTTAAAGCGTTTAAAAACTCTTTTGAATTGGAAGTATCTTGCCATTCCAAAAGCCGACGAAGCCAACTGATTTTTTGGTCAAAATCTTTTGTCCCTGCTTTATTCCCTTCTTTATATCTCCAATGGGCGGCTACACCATATTCTGAAATATGATGCATTTCCCAAGTACGGATTTGTATTTCGACAGGCTGTCCTTTTGTACCGATTACAGTTGTATGAAGAGATTGGTACATATTGGGCTTAGGTACAGCGATATAATCCTTAAACCGATTAGGCAATGGTTTCCAGAGGGAGTGCGCAATTCCAAGAACCGCATAACACTGAGGAATTGTATTTACGATTACACGCACTGCATATAAATCATAAATTTGAGATAAATCTTTATTATCTCGTTTCATTTTTTTATAAATACTATAAAAATGTTTGGGACGACCGGTAATAGTTGCTTTAATTCCCGCATCATTTATACTTTGATGAAGCACTTCCATAGTGTCATTTACGATTTCTTCACGAGCTTTGCGTTTCTGCCGCATTTGTCGGACAAGATCATAATACTCCTCAGTATGAAGATAATGAAAGCATAAATCTTCCAGCTCCCATTTGATATTATAAATACCCAGACGATGGGCTAAAGGGGCATATATCTCCATGGTTTCTTTTGCGATGCGTATCTGTTTTTCACGTCTAAAAATGCCAAGTGTACGCATATTATGAAGACGATCTGCTAATTTTATAACTACTACACGAATATCCTGCGCCATAGCCAAAAACATTTTTCGAAAATTTTCCGTCTGCTGATCTTCTTTGTCTTTATAATGGAACTGTGATAATTTCGTAATCCCATCTACTATAAAAGCAACTTCATCCCCAAAAATACGGCGGATGTCTTCCAGCGTATACGCAGTATCTTCTACTACATCATGAAGAAGAGCTGCAATAATCCCTTGTGCATCAATTTCCAACTCTGCCAGAATATATGCCACTGCTAACGGATGAATAATATATGGTTCTCCAGTAGCGCGAATCTGTCCCTCATGTGCCTTTTGCGCGATTTCAAACGCATGCCGGATGGTTTCCATGCTTTGAGTTTCATGAATATATGTCTTTAATTTCTCCATCAGTTTGTTATATTCATGGCTTGTTTCAATCGAAAAATCTTTTTTACCTGATTCAATCTTTATATATTCATCCTGATGAATTAAAAACTCAGCTAAGGTTGACGCTGATGCGTCAGTACGAAGTGACTCTTCATTCAAATTGCGCGACAAAATATCTTGATGGTCAACTATATTCGTAATAGCCTGCTTAAGAGTCCCTCTTCTATCACTCACGTAATCCCAACTCCTTATTTTCTATATTTTCTATAAATAGACGATGATAATAAATCAAGTTTTTTATTTATAACCTTTCTCTGGTAATAGTCAACGCCATTCCTATTGAAACGATATAGTATATTCAACTCTTCAAACACTGACAAGGCGGTACATAAACACTGCCTGCTATATTTCCCCTCAAAAGACCGTTTTAATCTGTTTTGTATCTCAAATACAGCCACAGATTTACTATTAGGAATCAATTCTCTTAGACGAACAAACACATCGATCAGAAAATCTCTGGTTAAAAAATAGTCTTTTACCGGTCTGATATCTTTACAGATCAACTGGACATGTTCACCGTACCAATCATGAATTTCCGGTTCATATACAATATCTACAATATCTCCCGGGCAACAGGGGTCTTTATCTCCTATCCCCCAAAAAATAGCTTCTACTGGTTCACGATTTTGTGATAATCTGCACTTAAAATGTTTACGATCATTTCCTATTCGTCGGGCAGTTTCCACAAAAACCCTGAAACTGGCAAACAGAGGCTTAGGATTATCGCTGCCATAAGGTTCTAACAAATCTAATGAGCGAATAAATTCTATATTTACTTCATCCAAAGGTAAAGATTCTTCTAATTCCAGTACAGGTATCCTGTCATCCACAGTTATAATCCCTTTTGCGTAATCATTAATCCGCTTCCTAAACTCGGAAATTTTCTCTGCAGGAATGCTGAAACCTGCTGCCATTTTATGCCCACCATACTGGATAAGAAATCCTGCCATTTTTTCCAAAGCCTCATGTATATTAAAAGCGGAAATGCTTCTGCAAGACCCCTTTCCAACTCCATTCCTGACTGTTATAACCAATACTGGACGATGATATAACTCAAGTATACGCGATGCTACAATTCCTATAACACCGGGATGCCAGTCTTTTCCGTCAATAACAAGTATCAGATCATCTTGAATTTGCAGTTTAGCAATCCGCTGCAACGCCTCTTCATAAATCTCACGTTCAATATGCTGCCGCTCGATATTGGTGTCGCATAATATCTGTGCAAGTGCTTCAGCCTCCTCCCCAGACTCAGTAGTCATCAATTCCACACCATATTTCGCATGAGTAATACGACCGGCTGCATTCAATCGTGGTGCAAGCCCAAAAGAAATGTAATCCGCATGAAGAATTTCTTTCGTATCTTCATTCACAAGACCGGTAATACGGAGAAGTGCCGATAAACCCTTTATAGGAGTCAAAAGAAAACGTGCCATACCTTCTTTGACAAGTATCCGATTTTCCCCTGTTAAAGATACCACATCCGCAATAGTCCCCAACGCTACCAATTCTATATTTTCCTTATAATCTTCATTATATAATTCTTTATAAATACCGCGGCAAAGAGTGAATGCTACTCCGCATCCAGCTAACTCCTTATATGGATAAGGACAGTCCTCTTGATGTGGATTCAATACAGCTACACAATCAGGCAATACCTTTGGCGGCTGATGATGATCCGTGATGATAATATCCAAAGACTGTGGCGCTTCTGCCACTAAATCTGCAGAACTGATACCGCAGTCTACAGTAATTAAAAGAGAAACTCCTTCTTTGGACAATTTGTTTATAGCGTCACGGTTTAAACCGTAGCCTTCTTCCTCGCGCAACGGAATATAAAAATTTACATCTGCCCCCAATTTTCGCAGGCATCTTACGCAAATAGATGTAGACGTAATACCGTCAACATCATAGTCCCCATAAATAACTATTTTTTCTTTTAAATCAATTGCTTGAATAATGCGTCTAACTGCTTGCTGCATGCCTTTCATAAGAAAAGGATCAGACAGATTGTCTAATGTATCATATAAGAAATGCGTTAATTTCTCTTCCGTGGAAATACCGCGACGCATCATAATACGCGCAGTACCCTCAGGTATATTATTTAAATTGAAAAAGTCAGGGACAGCAACCTTCTCTTCTGATGATGCCCCACGAAATACCCAACGAGGTTTTATTTTCTCTGGTGTCATAATATATCCCCAAATTCATTTATTTTCATTATTCTATCATTTTTTATTCTCATTTTCTATATTATATTATCATTATCAAAAAAGAGATTCCCATAGAATAGTTCTAAAAATCAAGAACTGCCGTTAATGTTTTACGTTTCACTGTAAATAAAATATCTCCCTGAATATTGTATAAATTCAAGGAGACATTGATTTGTTTATTCTATGGATGAATATATCAATTCCAGACCTCTTTCATGATATTCTTATACTCCTGATTCAGATGATCCACAATAACATCCAAAACTACACGTACAACTTCCGGATCAAAACTTTCATTTGTACTTGGCAGACAGGCATCTAAAAATACAGCACCATTCTCCGCAACCACATACTTAAATACTTTATAACTTCTGTTCAATCCATTCAAATATTCGCCAAACTTAACATGATTGTCTTCTTTAACAAGTCCTGCACCAACCTGCACACGAATAATCGTATAAATCGTACTGTCAGTAATAATTATAACCGGCAGTGTCTGTCCCTCTACCTGAATATTAGATTGGAACACAATTGTATCTGCTTCATCATTAGATGCATCTCGACGGAAAAAAGTAAGCTTATTATCATCCAAATATTTCTGGAATTTTGCCGCCTTTAGATTTACTCTTTTTTCTTCTGCCATTTCAAAATCCTCCATAACTAAGAATTCAAACTTTTAACTCTCTTTCATTTTATACTGTACATACATTTTTTTCTACCGTAAATCTTTAACTCACATATAGTATACTGAATATATTCCAAATATATTCTCCAAAGAGGTCTCAGATGAACCACTATGATTATATGTCCTTAGCGATGCAGGAAGCAAAAAAGGCTCTCACTTCCAGAGAAATCCCTATCGGTGCCATAATAGTTTTGCATGACTCTGTGATTGCTGCTGCGCACAATCAATGTGAAAACAGGAGCGATCCCACTGCCCATGCAGAGATACTTGCCATAAAAAAAGCTTCTGCGATATTAGGAAACTGGCGTTTGACTGGATGTAGCCTTTATGTTACCATAGAGCCATGTCCAATGTGTGCCGGAGCAGCGGTAAATGCTCATCTTTCCTCGATTATCTATGGTGCACCCAATCCGTGGTATGGAGGAATTGATTCCAAATTTCGTATTGTGCAAAATCCCTTTAACCATGCGGTTTCAGTAATCCGCGAAGTTTGCCAAAGTGAATGTCAACAATTAATGGATGAATTTTTCGATGATAAACGTCATTTATCCATGTGATAATTGTATTATGGAGCGGTATCGAAGTGGTCATAACGAGGCTGACTCGAAATCAGTTGTACAGCAATGTACCGTGGGTTCGAATCCCACCCGCTCCGCCATAAAGAGTTTCTTTCTATGAGAGTAGCTCTTTTTTATTTTATATATTTTTTTACATATACATAGTACTAATGTTATAATAAATTGATCGTCATTAAAATAGGAGGATTCAGCGTGTTTCATCATAAACTAATTACTGCTGTTACCGTACTTTCCCTGTCATTTTGCGGAAATACCGCATTTGCCAAAACAATTCTGTTTGTACCGCAAGATGATAGGCCGGTCAGTTTTGCCTATACTGTTTCTACAGCAGAAAAAGCAGGATATACAGTTCTCACTCCCCCGAAGGCTTTCCTTTCAGGTAAAAGTTATCAAGGTCTCCCTGAAAGAATCTGGACATGGATTGATCAGAATATTGACCAGGCTGATGTTGCCATTTTATCTACTGACACCTTAATTTATGGTGGATTGGTTGATTCGCGCAAACATAATGAAGATTTAAAAACACTTCAATACAGAGAAAATAAAATACGCAATTTACATATTTCCCATCCAAATATTCCGCTTTATGCATTTGGCACTATTATGCGAACCCCTTATGCATCCAGTGGCGGAGTAGAGCCTTATTATTACAGTGATTACGGTACAGACATTTATCGTATAGCGGCTTTACAGGATAAACAAGATACCAATTCCATTACTGCAGAAGAAACGGCAGAATTACTTTCCTTAAAATTGACAGTTCCTACCGAATATCTTCAAGATTGGTTCCGCAGACGCACAAAAAATAATTTAATTAATAAGCAGCTCTTAAAAGATGCAAAAAATGGTGTATTTGCTTATTTTTGTGAAGGTCATGACGATAACAGCAAAAATTCTCAGACAAACATGGAAGCACGTTATCAGGAGAAAGATACCACTACGCTAAAAAATAATATTTTTGGCTCGTTTCCCGGCGCCGATCAACTCGCTCTGCTCCTTATCGCACGCTACCATGTGGAAAGCAATAAACTCCATCCAACTTTTGGTATTCTCTATCCCTTGGGACGCGGTGAAGATACTATCCCGTCTTATGAAAATCAACCGATAGGAAAAACCATTGCTGAGCATATTCATGCTGTTGGCGGCAGCATCTCACAAAAGCAGTCACCGGACATCATGCTTGCGGTTAATACCCCGCTTCTTTCCACAGGAGAATCCGGGCAATTCAGCAACTTTGGAATGATGAAACAAAGCACTACGGACTTTATAACACAAATAAAATCCACTATCGATCGAGGTATCAGCCTTTCTATTGTGGATGTATATTTCGCTAATGGATCTGACAACACTCTTATGAATCTCATAGTAAAAAATAATCTACTGTATAAAGTATCTTCCTATAACGGTTGGAATACAGCAAGCAATACTATCGGATATGCAATCGCACAGGCTATTCTCGCCCCATATATGACACCACAGGATCATAAAAACATGCTTACAGAACAATATATTGATAACTGGGCCTATCAAGCCAACGTACGAAAAGATATTATCCGCTTTGCGGAAAGTAAACATACCAAGGGGAAAATTACGCCGGAAGTAAAAGAAGAAATGATTGCATCTCTGCAAGATTTTGCTAAGAAAAAGTTAAACTTAAATCCCCGAACTATCTCTGCTGATTTCCCTTGGAACCGTTTTTTTGAAATCGATGCACTTGTCTCCAACACTCCTAAATATCCGCTTTATCTGACTGCTGCAGAAAAATACAGAAGATTTGAAGAGGAACAAAAAAAGAAAGCTGCTGAAGAAAAGTCTAAAAAAGAATCTGCAGTAAAAGGGAAAAACGGACTCCTAAAGAAAGATACTATATCCAATGATTCGGAAAAAAATGCTTCACAAATTATCACCCATTAATTAATCATGCAAAAGCCTGATAACAGATACAATCATTTTAATCTGTTATCAGGCTTTTATCTTAAACCAACGATCCATTAAACAGGTCAATCATGAGACGACTAATCTGTACCTTTTCCATATAAGTGAAGTTTCCTAATATTCGTTTAGGCCAGACTTTATCATGTTGCCGGATCAGAATGGAAAGACAAACATTACCTTAACTTGCAGCACCTGTTTGAAGCGAAAAAGGAGTGGATTCAAGAACGGAAAAGTATCGGTTGATTTGATATTACTGAAGGTATTTCTGAATTCACGAAAAATTATTGACGCAACCATTGATAAAACCTTAATCCTAGTATTTACACAAAATTTGAAACTCTCATTTCAATATAGAAAAAACATCGGATATTTTACCGATGCTTTTTGTAACTATTTTTCTACTGGATATACACTAACTTGTCTTCTATCACGGCCAAGGCGTTCAAAATGAATTTTCCCTTCTGCAACGGCAAAAAGTGTATCATCTTTTCCCAACCTTACATTCAAACCTGGATGGATGTGGGTACCTCTCTGACGAACTATAATATTGCCAGGTCTTGCAATCATACCGTCATGCATTTTGGTTCCCAAACGCTGTGCATTAGAATCACGACCGTTTTTTGTACTGGAAACGCCTTTTTTATGAGCGAATAACTGAAGGTCAAACAGTAACATGTAATTCACCCCTTTACATTTATCAATTTAATAGTATCAGGATATTTTCCCTGAATCATTTTGAGTCCCTGCAACATTGTCTTTACAAGAAGTTCTGATTGCTCATCAGCCTTATCTGCAATGTTTACATTCATAAATCCATTCTCAGAATCATAAGTGCCCTGTTTTCCAAGGATATCACGAAGTCCCAATGCACATGTCAGTGTGACTGCGGATACAGCCGCACAGACAAGATCATACTGGCTATCTCCGACATAGCTGTCGGCATGACCTTTAATTGTAAATCCCTTACAGAATTCTCCGGCACTCAGATACATAGTAACGGTAATCATCAGCCTTCAATTTTTTCAATCTGTACTTTCGTAAATGGCTGGCGATGTCCCTGGCGACGACGATAATTGGATTTTGCTTTGTACTTAAAAATACGGATTTTCTTTTCTTTGCCCTGTGCAAGAACCTTAGCAGTAACTTTAGCCCCTGCAACAGTTGGTTGTCCAATCTTAACCGCATCACCGGATATAAGAAGAACTTCTTCAAAAGTTACTTCATCACCTGCAGCTACATCCAGTTTCTCAACAGTAATAATTTTGCCTTCCTCAACGCAGTACTGCTTTCCACCTGTTTTTATGATTGCGTACACGTGTGCACCTCCTTCATACTATACTCGCCGTATACGGCAGCTTCATAACAAAGCATTTACTGGGCCGGTTACGAGCGGTTGCGTCACAGCACCCTGTACAATGACTTAATTATTATACTAAGAAACGGAACTGGTGTCAAACGAAAACCTACCGTTTATTGAGCGTAATACTCTTCTCCTCATTCCGGACCTAATCCATCTCTTTTTTCGCGTTTCTGAACAATATAATGTGCCACCTTCTTTCCGGCCTTATTGATTCGATTTCCTGTATTTCTAAACTTACGTAATGCAGTTGTCTTAGATTCTGTTATCGGTTTCATATCCGTAATAGCACTCATATCCCCTCGTTTCACAGAAGTAGCACGAATACGTTCCGGTTTCAGTAATGCACGGATGGCTTTCATGGTTTTTGCCGGAATAAGTTCCGGATCAAAACTATAGATATCTATTGCTACATATCCCATATCCGGATAGGCATGAATACAAATATGTGATCGTGGACCATAGGCAGATACCGTGATTTCTTCTTCACCATCATGGAAATAAGTATCTTCCACATTAAGCCCTAGATATACCGCACTATCAGACATTGTATTTAAGATCTCCGCTGAGGATAAGAGTATTTCCTTCTTACACCCATAGCAATCTACAAGAAGATGTTTTCCTACATAATCACTCATAATTATTTTCCCTCAATCAAAAATTTACCTCATTATAACAAATACCATCTTTTTTTGCAGAAACTGGAAATACATAATAAGATATGAAAAAAGAAAACAGCCAATAACCGCTTTCTTTTTTCATGTCTTATGTTCTAAGAACCACGTTTACTTTCCCTAAGCTTATTACGATTGTTTCAATCCAATTATCTACTTCCGCATCAGTTAAAGTTCGATCTGACGCTCTGAAACTCAATCGGTACGCCATAGATTTAAATCCGGCCGGTACCTGTTTTCCCTGATAAAGATCAAAAAGATATAATTTTTCCAGATGTTTATTCCCAGCCTGCCGGATAATATTTTCGATATTTTCATTTGATAACTGTTCCGGTACAAGGACCGCAAGATCTCTTTCCGCAGAAGGAAATTTTGGAATTTTTTTATAGTTAGTCGCAGCTCCTGCAAAAATCATAATATCCGGCAGGGAAATCGTGAATCCGTAAACTATTCTTTTTATATTCCATTTATCAAGCACTGCCGGATGTAATTCACCAAATCGTGCAAGAATCACATCATTTTTTACAAATTCTGCTGATACTCCGGGATGGAAAACAGGATAATTCGTACGTCTGATCTTATAATCACGAATAGATAATGCTGAGAGAACATTCTCCATAACTGCCTTAATGTCAAAGAAATCATATTCTCTCTGATCATTAGGATATCCATTTTCTGCAGGCCCTCCACACATAAGTCCTGAAATAAGACTATATTCTTTGGGAAGTTCATCTAATGGAAATCTTTTAGGTTCATAAATATGTCCATATTCAAAAATAGCTACCTGATCATTTTTCTTTGAAAGATTGTATTGCAGAGTATGCATTAGCCCGGGCAGCAATGATGTTCTCATATCTGGATATTCATCCGAGATTGGATTCATGATTGAAATAGCATTATACACGCTGCTATCTTCAGGGAAATTCAATTTTTTCAAATCATTCTTATCCATGAAGCTGTAATTAACAACTTGAGATAATCCATTCTCCACAAGAATATCAGTAACCTTGAAAAGAACTTCTTGCGATAGACTCATAATCCCCTTGGTGACCGCGCTCCATGGTGTGGTAATCGGTATATTAGAATATCCATATACACGTGCTACCTCTTCCGCTAGATCCGGCATTCCATACAAATCCATACGGAAATCAGGAACTGTTACGCGTATTTTCCCATTATTTTCCGCCACTGAAAAGTGGAGACTCTCAAGGATGTCAATCATTTCATTTTTACTTAATTTGATCCCGATATAGTCATTAATTTCATCTATTGTGGTATTGATAATTTGCGGTTCTGATTTGATGGGGTATTCGTCCAACAGCCCCGGAGCAACGGTACATGCACCTTGCTCTATCAGCAACTGGCAAATCCGATTAATTGCCATTTCTGTTCTTGCGGGATTGATTCCTTTTTCATATCGACCGGAAGCCTCGGAACGCAGACCTAGCCGCCGTGACGTTCTTCGCACCGAAGCACTATCAAACACTGCCGCTTCCAGAAGTACACTCTTTGTTTTATCAGTAATTTCCGAGTTAAGTCCCCCCATTACGCCGGCAATACAAACAGGATTTTCTGCTTTGTCTGCTATAACAAGATCCGTATGATGCAAAATACGTTCAACGCCATCCAGAGTTTTTAAGTTTTCTTTATCACCTGCAAACCGACAGGTCAATTCATTTCCTTCTACTTTATCATAATCATAAGTATGGAGCGGTTGTCCAATTTCAAGCATAACATAATTCGCTGCATCCACAATATTATTGATTGGTCGAATTCCATTACTTCGCAAACGGTTCTCCATCCACATCGGAGAACGACCCATTTTTATATTTTCCATCAAACGTCCGCAAAAACGTTTACAATATCTAGCATCAGAAATATGTACAGCAGCACGCCCCTGGATAGGCATTCCACTTTCAGCCACATTTATAGAAGGAAGCGTTACTTTTCTTTTGAAAACAGCACCTACTTCAAGCGCCATTCCAATCATACTGAAACAATCTGCACGATTAGCAGTTAATTCCATTTCAAAAATCACATCATCCAAATTATACAAAGTATGAAAGTCGACCCCCACTTGCGTATCTGCAGGAAGAATCATAATTCCTTCCTTATTGACACCGGGGAATAAATTCTCGTCCAAGCCAAGTTCACTGCAGGAACACATCATTCCTGCCGATTTCACGCCACGAAGTTCACCCGCTTTGATTTTTACATCACCATACTTTAGTCCGCCAGGGGTTCCAGCATCATGTTTTGCAGGCACATGCGCTCCATCTAATGCTACGGGAACAATCAATCCTTCCTTTACATTATTTGCCCCCGTTACAATTTGAATGGAATCTGGTCTGCCAACATCCACATGGCAAATAACCAGCTTATCTGCGTTAGGATGCTTTTCGACCGATAAGATCTTTCCGGTAACAACCCCACTAATCCCTTTCCCAGGATAAATGACACGTTCAACTGGTATTCCATCTATCGTCAGAATCTCTGCCATTTCTTCCGGATCAAGACCTTTTATATCAACAAGCGTTCCCAACCATTTTAAAGAAACATTCATTTTCTCTCCTCCCGATCAGAACTGTTCCAAGAATCTGATATCATTTTCATAGAAATTTCTGAGATCATCAATTCCATAAAGCAACATAGCAATGCGCTCAATTCCCATACCAAAAGCAAACCCACTTACAATGTTTGGATCATATCCATTTAATTTCAGAACCATGTTGTGCACCATACCGCAGCCAAGTATTTCAAGCCAATCGGGATCATTACTTTCAGAATGTGTTCTGGAAGCAAAGGAAATATCAACTTCTGCGGAAGGCTCTGTAAAAGGAAAATAACTCGCACGAAAACGAATTTTTGTATCAGCCCCAAACAAATCCTTCAGAAATATTTCCAAAGTCCCTTTTAAATCAGAAAATTTAATGCCCTTATCAACAACCAATCCTTCTACCTGATGAAATACTGGAGAATGGGTTGCATCATTATCCCACCGAAAAACTTTTCCCGGTGCAATCATTCTGATTGGTGAATTAGGTATATGCTTTCGAAGTGTCCGAACCTGCACGGGAGATGTGTGAGTACGAAGTAAAATTTCAGAAGTAATATAAAATGAATCCTGCATATCGCGGGCAGGGTGGTCTTTAGGTAAATTCAAGCACTCGAAATTATAAAAATCTTCTTCAATCTCAGGACCCTCTTCTACAGAATACCCCATTCGAATAAATGATTTCATAATTTCACGTAAAGCCTTATCAAGTGGATGAATATGTCCTGACCTTTGGTGACGTGCAGGAAGTGTTATATCAACTATTTCACTTCTGATTTTTTCTTCAAGTTTTTTTGCTTTCAATTCTTCCAGTTTTTCGGTGAATTGCTTCTCAACCGTTTCCCTGATTGTATTGGCAAGAGCTCCCATAACAGGGCGTTCCGATTCGGATAAATCTTTCATTCCACGGAGAATAGACGTTAATTTCCCTCTTTTTCCGAGAAATGCCACTTTAGTATCCTGAAGCTCTTTTTCCTCAATGCATATACGAATCTGTGCCTCTGCATCAGATTTTAATCTCTTTAATTCGTCTTTCATAAATTCGATAATATACGTTTGGATTCGTTCCGTAATCTCGTTCAACGAAAATTTTTCTTCCCCTTGGTATTTCTTTAAATCACCAAGAATTCCTACCATTTGACTTCTTATTGCTGCAGATGCTTCTTTTGACGCAATATTATCTCGGCAATTATTGAGAAGCCCCAGTGCCTTTACCCGTAGTTTCTCCAGTTCAGCCATCTTTCATTCCCCCTTCACGTTACAGATGATCTCTTTTTAACATTCGAAAAACCAAAAAAATACAAAATAAAAAACTCACCCCTAAAGGGGCGAAGTTCATTTCGCGGTACCACCCTGATTTCTCACTTGAAAACTTTAACGCAGCTTTACGTTCAGCCTACTCTATTCAGCAGAATGCTCCGAAGTGAAATGGAAATCCCTATCCCACCGGTGTCTCACTATCACCGACTCCCTGAATGGATTAAAAGAAAACCTCTCTTCATCATTACAAATGATAATATGAAATTATTGTAGCATCATGAATATAAATGTCAAGATGCTGCAATAATACCTTGATTCACTAATAATTAAGTATGATTAAAATGTTGCCTCATTAGCAATAACTAACCTTTGTACCTGATTCGTACCTTCATAAATCTGCATAATTTTTGCATCACGCATATATTTTTCCACCGGGTTCTCTCTGGAATAACCATTACCTCCCATAACTTGTACGGCAGTCGTTGTTACTTCCATTGCTGTATCTGATGCAAAACACTTTGACATGGCGGAATATAATCCGGCTTTTTTATCTTTATTCATTTGTGCAACACATGCTTTATAAGTAAGGATTCTGGCCGCCTCAGTTTTCATAACCATATCGGCAATCATCTGCTGCACCATTTCAAAAGTTGCAATTTTTACGCCAAACTGTTTTCTATGGTGAGAATATGCCACAGCAGCCTCAATCGCAGCCTGGGCAATCCCAACTGAAATAGCCGCAACAACAGGACGTGACATCTGCAGCGTCTGCATAGCAATCATAAATCCGCGCCCTTCTTTTCCTACTCGCGCAGAATCCGGTACAAAGCAGTCCTCAAAAATAATTTCAGCCGTCGCTGAAGCACGGATCCCCATCTTATCCTCTTCTTTGCCAATGGAAATTCCTTTTGTATCAGCATCTACAAGAAATACAGTAAGACCTCTGATTCCGCCTCCTTCTCTTGTATTGGCAAAAAGAGTAATCTTGTCAGCAATAGGAGCATTTGTGATAAAACATTTTGTCCCATTTAAAATATAGCCGCCTTCAACTTTTTCAGCACGACAGGAAACCGCCCCCGCATCAGAGCCTGCTCCGGGCTCTGTTAACGCAAAACATGCCATTCCTCCCCGGTTTAGACAATCAAATAAATCCCTCTTCTGCATATCACTCCCCGCAAAAAGAATAGGGAATGACGCTAGAGAGTTTGCTGCACAAATTGTAGCAACACCGGCACATCCTTTTGATAATTGTTCACTGATTAAAGCACCCGTCAGCAAATCTATCCCTGCTCCGCCATATTCTTTCGGCACAGACAATTGTGTCATTCCGGATTCCTTCATAACCTTCAGCAACTCTTCATCCATGACTCCGCTTTTGTCAATCCGAAGAGCACGCGGCGCAATTTCTTTTTCGGCAATTGTTTTCGCCAGGTCTATTAATTCCTGTTGTTTTACATCTACTGAAAAATCCATCTATTCCTCCCCAATATACAAGATTCGCTGAAACATCGTTTATTATTATAGCAGATAAATAACGTTTTTCCATTTCAATATTTAACAGAGTAATATTCTTACAAAATTATAACTCAGTAAAAGGTCTGATGCCTGTACATAGGGCAATGCTCCTTTACTCATAGTGTAGTGCGTCAATTGGATTTAGTTTTGCTGCCTTCTGCGCAGGATACAATCCAAAAACTAAACCAATAATAACCGAAAACAGGAAGGATCCTATAATCGGCAGAGGAGAGATAACAGAAGACATACCGACTATGTGTGGAATCAATAGCGCTATCGACACACCTACAATAATTCCAATTAAACCACCGGCAATGCTTACCGTAATGGATTCAATCAAGAACTGGACAATAATCATATGGTAAGTCGCACCAATCGCCTTTCGTATACCAATTTCCCTGGTACGTTCAGTCACAGATACCAGCATAATATTCATAATTCCGATACCACCGACCAAAAGGGAAATTGCAGCTATACTTCCAAGAAAAACAGTTAAAGTCTGTGTAGTCGATTCCATAGTTTCAAGTAAATCTTGAGAATTCTGAATGTTAAAGTCATCTTCTTTACCAATAACAATACGGTGGCGGGTCCGAAGCAAATTAGTTACATCCGCCTCAATCTGTGGTAAAACATTACTGTCATCAGCAGTAAGTACAATTCTGCTTACATAAGTAATCCCCATCATACGTTCCTGAACGGTGGTAAATGGACTGAGTATCCGATCATCCTGATCTATGAATGAGTAACCTTTACTTTCCAACACGCCAATAACTGTAAACGGATTCCCTTTAATTCTAATTTTTTGCCCGACCGGTGACTCTGATCCAAAAAGGCCTGTTGCTACCGTTTTACCAATTACACAGACTCGTTCGCGGCCAGTATACTCCTGTTCATTCCAATAGCGTCCCTCTGCTATTTTCAAATCAGAAATAGATAAATAATCCGATGTTACACCATAAACATTTGTTGTCCAATTCTTATTACCACTGACTACTACATAGCTGTTACTTACTAATGGTGCCGCGTTAGATACATTAGGTAAATTCTTGACTGCCAGATAGTCTTTATAAGTCAAACTTTGCATAGAACCGGCTGCAGGTCTGACCCCGGGCTTTCTTGACGTTCCCGGAATAATAGTAATCTGATTGGAACCAAGACTTGCGATATTATTTTCAATATCCGCACGAACGCCGTATCCCAATGACATCAAGGCTATTACAGCTGCTACACCAATAATAATTCCCAACATCGTCAGAAGTGATCGCATTTTATTACTGAAAATTGAGTCAAAAGCCATCAGTATGCTTTCAAAATAAATATTTGTCATTCTAATTTTCCTCTTATATCTTTACTGATATGTCCATCAGAAAGAATTACATGTCTTTCAGCATAATTAGCCACGCCTAACTCATGAGTCACTATGATAACCGTTTTCCCGGATTGATATAAATTTGAAAAAATTTCCATGACTTCTTTTGTTGACTTGCTGTCTAAATTGCCGGTTGGTTCATCTGCCATGATTATAGAAGGATCATTAATAAGTGAACGGGCAATCGCAACACGCTGGCGCTGTCCTCCTGACATTTCAGCAGGCATATGGTGTATACGATCTCCTAAACCAACAGCCTCAAGCATTCTCTGCGCCCGCTGTTTTCTTTCATTTTTATATACATTTCCGTAAATCATGGGAAGGATCACGTTATCCAACGCAGATAACCGAGGTAATAGATTGAAACTTTGAAATACAAATCCTATCTTTTGATTTCGTGTAAAAGCAAGTCTCGCGTCATCTAAAGTGGCAACCTCTTCCCCGTCTAACTGATAAGAACCTTTTGTAGGTCTATCCAGACATCCAAGAATATTCATCAGTGTGGATTTTCCGGCTCCTGATGATCCCATAATAGATATAAACGATCCTTTATTGATGGTCAGCTGAATATCAGTTAATACCGGAACCTCCTGTGTTCCGATGTAATAGCTTTTACATATATGTTCTAATTTTATAACGGTCTCTTCCGCCGCTGTTTCTTTCTCTTTCATAATTAGAACCCCGGTCCCCCATGTTGTGATTTAGCCACTCGAGTAGATGAGGTTTCCTGGCTCACAGTCCCACTGACAACAATTTGGTCATTTTCATTCAACCCGGAAATAATCTCTACCTCTTTATCTGTCGTAATTCCGGTTTTAACATATACTTTAGTCACATCATTTCCATCTTTTACGTATACATAGGAACCTGTCGCATCACTCCGAAGTGCAGTCACCGGAATAACCAATGCATCTTTACTTTCTCTTCCCATAATTTCTGCACGAGCTGTCATTGACGGATAGAGACCAGATAATTCATCCGCATTAATTGATACATAGACGGTGTAATATACAACTGAAGAACTGGATGAACTGGAAGAGGAAGAATATTCTTTTTTGGAAATATCACTGACTGTTCCATGAAAGATCCTTCCTGGGTAAGCATCCACCGTGAAGGATACTGTCTGTCCAATGGCAACTTCTCCGATATCCGTTTCATCTACTAAGAGTTCTATTTTCATTGCTGAGAGATCTGCTACTGTAACAATGACCATTTGGCTCGACAATCCCTGAGATACGGTCTCACCTTCCTGCATCGGTTCACCAATTATTACTCCATCCAGGGGCGAGGTAATCACTGTGTCATTAACATCAGCTTGTGCCTTGGTATAAGCTGCCTGTGCGTTCAAATAAGATAATCTCGCATCATCCATGGTCTGATATGCAACAGCGCCTTGCTCATAAAGACTATTCAAGCGATTGTAATATGACCTTTTATTCTCCAATGTATTTTTCGCCTGCTCCATGGTAGATGTTAAGGATTTCGATTCAATAGTTGCTAAAATCTGCCCTTTGGTAACAGTCTCATTTTGCTTTACATAAACATGTTCCAATGTGCCTGAAGCAGTAGCGGATAATTTTACACTGTTAACAGGCTTGATGGTACCTGTCGCATCAACAGTCATTCCGATATCAGAACGACTTACTTTCCCCAGTGTATAAGTATCTTTTTTCTCTTGGCTATTCCAATTATAAAGGCAGTAACTGCCCCCACCTATAATAAGAAAAATAATCAGTATAATCATCAGAAATTTTCTATTCATAAGAACCTCCTATATCTATTCACATTAAGAATCTTATTTTCTCATCCACAAAAAGTGAGCAAAATACCAGCATACATATCGATAATATTTATTCTATCATCCTCCATCTGATAAAAAAAGCTATTGATATCAAAATAAGATTATTTTCCTACCACCCTTTTAAGTAAATAAGACGAAAAAGAAACCTGATCCAGTTGTTATATCGATAACTAATAACTAGACCAGGCTTATACCATAAAGAATTTATTTCAATATCGCACCATCAATTAAATTTCATCATAAAGTGGGTATTTTTTACAAAGAACTGACACTCTTTCAGCACATGATTTTTTGACTTCATCTTTATCGGTATTCTTAACCACCGTACTGATAATATCCGCAATTTCTTTAAAATCTTCCTCAACAAGCCCTCTTGTAGTCAAGGCAGGAGATCCGAGACGAATACCGCTTGTTACAAAAGGAGATAATGTTTCAAAAGGAATCGTATTTTTATTTGCGGTAATGCCAATTTCGTCAAGAACAGTTTGTGCTGTCTTGCCGGTAATTCCAATCGCTCTCATATCCGCCAACAGCACATGTGTATCAGTGCCACCAGAAATTACACGAATTCTACGATTTTGCAATTCATCAGATAAAACTTTTTCATTTTTCTTTATCTGCTTCGCATATTCTTTGAATGCCGGTGAGAGATCTTCCCCAAAGGCGACCGCTTTCGCCGCGATGACATGTTCCAACGGCCCCCCCTGCATACCGGGGAAAACAGCTTTATCAATCGCTTTCGCATATTCTTCCTTACACATAATAATACCTCCTCGCGGTCCGCGAAGAGTCTTATGTGTTGTCGTTGTAACAATATCGGCCCACGGCACCGGACTTGGATATTCTCTCCCTGCAACCAATCCCGCAAAATGTGCCATATCAATCATCAGTAATGCGCCAACTTCATGTGCAACAGCAGCCATTCTTTCAAAATCAATAATACGTGAATAGGCGGAAGTTCCTCCAATAATCATTTTGGGATGTACTTCTTTTGCCAATTTTTCCATAGCATCATAATCTAAAAGTTCATCATCTTCTCTAACACCATAAGGAAGTACATTAAAATAATTTCCAGATACATTGACAGGACTGCCGTGTGTTAAATGTCCGCCATCGGTCAAATTCATCCCTAAAACCGTATCACCAGGGTTAAGCAATCCATAATAAACAGCAAAATTAGCCTGTGAACCGGAATGAGGCTGTACATTTACATGATCGGCACCAAAAAGCTCTCTTGCACGATCGATTGCCAGCTGTTCTAATTTATCCACATACTCACAACCGCCATAATAGCGTTTCCCAGGATATCCTTCCGCATACTTATTGGTAAGGACACTGCCCTGTGCTTCCATCACCGCATAACTTACTATATTTTCAGAGGCTATCATTTCCAGTTTGTTTCTCTGTCGATTTAATTCCTCTTGTATAATCGCATAGACCTCTTTATCTTCGTCTTTTAAATGATAATTTATCATAACTTTTACCTCTCTTCCCTTCTATAATGAGCGCGCTCTCCACCGATCAGTGGCGGTCTGGTACGGGCAGCAACTACTAATGCTTCACCAATTTTATTATTTTTAAGTCTCACCGGAACCGCAACACGCTTCAGATGCATCCCAATCATAGTGAGACCTATATCTAATCCGGCATCTGCTTTTATTTGAAGGACCGCTGCCGGATCTTTAAATGTATAATAAGCATTTGTAGAAAATGAACCACCTGCATGAAGCCAGGGCACTACTGTTACTTCTTCATAGCCCAATTCATCCGCGATTTTTCTCTCTATAATAAGCGCACGATTTAAATGTTCACAGCATTGAAACGCCAGATGCAAACCCTTTTCATCCGCCTTTTCAATCAAGGTTGAAACAATCGCCGTACCCACTTCATAAGAGCTATCTTTTCCAATATATCTGCCGCGAATTTCACTTGATGAGCCGCCAATAACAATCAAGTTTCCTCGCTTTAAGTTTCCGGACTTGCATAACTCTTCAAAAGCGTCGGCTGCTTCTCGCTTCAAAGATTCGTACATGATTTCATCCTTTCAATTTCTGTAATTTTATCTATACGCCTGGCATGTCTTCCGCCTTCAAAAGAACTGTTTAAAAAAATATCAACAATATTTTCTGCCAAACCCTCTCCTATAACTCTTGCTCCAAGAGTCAGTACATTCGCATTATTATGTGCTCTTGTATAATGAGCTGAAAATTCATCGCCGCAAAGCGCGGCACGAATACCCATCATTTTATTTGCAGCAATACTCATTCCAATTCCTGTCCCACAAATTAGAATTGCAAAATTGACTGTTTGGGCTTGGACAAGACTGCATGCTTTCTGTGCAAAATCAGGATAGTCGCAAGAATCTTCACTATCTGTTCCGCAGTCTATACAATCTATATCCTTATTTTTCAAATATTTTTTCAGCCGCTCCTTTAACCGGTATCCGCCATGATCACTCGCTATCGCTACTCGCATAAAAATCTCTCCCATTTCATGAATAACTATTACACACTTAAGACCATCCACCTATTACCTTGCGCAATATGTAAATGGGGACTGCTATAAATTTTTGCTTAAGATGTGTTTTTAATTCATATTTATGATATGAGTTCCGGACGCTTTCGTCAATCTATTCATGATTGCCATACCAATCCCTTCACCATCTGTACCTTCGCCGATAATGTGGTCAACAGGATGGTTATTGAAGAATAGTAGTCCCTGAAATAAATTATGTGCCAATTCTTTTTTATTCCCCCGTCTTCCCCAGACAAAAATAATATTTCCAGCAGGAATTTTTTCCGCTGTTTCTTGGCTGACAAAAAAGCCAAATTTCCCTTTGCCCTTATTTGCAAATGACAAAATTTCAAACTCAACGGCTTCTATGTTTCCGGCATAAACTGTTAACGGTGCGGAAGGAGCATAGTGCCTATATTTCATTCCCGGAGCCCTTGGATGCTCCTGTTCGGCAGTAATTGCAGTATCAAGTTCTGTTGGAGCGAATGCCTCCAACATATCCCGTGTAATCCCTCCCGGTCTGTATATGATTATTTTCCCGTTTTCGACCGCGATTACGGTAGACTCCAATCCAATTAAGGAATCACCGCCATCAATCACAAATTCTATTCTTCCATCCATATCATGAAGAACAGCATCCGCCGTTGTAGGGCTTGGTTTTGTTGAGATATTTGCACTCGGACCTGCAATAGGCACACCGGCTGCACGAATCAATGCTCTCGCAGCCTCATGAGCAGGACATCTAATAGCAATTGTCCGCAATCCACCAGAAGTTGCCATAGGAACAATATCTTTTTTCGGAAATACGATAGTTAGAGGACCAGGCCAAAAAGCTTCCATCAGCCTTTTTTCTAACGGCAATATCCGTTTTACATATGTACTGACCTCAGATATATCTGCCACATGCACAATCAGAGGATTGTCAGACGGCCGTCCTTTAGCCATATAAATTTTTTTAGCAGCCTCTTTATCCAGTGCATTCCCTCCAAGACCATATACCGTTTCAGTGGGAAATGCCACCAGTCCGCCGGCACGGATGACTTCACCAAGCCTTTTTACCTTATCATTATAATAGCTTTGATCCACTATTATTTTCTTTGTAATCATCTTTACTTCTTTCTGCAATACAGAGCACGCTCTATACCGCCATAATCTTTGATGACTTCGAAATCTTCATACTGTGCTGATTTCCGAAACATCTCTAAAATATCTGTAGCCTGTCCAATACCGAATTCAGCAGCAAGAAATCCTCCAGGCTTTAGATGTTCCGCAGCGCCTTTCGCTAAAAGGTGATAAAAATAAAGACCGTCAGTTCCTCCATCAAGAGCCAATCGCGGTTCATGTTTTACTTCCCCCAAAAGTCCACCTATATCCTTAGTCGGAATATATGGAGGATTACTAAAAATACCATCAAAGATATCCTCTTCATCAAAAGCCTTTAGATAATCGCCTTGTCTCCATTCCACACGATCCGTTATTTTTAAGTTCTGACCGTTCTCTTCCGCTATTTTTAATGCCTCTGTAGAAATATCAACACCTACACCAACCGCATCTCTGCAATAGTATAAGAATCCAACAAGGATTGCCCCACTTCCCGTTCCAAGATCTGCCACCTTAAGGCCTGTTTCATTCCTGTAGTATTGAATTACCTTTTCCAGCCATGCTTCCGTATCCGGACGCGGAATAAGAACCTGTTCATTTACTTTAAGAGTTAACCCCATGAATTCTTTTTTGCCAATGATAGCAGCAGCAGAAAATCCTTCAATCCTCTTTTGTATATATTTTTTAAAAAGTGCCAATTCCTTTGCGGCTAAAATTCGTTCAAACTCCGTATACAAATAAATCCTACTTTTTCCCAATACATGTGAAAGTAAAAGCTCTGCGTCAAGCCTTGCTGAATCTATTCCGTGTTTTTCGAAATACCCGGTAGTCCAAATCAAGATCTTCTTGATTGTCCAGACAGAATTATCGGCCACTCCCCTCGCCCTCTTTCATACGCTTTGTTAAATCCGCCTCTATAAGTACATCTAAAATACCATCCATATTTCCGTTTAAAAAATTATCCAGTTGGTAAACGCTGACATTAACACGATGATCCGTTACCCGCCCCTGTGGAAAATTATAGGTGCGTATACGTTCAGACCGATCCCCAGAACCCACCTGTCCTTTTCTATCTGCCGCTGTCTTATCCTGCGATTCCCGCACAGCTCGGTCATATAACCGGGCTTTTAGAATCTGCAATGCCTTTTCTTTATTCTGGCGCTGGCTCCGCTCATTCTGGCAGGTCACCACCATCCCTGATGGAATATGTGTAATACGTATTGCCGACGAGGTCTTATTAATATGTTGTCCGCCTGCACCAGATGCACGATAAACGTCTATCCTTAAATCGTCTCTGTTAATATCAACATCTACATTTTCCACTTCCGGCAAAACCGCTACCGTAACAGCTGAGGTGTGTACCCTCCCCTGACTTTCTGTCGCCGGGATACGCTGTACACGATGCACTCCGCTTTCAAACTTCAATAAAGAATAAGCATTTTTACCATAAATGATACAGGTAACCTCTCTGAAGCCGCCTAAATCTGTTTCATTTGCATCGGCCAATTCCACTCTCCAACCTTTATTTTCAGCAAACTTCAGATACATCTTTAGGAGATCCGCTGCAAATAAGGCAGCCTCCTCACCGCCTGTTCCTGCACGAATTTCTAAAATAACATTTTTACCGTCGTTCGGATCTTTGGGAATCAGAAGGAAATGAATTTGTTTATCTAATTCGTTTTTCATTTTCTCAGCTTCTTTAAGTTCTTCTTTAGCAAGCTCATGAAGGTCAGACTGGGATTTATCCTCCAGAATATTCACTGCTTCCTTACAAGTCTTATCTACCTTTTTATATGAACGATATAGTGTTACAATTTCCCCAAGATCGGAATGTTCCTTAGAAAGTGTCCGCCATTTATTTTGATTGAAAATCACCGATGGATCGCTTAATTGATCTTCAAGACTGCGAAACCGCGCTTCCATGGCATCTAATTTATTTGTCTGCATTGTATCTCCTGCAAATAAAAGCTTTAATTCTTTGACATAATCATAATATAACCACTATAAAACATTACCGTAACAAGTATATCACAGAATTTGCCACACAAAAAAGCAATAAAAAACAGGGGCATCACGACCCTGCTCTTCATTTTATTCTGCTGTTTTTCCATAACGTCTATTGAATTTTTCAATACGGCCGCGAGCTTTTCCGAAACGCTGCTGCCCGGTATAGAACGGATGAGATTTACTGCTGATATCAATATTAATCAGCGGATATTCATTACCATCTTCCCACTTCACCGTCTGGTTAGATGTTGCTGTAGAACGGGTCAGAAAGGAATAGTCAGCACCGATGTCGCGGAACACGACGGGATGATAATCCGGATGTATCTCCTTTTTCACTTGTTGCACCTCATTTCACTATTAGGAATAATTCTTTGCTATTATATCAAATGAAAACGGGGAATGCAAGGGAAATCAATATATTCTATATAATCCGTTTTCCACTTTTTTAATTTCAAAGAATATCCTATACGAGGGTATTTATTTCTCTTTATTACCCAAAATTTTATCCACTTCATCATAAAACGTTTTTTTCTGATTATATCCAATAATCCGGCCTACTTCTCTTCCATCCTTGAAGATCAAATAGGTTGGTACACCTACCAGCCCTAACGGTTCTGCTAAATTTTCCATCTCATCTATATCCATAGACACAAAAGACATCTGCCCTTTGAAATCTTCTGCGGCGGCCTCTACTGTCGGCAGCATCACCTTACAATATCTACACCATGCCGCCTTGCAGGCAAGTAAAGTAAACCCTTTTTTCTCCACAACTTCTCTTTCAAAATCCCGTTCTGAATGAATTTCTGTAACCATTTCCCCTCCGTTATTTTAATGAAGATAATACACTATACACTTCACGGTTTGAATGATCATTTTCTTCAATCATAATATTCCTGTTAAAATATTTCATAAAATATCCCGACTTCTGTTCTTCCTTAAGCAGTGCTGCTACTTCAGGGTGACATCGGATTACCAGATCCCGAGCTCCGCCATATCGTTTTACCGTCTCCAGTTCCCGGTGGATCTGCTGAATTACCGATTGTACCGATAAAATATGGCCTGTACCATTACAAATCGGACATATATCACAATAATTCTTTATCAAGCTGTGAGTAGTTCTTTTTCGTGTCATTTCAACCAGTCCCAAAGATGTCATACCGCAGACAATGGATTTTACTTTATCCTTTTTTAATTCGCGTTGCAGTATTCCGACTATATCCTTTTTCTGATTTTCTTTTTGCATATCAATAAAATCAATTAAAATCATACCGCCAATACCGCGAAGCCGAACCTGTCGAGCAATTTCAATAGCAGCTTCTTGATTAATCAAGTACACAGCTTCTTCATGTGGAATCCCCTGCCGGTTAAACGCACCGGAATTCACATCAATCACGGTCAAAGCTTCTGTGTCTTCAATAATCAACGATCCACCCGAAGGTAATTCTACCCGGCGTTTAAATAGGAGATGTATTTGTTCTTCAATCTCCTCTTTCTTTAAAAGCGGCATCCTTTCTTTATAAAGTGATATCTTGTCGGGCTCAATCGTATGCTCGCTCTCATTTAATTTGCAAATTCGTTCATATATCTTTCTGTTATCAGTAATTAGGATTTCCGTTCCTTTATTAACATAATCACGAAGTGCTTTGACTATAATATCACTTTCTCTATATAGGAGTGTTGGTGACTTTTCCATCCGGAACCGTTTTTGGATAATATCCCAATTTTCTTTAAGACGGGTAATGTCTTTTCTGAATTCATCCATATCCGCGTTTTCAGCCGCAGTTCTTATAATTAGTCCCATATGCTCAGCACATATTTCTTTTCCTATTTCCTTTAACTTCTTACGAACGGATTCCTGCCGAATTTTTTTAGAAACTCCTATATAACCTGTTCCTGATAATGTCACTGCATACTTTCCAAACATACTGATCTTTTCTGTAATAAGGGCGCCCTTCATATCTGTATCACTTTTAATAACCTGTGCAAGAATTGGGCTTCCTTCAGTCGGAAATCTCTTTTCATTGAGTAAATCCTTTCTGCGTAAAAAAGCATTTTTTCCAATTCCAATGTCCACAAAAATACCATCTACTGCAGGCACAATATTTTTGACAACTCCCTTATAAATACATCCGACTATTTCTGTATTAATTTGCTGTTCTATTTCTAAATCAACTAATTTATGCTGCCTAGTCACCGCAAGAATCGTTTCATCAGTACTAGCAGACAGGATAACTCGATTCATTTATCCTCCATTAATTCTTTATCAAACTAAATCCTAAAAAAATATATCTTCAGAAAAAGGTGTAATTCTCCGAATGCCGTCATAATAATACGTTCCGGTTCTTGAGCAAATAAAGGCATCCGGTATCCATGGCATATTAAAAAATTCTGCCAACATTTTCCATATATCTTTAGGTTGTACACTCCCTGACTGAGAACGGGCAAGAGAAAAATTTAGATATACACGATTCCCCTGTATCTTCACTCTCATCGGCTGAATAATCATGGGCTTCACATCCATTTGCCTTACCCTCTTAGGAGTAACCCGTTCATAGATAAAGGAATCTAATGCGTTAAACTCTGCAATATTTTTCTCTGTTTGTAAAATATCTTTTTTCCTATCAACCGGACCTTCCATCTCATATACATCTTCATTTAGAAATGTAACAAGTTTCCCCCTGTCAAGGCCGACTTCTTTGATTTCATGAAGCATGACCCCTTTGGGCAGTTGCGGGGTAAGTAGTGCAGAAACTTTTTCGGGTAAAAAATCTTTTTCCAATTTCATTTCCAAATACAGAGGATCTGCCGTCACTCCTACTCCAAGTGCTGCATCAAAGGCTATCTTCATATGAGGATTAAATCCTTCAGAAAAAGCAATAGGAATCCCGGAGCGAATCACAGCTCGCTCCATGGTACGAAGCATATCCAAATGACCTAAAAATCTGAGCTCTTCACCCTTGCTTATAGATAAAAACAGCCTTTTCACCGGGTACGTCCTCCTTATGATCGATCAGCTTCACATCCAACAATGGGCATACAGCACAGCCATTACACGGCAGATGCCGGCAATCATGGGTAAGCAAACCTTTTTGTGCCATTTTCCATTCTTTTCTGAGATAGTCTTTTGTTACGCCACAGTCGATATGATCCCAAGGTTCCTGCTCAAATTCATTTCTATGACGATTTGCGTAAAGATCAGGATCTATATTACATTCATGGAAACATTCTATCCACTTATCATAATTGAAAAATTCCGTCCAACTATCGTATGTACATCCTTTTTTCCATGCTTTTAAAATTACTTTCCCCAATTGACGGTCACCTCTTGCAAGTACCGCTTCCAAATATCCGGTTTTCGCATCATGATAAGCGTACTTAATATGCTTGTCTCTGAACAAATCCTTTAAATATTGCTGTTTTCTCTCAATTTCCGCCACGCTGCATTGTGGCATCCATTGAAAAGGTGTAAAGGGCTTTGGTACAAAACTTGACACACTGACAGTTACACGACAATCATATTTCCCACGAATTTCATGATAGAGATCTTTTATTCGAAGCGCTAAGCTCGCAATTCCTGCTAAGTCTTCATCCGTTTCTGTCGGCAATCCCATCATAAAATATAACTTAACTTTACTCCATCCATTTTTAAAAGCATTTGCACAGGCGCCCATGATATCCTTTTCTGTCACCCCCTTATTGATTACATTTCTCAACCTTTGCGTCCCTGCCTCCGGCGCCAGCGTAAGCCCGCTCTTCCTAACCTGCTGCACTTTTTTTGCAATATCGATAGAAAAGCTATCTACACGAAGCGAAGGAAGGCTAACACTGACTCTGCGATTTTTAAAGGTTTCCAGAAGGTGATCCACAAGCTCCGGAAGACGGGAATAATCGGCTGACGAGAGTGACATCAATGAAATTTCATTATATCCTGTTCGTCTGATTAAGGTGTCCGCTAATTCCTGCAAACGCTTTTCTGTTTTTTCCCGTACAGGTCTATAGATCATCCCTGCCTGGCAAAATCGGCATCCTCTACTGCAACCGCGAAACATTTCAAGCACCGCACGGTCATGAACAATCTCAATATGCGGTAAAATCGGTTTATCATCTATATGAACACGATCCATATCACAAATAACACGTTTTTGTATAGGGAATTGCACATTAGAAATTATAGGCCTTATAGAACGGAATATACCATTTTCATAATAAGAGACCTCATATAATGACGGCACATAGCACCCCTCTATCGCAGCCATTCTTCTAATGATTTCTTTCCGTCCCCCCGGTTTTCCATCTTTTTTCCAATTCCGAATCAATTCCAGCATCTCACAGATAGACTCTTCTGCTTCACCAATAAAAAATACATCAATAAAATCACACATAGGTTCCGCATTATAAACGCAAGGTCCCCCACTGATTATAATCGGATCATTGTCGCTCCGATCTTTAGACAACACGGGGATTTTCGCAAGATCAATCATATTCAGCACATTCGTATAACTCATCTCATAGGGTATAGTAAATCCCAATACATCAAAATCATGTATAGGGCACTTATTTTCTAAAGAGAACAGAGGTATTCCTCTTTCACGCATCATCTTTTCCATGTCTATCCATGGCGCATATACACGCTCTGCCAAAGCATAGGATTTTGAATTGATTACACTATAAATAATCTTAAGCCCCAAATGACTCATAGCTACTTCGTATACATCAGGAAAAGCCAATGCTACCTTTACATCAACAGAATCATGGTTCTTAACGATGCTGTTCCATTCTCCCCCGATATATCTTGCCGGTTTTTGTACATGCATCAACCAAACCGGATCAATTTTTACAGGATTCATAGACATTCTCCCTACTCAAACATCATTTTCTTGCGACGAAGGTAAACGTTCATTAATATTCCGACACAAAATAAATTCATAAGCAATGCACTTCCACCATAACTCATAAAGGGAAGAGGAATCCCTGTAACAGGCATGATTCCAAGTGTCATTCCTACATTGATAAACACTTGGAATAACCACATAGAAAAAATGCCGCAAGCTAAAAGACTGCCGAAAATATCTTCGGAAGATTTTGCAATAACTAACGTCCTGTATAGTAATAAAAAGTATAGAAATATAACAAAAATCGAGCCTACGAAGCCTAATTCTTCACCAATAACAGAAAAAATAAAATCTGTATGATTTTCCGGTAAAAAATCCAATTGACTCTGCGTTCCAGAAAATAATCCCTGTCCTATAAATCCACCGCTGCCTATCGAAATTTTTGATTGAATCACATGATATCCCGAGCCATATGGATCCACATTGGGGTTAAATAAAACAAGAAGCCTCATTTTTTGATATTCATGGAGAACAAAGAACCAAACTATAGGTGAGATGACTAATAATCCGATTAATGCCTGTTTCACCAATTTTATACTCAATCCACAAATATACAACATTCCTAAAGTGATGGCACAAAACACTAAACTCGTTCCTAAATCAGGCTGTATGAAAATCAGAAATGTCGGAAGTGTCATCAATCCTGCCACAGGAAGCAGGCTTCTCCATGTTTTATATTCCTGTTTACGGTTTGATAATAATCGCGCCAGGCAAATAATCATAAATAATTTGGCAAATTCAGACGGCTGTAAAGTAAATGGTCCAATCTGTATCCACCGTTGTGCCCCCAATGCACTTGTTCCCGCAAATTTAACCACTATCAATGACAATGCGTTAATCACGAATAAAGTTGGAGCCCATTTGTATAATATGCGATAGTCATATTTCAATGTAAATCCTGATATGATAATCCCCAAAACAAGAAATATTCCTTGTTTCAGAATAAAATCATACCGTTCCGGATATCCATATACATTGGCATGAGTCGCACTTCCAATGATCATTAGACAAATAATGCCCAAACTGATTACTGTCAGAAACAACGTACTGTCAACTCTTCTTAAATAACGGATTAGATTCATAAATTATCTCCTATGGCGCCATTTATACGCCATTCTGTTCCGATCCCAAGAAAATATCGGACGTTTTTTTAAGATAGATTCGCTACCTTTCAAAGCAACACCATTTTCCTTTTTTGCAGCATGGAGTATATATCGCCATCGGGATATGGGATATTCCCGTCCCTTAAAAACTACATTTATCACACATTGTAAGGCATCTGCAAACGCACAGTCATTGCGATATGTTTGCAATTCTCCATAATGTGACAATTGTGTCGCAATCCGTGAAAAGGGGATTACTCCTCCAAATATGTCCTCATCAATACATGTCATCATTTCCTCAAAACTAATCTTATCATTGCCTTCGCTAAATTGATTCAACACAATGTAGGAATGTACATTCTCCGGCATCATCAAAATCATTTTTTCTGCATTCCGCTTCGATGCCCAAGATGGTGCTAAAACTATTATTGCAAAATCAGAAATCTTAGCCGCGAACTTTATTCCCGCTCCTATTCCTGCCGGACAATCGATAAGAATGAAATCATAAATTTCATCTATATCTTCCAACACCGTATTTATAGCGTCAGAAGATATTTCTTCCCAAGTTTCACCTTGTGAAGCGGAAAGAAAATATAAATTCTCATCAATGGATAGAATCGCATCCCTTATAAAACATTTCCCCTGTGCTAAATCCCATATATTGTAAAAACATTCATTTTCTACACCCAGAATCAAATCCAGATTCCGAAGTCCCATATCGCCATCAATTAAAAGAACCTTTTTCCCCATTCTCGATAACTGAATACCCAAAGCAGCCGTTAAAAGGGTTTTCCCTACTCCCCCTTTGCCAGAAATCACAGATAGCACTTGTGTCATTATCAATTGCCTTTCTTTCTCAAAACTGCACCACTTCTATCTTTTGCAAATGCATATTCGCCAAAATGAAAATACGCATCCATCACTTTTTTTACTACCGGCGCAGCAGAATCAGCACCGAATCCGGCATGTTCAAACATACATGCAATAACGATTTCCGGTTTCTCAAAAGGACCGTAAGCAATAAACCACCCATTATCCAACCCATTTGTTTCTGCTGTGCCGGACTTCCCCGCAATAGAAATCGGATAATTTTCAAATAAATTTCCACCAGTACCACCCTTTTGCATAACGCGGCGGAGAGCTTCACAAACCACATCCATGGTAGCTTTTGACAATGGTAAGCTGCCTATACGTTTAGGTGAAAAGATTTTTTTCGGCGTACCATCCAAATGATCCACACGGCTTACTAAATATGGTTGATATTTAAATCCTCCATTTGCAAGCGCCGAATAAACCATTGCCATCTGCAGAGGAGTCGTCAGAGTGAAACTTTGTCCAATAGCCGCATCAAAAGTTTCCCCTAAATACCAATCTTGACCAAATATCTTCTTTTTATATTCTTCACTGGCCACATTCCCTTCGACTTCGCCGGTTAAGTCAATTCCCGTCAGTTGCCCCAGGCCAAAATCACGAGACATAGCCGCTAATCGGTCAATGCCTACGCGCCGTCCCATCTCGTAAAAATACACATTATCAGACTTTGCCATGGCATCATAAAAATCTACCCAACCAAAAGCCTCTCCTTCAGAATTTCTTTTATCAATAAGCCAATGCCTTCCATTATCAAATATCTTTTCTTCAGGCGTGACCATCTTCGCCTCCAATGCAGTAGCGCCGGTAATAACTTTAAAAGTTGATCCCGGCGGATACATAGAAGAGATATTTCTGTTTTGCAGAGGATGGTTTTTATTATTGATGATTTTATCCCATTCCTCGGAAGAAATACCACGACTGAACTGATTTGGATCAAAGCTTGGCCAGCTCACCATTGCTAATATGGCGCCGCTATTGGGATCTACTGCCACAACAGATGCTCCAGTAGGAAATATCCCCATTCCATGGAGAATGTTTACCTGCGCTTCCACCGCATTTTCAGCCGCACGCTGTAAAGCAGAATCTACGGTTAATCTTATATTATTTCCCGATATGGCAGCTGCACCGCCTGTATAATTTACCGGCTGACCTGCAGCATTCACTTCTATTACTTTAGACCCGTTTGTACCTTCTAAATATTGATTGTATTGCCATTCTAAACCAGCCCTTCCTATCAATGTGCTTGATGCGTAAGGTCTACCATTTTTATCTACATCTTCGGGACCTGCTTCCCCTACATACCCAAGCATTTGAGCACCGGCATTTCCAAAAGGATACACTCTTACCGGCTGGACTTCCACTTCAATATCCGGGTAATCATTTTTCTTTTCTTCAATTTCCGTCGCCACATCAAGGCTTACATCTTTAGCAAGATAAATCGCACCAAAAATAGCTTTATTATCCTCTATCTTTTTTTGTAACATGGCCGGTGATGTTTTCAAAAGATTCGCCAGATTTCGCAGCTCTGTTTCCGGAAGGCTATTCTTCTTTCGATCTACGGGCATTGTTATGCCGTATGAAGCACGTGAGCCTACCATTAAGATTCCATTTCTGTCATACATTACTCCTCTTGAAGCAATAATCGGTAAAGTCCGAATTCTATTCCCATCCGCCTCTTGTTTATAGTAAGATCCCTCTATGATCTGCATAAAAAATAAACGAAAGCTCAAAATTGTCAATAAAACAATTGACACATATGCTAAATTTGCATATCGCGTTTCTTCCTTATTTTTCAACAGATTTTCAAGTATTCCCGGTACACGTCTTTTCATTACCACCGAGATTCTCCCTCAATTTTAAAATACCATAATGGTCGATGCAGTAAAAATGCACATACTGCATTATATCCAATAAAAGGAACTCCAATATAAAGCAAGTATAAAAATGATACCAACGGTACATCGGCAATCCACATTACCAGCGTGGAAATACCCATAAATGCTAAAGATCCCACGATTACGGAAATTACAGAAACATACCAATTGCGATTATATTTCCCTTTGACAAATTTAACAAAAATAAAGGTAATCACTATATAGGCCAGCAGATGCAGACCAAAAAAATTCCCAATAATTAAATCCTGCACCAATCCACCAACTATAGACAGTACATATGCATATTTAACTGGAAACACCATCGCAGAAATAATAATAAAGACGAGCCAAAGATCCGGTTGCGATATCCCGTCAAAGAAAAATGGAATGACAGATCCCTGTAATATAGAAAAAAATATACATAACCCGATTAATAATTCTTTATTCATTTTCAGCTCCCGCTTGATGAAGGTTAGGATTCATTGGGGGCTCACGCTGAATAACTTCCGTATCAATATTCTGTGGTAGTGTTTTACGGATAGAATCCATAATAACAAAGACCTCTTCCAAATGACCAAAGTCCACAGCGGGTTTAATATCTGCATCTAAAGATAGCTTCCCGGAATCATCCGTAACTTGCTGAATGCTTCCGATGACCAAACCTTTGGGATATACACCTCCATACCCAGAGGTAATAACCACATCCCCTTTTATAACATCATCTTCTTTGACTATATTTACAAAAGACAAAACCCCTAATTTCCCTGTATTTCCAGATACCATTGAGGCTACACGAGAAGCCGGCCGCTGAATAATGCCCCCTACCATCGTTCTGGGATCAATAAGGAGCTGTACTCTTGCCGATTCCGTATATACTTCACTGACAAAACCCACAAGGCCCTCCGGCACTATAACAGGCATGTATTTCTTCAAACCTTGATTTACACCACAATCTATAACCATGGTATTTGTCCATGTCCCGTAATCCCGACCAATTACAGATGCACCCAGCAGATTAAATTGCGTATACCCCTCTCTGAATTTAAGGAGGTGTCTTAACCGAATATTTTCCGCAAGAATTCCACTGTATCGAGATTGCTCTGCTTTCAAGCTTTCATTTTCTCTTTTCAGGCGCTCCAAATCACTCCAATTGCTAAAAGATTGATCTATAATTTTTATTCCAATTTTTCCCCAAGTTGCCGTATGACTCATGCTATACTGAAACGGTGTTACCGCAGTAGACAGTGGTTGAGAGACAAAGGGCACCGATTCCCGATGGCGCCAAAACCATCCACCTAATGCCATCAAGATAAAAATAAAGATGGTTAATAAAATCTTTCTCTTTCCAAAAAAGATCATTATATCCCTCCGTAATATTTTTCGCCACTTTCCACAAGCATCGGCAATCTAACTGCATTGCCTAATGCCAAACAGCAGCCTTTGGCCACCACATTTTCCGGTTCATCCGCCACAAAAACAGGAACCCCTATCTGTGAAGCAATCCACTCATCTATTCCGGATAATTTCGCAGTCCCCCCAGATAGAATCATACCATTTTTCAATAAATCTTCAGCCATTTCAGGTGTTGCCGCACGCATCACTTTCTTTATCAGTTGTACGACCGGCTGCAAAATACGCTGCATAATCGGTGATAAATTTCGTTCAGTTAACTCCAGTATAATTTCAACGCCGTCAGCTATACGTCTTCCTCTAATGGTAAACGTACGAGATTCTCCGGTATGTACCACCGATATCCATTCCCGTTTCAACTGTTCCGCCTGTGTCATTCCGATCATCAAGTGATATTTCGCCTGGACAAACCTGCGGATACCTTCATCAATGGTTTTCCCCCCGAAAGAAATCCCATGTTCTTCAACAACTCCGCCTGCACAATAAATGCCGCAGTCTGTAACATCCTTGCCAATAACAGTGGATAAAACAGCTTCTGGCGTATCAATAATTACACCAGCACCAATAGCCGCCGCAGCGGGTGCTGACAATAAAAATATTTGCTGTGCCCCCGCATGTGCAAGCGCATCCACTAATGCATGTCGAACAACGGAACTGATTTCACAGGGTGTTGCCATCATAACTGTGGGGCGGCTAACGGAATGCCGAATAGCTTTATTAATAAAATAACGAAGCATCTTTTTCGTTATTTCATAATCCACCATAATCCCATTCCTAATAGTCCATTCGATACGGCAATCTCCACTAGAAGAATGACTACGTATAATGGCATCTGTGCCAAACCCCAAGATTTTTCCGCTATTATCTTCTAAAGCTGCACAGCTTGCTTCTTCCAAAATCACCCTTTTATCGGAATAAATACGGATTTGAGAAGACCCCATATCTATTCCTAATTTATCATTAATGCCTGAAAATACTTTCATCCAATACAGCCTTTCCTATTATTGTGACATATATTGTACCATATGTTTAAACCAAGAAGTGAGCTCTTATTTTTCTACATAATATATTATATAATACAATATTATATAATACATTTTCACAGTAAATCATATCCATACAAGTATGGCTCGCATGATTCTTATACTCTTGTTTGAATTTATTCTAGATTTATGGTAATATAAACAATTTTTAATTGACTTAGTGTCTTTCGTGTATTAATATATAATATATCTTAAAAAGTGCAGTTTTTATAAAACCAAAAATAAGTTTAAGGGAAATTTCTTATTTGTGGTAATAAAAACTGACGATTAACCTGTTATGCAGGTATTTTACTAAGGAGTGATATTCATGAAGAAAAGTATGAAAGCAATTCTGTCCGCTTCAGTAGCAGCATTATGTGTGTTTGGTGTGGGTTTCTCTGCGAGTGCTTATGAATTGAATGCTGAAGTAAAAGACGTTACTCCAGCACTCAGAGAAGCTTCCACCATCGGTGTATGGCACCATTCAAACCCGGATCTCCAGAATCTGAAAAACAAGGATGCCATTCTTGTTATGACATTTGGTACTACTTTTGCTAATACCCGTGCGAAAACAATTGATGCTGTAGAAGCAGCTATTCAGAAAGCTCATCCTGATATCCCGGTCTTTGAAGCATATACATCTCACATCATTATTGATCGAGTTAAAGCAAAAGAAGGTATCCAGAAGATGACTCCGGAAGAAGCTTTTAGCAAGCTTAAAGCTGAAGGATATACCCGTGTTGCTGTTGTATCTTTGGATGTTATCCCGGGCATGGAATACAGCTATGATTCGATTATCACAAAAATGCAGATGTCTAAATTCAAAGAACTCTCTCTTGCCACCCCACTCATGTATTTCCAGGGTACAGAAGGGGAACCGGATCAGGTTGTTGATTTCCTGAATGCAGTAAAGAGCCAGTTCCCTGTTATGGGAAAAGAAGATGCTACTCTTATTATGGCACATGGTACACCACATCCGGGCAATGCTTACTATTCTGTCATTCAGGATCGTATAGAAAAATTAGGGATGAATAATGTATTTGTTTACTCTGTTGAAGGTCGTCCAAATCTGGATGATGTCATTCCGAAACTAAAAGCAAAAGGGTTTAAGAATGTCACCCTTATGCCAATTATGATGGTCGCCGGTGATCACGCAAACAATGACATGGCAGGCGATGATCCAGATAGCCATAAGAGTATTCTTACAAAAGCAGGATTTAAAGTAAATACTTATATTCACGGTCTTGGGGAAAATGAAAATGTTCGTGCCCTGTACATACAGCGTGCTGATGAGGCCCTTGCTGCATTCAAGAAGTAATTTGTGATAAGATATTAAAGAGAGGAATACTCTTTGATATAAAAATTCCTCCGTCATTTTCGACGGAGGTTTTCTTTTCTATTACAACTAAAGGAGATTATCATGAAGAAGGTCCAAGTTGCTATTCTTGCTGCTGCCATATGCCTTACTGCCGCCGGTTGCGGGAATACGCTACAAAAATCAGCAAATCCTTCCGCCAGTATCTACAACTATAAAGAGCAAAGCATTACCATGCAGTCGCAACCGAAGCGAATTGTTACACTAAGTGCTCCTCTGCTTAATATGGCATATGCGATTGGCGGAACATCATTGGCTCGGCCGACTACTTCCAGTCCCATACCGGATTCTGCAAAAGCTTTACCTGAATTGGGACAAGTTTCTCATATAAATATGGAAAAGCTCGTAGAACTTAATCCTGATCTCGTTCTCGGTGAAAAAGGGCAAAATGGGAAATTAGAATCACTCCTTCAGAGCAATAAAATTCCTTATCTTTTGATCAACTATGATGGAATCAATGACAATATTCCACTTATGAAATTTTTGGGACAAGTGTATGGAAGACCGGAACAAGCCGATAAGATAATTAAGAAATATGAAGCGGATATTCAAAAAGTGGAAAAAGATGCTTCGCAGTATGTACCTGCAAAAATTGCCATACTTAGGGCCACCGGCAAGGCGGTCACGGCGGAAACGCCGAAATCAATCTGTGCGTCCATGGCAGAACGTTTAAAGATGAATAACGTTCTTCTGTCTCATAAAGAAATAAACTTGGATACAAAAACAGTTCCATATTCGCTGGAACAACTTTCCGCAGATGATCCGGAGATTATTTTTGTAGTAACAATGGGTAAGGCTGAAGAAATTAACAAAAAAATGGACGAGCAAATGCGTGATAATCCGGCCTGGGCGAATATCCAAGCCGTGAAAAACAATCGAGTTTATTTCCTTCCCTCTGATTTATTTCTTATGAACCCCGGAGTCAACACACCAAAAGCAATGAACCAACTTCTTGATCTGGCATATCACCAATAATTTTCATAAAAAAAACAGACTTGTAAGAATAGTTGAAAGCACATTCTGCAAGTCTGTTTTTTATTGTATTCAATTTAATACATCCGTTAATCAAGTAATCCATTTATGGAAATACTGGGCCGCCCTCTTCGCATTTCCACATCTGCATCAACTTCAAAAATATCTGCAATTGCATCATGAGTCATTACATCAATAGGAGTTCCTTGTCTTTCTATAATTCCATTTTCGAGCACAAAAATTTCTGAAGAATATCGTACTGCCTGATTAATATCATGAAGAACCATAATGATGGTAATATTTTCTTCCCGATTAAGTTTTGATACCAACTCCAGCACTTCCAACTGATGACAGATATCTAAGTAAGTCGTAGGTTCGTCAAGAATCAAAATTTTCGGTTCTTGTGCAAGTGCCATTGCAATCCAAATCCGCTGACGTTCCCCTCCGGATAGGTTGGCAGCCAATCTATCCTTTAAGTGCAAAGTATTCGTTCTTTGCATCGCGCTTCGAATAACATCTCTATCATGAGTTGATACGCCTGTCCACCAATGTTGATATGGATATCGCCCGCATGAAACCAGCTCTTCAGCAGTCATATCCTTTGGTATCTCATGCACCTGCGGTAAAAATGCTACTTGTCTGGCCATTTCATTGGTATGAAAGCTACTCAACTCTTTTTCCGCTACTTCAACCCGTCCTACATCAGGTTTTAAATTACCTGTCACTATTTTTAAGAGCGTCGACTTTCCACATCCATTTCTCCCCAGAAAAGTGACAATACTCCCCTTTTTTATCTGCCCACTCACCCCTCTAAGAACCCGATTCTTCCCAAAAGCCAAATGGACATCCGATATTTTTATTGCTATATCCCCCATTATGAACTCCTCCTTAACAGATACAGGAAAAACGGAGCTCCTAGAAAGGCCATAATAATCCCTGCAGGAATCTCAACCGGTGAAAAAAGTATTCGCCCTAATGTATCACAGAAAACAAGAACTCCTGCCCCCAGTATAGCGGATCCGGGAATTACATATTTATAATCCGTTCCAACGATGAGACGGACAATGTGGGGAACTACAAGTCCTACAAACCCGATAAGTCCCGCTATACTGACAGCACCTGCCGCTAATAAAGCCGCCACTGCTGTCATAGAAAATCGTACTTTTTCTACCGGCACACCAAGCCCTCTTGCTGTTTCATCTCCAAGGCTGAGAATCGTTAATGCTTTACATCCAGCTAATGCAAAAATGAGTCCTAAAACCGTATATGGGAAGAGCGCCTCTACTTGAGGCCAGCTTCTTGCCGAGAGTCCGCCAACCATCCACAAAAGAGCTCCCTGCACTTTATCAGAGTAGAAAACCAAAAGTGCAGAAATGCCACTCCCCAAAAATGCGCTGACTGCTACACCGGCCAATATAATACGTGTCGGCCTGATCCCATTTTTCCACGCCAATGAATATACAGCACATGCGGACAACATAGCACCGATAAAAGCCACTGGAGTAAGCAACAGAGATGCTTCCGGCATAAAAATCAGCATGATAACTCCTGCTAAACCGGCTCCGCTGGATACACCTACAATGCCCGGATCTGCTAAAGGATTTTTCATAACTGCCTGAAGAATAGCACCGGAAACCGCCAAATTTCCTCCCACTAATGCACCAACTATATTTCTTGGAAAACGGATATTCCAAATAACCATTTCATCCGTTGTACTGACATTCCCTATCAATGTATGTAAAATCGTTTGAAATGAAATATTCGCTGATCCAAACAAAAGACTTCCCACCATTGCAAAACAAGTAAAGCAAAAAAATACCCCTAACATGATAAGCCGTAGTGTCTTAGTTTTACCTGTATCCGATTCTTTACCCAACAGTTCCTCCTACAAAATCACACAATATAACTATAAGCAAAAAGCAATAGAACACTAATCTATATATCATCATATTATTACTTCTGTTCACTCTGTCAAGATTTTATTAATACAACAAAACATCATTTTCTTCCCTGTACATAAAGCATGTGATCTCTTTGTACAAGGTTAAACATTAATGCATTGATAACAGAAGCAACAATGGAGCTGCCGCCTTTTGTTCCTCTTACTGTAATGAATGGACAAGGAGCTTTTCTAACAAGTTGTTCCTTGGAATCCGCTGCGCCGACAAATCCAACAGGAATACCAATAATCAATGCCGGTTTAATTCCGTCTTCCTCTACCATGCGAATAGCTTCATACAGAGCCGTCGGTGCATTCCCCACTCCGATAATTGAGCCGTTTAGATCTGCTCCAAAAGAATTCATTGCAGCCATGGAGCGGGCTATATTTTTTTCTTTGGCAATTTTTGCGATTTCCGGATCGGATACGCGGCAAAACACCTCTCCCCCCAGGACAGACAAAGCATTTTTATTAATGCCCGCTTTTACCATATTTACATCGGTGTATATATTACATCCCTTCGCAAGAGCATCAATTCCCGCCGCGACAGCCCCCTTGCTGGTCGCAATTAGATGACCATAGTCCACATCACCGGACGCATGAATCATACGTGAATAAACGGTAATTTCTTCCGAGGTTAACTCTATATCACTGATAAAAGGATCGATCAGATCCATGCTCTTTTCTTCAATGGCCCTTGGGTTCTTAATGAAATCCATAATATTCCTCCATATAATCTAAAATATCCTGCTGTGTCGAGAATACAGGAAAACCCGATAAATCAGCTGCAGGCTTGTCGATAATGATTACAGATATTCCTGCATCCATCGCCGCCCTAAGCTTTGTGTCACTACCGCCAATAAGCCCGCTGTTCTTAGTAACCATTACATCAGCCTTGTAATCACGAATCATTGCCAAATTCATTTCATAAGAGAATGGCCCCTGTATTGCTAAGATGTGCTTGGCTTTCATCCCCAGATCCTCACACAATTTAATAACTCCTGATACAGGAAGCACCCTTGCCCATATTTTCTTTCCCTTCAATGCCTCCGAATGGACAAATGCTGACAAAGTCTTAGATCCTGTTGTCAAAAGAACACTTTTCCCCAGTTTTCCTGCCATGCCTGCTGCTTCAAACTCATCCTTGGCATGATAAAGTTTATCATAATAGGGAAGCGAAATCTCAGGACGTTCAAACCGTACATAGTCAATACCAGCCTCCTTGCATGCACTCCGTGCTGTTTCAGACACAATCGCCGCATAGGGATGGCTGGCATCAAGAATCAAGATTATATGCTTCTCCTTAATAATTCGTACCATGTCCTCTTGTTTGAACCGCCCTACTTCAACATCAATCCCTTTGTGGGCAGCTAATACCTTACCATATTGGCTTACTACAGTCATAAGAATTTCCTGCCGCTTTTCCGGGGATTTATTTATTTCCCGGTCTGCCAGTTTCGCTCCTATCTCACGGCCGTCCTGCGTTCCCGAAATAATCCAGATCAAAGCTTATACCCCCTTGGAGTGATGATATGTCCATCAGCAATATAAGAGTTACTATTCCCGATAATAACAGTTGACTGCATATCTACATCTTCTTCAGGCAATTTCTCCAAAGTACTGATTGTCCAATTCATTCCCGGACGCCCTGCTTTTCTCACAATCCCTACCGGAGTCCCAGGTTTCCTGAATTGCAGGACTATATTTCGAATCTGATCTAAATAGGTCGTACGGCCACGGCTCTTAGGATTGTAAATGGCAATAACAAAATCTCCTTCTGCTGCCAGGCTTGCCCGTTTCTGTATTTGTTCCCAAGGCGTCATCAGATCGCTTAAACTGATTACCGCATAGTCGTGCATCAACGGAGCTCCCAAAGCTGCAGCAGCTGTATTGGCAGCTGTCAACCCCGGAATAATTTCACACTTCGGACGTTTTTCTTCAGGAATTTTTTGAATAAGTTCAAGTACAAGTCCAGCCATGCCGTAAACGCCCGGGTCTCCAGAAGAAATAACCGCAACTTTATGCCCTTCCACAGCTAAATCAACTGCTTTCTGGCATCGATCCACTTCCTGCCGCATCCCATTTCCTACAATTTCTTTGTCGGCAATCCTGTCTTTAATGAGGGCAATATATGTATTGTACCCTACAATAATATCGGATTCCTGAATAGCATTTATCGCTTTTTCTGTCATTTCCGCTTCATGTCCAGGCCCAATTCCAACTACACGGACAATCCCACCGCAATAGCAATTGTCACACTGGCAAATTTTGTTTTCGGAAGAAGCGTCTTCCCCCCCATGGACTCTCTTAATGCTGCTGACTGACATACGTTTCCTACTCCAATCGTTTTTTCTACAAACTTTGATATCTCAATATGATTTTCTGCTTCCGTTTCTCTTAGCTCTTCAACTGTATAAAAGTGAATCGGCCTATCTATGTGTTTCGCAAAATCCAGTAATCCTTTTTCATCGGCTTTAAGATTCACGCTGGACAATGAAGCCACTTGATATGTATAAACATTTATCTTTTCTAAGGCTGCATAAAAGGCCTTTTTAATGAATGCTTCCGAAGTTCCCCGTTTACATCCTATACCAACATATAAGTTTTTAGGCCGTAAGCACACATAAGGCTTAGAACATTTTACATTTCTTTCCGTGATAATTACACAGGCATCAAACTCATTTTCATTTATCAGATCACTGCTGGCACAAGATATACCTATATCAAGAAGCCTTTTTCGTATAGATTTAGCCCCCTCCACCTGATAATCCAGAAACCAGGAAAATCTTTTCCCGGCAGCTATAACGCTGTTAACGGGTTTCAATGTATCCAGCGGTTCAACGCGCATCATGAGCTCTCTGGCTATATCATCAGGCGCGCTTTTTTCATGCACATCCGTTGCCGTAGTGATGACAGGGGCAGCACCAATTGCTGCCGCGACTTCCCGCGTCAACTTATTGGCTCCCCCCAAATGTCCGGATAATAAGGAGATACAATGCTTACCACATTCATCCATACAAAGCACGGCCGGATCACTTGCCTTACTCACCACATGGGCTGCGATAGAACGTACCACAATCCCGGCTGCCATGATATAAATCAGGCCATCATACCTTCCAAAAATTTCAGAAGTCAATGCTGCCGTTTTCTTAAAATAATTGGCTTCCGCACCGCTTGCACATTCCTGATGCTCATATAATGTGATATCTCCCTTTAGAGTTGCTTTTAATCTAAGGCCTAGCCGCGCCCCCTCTGCAGATACGGAAATGATCGCATACCTCATTTTTTATCGGTTCCCTGACGGAACATAGTCGTAAAGCTGCTGTCATATAATTTGGATAACTCATAATCTGTATCCAGTACACGGCCAACGACAATCATTGCCTGCCGTACTACACCTTCCGCATGGATTACATCAGCAATCGTATCAATTGTTCCACGAAGAATCTTCTGATCCGGCCAAGTAGCGCGAACCACGATCGCCACCGGTGTATCTCCGGGATATCCGCCATCCTTCAGCTGCGACATAACTGTATTAATTCCCTGGATAGACAGGAAAATACACATCGTTGCCTGATGCTGTGCCAGCATAGAGAGTTTTTCCTTTTCAGGCATAGGCGTACGGCCTTCCATACGCGTAATAATAATTGTCTGGGAAACATTCGGGAGCGTATATTCCTGTTTGAGAGCTGCCGCTGTTGCCAAAAAGGAACTCACCCCGGGGACCACTTCCATCTGTTCTTCTGCCACGCCTGCCGCACGCAACCCATCCATTTGTTCCTGAATAGCACCATAAATAGCAGGATCCCCCGTATGTACACGTGCTACCGTTTTCCCTTTATGCATCGATTCTAATTCCACCTTAAGCACTTCATCTAAATTCATAGTGGCGCTGTTATAAACGGGAACATCCTTCTTTCCGTATTTCAATATTTCCGGATTAACAAGAGAACCTGCATAAATAATTACATCAGCCTCTGCAATAATCCGCTGACCTTTTATTGTAATTAATTCAGGATCTCCGGGACCTGCTCCGATAAAATAAATTTTTGCCATATTAAACCTCCTCTTTTTTTATAGCAGTAAAAATAAATATTGGACTCATCGGATTGAATAAATGATATCTGCCAAGCTTTCTTAAACGGTTAATCTGCATTTGAAAACCGTCAAACGTAAACGGTCTGTCCTTGAACTCATTCACCACTTCACCCGTCGTCTCTGCAGTAACTGAAGTCAGAACGATTCGTCCGTTCGGTCGCAAAATATTAGTTGCCTTATTTAAAATTTCATGCATATTTCCACCGGAACCACCGATAATTACTACATCCGTCATAGGAAGTTCCGCCATTGCCTCCGGCGCGCTTCCTAAAACAGGATAGATATTCCTACAACCGAACTTCTCTGCATTCTGTTTAATTAAATCAATCCCTTCCGGATTCATTTCTATGGCATATACAATCCCCTTATTTGCACAAAGAGCTGCTTCAACGGTAATCGATCCAGTTCCTGCACCGATATCAACCACTGTATCTTCAGGGGCAATCCGTGCCTTAACCATAATCATCGCGCGAACTTCCGCCTTTGTCATCGGCACCTTTCCCCTTATAAATTCCTCATCATTAATTCCAAATGTGTACATTATCCCATCACCACCAATACAGATTCACCAAAACCGTCCAACATCGTGATCTCTTTCAGCATACCGGTGTTTATATGCTGATTTTCATATGAAATATGTTCGCAAGCAGCGGCCCGAGTTTCTTTTGGCCATCCTTTTTTTATTAAATATTTGGCGATATATGACGGATTATGTTCATGATCTGTCAAGAAAGCCATTTTCTTCCCTTTTTCATACCTCAGCTGCTCATCATCAGGGATACGCCCATGAAATGACAGCCATAATGCCCCCTGCCAGGGTTCAGTAATAAGTGCAAATGCAGACTGCACCGATGAAATTCCCGGAATCACTTCTATAGGATTTCCTGCAAACCGTTTTTTTAACCAAGGTAATAAACTATAATATCCCGGATCTCCGCTCACCATGACAACTACATCATCTTTTTTTAGTGCGGATTCCATCCAATCGGCAAGCAAAGAAAGTTTTCCTGTGATAGGATATATTTCCTGCCCCGCATGACCATAATCAGACAAGGCACGATGTCCACCAACCAAGTAGCGGGCCTTTTCAATTACGGACAACGCCTTCGGCAGGATATATTCTTTACTTCCCGGTCCTATCCCCGCTACTATTAATGTATGTTCCATTTTTCCTCTTCCAAAATCTCTTTTGCCCGACTGCTTACAGCCTGAACAGTGCCATCCAACCCCGCAAAAACGATCCCTACCCTGGCCTTGCCAAAAATATACCTTTCCGCACGAACCTGTGCTCGTTCCGCCATCTGCCCATAAATCATGTCATAGCCTTCTCGGGCAATAATAAGCGCCGCACCATCTGTAGTATTGCATTCCATAATTTCACGAACTATGGCAGGAGCAGCTCCGTTCATCGCCGCATAAGCTGCCATCGTTTCCATCCGTCCGTCGCTGTTCCGGTTATATGTATGAAAGCTTCCGGACGCCACTTTAACCAATTTCCCCATATGCCCTATAAGAAGCATCTTTTCAAAACCTTTAGCTACACATTGTTCCATCATATAGCCGATATAATTACTTGTCTCTATAATCGATTCTTTAGGTATTCCCATAATTTGTGCTGCATGCTCACCAATTCGTCCGGGACATAAAGTCGCCGTACGGATCCCGCTGGCCCAGACTACAGGAACCTGGGGGGCCAACGACCTTTTATATGCATCTTCACTCATCGGTTTAACGATTCCCGTAGTTCCTAAAACAGAAATTCCGCCAACCACTCCAAGTGCGGGATTCAGGGTCTGTTTTGCTAACTCTTCCCCCTTAGGAATGCTAATTGTCACGATACAGCCATGAGCCGGGGCAATCAATTCCTCATACACGTATCTAAGCATAATTTGCGGTCCCGGATTAATAGCAGGGCGACCAACCTGCACTTGCAGCCCCGGACGAGTAACTGTGCCTACACCTTTGCCGGCTCGCAGTTCCATTCCTGACTTATCAGTCAACTCCACTGTCACCACAATCGGAGTTCCATTCGTACAGTCCAAATCATCGCCAGCATCTTTCAATACAGTTGCTGTCCCGATGTTATTTTCAGCGGATGCGCTTTGCACCGGCAGTGTAATTTCTGTACGCTGCGGCGATAAAACCGTTACCTGTTTGGGAAATTCTCCTTTAATGGCAAGAACTGCAGCCTTCATTGCAACCGTTGCTGTTGCACCGGTTGTATACCCCTCCCGCAATACCTTCCCCATCATTTCCTCTGTATTCATAAATATATAGAATGTCCCTTCATCTATAATTTACAAACTGCAAATCTACAGGAATATCTTCTTGTTTTAAAAATGCAATGCAAGCCTGCAAATCATCCTTATCTCTACCACTTATACGAAGCTCATCCCCGTTGATTTTAGCCATCACTTTGATTTTCGATCCTCTAATCCGTTTTACAATATCTTTTGCCAAATCTGAAGAAATACCGTTCTTTAATTCAAGCATCTGCCTTACGGTACCACCCGCAGCAGATTCCTTTTTCTTTTCTTCTATATTTTTCAAAGAAATACCGCGCTTCACCAACTTCCCATTAACGATTTCACGAACAAGACGCAGCTTAAAATCATCATCCCCTATAAGAGTAATTAAACTGCCATCAAAAGATACCGAACTCTTACTTCCTTTAAAATCATAACGCGTACCAATTTCCTTAGAGGCCTGATTCACCGCATTTGCGGCTTCCTGTAAATCAGTACGGCATACCACATCAAAAGAATAATCTTTAGCCATAATTGTCTCCTTGATAAATTATTAACATGCCATAATAATAAAAAGAATAAATTACTAATTATTTTACCATACCACAAAGAATTATATTTTAAAAGAAAGAATGTTTTAACACTTTTAGTATATCACATTTACATTATTCAATATACGTTTTCCCTATTTAAATGATAAATGCTTTCATCTGGAAATCATATCCTCGGTACAGTATAATAAAATAAAGTATTTTATTATATAATTTTATTCCGATAAGGAAAGGAAGGTATTTAAGATGCCACTTGTAGGAACTACTGAAATGTTTAAAAAAGCATATGATGGTCATTATGCAATTGGCGCATTCAATGTCAATAACATGGAAATCATTCAAGGAATTATGGCAGCCGCAAAAGAAAAACAATCTCCTGTTATTCTCCAAGCATCAGAAGGTGCTCGAAATTATGCAGGTCAAGAGTATATCGTCGGGCTTATCAAAATTGCTCTTCAGGACTACCCTGAAATTCCCACCGCGCTCCACCTTGATCACGGTTCCTCTTTTGAGATTTGCAAAGCCTGTATTGATGGCGGATTTACTTCTGTTATGTACGACGGCTCTAAACACTCTTTTGAAGAAAATGTACGTATTACAAAAGAAGTCGTAGCTTATGCCCATAATAAAGGCGTCGTAGTAGAAGCTGAGCTGGGACGTTTAGCCGGTGTAGAAGATCTGGTCAGTGTTGACGCCAAAGATGCTATTTTTACCGATCCCGATCAAGCGGCGGAATTTGTTGAACTGACAGGTTGCGACTCACTCGCTATCGCTATCGGCACAAGCCATGGCGCTTATAAATATAGTGGAGAACCTTATCTTGATTATGAACGTCTTGAAAAAGTCGGCCAACTGCTCCCTGATTATCCGATCGTTCTCCACGGCGCCTCTACGGTTATCCCTGAATTCGTAGAAAAATGTAATCAATTTGGAGGAAAAGTCTTAGGTGCCAAAGGTGTACCAGAGGAGATGCTCCGTAAGGCTGCCCGGATGGCCGTCTGTAAAATTAATATTGATACAGATATCCGCCTTGCTATGACAGCCGCCATTCGAGAAAGCATATTTAAAAATCCGGAAAATTTTGACCCCCGCGGATACCTGAAACCGGCAAGAGAGGCTGTAAGGCAAATGGTCATGCATAAAATCGAAGCTGTTGTGGGTTCGGCTAATACCATTTAATATCTTCATTCTAAAATAAAACTGCCACTGGATACATCATGTCAATCCAATGGCAGTTTTAGTTTAGTTGAAATCATGTCTAAAATATAAAAAGACAAGTTCAAACAACTCGTCTTCTTATATTCATCTCTTATGCTTTTTTAGCAGCTTCGCAAATTACAGTAAAACCAGCGGGATCACTGATAGCCAATTCAGACAACATCTTACGATTTACTTCGATACCAGCCTTTGTCAAACCTGCAATCAATCTGCTGTAAGTCAGCCCATTCATACGAGCTGCCGCATTTATACGAACAATCCAAAGCTTACGGAACTCTCTCTTCTTCGCTCTACGGTCTCTTCTTGCATAGTAGAGAGCCTTCATTACCAATTCATTCGCTTTTTTGAATTGGGCATGGCGGGCACCTCTGTATCCCTTCGCCATTTTTAAAATTTTTTTATGCCTTGCGTGTGCGGTTACACCAACCTTAACTCTTGCCATTCTCTAAATCCTCCCTATCATCCGTTCGGCAGCAATCTTGCTACGCGTTTGTAATCAGATTTGGAAACCAGTGCTGCTTTTCTAAAATTTCTCTTTCTCTTTGGAGATTTTTTTTCGAGAATGTGGCTTTTAAAAGCCTTATTTCTCTTAAACTGGCCGGAGCCGGTTTCGGTAAAGCGTTTTGCCGCAGCGCGGCGGGTTTTCATTTTCGGCATTTTCATTTCTCCTTTATTATGCTTTCGGACCAACAACCATAGTCATGTTACGTCCTTCCAATTTCGGTGGCTTTTCACGAACAATAGAATTACCAAGTTCTTTTGCAAATCTTTCAAGAACTTCTCCACCAAGCTCCGGATGAGTCATTTCCCTGCCACGGAACATAATTGTAACTTTGACTTTATTCCCATCTGCTAAAAAACGCTGTGCATTTTTCAACTTGACATAGAAATCATGGTCTTCTATATTGGGGCGAAGTTTGACTTCCTTAAGTTGGAATACCTTCTGTTTCTTCTTCGCTTCTTTATCTCGTTTCTGCTGCTCATATCTGTATTTTCCGTAGTTCATGATACGGCATACCGGCGGTTTCCCGTTCGGTGCAACTTCTACAAGATCAAGACCTTTTTCCTCCGACAAACGGATGGCTTCATGGAGCGTCATAACTCCCAACTGTTCGTTTGTATCGCTGACTACCCGTACCTCTCTGGCACGAATCTCCTCATTGATACTGAGTTCCTTTCCTATTCTTTTCACCTCCGAAAAAGAAATTCATTGCAAGTAAAAAGCGGACAGCATATACTATCCGCTTCCGAATTCATACATAAACCTTAGTAGCTTTCGCCATGTAAGGTGAGAAGCGGATGACTTCTGCTTGCAATCAGTTACTCGTATATAATAAGTGATTCCACAAATAATGTCAAGCAAAGAGTGAAAACTTATTCCGACAGATCGTCACGAAGGACACGATGCGCCATTCCTACAGCAACCTCATTAAACCGGAGAACGCCAACCCCCACATAAACTGCGACACATAAATGTTCGTGCCACCGGGCTACACCGATTTTTCCGCCTACATTCATTCCCAATGACTTTAATTTTATCTGTTCGATAGCGGATTCCACCGCTCCCAAAACAGAGCCGTCACCTACATGGGTATCACTGATGACATGTTGACGTTGGGCAGCAACGATAGCCGATTCATAAATCTTAGGCAGAATATCTAAAAACTTTCCACCAAAATTAACCGCTACCGCGCGAATTTCCAGTTTGGCCAATTCTTCCCGAAGGATACTTTCTTCCACCCTCGTTTCAGAAAGTGCCATACGCAGCGCCGCCCGGCCAACATCACCACTTTGATATTCTTTATCCATATCAATATGACCTATCCCTAATCTCACGAATCAGATTGGAAACAAATACAGCCACTGGTAGAGAGCCTTCATCACCATTTTTACGGCTTCGAACCGAAACAGTATGTCCATTCATTTCCTTATCACCTACAACAAGCGTATAAGGAACCTTTTCCATCTGTGCCTTACGGATCTTATATCCTAAAGTATCATTTCCCTCTTCAATTTCTACACGTACATTGGATGCAGAAAGTGCGTCTGCCACAGATCTTGCATAATTCATATGTTTTTCTGTAACGGGAACCACTTTGACCTGAACTGGCGCAATCCAACTCGGGAATGCTCCGGCAAAGTGTTCAATCAAGATACCAATGAACCGTTCCAGGGAACCATATCCTGCTCTGTGCAGCATAACAGCTCTATGCTTTTCTCCATCTTCCCCCACATAGTTTACATCAAAACGTTCCGGCAGCTGCATATCCATTTGAATAGTGCCGCACTGCCATGTACGCCCAAGGCAGTCTTTGATATGAAAATCCAGTTTAGGACCATAAAATGCGCCATCACCTTCGTTAATAACATAAGGAACACCGGCCGCTTCAACAGCATCCCGTAATGCATTTGTAGAAATTTCCCACAGCTCCTCAGAGCCCATGGAATTCTCAGGACGCGTGGACAGCTCCACATGATATTCAAGTCCAAAAACACTGTATAATTTCCTATACATTTCCATAGTCTTAATTACTTCATCTTTCATCTGATCCTGCGTCATGAATATATGAGCATCATCCTGTGTGAACACACGGACACGGAATAATCCATGAAGCGCACCATGAAGTTCATGGCGGTGTACAATCCCAAATTCACCCACGCGTTTTGGTAATTCCCTATAAGAGTGCTGGTTTGTTTTATAGTATAAAATCCCGCCAGGACAGTTCATTGGTTTTACAGCATAATCTTCTTCATCAATCTGGGTAAAGTACATGTTTTCTTTATAATGATCCCAGTGACCGGACTGTAGCCACAACTTTTTAGAAAGGATAATTGGTGTCATAATTTCTTCATAGCCAAATTCGCGGAACAATTCCCGCTCATAAGCTATAAGTTCATTGCGAATAACCATTCCTTTCGGATGGAAAAACGGGAATCCTGGTCCCTCTTCATGGAAAGAGAATAGATTTAATTGTTTCCCCAATTTTCTGTGGTCACGCTTTTCCGCTTCAGCACGGACAAAGAGAAATCGATCCAGCTCCTCTTTATCAAAGAATGCGGTTGCATAAATACGCTGGAGCATTTTATTGTGTTCATCGCCACGCCAATAAGCACCGGCCACTGTCATCAGCTTAAATACTTTTAACTTGCCTGTCGAACGAACATGGGGACCTCTGCATAAATCGGTAAAATCCCCTTGTGTATAAGTCGATATGATCGCATCTTCCGGAAGATCCTGTATTAAGATAACCTTATAATCCTGGTTTCTGCTCCTGAAAAATTCTAATGCCTCATTTCTACTCAAAATCTTTTTTTCAATAGGCAGATTTGCTTTAGCAATTTTAGCCATCTCTTTTTCAATAGCAGCAAAATCTTCCTGACTAAAAACATGATCAGATTCTAAATCATAATAGAACCCATCATCAATTGCCGGTCCAATTGCAAATTTCGTTCCAGGATACAAATGCTGAATCGCCTGTGCCATTACATGAGCGGCTGTATGCCGAAGTGTAAAAAGCCCCTCCTTATCTGCTTTGGTAAAGAATTCAACCTGCGTTCCATCAGTAATATTATTCCGGATATCAGTTAATTCTCCATCTACTTTAGCTACCAATACATCTTTAGCAAGACTATTGGAAATTTTTTTCGCAGCTTCAAACAGTGTCACTTCATTTTCAAAGTGTAGTTCCTTCCCATCTTTCAACCGAATTGTTATCATAATCTTTCCTCTTTTCTTTCCGGAAATACCTCCCATATATTAGAGAAAAATTTCCTAAAAATAAAAAACTTCCATCCACAAGGGACGAAAGTTTAATTCCGTGGTTCCACCCAAATTAGAGCTAGTACTCCGCTTAAATAACTTATAACGCAGTCAACCGTGAAAACATACTTAATTCTGTTTCCCTGTTTAAGAGTGGTAATATAACCATGACAATATCCGCTTACACCAGCCGCAGACTCTCTATGCATGTACAATGGAAATATCATGTCTCTGTCATCACATTATGAGTATAATATTACACTCTTTTTATTTTATGTCAAGAATCTATTTCAAAAATCCCCCTTATAATAAAGAAAAATTTCATACCTCTTCAAAATAAACAACAGATTCTGTATTTCGCAAATCATTTTTAAACGCCCTTTTCTGTCCATAGTGAGGCAACCGCAGAGACATTGCAGCCGCCGGAATATGCAATCCCAACTTATCTTTTCTGAAGTCAAATTCTAATAAATCAACTTTTTGCCTGCGGAGTGATTCCATAAAAGGACGGATACTTTCTGAATCTTTAAATTCCATATATAAATCTATCCTTTTGGAATTTTTATGTAATTTTTTATCAAGAGGCGCCAATACACGAAATATAAACAGAATAAAAATAACTGCCAAAAGAGTACCTTCAGCAAATCCAATTCCGGCGGCCAGTCCCACTCCCGCACATGCCCAAAGTCCTGCAGCAGTAGTAAGACCCTTCACCTCACTTCGTCCGTTCATCATAATCGTACCCACTCCAAGAAAACCGATTCCACTGATTACTTGAGCACCAAGACGAGTGATATCTGTATTCATATTTGGGAATTCTCTAAATACATATTCATTTACGATCATTGCCATAGCCGCGCCAATACACACCAACGCATGTGTTTTTATCCCTGCGCCTTTATTTTTGTACTCCCTGTCTAACCCGATAATCACCCCTACAAAAGTCGCCAAAGCAAGCCGAAGACAGATTCCCGTCACGTTCCACTCTTTAACAAGATTCATTACTGTATCAAACATATCTATCACTTCCCGTCCGCCTTATCCGCCTTATATGTAAGAAATATTGAAAATCATCTTTTAACATAAGCAAGGTCTCTCGCCTTATAAAAAATGATTTTCAAGTCTTGCTACAAACTATATTTTAATTTTGGTTCTTTATGAACTCCATTATCGCTTTTTTCTTTTCTTCTAAAAGCAGCTTATCCCCTCTTGTTTCCATATTAAACCTAATCAGGGGCTCCGTATTGGAAGCGCGCAAATTAAACCGCCACTCCCCGAAATCCATCCCTAGTCCATCTATATGCTGAATTTCTTTCGCATCTTTCGCATATTCCTTTTCAACAGCCTGCATCACTCTATCAACATGACTTGCCGGCAGATTAATTTCCCCACTGCATGGAAATTCTTTTTCCAAATCGGAAACAAGCTCATAAAGAGATTCATTTGTTTCACTAATAATTTGCGCTACAATCAGCCAAGGAATCATCCCGCTGTCACAATAGGAAAAATCTCTGAAAAAATGGTGGGCGCTATTTTCTGCACCATAAATACCGCCAACTTTACGCATAGTTTCTTTCATAAATGCATGTCCACCTTTTGATTCTACAGAGATTCCCCCCAGCTCCTTACAAACTTTCTGTACACACCAATATACGCGTGGATCGTGGATAATAGTTTCTCCTTTATACCGATTCAGGAAATATCGAGAAAGTAAAGCCACCATATAATAGCCTTCTACAAAATTCCCCTTATGGTCTATAAAAAAACACCGGTCGAAGTCACCATCCCAGGCTACACCCATATCGGCACCATCCAACAAGACCTGATTTATCAAAGGTCGTCTGCATTCCTCCAGCATAGGATTAGGTACACCATGAGGGAATGTTGCATTTGGTTTCATATACTGTTCCGTAAAATGAAACGGTAAATACTTCTTTAAATTTTCGAAGCAAATATTGGCACAGCCATTTCCTGCATTGACAACAATTTTTAACGGCTTCATTTTAGAAATATCCACAAAAGATAAAAGGCTCTGAATGTAATCTTCTATAATTTCTTTTGTATAAACATGTCCTTTTTCAGCACAATTTTCAAACTCACTTGAAAAAGCAACTCTTTCAATATCCTTAAGACCGGTATCTGCGCTGACAGGTATTCCTTTTTCCCGAACGATTTTAATTCCATTGTTATTTGCCGGATTATGACTGGCAGTAATCATAAACCCGCCATCCAACCCATAATAAAAGGTGGTGAAGTACATCATCTCCGTCCCACAGAGACCGATGTTATATACATCAACACCAGCATCATTCATTCCTTGAATTACAGCATCAGCAATCGATAGGGAACTAGGCCGGATATCATATCCCACGCTTATCTTCTTAAGATGGTATAATTGTGCATATGCACGAGCCACACGATAAGCCAATTCCTCATTCACTTCCGTAGGTACGATCCCACGTATATCATAAGCCTTAAATCCGGAATGGCGCATTTTTGAAAAATCTCTCATTATACATCCTCCTTCTCTTTCTCTATTCTTTTCAGCATCTGGGCGTATCCATCGGCGCCATAAGCAAGCGACCTTTTTACGCGGCTGATTGTTGCCGTGGATGCTCCAGTTGCTTCTTCAATCTTGTCATATTTTTCTCCATGCCTAAGCATACGGGCCACTTCAAGCCGTTGTGACATATCATGCAGTTCATTAATTGTACAGAGGTCCTCAAAAAATTCATAGCACTCTTCCCTGGTTTCCAATTTCAAAATAATATCAAACAAATTATCTGTCAGTGGATTTACCAAACGCTGATTTACACTCATCACAACCTCCTTAATACACTTTTGATAAATATTCGCTCCCTTAATAATTAAAGATCTTTCTCACTTTAATGCATTATAGCATTTATGTGATACCACAAGCAAAATATTCCTATATTTTATAATATCGGTAAGTTAGTATTGACATTTTCAGATATAGAGCGTAATATATTCCCATCTTAATCCTTATGCAACGCATAACGGCAAACTTCAGAAAATTCATCATGAGTAGCGGAGGGACTGGCCCGGTGAAACTACGACAACCTTTCCAATGGAAAACGGTGCCAAATCCAGCGGGTATTCTGCTCGAAAGATGATATGATTTATTACTTTCATCTTTTGATGAAAGTTTTTTATTATAAAGGAGCATTATATGATTGAATTAAAGCACATAAACAAAATCTATAACGGCTTTAATGCATTAAATGATATCAGTCTCACTATCAAGGATGGTGAAATCTGCGGCATCATCGGACAATCAGGCGCTGGGAAATCTACGCTCGTCCGCTGCATAAACATGCTGGAACCGCCAACTTCAGGAGATGTTATCGTGAACGGAAAAAATATGGTCACCCTTTCAAAAAGAGAACTCCGTGAAGAACGAAAAAAAATCGGCATGATTTTTCAGCATTTTAATCTCCTGTCCAGCCGTACTGTATATGAAAATGTGGCATTCCCTCTCGAATTATCAAATGTACCTCAAGGAGAACAAAAAGAACGCATTAATGATATCTTAGAATTAGTCGGACTAGCAGACTACAGAAATAAATATCCCGCACAGCTTTCCGGCGGACAAAAACAACGCGTCGGCATTGCCCGCGCCATTGTCTCCAACCCATCCGTCCTTCTGTCTGATGAAGCAACAAGTGCCTTGGACCCGGAAACAGTAAAATCCATTCTCCAATTGCTGAAAGATATTAATAAAAAACTGGGAATTACCATCGTTATGATTACACACCAAATGGAAGTCATAAAAGAAATTGCCCAGCATGTAGCTGTTATTGAACACGGGAAAATTATTGAAGAAGGTTCTGTCATTAACCTTTTCACAAATCCTCAAACAGAAACACTAAAAAAATTTGTCGGTTCCGTCATGTCTTCTGAACTGCCCGCACAGCTTTCCCACATGAATATACATCCTACAAAAGAACATGAATCTGATAATATACTTATTTCACTCTCGTTCCGTGGTGATGTAACTAATGAACCGATTATTGCCCAATTGATAAAAAAGTATAATCTTAACGTAAGTATTCTTTACGGCTCCATCGACTACATCCAAGATATTTCTTTTGGCCGCCTGCTCATTATGATTAGTGGGCATTTGGAAGATCTTACAGACGCGCTTACACATTTAAACGCTTTACCAATTACAAGTGAGGTGATCGGATATGTCTCCCGTAATAACTAATTTACTTTTAAAAAGTCTGGCTGAAACCCTTTATATGCTTTCCATTTCTGCCTTTATCGCGGCAGCCGCAGGCATACCCCTAGGAATACTTCTCGTTGTTACAGAGAAAAATGGAATACTTTCCTGCCCGATTATTAATAAGCCACTGGCTTTTATCGTTAATGTTATTCGTTCCATTCCCTTTATTATTCTCATGGTAGCAATTATCCCTCTTACCAGATTAATTGCGGGTACCTCTATTGGTACCACCGCTGCCATCGTTCCGCTAACCTTAGCAGCAATCCCTTATACCGCCCGCATGGTTGAAACTTCTATCCGTGAAATTCCGTCGGGCCTTATTGAAGCTGCCGAATCCATGGGCGCTTCTCCATTCCAAATCATCCGCAAAGTTTTAATTCCCGAAGCACTTCCTTCTGTCATTCAAAACATGACCGTTGTTATAGTCTCCCTCATCGGATCCTCCGCTATGGCAGGAACCATTGGCGGAGGCGGCCTCGGTGACCTTGCCATCCGTTACGGATACCAGCGCTTCCAGGCGGATGTCATGATTGCCACAATTATTGTCTTAGTCATTATTGTCCAGTTTATGCAGTTCACCGGTAACCTTTTGTCAAAGAGGGCAAACAAGAAATGAAAGACCATATAGGCTTTATTTGACAGTGATTTCATTCCCATATTTAGAAGTAAACATTACATAATATTTGCACACGCAAAAAATCTCCTTCGATTTATTCATTGCAGTTTTCGTACCGCAATTTTACATCAATCGTAAGGAGATTTTTCTTGCTTGTAAAATCTTGCTGATGAATATTTACTCTCCTCTGTCTATATAAAAGAATATCTTTTTTACAAAAGCCTTTCTTCGTTATTCATTATGAATAATTCTGTTCTTATTCCAGCAATGCATTTTTTGCCAATTGATCAGCCATTTCGTTGTACATGACGCCTGTATGGCTTGCCACCTTATGAAAATGAACCGTCAGCTGTCCTTTTATTAATTCATAATACTCCCGCAGCGCTTTTGTTCCCCGTTTATTCGCTTTCCACTCTCCGGTACACCATTTCTCTATACCGACATAGTCATAATATAAATTTATCTCCGAGATCCCTTTTTCCAAACATTTTCCCATCGCAAACACTGCACCATGTATTTCTCCCGCCACATTCCGCATCTGCGCTTCTTCTGCATCAATAATTTTCTCTGCATAAGTTTCAACAGTTCCATGGTGGATAAAGACAACCCCAAACGAAAAGGTATCGGGAATTGTCGGAATATAAGAACCGTCTACATATACCGCCACTCTTAATTCGTCTTTCAAGGCTTTTACCTTTTTATCAGTAACATCCCCCAAGAATTCCATTGCTTCTTCTTTTGTAAAAAAGCCTTTGTAAGACGCACCGGGATATCCAATAACCTGCAATTTACAGTCATCCCAACTTGTAAACAAACCGGTTTTCCTGCCGGATTTCACAGCATACCATAATTTTTTTTTCACAAAAACGCTCCTTTATTATTCATATCCATAGACTGCCTGTGGTAGTATAATAAAAACTAAATTTATTAGAGGATCATTATGTTAAAATTCAATTTATTACACACTTTCCCTGCTTTTACCATCAAAAACTATCGGACTTTTTTCCTTTCCCAATGGGTTGCTCTCATGGGGCTTTGGATGCAGCTTACTGCACAGCAGTGGCTTGTTTATGAAATTACTGATTCCCCTCTGCTGTTAGGTGTTCTGAGTACTATGCAATATATGCCAAGCCTCCTTTTCACACTGTGGACCGGTTTTTGGATTGATCGCCACAAAAAGAAAAGTATTTTGTTGGGAACACAGCTTATGTATATGCTCCAGGCTTTTCTTTTAGGGCTCATCCTGTGGAGCGGTCATACTGATTATTATTGGATTCTTCTTTTGGCATTTTTTCTCGGTACCATAGACTGTATTGATCTTCCCGCACGGATGGCTTTCATGCCTTACTTAGTGGGAACACAATACCTGAAAAGTGCAGTCAGCTTAAATTCCACCAACTTTAATATTACAAGAATGCTTGGTCCCATTTTAGCAGCTTTTCTTCTTAGCTATCTCAGCTACAGTACTATTTTCTTTTTGAATGCACTCTGTCTTATCCCTATTATCATTGTCTACTTGCATATAAAAGTGGATGAACCACAAAACCATACCATCTTAAACGATATAATGGGAGAAATCAAGGCAGGTCTCAGATACACGTTGCATCATAAAGTTATTTTATCCAATTTGCTTGCGGTCGCAGTTGTCAGCGGTTTGATTCTTAACTTCGGTACTTACGGTCCACCCTTTGCGGATAGAGTACTCCATGCCGGATTAAACGGATTCAGCAAAATACTTTTTTCTGTTGGTACCGGTTCCATGATTGGCGGACTGATTTCCGCATCAGGAATATCCAAGCCGAAACAGACTCTCCCTTTTTATTCAGCTCTTTTATGTGGTTTGTGCTTAATTATCATCAGTCAGACGAATTCGCTTTATCCAGCACTTCTTCTCTATGCAGGAATTGGGTTCACCGCTATTATCAGCATCGTCAACTTTAATACAATCATCCAATTTTCAACGGAACGCAGCTACCTAGGACGTATCATGAGCTTATATGCTCTTGTATTTTTAGGTGCAACACCGTTTGGCAGCCTTATTGTCAGCAGCATTATTGAATATTCTGGAACCTCAAATGGTCTTCTTTCCATTGGGCTCCTTGATATAATGTTTATTCTCCTTATCAAATATCTCTACTGGAAATAACGCAAAAGAAACCCTTTTATCTATCACACAACTCTCTTTAAAATCAATGTCTCATTTTCCCAAAATTTTATTAATTATCTGGGTCGTAGAATACCCCTTTACAAAAGGAAGTATTCTGACTTCCCCCGCATACTCTTTTCCAATAACATCCTCCACACTATAGTCGCCGCCTTTTACCAAAATATCCGGTTCCAGACATTTTAACAATTCCAAAGGGGTTTCTTCATTAAAAATGACAACTTCATCCACAAACCTCAATGATTTAAGCATAAATGCCCGATCCGATTCCGAATTAACCGGTCTCCCTTCACCTTTAAGTTTTTTTACAGATTCATCCGCATTAAGACCTATAATCAAATGCTCCCCCAATGCCGCCGCCTGCTGCAGATAAGTAATATGTCCCTTATGAAGAATATCAAAGCATCCGTTTGTGAAAACAACAGTTTCTCCTTGGGATTTCCACGCATCCACCTTACTTTTTGCTTCCTCCCAGCTTATCGGGATATAAGCCGTCCGCATCATATTGGAGCCGCACCATGCGTCGATCATTTCAGTGTGGCCGACAGGATAAGTTCCCACTCGAGACACCGCAATTCCAGCTGCCGTATTTGCCAGTTCAAGAGCGGTGATCATATCCAAATTAACAGCTGTTGCAGCTGCAAGTATGGCCATAACAGTATCTCCCGCTCCGGAGACATCAAAGACATCCTGTGCGATAGAAGCACAATGTGCACTTCCATTTTTATTAATGCAGGTAATTCCCTTTTCAGACCGGGTTACAAAAATATTTTCTATCTGAAACGTTTCCCGCACCTTTCTGCCAATCCGTTCAATATCTGAATCATTATTATTGATGACGAATCCAGCGACATCAGATAGCTCTTTTATATTGGGGGTAATTCCATATACACCTCTATATTTTGTCCAATCGCATCCTTTAGGGTCAATCAGTACCGGCACATCATACTCTTTCCCTTTTTTTATGATGGTTTGCGCCAACTGTTCTGTAATCATACCTTTTCCATAATCGGACAAAACAATACTGCCTACTCTTTGCTGAAGCAATTGATCCAGCCATTTTAAAATATATTTGCATACTTTATCATCAGGATTACACCTTTCTTCAAAATCAAGACGCATCATCTGTTGACGGGCGCCAAGAATCCTGACTTTAGTCGTAGTAGAGTACTCTTCTGACACGATAACTCCCGTATCATCAATCCCAGCTGCCCTTAATAACTCTGAAAGTGTATCTCCATCTCTATCATTTCCTCGCATACCTGCAATAAAAACTTGTCCACCCAAAGAGGATAAATTGGCAGCCGTATTAGCAGCTCCTCCCAAAACATTTCGCTGTGATTTCACTAAATTAATAGGAACAGGCGCTTCCGGTGATATGCGTTCCACATTTCCGGAAATATATCGATCAAGCATAATATCACCTATCACCGCTACTTTTATATTTTTTATATCTTCTCTTAGAAATCTTTCTCCACCTATTTTCATCGTTGCACCTAAACTTAATCAAACTATATTTATCTAAAATTTACTTTTTTATTATACCATTTTCTTTCTGTAACCCATGAAAATAACAAATCTTCTAATGGTTTCATCACAAAGCTGCTCGTTTCATACAAAATAGGCAGCCGTTTTATAACAGATTATACTTTTTCATTCCCGGTTGTATATTTCCCGCTCTTTTTCTGTGCCTCATAAAGCTCAAAGTATTTTCCCTTCTTCTCCAAAAGTTCTCCATGAGTTCCTTTTTCTATAATCTCTCCATGATCAAGCACGATAATCTGATCGGCATCACGGACAGTGGATAATCTATGGGCAATAATGATCGTTGTGCGGTCCATTGCCAAGTCGTTCAATGTTTCCTGTATCTTTTTCTCTGTCTGGCTGTCAAGTGATGATGTGGCCTCATCAAAGATAACAATAGGAGGATTTTTCAAAAATACCCTGGCAATAGAAATCCTCTGTTTTTGCCCGCCAGATAACTTAACTCCGCGTTCTCCCACTTTTGTTTCATATCCATGGGGAAGCTGCGAAATAAATTCATCAGCAGCAGCCAATTTTGCTGCTGCTTTTATCTCTTCCGCAGAAGCCCCTTCTTTTCCGTACCCAATATTTTCACCAATTGAATCCCCAAAAAGGAAAACATCCTGCTGCACGATTCCAATCTGTTTTCTTAAATCCTGTTGGCAATATTCTTTTATGTCTTTTCCATCTATCAATATTTCTCCCGATGAAGGATCATAAAAACGAAGAAGGACATTGGCAAGAGTACTCTTCCCTGCTCCTGTCTCCCCCACGAAAGCAATCGTTTTACCTGCAGGGATATCCAAACTTATATGATGCAAGACCAAACGATTATCATCATAGCCGAAACTCATATCTTTAAAACAAATATCCCCTCTGACTTTATTAAAAACGAGTGGCATTTCAGGATCCTCTATAGACGGCTTGGTATGCATAATTTCCTCAAAACGTGAAAATCCGGCCATGCCCCGCTGATATACTTCCGCCAATATGGTTAATCGGAATACGGGACGCATAAAAATATTCACATACAGTAAAAATGCAACAAAATCCGGCAACGTAAGTATATCGACAGAGATCATATATCCGCCCGCCAGCAAAACTACCACATTGATAAAATTCGTAAAGAAATTAATACTTCCTGAGAAATAAGCAACTAATTTATAGGAATTGAACCTTGTATTTCTAAGCCCCCTACTTTTACCACAAAAACGCTTCCGCTCAAAATCTTCCATGGCAAATGCCTTTATAAGGCGAATCCCTGATAAACTCTCTTCCGCTCTGGCACTTACTTCTCCTGCTTTTACACGGTTTTTACGAAAGGCATCTTTCATCTTCCGATTTATTTTTACTGTATGGAATGCTTTACCAATCAGGAGCCCGCCGATTAAAATGGCCAATGTCCAATTCATAATAAGCATGGCTACGATGGTTCCTGTCATGATGACGGCACAAAGTAAAACGTCATTGGGACCGCGAAAAGCCAATTCACTTACTTCCGTCACATCACTTGTTATACGGGATAAAAGCTGCCCTGTTTTTTCATTATCAAAATAACGGAAAGATAACGTTTCGATATGAGAAAAAAGATCATTTCTCATATCATGCTCAATAGATGCACTCATAATATGCCCATAATATTGTACGGAATAAGAAATAATAAATTCAAAGATATAAAGCAGCAACAGAATGGCGGCTCCCCCAAAAAGCACTGTCATGTTTTTAGAAGGAAGAACCCGATTAATAAGTTCTCTTACCATGACAGGAAAAATCAAATCAAGCCCTGCCATGGCAAAAGTCCCAATAATTACACCTATAAGCAGTTTCATATAAGGCTTGTAATAGTGCATAAAGTTTCTAATCATTATCATTCTCCCTGTTCCAAATATGCAGATCATAGGAACCGATTAAATCTCCATCCGGTGTTACCGCAGGCACTTCAATTCCTGCTGCATATTTCCCATCATCAGAAATAGAAATTGCCTGAATAGGCCCTTTAGTATGATATCGATTTAGCTCCTTTCCGTTGACTAAACTGATCACCGCAGCTCCATGCGCACCATAATCATGATTTCTTACATTCCGCCCAATAGCAATAGCTGCGATACCTGATGAGGAAAATGTAATTCCTTCCACTTCTGCTCCTGCTGTATATTTAAATTTATACGCCCCTTCCATATCAAAAAGATATACGCTATTACTGGAAGGATGTATAATCGGTGCGGGAATTTGCCAATTTGCCCGGTTAAATGTATTAATAGTTGTGAAGACAACACCTTCAGGCACGATATAAGCATCTCTACCAGCAGCGTTATACCAACCGCCGGCTACCTTATGTGGTTTTGAAAGGACCCGTTGCCAAAGTATACTGCCGTTCTCATCAAAAAGGATTCCTCTCCCATCACTGGTCATCGCAGACAAATACTTTCCATCCTCTGAATAATTAGGACCATTGCGTATCGTTGTTATCTCAAAAAGTGGTGCCGCCGGTATATCCTTAGCACTAATCAAAGTTCCTTTATCCTTGTCCAAAACATATATATTTTTATTATATTTTCTTTCTTCAGGCCCTGATTTGTCATAATTAGCAGAAGCAAACGCAAACCGCCCTGTTGCAAAAGATACACTGCCCCAATTAATCCAGCTGTCCATATTTTCATTGAGCGGGTACCGCCAGCGTTCATTCCCTCTTTCATCAAAGGAAATGATTCGGCTTATATAAGCTCTTGAATGATTCTTACTGACAGTAGATCGATAAAAAATGGCATATACATTCCCTTCCTTGTCTGTTTCTACATGAATCGGAATCGGATACGCGCGAATTTCATTTTCAACTCCAATAACATCAACTCCGTCAAATTTCCATAAGATATCTCCCGTTGCAACCTCTAAGGCGTAGAGCGTACCGGATGGGCTGCTTTCTCCGACATAGACAATCCTGTTATCTTTACTCAACGCCAACGAACGGATTTCACCAATTCCGATGGTTCTGGACCATCTTTCATATCCTTCTATAGAAAAATGATACATTTCCCCTTTTATGGTTCCGACAATCCATCCACGATTAACCGGTGAATAAAGAATCTCTCCGCCATCAAAGCCCATTCTGTCATAGTTTCTTCCTGCCACATCCCCCAGTGAAACAATGGTTTCTCCTTCAGCTTTTTCTCCATCGAACATTCCCCATGGCGTTTTATTTCCTGTCAGAAAGAACAGCAACAGCCAGGTCATCCCCAACAACAGAAAAATAAGCATTGTCTTCATCTTTTTCATAGATATAATTTTGTCCAATCATAAACTATACGCAGCGCGCCAAAATAAATCCCCTGCTGTGACAGTGCATACATGAGCTTGCTGATACCGGCTGCCGTAATAATCCCCATTAGAAACAGACATACTATCTTTTCCCGCAAATCCCAGATTTCATAACTCTGCTGTTTTGCCAGAAACAACCCTCTGCTGACAACAGAAAGCGCCAGAGTTTGGGATCTCCTGATACATCTCGCCAAAAGAGGTTTCACTATATATGGCAGATGTTGGATAATCCGGGTTCTCCCTTTGTTTCCATGGCTGCGCAGCTGTAACGCAATGATAACTTCACCAGCTTCAGCGGCCAATACAGGAAAAAATCGAATAGCTGTTACCAGCATAAAAGATATTTGCGGCGACAGACGCCAGGATGAGAGCCCTTTTAAAAGCTGGCGAGGATCGCTGGTCCAGCATACAAGCAGACCCAATGCGATCATAGATACAGATCTCATTCCCTGTATCGCACCATACACAATTCCCTCCTGATAAATATAAAGTCCGTCGGTCAGTGCACCTAAAACAGGAAATGTAGGACTGATCAACATAAGAATAGGAGTACGTGGATTTTGTGCAAAGAACAATGCCTGGCTGGCAACAGATCCCCACAACCCAAATAAAATAAATACCGCAAGCACCTTCCACTTATATACGGGTGTTCCCGCAGCTATATGAAGCGCTATACTTATAGAAAACAAAATAAATAATGTCCGTGGATTATCCACAATAACCATAATCAGAGCAAAAAGAAACAGGACACACAATTTAGTCCTTCCATCCAACCGTGAAAAGAAAGTATCATTGTTCGTACCTTCCCATAATTGCCTAAAGGACATGGCGCATCACCTCCTTTACTGTTATACAGGGATCTATACCAAGGTATTCCGATAATTCAAGCATCGGTGGTATGGATAATCCCCCCATTCTAAGAACTTCTTTATTACTGAATATTTCATGAGGTGCCCCCACCGCTACAAAATGTCCTTGTGCCAGCACAAAGATACGATCTGCCAGTGATGATGCCAATTCAATATCATGCGTACAAAAAAATATTGTTTTTCCTTGCTCCGCTGCATAGGAAAGGAGCATACTGAGACTTTCAAGACTTTTTTGATCCTGTCCCGTTGTCGGTTCATCCAATAAAAGAAGCTCATTGTCTCTTCGTGAAAGTAATGCTCCCAAAACGACGCGAAGGCGCTGCCCCTTTGATAAGGCAAGCGGGAAATCATCCCGATAATGATATACGTGAAGCTTGTGCAATAAAATATCCAATTCTTTTTCTGTCATTGTTTTATTATTCCATAGCAATTCTTCCCGAACTGAATCATTTAGGAGCATCAGGTCTGCTTCCTGCAGCATATATCCAATATATTCTCTCCGCTTCCCTATCGATTTCCCATGAATTAAAATTTCCCCTGAGGAAGGCTCCTCCAACCCCGATAAAATATTCATGAGTGTTGATTTCCCTGCGCCATTAAACCCCATGAGTGCATTGATAGATCCCTTCTTGATTTTAAAATTCAATCCGTTTAATGTATCAGAATCCGCACCGGGATATCTGTAAGTGATATTTTTACCTTCTAAAATCAACTCATCACTACTATCTTCTGCTATACATGGCCCTATGGATTTTTGGAATTTTATACCTGCTTGCTTTATTTCCTCCGCAGTCTTCTTTAACGAGTAAGATAATTTTTCTAGTTTCATAAATCTTCCCAATTTAACGCTTTGCGGTTCACGAATTCCATATCCATCATTTGAGCCCAGGACATACCATGATTCATCCATTAATCCATCATATACAAAATGACCCTTATGCATAATACAAAGACGAGGAAACCACGCAGCCAGCTCATTGACCCTATGCTCAACAACTACAATGGTCATATGTTCTTCTCTCTGCAAAGAAACTAACAATTCAAGAAAAGACTGCACTCCCTGGGGATTCATCTGGCTCACCGGCTCATCAAGAATAAGCAATTTCGGCTTTGTCACTAATACGGATGCTAAGGCAAGCCGCTGTCTTTGTCCACCCGAAAGTTCATGAATACTTCTTTCTTCCATCCCATCCAATCCCGTGCGTGCAAGAACTTCCTTAACCTTCTCTTTAACAACAGAAGCTTCTATCCCTCTGTTTTCAAGAGCAAACCCCACTTCATCGGCAACGGTCATCGCAAAAATCTGATCGTCCGGTGTTTGGTATACTGTTCCCACAAAAACGCCTATCTCTTCTGCGGACATCGCCGCCGTGTCCTTTCCATCCAAAAAGATTTTCCCGTCTATAGAACCATCCTCTTTATCCAGCAGTCCTGTCACCGCTTTTACTAAAGTAGATTTTCCACATCCGGATCTACCTGCAATAAGCACCATTTCTCCTTCTTCTATACGAAGATTGACTCCTGTAAGCGTATCCTTTTCTCTGGAAGTATATCGGCAAGATACATTTTGAATATCTAAAATCATGTTCCCATCACCTGCTTAAGCTTCTCTCCCATACGATATCCCATCCAGGCACCAATACTGCTGTATAGAATCCCATTAACCAGCATATAGAGGGCAATAAACCAATCGGCATAGTATAAACGATAAAAGAACATCATCTGCTGCATGTTTATAAAGGTAATAAACGCATCAGCTATACCTATCATTACCGCAATCAAAACAGCGTATTGTTCCGTGATTACTTCTTTTTTAAAGAATCCCCAAACCCATAGCACAAACTCTAAAACAACAATAGATACTGAGCAAATCAGGATTCCCACCAATGTAACACGCCCGAAAAGTATGGCAGACAGGAGCCAACGCATCAGGAAAAACAACGATAATACACCGGGACGCCTGAATAAAATTAACAACGCCATTAAAAGGAGGTATTGCACAATACCATTTAAAATCCCTGTTATAAGCCCCGAAAACGGCCCTAAGATAACATGAAAAAAGTCTCCCAGCAAAGTTACCGGCACAACAACGCCGCCAAAAGCAAGCGCGGCGAAAAGAGCCACCGTAATATCTCCCCGTGCGCCAATCTGGATAGTACATTCCCTCAGCTTCTTAAAGGATGCTATTACGAATGCTACACATGCCCCGGCAAAACCGATGGCAAACATACCTGTACCTTTTCTTTTTACAATCGTCAATGGAACTTCCGTTATTTTTGATATATTTCCATCAGTCAAAGTAATCCGTAAATTATAATTGCCTTCATTAATGGTGAATGGGTTTATATAAAGCGGCATGATAACCGGTTGGCTTACTTGCGGCAAAAGACCTATAGATGCTTCCGTAGCATCAGTGTTCTCATCACTCCAGCCGATACCTCCATCTTCAGTCCTGACTGAAATTAATCCCTTCTTCACTTCACCACTGGGCCGGTCCACAAGTTCTGCCACGAAATGAAGTGTTCTTGTATCTTTATTCGGATTTCTCATTTCAAGGAGAATATACGCTGCCGGCGTATTCAATAATGACGGCCAATCTGTGGGCTTGCTTCCTATAAGCCGATTCCTTATGTTCTCAAGAGTCACATCCCGTACATACAATATATCTTTTGCTTCTCTTTGATCGACTTTTCCATCTTCATCTACAGGGGCAACGATACGTTGTATATACCAAGTAGAATTTTCCTTTTCTTCAGAAACTCCTGCAGCGGATGCTTCGCTTTTGCCGATACTGAAATCAACTTTTTGTATATATTCTTTACCGTCATAACGAATTTCTACAGAAATTGCATAATTCCCTTCTTTCAGATCCTTATCACAAGAAAGAGAAACAACCGAAAAGACTTGTCCATAATTGGCCGGCAGCTTCCACTTTGCTGTAATCACATTATCTTTTGCCGTGTTCCAGCCTTCCATTTTCAGCGCATGGATACCACTTGGCAGAGTCACTTTGATATCAGCCGTTTCTTCTTTCGGAAGATCTATGCTCTCAATATTTAAAAATAAAATTTGTGTACTCCCCGCAGGTATTACTTTATGCTTTTCTCCATTCAAACTGTAAGGAAATTGTACATCCAATCGAACTGATTCATTCCCATAAACCGTCAAATGAAACAATGCTGAAAAGATCACTGTGAAAAGGAATAATATTCTACAAATCATACTGTCCTCGCTCATAAGCTGTTTGCCGTCCTATGCATAGCAAACGATCTTCGCTTATCTTGTCTACATGAAAATACGATGCACCCATTTTCTGCGCCAATTCTTTTGCAAGTCCCAGTTTAATAAAACTCGATTCTGTATCAATCACTGCGATCGGCATATGCCGATGTCCAATCCGCTCTGCTTCTGACAATGCATCTCTCACGGGGTCTGTATTTTTATTAAGCGAATTGGTTGCTCTCCCATCAGTAATCAAAATTAACACCGGATCTTGTAACGGATCCTGCCTGTAAAGCCTGTCGAGCATATCTTCCGCTTTTATAAGTCCCTGGGCAAGTGGTGTTTTCCCGCCAGTGGGAAGTGCTGCTAACTTCTTTTGTGCAAATTCTATACTTCGTGTTATCGGTAAAAGGACTTCCGCCCTATCCCGCCTAAATGCGATCATACCCACTCTATCACGTTTCTGGTAAGCATCCGCCAGCATTTTAAATACCACCCCCTTAACCGCTTTCATCCGTTCACGGGCACCCATAGATCCACTTGCGTCAACAAGAAATAAAAATATATTGCCTGTCCTTTTTTCCCTTTCTTTCCGCCGGATATCCTCATGACGGATGACCACAGCGCATCTGTTGGATTGTCTGCCTTTTTGATGGGGTGCCGCTGCGCGGAGTGTGGCATCAATTGCAATATCATGTGTTTCACCCTTAGGAATACCGGCTTTTACATACCGTCCCTGTCTCTCATCGCTTCTCGTTATATGTCTCTTTCCACTGCCTTTGGGGGTAAATTGTTTTTTCTCGTTCTGTATCCAGAGCGGAGGAAGAGTTACATGTAAATCTGCGGAATCTACTTTTTCATCATCCGCCCCCTGCGGAAATTCCGGCATATCCGATGATGATTCATTATTGTTACCCCCATTCCCCGTCGCTTCAACAATATGATTCTCGCTTGGATCCTCTCCATCATCACCAGGATCGTTATTTTCGGATTCCTGAGCTTTCTCTGTATTGTTTTTATCCGGATCTTCCAGTTCATCAGACTGCGGCAGTTCCTCTTCCCAGTTCTTTCTCATACGGTGGGGAAGTACAAATTCCGCCGCTTTTTCCAGATCCTTAGGCAATACATATCTTCTTTCTGCCAAGGCAGCCAATGCTCGTGCCGCTTCAATTAAATAGATATCCGCCCGATGTCCGGATACATGTGCTTTTAAAGCATATACCGATGCCAACTGTATCATGGCCGATGAAACAACCACTTTGGGCAGCAAGGACATTGCAGAATGTATTGCCTTCTTTATTTTTTCATTTTCCAATTTCCATAAATTACAAAAAGACGCACAATCCTTTTCGAAAGAAATAGTACGTTTTAATATCTCAACACGTGTATTTTCATCATGGATATTGTCAACATTTACGAAAAGCCCAAACTGATCCAAACAAGCCCCGGATAGCATCCCGCTTTCCGGATTTATCGCGGCAATAACGGTAAAACTCGTATCACACCGCAGTGATAATCCATCTCGTTCAAGCTGATACGCCCCAACTTCTGCAATATTTAAAATAGAATCCAGCAAATCCTCCCGCAATAAATTAGCATCATCTAAATAGAGCACACCTTGATCCGCTTCATTAATAATTCCGGGATACAATTTTTTCTGTCCGCTGTAAATGGCTTTTTCAGTATCAATGGTACCAAACAACCGGTCTTCGGTAACACTTACCGGTATATCCCGCCACGGTCTTTCAATCAGTTCCTGTGTGCTTCTCATCAGTGTAGATTTGCCAATGCCTCGAGGTCCGGAAATCAAAAGACCACCGGCGCGAGGATTTACCAGCACAATAAGTATGGCTGTTTTTGCATGATTTAGTCCCAATACAGCGGAAAAAGGAAAATTATTGCGCTTCATCATCAATAACCTGATCCACCTGCTCCCAATTCAATGTTTGTTCTTCAAATGGGCGGCGATGCATACGATGTGGGAGAACCATTCTTGACGCCGCTTTCAGATCTGCCCTGTTTACTGCCGTACGTCCTTCAACAGCTGCTATTGTTTCTGCTGTTTTAATCAATGTTATATCTGCCCGATGCCCATCAACCCCAAGCAATATAGATATTTTAGCGGCAAGAAGCAACAAACTGTCAGAAACCATAACCCGTGGAAGCAATTTTATAGCCTGCTCTATCCTCCCCACTTCTTTTTCCTGTTCCTCTTTCCAATCGGCAATAAACTTCTTCGAATCCGCCTCATATGCCAATCGGCGTTTTACAATCTCCGCCCTTTTCTCAGGATTTTGTTCCCCCGCAACTTTGACTGATAATGCAAAACGATCTAATAACTGTGGACGGATGTCCCCCTCTTCCGGGTTCATTGTTCCTACAAGAGAAAACTGCGCAGGATGGGAATAGGAAATTCCTTCGCGCTCCACTGTATTAATTCCCATAGCTGCCGAATCTAAAAGGATATCTACCGCATGATCGTCCAAAAGGTTAATCTCATCTACATATAAGATATTACGGTTCGCATCTGCCAAAATACCTGTTTCAAAACTACGGCGTCCTTCCCGTATCGCCATTTCAATATCTAATGTCCCTACTATACGGTCTTCTGTCGCGCTGACCGGCAGTTCCACCACTTTCATCGGCAATAATATTACTGGAGGTTCTTTGGTGTCATACAATTCGTAACAGTTGTCACACCAGTTTGTTTTATTCTCAGGATCATCATGATAATGGCATCCTTGTATACATTTTCGTGGCGGTAATAAATCTGCCAGCGCACGAACAGCAGTAGATTTGGCAGTTCCTTTTTCCCCTTGGATAAGAACACCACCTAATCGGGGGTTGACCACATTAAGTATAAGCGCTTTCTTCATTTCTTCCTGTCCGATAATCGCGGTAAACGGAAATACTCCCTGTCTTTTCATATAGCTTTCTCCTGTCTTCTCAGATACCGTTTAATAAAAAATTTTTTCAATGCGCATTCTGCTTCTGAACACCTTACTTGTCCGTTCTTATCAAGCCATCGGGAAAAGCATCCTCCGCCGCAAAGTGAGAAATACTCACACATTCTGCACGCTTTCATGGAGTTCCTAATGAACGCTCCTACCTTCCTGACATTTTCCGGGCACCTGCCTGTATATACATTGCCCAATTTGTATTCACTCTTTCCCATCAGTGAAGAACAGGCATAAATATCACCATGCACATCCACAAAAGCAGCTTCCCCATTCATAGCAAAACATTGAGGAAACTCATACTTCCCCGTCCTCTGCAGCATTCGCACCCGATCTTCCTGTGTAAAATGAATATGTTTTCCTGTAATTTCTTCCAACATATCCATTTTCTTTGCAGTTCTTTCAAGAGCTTTTTCCATTTGCTCGGCAGTGGGCGCACGTAATCCTTTCCCGCGCCCCTGCTCTCTGAGTATATCAAAACCAATCTGATGGACATTCCCATAAAAGTATGCCATATCAACAATCCCATCCAGCTGCTCTACCGTGTCATCAGTTACGACACAAGTAATTCCGGCCTCTATATTTGACTCTCCCAGATTTTGGAAAGCTTGAATCACTTTTTGCGAAGATCTGTCTCCATCTTTTGAAACACGCAAGTTGTTCATAAGTTCAGGACGACCGTCACAAGAAATACCAATTCCTACATGATGGTCAAAAAGCCACTTTCCAATGTCTTTCGTCAGCAAAGCTCCATTCGTTTGTATCTGCATCTGTGCATTCACATGATTTTTCTCTACAAAATCCACTACTTTCCGGATTAAAGGAAATTGCAGCAACGGTTCTCCTCCGGAAAACTGGAGAAGAAATTGATTTTTCGACACATGCGCTAAAGCCACTGCAGCTATGGCAGTTTCTTCAGTCATATCAACTGGATCCTGCTCTGAAGCATAACAATAAAGGCACTTAAAATTACATCGGCCGGTTAACGTGAGCACAAGCATTCGAATTGGTGGAATTTCACACATTGTTATCCCCTTCGCCTTCCAATTCTCCCTCAATGGATAAATACAGATTTTTTAGTTCCTTCATTGTCTTTTCTTTTGCATTCCACAGCCCCCTTGCTTCAGCTTCAAGAAGCGTTTCGGTAATACGCTGCAACGCCCAAGGATTTACACGTTTCATCCAGTCCTGTACCTTTTCATCAAGTGCATATTTTTCTGCATACTTTTCATACATCCAATCTTCCATAACCTCGCTTGTCGCATCCCATTGGAAACTGACAGACACCATTTTTGACATATCGGATGCTCCTTTATATCCGTGATTCATCATACCGTTAATATACTTGGGATTAATCGACTCCATACGAAAAATACGCTTTGCTTCTTCCTGGACTGTCCTTACTTTTGGACGCAGCCGATCTGCACTGTCGCCGGCATAAGAATGGGGTGCTGATCCTCGTATACTTCTTACCGCAGCAATCATCCCTCCATGATAGGCGTTATAATCATCAGAACTGAGCATATTCGTTTCATGATTATCCTCATTCTTTACGGTGGCATCCATAACGGATAACCGTTTTCTGAACAGTTCCGGAGAATATTCACCTTTTACCGCTCCTCCATACGCATGACCGCCCCATCGTACAAAGACATCAGCCAAATCATCGACGGTCTGCCAATTTTTGGATTCCAAAAGCGCCGACACCCCAGCACCATAAGTCCCCGGCGCATCACCAAAAATTCTGTATGCTGCATTCCGCCAAGATTCTTCATGTGTCATCCCGCTTTTTTCCATTAAGCTGCTTTCCTCGGAAATATGTTTTTTGATATAGTTGTCATCTTCCAATTCATTAAGATCTGCTGCCAGTAAAACAGCTTTATCCAGCAATTCGACAACAGTAGGCATTGTGTCACGGAATAACCCGCTGATTCTAGCGGTCACATCTATACGGGGACGCATTAATTCAGAAAGGGGAATCACTTCCAACCGTTTAACCTGAAGGCTTCCTTTCTCCCAAACAGGCTTGATTCCCATAAAATAGAGAAATTCCGCTATACACTGACCATGGCTGCGCATATTGGAGCCTGACCAAAATACCATTCCTATATTTTCGGGATATTTTCCTTCATCGGCAATATACTGCTCAATGACCTGATTACCCAATCTTTTACCAAGCTCCCATGCTGCTTTTGTAGGAAGCACCCTCGGATCTAAGCCGAAAAAATTACGTCCGCTCGGTAAAAGATTGACTCCTCCAGTGTGGGGAGATCCTGACGGTCCAGGGAGTATGTACCGCGAAGAGAGCCCATCCATGATATGATCCATTTCCTCCGCAGTCTTCCATAAGCGCTGAATCAGGTCATGACATATATAGGAAAGTATACCTGCCACCTTCTTCTTCCACGATTCATTTTCCTCGGATATACAAGTTTCAAGAAGAGCTTTTTCTATTCCTTCATCACTGAAATCATAGGCCTCTAATATTTTTATAATATTTTTAGTTTCATTCCGTATTCTTGACATCAGCTCACTGTAAGTGATTTGAAACCGGGGATGCAACTTTCCTGCGTTGCCAATGATTTCATCAACGGTGGTGTCATATTTTTCCGCCCATATTTCATAAATTGACGGGATTTCCCCGTTATCCAATCGCAGAAACTGGAGAATTTCATCGATAAGAATTTCTCCTTGGGGTGCTTGTCCCAATATATGAAGTCCCACATGGACTTCACCATTCTTCAATTCTTCAAGGTATTGATGAAGTTTTCCGACATATTCTGGAAAAGGCTTGTTCTCATCATAAGGTATTTCCCCGTCTAATTCGGCTTTTTCGGCAAGTTCTCTGATCATCGGCTCCAAAGAGCCTGCATTTTCCGGTTGTATTTGCATAAAATGGGCATACTCGTCCATCATCTTTTCCAATTCCGCCAGCTCATCATAAACACCCGCTTCGGCAAGTGGTGCCGGCAAATGATCAACCAGACATGCTGCACTTCTTCTTTTAGCCTGTATACCTTCCCCTGTAATTGTCATATGGTAAGGATAAATATTAGGCAGGTCCCCCAATGACAAATCGGGATAACTTTCCCTATCCAGCCCCGCTCCCTTTCCGGGAAGCCATTCCAGATTCCCATGTGTCCCTACATGGATAACGGCATCTGCTTTCCATTCATCACGAATCCATTGATAAAAGGAAATATATTGGTGAGTAGGCGCTACATAAGGATCATGATAAATCTTGGCAGGATCCATCCCATATCCGCGAGGCGCCTGAACGGTAATAAAAATATTGCCGTCCATAATTCCGGGAACCAATAAGTTTTTATAATCATCAAGCATAACTTTACCGGGAGCCTCTTCCCAGTCTTTTTCCATCTGTCGCTTTACCGATTCAGGAAATGTTGCAAAAAAGTCAATATACGCCTTAGAAAAATTTTTATTACATTCTTCTACTTGTTTATCAGTAAGCATGGATATATCATTTGTCGCATGAGCAGTTAAGGTCTTAATAAAACTCTCCGTATCTTCAGGAATAAAATCAACCCGGTATCCTTCCTTCTTCATACGCTGTAAAAGCAGGCGGATACTTTCAATAGAATCCAAACCGAATGCACTTCCGATGCTTGCGTTAGTGGGCGGATAATTATGGAAGATAATTGCAATTTTTTTATCTTTATTCTCTTTACTCCGCAATAACGCCCATTTTTTTGCCTTGGAAACCATAAAAGCCATACGCTCTGAAATAGGAAGATATTCCACCTCTCCATTTTCCTTCATATGTTTTGCCGCAACAGGCACACCATGAATAATTCCGTCAAACTCCGGCATGGAAATACTAATGGATATTTCCACGGGATTCATGCCTTCTTTGGATCTCGCCCATTCCTGTTCAGGCATGATTAAGGAATATCCTTCCAAAACAGGAATGCTTATTTTTTTTAGTTCCTCTTTTGTAATAGATCCTGATGCGGTAAAAGAAAATTTCAAGGTATTAACAATTATATCTACTGCCGGCCTCCCGTCTGCCATGAAGTAATTATGAAATACTTCGCTAAGCGTAGGCATTCCCATTTCGGAAACAGGAAGTCCGTTAGTAAATACGGCAATTGCATTCATGCCCTGCCTTTCACATTCACGAATAAACGCATTCTGATACTGTAAATCTCCCCATATCCACTCATCTCTGTAAAAAATCATCCCAACCGTTGGTCGGTCCTCTCTGCAGAACATTTTTTTATATCTTCTCAAATCGGTTGTACACAGTTCCGGCAGTCCAGGATGATATATTCCTGCCCAGTAGTAAGCGGACGGTTCTGCCGGCATCTCCCCGCCTTTATTCGTTATAAATTGCAAAAAGAGCCACAAGTTTTTATAATTTTTGATTCCGCTGTAAAAACTATACTGCTTAATCTTTTCAACATCCGCTTCACTTACTCCGTTCCGCGCCTCTTCCTCCGCAGATCCCGCAGCATCCATGTAGTACGGAATCGACTTAGCCGCAAAAAACGCCAGACATTTATCCCAAAACATCGTCCGGATAGTCGTTCCCATAAAACGAATCATAACTAAATCGGCATCGCCAAGTTGTTTTTCCCAGATTCTGCTCCATAAAGAAGTACTTTCTACTTTCAGCGTCTCATATTCCGCCGGAACAAGCCCCTCTCTTTTTAATTCACTGCAGGCTTTGCGCATCATAAAGAAACGACGGTCTACATTTGTTAAATAAATAACTTTCCCTTCCATTTATCTCCTCATATAATTAACTATTTAATAAAAATATGGTTATTCCCACAATTCTGGATAAACAGCTCGTGCAACAGCTTCAACAGAATCCGTTACATGTTGGGACATTACATACTTATACCGTTCCGAAAAGAAAATAAACTGATTATTCTTAACAGCTTTTACATCCTGATAAGCAGGATTTTGCATAAGCTCCTTTTTAAACTCATTTTCATCATCCCCTTCCCGCGTTTTCCACACAGGAAGTAAAAATACATCCGGATTTATAGAGGGGATGAGTTCATTCGACAAATAAACACCGGCGCCTTTGGGAATATCAATACCATCTGCGCCATTTTTTACATGCGCCATTTTCAATATTTCATTAAACAGCGTGCCCCGCTTCCCGATAATTCCGCGGAAGGAAAGCGCGACAACTGTCTTTTCCTGATTAGGACTTAATACCGACAATTTCTCCTCTATGGCTTTTCGCTTCATACACATGCGGGAAACAACCTGATCTCCCCGTTCGCTTTCCCCCACCGCCTTAGCCATTCCCTGCACTTTCAGTTCTACTTCATCCCATGTAGTCGCTGTAACTGACACATATACAGGAACTCCCATACCTGACAGGACTTCTGTTATTCCGTTTGAGACAGCAGAAGATATAATTACTAAATCAGGATTCAGCTCCATAATATTTTCGGGATTCAATTCAACAACATGCCCCACCGCCTCACGCTGCGCTTCAGTAACAAAGGTGATATCAGGATTCCCCGCATATTTGCTGAGACCAACAATTCGGCTTATATCCACTAAATCAAGAAGCACTTCATCTGTTCCATAAGTAGTGGAAACAATCCGCTGCGGTTTATGTGGAATCTTTACGGTACGCCCCAGTTCGTCTGTCACTACATAAGCATTATTTTCGACAGGCACTTCGGCAAAATGAAAACGGCACCCGTTTGTTGCTAAAAAAATAATACATAATAGTACAAATATTAGTTTTTTCATGTTTTCGCCATTCTTATATGCCCACTAAGTTTTGCATTCCATATTTTCTCATAAAGGTATTCTGCCCCTCTTATTCCGCAAAGAGGAAGGTCGCTCACTGCCATTTCATCATAAACAGGTCTTGTAATATGGCAACTTACAAAAGGCCTATTCATACGGAGTAATCGTTCCGTTTCATGTGAACTTGACAGAATCAACCCGCCATCCCATTTTTTATAATCTTCAGCAATAGATATGTCATTAATGCCGATTACTCTTACTGTATCCACTGCCGGCGTTTTGGAGCAGGTATCTGCCTGCAAATGAACAGTCAAATTTTCTGTGTCCGCCCATTCCCCCCGCAACGCTTCTGCAATTCCCAGACTCTCTTCCGGTGGTGCCGAAAAAAGAATGCGGTCGAACCAAAGCGTTCCCCACATGGATTTCATATTATTTCCAAAATGAAGAAGCCTTTTCTGTCTGCATCTGATTTCCATTTCTGCTGCTTTCAAAGAAGCCGAATTTACTGCTTCTGCGATTCTATTCAACCATCGCAAAGTCCCTTCCATCCCATAGGGAAGCCCCACAGAAATATAGGGGATATCGAATCGGGATTTCATGTCTTCTGCTGCTTTTAACGCCAGTTCATTCCTTACCACTATATTCAATGCCGCTTCCGGAGCTTTCATAATATTTTCCCAGGAATCTCCCACACCGGGCATGGACACTACATGTATATCGCATAACTCCAGCAAACGTCTAATTTCAATGGCATCAGCTTTTCCGCGCAGATAAACGGAAGAAAGTCCAAGCACGTTGACACCGTCAGATTTTTTTAAAGGGTTCATCTGCTGCACCAGCAGAGATAAGGCCCTTGAGAACCCGCCCGCAAAGCTCCCGTGAAGTCCCCCGCTGTCTATTCCATATACGGGCCACGGCAGATGGCTTTTAGCCGCAATCCCCTCAATATCATCACCTACAAGACTTATACTGCAATTATTTTGAACAAATAGCCGCTCTGGATTTCCATTTTTTTTCAAGTATTCAAATCCATTAATCAGATCCTTCTCCGTTCCATAAACCAATGAATTCTGATCCGGCTGCGTGCAATAAAATCTTTCCGCTGCGCCGGGCATACTGTCATCAATATATTTCATCGCATAAAAGTAGCACCATAGCGGACCATTCACTATGACATAGCTGCCGGGAATTGATGCAAACAATGCAGCGGAACCGGTTAACGCACAAGTTCCTATCCGATGACAGGAATTTTCCCACTCAGATTGTTGCATAGGCTATCCCCCCCTTATTCCCATATCGGCAAAGCAGTCGGTATAATGCCCGAAATATCATAATTTCTCCATTTGTACCAACCATCGGTACCATAGGTATAAAAAATTGTTTCGTTTTCGTGCTGACAATTTCATTCGTCGTTAAAAGTATATCGGCAGCATCTATCAACTCCTGTCCGTCTCGCCCGTCATAGACTGGAATTGACTCCTCTTTTCCAATCCGATGGCGATATTCCGCTTTTTCCTTATCAGTTAAATTATCATAAAGAATTACCGCCTCAATACGCATTTCCAACTGCCGCAGGGCGGAAATTGTATCTGACGGATTATACCAGTGCGTACCGCGGCCAATACCGATGACTGCCTTTTTACCTTTTGTGATATGCAGAATCGATTTCACATAAGAATCTATTCTCTTCTTTTCTTCCTCTATAATCACTTTTGCCTTTTCTACGTTTTTATGAAGCCGTCCTATTTCAAGAATCCATTTACAAGTATTTTCCCAACCAATCGGATACATATCTTTAACGGCATGAATCCCAAATTTCTTTTCTAACAGATCAGCCATTCCATTCATACGATCTGATTGTCCCGTTGTTCCCAGCACGATAGCCAATTCAGCAGCAGGAGCATTCGCCCATTCGGAAAAAGGAAGATAGCCGGGAAACTGCCCCTGTACCTCCAATCCGAGTAAGGAGAGAAGGCGTTTCACCTCGGTCACATACTGCCCTTCGGGCCCCATTTGGTCTCCTAAGAGCAGAATCCTATTAGGTACGTGCTCACAGGGTCTAAAAAAGCGCTCTATGATCGTTTCCGCCGTCTTATAATACCCCTCTGAATACTCACCGCCAAGAAAGCCCGCATAAGGAATACAGATAACCGGAATCCCGTACCTCATTTCCGCATCTGCCGATTCTGACTCTGCATCATCTCCAATAACTCCTGCCACACAAGAAGTCGCAATAAAAAGACATTCCGGATGATATGTTTCCATAACATACGAAATACTCTGCCGAAGTCGGCCTGTTCCACCGAAGATACTGTCTTTTTCCCGTATATTTGAGGAAACAAGAGGCACACATTCCATATTTTCCTGTCTGCCGTCAGCAAGAATCCGGTAATGCGATCCCAGATCCATCGTCTCTGCCACATGGACACACCCCATGGGACTGTGAAAAATTACTGCACATCCCCGGCAGCATGCAACCGCCCTCCATACGCCCGACATAGTACAGCTGCAGGACCTATTTTTAGAAAGAAGCCACTTAGTTCTCGGTTCCATAAATATCTACCAGCTTTTCTAATTCCTCAAACGTTATTGGTGTCGGTACAGATAACTCTTCATTCATCCAAATATCATTCGCTAATTTTCTGTATATATCCGCCTGCGCTGAATCCGGTGCATACTGAAGCACAGTCTGTTTCGAATTTTCAGAAATATTCACAATTCTGTCGCGCGGTACGAAAGATACCAACTTTGTATTTAAACGCTTAGCAAATTCCGTGAGCAACTTCTTTTCGTTGGGTGTGTTCCTGCTGTTGCCAATAATACCTGCGAGTCTTACATTTCCGCGCATAGCAAACCGCCGCACACCTTTGGCTATATTATTAGCTGCATAAAGAGACATTAATTCACCTGAAGACACGATATAGATATCAGACGCATATCCTTCCCTTATGGGCATTGCGAACCCCCCGCATACCACATCACCAAGTACATCATACAAGGTTAAATCGACAGAAGGCAGTGCATTCAGTTTGTCCAACAGCTGTAAAGATACGATAATCCCCCTTCCGGCACAACCTACTCCGGGCTCAGGTCCGCCGGTTTCTACACAGGTAATCCCGTTAAATCCGGCATGGACTATATCTTCCGCTTTAATATCCTCAATCTCACAAGCCCGAACCTTATCCAAAATAGTTTCTTTACATATGTGCCCCAAAAGCAACCGGGTCGAGTCATTCTTCGGGTCACAACCGATTTGGCAGACTTTTTTCCCCATCAGACTTAACGCGGCAGAAACATTCGACGCAGTTGTGGATTTGCCAATACCGCCCTTTCCATAAAAAGCAATTTTTTTCATGAGAATCTCAACCTTTATTTTTAATAATATGATTGAATCATATATTGTTCCTTACTCATTATTATATACAAATGCGAATGTTTTTGACAGAATATTCTATAATCCATAAATCATTCTCTAATAAAATAGTTTTATACGACATTTATATGGACCCCGGTCCTTACTTTCTCTCCTTCAAACGAATTTTCAAAATAATGCCCATCTTACTAAAGCTGTGCGGACAAGCGCCCCATATGAAAAGATCCTCCTGCTGTATAAGACAGAGAAGGATCTTAATATTTTATTATGATTCTAAAATCATGCTTCCGCTCTATTTCTGCTGCTCCTGACATGTTCATGCCAGGTTACCCAAATGGATGTAGCTACGCAGACGGAAGAATAAGCGCCTGAAATAAATCCGACAAGCATGACCAAAGCAAAGTTCTTTGTAGTATCTCCACCAAAAAGATAAAGGGAAATAACACAAAATAATGTGGTAATCAGTGTGTACATAGAGCGGCGAATAGTCTGATGAATAGAGTCATTAGCTAAAATAGCAAAACTGTCCGTCCGCCTGTGAGTATGAATTGCTTCCCTAATACGGTCAAAGATAACAACCGACTCATTCATGGAATAACCTAAAACCGTTAAAATGGCCGCCAGGAAAGACGCATCCACTTCCAAATGGAAAAAGGCAAATACGCCAAGCACCATCAAAATATCATGAATGATAGCAACAATCGCTGCAAATGCAATCCTATGCTCAAAGCGGATTGTCATATATAAAATCATAGCGCCAAAAGATAACAGAACATTTAAAAGTGTATTTTTGGTTACTTCTGATCCAATAACCGCGCCTACTGTCTCAATACGTTTTACTTCTGCCGTACCTACTTTGGTATTGATATGGTCGATTATGGCCTGTGACTCATTTGCGCTCAGGTTTCTCGTGCGAATAATAACATCATTTCCCGATTCCCCATCTATAGACCCGGAGAGCTGGATAACCGCCGTTTCCAATCCATCTTCCCGAATCCCATTTCGAACTTGTTCTACGGTCACATTTTGACTGAACCCCAATTCAAGAATTGTTCCACCGGTAAAATCAATGCCCCAGTTAAACCGGAACATAATAATAGACATGATAGAAAGCAGTACCAACAAACCGGAAACAGAAAACCAAAGCTTTCTCTTTGCAATAACATCAAAATTTTTAAACATTAGCTTCATCCCCCTTTTTACCACCAAACCACCAGGGGTTATGAATCCAGTTCGCGTTAATCAGAAGCATCAGCAAAGTACGGCTGACCGTAATAGCTGTAAACATAGAAACTGCCACGCCAAGACCCAATGAAAACGCAAAACCTTTAACCGTCGCACTTCCCAAGAAAAATAAAATGCATGATGTAATAATTACTGTCATATTCGCATCAAAAATTGTAACAAAAGCACGTTTAAACCCAGACTGCACCGCCAGCCGCAAAAGTTTTCCAGATGCAATTTCTTCTTTAAATCTTTCAAAAATCAATACATTCGCATCCACAGCCATACCGATCGACAAAATAATCCCTGCGATGCTGGGCAGTGTCAATGTTGCATGGAGCACATAAAGTATGCCCAGCAGTATCAATACATAAACAAGAAGCGCCGTATCTGCTACAAACCCCGATATACGGTATACTGCAAGCATAAAAAATACAACAAGGGAAAGTCCAATTGCAAAGGCTACTACCGACTTGTCTTTCGAATCCTGCCCTAAAGACGGACCTACCGTACGAACTTCAAGCACCGATACTTTAACAGGCAATGCACCGCTGCGAAGAAGAATCGCCAGATCTTTAGCCTCTTCTAATGTCCTTTGTCCGGTAATAACTGCGGATCCACCTGTAATTGCATCATTGACAACAGGATTCGTAAGTAAATCCCCATCCAGATAAATCCCTACATGACGGCCGATATTGGCTGCAGTAAGCTTCGCAAATTTATCTCCCCCTTCTTTACTAAATTGTAAGGCAACAAGAGGTTCTCGATTCTGTCCGATCTGTTCTCTCGCATCTTTCAGGTCTTCCCCGGTAAGACAAACATTCCCCTCTTCATCTCTAAATTCAAGAACAGCTGTTTTTCCGATAGTTTCGATAGCTTTCTGCGGATCCCTTTCCCCCGGAAGTTCAATAATAATACGATTTGCGCCTTCCCGTTGGATGATAGGCTCTGTCAACCCCATTTCATTGACGCGCTTTTGCATAATATTAATAACTTGAACAATAGACTCAGTAGTCACCTTGTTCTGCTCAGTATCTTCCGCCTGCATAATAATATGCGTCCCGCCCTGAAGATCGAGCCCCTGCCGTATATTTCCTGCTAACCATCCGATGGATGCGGCAAAAATGCCGATAATTACACCAATAACGACAAAAAACTGCAGCAATTTTCCCGTGCGGAGCGAGCTTGCCCTCTTCTTTTCCAAAACTTCATCCCCTTTTCGTAATAATGATACGTTTTTCTGTAACTATTTTTGAGATATATTTATCATAAATTCCATTAGGGACAGAATCCATCACCTGGAAATCCCATAAAACAGACACACGTTTTTCAGGGGAGACTCTTTCGAGATATCTGTCATAATATCCTGCTCCCATCCCCAAACGGGTTCCGTCTACTCCACAGGCAACCGCAGGAACAAGCACTAAATCTAAATCTTCTGGTGCAATCATTGTATAAGGTGCAGGAAGATTCCTTAACCCAAGAGGTCCTTTTGTAAAGCCGGACATGGAAAAAAGCCGCCCGGCCCCCATCTGTCTTTCAGGTAGACAAACAGGAATATATATTTCCTTTTCATCCGACAAAGCCTGTTCAATTAATGGATCTAGATTTGACTCCCCCCTCATGGCTAAAAAAGCCATAATGCGGTTGGCCTTTTTATATTGCGGCAGAGAAACAATATTTGCCCGCAAACACATTGCCATTTTATCCGTTTCATCAGTAGAAAGAGCCCGCCTTAAGGCGAGCATCTTTTTCCGAAGTTCCTTTTTCTTATAAATAAGAAGAGGCTCTTCCATGATCATTTATTTCTTTTCCCTGCTGATTTCATTACCATTTTCATCGACTTCAATAACTTCCTCTACAATCTCTGTACCTTCTTCAGCAGCGCTGTCAACCTCAACAACTTCTTCTACGGTCTCGATATCTGTCGTTTTTTTCTGTTTAGAAAGCCGATCAGTTTCTTCCGGATTTTCTGCTGGCGCACCAACTACTGCTGCGCCAGCTTTTTTTGCCGTTTCAGCATCAATCAGCTCAACATCACCATGATGAATTGCTGTTTTTTCAACCTTGATTACAACCTTAGGTGCGATTTCAAGTTCTACATATTTATCACGCAATACCTTGATAACTCCATAAATACCACTGGAAGTCACTACATGATTTCCTTTTCTCAGGGACAGGAGAAAACGCTTGCGCTCCAACCGCAACTTCTTCTGGGGACGATACATAGAAAAGTAAAAAAAGGCAATTAAAATCAAAAGTGGCCAAAACTTCTCTAAAATATTTACTGCATCTTCCACTATACTCACCTCCAAACATCATATGGTTTATTTTACCACAGCAGTCTCTGGTTGTCTTTACTTCCAAACTGACGATTCAACTCAAATTCTTATAATCACTATAATTTACGATAAACATTATTAATCGCAATCATTTCTTCCTTTACGATGCAATACTCTCGGGCCATCATCGCTTATAATGTTCCATAAAATGTTCCCTGAACTCAAAAAAGTTTCCTTGCACAATCGCTTCACGCATATCACGCATGAACTGAAGCAAAAAATACAGATTATGAATCGTAACCAATCGAAACGCCAGCAACTCTTCTGATTTATATAAATGCCTGATATAAGCTCTTGTATAGTTTCGGCAGGTATAACAACCGCAGCTTTCTTCTATCGGGCGAAAATCCCTTTCATATTGTTTATTTTTCATGTTCATACGTCCTGTATGGATCATTGCCATTCCGTTGCGAGCCACACGAGTCGGAAAAACGCAGTCAAACATATCTACTCCGCGTGCCACACCTTCCACCAGACAGTCCGGCGTTCCTACGCCCATAAGGTATCTTGCTTTTCCTTTCGGCATCCATTGGATCGTTTCTTCTAAAATGTCATACATCAAATCATGAGGTTCTCCTACGGATAATCCGCCGACAGCCATTCCATCAAAAGGCAGCGAAGATATTTCCATCGCACTTTGTTTTCGTAAATCTTTATACATGCCACCCTGTATAATGCCAAATATACCTCTGTCAGTCCGTTGATGTGCTTTGATGCATCGTTTTGCCCAGCGTGTCGTTCGCTCTGTCGATTTTCTTGCATATTCATAATCCGCCGGATAAGGAATGCATTCATCAAAAGCCATGGCAATATCGCTTCCCAAATCTTCCTGAGCTCTTATGGATATTTCAGGGGATAAAAATTGTTTAGAACCATCTAAAAAAGAACGGAAATAAACACCTTCTTCCGTAATCTTTCTCATCGCTCCCAGGCTGAAAACCTGAAAGCCGCCGCTATCGGTCAATATTCCTTTATTCCAATTCATAAATCGGTGCAGTTCGCCCGCTTCATGAATCAATTCTGTCCCCGGCCGCAAAAAAAGATGGTATGTATTGGAAAGAATAATTTGCGCGCCCATCTCTTCCAGTTCTTCAGGTGTTACCGTTTTTACTGTAGCCTGAGTTCCGACCGGCATAAACATGGGCGTTTTAAATACTCCATGCGGCGTATGTAATAAACCGGCACGAGCGCCAGTTTTTCTATCCTCTGCTACTAACTCATAATTGACAACCATTTAAACCTCTTAGCGCAAAAACATGGCATCTCCAAAAGAAAAGAACCTGTACTTTTGGCGGACAGCTTCTTCATAAGCAGCCAAAATATGTTCTCTCCCAGCAAAAGATGCCATCATCATAATCAGAGTTGATTCCGGCAGGTGAAAATTCGTCACGATAGCATCTACCACCTGCCACTGATATCCGGGATAGATATAAAGCTGTGTCCAGCTGCTGCCGGCCTCTACTCTTCCTGTTTGCCCCGCCGACTCCAAAGTTCTGACAGAAGTCGTACCCACAGCAATGATCCGTCGGCCTTCTTCTTTAGCCTCATTTACTTTTTGTGCTGTTTCTTTTTCAATAGTATACCATTCCCGATGCATTTCGTGATCCTCAATATTCTCTTCCGCAACTGGTCGAAAAGTTCCTATTCCCACGTGGAGTGTCACAAAAAGAAGTTCTGCCCCTTTGTCTTTCATTTTTTCCAGAAGCTCAGGAGTAAAATGAAGCCCTGCTGTCGGTGCGGCGGCAGAACCCTTAAACTTCGCATATACCGTCTGGTATTCATCTTTATTCTCCAGCTTTTTATGGATATAAGGCGGCGTCGGCATTTCTCCCAGCTGATCCAACCAATTATCAAAATCACCGGAATAATGAAACTTTACCAATCGGCCGCCAAATTCCGTCTTATCAATAACAGTACATGAGAAATTCTCTGAAAATTCTATTTCCTGACCCGGCAATGCTTTACGACCCGGATTTACAAGAATTTCCCAAACATCATTTCCTTTCGGTGTCAAAAGAAGTGCTTCCACTCTTCCGCCGGTTTCCCTGCGCCTGCCAAATAATCGGGCAGGAATAACTTTCGTGTTATTGAATACAAACACGTCTCCCGGTCTTATTTCATCAAGAATATCTCTGAATCGACGATGCTGCCATTCCCCTGTTTTTTTATCCACCATAAGAAGCCGACACGAATCACGCGGTTCTGCCGGCTGTTGAGCAATCAGTTCCTTGGGGAGAACATAATTAAAATCTTCAAGTTTCATTACTTACTCCAAATACATACAAATATATCAATATATCTTCTCAATTTTGCTGCCTGTAAAATAGTGAAGCAGAATTCTTTTATAATACTCTTTCCCGTCACCGTTCTTTTCCGCCATCGCTTCCGCCCCCCACTGGGAAAGTCCCAATCCGTGACCAAATCCATATCCGGTAATAATTAAATTGTTACCTTTTACAGAAATATCAAAAAGTGTACTGTCCAAGTCAAATGCACTTTGGATTACTTCTCCGGGAATTATTTTTCTGCCGGATTTTCCAGTAATTTCCATCGTCTTAACTCGTCCTGATACTCCCCGGTCCTTCGCTTTATTATTCCCCATGTGAAGTCTGGAGAGACCTATCTTTTTTACCTTCCCCACATGATACCCTGCTCGTGAAATTGCATTGGAAAATGAATCAATCGAAACAATTTTGCGCCATGGGCGATTAACTGTAGAGCTGTTCTCCTCTTTTACTCCCCGCAGATAAGGGACATATGATCCCCATACATTTTCACTGTCTTCTGTATATCCGCCGCCATTCGCATGAAAAAGTGCATCAATAGCCTTTCCGTTATAAGTAATTATCTCTCCTGCCGTTTCTTCCACTGCTTTATTCGTTGCCGACGTTTCCACAGAACAGCCACGATACACCTGTGACCGGGTATCATCTGTTATATCATAACCGGCGGATCGGTATCCATTCTTGTGATAAACAGCATAAGTCCTTGCCGCGACAGCCTGCGCCTTAATGGCATCAGGCTTCCATGAAGGCACGATTTCACTGGGAACTACGCCCTTTAAATACAACTCCATCGGCACCCGGTTCACAACAGTAACACCATTATTCCATGCAGAAGGAATTATCTTCATTTCGCCACGATACCTGTTTCCCTTTACAGAGAAAGCTTCTTCTCCATTTCCTGTCGTAAAATACACAGGAGCATTAAAAGCCTTCCCTTCTAAAACTATATTTTTCCCTTTCCGTGATACAGAAATCCGCTTGCCGGCATTATAAGATTTCCATACTTTGCCATTCGTTTCAATTCGGAAATGACTTAGTCCCTCAATCTCTACCTGCGGCTGTCCGGAAAGCAGTCCGACTTCCACATCAGGCCCTTTTTTTTGCACAGGCTTAATCTTTGCAACATTTTTAACAACTCCTGATAAAAGCTGTACCTGTTTCTTTGTTACGGGAATAGACTCAGCACTTACGTTAACTGAATTTCCTATTAATACTGCAAAGGTTATGCATGCAGCAGCAACAGCTATATTTTTCATATAATCGTTCCTTTATTCATTCTTACCGGATAAATGATCTTTAAAATAAATATATTTTTATTTTCTAAAAAACAGATTTAAAAGAATTGTTCCTACAATACTGATCACAAAAGATGAGACGACAGGAAAGAAAAACGTCGTCTTTCCCCAGGACCAGTGAATATCCCCCGGCAACTGCCCCAACAAGAAAAATTTGCCACTGAAACCTATTGCCACACCTGCTATGATCATAAAAATTCCGAAAACAATCAACATCTTTCCAAAATCCATTATCCCCCCTCAAACAGTTCGTCTTGAACCGTTTCTTTACTCCATATCGCACCTAAATGGTCATAAGCCGCCTTGGTTGCGATCCGCCCTCGCGGTGTACGGGAAATGAATCCGATTTGCATCAGATACGGCTCGCATATATCTTCAATAGTAGCCCGTTCCTCACTAATTGACGCGGATATTGTGTCAATACCCACAGGCCCGCCATTAAATTTTTGTATAATTGCTTTTAATACTTCCCGATCAATCAAATCCAATCCGATATCATCCACATAAAGCGCAGAGAGAGAGTCTGCCGCAATCTCCTGTGAAATAACTCCTTCCCCTTTTACCTGTGCAAAATCACGAATACGTTTTAATAATCGGTTCGCGATTCTTGGCGTCCCCCGGGATCGACGTGCAATTTCTTCCGCTCCCGTCTCTTCGATTTCAATATTCAAAATCCCTGCTGCACGAATCAGTATATGCTTTAATTCGTCTGCCGTATAAAACTGCATATGATTAATAATACCGAAACGATCCCTAAGCGGAGCCGATAAAGCCCCAGCCCTGGTAGTCGCGCCAATCAAAGTGAATGGCGGCAACTCAATGCGTATGGAATTAGCACCGGCGCCTTTCCCCATGACAATATCCAACGCGAAATCTTCCATGGCCGGATAGAGTATTTCCTCTACACTTCGATTTAAACGGTGAATCTCATCAATAAATAAAACATCATGTTCCTGTAGCGTAGAAAGGATAGCAGCCAAATCTCCGGGCCTCCCGATGGCCGGCCCGCTCGTCACCTTAAACTGGACTCCCAATTCATTAGAAATAATTTTTGCCATCGTGGTTTTTCCAAGACCGGGCGGTCCGTAAAGCAATACATGGTCAAGTGCTTCTTTTCTGGATCTTGCGGCAGAAATATAAACATGCAGATTCTCTTTAAAAGTCGACTGTCCAATATAGTCACTTAACCGCTGCGGACGAATAGTCTGCTGCCACTCATCCCGCCTGCTTCCTTCACCTGCAGTAATCCGTCCTTCTGTGCCTAACATTTCTATATGTTCTTCTCCACCAAGGCTTTTTATATATTTGTTATTCATAAATACCTTCAAGCAACCTCTCTTACCCCTGCTGAAATATCAGTACAACTTTATTGTTTTCCAAACTCACGAAGAGCTGCACTCACCAATGGGGAAACATCTTTATATTCTATTGACAGCTTTTTCAGTACCGGTTGAATTTCCGTATCTTCATAGCCAAGCGCACGAAGGTACTTAGCCGCATCGGCAGCAATACCGCTTTCATCCGGTTTTCCGGCCGCCAACGATTCCGGCTCATCTATATCGCCCTCTGCGAAATCTCCTACCTTATCTTTTAATTCCACCAAAAGCCGTTCAGCCGTTTTCTTGCCCACACCGGGCAGCTTTGTTAAAACTGATAAATTTCTGTTCCGGATACTCAAAACAAAATCCTCCGGCTCCATCACTGAAAGAATGCCCATTGCCACTTTAGGTCCTATTTTAGACACCGAGATAAGAATAAGGAACAGATCATATTCTTCCTGTGTCAGGAACCCATATAAAAGTATAGCATCTTCTCTTACTGCCATATAAGTCAGAAGCCGTACAGGCGTCCCTAAATGAATTTTCTGACGGCTCATTTCTGAAATAAATACACGGTATCCTATACCGCCGGCTTCGATGAAACAGAACTCTTTAGAAACAACGGTCGCTTTACCTTTTATATATCCAATCATATTTCCTCCTTGAACAGCCGCTTATGTTCCATTTGATAAATAGCCGTTAATCCTATTGCCAATGCATCTGCTGCATCATCAGGATTTATTTTTGTATTTATATGCATGATCCGCATAACCATTTCAATGACTTGTTTCTTTTCCGCGCGCCCATAGCCGGCCAATTGCTGTTTAACCTGTAGCGGAGTCACATTCACTGCAGGTACGCTCTGCCTGTATCCGGCAAGAAGAATTACCCCTCTGGCCTGCGCGACTTCAATTCCTGTTGTTATATTCGTATTAAAATAAAGCGATTCCACTCCCATGAAATGCGGACGGTACATTTCTATAAGTTCAGCCACCCCTTCATAAACGATATTTAAACGTTCTAAGGAATTCTGTTCCTTAAATGTTTCAATTACACCATAGTTAATCGGCACAATTCTATTTCCATGCTTCTCTACAATTCCAAACCCGCAGCGTCCTGTTCCGGGGTCAATGCCAAGTACGCGCATAATGCCCTCCCAGTGAAATTATTTCTTATTATATCATAGACAAAATATGGAAATTCTCTGTTCCAAGCTGACATCTGCAAAACAAAACAGGTCCGAAGACCTGCTTCTTTTAAGTTAAAGGTTACGGGAGTCCGTCCTCCATTAAATGCGCATAATGTTCTTGGATCTTTTGGGTTACATCGCCCACCTTACCGCCGCCAATAAGGTTACCATCAATGGATAAGACCGGAATGATCCCATCCTGGGAATTTGTCAGAAATACCTCTTCGGCTGTCATCATATCTTCAAACCGCACAGGCTCAGATGCCTCATCAATAGATGTTACCCCTGCAGATGGAGCTGCGCGAGTGAGTACAAGAGAACGGGTAACCCCACGAATCATATGCTCATTCGTTGCCGGGGTCCAAATAACTCCCGCTTTGACAATACATACATTTGAATGAGATGCTTCTGTCAAAAGTCCGTCTTTAATAAAGACAGCATCATAACAATTTTTTTTCTGCGCCTCTGCTCTTGCCATCATATTATTTAATTGATTCAGACTCAAAATATCGCAGTGATGTCCGCGATCATCATCAAGTGTAATACAGTTCACTCCGGACTGGACTTTTTCAATTGCATTCAAATCAATAGGCTTCCCATATACAAGGACATTCGGTTGAAGCGCACTTCTTGCAGGGATCGTGAAGTTATGGTCATCACTCCCCCGAGTCACAATAATCTTCACATACCCTTCTTCAATTTCAGACTCTTCTACAACGACTTCTACGATTTCAGTAAATTCATCAGGAGCTGTTACGGGGCGGATTCCTAAAAGGCGCATGGACCGATATAATCGGTCGGTATGATAAGAAAACCCGAAAGAATGTCCATGGTGTATACGGATCCATTCATAAGCACCGTCTCCAAACTGGATCGCCCGATCATCAGCACTGATAATTTGTGAAAAATCATAGTAAAAATTGTGATTGTAATATATGGCAGTTTTGGTTTCTCCCATACAATTCCCCTCCCAGCAAACAGAATACAGAATCAATCGTTTTCTTCTGCGTAATATCCTGCTAAAATTACTATACCGTTATTGTTTTTCAGATTTTATCATTTTTATTTTTTCAATAAATAACGGCAGGAATGTTTTTAAATCCGCAATGACCGCATAATCCGCTGTTTCCATAATCGGTGCTTTCGCATCACGGTTTACCGCGATAAGAACATCCGCTTTTACTGCGCACAAATGCTGCATAGCACCGGAAATCCCAAAAGCAAAATATACCTTGGGAGAAACACCTTTACCGGTTTGTCCGATTTGATGGCTCTGTTTCTCCCAGCCAAGTTCAGCTATAGGTCTGCTGCATCCCACTGATGCGCCAAGCAGTTCCGCCAATTCATGAAGTTGTACCCATTCTTTTTCTGAATGAATACCGCGACCACCGGAAACAATAACAGATGCCTCTTCCACCGGATTATCATCAGAAATTTCAGGTAGAATTTCTTTTAAAAGCGTGCCAAAATCTTCCAGCCCCAGCTGGACGGGAACATCAATAATTTCACCAATACGGCTTTCATCATATGTGGGATACCGGAATGTCCCTGCCCTGACCGTCCCTACCTGCGGACGGAAATCAGGACTGACAATATCCGCCATAATATTTCCTCCCATCGCCGGACGGGACCAGACAACCAGTTTCGTTTCCGGTTCAACAGATAATTCCGTTACATCTGCCGTTACACCGCAAACTAAGTCTGCCGCCATACGAGGAGCCAAATCCCTGCCATAAGGATCTGCTCCAAACATCACGATATTGGGTTTCTTTTCTTTAAAAAATCCCGTTAAAGCCTTCTGATATGCCACACCATCATAATGCGTAAAAATCGGTGCATCCATAACGTAAACGAAATCCGCACCAAGATGAATAAGTTCTTGTGCTTTATCGCGAATCTCACTTCCCACAAGAACAACGGACACCGATTCATTCAGTTCAGCAGCCAATTCACGGGAAGCTCCAATCAATTCCCCCGTAACTTTCTGTATTTCACCATATTTAGGAATGGCAACAACGTAAATTCCTTTATAATCAGAAAAATCCATACTTACCCTCCTAAATTACAGAAATTTTCCTTAATGCTTCTATCAGAATATCTACCGATTCTTGAGGATCTTTTTCCTCAATACGAAGGTTTTCCTTTTGTGGCGGTACTACGGGCCGTACACGTTTCACCTGTGTGGGAGACCCTTTTATTCCAATCCGTGCAGTATCAATATCCAAATCCGCCGCTGTAATGATATGAAGTTCAGCATCTCCCTTGCCCAAAATTCCTTTTATCGAGGAATACCGCGGTTTGTTAAGTTCTGGCAAAACTGTTACTACCGCAGGAAGTTTTAATTCAACAACTTCAGCACTGCTTCCATTTTGCCTGGTAACAATAAGACCGCCTTCTTTTTCAAAAGAAATAAATGAAGCACCACTCACATCGGCAATCCCGAGTGTTGCTGCTATTTCAGGCCCTATCTGCGCTGTATTACTGTCAATAGATTCTATTCCGCAGAAAATCAAGTCAGGCATCCCTATTTTAGAAATGGCTGCAGCAAGGGTATAGCTGGTTGCCAAAGTATCCGCTCCGCCAAAGGCCCGATCTGTTACCAGATAAATATCATCAGCCCCCATAGCAACCGCGTCCCGAAGAACGGCTTCCGCCTGCGGCGGTCCCATGGTAATCACCGTAACCGTTCCACCTATCCGATCCCTAAGAGATAAGGCTGCTTCCAACGCATTCAAATCAACAGGATTCATAATGCTATTGGCATTATTACGTTTAAGGCGCCCCGTTTCCGGATCCACTTCCATTTTGGAAGTGTCTACTACCTGTTTAATACAAACGAGAAACTTCATGACATCCCCCTTTATCTATTAAACCATATGATTCAGTATATCATACGGGCATGGATTATGCATAAATATCACGCCTCGGTAACTCATTTCAGTTTCCCTGCTTATGCAAGACTTCTCCCACTACAGATTGGGGGCCCAACAGCTTTTTGAGTGCTATTTCAGAATCCGCACTGAAGTCCAGATAAAACTCTCTGCTCATTGTAATCTTCTGGTGTGTTCTCTCCAGATGAAGAAATACAGGAACATTCCCATGATTTTCTCTCAATATGACCGACAACCGATTACTTACGGCATCAGATTCATGGGCAGCATCGATATAAAGATGAACTGACTTATACATCGGACGTACTACTTTATGGAACTGTGCCAGCGGTATAATCTCCTCGGCCAATATTCTTACATCCCTTTCATTCGCCTGCACACGCCCGCGGACACACACCGCGCGGTCTTCAGAAATCATCATACGTGAGTTTTCCCATACAGAAGGAAATATGACCGCTTCCATGGCTCCTTCATAATCTTCCAGACTTACATACCCCATGGGCGCGCCTTTTTTAGTTGTCATACTTTTGACGCGGGTTATAATCCCTCCAACAGAAACCATCTTCCCGTCATATTTCATCCCATCACTCAACAGTGAATAAATAGGCGAACAATATTTCATCTGCTGCTTATAAGAATCAAGAGGATGCCCGCTTACATAAAACCCAAGCAGTTTTCTTTCCGAATCGATCTTCTCCGCCGCCGACATATCTGGTAAATCGGGATAAACGATTGTTTTTGCCTTTATTTCTCCACCAAATAAGGACAATTGTCCCGATTCCCTGTCACTTCGCGTCACTGACGCATTATTTAATGCCTGGGGCAGCACTTCGATAAGCTGTCTGCGATTATAGCCAAAAGAATCCATAGCCCCGCAGCGAATCAGACTTTCACAGGCGCGGCTGTTCAATCCCTTGGAATCAATCCGTTCCAGCAGATCGGAAATAGATTTAAACGCGCCATCTTTTTTCCGTGCGCCGATAATGGAATTTACGATTCCTTCTCCTACATTTTGCACACCGGCAAGACCAAAAAGAATGGTATCCCCATTCACGGAAAATCCCGCTTCACTTCGATTTACATCAGGCGCCGCTATTTTTACTCCTGCACGTCTTGTGTCGGAAATATAACGGCTGACCTTATTACGATCCCCATTATAACAAGTCATCATAGCTGCCATGAACTCAGGTCTGTAATGTGCTTTTAAATATGCTGTCTGCCAGGCAATCCATCCATAACATACACTATGTGACTTATTGAATCCATATCCGGCAAAATGAACCATCAGATCAAATACACGGTTAGCAATTTCTTCACTTATTTTTTGTACTGCCGCCCCTTTAACAAACAACTCACGCTGGGCCTGCAGTATTTCCGGTTCTTTATGCCCCATCGCGCGACGAAGAAGATCCGCCTGACCAAGACTGAATCCCCCCATAACAGACGCAATCTGCATAACCTGTTCCTGATACAGGATAATCCCGTAAGTTTCTTTAAGAATTGTCTCCAACGAAGGATGCGGATAATCAACTGCCGTTTTCCCATGCTTGCGGTTAATAAAATCTTCCGCCATGCCACTCCCCAGCGGTCCGGGGCGATATAAGGCTACCATAGGAATCAAATCTTCAAAACACTCAGGTTCCAACTGCATCAAAAGCGATGTAAACCCTGATGATTCCGACTGAAATACCCCCACCGTATCTCCGGAGCACAGCATTTTGCAAGTCAATTCATCCACATGAGGAATCGCTTCTATGTCAAGCGCAATTCCTCTGTTCGTCTTAATCATTTCTAATGCATCATGAATAACCGTAAGATTGCGAAGACCTAAAAGATCCATCTTAAGCAGTCCAAGCTCTTCGTCCAAGTCCTTTTCATACTGGGTTTGGATAAAATTATCCTGGGTCAACTGTATAGGAACATATTCTTCGACCGGTTCGGAACAGATCACTACGCCTGCCGCATGGGTTCCCGAGTTTCTTGAAAGGCCTTCTAAATCCAGACAATGGTCAATCAAACGATGTATATTACTATCAGACGCATATAATTCCGCAAACTCTTTTGACCGTTCCAGCGTTGTCCTCAGCGTAACTCCGGGACCACTCGGAATCATTTTGGCAATCCGATCCACTTCCCGAAGCGGCATGCTTAACACACGCCCGACATCCCGAATTACCGCACGGGCAGCCAATGTACCAAAAGTAATAATCTGCGCCACATGGTCTTCACCATATTTTTTTGCTAAGTACTCAATGACCTGACCCCGCCCTCTGTAACAGAGATCCGTATCAATATCAGGCATAGAAATCCGTTCCGGATTTAAGAAGCGTTCAAAAAGCAAATGAAAACGCAGCGGATCCACTTCCGTGATATGGAGAAGGTATGACACGATACTCCCTGCAGCACTTCCTCGCCCCGGACCGATAGGAATACCGTGTGTTTTCGCATATTGAATGAAATCCATGACAATGAGAAAATAATCAGCAAACCCCATCTGGTTTATAACGCCCAGTTCATAATCAAGACGCTCTTTTTCCTTATTCCCATAGTTCGGATATCGCTCAGGAAGAGCTTCTTCACACAACCTGCGCAAATAAGTTGCCGCGGTTTCTCCTTCAGGAACGGTAAAAGACGGCAGCTTGTGTTTACCAAAAGTAAATGTGACATTGCACCGTTCTGCAATTCTCGCTGTATTCTCAATGGCCCCGGGAAAGTTTCCCAAAAGCGCTTTCATCTCTTCTCCGCTCTTACAATAGAATTCCTCATTCGCAAAACGGAATCGACCGGGATCATCCATCGTGTTTCCCGTTGATATACAAAGTTTGATCTCCTGACTTCCCGCATCCTTCTTTCTGGTATAGTGAAAATCATTGGTCGCCACGAGTCCAAGTCCATATTCTTTGGCAAGTTCAGCCAGCACAGGCCGTACCGCCGCCTCTTCCGACAATCCGTGGTTTTGTAATTCTATAAAGTAATTATCTTTTCCAAACGTATCCATATAAAACCGGATAATTTTTCTTGCCTGTTCCAAATCTCCCTTTAGGACTGCCTGTGGCAATTCGCCGCCGATACAAGCCGACAATGCAATAATACCTTCATGATACTTCAGAAGTAAATCATGATCTGCCCGAGGTTTATGATAGTATCCTTCCGTCCACGATTTTGAACAAATTTTTATAATATTCTTATAACCAGTGTTATTCTCTGCCAAGAGAATCAAATGAGCCAACTTTTCTTTTTTATCGGCATCCTTAATGAAACGGCTCCCCGCTGTCACATATATCTCACAACCGATAATCGGCTTAATCCCCTGTTTTAAGCATTCTTTATAAAGGTAAACAGCTCCATACATAACGCCATGATCTGTAATGGCTATCGCCGTCTGCCCCAGTTCTTTTACATACGAAACAAGTTCCTTGATTCGACAAGTTCCATCAAATAGGCTGTACTCTGTATGAGAATGGAGATGAACAAATGAATCCATACTATCCTCCAATTCATTAACTATACACAATCAAATTACAAAAAGATATTTAGCATTTCAGTATTTATCATACCACAGGGATAATTCTCCACCAATAAAAAACAGGCTTTAACCTTATTTTTCTCTTGGTTGCCTGTTTTCCGTTTTTACTCAACTTTTTCTGATCTTTTCTTCTTTAGTACCACTGAACTACCGCTCTTTTCCGCTTCAAGAACATCATCTTCCGATAAGTGATCCGTATCTAAAACGATTTTCACACCCATCCGATCCAGCATTTCATCAATAGTATGCTGCGTTTTAAAAAGTTCACCCATTTTTAGCTCCTTATCCTCATTTTCATTCAAATATGGTCTTCCCAAACATATTCCACTTTATGACGACACATCCGCCAAATAAATACGATACCTGTCCATACGGCGGCAGCTCCGATAATCAAACTCATATCGACTTTGATTACAGAATCCTGCGCTGGGGAAGGAAAGCTTAACATCATGGTAAATAAATAGATACACACGGCACCCCACTGCGCAATATAGGACAGCAACATCCCCGCATATACATGTCTGGCTCTTACGGAAAAAAACGCTATGACTGAAATAATTACAACAGATGAAAATCCTGACAGAAGCATATCTGTTCCAAATATTTCACGATTCCCCAAAACATACCATGCACCAAAAACAGCAATAAATGCCATCAATGAAAGAATATTGGTTACAAGGAAAGTCGCCCGAAATCTTTCCCCTAATGGGTTCGCTGTCTTACAGGCTCCATAGATGGCACCGACCTGAATACAACTCATAAACAACCAAATAAGGCCAAACACACTTTTCGTTGTAAAAAGGTCCCGATTGGCCAATTCCAACGCAAGAACCCCTGCAGAGATGACATTAATGATTGTGATAAAACGGACTCCTCTTAATAGCAAAGGCTGCTGGAATATATTCCCCCAAAAGGCTGCCGCTAACCGCACAATCATTCCCGTAAGAATAATCCCCAAAGGCCAAAATGTGCTTTCCGGAATATTAAACCGACCATTCGAAAAAAGTGCGCCAGTCACCCCCGCGCAGAGAAACGCCCATGCTTCATTTCCGTCTAACCCCGGTTTTAAAAGATTAAGCGCCGTCTTTCTTTCCTCTTCGTTTTGCGCAACCATCGGTGCTACAATAGCTACGCCAAAATCCTGAGATTCCAGCCACAAATATATGGCAAGAAAAAACATCGGTACAAATAATATATAATCAGTAGAATCCATCATTCCCCCCTAATCTGTATCGGAATTTATCGGAACAGCTTTTACCCCGAAGTATGTCCATATTTTATCACAAATAAAAAAGAAATGAATCTCATGGCTTTTCTCGCACCGCTTTGTTATGATAACTGATAAGAGGTGATTTTATGTCTAACTTATTAAAATTGACCATAATCCTCACAAAGGCTAAAGTCGCAGATATTGCAACAAGAAGATTATTATCCTTTGGTGATAAAATGATAAAAACAAATTCAAAAAGGCGGTTCACTCCGCTCCGGCCGATTGCAGGCGTTTTCTGGCTCTTACATCCTCGAAAGGCACTTTATTTCTTTATACTGCAGAAATCTCTGACGGTTGCATGGTCTATTACAAAATCCATCATCAATAAAAAAGTTTAGAATGCAATCCATATCTAATTACGCAGCATTTTTCGTATTTCATCAGCAGCTTCCAATATCGTTCCACCGCCATGCACGGCATATAAGCACAAAGCAGCAAGACAAAATATGTCATTCTTGGTATCTGCATATACTGGATAGGAAAACACTGATTCCTCTGCAAAAAAACTGTTTATTTCCATTTTGGTAACACAAGTGATCAGCTTTCTCGTTAAGGCTCCTTCATAGATAATAAGACCCTGCTTTTCCATGCACCGAGCCGCATGAGCAAAAAGCCCCGACTCCTCCAGATCCTTCGTTACAATCACAAAGGAGTCGGCCGCTCTTATCCGTGCCAATGCTTCTACACGATTACTTAATACAGACTGATGTCCGGCAAAAAATAATCCCGCTTTTATTCCCTGCCTATCTAAAAAATGGCAAAGGGATAAGGCCTTTTTTTTTGCAGATTCATCAGGAACCATAAAAACAATCACCAAAGACATTCCCTGGTTTTCATCCGGATACCGTTCTGCCAATTCAGCCAGCTGTTTATAGGAAATCCCTGCCAATCTGTTCACACTTTCATGAAAAATCTCTCGGTTATGCCGAGAGATCGTAAATAAACGTTAAAAATGATTAAAAGATTTACGCCCAGATGGTGCCAACTGCCCTTCCATCGCTTTAATCATTCGTCTGCGTTCTTCTATATCGCTCTTTTCACGTCCCGATATAACGGCACCCCAAATAAGGCCTACCGAAATAACATTAGTCAACAATGACGTACCGCCATAAGAAATAAAGGGCAATGGAATCCCAGTGACAGGAAAACATCCAATGACCATTGCCATATTAATAATTCCCTGCACAGAGATAAGCAATGTCAATCCGTAAACAAGTAAAGATTCATAAGGTTGTTTCAACTGGCGGGCGCAGGAAAACCCGCACATAAGAAATCCCATGAACAGGCACATAACAACAACTGAACCGATGAATCCAAACTCCTGGCTGAAAACTGCATAAGCAAAATCTGTATGCTGTTCAGGAAGGTATAAAAATTTGTACACCCCTTCCCCCGGTCCCTGCCCCCAAAATCCACCGGAACCGACTGCGGTTAAACTCCGTACAATCTGATATCCCGCCCCCAAAGGATCGGCAAACGGATCCCATAATATAGCCATACGCTCCGCGCGATAAGCAGAAACAACAGCCAGATATCCCCCAAGACAAACTGCCGTCACAATTCCTGCCAAGATTTCCAAAAACGGCATCCCCGCAAGAATATAAAGCAGTCCCGGAAAAAAAAGGATAATAGCCGCCGTTCCCATGTCAGGTTGGAGCAAAACAATCGTTGCCAAAACCGCAGGACATAATATCGGCAAAAAATGATGGACAAGCCCCCTCCTTTTCCGACGCTTTCCCATAGGGCGATTCAATATACCATAAAAAACTGTAATAGGCTCTTTATTATTGATCCGTTTCGCCAAAAAAGCAGCCGTCCAAATAATTCCCGCAACTTTCGCCAATTCCGAAGGCTGCAGTGACATGGGGCCCAACATAATCCAGCGATTCGCACCATTAACACTAATTCCCGCAAATTTAACAAGAATAAGAAGCAGAAATACCGCAATAAACCAAAGCCAAGCACCTTGCCGAATTTTATTCGTTCCCAATTTAACAGCAATCCAGGCTGCAAAAATTCCTCCTAAGAGAAACAGGATGTGGTTCGATATATGTTTATATGCGCTTCCGCCGTCATAAATATCCATATAATATGTCGAGCTGTATATATTTAAGCATCCTATCACTATAAGCACGCCGGTAATCGCAATAAGCCACCGTAAAGAATCCGGTACATACTTCATCTTATCGGACGCGTGGCCACGAGACGACATACAAGGTTCCCCTTTCTGCTGAACTTTTCTTCATACTCTGTTTCCACATCGCCTTTCACCGGTTCACGGTGGAGATCGTAAGTAATGAAAGAAATCTTCCATCCCATTTCCTTGAACTCCGCCAAAGAAAAATCAAAGAGGTCTTTATTATCTGTTTTAAAACGGATTTCTCCACCTTCTTTAAGTATCCATTCATATTTTTTCAGGAACTCTCTATAAGTCAATCGCCGCTTCGCATGTCTGGCTTTAGGCCAAGGATCGCTAAAATTCAAATAAATGACGGAAACCTCTCCCTGGGCAAAAATATCCTGAATATGTTTCACATCCCCTAAAATCAAGCGGACATTGGCAACTGGCGGATCCATCTCTGCGGTCTTCTTAGCCGCATAATAAATGACACCTTCCTGTACCTCCATTCCTATATAGTTGATATCAGGATGAACGCTTGCCATGCGGGAAATAAACCGTCCCTTTCCTGTACCGAATTCTACATGAATTGGGTTCTCAGGTTCAGGAAATAAAGTATTCCATTTGCCTTTCAGCCGTGTCGGCTCCTCCATGTATAAAATATCCGTATAATCCTTTATCGCTTCATCTATCCAAGGTTTCCTCCGAAGACGCATAGATCCTCCACCATTTTATTTTCCTTATTGATTATAGCATAATGACCACCGCATAAACCGATTGTCTGAAGGCCGCTACTTTTGACTGACGCCTTCATTTCTAATATACGTTACCGGCTGCGTTCGTAAAAATGTCTGATCAAAATTGTTCCAATTAAAATTCATATGTCCTGCTTCTTCTGCCGCCTCCATTCTTTTTCGATTCCACAACCTGTCGATTTCTTCCTTATTTTCTCCTACCTGTTCCCTATCATTCCTAATCATTACGTTTCCATACATCGTCATTAATGTGGTTACATCCTTATCAAAATCAGGTGAAAACAGATTACATGCTGAATCATAATGGACAGCGGTCAATCCCATCATTCCCATCAGCGTATCATACAGCATATCATTGGAAAACGGTACGTTCCTTCTCGCCTCAATCATCGCGGCCGTCTTCGGATTTATCCGATGATAGTCCTCAGACATATAAATCCAAAATGGAATATGAACCATGGTAAAATTAAATTGATCCGCATTGTGTCCCGGTCGGGCCGTCACCTCTTCACCATGATCGGAGAAATACATAACAGCATCAGCATGCAGGTAATTGGTGGCCTCATTCATGATAGATTCCATCACATAATCATTAAACAAAACTGAATTATCATATTCATCATTCATAACCTCTGCCGTTTCACGTTCTTTAGATGTATCAACCGGCCAATGATAGAACTCTCCGGGATAGCGGTCCCAATAACTGATATGGCTCCCCATCAAATGAATGACGATCAGCTGCCTCCTGTTTGCAGGATCCACTTTCCTTAAATAAGGTATCAGCGCAGTATCGTAATCTTTCGTAATTACATCGGTTCCTACATATTGATTAAGCCAATATTGGTCATCACACTCAGAACCGATAGCACCGATAGGCGTATCCCATATACCGAAACGGGACTGATTAGATATCCATGTAGTTTTAAATCCCGCTTCTCTTGCCAAATCAATAATAGAATAAGCATCAGACAAATTCATTCCGTTATATTGGTTCTTCTCCGTCAGCGCACAAGTGAGAACTTGTACCGTCTGCGTATAGCAGGAATAGACATGATTAAAAAACGTATAGTGGGGATCTATGTTTGCCTCTGTTTGAAACGGTGTCGTTTCCCTTTTATATCCATATACATGCATATGATCCCGCGTAAGCGATTCTCCTATGACCAGTATATATACTCCATCAGGAGCTGCTTTCAGCTTTGCCAGCACATCCGGATCCGTAATGTGCATATTCCGCCTTGCTTTTAAAATGGATTGATACTCGCCAAAGCTTCTTAAAGTCTGATATGCCTCAGCATATACATGGGCAATACGCGTACTGCTGATAGAAAGTACAGAAAGCCCACAATTCACAAAGAAGAAGAAAAGCAATACGAGCCAGGCCTTTTTGGATACGATTTCTTCCTGATGAAAGCTGTACCTGCTAGTAAGGAACACCAATGCCCCCAACAGGATCAGTGCGATAATCCCGCCTGCCAATCCGGCATAGGGAAGATTTACTTCCATGTAAGAAATCGCTTCCGATATATTTGTCTGCGCCATGGCTATCATCATATTCACTGACAAAAGAGTCTTAGTCGTCATATAATACCCGATATAGCTGAATTGGATCAGCATATATAAGAGAATGAAAACTATGCAGATAATCCGGGCAATCATTCTCCACCTATGCGGCAGCAACCATGCAGCAGTAAGACAGGAAATAAAAAGATAAAGAGGCGTGCTAAATTCCCCCGATAAATCTGCCATATCCAGAGTGACATTAGCTTGTATAGATAAATAAGGCACAATAAGAGAAAGCACGAATAAAAACGTAATCGTAAGCCACAGTGATATAATCGCTTTTAATAAATGCCGTCTGATGAAGTATGCAGTCACGAATCCTGTTTGCAGAAAAAGCAAAAAAAGTTTAATTAATGAATATGGCTGATATCCGCCGGGCGCACCAAAATACCAGCTCAAGAAAAATGTGATTCCTACAGGTATGAATGTGGCAAATGCCCACCAGTACATCCAATGTATATTTCCCGACTTATCCATACCCGGCATATGATTTACAGTCCCTCTGGTTCCCATGTATATAAAACCTTTACTCCATATAATGTACTTATTTTATATCTTTGATTATTCTAACACAGCCGTAAAGAAATCATATCCATCTTTCCCCCTATAAATTTAAAAAGATGGTATCCGCGAAAAGATAACCATCTTTCACTTTTATGTATAAATAAACCTCTAATTTGTTAATGATCTCAAAGGCGCCGGAATCTTTCCTCCCCGGGCAATAAACTGATCTGCTTTAAATCGATTAATATCAATAACTGGCGCATATCCCATAAGTCCGCCGAAATTAACCATGTCTCCAGGCTTCTTTCCGGGAGCCGGAATCAGTCTTGTCGCCGTCGTTTTGTTATTAATCATGCCGATTGCGGCTTCATCAGCAAGAATAGCCGAAATCGTCGCTGCGGAAGTATCTCCCGGAATTGCTATCATATCCAATCCGACGGAACATACGCAGGTCATGGCTTCCAATTTTTCCAAAGAAAGACTTCCCCGCTGCACCGCTTCAATCATACCGAGGTCTTCGCTGACCGGAATAAATGCTCCCGACAGGCCTCCAACACTAGAAGACGCCATGAGGCCGCCCTTTTTCACCGAGTCATTCAAAAGTGCAAGTGCTGCGGTCGTCCCCGGTCCGCCGCAGCTTTCCAACCCCATTTCTTCCAACACCTGCGCCACACTATCCCCGACAGCTGCCGTCGGTGCCAATGATAAATCAACAATACCGAAAGAAGCGTGAAGACGTTCTGTAGCCGCTTCCGCCACAAGCTGACCTAAACGCGTAATCATGAACGCCGTATTTTTCACCGTTTTTGCTACAACATCAAAAGGTGCGCCTTTTATACTTTCCAAAGCCTTTTTCACAACACCGGGACCGGAAACGCCGACATGGATAGCAACATCCCCCTGCGTCACCCCATGGAATGCACCGGCCATAAAAGGATTATCTTCCACAGCATTACAAAATTCAACCAGTTTTGTACAGCCATACGCATCTTTATCTTTCGTCAACTCTGCCGTTTCTTTAACAATTTCCCCCATACGTTTTACAGCATCCATATTGATACCCGCTTTAGTTGACCCGATAGCGACAGAACTGCAAATGCTCCGTGTCACGGCTAAAGCCTCGGGAATGGAATCAATCAGCACCTTATCCGCCGATGTCATCCCCCGATCGACTAAAGCGGAAAACCCGCCAAGAATATCTACACCGACTTCATCAGCTGCTCTTTGGAGTGTTTCAGCAATCGAAACGTAGCTGGAGCTCCTGATTCCGCCTGCTACCAGTGCAATCGGCGTTACAGAAATCCGCCTGTTTATAATCGGTACGCCGTACTCACGGGATATATCATGGCTTACCTCCGCCAGATCTTCCGCATTACGGCAGATTGTATCATAAATGTTATTACACAAAGTTTTTTCATCAGAAGAAACACATCCGAGCAGCGATATCCCCATCGTTATCGTCCTTACATCCAGTTTATTCTGATCAAACATACGCTCCGTGGACAGGATATCCTCAATATCTAATTCAAGCATGGTCCCTCCTCAAATGCGATGCATAGCATAAAATATGTCTGCAAGCTGTACACGCACATCCACACCCAGTTCTTTACCAAGCATTCCCAAGGCATCCTGTACATCTTTAAGAGTTCCCTTCGCCTGTTCCATGTCACAAATCAGAATCATATCAAAAATCCCATCTAAAATTGTCTGGGAAATATCCAGTATATTAATATTCTGGAATGCCAATTCTTTGGTAACACCTGCAACAATACCGACACTGTCAGCACCGATAACAGTAACAACTATCTTTTTCATGCCCGTTCTCCTTTTCCCCTGACAAAAAGTCATAATTCAATACTTAGTCATTATATCATATAACACCGTATCTTTTATTCATTAGCATTTCATATTCATTCATCTTTTTATCCCCATAAACAGTATCCTTCACTCTTTTCTTCTATAAATAATGAAGAGAACCGTGTATAATAAATAACCAAAGAACAATTCGTTTATCTTTCATAAGGAGAATTTATGAAAAGCTTAAAATATATTTCCTGGAATGTTAATGGGCTCCGCGCTTGTATAAAAAAAGGCTTCATGCAGTCTTTTAAAGAATTGGATGCAGATTGCTTCTGTCTGCAGGAAACAAAACTCCAACCCGACCAGATTGAACTCGATCTCCCCGGCTACCATCAGTATTGGAACAGTGCAGTAAAAAAAGGATACAGCGGTACTGCATTATTTACTAAAACAGAACCGCGCTCTGTCACCTATGGCATCGGTATAGAAGAGCATGATCAGGAAGGACGTGTCATCACAGCAGAGTTTAACGATCACTGTCTGGTAACCTGCTATACGCCAAACAGCCAGCGTGGATTGGCACGGCTTGCCTACAGAATGAAATGGGAAGATGATTTCAAAAAATATCTGCTTGGTTTATCCCAAAAAAAGCCAGTCATTCTCTGCGGCGATTTGAATGTGGCCCACGAGGAGATCGACCTTGCCAATCCGACATCAAATCATATGAATGCAGGTTTTACAGATGACGAACGTAATAAAATGACGGAACTCCTCTCTGACGGATTCACCGACTCTTTCCGTTATTTGCATCCTAATGAAAAAGATGCCTACTCCTGGTGGAGCTACTTTGCAAAATCAAGGGAAAGAAATATCGGGTGGAGAATTGATTATTTCCTCGTCTCCGATATATTGCAGCCGCGGATTAAAGCGGCAGAAATCCATTCTTCCATTTTGGGCAGTGACCATTGCCCGGTGGAATTGGATATTGAAATCTAAGATATACCTGCAAGATTCTAATTATTTATACCATTCAGAAAGAAGGAATTTAAATGACGAATGTACTCATCGTGGAAGATGAGCCTGCCATTTCCGACATGGAAAGGGATTTTCTTGAAGGCGCGGGATACAATCCCTTCATTGCGGAAAACAGTGAAGAAGCGTTGCACATGATGCGCAGTGAAAAGATAGATGCCGTTATTCTTGATGTCACCCTGCCGGGAGAAGATGGATTTTCCCTTTGCCGCAAACTGAGAGAAATCACAAACGTGCCCATTCTTTTTGCAGCAGCCAGAACAGAAGACTCTGATATCGTCCGCGGGCTGGGACTTGGTGCCGATGACTACCTGCTTAAACCGCTGAAAGGAACCATCCTTATTGCCCATTTACGTGCGCAGCTTTCTGTCCACATGCGGATTAAAGCGGAACAACTCAATAAATCCATACCGGAAGAAGGAATTACTATCGGAGACCTCATCATCCGCCCCAAAGCTCGGCAAGTCATCCTTAATGATAAAAATGTATTGCTTACAGGCAAAGAATTTGATCTTCTCTATTTCCTTGCCACACATCCCAATGAAGTATTTTCAAAAGAGCAGCTGTTCGAACAGATATGGAGCTTAGATCCCATCGGTGAGCCGGCAACGGTTACAGTCCACATTAACCGGCTCCGTTCCAAATTAAAAAAGGTATCCGGCCGTGCTTATGAACGGATTGAAACTGTTTGGGGCTCCGGCTACCGGTTTCATGGAAATTGATTCTTTTGAATGGGCAATACCATCCGATGAAGAACTTTACACCATTGCATGATACAAGGATAATATTATGAAAATTTTAATTACAGGCGGCGCAGGATTTATCGGCTCCCACTTATCCGATGCGCTCCTCGCTGCCGGGCATGAAATCACAATCATAGATGATCTTTCGAGCGGAACAAAAGATTTTCTTCCCAAAGAAGCGGAATTTCTCAAAATGGATATCCGGGATGAAAAACTGACGGATATCTTTAAAGAAAGACATTTCGACATCATCTATCACGAAGCAGCGCAGACCATGGTTCCCGCTTCTATTGATAATCCCTATCTGGACGCGGATATAAACATCAGCGGTATGCTCCGTGTACTGGAAGCCGCACGCAAAACAGATGTGCAAAAAATTATCTTCTCTTCCTCCGCCGCGGTTTATGGAGATAATCCCGCGCTCCCTCTTACAGAAAATCTGATTCCCGCTCCCAGTTCTTTTTATGGACTTACAAAGTGGATGACGGAAAAATATCTCGCTCTTTACCATAAAATTTACGAGCTCTCCTATACCGTCCTCCGTTACAGTAATGTGTACGGCCCCCGGCAAGGTGCTGATGGCGAAGGCGGTGTCATTTATATTTTTGCCAAATCGCTCGCGGAAAACAAACCGATTACCATTTTCGGAGACGGACGGCAGACCAGGGATTTTATTTCCGTCCATGATGTTGTTTCTGCCAACCTGTCAGCTTTACATCAGGCGGACGGCGAAATTATAAACATCAGCACCAAAACAGAACTGTCGCTGAACGATTTGGCCGCAGAAATGATTGCGGCCGCTGGGTGCTCCGCAGACCTTCTCCGTTACGGTCCTTCACGCACAGGCGATATCTATCGTTCCTGTCTTTCTAATCAAAAAGCCAAGGCGCTGCTGGATTGGACTCCTTCAAGAAACATCAAAGACGGTCTTACCGAAACGATTCATTTCTTTCAGGACAGACTCTAAATGATACAAAAAAGCATTTCCCTATGCAGACGCATGAACAGAAATGCTTTTTTTACTTATTATACGAGATACTCCGCCAAAACTTTAGCTACTCCATCATTCTCGTTAGAGTCACAAATGCTTCCTGCTGCCGAACGGGCATATTTGTCCGCATTTTTTACAGCATAAGAAATTCCTGCCATTTTCAGCATAGATACATCATTTTCTGTATTACCAAAAGCAATGACCTCAGAAAGAGAAATATCCCACATATTGCACAACTTCTGAAGCGCTGCCCCTTTGCTGACTCCTTTTTTATGGACATCCACGAAATCATCTCCGGGGAATACGACGTCTACCTCATCTGAAAAATTCGTCTCTATGACCCTGCGTATCTCTCTGCGGACCGCTTCGGACCCATCCGCAAAAATCAGCCTCGTCGGCTTTTTCTTCGGATGGTAAAATGTATCTCCCAGGTATGCCACAGCCTTGGTTCTGTACTTCTTATACTTTGCTTCCGTTTTATCGGGCTCTGGCAAATAGACCTGGTCATCAAAAAAAGTATGTACCAGCCATCCTTTTTCTCTTGCTGTCAGAAGAATCTTTTCTGCCACGGAAATATCTATCCCATCCTGCCATATCGGTCTCCCGGAACGGCTCATCATGATCCATGCGCCGGTATAACAAATCAAAGGTGTATCAGAAAGTCCCAATTCTTCTGCCTTGGGACGCGCCGCATCAAACATTCGTCCCGTCGCCAGCACGATGCGTATCCCCCTGCGTTCCGCTTTCCGGATAATATCCTTGGAGTAATCGGAAATCGACATGTCATCACGAAGAAGAGTTCCGTCCAGATCAATCGCCGCCATTTTGATTTTCATTCAATTTCTCCTTTATAGTCCATCATCTATTCGCTATAATAGTATGTATCTATTATAACGAACGGAGTACATCCAATCACATGAAATATCGGTTACTGCTTCTTTTAGCAGCTCTTATCTGGGGCTTTGCCTTCGTCGCGCAAGTTATAGGCATGGATTCCATCGGCCCCTACGCTTTTAACGGGATCCGTTTCCTTTTAGGTTCCCTGTCTCTGCTTCCTATTATTTATTATTATCCTTCCGGCAGAAATCCGAAAAAAGCTCCCTTTTCCATCTGGGTTGCCATTCTTATGGCGGGTATACTTCTCTGCGGCGGCGCCACTCTTCAGCAGGTCGCCCTTCAATACACCACGGCATCAAAAACAAGTTTCCTTACTGCCACTTACCTGCTCATGGTTCCGGTCATCGGTCTTTTCTTCGGGCAGGTACTGCGCCTGAACCATATCTTCGGTGTCATTCTTGCCATGGCGGGGGTCTACTTTATTTCCATCACGGAAACACTCGATATCGGATATGGAGATTTCTTAGTGCTTCTCTGTGCCGTCTGCTACGCGGCCCATATCATTCTCCTCAACTATCTGACGCAGCGTTTCCCGCCTGTCACACTCTCATCAGGACAATTCATGGTCGTAGGTATATGCAACCTTATTCTGGCCTTCTTCTTTGAAACCGTTTCTATTTCAAGCATACTGTCCTCCTGGTGGCCCATTTTATATACAGGCATACTTTCTACCGGTGTCGCATATACCTTACAGGCAGTGGGACAGAAATATCTCCCTGCCACGGAAGCCACCATGCTCCTAAGTCTGGAAATGGTCTTTGGCGGACTCTGCGGCGTGCTCTTTCTGAATGAATCCTTTACCGGAAAGCAGCTCATCGGTATCCTCTGCATGACAGCCGGCGTATTTCTTGCGCAGATACCAAGCCGCACTATACTGCCGCTGAAAAAATGAAATAGCTAACTTACGAAATAATACAAAGGGGCAAAATGATCCTCTACCCTCACGATTAAAGTCATTACAGCAAGCATCCTCAGCCGCGCTGCACGCACCAGCTCCTTCTAAAGAAGCCTTTCAGCTTACCTTTTAGTTTCATAAAGTATTTTAGCGAACCGTTGTTTAGAAAGGTGGCTTTAATAGTAAAAATAAAGAAATGTGAGAACCCCCTTATCTATAAGGAGGGGGACTACGTCAGTGGTGGAGGATACTGGCTCGAGGGAGTGACACGAAAGGTAAGAATGAAACTCTCTCCTCTGTCAGTCGTCTGCCGGCTTTTATTATCTGTTATTAAGGAGCAGAACAACGCATAAAAATGGTTCACTTGTCCTTGCGGCTGGTGAGTGATATACCAGCAGCACCAAAACGGCACAATTAAAAAATCTCGAAGAATTTTTCTCTATACAGGAGCTTACCATGAAAGAATTTACCATCACCAAAGCAGAAGAAGGACAAACGCTTTTCAAGTACCTTTGCAAACTCCTGCCCCAGGCTCCGGCAAGCCTGTTCCACAAAAGCTTCCGCAAGAAAAATATCACATGGAACGATGAAAAATGCACGGGAAAAGAAATTCTCCGGGAAAAAGACAACATAAAAATATGGTTTTCCGATGAAACATTCCATACATTCTCGGAAAAGAAAAACGCAGATCCCTCACAAAAGAAATCTGCCTTCCCCTTTTCACGACGCATCATCTACGAAGATGAGCATATCCTCATCGTAGACAAACCGGCAGGCATACTGACCCAAAGTGATAACTCCAATGAATTATCCCTGAATGACGCTCTGCTGGACTATTGCCATTACAATAATCATTCCACAGCGAAGCCATCCGTATGCAACCGTCTAGACAGAAATACAAGCGGTATCGTTCTTTGCGGAAAAACTGTCAAAGGTCTGCAAATGCTGAATGAAATCATCAAGAACCGTACCCTTCATAAATACTACCGCTGCATCGTCTTAGGAGAAACAAAAGAACAGGACACCCTGAAAGGCTTCCTCATAAAAAATGAATCAGCGAATCAAGTCACTATCATTACAGAGCAAAAAGACAATGCTGTACCCATAGAAACGAGGTACAAAAGAATCTCCACCATAGAAAAAGCGAGGACGATCTGCTCTCTGCTGGAAGTCCGGCTCATCACCGGCCGCCCCCACCAAATCCGCGCCCACCTCGCTTCCATAGGTCACCCCATCTTAGGCGATACCAAGTATGGCAATAAAAAGAGCTTCGAGATCTCCAAGGCTCTTCATATTCCCCACCAGCTTCTTTGCGCCTGTTCCATCACGTTTCCAAAAATAAAAGGGACATTTGATTATTTGTCGGGGAAAAGATTCTCTTCATTTGTAACATGGTAATTTACAATTGTTACAATATAACAAGGTTGCATCAATATTTTTATATTCTAAAAAATACGGAAAAGCTTTTTCAGGAGCATTTCTACAAAGAATGTTCCTGCCATCAGCATTTCCGTATTTTTGTGTATCCTTTTTCACTGATAACAATTTTATGAGGCCTGTGAAACACCAGATATGCTCTTGGTTGATTAACCTATTAATTCTAAGAAGATATTTCCTGAAGAATATCGCTTCCGATTTCCTTTTCAAAATTCTTTCAGCCTTTTATGGAAATTTTCAGTTTTTCCACATATTCCTGTATAGGCGCTCCCGCTTCTTTCCCGTTTTTATTTATCATATCCACCACGATGCTTCCTGTGGTAATTCCATCAGCCATTTCTTTCATCTTTTGAAGTTCTTCCGGATGATGACCATCAAGTCCCACCACGATGGGCGTATCTGTCGTTTTCCGAATAACGGAGATGATATCTGCCAAATTTCTTTTTATATCTGCTTTCCGATTTGCCGATTCAACAGAAGATACGATGTACACAAATCCGGTCGCATTTTCCACATTTTGGCAGATACGTTTTTCCGATGCCGGTCCGATAATCTGTATGATATCTATTCCATATGTATCGGCAAAAGGACGTATTTCCATCTGTTCTTCATAGGGCAGGTCGGGAATGGCTACGCCATCCAGTCCGATGTCCTTTGCTTCTTCAAAGAATTTTTTTACTCCATAGTTAAATATAGGATTGTAATAGGTCAAAAATACTAAAGGTGTTTCCGACTGTTTCCGAAATGCTTTTACTATTTCCATGACTTGCGGAAGATGGACTTTATTTTTCAATGCCTGTACATCGGCTTCCATAATGACGGCACCATCAGCAACCGGATCCGAGAAGGGCACTCCGATTTCAATCAGATCGGCTCCGGCTGTTTCCAGATCTTCCATATACCTTAATGTATCTTCTGCTGACGGTACGCCGGCAGTCAGAAATCCAATCAGTGCTTTTCCGTCTTTAAACGCTTCCTTGATACGGCTCATGATTTCCTCCTCATTCTTTCATATCCTGTCCGCGATAACGGGCAATGGCTGCTACATCTTTATCTCCACGTCCGGACAAAGTAATCAGTATGATTTCGTTTTCTCCCATATTCTTAGCATATTTCATGGCTCCTGCCACTGCATGTGCACTTTCAATCGCGCAAATAATGCCCTCTGTCTTAGCCAGATATTCAAAGGCCTGCACAGCTTCTTCATCTGTAACCGCCATGTATTTAGCTCTGCCAATCTTATGAAAATAAGCATGTTCAGGGCTGACACCGGGATAATCCAATCCTGCCGAAATGGAATATACTTCTTCAATATTTCCGTCATCATCCTGACAGAAAAGGGATTTCATTCCATGAAATACACCGATACGTCCTTTCGCAATTGTTGCCGCATGGTAAGAAGTATCGATCCCTTTCCCTCCGGCTTCACATCCGATGAGCTGTACATCAGTATCATCTTTATAGGGATAAAAGGTGCCGATAGAATTACTGCCGCCGCCCACACAGGCAAATACGGCATCCGGAAGTCGTCCTTCTTTTTTCATCATCTGTTCTTTTGATTCTTCCCCGATACAGCACTGAAAGTCTCTGACCATTTCCGGAAATGGAGCAGGTCCCACAGCAGAGCCTATCAGGTAATGAGTGTCATCACAGCGGGCGCTCCAATTCTGAAAAGCCGCATTAACGGCATCTTTCAGAACTCTGGAACCGGTTTTCACTGCGTTGACCTTTGCTCCTAAAAGACGCATACGGTACACATTCAGCGCCTGCCGCTCCGTATCGATTTCTCCCATGAATATTTCACATTCCATCCCCAGAAGCGCTGCGATAGTAGCTGCAGCCACACCATGCTGACCGGCTCCCGTTTCCGCAATAAGCCGTGTTTTTCCCATACGTTTTGCAAGCAGCGCCTGTCCGATGCAGTTATTAATCTTATGAGCACCTGTGTGGTTTAAGTCTTCTCTTTTCAAATAAATTTTCGGCCCGCCCAGATCTGCCCTCATCCTCTTCGCTTCATACAGCATGGACGGACGGCCCGTGTAGTTTTCATACAAATTTTTCAGTTCCGCCTTAAATGCAGAATCATTTTTATACTTTTCATAAGCTTCCGCCACATGATTGATTTCACTTATCAAGATTTCCGGAATATACTGTCCGCCGAATTCTCCAAATCTCGTATTCATAATCTTTTTCTCCGTTTTTCACATCATCCGATTTCTTATATTTCCAGTTCAGTTTCCATCATCATGCGCCATCGTCTTCGTGTATCCACAATAATACCTCTTTCCAAAATAAAAACGTCCTCAGCAATTACTGCCAAGGACGGATATACCGCGGTGCCACCTTGTTTCAAGCCTAAGCCTGCTCTTAGCGAAGTACCAACATACTTCCGGCAACTTACGTATGCCTTACGTCATAAGCTAATCGTTTTCACTTTCACCATGCCCTCCGTGGTCCATTTAACAGTCTGCGTTCTGCCGGCTTCTCAATATCCCGGCTCCCTGTAAGTGCACTTGCTGTTTTTATCTCCACATCAACGGTTTATTCAATGCTATTAAATTGTAAATTATCATAAAACTTTCCTCCCAATCTGTCAAGCCGCTTACTTTCAAATGTATGTCTTCCCTTTTACAGGCTTATCATAATTCCACATTCAGCAAGTACCTTCATATCCATCAATACTGCCTTTTCGCCTCCATTTTATCATCTTATTTTTCTTTTAAAATTACAAAAAGCGCCCACATTCAGCAAGCGCTTTTCATCAGTCATTGAAATACTCTATTGATACTAACCCTTTTTCGTATTTTTCCCAAAAGACGAATAGGTTGTCCCCTTAAATACATAAGTGACTTCCCCGGTGGCGGCATTCAAAGAATAAGCTTCCCCATCAATCGGCGGTTTCGGTTCGCTCTTAAGAAAACCGTCCTTGCCTGTTGCATTCACCAAGTCACCAATCGCCGCAGGATAGCTTCCATGTTTTGCATAGTGCACCTCTACCGCCGAACCGAGCGTCGATAAATCCGCCTGGATACGCGCTATTTTCGCCTCATCAGTCAAACCGATAAAATTAGGCACTGCTACCGCTGCTAAGACCCCGATAATCGCTACCACCATGAGAAGTTCAATAAGCATAAATCCCTTACGTTTCTTCCCGACCGTTTTCTGCACTGCATTCTTCATTCCATGAATACCTCCCATCTAAAAAAACTGATAAATAACAAACGGCACTTTACCGTTTATAACCCCTTATGACAATAAAAAACGCCTACTGTAAGTAAGCAGACAACAAATCTATATGCCTGAAAAACACAAGCTCCCTTCCCGATTCCGTTTCTTCTTCACTGGACCGGGCTTCCATCAGACAGTTAGCAGAAACACCAAAAACATTTATATTATTATTTATGTCAAAGCATCTACTATACTTGAAAATCTCACCGTAAATATCTTTCTTTTGCTTTATATGCCTAAGAAAAAACTCCTTGTCCATAAAAAGTTCCCGTTTACCCTTCTCCCATCCGACTTCGAATCATCTTATTGATAGCACCGCATGAACAAGTATTCAGAGAATTAGATAACTTCCCTATATATAAAACAAATAATAAATTTCTGCCTTTAGGTTAGCATAAAGGCACTTGATAATGCAAATTATTTCTACATTCAGATAAAGGTACGTCATACCGGCATAAAAAATATTTATCATTTCCCCGAATGATTTGGCTTCAAATGTCAGAAAAGCCTGAATTCTGCGTTTTATTTCATTTTTCCAGCTGCTATTCATTTCAGTATACATATTTTGATCATTGTCATTCCGTAAGAATCCCTTTAAATTTTTAGATAACGGAAATATCAGAAAACCGCTATTCTCGCCACGCTTGAAAAAATCCGGCCTCTGTAAAAGAAAAAAACCGTAAAACAAGGATTATCTCCTTTTTACGGTTCAGTTCCTTTGGACAAAAACAAATTCATTCCGGTATCAATCGATGATATTCAAAGCATATGTACGATATTCTTCACCAAGTGCTTCCGTCTTGCGGACCATTTCCCGCTGCAGATTGGAAGCCATATCATAGTCCTTTCGCTTCAATGCCTCCTTCAGTTTGGTACAGATGCATTTTTTATGCCTGCCATCCTTGATAAGCTCAATACGCTTGGCACTGATGCTATCCCAACGTTCTTCATCAAGTTCATCTTCATGAATAAGTTTCTTATAACGCTTAACAGCTGCTTCTGTGTCCGGGATCAAACGATCAATCAACTCATTTTCCCACCGATATACAATACCGGCCACAAAAGAATCTACGATAGCGTCAGAAATACCATCCCCCTGCGTCAAGACAGCCACTTTATCAGGGTTTTCTTTCATAATTTTTACATTTTCCCATACCGTGGCAGGCGGTTTCCCGAATACTGCATCCCGCTCTTCCTGCGTATAATCTTCGAACACATTCTTCTCGCAGCGGTACTCTCTTTCTTTCTGCAGATAATCGGCATCTTCTCCGGCAGTTTTAGAAAGCTCCTTTAAAAGTTCATCAGGTGTCTTTCCGCAATTTACCGCATATTTCACACCATCCAATGCTGTCAGGTACAGGCAGGAAACAGCCAGATAGGTATTTGTAAAGGGATTTGGCGCACGAAGTTCAAATCGGGTCGCCTTTGGATTCCCCAAATCACGAATTAAACCGATCAGGATACTTCTATTCCGAGAGGGCTGCTCCGGTTTATGCCCAAGAGATGTCACAATACAAACCGGTGCTTCAAATCCGGGTTTAAGCCGGTTAAACGCGTCCGTCGTAGATGAAATAAATGGATTGGTCGCTTCATAATTATTCAAGACGCCCATGATAAATCCATATCCAATGGTAGAAAGATATTCTTTTTTCAAATCTTCCGGTGCAAGGAGATTCAAAACTTTTCCATTCTTAAGGCGGGCGGCAAATCCCACGTGGGTATGTTCACCATTTCCTGCAACCCCGATAATCGGTTTTGCCTTAAAAGATACATCAAGACCGTTTCTGCGAAATACTTCACGGATTATAATACGGGCAGTCAATTCATTATCTGCTGCCTGCAACGGATTGGTAGAAAAGAGCCAATCCAATTCCAGCTGTTCACAGACATCAAAAATATGGCCGCCGTCATCCACTTTTGATTTAATGCCGCCGACCTCTTTATGTCCCATTTCCACATGCATGCCCCTGGCATCCAGTTCCTCAATAGCCTGTTCCATCGCAGTACGGACATTTCCACGCATTCTTTGCCAATACTGTTCTTTCAAGCGTTGAGAAATGGATAAATGCTGTACTGTTTCCTTTTCACTCGGCGTCTTTACCCAAAATTCCAATTCGGTACCCGTTGTAAAAACAATATCCTGAATTTCACCTGTCGGAAAATTCTCCATCCCCTTTATGGTTTTTCCCGCAATGAGTTTTTTTAATTCTTCCGCCACATAATCACAAGACCGTTTCAAAATAGAACGGGAATCAATAAATTTGTCATTGTGTATAAGAAAACTGGGAATACGCAGCGTTCCCACCGGCAGTCCCGTCGCATCGTCCACATTTTCGTCATTATAATCTACATACCAGTTAACTGTGCTGTCTGCAACAAAATCAACTCTGGCATCATTCAAGGTAGCTATATTCATAAATACAACAGAAGAGCCGTCCGTCTGCACGGCTTTTCCCGCAAAGAAATCATCATAGTCTTTCATAAATATTTCAATCGGAATTTTCTCATCTGTATCATTGCCTGCAAGATCGATTCCGATGAGCGATACAAATCTGATTTCAGGATGCTGTGCCAGTAAAGAAAGAACACCCTCTTTCCCATACTGTCCTGCCGGAATCCAATACAGCAAATCTTTGTTCATTTTAAAACCTCCTATAAGTTTTTTTAGAACGGCTGTATCCTTTACAACCAAGTTCCACCAAACGAAAATGACCCACTCCCGAAGGAATGAGTCATCTTTGACGTAATATTAACTTGTGAATTAAGAATACATCAAGCATCTTATACTTGTCAAGCAATAAAAGAGTCAGCCGAGTACGTCCCGGACAAGACGGTTAACCACTTTTCCATCTGCTTTCCCTTTTAGTTTCGCCATGACTGCTTTCATCGCCGTACCAAGATTTTTTCGTTCCGGATCCAAAGCAGAAATCACATCAATAACAACTGCACGAACGGCATCTTCTGTCATTTCTGGCGGAAGATATTTTTCAAGCACAGCAATTTCCTTTTGGGTTCCCTCAACCAGGTCATCTCTGCCGGAATCCTTAATTTCAGCAAGCGTTTCTTTCCGCTGCTTCACTTCTTTTCGGAGGACTGCAAGAACCTGATCATCATCAAAATCCGCGTGTCCATCGTCAATTTCTGCCTGACGAATATGCGCCCGTGCCATACGGATAACGCCTAATGCCAAACGGCCTTCTTCTTTTGCTTTCATGGCAGTCTTCATGTCTGCCATCAGCTGTTCCTTAATTGACAACTCCATCAGCTGTTCCTTAATTGACAACTCCATCACCTTACTGCCTATTACTTAAACTTACGTTTTCTTGCGGCCTCAGATTTCAGTTTACGTTTTACGCTGGGCTTTTCATAATGTTCACGTTTTCTTACTTCAGAAAGAACCCCGGCTTTTTGGCAGGAACGTTTAAATCTGCGAAGAGCACTATCCAAAGACTCGCCCTTTTGAACTTTAATTTCAGACATCCATATCCCTCCCTCCAAATAGACTGATGGGGTGCTATTGCACACTATTAAATTATAATTTATTGTCATCTAACTGTCAATGAATATTTATTGAATGAAATCATTGTTTCTCTTCAGGGAATGGCGGCCATCCCATTTCTTTTCCGCCTATAATATGTGCGTGGAAATGAAATACTGACTGCCCTGCTTTCTCTCCTGTATTTACCACCAGACGGAATCCGTCTTCTCCAAGTCCTTCATCTTCCGCTATTTTTTTTACGATCAGGAAAAAATCAGAAAAATCATGATTGATTTCCGATGTCATCCCGAGAATATTTTTTACATGAACTTTAGGAATCAACAAAATATGGACAGGTGCACATGGCTCGATATCCTTAAAGGCAAACCAATGCTCGTCTTCATAAATTTTTATACTCGGAATCTCCCCGCTGATAATTTTACAAAACAAACAGTTATTCATTTTCTTCCTCCTTTTGTACCATACCGATCATTCCATTGTCCGTCATCGAATCAATCCATACAGAATACACTTTGCCTTTTTCGACATCTTTATCTTTGATGAACACACGAATATATTCATCAGATACCCCCTCAAAAAATCCCTCTTTTTCTTCTTCCACTAAGACACGGACAATTTTATGAAAAAACTGGTTCCTATAAGCTCCGGCCAGCTCTTTTCCCAGTGCTTGCACACGGGCTGCCCTTTCCTTTTTGATTTCCGGCTTTACCTGATTCGGATAAGCGGCAGCCGGTGTTCCTTTCCTTGGGGAATAAGGAAATACATGAATCGCCGAAAATTGTAATTCCTGAAGGGTATCCAGCGTCTCTCTGAAATTCTCTTCCGTTTCACCGGGAAATCCCACAATAAGATCCGTTGTCAAAGCTAATCCGGGAATTTCTTTTCTCAGATTCCGGACTAGTTCTTTATACTCAGCAAGCCGATAATGGCGGTTCATTCTTTTAAGAATATCATCAGATCCCGCCTGTATGGGCAAGTGGAGATGGGGGCATACTTTTGGTTCTTCCCTTATAATACGGATCAGTTCATCAGACAATTCCACCGATTCGATAGATCCTAGCCGGATTCGGAGTAAATCAGGGATTCTTACTAATTCTGTCACAAGTGTCGACAATGAAGTTCCATCATGAAGATCTTTTCCATAATTCCCCAAATGAATTCCGGTAAGCACGACTTCCCGATAACCCTTTTCTACTAATCTTCTGATTTCTTCTACCGCATCTGACTGGCGGCGGGACTTCAGTTTCCCCCGCGCAAAGGGAATAATACAAAACGTACAATAATTATCACAGCCTTCCTGTATTTTTATAAAAGCCCGTGTCTTGACTTCCCCTTCCGCATCAACAGAAAGGTTTTCAAAATCAGTAACAGCCATAATATCACCGACTGCATTAAGTGTCTTCTTTTCGGCAGCGGCTTCTTCTACATATTCCACAATATGGGATCTATTCTGGATTCCCACAATGACATCAACATCACCCATTTGTACAAAAACATCGGGCGCCAACTGCGCATAACACCCTGCTGCCGCAATAACAGCCCCGGGGTGCTCACGTCGGATACGCCGTACCATTTGTCGGGACTTCCGGTCACCAATACTCGTTACGGAGCAAGTATTGATGACATACACATCAGCGTTTTCATTTTCTTTTGCCACCTTATATCCGTTTCTGATAAACAGACTTCGCATGGCATCACTGTCATACTGGTTAACCTTACAGCCAAGAGTGATAAAAGATACTTTTTTCCCGTTTGATTCTATAATTTCTTTTTCCATTTTTTCATTATACCATGAGTATCACAGGAAACAGACTGCGCGGAATTATTTCCACGTAAAAACCGCCTCGGCATTACCGAAGCAGTAAAACGATTTTGGTTCATATCATACTGTGAAGAATATCTGAGGCAATGGCAAGAGCGGATAAAGTCTTCGCATCAGTGATCTTCCCCTCATGAACCATTTGAAATACTTCTTTAAGCGGTATTTTTACAATATCCAAATATTCTCCAACATCCAAATGCTGATGTGTGTAAACCAGATGATCCGCTATATACAGATAAATCTTTTCGTTGCAGAATCCCGGAGTTGTATAAATAATTCCTATCTTACGAAGTGTTCCAATACACCCCGTTTCTTCCTCCAGTTCACGAACCGCACAGACACCGGGATCTTCACCGCTGGAAAGCTTGCCTGCAGGAATTTCAAGCAATGCCTGCTTAATCGGATAGCGGTACTGTTTTACAAAAAGAATTTCCCTGTCTTCTGTCACAGGAATAATCGCCGCAGCACCGGGATGTTCCACAATCTCCCGTCGATAAGTTTCTCCGGCAATATCCACTTCATCGTAGTACACGTGAAGAAGCTTTCCTTCATACATCATTCGATGATCAATGGTTTTTTCTTTTTCAATACTCATTACACACCTGTACTTCCCATACCGCCGATACGCTTACCTTCTGTATGATCGTCATCCGTTAAAAGGTATTTCATAAACAGCCCCTGGGCAATCCGATCCCCTTTAGAAATATGGAAAGCTTTTCGGGAAGAATTATATAAAGCACACATAATATGCCCTTCATTATCTTCATTCCCATAGTAGTCCGCATCAATAATACCGGTGCTGTTTGCAAGCATAATGCCATGTTTAACGGCCATGCTGGATCTGATATAGACTGCCAGATACTCATCAGATTCCATGTATGCTTTGAGTCCTGTCGGAATCACCTTTATTTCTCCCGGCAGCACCTCTGTTTCCACAGCACTTTCTATATCATATCCGGCACTCATGGCAGTTTTACGCCGCGGAAGGGAAATACCTGCATCTTTCCAAGTACTGACTATCTCAAAGCCCCTTTTCCCATCCATTTATTTCTTCTCCTGGAGCAAGGCCTTGCGGGAAAGATTAATACGGCCCTTGTCATCAATTTCAGTAACCTTGACCATAATCTCATCCCCTTCATGAACTACATCTTCCGGCTTTTCTACACGCCGCGTCGCCAGTTGGGATACATGAACCATCCCCTCTTTACCCGGCAGGATTTCCACAAATACCCCAAACTTCATAAGTCGTGTCACTTTACCAAGATAAGTTTCACCCACCTGCACCTCATGAGTCAATTCTTCCACCCACTTCTTTGCCCGCTGTGCGGCTTCTTCGTCAGGTGTCGCGATGTATACATGACCATCTTCTTCGACGTCCATCTTTACACCGGTCTCGCTGATGATTTTATTGATTATCTTTCCTCCGCTTCCGATAACATCGCGAATTCTATCCACCGGAATCGTCAATGTAATAATCTTCGGCGCATAAGGCGACAGATGTTCAGCCGGTTTATCGATGCATTCGGCCATCTTTCCAAGAATAAACATACGGCCCTTCTGTGCCTGCTGAAGAGCCGCAAGCAGAATTTCACGGGAAAGCCCATGGATTTTGATATCCATCTGGATCGCTGTGATTCCTTTCGCCGTTCCTGCCACTTTGAAATCCATATCACCAAGCGCGTCTTCCATTCCCTGGATATCGGTAAGAACAGTGAAATGTTCCCCTTCATTAACTAATCCCATAGCAATACCCGCTACAGGAGCCTTAATCGGAACACCTGCATTCATCAGAGACATAGTGCTCCCGCAGACAGATGCCTGAGAAGAAGAACCATTGGATTCCAGTATTTCAGAAACCACGCGGATAGCGTAAGGAAATTCTTCTACTGTCGGAATAACGGGAATAAGCGCTCTTTCTGCCAGCGCGCCATGACCGATCTCACGCCGGCCCGGCCCTCTGGAACTCTTTGTTTCACCGACAGAATAGGACGGGAAATTATACTGGTGAATATATCTCTTTTCTGTTTCCTGGGTCAGATCATCAATGATCTGTGTTTCCGACATAGGTGCCAACGTAGTAATGGTAAGCGCTTGTGTCTGTCCGCGGGTAAACAGGGCAGAACCGTGGACGCGTGGAAGAAGTCCGACTTCACAGCTGATAGGGCGGATTTCATCCAATGCACGTCCATCAGGACGAATCTTATCAACAGAAATCATATGACGGACAATTTCTTTGGTGAGATGATTCAGGCATTCCGCAATATCGGAACCATTTTCGGGATAAATTTCTTTGAAATGGGCTTCCGCTTCTTTTCTTACTTCTTCCATATGGGCTTCACGGGTCAGCTTATCCGGATTAAAAATCGCTTCTTTAAGCGGTCTTTCAGCATAGGCATAAATAGCAGTTTTAATCTCTTCCGGAATTTCCGGGAAGATCAATGTACGCTTCGGCTTTCCTACTTCTTCAATAATCTTCTTCTGGAATGCCACCAGTTCTTTAATGGTTTCATGTCCAAACATAATAGCGTCAAGGACATCTTCTTCCGGCGCCTCCTGTGCACCGCCTTCTACCATCAGAATAGCTGTTTCAGAACCTGCAACAGTAATATTCAAAGTGGATACTTTGAGCTGTTCCTGCGTCGGATTGATGACAAACTTCCCGTCAACACGGCCCACACGGACACCCGCAATCGGTCCGTCCCACGGGATATCGGAAATCCCCAAAGAAGCAGATGCGCCAAGCATTCCGCAAAGTTCAGGCGCATTATCATAATCTACGGAAAGAACTGTTGCCATCACATGTATATCATTGCGGCACCTCTTATCAAATAAAGGACGAATCGGGCGGTCAATCAGTCGGGCATTCAGAATCGCTGAATTCCCCGGACGGCCTTCACGCCGAAGAAATCCTCCCGGCATTTTGCCTACGGCATACATTTTTTCCTCGTAATCAACAGTCAGCGGGAAAAAATCCATTCCCTCTCTTGCTTCTTTGCTTGCGGTAGAAGTTACAAGAACCACGGTTTCACCGTACCTGACCAAAACTGCACCACTTGCCTGCTTCGCCATTTTTCCTGTTTCAACAATCAGCGAACGGCCGGCAAGTTCCATACGAAAGGATTTCTCCATTCCCTTTCCTCCTTATAATATCTAATCTTTTTAAATATGTACCGTATTATTATATGCTTAATAAGATTCTAAATCAAATAAATTTTCTTTCTGCACTCCACACACAGTCGAAAGTTCCATAAAAAAACGACAGCAGAATTTTCTACTGTCATTTCCTTTTCTTTTCACCTTATTTCAGGCGCAGACCCAGTTTTTCACCAAGCATTCTGTATCTTTCAATATCACTGCGGCGAAGGTAGTCAAGCATGTTTCTGCGCTGCCCGACCAGTTTCAGCAATCCGCGGCGGGAATGATGATCTTTCTTGTGTTCTTTCAGGTGTTCAGTGAGAAGAGCGATTCTCTTGGAGAGGATAGCGATCTGCACCTCCGGAGATCCTGTATCGCCTTCATGTACCGCATACTGTGCAATAATTTCTTTTTTCTGTTCTGCTGTAAGCATAATTAAGCCTCCTGTAAATAAATTGCCGCATCTAAGTGATTCGTCGGAGTATCGAAATCCCGGGATGCAGTTCATACCTTAGCCATTATACACAGAGTGCATATATTTTTCAAGTCCTATCCTAGAATGATCTTATCACTCAATGCATCTGCATTTTCCTCAAACTTTTTGAGGAGCACTTCAATTGTCAGTTCCCGTTTTTCCTCTTCTGCATAATCGGCAATAATTCGTCCGCTATTCATCATAATCAGACGATTTCCGTATCTTAAAGCATCACGCATATTATGGGTAATCATCAAAGTTGTTAAATGCTGCTCACTGACAATTTCATCCGTAATTTTCAGAACCTTATCCGCAGTTTTAGGATCTAAAGCAGCTGTCGGTTCATCAAGGAGAAGAATATCCGGCTTTTTCAGCGTCGCCATCAACAGTGTCACTGCTTGGCGCTGCCCCCCTGAAAGAAGATCAATTCTTGTTCCCAAACGATCTTCAAGTCCTAAATCAAGGCGGGCTACCATTTCTCTATATTTTTCGTGATCACCATCAGAAAAAGCCCATTTCAATCGGCGGCTTTCTCCACGGCGGGAAGCTAAAAGAAGATTTTCCTCCAACTGCATTCCACCTGCAGTCCCTTTCATAGGATCTTGAAACACGCGTCCAATAAATTTGGCACGCCTGAATTCACTCATCCGTGTTACGTCTGCACCGTTCAACTCAATTGTTCCTTCATCAGGAATATAAACTCCGGAAACAGCATTCAGAAGGGTACTTTTCCCCGCACCATTACCACCGATGACAGTGCAAAAATCCCCATCATTCAAAGTCAGTGATAAATCAATCAATGCTTTCTTTTCATTAGGTGTTCCCCGAAAAAAAGTCTTGCTGATATGTGAAATTTTTAACATAATCAGCCTGCCTTTCCCAGATTGGCTTTCTCCTTAATCAAAGGCGTCGCCAACGCAAACATAACAATAATTGCAGTAAACAGCTTTAAATCATTCGGCGGCATCCCCAAATGAAGTACTGCAGCAATAACGATCCTATAAATTATCGAACCAAGAACAACCGCCATCAGAGAAGACGAAAAACTGTCTGATCCGAGAATAACCTCACCAATAATCACGGAGGCCAAGCCGATCACGATAGTACCAATACCCATTCCCACATCAGCAAAACCATTATTCTGGGCTACTACAGCACCACATAATCCAATCAGAGCATTGCTGAGACAAAGCCCCAATATAATCATAGAATCTGTATTTACCCCTTGGGCACGAACCATTTGTGGATTGTATCCTGTCGCGCGAATGCACATGCCCAATTCAGTACCGAAAAACCAATAGATAAAGGCACTGATAATTACCATAAAAACAAAAGGGACGATAAATGCACTGACAGAAGGTTCCGTATGGAAAAATTTACCGGTAACAGAAAATACTGTATCTGCCCGAAGCAGAGAAATATTTGCTTTCCCCATCACATGGAGGTTAATAGAATACAGGGCAATCATTGTCAGGATTCCGGAAAGAATTGCCGGAATTTTTAATTTCGTATATAAAACACCTGTGATAACTCCTGCTGCAGCACCGCAGATCATAGCACTAAGAATCCCCCAGCCGGGATTTGCATTTGAAGAAATAAGTGAAGCGGCAACAGCTCCTCCGAGAGGAAAGCTGCCTTCACAAGTCATGTCCGGTACGTCAAGAACACGGAAAGATAAAAAGACTCCAATTGCCAGCATAGACCACATAAGTCCCTGGGCAACTGTAGATATAAATAGATCAAACATCAATTTCACCCCGCAACAACAGGCTACGGTCTTGCCGCCTGCCCGTCATACAAATATAATTTTCTTGCTTTCTGCCACACGTCGTAAGGCAGTTCTTTCTTCAATGTTTTTGCCACAGACATGTTCACGATCCAATCAGGATCGATCTGCTTGGTAATACCGATTTCATAAGGTTTCTTTTTCCCATCCAGCAATTCTGAAGCAATCCGGCCGCCACTGAATCCCATACGATAATACTCTGCAGATACAGAAAGCAAGGCTCCTCTCCTAACCATCTCCGCATTTTCTCCAATAACCGGAATACCAAGTTTCATCAAATGCTTCACGATCTCATCAAAAGACTTTAGAACAGTTTCATCTGCAGGAATATATACCGCATCTACGTGTCCGCTAAACTTTTCTATCTGACTGATGGGATCCTCTTTTTCATCAAAAGCCACTTCATAAATATGAATCCCCTTTTTTTCACTTGCATCTCGAAGCAGATTCAGTTGGATCACAGCCCCTTCATCTTTCGGATTAAAAATAATTCCAACGGTTTGAAGGGAAAGCACCTTTGCCGCCATACGTACTTGGTTCAGTACTGCAGGCATATCACTGATTCCCGTCAGATTATAACTATTATCAAAAAAATTATTACTTTCCGGTGGAAGCATTCCCACACCTACAATGGGAACAGACTTTGTTTCAAGGACACAAGCTTTCGTCGCATCAGTTCCTACTGTAATAATCAAATCTTTTTTATCTTTGACGAATTTTTTAGCCTGGGCATCAAGTTTTTTCTCATCACCATCAGCAGAAAAAACGTCAATCCGGATATTATCTTTTTCCCGATACCCCCTCGATGCCAAAGCCGCTTTTATTCCGGCAACCATTTTTCCCTGTTCCGGTAAAGAATCACTCTGCAGGATTCCGATATAATAAAATCCTTTTTGTGGAATAAGCCTGATTTGTTTTTTTAATGCTGCTGAATGGTCATCAATGACAGATGCCATTACGATTACAGCGCAAACTGCAATCAGCAACAGCATCCACCAGTTCCGCCTTATTGCGGTCATTTACCGATTCCTTTCTCCAAAAACTACAAGAGTTCCGCCCGATCAAGAACTGACTTTGGAATCTGTATTCCTAAATTTTCCATTTCTGCTTTATTGATATACAGCTTGGAGTTAGCTGCACCTTCTACAGGGAAATCCTTTATCTGCTTTTTCCCTTCAAGGATATCTGCGGCCATTTGACCTGCTCGCTTTCCAATATCATAGAAACTAATTGATTCCGAAGCCAAAACCCCAGACTTTACATGCCCCACTTCAGCACCAAAAACAGGAATTTTTTCTTTATTGGCTACGGACATCAATGTTGGAATAGACGATGCAATAATATTATCAGTCGGAATAAAAATAGCTTCTACGTTGCCCCCCAGGAAACCTTCCGCCACCTGCTGCACATCATTAACCGAATTTACTGTCAGTTCCGCCACATCAATCCCCAACGGTACACATACTTCTTTCAATCTTTTTGCCTGCACAACAGAATTGATTTCGCTGGAATTGTAAATAATCCCGATTCTTTTAACATTCGGAATAATCTCACGAATCAAAGAAACCTGCTTCTCCAAGGGACCGCGGTCATGAGTACCGGTCACATTAGCATCAGGCATCTTTTCCGATTTCATAAGCTTCGCATTTTCATAATCAGCAATAGCCGTACAAATAATCGGGATTTGATTTGTGGCATTCGCCATAGCCTGCGCAGCCGGCGTAGAAATAGCGCAAATCAAATTATAATTCCCTGACACGAATCGATTGGCAATAGAACGTAAATTAGACTGATCTCCCTGTGCATTCTGCTGGTCAATTTCAATCTTGTCCTTTAGTCCCCTCGCAGCCAAAGCATCGACAAATCCCCTATTTGATTCGTCAAGTGCCGGATGCTGTACAATTTGTACAACTCCTATTTTCATTTTTCCGTTGCTGCCCGTGCCGGATGAACTTCCACATCCCGCCAAAACTCCTACGGCTAAAACTCCTGCAATGCCTACTGCTGCTGCTTTTCTCCACTTTTTTCCTACCATTCTACTCATCCTCCTATACTTTCTACCTTATCATAGGCAGAATTAATTGCCATATATTGTAGCACACTTTTCCATGAAATGCTTAAAGGAATCCTTTTTTAATGTCTTCTATCCATTATGCATAAAAAATACACTCCATTGAACATGGAATGTATTTGGGTGAAGAATTATTCTTCTGTCTTTGCTTGAATAACTGATCTTCCTTTATAGAAACCACATACCGGACAAACATGATGCGGCAATTTCATTGCATGGCACTGTGGACATTCTACCAGACCCGGAACGGTCAGCTTCCAATTGGCACGTCTTTTATCCCGACGAGATTTGGAATGTTTACTCTTTGGACTTGGCATTTCTTGCACCTCCTTACCGATCGGACCTTTTGCTGTCTTGTATGCTGTGTATCGACAACATCAAATAATATTCAACTTCATCATTATACGGGGCAGCTTTGTGTTTGTCAATAAGTTTCATTGCGAATCAAAAAATGGGAACCCTCAATTTCTTCATTTTTTTACTTCCGGTTTTAAAAGCACTTTCTCAAGAGATATTACTTCAATATCTCTTTTAAAATTTCGATGAATCATCTCTTTCCCTATCAATAAATCCTTCCACCAACATTCGTTTTTCGTCCTTCTTCATCCTGAAAAACCGGAAAACATTTTCTGCTGCCGTTTTATTCATCCCTTTCACACGGGTAAGTTCCTCCACTGTCGCATTCCTCATTTCATCAAGCGAACGGAAAGCATGCCACAGTGCATTTCTACGCTGTGGTCCGATTCCCGCAATATGATCCAATATGGATTCCGTATTCCTTTTTGACGTCCACTTTCTATGATAAGCGATAACAAAACGATGGGCTTCATCACGAATAAATTGCAGGAGCTGCAGCGCCGGTTCGTGCGGATCAATGATAATCGGATCCGTCTGCCCTTCCACATAGATTTCTTCCATACGCTTGGCAAGGCCAATGATCGGTGTATCAACTCCACAGCTTCGGATCACCGGAAGCGCAGCATCCAGCTGGCCTTTGCCGCCGTCAAGAACAATCAAATCCGGTCTTGGCCACTTGGTTTCTATACCATATCTCCGTGCCATAACTTCTGCCATAGACTTGAAATCATCGGGCGTTCCCTGAGTCGACTGCAGTTTGAATCTGCGGTATTCCTTTTTATTGGGGCGTCCGCTTTCAAACACAACCATGGCTCCCGTCGTTTCGGCACCCTGATTATGGGAAATATCAAAACATTCCATCCGTCCAGGCAGCTTTGGCAAATGGAGAAGTTCTTTCAATTTATTCACGGCGCCTTGTTCACGGGCATCCTGATATTCCCATTGTAATTTTTTATCCGCCAAGTATTTCGCAGCGTTAGACTGCGCCATGTCTTTCAATCTGCGCTTAAATCCACGTTCAGGAACATATATTTTGACATCACCGCCGTGAAGTTTTGACAGCCACGCAGTTAAAAGCAATGATTCCTGCGGCAAAATCGGCAGTATGATTTCCTTCGGTACAGAAGATGGATTCGCACCGTAAAAATTTTTAATAAATGCCGCGATAATATCCTCATCCGTTTCATGAAGACTGTCGGGAATACTGAGATTTTCTTTCCCCACCATTTTCCCGTAACGGATATAAAAAACTTCCAAACCGGCGTGTTCATCAAGACGTGACATCCCCACCACATCAAAATCACCCTCTTTGGAAACGATATTTTGCCTCTGCTGCACACTCTGTACAGCATGAAGCTGATCCCTGAGCACCGCCGCACGTTCAAAATTCATTTCTTCCGATGCCGACTCCATATCTTTTTGCAGTGCCTTTACAAGCTCCGTATTTTTCCCTTCAAATAAATCACAGGTTTTTACTACATACTCATGGTATTGCTCTTCTGTGCAGTGATTCCAGCAAGGAGCACAGCACAGATTCATATGGTATTGAAGGCATGGACGGCTGACCTTCATACTCCGGCAGGTCCTAATCGGATACAGCCTGCGGATAAGGCTCAACGTTTTTCGCAGACTCCCTACATCAGTAAAAGGGCCGAAATATTTAGCACCATCATCTCTTCTGATATTTCTTGTCACAAGAATACGCGGCCATTTTTCATTAACCGTAATTTTCACATAGGGATAAGATTTATCATCACGGAGGGAAATATTGTACTTCGGGTGCAGTTCTTTAATCAGATTGCATTCCAAAATAAGAGCTTCCATCTCTGTTGCCGTCATGGTGATATCCAAATCCACTGCATGACGGATCATGGCGGCCACTTTAGGAGAGCGGTTCTTATCTTCCCTCACATAGGAACGAACTCTGTTTTTTAAATTGACGGCCTTCCCTACATAAATAACGCGTCCGTCTTTATCTTTCCAACGATATACGCCGGGAGAATCAGGCAACGCATCTACTTTTGCCCGTATTAATGTATTAATCGTCTCCATGATGTTCCTTCATCAATTTCCTGGTCCGTTCTATAACAGGTTTTAAGTACTGCCCCGTATAGGAGCGTTTGACTTTGCAGATTTCCTCAGGAGTACCAAAAGCTACTACTTCTCCGCCCTTATCTCCCCCTTCGGGCCCCAAATCGATAATATAGTCCGCCACTTTAACCACATCAAGGTTGTGCTCAATAACGACTACCGTATTCCCCTGATCTACCAGCTTCTGTAAAATCACCAATAATTTTCGAATATCTTCACTGTGAAGTCCTGTGGTCGGTTCATCAAGGATATACAGTGTATCTCCCGTATCTCTCCTCATGAGTTCCGTCGCCAGTTTCACACGCTGCGCTTCACCGCCGGACATGGTTGTAGCAGGCTGTCCCAGATGAATATATCCGAGTCCCACTTCCTGCAAAGTCTGCAGTTTACGCAAAATCTTATCATGATTCTCAAAAAACGGAATCGCCTCATCCACCGTCATATTAAGTACATCAGAAATATTTTTCCCTTTATAACGGACTTCCAATGTCTCTCTGTTATATCTTGCACCATGGCACACTTCACAAGGTACATAGACATCTGAAAGGAACTGCATTTCAATTTTTATAATACCGTCACCGTGGCAGGCTTCGCATCGTCCGCCTTTTACATTGAAACTAAACCGCCCCGGCTTATATCCACGCATTTTTGCTTCCGAAGTCTGGCTGAACAGTTCACGGATATCACTGAAAAGGCTTGTATAAGTCGCCGCATTGGAACGGGGCGTCCTACCGATAGGCTGCTGATCTATATTAACGATCTTATCCACATATTCCGCGCCTTCAATCGCTTCAAAAGCGGCATTTCCATAAAAAGTACGATTTTTTATATTAGATAATCCCTGATATAAAATCTCATTAATCAGAGTACTTTTTCCTGACCCCGATTCTCCTGTCACTACGGAAAACGCCCCTAAAGGAATCCTTACATCAATATGTTTCAGATTATGTTCCGATGCACCTTTAATTATAAGGGACATCCCGTTCCCGGTGCGTCTTTTGGGCGGCAAAGGAATATATCGGCTGCCTTTCAGATATTGCCCGGTTAAAGAATCTTTTACTGCCTCCACCTGTTCAAGCGTTCCTTCCGCCACTACACGGCCGCCCTGTTCGCCAGCGCCCGGACCGATATCCACAATCCAGTCGGCTGCACGGATGGTATCTTCATCATGCTCCACAACAATCAGCGTATTGCCCAGATCCCGCATCCCTTTCAGTGTATCCAGTAATTTATCATTATCCCTCTGATGGAGGCCAATCGAAGGTTCGTCGAGAATATACAGAACGCCTACAAGACCGGATCCGATCTGTGTTGCCAGCCTGATCCGCTGTGCTTCCCCGCCGGAAAGTGTAGTCGCCGTACGGGATAAAGTAAGATAATCCAATCCCACATTGATTAAAAAGGTAAGACGGTTATGAATCTCATGAAGAATCTGTTCTGCAATGATTTTTTCCTTTTCCGTCAGATCAAGATTATCAAAAAATGGTAAAAGATCCGATACGGCCATATCGGAAATTTCCGCTATATTTTTATTACCTACGCGAAAAGCAAGGCTTTCTGGACGAAGACGGGCCCCGTGGCAAACAGGACACGGCTTTTCAATCAGAAAATTGGAGAGCGTTTCTTTCATCTTGTCTGTCCACGCCTCCTCATATCTCCTTTTTGTCATAGGAATGATTCCTTCAAAAGCGCGGTGGTACTCTTTAGTTTCCCCCTCCATGTTCGTATAACTGAACGCCAACAGGTCAGCACCTCCCTGCTGGAATTCCACTTTTGCTTTTTCCGGCAGATCATTATAACAACAATCCATGGTAAGCTTGTAACCTTCAAGAAAGGCATCAAGCTGTCTGTAAAGCCAGGTATCCTTGTTAAAAGGAAACGGCTTAATTGCCCCCAAACGGAAGGATATCTCCCGATTAGGGATAATCCTGTTAAAATCCGCCTCCAAAGAGGAACCAAGCCCCATGCACGCAGGACAGGCACCGAAAGGATTATTGAAAGAAAAAATCCGCGGCACCGGTTTAGGTAAAGAAATGCCACAATCAGGACAGGCAAAATGGGAACTGAAAATATGATCATTTCCATCCACTACAGCGGCAATCATCATACCGTCCCCCAATTTAAGCGCCGCTTCTACGGAATCGGTCAACCGCTTGGCGATCCCCTCCTTAATAATGATCCTGTCTATCACGACTTCAATAGTATGTTTTTTGTTTTTCTCAAGAATAATTTCATCGGAAAGAGAATACAGTATATTGTCCGCACGCACACGTACATAACCTTCTTTCCGCAATTCTTCCAGAAGCTTCTTATGTGTTCCTTTTTGACTGACTGCCACAGGTCCAAGAATCATCAATTTAGTGCGGTCTCCCAAATCAATCAGGGCATCTACGATCTGATCCGTCGTCTGCCTCTCAATCGGTTTGCCGCAATGAGGACAAAAAGCGCGGCTTGCATGGGCATAGAGCATACGGAGATAATCATGAATTTCCGTAACCGTTCCTACTGTAGAACGCGGATTGTGGCTTGTTGATTTCTGATCAATGGAAATAGCAGGGGATAAGCCTTCAATTTTATCAATATCCGGTTTATTCATCTGCCCCAAGAACTGTCGTGCGTAAGCGGAAAGCGATTCTACATATTTTCTTTGTCCCTCCGCATAAATTGTGTCAAAAGCAAGGGAAGATTTTCCTGATCCCGAAAGACCGCTGAATACAATCAATTTATTTCTCGGGAGTGTCAGATTGATATTTTTTAAATTATTCTGTCTTGCCCCTTGTATAACAATTCCTTTTTCCATAATTATCCTTCCGTTATCTCAGATTCTCTTTTTAAGAGGACGATTGATTCTCTTATTCTGGCTTTCCTGGCGCCTCAAAGCTGAATCCGCACGGGAACCGTACCGATCACTCCACTGTTGGCGAAGTCCGGCAAGCCGATCCCGCCACAAGGCAGCCTCTTCAAACTCCATCGCTTTTGCCGCCCGTTTCATGTCCCGCTCAGTATTCTTCATCCGATTATACAGTTCTTCATCAGACAAATTTTCAACGGATTGATCTCCACTTCCGTACGTTTCCGTACTTTCACTGATTTTAGTAAGTTCAATTAAATCCTTTACTTTTTTTCGGATTGTTTTCGGCACGATATGATGTTTTGTATTATAAGCTTCCTGAATTTTTCTTCTGCGGTTCGTTTCCTCGATCGCATACTTCATGGATTTTGTCATACGATCCGCATACATGATGACATGTCCATGAGCATTTCTCGCCGCACGGCCGATAACCTGTATCATGGATGTTTCATTACGCAAGAATCCTTCTTTATCGGCATCTAAAATAGCCACCAAAGAAACCTCCGGCATATCCAGTCCTTCACGAAGGAGATTTATTCCCACAAGCACATCAAACTCACCGGCACGGAGATCCTTGATAATCTCCGCCCGTTCAATTGTCGCCACATCGGAATGGAGATATCTGACTTTCACTCCTGCTTCATTTAAAAAGTCCGTTAAATCTTCCGCCATTTTCTTCGTCAACGTAGTAATCAAAACCCGTTCATTGACTGCTTCCCGTTTATGAATTTCTCCCAGCAAATCATCCATCTGTCCTTCGATAGGACGGACTTCTACGCTGGGGTCCAACAGGCCTGTAGGACGGATAATCTGCTCCGCCATATTCGTCTGCACACTCATTTCATAACGACCCGGCGTAGCGGAAACATAAATGATCTGATTGATTCGATCCGTAAATTCCTCAAAAGTCAGGGGACGGTTATCCAGCGCGCTTGGCAGACGGAACCCATAATCCACAAGCGTGTGTTTTCGCGACTGGTCTCCATTGTACATGGCATGAAGCTGAGGTACGGTAATATGGGATTCATCAATCATAATCATATAGTCATCAGGAAAATAATCAAGCAGTGTATATGGAGGGTCTCCCGGCCTGCGATCCGACATATGGCGCGAATAATTTTCGATACCTGAGCAATACCCCACTTCCTGCATCATCTCCAAATCATAATTTGTCCGCTGCATGAGACGCTGTGCTTCTAAAATACGATCCTGCTCCCGAAGTTCCTTCAGGCGCTCTTCCAACTCCACCTTAATTTTAGCAATGGCATTTTTTAACTTCCCGGAAGTTGTTACATAGTGGGATGCGGGAAATATTCCGATATGATCCCGTTCCGCCACTGTGGCACCTGTCAAAACATCAAATTCGTACAGGGATTCAATTTCATCACCAAACATTTCTATCCGCACTGCCGTATTATTGGAAGATGCAGGAAACACATCAATTGTATCACCTCTTACACGGAACGTATCGCGGGTAAAATTAAGATCATTCCGCAAATACTGCATATCTACCAAGCGCGAGAGAATCTGATCCCGCGTGATTTCTTCACCGGGCCGAAGTGACAATCCCAGTGTACTGTAATCCTCAGGATCTCCTAATCCGTAAATGCAGGAAACTGATGCCACGATAATAACATCACGCCTCTCAAAAAGAGCCATTGTCGCAGAATGGCGAAGACGATCAATCTCCTCATTCCTTGAAGAATCTTTTTCTATATATGTATCTGTCTGCGGTATGTAAGATTCAGGCTGAAAATAATCATAGTAACTTACAAAATAATACACCGCGTTATCAGGAAAGAAGTCTTTAAATTCACTGGCAGTCTGTGCGGCCAAAGTTTTGTTGGGAGAAATAATCAGTGTCGGACGCTGCATTTCTTCAATCACTTTTGCCATCGTGAAAGTTTTTCCTGTACCTGTAGCACCCAGCAAAACCTGCGCCCAGTGTCCATCTCTCAAACCGTCTGTCAGCGACTTTACCGCTTCAGGCTGATCTCCCATAGGCTGAAAAGGAGCTGCCAGCCTGAAAGGTGTCATCTTTCCCATATATTGTCTTTCAATTTTGGCATTTCCCATACAAATTCTCCTTCTAAACCCTATTCTTTACCATGATATAAAATGTATTTCCTATATCATTATATCGTTTTTTATCGATACTGTATATAAGAAAATGAAAACGGATGCCTGCCTGACACCCGTTTCTCGATTATTTTAAAAGATATTTCCTTATGAAATAGATTATTGCAACTGTGGCTAAAACAATAGCTCCATAGATAAAGAACAGCCACACCAATACCAATCCCAGCAGTATAAAAACGGCGATACCTAACCCTCCCAACAGTTTCTTCCACCATGGCAATTCATGAATATGAATCATAGATATATGGATGAAAGAATCTTCTGCAGACCGTTCTTCCTGCTCCCCTTGCTCATTCAACGTCAGTCCGTCATAGTCATTCACATCATCTCTGGACATGACATGCGGTTCTTTCCTTACCTCGTTCTGATTGTTTTCACTCATAATTCAGATAATTTCTTGGCAAGAAGCTGATTAACCACCTGCGGATTGGCCTGTCCTTTCGTTACTTTCATAATCTGCCCTACAAGAGCCCCCACAGCTTTCTTCTTCCCTGCCTTGAAATCGGCAACAGCCTGGGGATGCTCGGCAATAACGTTTGCAACCAGCCCCTCCAATTCTCCTGTATCACTAATCTGGGTAAGACCTTTTACTCTGACGATTTCTTCCGCGCCACCGCCATCTTTCCACATATCCGCAAAGACCTTCTTTGCAATTTTACCGGAAATAGTCCCTTTACTAATCAACTTTAGCAATTCTGCCAAATTTTCAGCAGTAACAGGAGCCGCCGCGATTTCAATGCCATCAGTGGACAACTGACTCGCAAATTCTCCCATCAACCAGTTTACAGCGGCTTTGGGATCGGCTCCCGCCTTAACAACTGCTTCGAAATAATCCGACCGATCCTTGTCATTTGTCATCATAACCGCATCTTCGGAAGAAAGCCCGAAACATCTCATATATCTTTCTTTTCTTGCATCGGGAAGTTCAGGAAGCGTTTTCCGTATTTCTTCAATATACTCTTCGCTCACTGTAAACGGTACAAGATCCGGTTCTGGAAAATAGCGATAGTCATTGGCTTCTTCCTTGGAACGCATACTTTTGGTTATGCCCTCTTTTTCATCCCATGTTCTTGTTTCCTGAATAATCTTCCCGCCTTCTTCCAAAAGTTCCGCCTGACGAAGCGCTTCATATTCAATAGCCCTTTCAACACCTCTGAAAGAGTTGATATTTTTAATTTCCGTCTTTGTCCCCAATTCTTTCTGGCCGATAGGACGAACTGAAACATTGGCATCACAACGGAGACTGCCTTCTTCCATACGGCAGTCGGAGATTTCCACATATTGGAGAATCGCACGCAATTTCTCCATGTAGGCCACTGCTTCTTTCGCAGAACGCATATCCGGTTCAGAAACGATTTCCAGCAGCGGTGTTCCCGTGCGGTTATAATCCACCAAAGAATAGTCAGAATCCGTAATGGAATTGCCATGATGAACCAGCTTGCCGGCATCCTCTTCCATATGGGCACGAGTAATGCGGATATGCTTCTTTTCCCCTTCTACTTCCACATCAAGGAATCCGGGACCACAAATTGGCAAATCAAATTGAGACGTCTGGAAATTTTTCGGCAAGTCCGGATAATAATAATTTTTTCTGTCAAATTTACTGAATCGGGCAATTTCACAATTCAAAGCTAATCCCGCTCTTACGCCGAACTCCAACACTTTTCTGTTTAAGACAGGAAGCACACCGGGAAGCCCAAGACATACAGGACATACATTTGTATTGGGATCTGCGCCAAAAGAAGTTTTACAGCCGCAGAAAATTTTTGTTTTTGTTCTCAACTCCGTGTGGACTTCAAGACCAATGACAACTTCGTATTTCATTCAAACTCTCCTTTCGGCGCTGTCTTCGTAAATTCAGGATGATCCTGTTCAAACGTATAGGCAGCCTGCAGAATCTTTTCTTCTCCAAGCGTCGGTCCGATAAGCTGCATACCAAGAGGCATCCCATCTTTAAATCCGACAGGAATACTGATGGAGGGTGCACCAATCAAATTAACCGGCACCGTACAGATATCTTCCATATACAGCGCCAGCGGATCCGAAAAAGCGTCAAATTTGAAGGCAGTTCCTGATGCAGAAGGTGCTGCAAGAATATCACACCGCTCAAAAGCTTTTTCAAACTCCCGCTTCAAAAGAGTGCGGACTTTCAGCGCAGTCAGGTAGTATGCATCATAATAACCTGCAGAAAGTACATAGTTGCCAATCATGATACGACGCTTGACTTCTTCGCCAAATCCCGTACTTCTGCTCTTAATATACATATCCACAATATCTTTTCCTGAAGCACGGTAACCAAATCCGACACCGTCATAACGCGCCAGATTGGAACTTGCTTCCGCAGGAGCAATGATATAATACACATCTACACCGCTGGTAATATGGGGGATAGAAACATCCACGATTTCAGCTCCCTCTTTTTCATAATAAGCAAGCGCCGATTTAATTGCTTCTTTTGTTTCTTCCCCGATTCCTTCACCGAAGAATTCTCGGGGCACACCGATACGAAATCCTTTTACATCTTTTATAAGAGCTTTCTTGTAATCCTTCTTTTCCATACGGATAGACGTGGAATCCCGATGGTCGTAACCCGCAATAGCATTTAAAACGATAGCTGCGTCAGTCACGTCCTTGGTCAACGGGCCGATCTGGTCCAGTGACGAAGCAAATGCCAAAAGCCCATAGCGGGAAACAAGACCATACGTTGGCTTAAGACCTACAATCCCGGTAAAAGAAGCAGGCTGCCGGATGGATCCGCCGGTATCAGAACCAAGAGTCCAAATTGCTTCATTAGCAGCTACTGCCGCCGCACTGCCGCCGGAGGAACCGCCGGGAACACTTTCCAGATTCCAGGGGTTATGGGTAGGCCCGAAATAAGAACACTCCGTACTGCTCCCCATAGCAAATTCATCCATATTCAATTTACCGAGAGAAATATAGTCACAGCTTTCTAATTTTTCAATGACTGTAGCATTATAAGGAGCTATAAAATTCTCCAGCATTTTCGATGCAGCTGTACAGGGCTGTCCCTTAATGCACATATTATCTTTAATTGCCCCGGGAATCCCTGCCAGTTCAGAAATCCTTTCTCCTGAAGCAATTTTTTTATCTACTTCTGCCGCCCTCTCCAACGCCGTTTCATCGCTCATCGACAAAAATGCATGGATCTCCCCTTCCACAAGATTCCGATGGGCAATAATCTTTTTTGTTAATTCTACAGAAGATATATCTTTATTGACAAGTTTTTCATGAAGACCATGAATTGTATACTCCACCACTGTACCTCCTATATAATTTTAGGCACTTTAAAATAACCGCCTTCTTTTTCCGGCGCATTAAAAAGTGCTTCCTCATTTGATAAAGACTGATGCGGTTCATCTTCACGCATGACATTATACTGTTCTACCGCATGAGCCGTCGGTTCTACGCCATACGTATCATGTTGATTCAATTCTTCCATATGGGTGAGAATACTGTTCATAGATTCACGCATTTTTTCCAGATCTTCTGCACTGAACTCCAGACGGGAAAGAAGTGCTATTTTCCGCGCTTCCTCTATCGTGATTTTCATAGATCCACTCCCTTACTATTAATAACTATAAATACGCCATAATTATAACATACAAGTTCTGATACCGTTTATTCTTTTATTCCCACCCCCGCACGTTTCAGAAACTCTTGTTCATCTATCACCGGAATGCCCTTCGCTCTTGCTTTTTCCAACTTACTTCCTGCATCTTCCCCCGCCACAACGAGAGTAGTGGTATTCGTCACAGAACTTTGTGTCGTTCCCCCCAGACGCTTGATCAATTCTGATGCCTCACGCCTTCCCATAACTGCAAGTTTTCCTGTAAGTACAACAGATTCCCCGGAAAACATCCCGCTTTCCGATTCTTCTTTAATTTCCTCCATTAAGACGCCGGCATTTTTTAATTTATTAATCATTTCTATGTTTTTCTCATCATGAAAATAGTCATATAAACTTTTTGCCGTTATTTTACCGATCCCTTCCGTTTCTTCAATCGTTTCCACATCAGCAGCCATAATAGCATCTATCGTATGAAAATAATGAGCTGCCAGCTCACTGCCTTTTTCTCCAAGGAAACGTATCCCAAGACCGAAAAGCAATTTGGCAAGTCCTCGTTCTTTACTGGCACGAATAGCAGTAATTAGATTAGCTGCACTTTTTTCACCCATTCGCTCAATCTGCCGCAAATCATCTTCTTTTAACGCATAGAAATCCGCCGCATCCGCAACCAGCCGATATGCAAGCAAACTGTCTACCACCGCAGGGCCCAAGCCTTCTATGTCCATCGCATCACGAGAAGCGAAGTGAATGAGCTTTTCACGAACCACACCGCCACAGGCAGGATTTATACAACGGAATGCCGCTTCCGTATCGATCCTTCGTATGGGATTTCCACATACCGGACAATTTTCGGGCATCTCAAATTCCTTTTCACTGCCATTTCTCTTTTCTTTTAAGACAGCTGCTATTTCAGGAATAATTTCACCGGCTTTGTAAATGATAACGGTATCTCCTTCGCGAATATCTTTTTCCCGAATAAAATCCAGGTTATGAAGTGTTGCCCTTTTTACCGTTGTGCCGGCCAAGCGGACAGGTGTCAAATCAGCCGACGGTGTCAGTACGCCGGTCCGCCCCATAGAAACAACAATCTTTTCTATTTTTGTAACCGCTTCCTCCGGTGGATACTTATATGCTATAGCCCACTTCGGATCTTTCCCCGTAGCACCCAATAATTCCTGCTGCCGGAAATCATTTACTTTAATGACCATTCCGTCAGTATCATAGTCCAGTTCACGACGCTTCTTTTCCCATTCCCGGACTCCTGTGATAACCCCCTCTATGGAATCCCATTTTCGATAATGGGGATTTACACGGAAATGAAATTTCTTCAACTGCAGAAGCAGATCATCCTGTGAGGAAATATCCAATCCCTCTTCTGCCCCCAGCGCATAAGCAAAAAAATCCAGGTTCCGCGCAGCCGTTACTTTGGGATCCAATTGGCGAAGTGATCCTGCCGCTGCATTTCTGCAGTTAGCAAAAGGCATCATTCCCGCCTCATCACGTTCTTCATTTAACGCAATAAAACTTTTACGAGGCATATATACCTCACCGCGAACTTCCATATAGGCAGGCGCGTTTTCAATATATAGAGGAATTGTTTTAATTGTCTTTACATTTGATGTTACGTCTTCGCCTACTTTCCCATCTCCCCGCGTCAGTCCCTGCATTAATGATCCATTCTCGTAAATGAGATTCATAGAAAGTCCGTCAATTTTAAGTTCTGTGATATATTCCACAGGCATTGCACCTATGCCGCCATGGACACGCCGGTCAAAATCACGAAGTTCTTCCGCACTAAAAGCATTTGCCAGACTCAACATCGGCTTTTTAAAAGGAATCTTCCTGAAATCATCCGATGCTTTCCCTCCGACTCTTTGGGTTGGCGAATCAGGCGTTACTATTTCAGGGTGTTCTTTTTCCAGATCCACAAGTGACCGATACAGGCGGTCAAATTCAAAATCTGTAATTTCAGGCTTATCCAGTACATAATATAAATAACTGTGATAGCGCAGCTTTTTTCGTAATTCTTCCGCTTTTTTTATAATTTCTGCCGTTACCATATTATTCCTCTTTTTCGATTGGCGCAAAAGCTACCATAACCTGACGAATCTGATCATTGGGGAAGATGAGTTTTAACATCATATGCTTTCCGCTCCCTGTTACCTCTGCAACTTGTCCTTTTCCCCACATACGATGAGACACTTTATCTCCGACCTGCCAGTCGAACCTTGCTTTTACACTCTTTTTCGCCACCGGCTTATTCATTATTCCCGCAGAGGACAATGCCCATTTGCTCTTCTGCTCATTATTACTCCTGATTAGAGTACGTCTCTTTGCCTCACTGCTATTCCCGCGGATTTCATCCAACAAATCGACAGGGATTTCTTTAAGGAAGCGGCTTTCTACATAAGGTTTCACCTGCCCGTACATCGTTCGTACAGCAGATGTGGTAAGATATAACTTTTCCTTTGCCCTTGTAATCGCCACATAACAAAGGCGACGCTCCTCCTCTAAAGCCGTCTCATCCATCAAAGAACGTACCCCCGGAAAGATGCCTTCGTCCATACCTGCCATATAAACTATAGGAAACTCCAATCCCTTGGCACTATGGATAGTCATTAAAGTCACTTTATCATCCTGTTCTTCAAAGGAATCTACGTCATTTACAAGAGCGACCTTTTCCAAAAATTCCGGAAGTCCTCCTTCCGGCTGCTCCTGTGTAAAATCCTTTGCCACGTTCAGCAGTTCACCCAAATTTTCTTCTCTGCTCTGTGCCTGAGGATCACTGCTCTGCTGGAGAACCGACAGATATTCCGTATCAGTCATAATTTTCTGAATAAGTGTAAATACATCGCTTTCCGTGGAAGCATTCAAGAAACTAAAAATCAAGGCGCTGAATTTTTGGAGTTTGGTTCTTGCTGACACGGGGATATCAGACTCTTCCAGTGACATGATTCCCTCAAACATGGACATATTTCCCTGTTTGGAAAATTCACTTAACTTCTGTATGGTTGTTTGTCCGATACCACGTCGGGGCACATTGATAATACGCATCAAGCTGATATCATCACGAAAATTGGCCACCAATTTAAGATACGCCAGCATATCCCTTATTTCCACACGGTCATAAAATCTTGTTCCGCCGACCATGGTATAAGCAATACCGCGCTTTACCATGCTTTCTTCAATCACACGGGACTGGGCATTCATACGATAAAGAACCGCCATTTCCCCATACGGGACATGATTTTCCCCGTGTTCTTTCATCATGGACTCTACAATAAAATCCGCCTCATTATGTTCATCAGAAGCAGCATATTTCTGCAGATGGACCCCCGGATTATTTTCTGTCCACAACCGTTTCTCCAAGCGTTCCACATTATTTTTAATAACCGCATTGGCCGCATTTAAAATTGTTTGTGTCGAACGGTAATTCTGCTCCAACTTAATAATTTGAGCCGAAGGATAATCTTCACGGAAATCCATGATATTCCGCAGATCGGCTCCACGCCAGGAATAGATACTCTGATCCGCATCACCTACGGCACAAATATTTTGAGATTTGCCTGCGATATACTTTGCCATAAGGTACTGCGCATGATTGGTATCCTGATATTCATCAATTAAAATATAGTGGAAATGATCCTGCCAACGTCTGCGTATCGTTTCATCAGCTAAGAGTTTTGTTGTCGCAAAAAGAAGGTCATCAAAATCGAGTGCATTGTTCTGTTTCATATATTTATCGTACAAATCATAGACATCAGCAATCTTTTCGTTGTAAAAATTACCGCTGGCTTCCGCGCGAAATGATTCCGGCCCCTGGAGTGCATTCTTTGCGGCAGAAATACGAGCCTGTATATTTCTTGGCGGATACTGTTTATCATCCAAATTTAATTCCTTCAGAATATTCTTAATCATCTGTTTGGAATCATCAGAATCATAAATCGTAAATTTATCAGTAAACGGCGGATGGTTATTGATTTCCCGCCGCAAAAAACGCGCACCAAAAGAATGGAATGTATACATCCACAGTTTATTCGCTTCCGCCCCTACCAGATGATGGACACGTTCACGCATTTCCTGTGCCGCTTTATTTGTAAAAGTGATAGCAAGAATATTCTGCGGCCGTATTCCCTGCTCCAGCATATAAGCAATGCGGCAGGTTAACGCTTTAGTTTTACCCGAACCGGCACCTGCCATAATCAACACGGGTCCTTCAATCTGTTCAACAGCCTGACGCTGTCTTTCGTTTAAAGTATCAAGATAACTCATCCAAACGCCCCTTATAAAAGAAAAACTCATATATGACGAATGCCATGTATGAGTTCTTCGTTCCGCTCAAAATTATTCGCCGTATGCTTTCAGAAGTGGCGGGGTTACCTGTTTCTTTCTGGACATAACATGAGGAAGATAGGCAACTCCATTTTCAGGCTTACCGGTAAATGCTTTTTCTACAATGCTTTCCGCACCTTCAGTGAACCACAGGAATGTATCCTCCGCCAAGATATCTGTCACCATGAGATAAGAAGCTGCATAGCCCTTTTCAGCTTTGATCGCCTCCAGCACTTTCATGATTTCTGCCTTCTTTTCATTAATCGGATCCACATTCATAACGGAAATCTGTCCGACAGTAAATACATTTCCTGCCGCGCTAAATTCCTTTGTATCGTTCCGTGCCAGTTTTTCAGCAGGATAATCGGAAATATCCGCACCGGCTTTCAGCATTTCCATACCATAAGCCTCATAATCCACTCCCGCAATTTCAGCCAGTTCTTTCGCCGTTTCTTTATCTTCTTCTGTCGTTGTCGGCGAACGGAAAAGGACTGTATCGGATATAATGGCGGAGAGCATGATTCCCGCGATTTCACGGGACGGCTTTATATGATTCGCTTTATATAATCCATAGATGACCGTATTCACACAACCGACCGGACGAACAAGAATGAAAATCGGATTCTCCGATTCGAAATCCCCGAAACGATGATGGTCAATAATTTCCAGGACTTCCGCGTCATCCATACCATCGATTGTCTGTTTGGATTCATTGTGATCCACTAAAATCACTTTCTGTTTTTCATCTTCCGGATTTTTTCTTGTTACGGAAGTCACAAGCATCGGCTCTTCCAAATTGAAATAATCCAAAGCAAATCTGGATTCTTTATTGATTTCTCCCGCACGAACGGCCACAGCATCCATGCCTAACCGGCGCTTTAAATAAGAATAGCTGAGGGCAGCGGCAATGCTGTCCGTATCAGGCGATTTATGTCCGCTTACAAATATTTGGCTCATCATATATTCCCTTTCTTATTTATACCCCAAATAATAAAATTTTACCCAATCATTATATCATATTTTCTATCCTCGCTTTATAAGCAAAAATACCTTTCTCCAGGAAAATCATTTTCTCTGTGGAAAGGTATTTCACATTTAATAAACCTCAGTCTTCTTCAGTCACCAGTTTTTTCTTACGAAAGCCTCCAAAATGGAACTTTTCAATAACAATAAACAGCATTGGTACGATAAAAATTTGAAACGCTGTCGCAGAAAGAACACCGAATACCACGGCAATCCCCATTTCGGAACGAGAATTCGCGCCCGCACCTGTCGACAGGGCCAGCGGAACGTTTCCTAAAATAAAAGCAAGGGAAGTCATCAGAATAGGACGCAGACGGATCTTAGATGCTTCCACTGCAGCCTTAAGCGGCGCCATGCCCGCATCTGTACGAACCTTCGCATACTCTACAATGAGAATCGCATTCTTGGCGGCAAGCCCTATGATGGTTAACAAACCGATTTGGAAATAAATGTCATTATATACATTAAACATCCAGGCGCCAAGACAGGCTCCGAAGAAGCCGGTCGGCATACCAAAGAGTACGACAAAAGGAACTTTCCAACTTTCATATAATGCCGCCAAAGAGAGAAATACAAAGAGCATCCCCAGTGCCAAGGCATAAATCGTCTTCCCGCCGGCTTCTTTCTCCTGTGCCGAGCTTTCCACAAAAGCATAACTATATCCGGTAGGAAGTACTTCCGCTGCCACTTCTTCCAATGCGTCCAACGCTTGTCCGGAAGAATATCCGTCTGCCTGGTTACCACTGATTTTAACCGCAGGGAAATTATTATAACGGGTAATAACGGAAATTGCATTAGAATTTTTCGGTGTGATAAAAGTACTGATAGGAATCATGTTCCCGCTGGAGTCTTTCACAGTCAGGAACTTATTCGCCGAAGGATCCATACGATAATCCACATCAGCCTGGGCGACCACCTTAAAATTACGTCCATAGGCAGTAAAATCATTAATTTGGACAGACCCATAATAGACCTGTAAGGCTGTAAAAATATCTCCCAGTGCCACACCATTTTTTAAAGCCTTTTCACGATCTATATCAAAATTATATGAAGGAGTATCCATACGGAAAGTGGTATAAGCCATCTTTATTTCCGGTCTTCGATTAGCCGCTCCGAGGAACTGCCCTATAACCCGCTGCATATTTTCATTGGAATCGCCATTCTTATTCTGGATATACATGGAGAACCCGCCGGAACTGCCCAGTCCGGGAATAGAAGGGGGATTCAAAGCCATAATATTTACATCAGGGTGCGTGGCATTATAGGCTGCCGCTTTTCCAATAAGCGCTCCCACCTGTGAAGCAGCGCCTTTTCTCTCATCCCAGGGCTTCAGTTTAATAAAAGAAAGTCCCGCATTGGGTTTCTGGCCACCGGAAAGGATATCAAAGCCGGTAACACCAAAAGTCTGCTCTACAGCATCATCTTTACCCATATAGGCCAGAAACTCTTTAATTGCCGCATTGGTTCTTATATTGACAGAACCTTCCGGCAGCGAAATAGCCCCAATAAAGTAGCCATTATCCTCTTCCGGCAAAAAAGCAGTCGGGAGAGCAACAAACATAACAACAGAAGCAACGGTCAATCCAATGAGGACACCAATGGGCGCTATAATCACCCGTCCCATTTTTTCAAGACTATGACCATAAATTTCAATCATACGATCGAACCAGTCATTGAATTTATCCCAGAATTTCTGCAGCCGTCCCCGTTCTGCGCCTTCCTTATGATGACGGAGCATCCCTGCACAAAGAGCCGGCGTCAAGGACAAAGCCACAAAAGCAGAAATCAACACGGAAACCGCAATAGTAAGGGCAAACTGTTTATAGAGAATACCCATAATCCCGCCAAGGAAGGCAACCGGAACGAATACAGCAGCCAGTACGATAGCAACCCCGATAACCGGACTCTGCACTTTTTCCATCGCCGCAACCGTAGCGTCTTTCGGCGGTAAATTGTTATACCGCATTTCATACTCTACAGCTTCAATGACAACAATTGCATCATCGACAACCAGTCCGATTGCTAAAACCATGGCAAAAAGTGTCAGCGTATTGATTGTAAAACCGAGTACCTCAAAAGCGCCAAAAGTACCAAATAACGATACAGGGACGGCGATCATGGGAATAAGGGTAGATCGCCAATTTTGCAAAAATATATAAACAATCATTGCTACAATCATCAGTGCTTCAAAAAAGGTCTGAAGAACTTCTTTAACGGACGCATAAATGAAATCCGTATTATCCATAGAAATACGATAAGTCATATCTGCAGGAAAAGACTTGCTGTCTTCAGCAAGTTTAGCCTTAATCTTGTTAATCGTATCAATAGCATTTGCATCATCAGTGAGTGAGAATGCTACCGCTGCAGATTCATGGTCACCGGAACGGGCAATAAAATCGTAGTTCTTTGCATCCAGTTCGATGCGGGCCACATCTTTCATTCTGAGCATACTGCCGTCACTGTTTGTACGAATGACTATATTCCCAAATTCTTCTGCTGTGGCTAAACGCCCCTGCACGGTAACAATGTACTGGAATGCCTGATTCTTGTCCACCGGAGCCGTCCCCACATTACCTGCCGCTACCTGTCTGTTCTGTGTGCTGACAGCAGATATAACTTCCGATGCGGTGACTTTATTCTGTGCCATCTTTGCGGGATCAAGCCAGATCCGCATACCGAAATCAGAACCAAATTCCTGTACACTCCCTACACCGGGAATGGATTTCAGCTCATCAACATAGTTCATACTGAAATAGTTTTTGAGGAATGTCTCGTCATAAGTCCCATTTGGCGAGAGCAAACTGATAACAAGTGCCATTCCACTGGAAGACTTACGTGTCGTTACGCCGATAGAGCGAACTGTATCAGGGAGCGCCGCCTCAGAAGATGTAACCCCATTCTGTACACGAATTGTTGCCATATCGGAGTCTGTCCCTGAGACAAACTGTACCGTCAACGAATAAGAACCGTTCGAGTTACTTGTCGAGCTGATACTATCAAGATCTTCTACACCAACTACATTCTTTTCTATGACTTCCGCCACCGTCTGCGCCACAACCTCCGAATCGGCACCGGGATAAGCAGCGCTTACAGAAACCTGGGGCGGTGTGATCTTCGGATATCGGTCAACCGGCAGGGTAAAAATACAAAGCATACCGGCGATAGAAATAACGAGCGCCAAAACAATTGCAAAGATAGGATGATTGATAAAAAACTTAGCCATGTCCCCTCCTTACTTCGCAAGACCATGCTGATCTGCAGCAGCCTTGGTTGCGGATTCTTCCATTTCTTCTCTGGTCGTTTCTACCGCTTCTACCGCTTGGCCAATCTGCACTTTGTTCTGACCTTCTACGATAACTTCATCAGTCACATCAATGCCGCTTTCAATAATTGTATATAATCCATAAGTTGCACCAACCTTGACTGCTTTCTGCTGTACCTTCCCATCCACTACCACATCAAGCATATCTTTATTTAAAAGTTGGATAAGGGCTTTCGTCGGAACGAGAATACTTCCCTGTGCTAACTCAGCATCAGAAACAATGGTTGCATACATCCCCGGAATAAGAAGATTATTAGGATTAGCAAAAGATGCTTTCATCGTCAGCTGACCGCCGTTGAGTCCCGGACTGACCTGTACGATTTTACCGGTTTCACTGTAAATGGATCCATCTGACAAGCGGAGTTTTAATTCACTCCCTAAAGTTTCCGTAATATTTTTCTGACGAGTAAGCTGTAAATACTCGCTTTCGGACATGTCGAACTGCACATAAAGCGGATCAGAAGAGGACAGGGTAACAAGTCCCGTCGTACCTGCGGTTGCAAAAGTGCCTATGTTCACATCATCCATAGACAGTGTGCCCGAAAATGGCGCTGTCACAATCGTATCACCTAAATTATCGGAAGCAATCTGTACCTGCGCCTGAGCCGCTTCATAAACAGCCCGATAGGCTTCTGTAGATGATTTCTGTCCGTCATATGCCTGTTTTGAAATAGCACCGCTGCTAACCAGCTGTTCATAACGGGCCAGATCCTTTTTCGCATTTTCATAAGTAGCAGATGCCTGTGCTGCAGATGCCTGTGCCGCAGCCAATGCAGATGCATAACTTCTTGTATCAATACGATACAGGGCCTGCCCCGCTTCCACATGCTGACCGCCGGTAATATATTTTTCAACAATTGTCCCCGATACCTTAGCGCGGACAGGAACCTCCTGCAATGCCGTAATAGAGCCTGTATATTCCCTCATAACCGGTGTATCTGATTTAAACGGTCTAAATGTCGTCACCTTTAAACTTTGCTGTTGCTGGCTCTTTGCTGAACCGCATCCTGTAAACATACCTGCCGATAAAACTACACTGACCGCCATGACAGCTGCCAGCACTTTTTTATACTTCATTCGTCTCCCCCTTACGGTCATTTTAAAAGCTGCTCCTTAAATAAAACTCCAAAACACGACCATCAGTCAAAATGCTGTCCGTATTAATTATGATACCAAAATAGCGACCTTCGGTCAATGTGAGATCCTATACATCTTACCTATTTCATAATTTATTTAACGGAAATTTTAGAACCGCCTTCCTGATTCTGCAAGGCCCTTTCGCTCCCATGCAGAGAGGCCTATGCAAATCTTCGGGAAAACAAATTACAAAATTTCCCGTATGAAGATACGCACGGCTTTCTTCTCCTTCCGACGCGAAAAAATATAAATCTCTATCTTCATAAGATTCAGTCACTTTTCCGGCTTCCCAAACAGACCGGCAGCCAATCTGCTCCTCTTCCACATCAACTTCATAAACTATATCGATATACCTTTGATGTCCTTCCAATTTACGTTTATCAGCCGGCTCCGTCATTGAAGTTTCTACCCCCACCTTATAACCGTTAATCTCATATTTCCCGTCAGGCAGATTTTCAAACCCATAGGCCGCCATTTTCTCCAGACAATCATAAAGTTCTTCAGACAGCTGTGCCTTATAAGCAGAAAGATGTTCCGCATTCCCAATGATCATTTTAATCTCCTTGTTTGCATGAATGAAAAATGCAGATTCACGTACGCAAACCTGTCGCAATATAACCTTATTATATCCCGAGTTGTAAAATTTAAGTATAATGTCTGCCGGGAGTAAAATATCAAAAAGTCTTCTTACGATCAATATGAAGCCACGGTTCGCAAACCGCCAGCAGTTAATCAAAGAAAACTTTTTAATGTCTCAATATTATTTTATATACCTTTAAAGGTTGTCCGATTTTTACAGTTCAATTCAATTTTCGTTCAGACTGCTTTAAAATAAATTTATATATCCCTCTCTCTATTCTTTCTCTTTTTCATATACCACCATACGGCTCCATACACGGCGGAAACAACAATAATAATGATAGTCAGACGCAAAGAATGTTCCCCCAGATGGACCACATCATGCCCGACAATTACCTCAAGTGCCACTGACGGCAGCTTACCAAGCAAACTACCCGCCATATGAGAGCGAAATGACATGCCGGATAAAGCACAGATTGCTGTGACAAGGCCATTGGGCATATAAGGAATCGCTCTCGCTGCCGCCACCGCCTGCCAAGAATCGTAGGAATCCAAAGCGGTTAAAGTCTTACTCTGTTCAATCACCCGCTTTGCCAGACTTCGGAAAAGAACACGCATAACCCAGAAAGAAATCATAACGCCTAATGTTTCTGCCAGCCATGAAATCATCGTCCCCCAAAACAAACCAAAAATCAGGCCATTGGCAGTAGAAATAAAAATAGACGGAAGAAATCCAACAATATTGATAACGACATCAATAAAAAAACTGACAAAAACGGCATAAACACCAAATCCTCTTAAATAGGTAATAGTACCGCCCAAATCTCCACTTTTGGACAGTTGATAAACTGTTGGATAAAAAGCAGGATCCATAAAATGGATCCCTCCCAACACCAAAAGCAAAAGTGCCAGGAATCCATAACGCATCCGTCTTTCCTGCTTCTCTTCCAAATCCGCCTTATTCATTTCGCATCCTTATATTCATAATATCATCCATGTATTCACTAACTGCATCAGCCACATCATCTTTTCTAATTGTATCGGTAAAACGTTTTTCCTTCATTTCCAAATCTCCCAACTGAAAAGGAATAGGAATCCCTGTTTTCTTTTCAATACGCCGAAGAACATCATAGGGTGTACCTGTTTCATCTAAATCGAGAATCTCCGCTACTATACCGGGAAATTTATATGGATGTGCTGTGCTGATGATGACTGTATGAGAATGTCTTTCTATCTTCCCTTCGCAACGAAGTCTGTGATAAACTGCATAAGCCACTGCAGTATGAGGATCCATAAGGTAGTCATAAGATTCGTAAACTGCTTTCATCGCCCGTTTCATATCTTCGGAAGAGGCCCATCCTCCTGTAATTTCACCAAGAGCGTCTGCTAATTCTTCTTCCGATACCGCATATCGCCCTTCCTTGTTCAATGCTTTCATGGCTGCTGCCACTTTATCATCAGAACCAAGTACATAGTACAGGAAACGCTCAAAATTAGAAGAAATAAGGATATCCATAGATGGTGATTCCGTCAGATAAAACTCGCGATTGATGTCATACACGCCTGTTTCGAAAAAATCTGTAAGTACCTTATTTTCATTGGAAGCACAAATCAGCTGTCCAAGAGGAACACCGATTTCTTTTGCCATCCACCCGGCCAGAATATTTCCAAAATTTCCTGTAGGAACTACCACATTAAACCGCTCATTTTCTCCAATCGAATGGTTCTTTCTCAACTGAAGCCAGATCCATACATAATAGATGATCTGCGGCAACAACCGGCCAATATTAATCGAATTAGCACTGGAAAACAAAATACCCTTTTCTGATGCTTCTTCTCTCAAGCCACTCATAAAAATGCGTTTTAATGCACTCTGGGCATCATCAAAATTACCATCAATACCTGCCACCCTTACATTATTACCGGACTGCTTCTGCATCTGATCCTTTTGAAGAGGGCTCACTCCATCAGACGGATAAAATACCATAATATTGATATCGGGAATGTCACGAAATCCCTCTAACGCTGCCTTCCCTGTATCACCTGAAGTAGCCGTTAAGATTAAAATCTGCTTTCCATCATTTTCCTGCGCCTTTGCCCATACAAGCAGATAAGGGAACAAAGAAAGCGCCAGATCCTTAAAAGCACAAGTCCTGCCATAAAACATTTCCGCCACAGAAAAAGCATCTGTCATACGTTTTACGGGCACAATTTCTTTTGCGGCAAATGTTCCCGTATAGGCCGCATCTGTAAGTTTCTTCAAATCATTTTCAGGAATATCTGTCAAAAAACGTTTAAGAACAAAGCTGGCCAATTCCTTATATGACAAATCCTTTAAAGAATTATATTCAATAAAAGGCACCGGCAGCATTTCAGGAACATAGAGCCCGCCATCTTTTGCCAATCCCTGAAGCAATGCCTGGGGCGCAGAAATTTTCTCTTCACTTCGTGTACTTCTGTATCTCATACCGCACCTCTTCCGAAATATTTTTTATATTCTATCATACCTGCTGCATAAATGCAGAAAGACCCCCTCCTTCGCAAATCCCTCCGCAGCAATTATCAACTTTGCCAAAACCTTTTACAAAGATATTAAAAACTCCAACAAATTATGAAAAAACAAAAACCCGAAGCCATCATAACCTCGGGTATCATGTCTGGTGGTCTGTGGCGTGCTTTCTACTAAATTTACAGTCAGTATTACCAGCCTGTATTTTTCCGTCTGCATAAAGAGAGCTGCATGAAGTCACCTCAACGCCAAGTATCCCAAGCCTGCACTAATGAGTATCCACATATTTCTCTGTCTTGTCTTAATTCGAATCTTCCTTGCTGCCTCTTTCTCGTACTGTGCTAAGGATTGATTGGCATTCTCTAATGAGTTCAATGTCATCTTGTTCCATTCTTTTGATTTCTGCAGCTGTTCGTTGACTATTTCCAATTGCCGCTGTGCTTCGTCGAGCTGCTTCGCTTGCTTGTTCAATAGCTCCTGCTTCTCTTTGTTGTGCTTCTTTAGCGTCATCAAGTTCTCCTCTAACGCTGTCAGCTCTGATTCGTAAATCGTATACGCTCGTTCTGCCCGCACAGAGAAAGAAAACGGCACCGACAAAAACAGCGCTAAACACGAATAAAATAACATCTTCTTTGCGGCCATTCATATGTTCTCCTTTCTTAAAATACAAAAAGCACCCTTTTCGAGTGCTCCCAAGAGTGCTTTTATTCAGCTAATTTGTTATGTATATAATTTAGCTTAAAAGAAATATTTTCTATTTTACTTTTCAAAAATGGGCGTTTTTCGGTTAAAGCATCTATATTATTATTATTTTCGCTTATAGTGTCCCAATACTCAGAAAAATTTTTTATACAATAAGTTAACTCTTCTTCATAATTAAACACCTTTTGATGTGAGCACAAAAGCTCCATTTTATTCCTAATTGCCCGCTGCAATATCGTTACATGGTTATATTTATCAGTAGATTCTATATAATCTAAATTCTCTTTTTCTAAAATATCCAAGATATCAGAGATAAATTTCTCTACTAATTTTCTTTTATAGTTTCTCTTATCTTGGGATTTTGTATATGTAACTCCTACGATAAGAACCACAACCGTAGAAATAATATCAGCAAACGATGCATAGAAATAATTATCACTCGAACTATAATTCGAATATATTATAATTATCACTCGAACTATAATTCGAATATATTATCCAGAGTATACCTAGAATAACAATTAATCCATTAATCCAAATCATGAAAAGAAACTTTCTTTTAATTATCACGAATATAATGTTGAATATCTTCAACCAAAGATGGTTCGTCTTTACTTATAAAAGTCATATACTTTAAAATATCAATCCCCTTCTTCTTCATTTCCCGACCAAGTTGACCAAAGCTTTCATCTAAAAATGATGATGGATACCCCAAACAGCCATCTAAATTACAAATAAGTGTTATGTTTTCTCTTATAGCGATATCTAATTTAGGACGAAGTATATCATCTCGGAATTCTTCTCCTGAATGATCCCCTTGAGACTTAAACCGTCCGCCTGGTGCAGGAGAAAAATCTTTAGCTACTGATATCTCTATGTTTTTCATTGGCTTTTACTCCTTTTATCTTCCATCTATACAGTGTACCATGTAACTTTTCTCTAAAATCTCGATCTATATTAATACTACCATTTTCTATTTCACAATATCCATGCCCTGAAAATAAAATTGCTTTATCTATAATTGAGGATTTCAAGAATTCATAAATTTGTGGCAATCCTTTCCCACGATTTTTTTCTTTTGTCTGTGTCCTAAATTCCCCTTCTAAGGCACTCTTCAATATATATGATTCTTCTTTTCTTTTAATTTTCATTACAATATCCGACCAATTATTTTGTACTGTTGTAGGTATCCCTTGTCCCCTATCAAAAAAAAGAAATTCAAGCCCATCACTTTTAAATTCACACGCAGTTAGCCACCTTCCCGTTTTTTTATATGCATGCTGCCGAACATTTCCCATCATCTCAATTAATGTTGTATAAAGGTTCGCTTTAGATGACTTCTTTTCACCCAAGAAACAATTATGTTTTTCTGCAAACTCGCAAATCATCTTACCGTTTTCAGGAGAGATCTCTCGACCTTCTGTTATTTGTAGCATATCTGCGTCTTGAATATAAATCTTTTTATTGCCATTATTATTTCTTACAAAATTATGAAATCCGTATCTTATAAATAATTTTTTAGTATCATTGTCTTTAGGATAATTTCCTCTAACAATAACATTTTGTTCTTTTGCATCTTCCAGTATAGCTACTAAATACATGAGTGCTGCCGGGTCTACAGTTTTAACATCAGCAGAATTCACTCTTATTTCTTGGTTCTTACGCTTTACACTTTCTATCAGTTCATTAAGACAACGTAAAGTCTTGGCTATATTCTCTGATTCCGATAGAGAAAAAATCCAAGGAACTTTAATTTCTATTTTGGCCTTTCTTTTCAATACTCGTTTTTTGTGACTTGCTTTAACACTTAATCTTAAAAAATCCTTTTTTATTATATGTAAACGAGTATGATGTTTTTTCGCCTTCCACCGCAAAAACACCCCTCCCTATCTTATGGATACATAAATTATTATATATTATTATAACCACTTCAAGACAGAAAAGCACTCATCGAGAGTGCTAAAATTTTTATTTTTTTCAAAAAAATCTATTTTTCCTCTTGACTTTATAACCGTTTAAGGTTATAATATAAACATAGAAAGGGGGTGAACATGTGGGTAAAAGAGAAATAAAAATAAGCCTTGTAACATCTATAATCAGTTTAGTCGCCTCGATTATAAATCTGATACAAAGCTTATTGAAGGAATAATCCTTTGGGTAAGGGGTAAGCTCCCGAAAGGGAGCCCCACCCTTTTCTCTATTATACCACAGTCTTTATGAAAACAGCATATGCAGGTCTTATTATTGCTCTTGTAGCACTTTGCATTTCCGCTTATAACTTATTACATACTTTAGGAGCGTTATAATGAAATTTGAATTTTCAGATATTATGGCAACAACAGAGGCCGCGGAACGTTGGAATTTGTCTCCCGTTTCCGTCAAACAGCTTTGTACGGGTGTTCAAGGACGCCCCCCGCGCCTGACAGAAAATGAATGCAGGAAATCGGGCAAGATGTGGCTCGTTACCCGTCAGGGTATGGAACGATTGTATGGAAAAGAAAAAGAATAATGAGAAAGCACCTTTTACGGGTGCTTTTTTTATGTATTTTGTTTATACCACTCCGCTTTTCCTCTGATTAAATCTCCACCCGGCACTAACACGCCGCCATTGCTGTAATCCGGTAAGTACAGCAGATCCCAACGCATATTAGGCTCTCCGCTACTGACACCATATCCGTCAATTTCCGCAATTTCTGCATGAGTATATACATCGTCTGCAGTCAATCCGAGTATTTCCTCTGCTTTTGCAGTCAGCATCGCCATCGCTTCAATCTGCGCTTCCGTCGGCGGTTCGTCCCCTAAATCTATGCCGTCAGGATGATCGTAATAGCATATCGCGTCTTTACAACACGCCACAGCTATACCGATCGACCGGCTGTTTCTGCGCCACGTATGGGCAAGCCGTTCTGTAAAATCATCATGCATGACGTGATATCCGCCAGTCCGGTCGATTACTACTGTATAGTCAGGCAGATTGACTACACTCCCGTCACAGCCTGTCCAGTGAAGATATATTCTGTCAATACCGCCTGATGCCTTTTGAAGTAGCTTTTCGATTTCATTCAGTGTCATTTTATTTTTGTCTCCGTTTAATCAAATCAATCAATCCGTGTACACTTGATACTCCTGAAGCATCGAGATTTTCAATAATAGAGAGTAATTCCGTCACGGCTAAATATCCTATAGCAAGTCCCATAAATTCTCCGGATTTCCCACATGTAACTAGTATTTTGTCAACGGCTCCGCCGCCAATGGCCAGTAGGATATAAACTCCCATTTTTCCTGCAAACTGGGTTTTCATCGTATTGGAATTAATAATTCCTACTCTGTGTGCCGCTGGTATTCCGCGTACCGCATCAAGGAACAGTATATCGTCTTTTTCGCCTTGATTCTGAATGTATTCATAGCTTAAAGCAACCCATTTAGTGAACAAATCCAAGAACACTATGAACGTGAACAGAGAAAATAATTGAGCGTGCATTTGCACCATTAAAAAAACTCCCGAAAGCGGAAGTTTAATTTCCCAATGTGCAATCAATTTTTCGATTGCTTTTTCTGCATAATTCAATAAATTTTGAAAATCCATTATTTCCCCTTTCTTTACGGTTTCTTTTTCGTTTTTTCACTCGGCGTGTTATACTGTCCTTTTTCTTCTTTTTCTGCTTCCACCATAGCATCAATAATGGCGTTGTGCGGACAATCTTCCCAAGGGCACCGTCCGTCAGTATTTAAAAAGTTTCCACAATATTCACAAAGATCCATTTGATTTCCCTCCTTCAGGCATTTTTAATTTCCGTACTCATGGATGTCATTACGGCTTTGTATTTGGCGTCGATTTTACTGGTATCTGCGCCAAGCATGGCCGCCTTTACGCGTGCCCCGGTCAACGCGTCTATTTGCTTTTGGTATTTTGACTTGATTTCTGCGATTGCCATCTTTTTCTTTTCTGTTTCTGACGGTTCCGGCGGGACGTATGGTGTCGGTTTTCCATCTGCACCTCTGATATACTCACCACTTACGTATTTTACATAGTCCTCAGCACTGATAACCTCTATAATCTCTGCAGCAGTAAAAACTTCTTTATACTCTTCAATAAGTGCATCTATTTTGTCTTTATTTTTATCTTTTGCAGGGTCAAAATCACATATAGAAGACCCTACTCTTTTCCCGGATGCATCAAATCCGGATATATAATAATCTACATTTGTACCTTTCATCTTTATTCTCCTATACTAAAATAATCTCCATAAAGGAGGTTTTTATTATGCGTAAACCTAACGGATACGGAAATCACGGGTGGGGTGACGATAATTTTTTCATTGCCGTCGGAAGTGATTAATAGCCCACTGCAATGAACATGCAATCTGCACCAGATGCAGGCGTTCCATTCGCAAAAATATTTTCGTGGTTAAAGCCGCCAGATCCAATATCATAAACTCGTATTATTTGTGCCGATGACCCGTCATGAGAAACAATAATGCGCGGACGTGAGTTGAAAACAATCGGAAATGTATAAAATTTACCGTTAATCGCTTCCGTAACTCCCCACTGTTCAGATTTTGCCAACCATAATAAGATTGCAGAAAGTTGAGCTACTATTGGGGCTATATAAGGTCATCCTATTTTGATCAAAGCCAAATGAATAACGTGCCATGCCTGCGTCAGAAGCGGTTCCGCAAAAGCAAGTATTCATATTGAGAGGTGGTGTTATCGTGGTGGAATCTCTTCTAGATAAATCACACTTTATCCACTGTATAATTAGTCCACCAAAAAAACTGCCTAAGCAAACATATCCGTTATCTGCAATGTGGTATTTTACACCCGATGCAGTCAAGACCATTTTCAAGAGTTGCCCAAACCACGAGTTTGTTTGCAGCGAGCTGATAGCCGTAATAGCAGATGTTAATGCCAGTTTTTGTATGATACCTTCTGCAAAATCGGATACTTGTGAGACTTTAAATGATTTCCAATGATTCAGTAATCCCCGTACCCACGATGTGGATGCAATCTTACTGTCAGAATTATCTTTAAGTTTCAAGTCATTGGTTGCCGTTTTAATATCCGCAAAAGTAACCAGTTGCCCGCTATCTAAAACTGCCGAAACGTTCCCTGTATTACTGAAAGCCAGATTCAATGTCATTCGTTTAGAAACAACCGTTGCACTTCCCTCTGCCGGCATCGTATCCGGATCAGTATCCGTCATATATGCAAACATGATTTCTCCATCATCCGGATCGGTAGCAAATAACCCGAGCTCTCTTTCTTTAAAAGGTTTAGTTATACCTGTGTTAGTTAATGTAGATACCAACTTAACGATAGATCCGTCTACAGTGCAAGACGCAATCGTCAAATCCTTTTCTCGTTTGACCAGATCGGTCAGACTACTACTACTACTACTACTACCACTGCCAATACTGATTTTTGTGAAATGCAATGTTGCCAAACCTGCGTTAATTTTTGCCTGCAATTGGAGTCCTTTTTCTGTTAGTGTGAAACCCTGCCAATTAGCCATGATTTTTCTCCTTTTACACAATCGACATATTGATATCAATCTCTGCGTCGCTCATTATTGCTATCCCGATACTGATATCTTTTTTAAATCTAAATTCATCTTTAAAATCACTTGAAATAATGATATCTTCGTCATCTACAACTGCCGCACCGATAAAGACGGCTCCGTTTATTTGGCGTTCAAACTCGATTGAATCGCACCAACTTCGCAGATTTTTCGATAACTGGATCAGATTAATTAATTGCATTATCTTACTCTCGTCCGGCACCTCTTCAGTCAAGCCGGTAACTTTGAAATGGTACGGATTCCCTCCATATTCAAACCATTCTTCTATATCCCCGGTTTTGAATACCATTCGTAATGCAGATTCAACACTGTACAAAGTCCCCTTCTTCATATGCCACAAGATACTGGAGCGTATTAACTGTTCTCTGACCTCTTTAGAAAGCTCTTCATTATACAAATCAGTATGTAATTCCCAGGCTAAATGCAGCAGGGTAGTATCATCATACCCGGATAAGTCTTTCCACAAAAGCAGCGTATTGATACCATCGTTAATATCCAGCAGTTTTTGCGTAACCACCTTTGCCAGGGCCTGCACTTCTTCATCATCAGCAATCGATGAAGGGAGAAGTAATGCTAAATCTAAGGCATCCAGATTATTCATCTTCTACCCCTCCATAGTTCACCGTATTTTTGCCGTTATTTTTCGCGATGCCAATTATATACGTGTCATCACGGCTACCATCTTTAATTTTGGTAAAGACTGGTGATGTTATTTCTACTCGTTTGGCACCGGCTGTCAGACATAACTGAATCAGCTTATCCGGGTTAATATCCCTCCCCATTTTAGAATCTTGCCAAGCGATATAGTTCGTCACTGCATTTTCCACATTCCCGCGGATTGTTTCTGTATCAATGCCTTTCCCCAGGTAATAGGTCATGTTGATGTTGTAGCTTGTTGTTTCCGGTACCTTAACTGCGACCCTGTCTGTCAGCGGTCTTCTGGTCTCGTCGGATAGATAAGCAAGAACCGTGTTTTGCAATTCTTTCCCCGGCAAACTTCCTCCCGTCTCCACAATATATACATCTACACTCCCCGGCTCTGGTGAAACCGCTTTCGCCTGGTTAATCAAGGATGACGCTGCTTTGGCAAAATATTCATAGGCTCCTGTCGGGCCAGCCGTGCTGAACGATTCCGGGGCCTCCTCCGCGCGTGTACGCAGCGTTTCATCGTCTTCTTCGTCTGCTCCGCCTTCTGACGCTGTAGTATTTACGACAGATGCAATATACGGTACCACATCAACCATCGTCGTCACGGTTCCCGCCATTAATCCGTTGCCGATATCCCCTATTTCCTGGCAAGTACATTGAACCCATCCGGATGTTTGCCCTGCTTTAATAACTAATGTCTCATTTGTAGCAAAGTAAATCTGAGATCCTGCGCTCACGCGCGTTCCTTTAGGGACGGTTACATTAAAAGATAATGCAGACGATACGGTGAACTGTTCTGTCAATGTGGCTGATGTTCCCGGAATCCGTTCAACTCCCAGTAGCGCCACTAAATTGTCCAGATTTTCACCTTCCGCATATTTCAATAAATTCTGTTTTCCTGTGTAGTTTATTTTATTCAGCAGCATAATGACCACGGAGGCAATAACTAATATAAAAAGTCTGACCGGATCTGCCTTTGCCAGCGTTCGTCCGGTTACGGCCGTATATACATTCATCAGATACGTTACTACTTTTTCCTTATCGGCACTGGCAAACTCTACTTCGGGCAAATTATTTACATTCATAAATCATCACTTCCTTTTATTGATACATCAACAATTGGCATCAACCTCTGCTCATCCGTATCGTACTGAAAATCAATAGAGCGGATTACTACTCTTGGTTCATATATCTGAATGGCATTAAAAAGTTCTTCTCGCAAAACACTTTCTGCTGACCCGTCTAGGGGTTCATCTACCGCATCCAACGAAATACCAAGTCTACGATCCAACGGAACACTGAACACGTGGGTAGAAAGCAGCGTTCTAATATTTTGTGCAATCTCTGCCATCTGGGAATCTGGCTCCCAATCAATAGCAGTTGCTTTACTGCCTGAAATAATCACAAGATATCACCTACCGTATCATCCACCTGATCCAACACATCCAACGCTTCCTGCTTATACGCGCTAACTTTCTCTTTCACTTTAGATACCTGGGATGCAACATTGCCCCACGGCGTACCAGCATTAATTTCGATTGCAGCGTTTGGGTCTGCCCGGTATTCTTTCAACGTGACTGACACAGTGACAACGTGCATCTTTCCCCGCTGTTTCCAGTAAGACGTTTTTTCCGACAGACTAGTAATCATCCACTTATTCTGACTGACCGGTCTGTTTCCCAGGATAAAGCTCACGACCTTCCCCGTATCGCGCATATTTCGAAGTACTTCCAATTTCTTTTCAGGCGTTACATTGAACTGCGAAAAGAGCTGAATATCAAACGTTATTTCTTCCGGATCCAACCCGGTGAATTCTATGTTTGACTTTTCAGCAATAATTCCATGTTCTGCTGATTTAATGTTTCCTTGCCGGGAATAGTTATCAAACGTCAATACTCTTCTACTGGACACATTAAAAGTAATGCCGCCCAGACTTCCTACCGTTGCCATACTATCCTCCTATAAACACATCCGGACTGCCTTCGGCCACACTGCCGCCACAACTTACACTGTCGCCAATCCGCGCAGCCGGCATTCCGTTAATAAACACTGTAGAGCTCCCACTTGAAACATGCCCGATATGCGGACTGTGAACTGGGCAGGAATGGCTGGCATAGGTATCATTCAGGCGTCCCGCCCCTCTTCCATTGATAAACACATCACCGCTGGCTGATACGAGAGCGACTGGCGGACAAGTATCATGCCCGGTATTGTTATCTCCTAATCGTGTTGCCGCCGGCATTTCATCTCCTCCTGCTCATTAATCCTTACTGTGGCTCCCTTTATGGTAATCGTACCTGTCGCTTGAATAATTAGATTCCCAGTGTTGCTGTTATGTTCCACGTAGGATCCATCTCCAAAATCAATCCGCCGGATACCGGTTCCCGTTTTCACAGGCGTATCTACCTCATTGAAAAAACTTCCCAACACGACTCCCTCACTGTTTCCTGTTCCACCGGAGTTCGGAATCATCAGGCAAACAACTTGTTCATTCACTGTCGGCAACCAGTATTCTTTGCAATATAAGCTCCCGGTATTTAGCAAAGGCAGTTCATCACTGACGGTATTATCCATATCTCGGAAAATGACACGACAAGTCATTGCTTCCGGATTCACACTGGAGACATTGCCAATCCGAATGATCCGACGCAACGATGAAAATAATTGACGGTCATCAGTAGCCATTTAAGCACCTCCTGAGATCTACAGAGCACGTATACCCGCTCCCAAGCGAATGTTTTACCTGAGAGAGGATATATTTTCCATCAAACTTGCCAAAGCCTTTCACGGTCACCGTAAGCCCTGCAGAAAGATTCGTATCTCCCATACATGTAAGGCTCCCTGTCACTTCATCCTTGTTCTTTTCACGAAGTTCTTTACGGGCCATGCGTTCCGCTTCTTCTACACTTTTTACGTCTTTTTTCACAAGCAGCATCTTCCCTTCTGTTTTATTCGGATCAGTAAACGTCGCACTTATTTTCTCCTTCTTTTTCCCCTGGGAATGCTCTACAGTGCAGGCTTTGTATATGTCCCGCACAGACGAGGTAAAGCGCCAAGAAGCTGGTTTTAATTGCTTCAATGCGTTTTTATTGTTCGTGCCATTGGAATTAACGTCCATACTAACAGAAGCAACCAAATCTTTCACTGCCGGTCGAACAAAAATCAACGATGGTTCAGCCGCTTCCATATCTGCCATATCAAAAATGACAATCTGATTATCTGTCACTTTGAGCGATAAACCATTGTCCTGACATAGTTTATCCAGGAAAGCCAAATCAGACTGTTCCGTTTGCTCCACCCGTTCCAGCGTCGGATTATCTTTAGATGAGAAATTCAGCTGCATTCCTGCATTGTTAGCAATATCCTGGGCAATCTTTTGGATTGTATATCCTTCCCAGGAACGAGTTCGTCCCTCTCCGCGCAAGGTTGTATTATTAGGCACGGATACCGCTTTTATTTTGGTTTCGGACGGTATCGCACTGCACTCAATTTCATCAATTTCAAACAATCCCAGTGGCAGCTCTTTTTCTGCATCTGTTGGCGCGGTCCAATATTGGGTCAGGATAGAAGCAGTGAGAGTAGCTCCTTTGTCCGGAAACCACGCCTCCAGCCATAATCCGTCACGGTCTTCCAGTGTAAGCTGCAAATCATCAGCCTGCCCGGTCAGCATATCCGTATATTCCACGCTTTTCAAATATGGTTTAAGCGCTTCTGAGATATCTACTTTGTTGTAGATAACCTTAGGGTATGCCCTGCGCGCGTAACCCGTCTGCTGCGTAACTGCGTTTTTCCGCAGGGAATTTACTACAGACATTTTCACACCTTCTTCCAGGGCGGCAGAATCGTCGTAGTTTGAGCCTGCATATCAGGGAGATAAAGGCTGACATTGGCCGGGAAAATAATCGTCTCTCTATATGCCTGATTCGCTTCCAGCAGCTTGTTCATGTACTTCTCATCTCCATAAACTTTAACAGCAATACCGTCCCAAGTATCACCCTGTATTGTTTTATACACACGTTTAGTCAAAAGCCAGCCGCCTCCGATCCCTTGCAATCTGTTCCAACATGTCTTTTAGCTTATCCCTTTGGTCATCCACCACATGCTGTACTTTGGCAGCATCCGCATTTCCTGTAATGGTAATTTGCGGGTTATAAGAAATGCTTATGGCCGTTCTTTCCGGAATATTCTGCATGGAGCCGAGCCGATTGATACCGGACAGCATAGCACTGCTTCCTTTGCCAGCATTGTTTCCGACCGATTTCGGTAAAAGCCCCATCATCTGACCTGTCTGCGTCCACAATCTAGCCGCACGCACCGTCCCATTAATCGGAATAGCTGCTTCAGGACTTCGTTCCGCAAAAGATGTCAGGAATGCTCCGCGAGCGTAAATGCCTCCGGCCGCATTCTCGGGAATACGATTTCCAGCTGTACTAATCGCATCGCCATCTCCCCCTTTTACAAAATTCACTACAGCTTGAATCGGATCCTTAAACACGTCTTTAATGGAATTCCATATTTCCTGTGCTTTCTGATACAGTTCATCCAATTTATTTCCCGCAAAATCTTTAAACTGCTCTATCGCTTTCCCCGGGTCATTCCAGAGCATAATAAACCACTGTTTAACAGTATCCCAGTTAGCAATAATCCCGGCCCCGATGTACATCAACCAACCAATCGGGCCCGTAAGGAAGGCAATGACAGCAGCCGCAGGGCTTTCCCACATTGAGGCACAAAAAGCCTGCACTTGTTCAAAGTGGTTATAGCACCAGTAAATAGCAGCTCCCAGCGCAATAATCCCTGCAATAACAAGGCCTATAGGTCCTGTCATCACGCCCAAAGCTGCATTAAACAGCCATTGTGCTGCTTGTGCCGCGCGTACAGCCACTGTATAGGCTTTTGTAGCTATTACTGCTGCCTTGCTGGTAATGACACTTCTCGCAGTTGCCACGCGAGCTGCAATCTGACTGTCTCTATATGCAATGATGGCAATCTTTACTCCGTTGTAAGCCATTTTGGCCGCTGTGATGACTTGCATCATCGTATTAAATACAACTGCAAAGGCATTAACTGCAATGATTGCCAATATAATCGCGCCTGTAAACTTGGCCGCGGCAGTAACGACTCCTTGATGCTCTTTGATAAAATCGTGCAAAGATTGTATAGTTGGCAGCAATTCAGAGGTTATTGCTTTCAGAGTGGGAAGCATAGCGTCACCCATAGCAATGGATGCAGCCGTCCCCGCATTCTGCAGAAGTTCCATAGAATTTTTAGCTGTTTTCGCCCGCGCTGCGTATTCGTTCAACATCGAACCGGAATATTGACTGGAGTCGCCGACGCGGTTAAAGTTCTGTTCCAACCCTTCCAAATTAGAAAGGAGCGGGGCAATAGCGCCAATACTCTGCTTACCGAACAAATCAGAAAGTACACTGGCCTGCTGATCTTTACTCAAACTCTTCAATGCCGCAAGAACATCAACAATCGCACCTTTAGCGTCCGTCTGCATTTTCTTGGCCATGTCGACAGAATTCAATCCCAATGCTTCAAAGGCCGCCGCCTGTGAAGCTGTGGCACCAGCGCCGGCCGTCATCCCCAGTATAAGATTCTTAATACCGGTTGCAGCAATTTCGCTTTGCACACCTGCCCCAATCATAGATGCCCCTAAGGCAGCTATTTCTCCGGACGCCATCCCGCCGACTTCACCCAGCGGGCCGATACGGGTAACAACCTCCGAAATCTGAGATGCTGTTGATGCCGTATTGTTACTCAGGTAATTAATTTTATCTGCAAGAGACACCACATCCGACTGTCCCATCTTAAAGGCAGTCCGCCACTTGGCCATCATATCGCCAGCTTGTTCTGCCGTTACGTCAAATGCAACACCCATTTTAGCGGCATCTTCCGCAAATGTCAGCAACTCCGGTTTCGCGATGCCAGCCTGACCTGCAGAAGCGACAATAGACGCAAGACCTTTGGCCGACATCGGAATCCTGGTAGACATCTCTACAATGTTGTTTTTCATGTCGGTAAATTCATCGTCCGTCATATCGACAACTTTGGCTACATCGGACATGCTGGATTCCATTTCAACGGCATCTCGCAGGGGTATGCTCATGGTATAAGCGGCAGCTCCCGCCTTCATGATATTACCCATAGCCTGATTCCGTTTCTGCCCGTATGATTCAAATTGAGCACCTAATTCTTTTTGTCTGGCAACGGCAGCCTGTGCGGCTTTTACCTTATCCATTTGAGCGGTCAACTGCGCCAGGGCTTCTCTATGATGTTCGATAGAAATTTGCCCTTTTTCCCAAATCCGATTAAGGTTTCTACTTTGCTGTGCCAATTCTTTTTCTTTGTCATGGGCATTGGCTGCCACGGTTGCCAGCATCCTGGTTTCCGACGCAGCTGCTTTAAAGGCCCCCATGAAGCCTGCCGCTAACGTTGCACCAATAACAAATTGCACTGACGTATTATCGGCCATTATTTCCCTCCTTTCTTTTCTATTTCCCTGTATAGTTCAATTAATGCTTCTGCCCACTCGTCCAGTTCCGGAAGCGGGATTTCCAAATAATACGCTACAGGAGTATGACTCCCTTTCGCCAATATGAGCGTACACTTGCGAAGCTCTTTCAGTGTCAGCCCTGTTTTGTTAAAAAATTGAGTACTCTGTTGGTAATCTTTGAAAAGTCATCAGCATTCATTTCCATGATGTCATCATATGTAATGCCAATCATTCGCGCAGCAAGAGCCGCCTGGTACTTCAGTGAAAATGTCAGCATCGGAGTGACCTCGCCATCTGCACGTACTTCCGCTTCTGCTTTAATCAAATCCCTGCCCGTAAGTTTGGAAAAATCCAGAGTCACGCTGGTTACTTCTTTACCATTTACGGTCAGCTTATTTTCTAATTTAATCGGTTTCATACTCATTTAAATTTCCTCCATTCGTGATATAATAAAGAAAAACACTATAGTGCAGAAAGGAAGTGTTTTGTATGGAAAAGCGCAATTCGTTATCTATCTGCTTTACCGCAATAGCGGCCGTAGTAGAATGTTTTATTACAATTTTTTTCTTGCTTCCGATTCTGCTTTTGGCAACTGCTTTTGCGACATTAGTTACATCGTTCTACTGTGCGTTTCTACTTCCTGCCGGCTATGTGCTTCCTGTCACCGCTATTATTACCCTATCCGTTTTTATTGGCTCCGCCTTATACGGCTGGTACAATACCTAACGATAAAAGTATAAATCCCCTCCCATCCGGAAGGGGATTTTTTATTGCCTTAATTACAGTCCCAAAGCTGTACGTACACTAGATAAGTAATCAGTACCGTCAATATTGGCGATATAGTTCAGCTTATCAATTTCCGCCTTTATCTTTCCATCAATGCTGAGCTTTAAGTACATCGTTTCCAGTGTCAGAGAACTATCTGTGCCGGAACCCATCTCAAATTTGCCCAGTTCCGTAGATTTTGGCATTCCTTTGACAACAAGTTTGACCGGTACTACCACCACTTCTCCGGTGGCCTTGTTGTATACTTCCTGCGCGCCGCGAATTTCTAATTTTTGGCTTTTGGTCGCACTGATTTTAAGGGAATTTTTATCCACGGTTCTGAAATTCAGTTTTGTTTCCATACTGGCGTAATGCCCCAGTACAGGCATGTCAATTTCACCGGATACTCCGGCACCTTTCAATGTTTCTGTCATAGCCTCCAGCTTTGGCAATTCCACGTCGGCGACGCCAATCATATCATTGCTGTCTCCGTCATATACCCGGAAATTTACAAGTAGGCTGGGTAATTCTGTCATAATCTGTTACCTCCTTCACGCCATCATTAGAGCTGCATACTGCTCAGAATCAAATTCATAGACTACATCAATCTCACGGTTCGGGACCGGTGGAATAAAAGTCTTATGGATATTGGAAATACCGTCTACAATTGAGGTCGCCGGATTATCCGCTTCCCGATACTCACAGGATCCTGCCAGAATAACGCCGGCGGATACCAATCCATTCATGCGGATGTTTTCTGAATCTACGATGGACTGGATATACCGTTTCATCATTGGCTGGTCTACATCAGTCCAGTAGGTTCGGATAAATGTCTGCTGATCCCAGTTAAACATAGCCCGCACGCAGAAGAATCTGTCTTTCGGATCCGTATTCGTCGGATAGCAAGCTGTATTGTTGCCCCAAAGTTTCCATCCCCCAAACAAATTGATAGCCGTGACAATGCCGTTCCCATTTAAGTAATTGGCAGATGACAACCCCAATTCTACCGGAGTTCCATCAGACAGGCACAGTCCGTCAATCTGTGCGGTCTTATTGGACGGTGACTTATAAGGGATATCATCATTGTTATATGTCAAGAGCGCCTGCGTCGCCATGAACACGGTGGAAAGATGCAGTCTTTTTGTTCCCATCGTAGCCATCGGCCAGCAAACCACTTGATACTTACTTGTAACGTTGGATTTGTTTTTCCAGGCATATACGTCGGTATATTTCTTGGCTACTGTGGTACTGCCGTCAATAATGGATACCGCTTTAAATAATCCGGAAACGCTGGCTGCTTTTGATGCCATAACCGCCGCCACTTCCGAATTATCGCTATACCCCGGAGCACCGATCATGCCAGGAACAACGCCCAACTTGGTAAAGATGGTATTGATGACTTCCAGTCCTTTTTCTTTACCGGTGGAAGAGTCAATACCTCCGATAATATCCGCCGTAGTTACTTTTGACGGATCAATCTTGTCATAGGCAACAGTGATAGACGTATCGCCGTAATGGCTGCTATTAGCTACTAGTGTGATGATCACTGTTCCTTTATCGTCAAATGCTGCCGTGTAGTCTGTATCTGCCTGTAATTTGACAGATGCGTCAGTTGACTTAACAACCAGTGTGTCTAATAGCACATCTTCTTTGATGATGGCCATATGGTCTGTAACAGTGATCTTTGTCTCTGATACAGACGTTTTGTGTTTCGTTTTATCCAAAACATTGATAAATATTACCGGAGACACCCCGTATAGAGAGAAAATCGTATAAATTGCTTCTGCAATATTATATTTCTCAAAGTCCGGTTTATACCCGAATGCTGCTACTGCTTCTGCCATCTGATAGCAGAGTACCGGCGTATTCGGTTCTGCTGGATCAGTTGCTAAGTTAATCGGTGCAGTACCAACAATGACCGGCAAACATCCCTCTGTATTCACTGCCGGCTTTATCGCTGTAGCCCGTTCAGAGGTTTTAATACCGTGATAATAACTCATCAGTTAAGCTCCCTTCTGACGGATAATCCGTCATTATAAAACTTGTTATACACCGTCCCCCTGGTTTCAATGGTAGACATTACATCACTCAATTTTGACACAGGGACGAATAGCCGGCTTAGCCGGATTTTCTGTTCTTCCTGCACAATATCCGGGAATTCAGGGATTCCTCCGATATACACCTGGTATTGCGTAAGCCCCAGCTTGGGGATATTTGGTCCCACATAAGACAGAGAACCTTCTGTTTTTTTTACAGAATCCTCTATTTTTGTTGATTTTGAAGTTGCCATATAGACCTCCTTACTCATACAAAAAGGGCATCTTCTGGAAATCATCCAGATGCCCCACATAATAATCTACTTCGATGTATCCACTGTAATACGGCCGGTTGGGATCATTGTCTATTCCCCATTTCAGCGGTTTTTTCAGTGGGAATTTTTTACCAACGGTGCCCGTTGTCAACAAAATCTGCCGGATATGCTCTATCAGATTGACTATCCCAAGATAACCGGATTCCGGTGATTCATCGCGTACACACGCCACAATAATACATTTGGCCGTGCTGTTATCTACGCCATCCTCTCCCGATACCGGGCGTACCACGATATACGGGGCTACATCTCCACTCCCTGGGCGTTTATCGTCCAGGTAATATGTATAAGTTTTAATTGCTCTTGTATCCCCGGCAGAATCCGTATAAGTGTAGTCCACCAGCTTTTCATCCAGTAATTCTTTGATAACATTTGCCAACATGACAGGCGTCATAACATTCCCTCCTTATTTACCTACAATTCGGGCGAGTTGCCGGTTCAATTCTCTATTGAGCTTTTCTGATGTTGATTTTTCCAATTCACGTTGGATTTCTTCATTTTTCAGCATAGACGGCACAGACGGTCCGAATAATTTTCGGATGGGATATCTTGTTTCTTTCTTTCTTTCAAATACGCCAACACTGTCGCCTTTACCAATTGCCATGACAAATGCTCTGTCTAATGTTGCCCCACCACCTGAACGTTTTACCTGCACGCGGATCTTTTTATTTTTACGGCCTTTATGCTGTACTTTCTTGGGCGATATTTTAAAATGCGCCAGAGAATTGGGATTTCCCACACTTGTGATCTGTGCTTTTAAGCTATTTATCGCTGCTTTCTTTGTTATGCTGATCGTTTTCCTGGCTTTTCCGACCCCGATAAAATACTCTCTAGCCGCTTCTCTTGCCATTTGCGTGCGGGCAGAAAGAGCAATTTTATTGACACTCATGCTAATCGCCTTTTGAATATTTTTCGGAGTATCATTCATCGTCTTGATAACCAACGCAGCACCTTCGCACCGCACGTCAATAGCAATCATGTTTCATTCACCGCCCACGTGATTGTCAATATACCTTCGTCGTCTTTGCAGAGTACTACTTGACCGTATTTCCCATCTAACCGGAACGTATCCCCCGTTTCTGGAACATACGGCAAATCGGATTTCTTGACATTAATGATGCAGCCGCTGCCATACATAGCGTCTGTGTATTTAGCAGCGGCTGCGGTCTCAGTTGTTAAATCATCGTTAATGACAACCTCTTGTACTACAGCGACACACTCTAATCCGTTCAGTTTATGCTTTTCGGCAAATTCCTGTTCATTCAGGAATACATTCTTGTTATCTGCGGCTATATAGTCCTTAAAAGAACTCATTTTTTTACAGCCGCTTCAAAATCCACACTCGGAAGCTCCGCGTCTTTCTTGACAGTGCTCTTCTGTGTCCGCTTGGAAGATGTCTTCTTTGTCGCTGTCTTTTTCGCGGTCGATTTTGTTATCTGTTTTTCTTCATCTATATTTTCCGTATCGTCCTCCGGTTCTGTATCATCCTCCGGTTCTGTATCATCCTCCGGTTCTATGACGACAGGTTCCTTGCACGCTTCAAAATCTTCAGATTCCAGCAGCCTCTCAGCTACTTCATCTTCCAGTTCCAGCACATCACCCTTTCGGAAGATATTGCCGTAAGCTGACAGCATTCCCCTTTTTACAAGAATATACATAACGTACCTCCTTATTAGCCTTTTGTTTTAATGACCGCCCAGTCATTGACAGTTTCAGGTGCCAGTACGCAGCGGGAATACATAGAGAGTGCCACAGTTTGTGATTCTTTGTTTCCGTCATAATACGGAACATAAGGAGACGCGAAGGTATTATATCCGGTACCTTGATCATTGACCAATGTCACCGCACCATGAAGCTGTCGTCCTCTTCCGGGTACAGCGATAATGCAATCATCATCACCGATAAACGGTTTAACCTTATCGTCATCATCAAGATAAGTTTCTCCATAGGTGTATACTTCCAGGTTTAATGCGGAAATCATCCCTACGCGGGTCACCTGCGGAGAAGTAATCCTCGGAGCAAAAGAGAACAAAGCCAAATTATCGCGAGACGGAATAGCCAACCATTTCATCATCTCGTCATTACTAATCATGTACTGGAATACATTTTTCCCAATAACCATAACGGTGGGAACAACGCCGGCATTCTGCTGGATTTCGGCAGACATATTCCCGATATCGGTATAAATCCCGGCTCCCGCCTGATTCCAAGTTTTAGCAGGAGTCAATTTCTGCTCGAATCCATAATCGATGGTATCAAGGAGTTCCGTCTTTCCGTCATCGGCAAACCCATGAATTTCACATTTACCGGCGGTAAGAATGTCCGCCGCCATTTTATTTTTACGATTGATAATCATATTCTGCAGGTCTATCAAGTCATAAGCCTGCATATTTGCCGCTCTCTCAGCCGGACTGGTAGAAGAATAAACTCCTTCCCCGAATCCTCTCTCATTGATGATATCCGGGTCAATAACACGACGCGGTCCCATCATCGGTGCTTTATAGAACTGAGATTCCATCGCGTCACGTTTCACGTTGATTCCTTTTGTGCCGCGTGTAATAAATGGCGCTAGTCTGCGCGCTCCTTTCTTATACTGCACTTCAATCACAGTAGTCATTGCAGTTTCCGGTACGCGCGGGAAAAATGTATCGAGAAGAAACGAAGCGGACGGGGTCATCCGTTCTACCGCTCCGATAAGTGAAATCGTATCTTTATAATCAATAGCCATTATATAAACCCTCCTTATTTCAATGCTGTTACATAAATATTTTTATCACGAAGTTCTTCTTCATGAGATTCCACGGTATCCCCATCGGCCACAATCAGCTTTTCACGATTAAACCGACCGGAAACATATACGGTTACAACAGTCGCCTTTTCGTCAACGTCTTGCGCCAGAATGCAATCTGCCGCTCCGCCTTTGACTGTAGCGGCCGCCTTTCCCGCCGTCGTAGTCATAAGGGTGCCTTTTTTCAGTGCCGCGGGAGTGGTCACCTCCACATTTTTAGTAAGCAGAGCAATTTCCGGCCCGCCGATAATCCCGTTATTTTCTAAAATCTCTTTTTCATATAAAGCCATTACTTATTCCCCCTCATCTTATTTGCACGATTAACAATATCGTTAATATTGGCTTCTAATTTCTGCTTTTCATCATCTTCCGGTGTGTGCTTCGGCGTAGGTCTTACCCCGTCAGCACCGGATTCCACATTGTCTTGAATAATTTTCATGATTGCCCGGAGTTTTTCATCCGGCTTATCCTCGACTTTTACTGCAAGAACAGAATCCACAATGGGCTTTACCGTTTCAGCCTTCATTCCATCCAATTTCTTACAAGTGTCAATAATCGCCTCTACAAAAGGATTCTTATCTTCCGCTCTTAAAGCGTCAAGATCGGCGATGCGCCGTCGTTCCTCCGCGATTTTGGGATCTTCGGATTTATCCTCCTTTACCCCTAAAATTGCTTTAATTTTTGAAAGCATTTCGTTTTCCTTCATAGGTTCCCCTTTCTTTCTTTGAATAATATTTCTGATTTTCTCCTGATTTTCACCAGTGGTGGGTAAGGAAACAGAATTCACAATCAACATACCGCTTTTTATGGTAGATTCAACATCAAAATCAGTATCGATTTTGTCTATAAATCCCCATGCAAGGGCTTCTTCCGCGCTCATCCATGTCTCCTCATCCATTGCGCGGCTGATGTCTTCAGAGGACATAGCTGTGCCACACTTCTTCTCATAGACATTTGTGATGGTTTTCTTTACCGCATTCAGTGCATTCCCCATTTTTACCAAATCCGATGCGTCATAGGCATCCATCAGAAAGGCATGAGGATTGTGAATCATATAAAGAGCATTATCCGGCATAGCCACCTGATTCCCCGCGCAAGCGATGACGGTTGCCGCGCTGGCGCAGATGCCGTCAATATGAACTGTGACATCACCGGAGTAGGCTTTCAGCAGATTGTAAATTGCCTGCGCCGCGAATACATCACCGCCGGGACTGTTAATGCGAACAACAAGATTTTTTCCGCCGCATGCTTCTAAATCATCAGCAAATTGTTTCGCCGTTACCTCATCGCCCCACCATGTCCGATCGGAAATTTCTCCATACAATAACAATTCGGCGCTCTCATTGATTGATTCGTTTCTTATTTCCCAGAATTTCTTTTTACTCATCTTCTTTCTCACCGCCTTTCCCGGCTAATACTTGAGGATCACCCATATTTAAGCCGTAACCATCAATCAGCTGCTTTTCGTAGGCAAGCTGTTCCAGGTTTTCTTCCAAATCTGTACCGGTCATTTCTGCCGCCTCCCGCTCACGGGTACTGAGTCCATAAGTTGTGCGTAACGCGCTGCCGTTAATATCTTTGACGGGGTCAAGGATACTCATTGTCGGTCCGAACCAGTCTGCCGTACACCATGACTTTCGAATTAGCGGATCATCAAAAAAGCCCGGTGCTTCAATACGCCCGATGGCGACAGCTTCCGCAAGCCATACTTCGTATACGGGCTGACAGAAATCGCTGGCAAACCATTTACGTCGCAGCTTATATTCTTCCCATGCCTGTAACAGTGCTGCCCTTGAGGCCGAATATGACGATGTAAATGATTTCAACAGTACTTCATACGGCTGGCCGATAGCTGCCGCAATCTGCTTAATAAGCTGCGTTACGAACGGTTCAAACGTACTTTGACTGTTCGACGCGTCGACCGACTTCACATCCACCCCGCGGGGCAAGGCATTCATCGTCCCCGGTGCCAGACCGTATTCGCTTACATCAACAACAGGCGCCATCGGATCTTCCTTATCATGTGTCCCCAAGATATTATCCAAGTCGGAGCTTCCCGCCTGGCTGGTAAAAAATAAGGCAAAAAAGGACTTGATGATGGCCGACGTCAATTCTGCCGTTGTATATCTTGATACCTGTTTCAACGTCTCCAGTACCGGCGCCAGATAAGGTACACCTCTGTACTGTTCCGCCCTAGTATCATGACAGACCTGCAGAATATTGGGCACTCCTGTTCGTTTCCCGAATGCCTCCACACGAACCCATTCTGCTATCCTGAAATCCGTCGGATCGTTAGGAACCTTGTTGCTTATCCAAAAGGCGACGATTTCCCCGTCGGCAGCAATCTCAACGCCATTTACAATCCGGTTGCCATTGGGCGCTTTCATTTCCACTGCATAGGCACTGGTAGCCGACACATATCCCTGATTAATGGGGTTTGAAACTCTATTGGCTTCTAATAGCTGGACCCTTAATGAATACGGCATGTCAAACGTCGGATTTTTCCGCCGGAAAAGCGAAAAAGAATCTCCATCCGTCAGATATGTCGAGTAGGCGATGAATTGCAAATCATAAAAATTGTTTCTCCGGTAAAGATCACAATTCTTAGATGCAGCCCACAGATCAAACTCGCGTGAGGTCTTTCTTGCCCATTCTCTGCCCGCTTTCGCATCTAACCCCAAGAATTTATATGGGATTCTGGGAAATAACCGTAAGCCATCTCCTACCGCATGAACAACGGAGCTGTTAATAGCTGCTGCACCCACTGGGGTATTAATGACCTGATCGGCAGAACGACCTCTGAGAGATCGTAGATTTGCATCGATATCTGCCTTTGCGCTGGATCGTTCGGGATTCCACGCCTTGAGAATATTACTTGTACGACTGGCCCCGCCTTCGGAATATCCTGTATTTCTGAACCGGACTGATTTGCGCAATGTAGGTGCCCGAATCCTTTTTTCTATCACTTTGTTTCTTTTGTTCATTTTCCGCACTCCTTATCCTAAAAAGACAATTCGCTTTGTCGTACCCGCCGATGCGTGTCCGTCTTCGTCCAAAGTCGCTCCGTCAGCCAATAAATCATCAATCGCCTTGCGTATCGTGGATAAATTCGCCCTTGTCAGCGTTCTGTTCCCGATTGTGTAAGATTGTCCGCTTAAAACGGCTCTTTCCGCCTCAAGATACAATTTTAATCGTTCGTTTTGAATCTTATTCATCGTCTTTCTCCAATAAAAAAGCACCCTTTCGAGTGCTTTTATTAAAAAACTATTTTATGCTTGCTCTGGCTTCTGCCAATAGCCGATTTTGAAAATCAAACAAACTTTGTCTTGTCACCTGCATACCTTTATCCAACATATAGTGGGCATTCTGAATACGGGCGTCTACATTCCATCCCACAACGGAATTAATGTCCGTATCATAGAGATTCTCACCCGGATAATCGGACGGCCTGAGTAAGTCTATTTCCATCAGCCTGTCCACGATATACTTGGCCGCCAAATTCCTTTCTTCCTTATTTGTCATATACTGCAATGTGTTTCTCAAAATATACAGCTGACGAATAGCCAGTTCTGGAACTACTTTCCGCTTTTCTCTGATAGGCTCTGCCGCTAAATAGAAATACTGTTTTACCCTTTCAATAATTTCCGCCGTATACCGTCCTGTCTTTTTAAGCAGAGCATCGACTGATGATTTAGAAAGAATAATCAGGCGGCTGTTGCAGGTATGCAGATTATTTTCATACCGATACTGGAAAAGCGTTTCCTTCGTCAGCATGGTATAGGGTATGTAATACCGCTTAAGCGACCACAGCGCCGAGGCATGGTCAAATCCCGTTACAAATTCCAAATCTGCCAGTGTCATACATGGGACGCTGTTGAAATACTTGCACCGGAGAATCTGCGGCGGCAACCATCTCTGTTTGGGCTTTGGGTGCTTCAAGGCTTCTTCCATTGCATGAAAACGATTAATGTAAGTTGCCGTGAAAATAGCCCCTTTCTTACCGGTCATTTTGTGGGCAAGAAATTCACACCCTTTCTTTGTGATAAGGTAGCATTTTAACTTTCTCCCAGTGCTGTCTTGGTACGATGATAATCGCCAAAATTCACTCACCCCAATTTTGGGGACAGTAAGGTATTCACTGTAAATATCAATATCTCGAATCAAATGGTCATGTCTTTTTTCTATCATCTTAGATACTTCACGGCTATCAATGGTTAATACTTTGTTTACTAAATCATTCATAATAAAACTCCTCCTGTTTGAAAGAGAAGTTCCTACCATGATATAATATTTCATGGAAGGCAACTTCCGGGAGGCAATCCATTGTTCCTTGTCTAGAGGATGGGTTGCCTTTTACTTTTGTTTCAATGGAAGCCTTTGTATCCCCTCTCGAATAGCTTCCGCTTGCTCGATTTTATTTTCTCCACAATACTTGTCTAAATGGTATTTAGTGTTTTTATCGAGCCTAATGGTAATTCTTATATTTTTGGGATTGCTAATCGGTGGTCGCCCCATTTTCGCAGCCATAATCTCACCTCACTTTCTGTCTGCCATTAACTGAATTATAATTACTGGCTGACAAAAAGTCAAGAGGGAAAATAAAAATATTTCACATCCAACACAAAAGTACCCTTCCGAGTACTTTCACCAAATATTTACCTGTCTTTTAGCTCTATATACTGCCTTTTTCTTTTGCGGTTTTGCCACCGCTCTTTTGATCTCGGTTTCTGACATTCCGTTGACCAGCATCTCCAGTTTAACCCAGTCGGGCTTCAAAGATTTCATACATGCCAGGTTGTAATTTCTAAGATCCAGCGGTTCGTTCCGGACATTCTTGGTCGTTTCCCAGACTTCCCGGAGTACACCGTTTCTTTTATAGACCTTTTTATGCTCTGAGATAATGCCCTTGAAATACAGATCGTCATAGCCTCGGTTAGATAATTCTTTTATCCCTTCATCCTGCGGGAAATGGAAATACAGAGGTCCCGGACTATTTATAGCTAATCTGTCCATAATCTGCTGCTTGCCATCATCGACTCCTAAGAGTATCAGTGGTGCCTTAGCGTTATTTGCCTTGGCAATTTTATAAATCAAAGGAATACCGGGACCGCCGCGGCCCTTGATTGCAAATCGCTGTTTGTGAAAATTCTTTTGACAGTAATTATAGACATCAGACGTATAATGCCCGCCAGAATCAATAAACGTTCTAACTACTTTCAGTCCTTTTCCGTCAGCAAATTGATAAGTTTTATCTAAAATATTATCTATCTCTTTCCATGTTCGGGCTTGGTTCGGCGCCCCTAATACAATACCTTTACGGATTCCCCAGCATTCTTCTTCCTTGCCCCAACCAACTACTTCATATTCAAGTCGGTTATCCTGCGTATCGATCGCTGCTGTTAAAAGTAATACTCCATTGGGCAGCTCGGCACCATAAGATTCTCTGCGCCGTAAAAATATCTGTTCATCTTCAAAAGCTCCTTTCTGCTTGTAGGATTCCCCAAAAACAGTATTCATAATTACTTTTTCCCGTTCGGGGTCTCCTTTTGCTTCAAGCCATTCCCGCATAATTTTTGACCATGTCATCCACGGAGATGTAAAGCCATTTACAAAAAAAGAACGTATGCCGTTTTTCAACGCGTCTGCATTCCGGCTGATATATTTCTGTGGGGTCTGTTTCATTTCCTTTTCTGAAAAAGAAAACCCGCAATGCGGACATCTCCATTTTACGCCATTAACGATAACTGTTTTCTTACCGCTTGGTGTTTTGATTTCTTTATAATCCACGGTCATGTCTATATGTCGCAGTAAATGGTACTCTCCGCAGTTGGGGCACTTATGCTGCCATTCCTCCTGCGTGCCGGCAAGGTATTCCTCATCAATCCGAGATGTGCCTTCATTCGTAGGCGTTGAAAACAATCCCATGCAGGAATTCCAGAACGTTGTCATACGCTTGGCTGCCAGATCCACTGGATCTCCTTCCGTTCCTGCCGAGTCCGGAAACCTGTCTACTTCATCGGCAAGCAGGATCCGTATCGGACGAGATGCCAGTCCCGCCGGACTGTTCGCACCGCACATGATAAGACGCCCGCCCGGAAAAACCTTAGAAAGGATTGTATTGTTGGCATCCCGGGATTTCACATCGTAGAAAAGATTATTCAGCACTTTTGTATCCCTAATCATCGGCGCGATACGCGTCTTGGAATAATCCTGCGCCATATCAATGGTAGGCTGGATCATCATGATGGCGCAGGGGTCTAAATGAGCGAATCTTCCGATAACGTTGTTCATCATGTCAGATTTGCCGATTTGTGACGATGATTTTACAACTACTCTATGGATACCCGGTTCCGTAAAAGCGTTCATAATGTCTTTTTGATACGGCGCTCGTGATGTTTTCCATTTTCCCGGCTCTGCGGAAATGCCAGATGATAGCATTCTGTAATTATCCGCCCATTGAGAGACGGATGTCTTTGGCAGCGGTTTTAAACCGTTTTTTGATATATATTGCCAAAGTTCACGAGCTGTCTTCATCGTCTTCCCCCACATCTATTTCGTCGATAGCAAACATTTCGGGATCATACTCGGATAATTCAAGCAGTTTTTCTTCAATTTCTTTAGAAAGAATCTCGTATATTTTCTCTTTTTTCAGATCTTCAAGTATAGGCGCCAACTTTGACGGCAGCCCCAGAAGCTGGGTGCGTAAATTTGAAAGCATTTCTGTCAGAACCAGTTCAACAGTCCGCGCATCATAAGCACTTCTTTGCATTTTCGCCAGTTTCAGATCTGCAATTTCTCTTTTCGTCTTTTCATGCAACGCTCTTTCTTTTTGGAAATCTATATCATCGGGGTTTTCTGAATTGGCCTTTAACTTGTAATAATTCTTTAGACTTTCGATGACCAAAACGGAATTATTTTTATCTCGCAAAATCACATTTTCCGATATGAGCTGAGATACTCTTTGTTGCGATACTCCTATCGCAAGAGCCAACTCTGACTGTGTAGTTGTCAGCAGTCTTAAATTCTTGGAGACTTTCAAATTTTCACCTCTATTCATCACGATATTAACTAACAAGGGCAAATTAAAAATTGTATCTAAAATGTTTTCGGGCTGTCGGAGCACCTCAATACGCAAAACGCTCTGGAAGAACCTATCCAAAATAAGAAAATACCAATCGGGCAATAAAAAACCGCCCTTTTCGGACGGCTATAAATCTAAATCAATTACACTGTTTTTGCTACTAATGCTTCTTGAAGAACCTTAGAGAAATTTACACCTTTATCCAAAGCACGCTGATTGAGCCATGCCGGAATGGTCAATGTCTTTTTGACGGATTTAGTATTTTTAGCCAAATCCACATCCGATTGAATCAATGTTGCAAAAGCGTTTTTCTCCAGTTTTTTTATTTCTTTTATATCCGTCGGAACCGGCGGTTGCGTTCCGTCTTCAAGCAAGCCTAACACATATAACTCCATCGCCTCTGCGGCACCAGTCAAAATTTCCTCCACAGAATCTCCATAAGTAGTGCATCCTTCCAAATCGGGGAATTCTGCCCATATACCGTCAGAATCTTCATGTATAATCGCCGGATAAATAAATAACATCGTCATTACCTCCTTTTAGAATCGCAACAGGGCTTATTTCAGCCCTGTACGCTTAAGTATGGCATTCAGCAGTCCTATAGGCATGTCCTTGCCATGAACAGCTATAACCTCTACTTTATCGCCCTTGATAAGCCTGTGATGACTTCCGCGCTGTCTTACGTCTTGCCATCCGTTTTTCAAAAGCAATTTCAGTAAATCTTTGTCCTTCATTCTGCCATACCTCCTTTGTTGATTTTATTATAGCACGTATACACGTATAAATCAATATCTAAAAGGAAGTTTTTTTAATAAAAAACCGCCCTTTTCGGACGGCTATCACCTGATTTTTAATATATTAATAAATCTTTCCAATTATGAGGAAATCCGTATGAAGACAATTTGACTTGATTTCCAATAAAAACAGATTCTAAACTTCTGACCAGTACCTTCTCCCATTCATCTTTCTCGGGAAATAAAAATTTACACATATAGATATAATCAAAAACCATATTCGTTTGTTCGATTTCCCAACATCCGAACTGTTTAGGGTGCAACCTGAAAGTGAAATTATGCAGCCTCCCATTATGAGCTAATGTATTTCTGAAAACTCTTAAACATTTAATCCACTGCATAAGAACAGCAGCTTTCACAGAAAATTCATCTGCAATTTCACGGCTCGTCTTTTTATCCAGTATGGAATATAAGTTTTCCAGATTCCCTAATGTAAAAACTTCTACTGCCACCCATATCGGAAATACTCCGCCATATTTGTATAAATAATGATTTACAAACGGCAGCTCTTTATTGTTTTCCACTGACTTACGAAAATAGGTCAAAAATTCATTTATTCTCTTATCGGTACTATTATAATTCCAATCATGAACCAGATATGCTAAATCATCATTACCATGATTTTTTCCTATATAATAAGCCATAACAGATTTTAATTTACGTTCAATAATTTCAATAACATAAGAAAATAGCATATGCAATTCTCTATCTGCCCTGATTGCTTGATTTATCTCTTTAATACAAGTCCCTTTCCGGTATTTTCCATTCGCATCTTTATAGCTGTGTAAATATCCGGTTATATAGTAATAGTTATATGTAGATAAAAGTTTTTCCATAAACTCGTTATCTGAAATATCCAAGCCCCTGTCTTTCAATATCTGACACTGATCCGCAAACGATAACCACGGCTTTCTCTTCTTTATGTCCATAAACACCCCTTGAAAATAAAATCGACCTCGACATGGGCCACTTGTATTATAACAGAGGTGTTTCGAGGTCTGTATCATGTATTTATGATACCAAACTTTTATTTTCCTATCAACCGCTATATATTGTATGTTTTATTTTATGTGATACAAGCTTTGTAAATCTTCCACTTACAATACACACTATAGAGGGATGTGATATCTTTCCATATTTTCACACTACCATAATATCACCTTTTATAGTGAATTATAATGAATTTTTGTGAACTCTTTTTCTAAATCTTGCAATGCCTTTCCGTGTAGTTTATAGACCCACCTTATCGTGTAATTCATCTCTACCGCTATCTGCTCCCACGTCTGAATCAATATGTAATACCGATACAGCACACAACGGATACTCTCGTCATCTACCTTGTTAATCAGTGCTTTAGCCTGATCTCTCTTGTCAATCAATTCATCCCAAGCAGCATTAACCTTTGCGGCCTGCTGTTCTATTTTAGCTACAATTTCATCAAGAGTAGCTAAGTGGTTTGATTGTATTTTATCGCCAAGTTTTGGGCTTGAGATGTTATATGCTCTGCGCCTTAAATCTTCTAATTCCTGCTCATATGCACGTAACAAGCTGTCCTGCTCTCTGACTGACCGTAAAAACTCTTTAACCGTCATTATTCCTCCTGTCTGCCACGCATAGAGCTACAGCTATAATACCAACAGCGGCGCCAATCCACGCCCCAATTACAAAAATCAGAAGCTCTGTCATTTCTCGTCAGTCCTTTCTAACAGATGCTCAATATACCATCGTGCTTTTTTCAAGTCTTCCGTTCCGTTCTTCTGCTTCCACCGCCACAGATACTTAATTGCATTCGCCGTACACACGGCTTCGATACCGCTTAAATCGCTTGTCGCTACCTCGATTGCGTCAATGCATTCTACCCGGCCTTTATTGTAATGCGCCGGTCTATTTACCGCATCAATCATTTTCCACCATCCTTTTCGACTAATAATTTAACCGCATTCATCATGGCTTCCTGCCCATTTTCTTTTCGTTTCAGCGCCTGCATAACCAATTCATCTACCGTGCCTTTCGCAACTAAATGATGTATGATAACCGGCTCTTTCTGTCCTTGTCTTTCCAGTCTTGCGTTTGCCTGCTGATACTGTTCTAAGCTCCACGTTAGTCCAAACCACACAATGGTATGCCCGCCTGCTTGCAAGTTTAGGCCGTATCCCGCGCTCGCCGGGTGCGCTATGAGTAGTTTTACCTTTCCTGCGTTCCAAGCCTTTATATCGGCCGAATTTTGCAATTCCTGTGCGTCCGGGAACGCTTCTTTAATCCGGTCTTTGTCGTGTTTGAAATTGTAAAAGACTAAAATCGGATTTCCGTCATTTGCTTCTACAATCTCTTTTAACGCTGTGATTTTCGCGTCATGAACCAGTATAACGTTTTTATCTGCATCGTACACAGCTCCGTTTGCCAGCTGCAGCAATTTATTACTGACCGCCGCTGCCGATAAAGCTGTTATCTCCTCACCTTGCAGCTCTGTGACGTACTCACGCTCAAGTTCCCGGTATGCTTTTTGTGATTTCTCATCAAGCAGTACCGGGACCGTAACCGGCGGAAGTTTATCCGGCATCAGACGATAATCTTCGGCTTTCAAGCTGATACAGATGTCTGATATCTTGTCATAGATTTCTTTTTCGGCCTCCGGACTTCTTATCCTGTAGCTGTAAACAACGGGACCGTTCTGCTTGTCCGGCACAAAGTAATTATTCCGATATTCTGTCAGCGTTCTTCCCAGCCGTTTACCGCCATCAAGCAGGTACAACTGCGCCCACAGATCCATTAGTCCGTTCGGCCGCGGTGTGCCCGTCAGCAAAACAATTTTTTTGAAGCATGTCCTGACTTTTCGCAGCGCTTTCCATCGTTTCGTGCTTGCGTCTTTGAAACTTGTACTCTCGTCAATAACAAGCATGTCGAAGTCCGGTTTATATTTCATGTGTTCAAGCAAGTGTTCCGTGCTTTACAGAATCGGCAGTGATTGCCTGCGCAGAACTCGCCACCACCTTTAAATGCAATTTTTGCCTTCTTTTTGACCGTCTCACCCCACGTGAGCAGGTCTTCGACTGAAATCGTTTCAGTCGAAACACTGTCAAGCCGTGGCTGCACAATCGTCATCCTGACCTCATCGGCTCCGTACAGATAGTCGAACGCATCGTACATGCCCAGCGCGTACAGACGCATTTGACTGTTATCGACAGCGGAGACCGGAACGCCTTTTCCGTACTTGAGATCAACGATTTCAAAATACTTGTCCGACACCATCACCATATCGCCTGTTCCGAAACCTTCCGGCACCCAGCGAGAGAAGTCCAGCCGCTGTTCAACTTTGATCTGTGCGTCCGGGGAAGCTGTTCTTGCTTCATTGATCTTTTCGATGCATATGTTGACGTAAGCCTGTACAGCCTCTTGCATTTCTGCGTTGTCTTTTATCGCAACGGCGGTCTTGCCAGTCTTCAGAAATAAATTCAGAAAGCGTTCGGCGTACGCGTGCGCTTGCGTGCCTTCTTCTGCATACGGGCTCGACGTGTCCGGAAACTTCCGCTCCAGCCTTGCCGATGGCGTGCAGTGCAACCATCGGGAACTGGCCGATGCGCTTAATATTGCGTGCGCCATTTTAGATCTGCACCAGCGCTTTAAATTCCGGCAGATCGGCAGGCTTGAGTTCGGTTACTTTGGCGAGCCCCTTATCTTTCAAGAACTGCTTAATTCGTTCTTTGCCGTCGGAAACTTTATGTGTGTACTCCGCACAGAGTGTCCGCAGTTCAGTTTTCTGGTCTTCCGTCAGTTCATCCGCAGTGTCCGCTTTCGGCGGTTCTTCTTTTACGAGCTCTGCTTTCTTTGCCTTCGGCGCTTTAACTTCTTTGACCTGTGGTGCGGTAAGCGTAACGTTTTCTGGTGTAACTGTTACCGTATTTTTAGTCGGTTCGTTTAAGAGTCCTTTCAGCTGCGCTTTTAATTCAACTACGTCATTTGCATTGATTTCGATTCTAATCATTTTTCTGTCTCCTTCATTTGTGCTATACTAAATTAGTAAGTGTTTGTTTTTGCCGTCCTACTGTTCCAGCAGTGGACGGCTTTTTACTTGTCCGCGCAATCAATTGACACCACCTCCTTTCAGTCTTTTACGCGCATTGGTGCGAGGATGCACACCAGCTCTTCGTCTTCAAATAAATAGAATAGAGATGTCTCTTTATTGAGATTCACCATGACTTTTATATCTTTATCGAAATATCCGAAGTAGCTATTATCCATGCGGTATTGATATTCTGTGCCGTCAGGTTTTTTCAGTATCCGACCTTGCGGTTTTACACCGATGAGAGTGTCTGTAGGCAGTAACGCTGTCAGGTCTGCATCATCTTTAGGGACAAGCGTTTCTACCATAGTTTCCGATAATCTCTCCCCGATATCGGGTGCCAGTATATTCCTGTTTTTGGGGATTAAAAATATACTGTGATTATTAAAAGAAATTAAATCTTTGTTATTTGCGTAGTAGTTCGGATATTGCCTAAGAACCTGATCGCTTTTACCGCTTAAAATTGTTTTAAGTACTTGTTGATAAAATTTTTTGTAATTCATCTTCTTATATAAACCTCCTTATACCGTCTCCCGAATTGAATAGCGTCTTCATAGCTTTCCATGAAGATATCTATGCAACCATCGATGCCACAGCGGTCATTGACTACATACTCCCTGCCGTCGATGATGACGACTGTACCGAAAGGTAGGAAGTTACAAGCGACCCCGCCAACATGGACTGTTTCGCCTGTTGCGGTGATAGTTCCGCAATCATACGGCGTATAAGCCGAACATTCTGCGGTAATCCATTCCGCTTGTGCAGGCAAGATACTTGATACGCTGAGTAGAAATGCTAACAACAGTTTTTTCCTCATTACTTCACCGCCTTTACTCGGATAATAATTTCCTCTCCCGGTTGTAAACTGCCGGGATTAGATATGTTATTTTCTTTCATCGTGCTGTACACCAATTCCTGTAGATTATCTTTATTACTTGCCACTTTTGCACAAACGTCCCAAAGTGTATCTCCGGCCGCAATTTCTTTTCTATACTCGACAAGCTTGTCATCGGTTGAACTTGCTGCTACGCCTATCGACAAAGTAATAAGAACCGCTACTGCCGTTACCTGCACTTTATTCATGGCCTGCCACCTCCGGATCGTCCGGGTGATGAATCTTAAGCCATTCAAGGTATTCTTTTTCATGTTCGGCAAGAAACTCTTCCATAAACCGGATCAAAAACTCCACAATTAACACCTCTCTTTGCTTTTTAAGCGGTTAATCCTGCGCAGAGTAACCGGAATACTTCTCGGCCTTTGGGAGTAACCAGCACTTGCACGCCGCTCCACCTTGTCTTGTCATTGAAGCATTCTTTAACCTCAAAGAGACCGTCTCCTTTGCCTGCATACGGCATGAGTTTTCCTTTCAGATCTCGATAAAGATATTTTTTATCCAAAAGGAAATTAACAAATACTTTTTGTCCGACACGAAGTTGTTTTGCTGTCTCCCGTATATTGGTTAACAGGTTTCGGTCTACGAGTTCATCGAAGTAATCGGCTTTCGGACGCATGATGGTGTTGGAGACCGAAAGTTTGCTGTTTGTGACTTCCAAATTCTGAATGCGGAGTTGCTGCTGTTCAATGGTGCGCTTCCCAATCAGTAGAGCCTTTGCCATGATTTCATCGTCCGACAGGTTTTCAGCCCCGGCGATATATCCGCCGGTCTTCCGGATTGCCGGAATGACTTCATCAGCAAGTAAGGCTTGAAACTTTTGCGCTGTCTCGTTACTTGCTTTAAATCCCAAACGGTAGACTATGTTTTCCGGAAGAAAATTATCTTTCGCAACATCTTGCGAAAGCCCAAACTCACGAAGATACTGGTTAATTGTTCTCCACCGCACGTATTCAATTCCGTTCTTGCTCTCTGTAAATCCAAATCCTCTCGCCACATCTTCAGCATTTAAATAAGCTGTCCCGTTTGCCGGGTCTAAATAACCCCGTACATTTTCAATCGTCATTAAACTGTTCATTTTGCTACCCCTCTTTCTGTATTTGCACGGTTTTCCGTGCTTTCCGTGTAAAAAAAATACGCATGATTTCATCTCCCGACAACTCATACTCCCGTACCACGGCATCGATTTCATCCTGCTTAAATGCCGTTTTACCAGAAAGGCGATCATATAATGCAGTGACCCCTATTCCGAGAAAATCTGCAAAATTTTGGTTTGACCCGAACCTTTCTTTTATGAAGCCGCGCAGGTATGCATAGTCATACTCCATCATCAAAGTTCACACCTCCTTTTTTATATTTTGCACGGTTTTCCGTGCTTATGAAAATATCATAGCATGCATAGATTTCTGTGTCAACGATTTTCCGTACTAATTTATTATTGGGCATTGATTTTATTCGGATTTCCGAGTATTATACAAATAAAGGGGTGGTTAAGATGAGAGATATTCTTATAGAAAGAATGAAATCAACAATGGAGAAACTAGATATTTCTGCGGCAGAAATATCTAGACGAACAGGAATAAGATCTTCATCTATTTCTGACTATTTAACCGGTAAGTATGCTCCAAAACAAGATAAAATAGATCTTATAGCCGAAGCTCTCGGCGTTTCTCCGGCTTGGCTTATGGGCTGGGAAGATGAAAACGGGCTTAAAATACCTTTACAAATTATCGATTCAAATACTGATGAAGAAGAGTTGCCCGTATTAGACGATCCGGAAATTCGAGCTTTAGCACGAAAAGATAGCTTTAAAAGTAACCCTAAAAGGGTGAAAAAGCTAAAAGGTCTCATTAAATTTATGCTTGAGAATGACGGAGATGATTAATTGCACGCCTCTACAACGAAACCAAGATATTCCCTTATTATTTATTGGATAAAGCGGCTTTTTCAATCAAATAGCATTAATACATTCCCATTTCAAGTCAGACAACTTTTAAAAAACTACGACGTCAAAATTTTTAAATATTCGACTTTAGCTGACAACTTTAATTGCACCGTTGACAACATTGTCGATATCATCGGCTCAGAAGATGGCGAAACATTTTATCTTCCTGAGAATGAATTATATATGGTAACTTACAACGATGCGTGCCTATCTACAGAAAGACGCAGGTGGACATTGGCTCACGAGCTAGGGCATATCGTTCTTCAACATTTTCAATTATTTCCCTATTCTGCATCCGCAATGGGTGCAGGATTAGTCCAACTCTCTGCATCTGAAAGTCGCTTATTTGAAAGAGAAGCCGACTTTTTTGCGAGTGAACTTCTATGTTCCCCCGCGCTTTTATGCCAAATACCGAGTTTATCTTCCGCTGAGGTATCCAATATATTTGGCGTTTCAAATGAAGCCGCTACATACGCGCTTGAAAAAGTCGAAAAGAATCAGGAATATTACAAGGACAGAGTTAATTTTTATAGCAATCAATTTCACGACTTTATTCAAAGTAGATATTGTATGAAATGCCATCACACATTTACCATTAAAAAAAGTAAATATTGTCCTGTGTGCGGATCGAATAAGCTGGTTTGGAATAATAGAAATTTGATAATTTTTGATTTTTTAGAAAGGCCAATAGTGGAAGGAGAGTTAGCTGTCGATATGAAATATCATACTTATCCGGAACAAGAAAACGGAAAGACAGAGAAATGCTTTAGGTGTGATAATGAAGAAATTGGAGACACCGATTACTGTATTATGTGCGGACTTGAAACACAAAATAAATGCTCCAGCTATTCATGTGGTGAAATACTCCCCCTAAACGCAAGATACTGCCCACATTGCGGTGAAAAATCGGATTATTACCGTTTGGAACTTCTCCCTTCGTGGGAGGATGAATATAAGGAAATCAAGTCGGAACTGGATTCAGCGACACAATTCGCTGACTGGACCGAAGAGATTCCGTTTTAATACCTCATTTCAGGCAATATAAAAATCTCGCCATACTTGGTAATTTTTATATTTTTACTAAAAGCAGGGATGTTTCACAATGGAAGAAAAAATTAAATTAGACTTTAAAGACATAATAAAAAAGCTGAGACAAGAGCGAGGATTGTCCCAACAGGAATTAGCACAAAAGACCGGATTGTCCGCCAGCTCAATCGGAATGTATGAACAAGGACGCAGAAAACCGAGTTTTGAAGTTTTACAATTATTTGCCGATACCTTTAATGTGGATATTGATTATTTATTAGGTCGATCCGTAGAGCCAAATAAATATTTAACGATATTAATTAGAGCGCAAAAGGAACTTTCGGAAGAAGATTTAAAATCATTAGAGGACATGGCTGAATACCTTTTGTATAGAAATAAGAAGCGGAAGTCAGAAAAGCGCAAAAAATTGGAAATAAAAGATATTATAAAGAACAGACGTTTAGAGTTGGATTTGACATTACGGGATATCGCTGAATATGTGCGTGTTTCCCCCGCAACAGTATCACGTTGGGAATCCGGAGATATTGCTAATATGCGCAGAGATAAGATTACCCTATTATCAACCGTTCTACAAATCGACCCCGTATCACTTATGGACTGAGATTCCGTTTTAACTCACTAGTTAGAAAAGAGGTTTTGTCATGAATATTAATGACTTCCCTAAACCGCACATTCCTCCAAAACTCCCAATAAGAGAGATTATATCTTGCCTTTTATCGGATTTTGAATTCTTAAAAATTTGTTTTAATGCAAACTCAAAGCTGTCTGAGTTTATTGGCTATTTGCAAAATCTTCCAAATCCGTCGATTTTAGTTTCAGCTTTAACATTGCAAGAATCAGTCCTTTCTTCAAAAATAGAGGGCACGCTCGCAACCATTAGTGATGTAGTCAAAGATGAACCGGAAACTGAATCTTTAAAGAATGACATTGTAGAAATAACCAATTATGTGCAAGCTATGGAATATGGACGGTCGGAACTTAAAGACCGGGGTTTTGATATAACTAAAAACATCATATGCAATTTACACTCCATCTTGTTAACAAATAATGTGCGGGGCTCTACTAAGACTCCCGGACAGTTTAAAACTGAACAAAATTACATTCAAAATGATTTATTGGGTAACTTTACACCTCTTCCGGCTTACCTCACAGATGAATATATAGAAAATCTTGTTTTTTACATGAACCAAATCAGTGAAGTATCTTCTTTAATTCAAGCAGCAATTATACATGCCCAATTTGAAATGATTCATCCTTTCAAAGATGGAAACGGACGTGTAGGACGCCTGCTTATCCCTTTATTTTTATATACATCACAAAGTATACCTTCTCCCACATTTTACATCAGTCGATATTTTGCCTCGCACGATAACGAGTACAAAAAATGTCTTTTTGATATATCTGCAACAAACGAAAAGTCTTTGCTAATTCAAGCATGGAAAAGATGGTTAATTTTCTTTTTACATGGAGTTGAAGCAGAGAGCCTGAACCATATCGAAACATCAAAAAGAATTATACGGCTCTATGATGAGATGAAACATATTTTAAAACGTACGGATCAATATCCTATCATTGATTATTTATTTAATAACCTTCGCATTGAGCCCAAAGAATTTATAAAAAAATCCACTCTCCCCCGAAGTTCTGTCTATTCCACTCTGCATACATTGGCAGATACCGGATTCATTATCCGAACCGGTAGCCAAAGAAAAAGCAAATACATATTCCAGGAGCTTGTTAACATCATTTAGTTAAGATTCGGGAAACCCGATTTTGTAGACTTAGTTGTTGCTAAGTCCAAAAAATTGTATTTTTTTAGACTTAAATGTAGTTTAGTCTTGAAAATTTGTAGTTTTGAGACTAAACAACAATTCTTGATTTCTATCCTTAAAATAAAAAACCCCGTCATTCTGCGGCAACAGAACAACGGGAAAATGTAATACCCCCCAAGGGCTGATTACTATTATATTATAGCATAAACAGCCCTTATTTTTGAAAGGAGCTGTTTTATTTTGAGCAAAAGAGCTGTTATTTATGCCCGATACTCTTCCGACCGTCAACGTGATGAATCTATAGAGGGTCAGGTACGAGTTTGCGAAGATTATGCAAAAAGAAATGATTTAACGATTATACATATCTATGCCGACAGAGCGATGACCGGTAGAACTGACCAAAGACCCGAATTTCAAAAAATGATTCGGGATGCTGCTCTTCAAATTTTTGATGTTGTTTTGGTATATAAACTTAATCGTTTTGCCCGTAACAGATATGACAGCGCCAAGTATAAACACAAATTGAAAAAACAGGGTGTCCGCGTTATATCGGCAATGGAGAATATTGCCGATGACCCGTCAGGTATTCTTTTGGAATCCGTTATTGAGGGACTAGCTGAATATTATTCTGCTGAATTGGCCGAAAATGTAACACGTGGAATGACCGAAAACGCCCTTGAGGGAAAGTGGCCCGGCGGTACAGTTCCACTTGGTTTTAAGCTTGACGAAAACCGCCATTTAATTATTGATGAACCGAATGCCACCACTGTACGGGATATTTACCAAAGAATTCTTAATGGCCAAACGATGGCTTCTGTTATTAAGGGGTTAAATGAACAAAACAAATTAACGGCTAAAGGAAAGCCTTTTTCTAAAAACAGTCTCCGGACCATACTTAAAAACGAAAGATACCGCGGAACTTTTTTATGGAACGGTATAAGAAAAGAAAATGCAATTCCCAGCATTGTTGATTCTTCAGTATTTGAGGCGGTGCAAAAAATTATGAACTTTAGAAAAAAATCGAGATCATGTCCCCGGCAAGAAAATTATTTGCTTAGCGGAAAACTTTACTGCGGCAGTTGCGGAGAAAAAATGGTCGGAATCTCCGGAACGTCTAAAGGAAATACCCTTTACTACTATTATGCCTGTGACGGAAAACTAAAAAAGAAAGGATGCCTTAGAAAAAATATCCGGGCAGATGTCTTAGAAAAAATTGTCGTGGATCAAACGACAAAAATACTATCTAATGATGAAGCATTGAAAGCTATTGCCGCCCAAGCGGTAGATATACAAGAACTCCGGAAAGAATCACTTAACGTACAATCGTTAAAAAATCAGATTAAGGATATAGAAAAAAAGCTGAAAAATTGTATTGACGCCGTAGAGAACGGCCTTGCTTCCGAAAGTATAGGAAATCGTATTGAAGAGTACGAACACACCCTAAAAAGGTTAAAATTTGCACTTTCACAGGAACTGTTAAATGGTGGAGTACAAAAATTAACAAAAAACCGTATAGAATATTTCTTTATGGCCGTTCGTGAAAAAGTAAAAACAGCGGACAGGTACAAAAGCATTTTGCTTTCTTCCCTAATCCGCTGCGTGATTCTCTATGATGATTATATAGAGATTCAATATAATTACAGATCCGAACTCCCGCTTTTGGAAAATCCCGTACGGGTAAAGTGTTCGAATACGCACTCTCTGGTGGATCATCAGGGGTTCGAACCCCGGACACCCTGATTAAGAGTCAGGTGCTCTACCAACTGAGCTAATGATCCGTCAACGAAAAACATTATATCATCACGATTATATCCTGTCAAACGCTTTTCTTCAAGTATTCCGGCATTATCCGAAATTGTAGAATAATCATCAATAGTGCATTCCATACTTCTTTTTCAGTTCACCGATATCTCCGCGCATATCACGGCTGCACTCATTCAGCACCATTTTTTAATGAGTGCCTTTACGCTTTATAAACAGCATCCTTTTAGCACTTGCCATCCTATAAACATGAGCTAATTCCCGTTTATAAGCACTCATCAATTCTTCCGATATTCCCCCTCCAAATGAGTTCTTGCGGCAGCATCAAAAGAAATATTTTCGATCCATTCTGTGCATCCCTTCCGTATTACATCATATTTCCTTTTCAATAAACTGTTCAATTTTAACGCCACGCAATTGAGCAAACTCAGCGAATATGCTATAATGTCTTTCATCAGGCGCCTATAGCTCAGGGGATAGAGCACTGGTCTCCGGAACCAGGTGCGAGGGTTCGAATCCCTCTAGGCGCTCCATTTATATTAAAACATTCTCGTTATAATCATAAAGTTGCACAAAACGCTAAATGTCGGCATATAGCACATAAAGAAGGTCGTAAATTAATAATGCGCCTTCTTTTTTATTTCATCAATCAGTATTTATAATCATTTTTCATCAATAAATATCCGTGGAATCCGTCTTAGCCCACAAAGAATTTCATAATGAATTGTACCGGCCAGTTCTGCCAGCTCATCCACTTTAATTTCTTCCTCCCCCTGTTTTCCGATAAGAACGACTTCATCACCAGGCATTACGGTATCATCAACAGCCGCCATAAGCTGATCCATACAGATACGCCCCACGATAGGACAGCGTTTCTCTCCAATAAGAACTGTTCCTTTATTAGAAAGTACACGGGGATATCCGTCTGCATATCCGATAGGAATCGTAGCGATTCTCATATCCTTTCCTGCTGTATATGTAGCACCATACCCTACGGTTTCTCCCTTATGCACCACCTGCACATGGGTAATATGGCTTACTACAGTCATCATATACTTTAAATCCAGATAATTCAGCATCGTATTAGAAGGAGAAGGCCCATACTGGATAATCCCCGGGCGCACCAGATTGTACCAGCTTTCAGGAATATCCACGACCCCTGCGCTGCTTGCTGCGGAAATAACCAAATTCTCTAATGACGGCATAGCGGAAAGGGCCTCTTCAAATTCTGCCAGTTGTTTATACGCTTTACTCTTATTTTTTGCATCAGCTGTTGCCAAGTGGGTAAACAACCCATGAATATGCAGGTGGGGATATTTTTTTAATTTTTCCAGAAAGGCAGGTAAATCTTTTGCATGTGTACCGATTCGATTCATTCCCGTATCAATAGGAAGCATCACTTCCACCATTTTTTTTAAAGTGGACGCGGCTGTCTCCAACGCCTCCAAATTAGTCGTATCATCAACAGGAAGAATAAGTTCTTCATTAACACCCACGGACATTTCTTCCGGAAGCGGCAGTCCAAGGACATAAACCGGACAATCAAAGCCGGATGCCCTAACGACACGGCCTTCTTCCACTCGGGCTACCGCAGCACCGACGCAGCCTTCCTCTAAAGCTGCACGCAGGCACTCTACCGCCCCATGTCCATAAGCATTTGCTTTGATTACAGCAAGCGCCGGTACGTTTTTTAAATGGCTGCGGATAACCCGCAGATTGTGACGAAACGCTCTTAAATCAATTTCCATGTATGATACCGGCATGTGGCTCCCTCCTTTTTAGTAAGTTCTTTTTATTTTAATGCAATAACTGTAAAAAGTAAAAACATTCACAAAATAAAACTGATAGGGATACTTCCCTGCCAACAGATTCAATCCAAAAGAAATTGTTCAAATACATAATTTCCAAGTGCCGCCCCTTTATAGGTCATTTGAATGTTCCCATTATTCAGGAAAATCATCTTTTCTTTTACCAGCTTTTTCACCACACTGCCATAAACTTCCATTATTTCTTTCCCATACCGCTGATAAAATTTTCTGCCATTGATGCCTTCTTTCATACGAAGTCCAAGAAATGCAAATTCTTCCATTTCTTCTTTTGGGGAAAGAGAAATTTTTTCTTCCACAGGCTCGTCTGCCGCCAACCGCTCTTCATACAGCCTTAAGTTAGAAATATTTTCCCACCGTTCATGCCCAATGCGGGAACAGGCAGAGGGCCCCAACCCTAAATAGTCTTCTAATTTCCAATACTTCCTGTTATGGGCAGATTGAAACCCTGTCCGCGCAAAACTGGAAATTTCATACCGCTCAAATCCGTAATGAGGAAGTATCCGACACATCGCCTGATACATTGCCCAACTGTCATTTTCTGACGGACGCGCCAGAATACCGCGCGACGCCATTTGGGAAAATCTCGTTCCTTCCTCCAAAATCAAACTATATACCGACATATGAGTAACCGGCAAGTGAACAGCATACTTTAATGTCTTTTCAAAATCATCCACTGTCTGCCCGGGAAGTTCGCACATTAAATCAATGCTGATATTTCTAAAACCGAGTTTGAATGCCCGATTGACAGCTTTCTCCACCTCAGCAGCCGTATGGCGGCGCCCAATTTTTACAAGAAATTCATCACGATTAGTCTGTACCCCCACAGAAATACGATTGACCCCCTGTTCCAAAGCATTTTTTAAATATGCTTCCGTCATATCGCAAGGATTCATTTCCATCGTAATTTCCGCATTCTCATAGATATGAAAATACCGGTGCAATGCTTCTATAATGCTTTTTAATTGATTCCCGGACAACACGGAGGGTGTCCCTCCGCCTAAATAAACTGTATCACAAAGTTTATCCTCAAAAAGTTTGCTTTTATTTTCCATTTCCTGCGCCAGTGCATCAAGGAAACTGTCTGTCAATTTGCTGACTACAGAATAAAAGCCGCAATAATGACAGCGGCTTCGGCAGAATGGAATATGTAAGTAAAGGCCAAGCGTTTTGGAATCAGTCATCTTTTAATACCGCCATGAAGGCTTCCTGGGGAATTTCTACGCTTCCCACCTGTTTCATACGCTTTTTCCCCTCCTTCTGTTTTTCCAGAAGCTTTTTCTTCCGGCTTACGTCACCGCCATAGCATTTGGCGAGGACATCTTTCTTATAAGCTTTAATCGTTTCTCTTGCAATAATCTTACTTCCTACCGCTGCCTGGATCGGCACCTCAAACTGCTGGCGCGGAATAATGTCTTTCAAGCGGAGCGCCAATACTCTGCCACGGGATGCTGCATTGCTTTTGTGGACAATAATAGACAGCGCGTCAATAAGATCCCCGTTCAGTAGAATGTCCAGTTTAACGGCATCTGTTTTTTGGTAACCGGAAATCTGGTAGTCCAAAGAAGCGTATCCCTTCGTTGCCGACTTCAACTTATCAAAGAAATCAAAAATAATTTCCGCCAACGGAATTTTATAAGATAAATCCACACGTGTTTCATCCAGATAAGTCATCGTCTGAAATTCACCACGACGATTTTGCACCAATTCCATTACATTACCCACCATGTCAGAAGGCACAAGTATTTCTACCTTGGCAATCGGTTCTTCTATATGCTCAATTTTTGTCATAGGCGGCAATTCCGCCGGATTATCCACGGCTATCATCTCCCCGTCTGTCTTGAATACATGATAGATAACCGACGGTGCCGTTGTAATCAATTTCAAATTATATTCCCGTTCCAGACGTTCCTGGATAACATCCATATGGAGCAGCCCGAGGAAACCGCAACGAAATCCGAAACCAAGTGCCTGTGACGTCTCCGGCACATATTCAAGCGCTGCATCATTGAGCTGCAACTTTTCCAATGCCATCTTCAGCTGATCATAATCTTTACTTTCAATAGGATAGAGGCCGCAGAAAACCATAGGCAGCGCCTTACGGTATCCGGGAAGAGGTTCTTTGGCACCATTTCCAGCGGATGTAATTGTGTCACCTACTGCACAGTCTCCTACATTTTTTATGCTCGCTGCTACATATCCCACAGATCCACAGGTCAAAGCAGCAGTAACTTTGGGAAGAGGCGTAAAGTATCCTACTTCTGTAACCGTATACACTTTCCCTGAAGACATCATCTTTATCTCCATACCTGGCCGGATCTCCCCATCCATAATACGGACATAAGCAATAGCACCTTTGTAAGGGTCGAAGATGGAATCAAAAATCAGACAGCGGAGCGGTTTATCGGAACGATCTTCCGGCGGCGGAACTAATTCCACAATCCGCTCCAGCACATTCTCTACATTAAGACCGGTTTTAGCACTTACCGGAACCGCTTCTGACATATCCAGCCCGATAACATTTTCCACTTCTTTCTTTACCCGTTCCACATCGGCGCTGGGTAAATCAATTTTATTAACAACCGGGATAATTTCCAAATTATTATCAAGCGCCAGATATACATTGGCCAAAGTCTGCGCCTGTACGCCCTGTGTCGCATCAATGATAAGAATGGCTCCCTCACAGGCAGAAAGGCTTCGAGACACTTCATAGTTGAAGTCTACATGCCCCGGAGTATCAATGAGATTCAGCTCATACATTTCTCCATTTTTATATTTGTACATTAAACGGGCAGACTGCTCTTTAATCGTGATACCTCTTTCCCGTTCCAGTTCCATTGTATCCAGTATCTGCGCTTCCATATCGCGCTTCTGCACGGTTCCCGTCATCTCAATAAGACGGTCCGCCAGTGTAGACTTGCCGTGATCAATGTGGGCAATAATAGAAAAATTCCTGATATGGTTCGTATCCATAGTCTCTCCTGCATGGTTATTTATCGACAATTATTCTTATTTCATTCAGTACACATTATAGCAGAACCTCAAAGCGGGGAAAACTAATTTCCATGCCATTTTCTCATGACCGGCATAAGAATAGCAAGTAAAACCATAATGATCCCTGTTCCTTCAAACAAACCGAACGTCGTTCCAAAAAGGAAATAGGATGCGATGACAGAAACGGCCGGTTCCACGGTCGCGGTCACTGATGTCTGCTCTTCAGTCAACCAGGCAAGTCCGGCATTATAGCAAATGAAAGCGATAACCGTACCGCAAATAATAATCATGAATATATCAAAAAGTACATCATCATGAAAAAACGTGCCTAAATCAGTAACAGGATCAGCCATATACCCCATTATACCGCCGAAAAGCATGCCGAACATAAGAAGAAATGAATTATCCAGTGTCATCATCAATTGCTTTGGATAAATGGAACAAAAAGCATAAAATACGGCGGACAAAACACTGTAATAGATACACTCCGCAGGAACAGACAATGTCCGGGGATCTCCTCCTGTCGCCAGAAGAAATACACCTCCTACCGCCAGCACCACAGCAAACATGTCACCCATCCCCGGTACCTTTTTTCTTCGCAGAGCCCCCTAGCAGATAACAAGTGCGGGGCATATATACTGAATCACCGTAGCCACAGCCGCGTTTCCCGCACCAATTCCCGCAAAATAAGTATGCTGCATAAGCATGAGCCCCAGACCGTAAAAAATAAGTTTGATCCATAATGTAGGATATTCCTTAAGTATCCGCATAGACCGCCCCAAGGTTCCCCGTATAAAAGCAATCACGAAAATAATAAGCGCCGTAGAAATCATACGGAAAACAGTCAGGTCCATAGCGGTATGATCATTATGTGCAAGAAAATGCTGGGCCGCAAGCCCGCTTCCCGCCCACATGGTTCCAGCAATTATCACTAAAAAAACTGCAAAGAATTTCATAGCGTCTCCTTGCGTATCAAACATACACGCACAAACTTATTTTTAAATTTATTCTTTAATTTTAACAAAAAACTGTTCCCCTGCAAGGATGTCAGGAAAACAGTTTTGTTTAGTACTATTTCATTGGCTATTATTAGACAAAATACCTTTGACATTTTTCTGAAAAAGATTTCATATAGGTTTCCGCCTTTTCCAAATCCACCTTATTCGGATGCCCCACCGCTTGAGCCGCGCATTTTTCCATTTCTGGCCCACTATGGGGAGTAGTTATCCCCATGGTTCTCATTGTTTCCAACAATGCAGGATTGATTTCACCTTGTAAAGCAAAAACACCAATTACTGTATTTCCTTCAGGCAAAACCATGGCTGCATTGGCAAATCCTATAATAGCATGCTCCGATTCAGGGTCTGCCCCCATTGTTTCAAAAAGGACAATCTTCTTTTTATGCAATGTACGCAGATATTTCTTCATCTTTTCATCAACACCGCCCCTATCTAACCAGTACCCTGCAAAAATCACATCAAATCCATCAGCATCTCCCGCCTCTTCTATGGAATGAATTTCGCTTCCTATTGGTGCAACCCGTGCCAAAGCCTCTGCCACCTTTTTTGTATTCCCTGTTTTACTGGAATATACAATCAAAAACTTCATATTCCCTCCTACTTCATATTAATCATGCCGTGCCAATCTGCTTTCTTGGTATTTTCTGGTAATCCAAAACACATGTAATCCGCTGCACGGAGTATAAGACGTGTCATTGTACGATACCAATATCTTCCGGGTGATGTCATTCTCCATTGATTTTCTATCAGTTCCAAAAGCCCCCAAACTTCCCAAGTTTGGAAAAGCGGCATCAATAATTTTGCAACAGGCAATCCAAACATTTCTTCTAAAGCAGATAAATCAATAATTCCCCGGTTTCCTGCTGATTGAAGTGCGGAAAAGAAAGCATGGTATTTCCCTTCTTTTTCTGCTGCCATAGGGCAATACATTCCCATCTTAACCACAGAATGATACATAGCATCAGGAATAGGTTTCATAAAACTGACCCCTCCGATTCGTCCGCCGCAGGCCATTCCAATCGCAAAAAGATCATCACTGCCAGAAGCAATTGTATTGTACAAATTTCTTTCGGATTGTTTCATCCGCCAATGAGAACAGGAAATATTCTCTGCCCCGATCGCATTCAATTCTTCTTCCGCTACCTGAAAGAAGACCTGTACTTCCGATTCTATCAAACACTTTCCTGCTGCTGCAAAAGATTTCCCCAAAGGAGAATCAGGAAGAAGCTGAAGCTTGTATAAATCTAATCCAGCAATGCCGCAAGCAGCGGCATCCCGAATATCCTGACGCATCGTTTCTTCTGTTTCATAGGGCAAACCATAAATTAGATCAATAATGATATCTGCTTTTTTCTTTGAGTAAATGGAAAGCTGTTTCAGCACTTCTTCTCGTGAATAAGGCCGACCAACTGTATTTCTTACCTGGCTGTTAAATGACTGTATGCCAAAGCTGAAACGGGTTACCCCACCAGCTATGGCCACGTCCATCTTTTCTTCTGTCATATCCGACAAACTTGATTCCATGGTGACTTCCGCATCCTCTGTTAAAAGGAATGTTTTCTTTATAGCGCAAAGTATATCCGCCATATCTCCTGCTGAAAGGATGCCCGGTGTACCACCACCAAAAAAGACGGCAGATATTTTTGATTTTTTAACATAAGGCTTATCGGACAGTGATTCCAGTTCTTTCAGTAAAAGCTCCACATATTCATGCTGTGCCTTATTTTCTCCCTTCTTTTTGAAAAAAGAACAATAGGTACATGATAAACGACAAAAAGGAATATGGATATAAACTGCTGCCCTTTGCGTAGGTGTACCATTAAATAAAACTTCCTTCATTGCTCCCAGTACCTTTAACCGGGACAAAGGTCTTGTATCCCGCTCTTTATAGGGAACATCGTTCCATTCGATCTTCCATGGACTTGCTGCAGTACCACCTCCTTCAGGAATCGTATCATACCATTCAGCAATACATTCTTCAAAATGGTTCATTCCAAATCCCCCTCATATGCAAGATTTGCCATTATTTTCAATGCTTCCGGATAATGAATTCCAGGACTGGACAAAAATAAATTCTGTGGCAGAAAATATACCCTCCCCGTTTGCACCGCTTTTAAACCTGCCCAGGCAGGTTGTTCAAAAAAAACTTTAAAAGCTTCTTCCTCTTTTCCCGGCAGCATCATTGTTGTTAAAAAAATGATATCTGGGTTCTTTTCTACCAATGCCTCTAAGTTAAAAGGCACCATATTAGTACCATCTATAAACATACCAGCAAAAACATTACTGATATGGAGACGTTTTGCAGTCTCTCCTGCAATTGTCTCTTCCCCCTCAAATGTTAACGATCGCGCCGTTCCATGAAGAATTGCACAGGTAAGTCCTTTATCAGGCATTTTCTTTTCCGTTATCGCCATACGTTCTCGAATCGCAGTAACCACTTTTATCCCTTTCTCATGATGTCCTGTACTATCTGCAAGTACTTGTATCGCATTTTCCACATCTTCATAACGCGAAAGAGACAAAAGCAGAAAAGGTATGTTATTGGTCTTGAAGACAGCTTCCAATTTATTATGGAGTCCGACCAGCCCAACCACAAGATCTGGGTTCATTGCAACAACAGATTCTATGTTGATATCGTACACATATCCCACTGTCTTTTTTCCCCTTGCCCATGCAGGTTCTTTTATACTCGGATTATTAGCCCATGCTTCAAAATCACCATCTACAGCAAGAAGAATTTCCGGAAAAGCAGTCGCCAAAAGCACTACCCGTTCTGGCTTCTTTTCCAATTCCACTGTACGCCCCGCGCTGTCAACTACTTGATAAAAAGCCGTAGTTTTGGGAATTTCCTGCTGGGTTCCACAGCCACTGGATAAAATAACCTCAGCCACTATAAAAAAGCTAAATAGAAAATTTCTTTTCATCAAAAAGTATGCTCCCATCCTATCGACCAAAAACGTCCATCCAAGTCACAGTTTGTGTCTTTCTTTCCAAAAACATTTTGTACCGTGCCATAAATGCGAGTATCTTTGTTAATTTTCCTTGTAAGCACAAAACTGGTCAAACTATAACTCTTTTTATCATCAGGCATACCATCACCATTTGCATCTGTTACAAATTTATAATCAAACTGATTCCAAAGCATCGCACTCCATCCCTTATCTTTATGGTCATCATAAATAAACTGGTACACTTGAGATAATTTTGCCCTCTGTGTCAAATCAATATGCTTTGTCGTATCTTTGGCATTCAACCATGTAGAGGTCACTTTAAATTCCAATACATCATTAAATTTATATCCCAACGTGCTTTCCACACCTTTGATACGGGCAGTATTCACATTTTCATAACGATACAGGCGATGTCCATTATTTTCTATTTTTACAAATCGGCTATTAATCAGATTATCCACATCACTGTCAAAGTATGTAATTGAACCATACCCTTTTCCAAACTTTGCTTCAATCCCCAAATCCCAACTGGTAGACTCTTCTGGCTTCAAATTTGAATTACCAGTAAGATGCACCCATGTCGTTCCCATCATTCTGTCCAAATCATAGAAAAGCTGGAATACCGTGGGCGCCTTAAACCCTTTGCCATAATTGGCTTTCACACGAAAATTTTCATTTGCGCTGTAAGTCACCCCTAATTTCGGAGATGCATGACTGCCATAAATACTGTGATGATCATAGCGAATTGCAGGAACAATAAACCATTTCCCATATTCCATTTCATTTTGGATATAGCCGGCATATGTAGAAAAAGATTTTCTGGAACGATTCTTCGTTATTCCATTTTCAGTTAACTCACTGATACCATCTCCATTAACCCCTAAATCGGTACCAGATATATTCTCGCGAACATATTCCGAACCAAAAGTCAAACGATGGTGCTCATTCAAAGAAATCGTGTTTCTCCCATCTATAGCCCATATATTATGAAAATTATAATTAAAATCATATGTATTATACTGTTTCTTTAAAACAGCTCCATAAGCCATTTTAGACAACCTATCAGCACCAGGAATTGCCTTGATTACTTTTTGATTTCTTTTGCTATCCCAATCAAACTTGCTCATATATGCGCGCAATTGCCAATCATTTCGATCTGTTTTCCCGTTCCAGCTGATTCCATAATTCTGCTGTTTATACTTTTTCATCCCATCACCAGAAATCATCGCTTGTCCGGAAAGTTTCTTCATTCCCATATATACAGGGAATTCCCTTAACATCGGATCTCCGCTGTCGCTTTCTAAATTCTGACTATAATAATCAACCCACACATTAATATAATTATTATTATTAAAATAATAATTTAATGATGCGTTATATGTCTGTGCCGTTCCATAAGAATTGGACTCCGTTGCTTCCGGTTCCATATCTCTGCGGATTTTATTAAACCGCATATCAAAAGTAGAAGAAAACTTTCCGATTCTTCCTGTATCCGCATGCCACCAATGGCTCGTATCATTTGAAGTCTGTTCCAATCCAGTAACAAGAGATATTTTCATACTTGGCCTTGTAATAATATTTATCACGCCTCCCATCGCTTCCGAGCCATAAAGAGCACTTGAGGGACCACGGACAATTTCTACCCTTTCCACATTACTTAAATTGATACGATCTAGTGCCATAGCATTTCCAAGACCGCTCGCATCCGCTTCATTAGCCACACGCCGTCCATTAATCATAATAAGAGATTTATCCGTACTCATACCGCGAATAATAATATCATGACCGCCACCACGAACTTTGCTTTTTTGAAAAATATTTGCAAAATCTGTAAGTAAATTCCGCATACTGTGAGCACCACTTCTCCGGATATCCGCTTCAGTAATCACCTGCATCGATGCAGGTACCTTTTCTATTGTATTCTCCGTACGAGTCGCTGTTATAACCACCCCAGGCAACTCATAATAATGAGGATACTCAGCAGCATAGCTTCCTCTGGAAATAGACAACACAACAGCAGCAACTAAAATACTTTTCATTCCCTGTTTCATACAAACTCCTCTTTCCTTTAAATGCTTAAATAAAATACTATAGAACTCCCATCTCCACAAACAGACAAGTAAAACCACCCCTTCCTTTTTCATATATCTGTATGTAAATCCTCTCATGATTTTATTGTCAGTTTTTTATAATTTTATATTATTTATTTAATATCAAATTAACATACATGAGTTTGTGAGTCAATTTTTATTTTCGCGTCCCTTCGCTCCTTCAAAAGATGTTCTCCGCCTATCCCGGTAACCCGTCCGTATAGGAAGCCCCGGCATATGAAAAAAGACACCTACATTTGTAAGTGTCTTTTCCTTTATCAGCAGATTGTTCCTCCCCGGATTCTTCCGGACACCTTTATCCTACTCCCTTCAAATTTATGCATGCAAAAAGGACTCACATCTCTGCAAGTCCTTTTCCTTTATCAGCAGCTTCCTATCCTCCCGGGCCGCTTCCGGCCAAGTACTTTCGGCGTTTGTGAGCTTAACTTCCGTGTTCGGCATGGATACGGGTGATCCTCACAGCTATCGCCACTGTTTC